>Ga0209269_1000005_pt1 | contig 656313 bp, 548 predicted proteins | sample MTBAKMMethaMetaG_FD_187455 | JGI IMG/M metagenome (GOLD analysis project Ga0209269, IMG submission 187455) | Enrichment culture microbial communities from Arthur Kill intertidal strait, New Jersey, USA, that are MTBE-degrading - MTBE-AKM (Arthur... | ecosystem: Environmental > Aquatic > Marine...
CTATTCCACGGGTGAGATCTGCGCGGCCACGCGGGTGATCCCCAAGACCGAGCAAGTAGGGGCCGCGGCTATCCAGGCTCTGCTCGAGGGTCCCACTCCCCAAGAAGAAGCGGCAGGGATGGTCACCGACATCCCCGAGGGCACCACTTTCCTGGGGCTTGCCATCGAGGACGGGGTGGCCACCGTCGACCTCTCCAAGGAGTATGCCTCTGGCGGGGGGAGCTATTCGATGATAATGCGGTTGGCTGAGGTGGTCTTCACCCTCACCCAGTTTCCGACCGTCGATGGGGTCAACTTCAAGCTCGACAGTGAACCGGTCGAGGTCTTCGGCGGCGAGGGGTTCGTCCTCGATCACCCCCTGGACCGCTCCGAATACGCGGACCTGACGCCGGCCGTCCTGGTCGAGTCGCCCGCTGTTGGCACAGCTGTCATGAGTCCTATTCGGATCACCGGCATGGCCGACGTTCCCGGGGGTGCTTTTCGGATCAACCTGGTCGACTGGGACGGCCTTGTCGTCGCCGACGAGATCGTGAATGTCACCGCGGGCACCGGAACCCGCGGCACCTTCGATGTGACCATTCCCTATTCCGTCGATCGGGCCGGTCAGGGTGCCCTTATCGTGTTCGCGGAATCGGACACGGACGGCTCGCAGACCGACGAGATCGAGATTCCTCTGCAGTTGGAGAAGTAGCTGGCACCAGATTGGAACCCATGGAACCGGCAAGCAAGGACGGCTGGCGGACCGTCATGAGCAGCCCTACCAGGACTCGCACGTTCGGTTTCCAGTGACCAACCGCAAGAGTAGCCGGCAACATCCACGGGTATATCCGGGCCAGGCTGTGCGGCGAAGAGTACGGAGGTGCTGACCATGATGTGGTGGTGGGGCGAGAACGATCACATGGGTGCAACAGGCTGGGTGGGCTTGGCCTTCATGATCATCTTCTGGATCGCGGTTGTGGTCGGGGTTGTCTTCTTGATCCGGTACCTTGTCGCGAGACCGGGAGCTGACAGGTGGCAGGAGAGATCTCTAGACTGGCGAGAGCAGGGAGGTCCCGGGCCGTGGCAAGGAAAGTCCGAAGCTCTCCGAATACTGGAGGAGCGCTACGCCCGCGGCGAGATCGACCAAGAGGAATTCCTGAGGCGAAAGGCGGATCTCTCGTCGTGAGGTGACATCGATTCCTGGTCGCACGAGAGCTGTTTCCTGAAGGTTCCAGCCGGGCAATCAATCGGGCATGAGTATGGGTCAGAGGAGGTCCACTGTCCGGACTGAGCCCCGATCCGGGGCGAAAGAGCTTCTAGGAGAAATCCGCCGCAGTCTCGCTTCCGCGGAAAAGGACTGACCCGAACATGGACCAAGCCGCTCGGGGTCACAGCATGGACCTCCCGGATCACGAAGGTCATGTCGCCTCCAGCAGTGAAGGCCATGCCGCCGATCGTCGCTACGAGAATGGTCGCCCCGCGAGCTCGGGTCACCAAGGGGGAGGCCGCGAGGGCAGTCACGGCCACAAGGAGGGTGGGGGTCACCATGCGATGATGGTGGCTGACTTCCGTCGGCGATTCTGGGTCTCCCTGATCACAACCGTTCCCATCCTTCTTCTCTCCCCGACCATCCAGGGATCGCTGCATCTGGGGGCTCTGGCCTTCTCAGGCGACCAGTACCTCCTCCTTGCTCTGAGCGCATTCGTCTACGGTTGGGGCGGCTATCCCTTCCTGGGTGGGGCCGTCCAGGAACTCACTAAGCGACAACCGGCCATGATGACCCTCATCGCCGTGGCCATATCGGCGGCGTTCCTCTACAGCGCCGCCGTGGTTCTCGGCGTCAGGGGAGAGGTCTTCTTCTGGGAGCTGGCCACTCTGGTCGACATCATGCTGCTCGGGCATTGGCTGGAGATGCGCTCGGTCATGGGGGCTTCGCGGGCTCTTGAGGAACTTGCTCGGCTGATGCCGGATGAAGCTCACGTACTGGCCGACGATGGTAGCGTGAGCGACGTACCCCTATCTGAGCTCGCATCCGGCGACCGCGTGCTGGTGCGACCGGGTGAGAAGGTCCCCATAGATGGGCGAGTGGTCAAGGGAGGCAGTTCCCTCAACGAGGCCATGCTGACCGGGGAATCCACGCCGGTCGACAAGCGCGAGGGCGATACGGTCATCGGCGGCTCCATAAACGGGGAGGGCTCACTCGAGGTCGCCGTCGAGAAGACCGGGGCGGATACCTACCTTGCCCAAGTTATCGATCTTGTGCGGCAGGCCCAAGAGAGCAAGTCGCGCAGCCAGAACCTGGCCGATCGCGCCGCCCTGATCCTCACCATCGTCGCTCTTTCTGTCGGCACCGTGACGCTGGTTGTCTGGCTGCTCATCGGGCGGGGATTTGAGTACTCTCTGGAGCGGAGTATCACGGTCATGGTCATCACCTGTCCCCATGCCCTGGGTCTGGCCATTCCTCTGGTGGTGGCTGTGTCCACTGCGCTCGGAGCCAAGAGCGGCCTTCTCATCAGAGACCGCACCGCTTTCGAACGTTCGCGCACGGTGAATGCAGTCGTCTTTGACAAGACCGGCACTCTGACCGAAGGCCGCTTCGGGGTGGACAAGATATGGGCCTTTGGCGGTCAAGAAGATGAAGAGGTCCTCGCCCTGGCCGCCTCCCTCGAGAGCCGCTCTGAGCATCCGATCGCCCAGGGCATCGTTCGCTCGGCCGAGGAGCGGAGCCTCGAACTGCATCAAGTGGACGATTTCTCTTCGATCCCGGGCAAAGGAGTGGAGGCGAAAGTCCAGGGAAGGTTCCTTAGAGTGGTGAGCCCCGGCTATCTGAGCGAACGCGGCATTGAGGCCCCCTCGTTCGACAGGAAGGGCCAGCCTCTCACCGTCGTCTATCTACTGGAAGGTGATACGCCCCTGGGGGCGTTGGGGCTGGCTGATGTGGTGCGCACCGAGTCCAGAGAGGCAGTGAGGGGGCTGCAAGACCTGGGCATCAAGGCCATCATGCTCACCGGGGATAATGAGGATGTGGCCCGCTGGGTGGCCGAGGAACTAGGCTTAGACGAGTACTACGCCGGAGTGCTGCCTCAGCACAAAGCAGAACGGATCGGGGCCTTGCAGCAGAAGGGATTGCTGGTGGGCATGGTCGGAGATGGAGTGAATGACGCCCCTGCCCTAGTTCAGGCTGACGTAGGCGTGGCTATCGGGGCCGGTACCGACGTGGCCATCGAATCGGCCGACATCGTCCTTGTGAAAAACGATCCCCGCAACATCCTCGATCTCTTTTCCCTATCTCGGGCTACGTGGCGAAAGATGGTGCAGAATCTGGCTTGGGCCACCGGGTATAACGTCGTCGGCATCCCCTTGGCCGCCGGTGTCGCGGCGGGAGCGGGAGTGATCCTCAGCCCGGCGGTGGGAGCAGCCCTTATGTCGGCGAGCACGATTATCGTGGCGATAAATGCCCGGCTGCTGGGAGTGGGCAAGCGAGACCGAAGCTACAACCGGATTTGACTCCTGGAGGGTCCCCGCGGCTTCGGGAGGAGGCTCCTGACGACTTGCGCTGCGGGACGCGGTTCACGGTGCACGGGAGCGAATTCGAGCGGTCATGCGTTCTACGGACGGGCGCGGGCGAAGCCCGCTCTAGCGACGACGCCTAGCTCTCGGGGGAGTGAGAACGAAGCCCTGGCCCTCCTGTTCGTTCACCAGCTTCAGAAAGTCACAGTGTATACATTCCATCAACTTCTGGGCGTATGTGCCCTGCAGCCGACCTTCGCACATGGTTCCCGCTATGGTCCAGCAGAACCGTCCGGCATGGTCGCCCCCGTTGACCCCGTCATACTGATCGCTGGGCAGGGCTGCCGGGCAGATCCCGAATTCCTCTGTGTTGGCACCCCCGGGTTGTCTCTCACATTTCATGACTTCCCAGCAGTTCTGTCTATGCATCCACGAGTCCTTTCGGCTGCATTCCGACCCACGATTGTCGGTGCGCAATCTCCATTTCCCCGCCAGGCTGGAGAGCAGTCCGTTACGCATCCCAGAGCCACGGATGCTCCGGGCAGGAAGGACGCTGGGACTGCGCACTCTCGATGATCCCGAGAGCGGCTCGCCAGACGTCAATCTCTTGGAACTATCGGCAGAGAGGGGCCCCTGACTTGAGCGGCTTCTGCCCTTGCCGACGGAAAGAGAGCGAACAGCGGGCCCTCCGGGAAAGCCGGGGTTCAGTTGAAACGAAGGTACCTTGTTGGGTCTGGGTTCGCTTGGAGAGACAGCTCTCAAACGACTGATACGAATTCCCGGCCCCACTCGGGCGGGACCGGGATGACATCGTGTCCTTGGCGGTTTGAACGCGTGTAGCGGGAGGAACTCAGACGGCTTGGTGAAGCCGCCGGCCACCCAAGGGCGTGGCGGTAGCCGCCAGAGTCATCGGCGACCAAGTTCTTCGAATCCTGCGCCACCTACCGGAGGGGTCGACCATGGTTGGTTTCGGCCGATGACAACCCAGATTGCCACGGCGGGCTCGTCTCCCACATTGAGAACGCGATGTGGGTTGCTGCTGTCGAAAGCGATGCTCCAGCCTGGTTCGAGGACGTGCTTCTTGAAGCCGATTTCCACCTGTAGCCGGCCTTGGAGACATACTCCATACTCTCGACCACGGTGATGATATGCCTCGCTATCTCCCGCTCCGACCTCGTGTCGAACCTCCATGAACTCAATAGCAGCGTCGTCGTGAGGTGTGAGTCTCTGGAATTCAACTCCGGCCATCCGAATCGACTCTCGGTTCTCGGGGTCGACGCACGGAGGGAGGGCGAATAAGGGGAGGTCATGATTCTTCTCTGGGGTGGAAGAGGACTGTTCCGCCTGAATATCGGAGGAAGCGGCGACTTTGGAGGTTCCCGGGGAGAAGAGATCGGCTATCGGTATGCCCAGCTCATCAGAGATCATCCAGAGTGTTCCCACTGACGGGTTGGCAAGCCCCCTCTCGATCTTGCTGAGGTGACTGGGGTTCAGGCCCACCCGGCGGGCAAGCTCACGCACGCCCAGACCCCGGTCTTGCCTTACCTTTCTCACAGTTTCGCCAGGCTGAACGCGTGAAGCACTCGGGTACTTGGTTTCTTCGTTGCCTGGCTGGTTCATGACCTTCCTATATCGCGCAATCTCGGTGGCGGACGACGTGAGGCATCGTTAGCGGGAGCTGAACCTGACTGACTCCCCCTGACGCCGCTCCTACGGTTGGTGGGGGCGTTCGGTACTCGCACGACAACTCTTCTAACCATCTTACATCGACATGCGAGTCCGGTCGCCAGCCTAGCAATGCGGCTGCGACGCTCTCAGCTCCGGCCCTGCTCATTGTAGCCTGACATACCACAGTGTGTCATAAGGTATTGACAATATGCCCGTACACATCCTAATGTGGCACATTAGAACACACCAGGCGTGGCTTATAGAGCAACGCATCTTTGCCGGGGGGCAGGAAAAGGAGCCGTAGGCGACGAGATTGCGGCGAACGAAACATGGGAGGTGGTCTCGCAGCGACACAGTAGGAAGCGGGTGGCTTGTGACCGGACAGGGGTGGACCACGGCTAGTACGGCTGGGAGGCCAAGATGGATTCTGACGGGAAACGTCAAAGCGGAGAACGAGGAACTCAACTGGAAACTTCGACTGGCGCTGTGAGTCGTCGCGAATTCTTGAAGATCGCCGGGATTGCTGGTGCAACTGTTGGCTTGGGAGGCGGCCTTGGGTTGGGTCTTGCCGGCTGCGGAGAGGAAGAGACTACCTCCACGTCCGGCGCGGCCACAACGGCAGGGGCTGGCGAGGCAACAACGACCTCGGTCGACGCAAGCGAGGAGACCGGGCGTGAGATCAAGATGGGGTTCGTCACTCCGCTCACGGGCCCGCTTGCCTCATTCGGCATCCCGGACGAGTACTGTGTCGAGAAGTGGAAGGAAGCTGTTGGGAACGGTCTTCTCTGCGGAGATGGGAAGAAGCACCCGATCTCGTTCCTGGTTCGCGACACCCAGTCCGACTCGAGCCGTTCTGCACAGGTCGCCGGAGACTTGGTGACCAATGATGGAGTCGACATGGTGCTGGCCGCCTCCACGTCGGACGTCACTCTGCCGGCAGCCGACCAGTGCGAAGCACTCGAGACTCCTTTCATCTCCACAGACACCCCGAACGTCCCGTGGTTCTTGGCTCGCGGGGGGGATCCGGGGGTCGGCTTCAAGTGGACCTACCATTTCTTCTGGGGGACTCCAGAGGTCGTGAGCACGTTTCTTGATCTCTGGGCGCAGATACCGAACAACAAGACCGTGGGTCTGATGTGCCCGAACGATCCCGACGGAGAGGCTTGGCGGGGACTTTGGCCGCCTCTGTTCGAGGAGAACGGCTACAAAGTCATCGACCCGGGCGCATTCCCCGATGGCATGGAAGACTACACCGCCATCATCTCCCAATTCCGCAAAGAGGCGGTCGAGGTGGTAGCCGCGGTCATGGTGCCGGCTGATTTCGTCAACTTCACCAAGCAGTCGGCTCAGCAGGGATTCGTACCCGTAGTGTCCACCGGCGGCAAGGCCATGCTCTTCCCCCAGACTGCTGAAGCCATCGGCCCGAGCGGATACGGCATCACCTGCGAACAATGGTGGGGTCCCACCTTCCCGTATAAGTCATCGCTCTCGGGCGAGACCTGTCAAGAGCTCGCCGACGACTTCGAGAGCCGTACCGGAAACCAATGGACTCAGCCGATCGAGCACTATGCTCTTTTCGAAGTGGCCGCGGACGTCCTCAAGCGCGCGACGAATCTCGATGACAAGGAAAGCATCCGCCAGGCGCTCGCTTCGACCAACATGGCGGAAAGCATCGTCGGGCCTCTCGACTGGACTGCCCCTGTGGCCGACAACACGGCAAAGCCCTTCCCGAACGTCGTGACCACACCGCTTGTCGGTGGCCAGTGGGTGCCGGGAGCGAGCTATCCCTTCGACATACTCATCTGCAGCAATGTGTCCTCGCCGGACATTCCCATCCAGGTAAAAGAACGGCCACTTTCTGACTTCGCGAGCTAACTCGCGGATCGGTCGCAGACGGAACACGCGGTTCCAGAGCAGGCGCGGCGATGGTTTGCCGCGCCTGCAACACCGCTGAAACAAGACAAACCAGCGTCCAAGGGGTCCTAGAAATGTCGGGATACTCCATCTTTTCAGACACGATCGCGGATATGGCTTGGCCTGCGGTGGAAGAAGCGGGCAAACGGGGTGCGGCGATGCTAGTGCCGGTTGCCGTGATCGAGCAACACGGTCCTCATCTGCCCCTTGCCACCGATACCTACGGTGCTTACCTCTTGTGCACGCTGATTCGCCGAGCTCTCCTCGACTCGGGGATCGAGGCGGTGGTCGCTCCTCCCTACTTCCTGGGAATGAATTCGACCACGCGGATGTTCCCGGGATCGCTGGACATGACTGCCGACGCGATGACGATGGCTTTGAGAGAGTGCCTGGCAAACTACGCTTCATGGGGCTTTGGTCGCCAGTTCATCCTCAACCACCACGGGGATCCTCAGCACAACGCTGCGATCATCGAGGTCATCCGCTCTCTCCGGGCGGACGGTGTCGACGCCGTCTTCACCATGGGTGGATTCACCCGGGCGTTCATCGAGGAAGCCTATGTGTCCTTCTATAAAGAACCGTTCCCCCATGCCGATGAGGCCTTCCTTGCGGCCGACGAATCGCTTGAGACCGAAAAGGCTCGGATAGCTCTCAGTCGGTCCAACTGGGGGATTCATGCGGAAGAGCGGGAGACAAGCATGGTCATGCGCTGGTTCCCGGATACCCTGACTCATCCGGAGACGATCGGGGATCTCCCCCCGGTCGTACCCACGCCTGCCGAATTCGACGCCGCGGTGGAGAACAACGGCTGGAGAGAGCTATCGCCTCTCGGCTATATCGGGGAGCCTGCGGTTGCCACCAAGGAGAACGGAGAGCTCTATCGTCTGGAGGCAAACGACATGGCACATGCCATCGCAGAACGCCTTGGCAAAGTCCATCGGTCAGTGTAGTACCAGGACCTTACCGTCAGAAGGAGTACGCACATGCGCTACATAGACGCCCACCTGCACACCGACATGGTCGAAGATAAGCAGCTACAGAAGCTGGTGATGATGGGCATGGAGGGCGCGATCGTCCCCAGTCCCCACATGTTCCTGGGCAGTAAAGACGCAGACAGCGTGCTGCTCATGTGGGAGCGGTTCCTAGGCATGGAGACCACCACCGCCGCCACCCTGGGCTTCGAACTGTTCACCTCGCTGTCGGTCCCCTTCTTCGGGGTCAACCATGCCGACGCCGAGAAGTGCCTTGCCCGCCTGCCTGAGTTCTTGAAAGCCGAGCGGGCCGTAGCCATCGGGGAGATCGGCCTTGACACCGGCACCGAGTTCGAGCAAGACCTCTTCCGCGAGCACCTGCGCATCGCCAAGGCCCACGACGTCCCGGTGATCCTACACACCCCCATCCGCCTGGCTCCTCAAGGCGAGACCGTCCTTCCCCAGGTCCTTGAGATCATCAACCAGGAGAAGTTCCCGGTGGAGAAGTGCGTGTTCGACCACGCCGGCGAGGCCACCTTGGATTGGCGGGCCGCCACCGGGGGGATGATCGGTCTGTCCATCTGCTGGGACAAGATGCCGCCCGAACCCGCCGCTCAGTACGTCATCGACAACCCCGACAAGATCGACCAGATCATCATCAACTCCGAACTGGGCGGGGAAGGCAACGACTACTTCATGGTCCCCCGGGTGATCCTGGCCATGAGACTCTTCGGACTAGACAAAGCCACCATCGACAAGGTGTGCTACCAGAATCCCAAGGACTTCTTCAACCTGCCCCTGGACTGAGGGCGCACGCGGGAACCGTATTTCCGGCCAAACCAAAGAGATATCAAGGGAGTCCATCCTAGGCGACAAAGTGACGTACTACCCCCGGCGCGATCGGGGGAGTCGAGCAGGTCTATACGAACGTGCACCCCGGCACCCCGAAATACGCCAACTCCTCGTGGTTGGCAATCTCACCTTTCTCTCGGGGATGACCCCCCAAGAGGACCAGCTTTCGAACGGTTGATATGAACTCCCGGGTCCGCCGCCCGGGCGACTTCGGGATGCGGTCGCCTCCATGAGGGTCTAAGGGGCGTATGAAGGGAGCCTATGTGCCGGCCGCTGGGGAACTTCCCAACCGTCACGGGCGGCAGGCGAAGTGAAGCGGGGAAGGAGCGCAGATGCTCCTCCAACTACTCCGCCACGGGTTCCAGGGCCTGGAGGCTCGGGGTCTCGCCCTCCCAGGTGATCTCCCAACGGTTGGACCACAGGGTCCTCTTAGCTCCCGCCGCGTCCATTTCGAAGATCTCCACGCTGAGGCGCTCTCGAGGACGAAAGAGCTCGCGGGGGACGCGGAAGCGCAGCACGGTCTCACGGCCAGGTGCGAGACTGACTCCGGTCTCCCGGCCGCGGAAGGAACCGACGGCGTAGCGGTACTGGACCTGGCCACCAGGACTCTCGCTACTGGAGCGCAGGGGGATCTTGACCGCGATGAAGCTGGTGTTGGGGCTGACCTTGCAGGTCGCCACCCCGCTTCCTTCCACTGTGATGATGTCACCTGCCTGTCCGTCGGTGCCGGCTCGTATGCTAGCAGAGCTGGGCACACATGCGCCTCCATGGGGGCTTTGATGGCCTATCTCGGGGTGAGAGTGGTGGGTCTCCCGCAAAGCACGGCAAAGCCCCGGGGGTCTGATGGGGCTTCGCCAGAGTGGCGTGGGTGTCACAGCCTGGAGGGGGAAACAGCGTGTGACTTCAGGGCCAATGTTCCCACCATCTAGATGAACGGAGCCTGAACGAGTCGCATGCAATTCGGTGGGGCCAAGCCGGACTCTTTCCCTGAGGGGGTGGAGCGCACAGAGGGTGAAGTTGCCCCGTCTTCGTTGACTCCTGCTCCTTGGACCGCTCCAGTTGGGGCCAAGTGCTCGAGGTCCCGGGAAAGGGGCGATCCGCGCGGCAGGAGACCTAGAACTCGGTGACCACCGTGCTGGTCGTCCCTGGTTCTGTGGTACTGGTTGTAGTACTTGTCGTACCTGGCTCGGTTGTCGTCGTGGGTAGGAGCGTGGTCGTTGTAGTGCTGGGGCCGACCTCGATGGTCTTGGGAATCATCGGGTAGTAGCTCTTGAAGGTCTCCACATCGGTTGTGCCGTCGGCGAAGGTGATGGTGCGCGTAACCGAACATGATCTACCCGACTGCCCGCTGATCTTCACGTGGGTGGCTCCGGGGCTCAAAGAAGGGTTCTGCACGGTGACCTCGGTTCGGGACGCGCCATAGGAGAACCCGCTGAAGCTTGCTGTCACGGTGCGGCCGTCATCGGTACCGTAGATGTTGAATGTCGTGGTTACCCCATCAGAGGTGCCGCGGATCCAGATGTAGCAGTCCCTGTCGTTTCTGAATCTGAAGTTCTTGCCGCCGCCCCCGGCCACGGTCGCGTCTCGGCCGTCGGGGTAGTGGCTTATGTACAGAGAGTGGTTCCAGCGCTCCACGACCTCGAGCCCGGCCTCGAAGACGGCGTTAAAAAGGGTGGTCGAGACCTGGCAGATGCCGCCGCCAAGCACATTCTTGAGCTCGCCACCTCCGACGATTCCCGGTGCCGGCTTGTACCCGCGCGCCGAGGTTCGCGGCCCGATCGTCTTATCGAAGTCGTATTCCTCCCCGGGGGCTAGGAACTTGTCGCTGGCATACTGGGTCGTGATGCGCACGTTGACCCGTCGGTTGGACGAACCTCGGTACGGTTCGGTGGTGTACGAGGCGAGCAGGTCCTTGATGCCCATGGCCTCGGCTTCTTCAGTGGTGAAATCAGGCTCGGTGGTCTTGACCGCCGCTTCAGCGGTTCGATTGTTCGCCCTGAGGGTCGCGGCGGTGAGCCCTTCCGCGGTGGCCTCAGCGTCGAGCGCCTCCCCGAGGATTCCAGGTACCACCCAGGCTTTGGTGCCATCGCTGTCAAAGGTCGCATCGATCGGATCACTTGCGACCAAGGGACCAATCTCCTCGAAGAAGGGCGCGAGCTTCTCGGGCGAGAAGTAGGGAACCAGCGTGGAAACGCCGTTTCGGTTCTCGGAAGCAAAGTCCATGTAGAGCCCAATCTGGTACGGGGTCAGGGTCCATTCCTGATCGCCGTTGGTGACGATGAGCGGAGCGCTAATCATGGTCTCGGCCTGTGTGAGGGCTGCCTGGTGATCCTCAGCCGTAACGGCGGGCTGCTTGACTGTCATGGGAACCGCAACTTCGGTGGCGTGAAGAGAGAGAAGCAGGTCTTCCAACTGCCCACGCAGAGTGGAGCGATCGACCACGGTGCCCGGCCGGTCTTCGATGACGTTAATCTTGCCGTTCTCCATGCTCAGGCCGGCGTTGACGGGCGGAACGTCCAGTTCCTGCGCGATGCCCTCCAAGAAAGCATCGAGCAGAGTGCCATCGACTGTTCCTCGGAGCGGCAAGTCGGCTTTGGAGAAGTAGAGCTTGAAGCGTCGTCCCAGGTCGACTATGAAGTTGCTCTTGCGGGTGACATCCATGGCCTCAGAGACGGCCTGCTCGACAAACAGTTCTGTGCCGACCTCGGTGGGCATGAGCAGCCAGGACTTCCCTTCGGATGCCAGCACGACCACGTTTGCCTGCGCATCATCGACGTAGCTGCTCAAAGCGGCTGCTGCTTCGTCCCGAGTAAGACCGCCCAGCTTAATCCCTGAGACGCTGACGCCGGCATGCACCTTGTTATACGAGAGAGCGGCGTCGATGAAGCTGGCGAGAGCGAAGAGGGCGACGATGGCCCCGAGGGCTACAAGGATGCGAAATCGGGTGCGGCTGCGCGGGGGCTTATCCTGAGTAGCACTACGCTTCCCAAACAAAGGGCCGACTCCTGATTTCGTGGGCGCCACAACATGGCAGACGACCTGAGCGCCCCGGAGGTTTCCCGGGCAATTGTCATCGCTCCTCTTGCACCAGATTCAATCGCGGATGGAGATCGAAGTCTCCTTTGGCCTGTCACTTTCCTTCAGGATACACCACCCTGTCAACGATCTGCCCGTTCGAGATACCGGCAAGTGGTGCGTCGAATCCTGTGGAGATCATCGGAGCTCTGGGTATCGAGGTCGTCGATGTGGGGACGGTTGTCTCGGATCTGCGTAAGGCAGACTCGGCCAGCCGAACCTTCGAGCTCGCTTCGTTCGCGCACGGCAAAGCCCCGGGGGTCTAGTGGGGCTTCGCCAGAGTGGCGTGAGTGTCACAGCTCAGGAGGGGGTAACAGCGTGTGACTTCACGACCGATGTTCCCACCATCTGCCTGAAGAAAGCCTGAACGGATCTTTTCCAACCGGTCTCGGTCAAGCTCTGGCCGTCAGGTGTTCCATCTTTTCTTTCTTCAGGGGCAGTCATTTCCGGGCATGTCCGCCATACTTACCATAAGGTAACCAAAGACTGTGAAGGGACCGCCCCGTGGCTTACTCACCCCACGAACGCATCCAGCGCGAGATCAAGGAGACCAGGTGCCAGCTCCATCTTCACTGGCAAATCAAGACCAGCATGGTTCGATCCAGCGCGTTGGACGGGTGGGTTTCGTGGTTCACTTGTGAGCCTAGTTCACGGACGTGGGATGACCCGCGGAAGGTTCATGCTCTCTTCACCTCAGCCGGCCACCATAGGTCGAAGGCCGCTGACCATCGACTGAGTAGACTCCTGCGCCGCCGCCACAAGCACATCTACCAGATCCGGATCGAGTTGACTTCCCTTCACCCGAAGGATGTCGCCGAGCGCATCCTCTCGGCTTTGAGCGTCTCGATATGGCCGTCGTGAGGTCATGGCTGAGAAGGCATCAGCAACAGCAAGGATGCGGCCAGCTAGCGGAGTCTCGCTGCCCGTAAGACCTCGCGGATATCCCGCGCCATCCCACCGTTCGTGATGGGAGGCAACGGCCTCTCGCACCGTCTCGGCATGGGGGATGTCCTTGATGAGTAGCTCCCCGATCTCCACGTGCCTTTCCACGATGGCTCGCTCTGCTGGGTCAAGCGCACCGGGCTTTCGCAGCACGTCTTCCGGTACCCCGATCTTGCCCACATCATGGAGTAGACCGGCAATCCGCACTGAGCGTTGCTCGTCTTCAGATAGCCCCAGAGACTCGGCGATCGCAACCGCATAGGAGGCGACTTCCTCGGAATGCCTGCGGGTATAGCGATCCTTGTTGTTGATGGCAGCAACGAGGCCTTCCAGGATGCCGAAGGCTCCCACATCTTCTCGGTGAGCGTCTCCACACGATGGTCCGACAGTGATTGTGCCGCCCCCTGCGGCCTTGGCCCGGTACAAGTTGGCATCTGCATGAGCGATGAGCTCGTTTACTTCCTCACCGCACTCAGGGAAGCTCGCGACTCCGCAACTCAGCATGACGGAGAGTCCTGGCGCGAGGTGGGCGTCGTTTCCCCAGTCTTGTTTGGCCAGTTCATGGAGGATGCGCTCGGCGAACCTGGTGGCCTCCTCTCGGTCGGCTCCGGGCAGGATGGCGACAAATTCATCTCCTCCGTAGCGGCCCAAAACATCACCGGAACGGGCGCAGACAGAGATGAGAGCTCCCACCCGACGAAGCACCTCGTCCCCCATGAGATGTCCGTAATGATCGTTTACTTGCTTGAAGTCGTCGAAGTCCATGAGAACCAGGCTGAGCGGCCGCTGTGTGCGGCGGGCCCGATGAAGCTCGCGCTCCAGATACTCGAAGAGAGCCCGGTGGTTGAGCAGGCCGGTGAGAGGGTCCCGATCGGCCAGTTCTTTGGCTTCCTTGTAGCGACCCTGCAGTCTGCTTCTTGATGCCTCCAGTTCCTCCACGAGATCATTGACCTCGTCTGCAAGGACCGTGAGTTCGCTGCTGTTTCCTTGGCGCAGGTTAAGGCGCGTGAGCTCGCCCAGTCGCAGTTTGCGCACTTGTTGTGCCAAGCCAGATAGCGGGCTAAGGACAGACCGCTCTAGGATAATCACGAGAGCGCCGGCCAAGATGGCCAGAGTGAGGACGAGGATATGGGTGACCGCGACCACGCTGGTCTTACCTTGCTCGTAGATGTCCCGAGGAATCTCAGTATCGAGGACCAGACTCGGTTGCCCGTAGATGTCGGCAACGACCACCGATCCCACCACCACTTCGCCATCGGGCGAGATCTCCGTGAGGGGCTGGGCAGACTGAGGACTGGGTTGGCGACGCAGGAAATCGCCCTCAGCGAACCCTCCGACGACGGTGCGCAGGCTGAGTTGCTGCCCGAGCCGTGCTGAGAGTTGGGAAAGGTAGGCCTCATCCAGTACTCGACCCATGACCACCGTACCCCTGAGTGGCCCCTCCTCATTGCTGTCCAGGATGGGGCGGGAGGCAAGAAGCCACTGTTCGGCCCCGATCCGGAGCGAGCCTGAGGTGGCACTCTCGGGACTATCGTGGGCGACAAGGGGACTGCCCTGGCTCAGGTGCGAGAAAAGTGCGGGGGGAGCGGGCAGGCGATTGCCGGAGGCAAGGTCATAGCCCCCTCCCCAAACCACCTCACCGGAAGCGTCAAGGATCATGACCAGATTGAGACGAAAGGAGTCAAATAGCGAATCGACCAGATTCCGCTCCGGGTAGGTCGGGTCATCACCAGCCACGTAGGCGCAAGTGTCATCCCAGGCCGAGTAGTCTACGACATCGGCATCGATCTCCCGAAGCTCTGCCTGAAGTCCGGCGGCCAGTCTTTGCGTGTGCTGTTCGGCCTGCGACTGCTCGATTTCCGCAAATCCCCGAAGCGATATGACATACGAACAGGCAAGTACGATCGCGGCGGTCACGACCACCACCGGGATCACGAGCATGTAGATGCGACGACGAAGAGTGGGCATCTGGGTCTTTCACAGTGACGTGTTTGTCTGGAATCTCCGTTTGTCCTATCGGCTTCGCCGCGGCCTGTCTTGAGTTTGAGGCCTTCGCCTGGGCTGAGCTCATTGCCCGACCAGCCCCAACAGTTTATCGGCGCCCTTCGGCATGATTGACGACCAGCGGCCGGAGAGGCGGGGTGCTGCACGTTGAGCGAACGGTCTCGTGGGTGGACTGGTACTGGAGCCAGAGGCCCTGGGCAAGAGTGGAGACGATCTCTCGAGCAGGGCGCCCACTCTACTAAGCGCCAAGTACCTCTCGCACCTTCTGCAAAAGAGCCTGGGGCACAAATGGCTTCTCCAGGAAGTCAACGCCGTCGTCTAAGCGTCCGCTGTGAACGATGGAGTTCCTGGTGTAGCCCGACATGAAGAGCACCCGGAGTTTAGGGTGGCGCTCGCGCAGCTGATCGGCAAGTACTCGACCCCCTTGGGGCCCGGCAAGGACGACGTCAGTAAGGAGAAGGTCAGGGACTTCTCCACGTGCCTGAAGCACCCTAAGGGCCTCGTCTACCGAGGCGGCCTCCAGTATTCGGTAGCCTGCCTCCATAAGAACCCGGGCGGCAAGCGCGCGCAGAGAGTCTTCATTGGAGTCCGCGATCTGCGCTAGCACGAGCCGTCTGGGGAGTGGCCAGGTCAAGGCTCCGTCGGTGATCGCCCGAGTACCCGCCGGTTGGGTTGCTGTCCTGGGAAGCGTGGATCGCATACCATGAGGCAATGGTGTTCATCGCTAGCGGTCGAGACCCCTTAGGTGGCGCTCAGCATTATCGTCGAACCAACGACCGTAGTGTTCCAGGCTCCGGGAAACGTCTCGCAGAATCTTGGCAGTTGCCGGCCACCTCGCGGCGAATCGATCGGCCTGTTGTTTGTATTCTTCGGCGAGGAGTCGCTCCTGATCTCCGCCGGCAAGGGCGCTTCGACTTGTCCCTCCCAACGAATTCTCAAGCTCGATCGCAAGACCGTCCTCGATGTCCGGGCTTTGAAGTTCTTCCAGGAGATTTCGGATCTCAGCACACGGACGCGAGCCATCGGAATCAGTCGGACCCCAGGCGAGAACGTGCCCGATGTGAATGTCGCCAACTGAAAGGTGACCGCTTTCTGCGAGGCTAGTTCGAGCACTGGCCACCCATGCGCCGAGAACTGCGGAGTCAATTGTGCCGTCCTCACGGGATCCAGGGACCACCTTCCATTCAGATAGAAGATGATGCAGGTTGCTCGCAAGCGCCGCCGCTTGCCCGTCCTCATCCGTGTCCGACGCAGGCTCAGGTTCTGATCGTTCGGCCTCCTCGTCGTCAACGCACGGGCGGTACATTCGCTTGATCGCGTCGACGAATACGTCCGGGTCCCGGGACAGCGTGCGACTGAGCGCCTTTGGCTCGCGATCAATTTCGAAGACAGGAAGATATGCCCATTCAAGCCCTGCCAGCCGCTCCTCAGGTATCTCGGAGTCTTCCAGGGCTTCGAACAGGCGAGTGAGGTCGTGGTGCGACAAGTGGCCACGTTTCGCCTCGGGGTTTCCAGGTCGGAGCAGGGCGTCTAGGCCGGCAACCACAAGTTCCGCGCGCTGCCTGCTAAGACCTTTCCCGGAACGCAGATAGAGTGCGATGATGTCGAGCGCGTCGCCCGGCCGGTCCGCCCCAAGGAGATGCTCGGCTACGACCTCAACATGGGCAAAATCCGGACCAAGCCCGAAGATCGAGAACCTGGTCCAGAAACTTCCCGCTGTTTCCTCGCCCATGGCTTCAGCCCGTTCCCATGCGGCCGGGTAGTCGTTTGAAAGACGAAGGAGCGCGCCCGCCTGCTCAGGGGCGATCCCTTCACCCGCGAAGAGTGTATCCAGCCACGGCCAGCCTTCTGTTCGGAAGCGGGCGGCAAGGTAGCCCGTCGCGAAGTCAACCTCCCTCGAAGCAACCGACAGCAGCAATTCGAGGAATTGCCCCTCATACTCGGTGCGCTCCGCATCCGCAAGAGCGCCTCCCAGAATCCCGGGATAATCGACAGAAACGGCGAAGCCGCGCAGACCCGCCCAGTCGGTGGCGTCGGCAATCTCCACAACGCGCACCCGACGAATGTCGTCAAGGGCCTGAGTGTACGCCTCGTGGTCTTCCCCAAGCTGGATACCGGGTATCTCCGGCATGAGGCTGGCGAAAAGCCATCCATAGAGGCTGATCGGATCGCTTGGTTGGAAGAGCGACGCTGCTTCCTCGATCTGGTCCACCACGTCAGAGGGCAATGCCCATTTCGCCGCAGAGAATTCGCGATGTTGTGCAGCTTTCCCCCGCAGTGCCTCCCAAATAGCCTGACGAACGTCGGAGGCCAAATCCGGACTGTCGCTTGCTTCATTCAGCTTGACCAGGAAGGCGGAGCGAGCGGCGGGCGTCAGATTGTCGATCTTCTCTACCAGTTCGACCCACCGATCGGCCGAAAGGTTGACGTCGGCGACGATACGAGCGCAGATCTCGTCCAGGTAGGTCCAATACTCCTGCGTCGGGACCGAGATCGTCGCGGGTTTCCATTCACGATACCGTGGTTCGCTTATCGGTATTGCGATGCCGCGCATGTCTGGGGGCAGGTGAAGGAGGAGTCGCCAGGACACCTCGGGATGTCGCTCACGCAGTCCGTCAATGGCAGCCAGGCGATCAGCGACTGAAACCGAATTCTGCGGGTACCAGGGAAGAAAGACCGCGACGAGACTCTTGAGGGGCCGGTTGCTGGTTCGGCCTCCGGGATCGATCTCGGCCAGCCGGCCAAGCGCCTCGACGGCGACTCCAAAGAAGTCAGGCGACCACACGCAGTTCTCGATAGCCGAGAGGAGACCGACGTGCGGAGATGTGGGTGCCAGAATATCGCGCTGGTCGGTCGAATCATTGAACATTGTGAGGATGAGCGGGCTTGGGCCTCTTGACGCTTGCCGAAGCGCGTCCAAGAATGCTCCGGGAGCCGCCTCTGCAATCGCTGGGATGATGTCTTCAAGCGAGCACCATATGCGTCCCGATTCATCGGCATTCGCATCTCGCAGCAGATTCCGGACAGCGACGATCGCCCACTCTTCGCCTGTCGTACTCGCTCCCTCGATCACTTGGGACCCACGAGTCCCGAGAAGCGCGAGCGTGCTGGCGAGTCCTCGGCGAAGCGACGGGGAATGCGCGCGGCGATTCTCCACAAGAGATGCACGCCAACGATCTTCTATCGGAAGTTCGAGTGCCGGGTCTAGCTCTGAAAGCACCGCCGCGACCGCAGACCCAACTGCATCAAGATCATCCTTCCTGATCGCACCGCTGAGGGCAAGCCAGGCATCTACGCGAGAAATGACCGCGACTTCACCGCCGAGCCGGGCTAAGAACGGGTCCTCACCCACGGCAAGGGCGGCAATCTGTTCGCGCAAGTCGTCGTAGGCGGCACCCGCGATTTGGGATATGACTTCACGATCCGCCTCAGATTCCTCCGACCACCGGCCTACAAGGCAGAGGCGGCGCACTGTCTTGTTGACGGGGGATCGCGCCCACGCTGGCTGGAGCAGTTCTGGCTTGACTGCTAGCTGACGTCGTGCAGCAAGCAGACTGACGCGAGCAAGTCTGCCAACGTCCCTCGCTTTTCGCTCTTCTAGGCCCTCGGCCTCGAGAACGTCTGCCGCCTTGGGCGAATCGATCGGCCCAAGCTCTATGTCCGCCTGGAAGCCCTCAGTGACCGGGACTATCAGAGTGTGACGTGAGCCGGAAGCAAAATCACCCGCGACCTTTTCGTTCAAGGCAATGAGCACAAGCGGGCTCGGGTGGTCTCGAAGTCGGCGCCAAGCAATGACGTCGTCGACTAGTATGGTTCGTGCTAGGAGTGCGCCTCCGTCCGTCATCGCGTCACCGAGGGCAAGGGCTGAGACAAGAGCAACGATCTCGTCTCGACTGCTTGCGAGAACGCTGACAAGTTGCCCCGACTCAGCGCATCGTTCTCTTAGCGTCTCCACGGCAGTCTCACGGCCGGCCGTCACAACTGCCGGAGGGAGTGCTGGGTAGGTGGCAGATGACCAGCCCTGCCACCAACGGTCGGGGGTGACCAAGCCGTAGGGGTGGAGACCGACAACTTCCGACAGCCAGGTATGGGTGACCGGGGCGGACTCAAGCCACGTGTCCACATCATCGACACCGAACGCACGGACCTCTTTCCACTTGCCTTCTGCCGCACGCTCCTCGGCCCACATGCTTCGATTCGGCCAGGGACGCAGCGATACCTGGACGTAGGTGCATTTTGCCCGAAAGGACTCGTCTGTAGCTGCAGTCCGCTTCGCGTAGTCGTTGTCTGCTTTTGTGCCCGGGCTCTGGTTGACTGATAGCTCCCAGGTTGAGAATCCAACCGGCACGAATGTGGTGGCGATGTCCGTAACAACAGTCCCGTCCCAGCCGCCTGCCGCGACCCCTTCGTCTGCCGGGAAACCCAGCCGCGTGACCCCAGGGGTCGTTTCGAGGACGAGGCGACGAATCAAGCGGGGAAGTTCGCTCCGTGCCCCAATGGAGCAGGCCCAAGTGACGAGGCCGCGGCGGTCAATCAAGCCCGGACGAGTCATTGTTCATCTCCATAAGCGGGGCGGCAAATTCTACCAATGGGTGTAAGGAAAATCGAGCAAGAGCGAGTCCTGCAAGCCTTGATTGTCAATTGGGATGGCCTGGCGGGTTGACACGACACCGCGCTCCGCCCGCTCGTCTCCAGATGATCATGTTTCGCTGAAGGTGGGGCCGACACGAAAGTAGTCCAGCATCACCATGTAACGATGGTGGCGCTCACAGAGAGCATAGCGAAGAGGATCAGTCTCGTTGAGGCAAGCAACCGTTCTCAGGCATTGGTGGTCCCCAGTGTAGATGGCTGAAGCAGCCGCCTGACCCCAACAGGCCAAGGAGCAGTCGCCGCTCCCAGTCACGGAGCACGTTGGGCCCATCTGTCACCGGCCCGAGCCTCAGACCCCGGTGGCGCCCCAATGCCAACTGACGGTCGGCTAATCCACCGAAGCTTTCGGTAGAGATAGATGCTCGTCTTCCCACTCCCACCCCGAGCGGGCAATTGCGTGCCCTGGGCCGGCGGCGCAAGAGAAAAACCACGCAATTTCCGACATTCTCGAGGCCGTGTTCAGTCCAACCTGTAACATCGCCGCCCCTTCTGGACACGTCGATTTCATGAGGAGCTTTCCGGCATCTGCTAGATCGCTCCCCGAGAGAGAAAGGTGAAGGTTGCTTCTTGTCGCATGACCCTGGCCCGGTCTTCCAAGAAAGGCGGCAAGGCGCAGAATGGGCACGAAGGGATTCGCCCTGCGACCAGAGGAGAAAGGCGCCGCTCGGATGTGACCACCGGTTGGGGTCACGACCCGAGTGGACAGAAAGAGGCGAGAATGGAGGTATGGAGATGAAGAGTGGGTCGAGGTGGCCAGCAGTGTGCGATCACGATGACGCCCATATCCCGTCGCACGATCCCGGTTTTGGGCGGGTAACCTCCGTGCTTGCTCGATCGAGGTTCGGAAGTAGAGGTCGGACGCTTCGTCTAGCCCTTCTCATCCTGCTTCTGACCGCGGCAGCTGTGTTTTGCCTAGCCTCTCCGGCCCGAGCCGACAGCATAAGCGCGGACGCAGATGGCTGGTTCCAATACGGGTATCCAATGTCCTACGGCGGCTATACCTTGTATCCATACTGGGGCTACCTGGTGGACCAAGACCTCAACACCGCCGGGACACAGATAATGATTGCCAACAGCAAGCCCATCAAGAGTCTGCAGTTCTGGTTCCCATCCTACGACGGCGGCTACACGGGCAACGCATTCTTCGCCTGGAACTACTACATCTACTATACCTACATCCCGGTTTCGCTTACTCCCAGGCTGGTCACGGTGCAGAACCAATCCGTCCGGTACCTGTGGGTCAAGGGGTCCACCTCGGAAGCCCGATACGCTGACGCGGTCCAGAGATTCGCGGCCGGCTACTGGGTGGCTGAATACCAAGACGGCATGAGCTGCATCATTCCCAACGGTCTGAGCGATATTGATGGAGCCCTCGGTGGCGTGTTCGGCCTGGGGGTGCCGTGTAACTTCAGCAATGACCCAGTGAACACCTCAAGCGGGAACGCCACCTACCAGGTCGTGGACCTTGCCCTTGAGGGGAAGGGTACGCCGCTAACCTTCACACGAACCTACAACTCCCAAGACGCGGCCAATTCAGGCTTCCTGGGTCGGGGCTGGCGCTGCGAGTATCAGGCGTCCCTTGTGTTCCCCTCCTCGACTGAGGTGACCTTCATGGCCGCCGACGGACGTCAAGAAACCTTCGTCTCTTCCGGGGGCGGCGACTACACCTCGCCCGAGGGGGTGAGCGAACGCCTCCATAAGAACCAAGACGACTCCTTCACTCTCACCCATCTTGACCAGAGTCACCTGGAGTTTGACTCGGGCGGACGGCTTTCGAGCCTGGTTGATCGCTATGGGAACGAAACCACGCTCAGCTACAACAGCAGCGGCGCCCTGACCGAAGTGGAAGCGGCCAGCGGCCGCACCCTTTCTTTCACCTACACCTACGCCTACCTGACCGAAGTGGAAGACAGCGCCGGGCGCACTGTCTCCTTTGCCTACGACACGAACGGCAATCTCGTCTCGGTCACCGACCCGAACTCCCACACCAGCACCTACACTTATGACTCCGACCACCAACTCGTTTCCCTGGAGCAGCCGGAGGAGAGCACCGATCCCTCGATCACCAACGCCTACACCGATGGCCAGGTGACCATGCAAACCGACGCTCTGGGGAACGAGACCGAACTATCCTATGATGCTCAGAGTCAGGAAACCTCCCTCACTGATGCCCGCGATCACACCTCCATCGATGCTTGGGATACGGACTACCGTCTCACCCGTCACACCGACCCCTACGACAACCACTACGATCTTACCTACACCGCAGCCGGCTTTCTTGAGACCTTCACCGATGAGAACGGCAACGAGACCACCTTCGACTACGACGTGCTGGGAAACGTGATCTCAGTCATCGATGCCGAGGACAATGAGATCGAGGCTCTCTATGACACCGCAAACGGCAACCTGCTCTGGGCCGAAGACGCCGAGGATAATCGCACCACCTATACCTGGGACCAAACCGGAGTCTTCCTTAACTCGGTCACCTCTCCCATCGGTACCACCAGCTTCACCTGGAACGCAGACGGCACCCTAGATACCCTAACCGACGCCGAGAGCCACACCTGGGATTTCGACTATGACGCCTACGGCGACCTGGTATCGGCCCTTGATCCCTTAGATTATGAGACCACCTACGACTACGACGCCGCCGGTCGCCTAGCCGACATCGAGGACGCCAACTCGAGTCTGGTCCAGTTCACCTATGACGAGAAGGGCAACGTCACCTGCCTGAAAGACCCCCTGGCTGAGACCGATCCCCTTAACCGCCACCAGATCGACGTCACCTACGACGACAACGACAATGTGGCCGAGATCGAAGACGCCCGGGGGAACTCAACGTACTTCACCTACGACGACATGAACCATCTCACCCTGGTAGAGGACGCGCTATCCGGGGAGGCGGCCTTCACCTACGACGAGAACTACAATCTGGCCTCAAGCGAAGACCCCAACGAACACCTAACCACCTACGCCTACGACTACAACGATCGCCTGACATCGGTCACCGACCCGCTCTCGGAAGTGACCGAATACGGCTACGACGCGGCCGGCAACCTGACCTCCATCACCTACCCGTCAGATGACGAGACCAGCTTCACCTACACCGACGATGACCTCATCTCCGTGATCAGTCACTCCGGAAGCGCTCTTGCCTACACCTACTCCTATAACCCCACCAACACGGTAAGCCAGGTAGAGCGAAACGACTCGGTCATCTGGACCTATGATTATGACGACGCGAGCCGCCTGATCGAAGAGACCGACGAGAACAACCAAGAGCTAGGCACGCTTGCCATCGAACGGGAATACGACGATGTCTCCAACCTGACCGGTCTTGATATCGGGGTGCTGGTCTCGCTCGCTCTTACCTATGACGCCCGCAATCTGCTTACGACCTTCACCGATCCCGGGGGCACCAGTTCCTTTACCCATGACTCAGGGGGACGCCTAACCGAGATCGAGACCCCGGAGGAGAGCACCCGGTCATTTACCTACGATGCCGCCAGCCGGGTGACCGAAGTCGAGAACATCACGGATTCAGGTACCCAAACCCTCACCTACACCCATGACGCCAACGGAAACGTCTTATCCGAAGGCACCACCACCTACACCTACGACGCCCTTAATCGCTTGGTGAGCTGGTATGACCCGGTGGCTGACCTCACCACCGAATACGTCTATGACGCCGGCGGCAATCTCACCCAAGTCAAAGAAGACACGGTCCCGGTCGAGACCTATACGCATAACGCCGGCGATCAGATCACCAACGCCGGCTACGCCTACGACGACAACGGCAACCTGACCGCTGACGGCACCTACACCTACACCTACGACGAGGACAACCAGCTCATCCAGGTCGACGAAGGCGAGACCACGATCGCTGCCATGACCTACGACCACATCGGTCGGCGCACTTCCCTTACCACCGGTGGAGAGACCACCTTCTTCCACTGGGCCGGTGGACTCCTCGTGGCTGAGTCAGACGAAGAGGGGGATATCACCGCCATCTACGCCTATGCCCCGGAAGGCGGCCTCATCTCCATGACCCGGGGTGAGGACACCTACTACTACCAGACCAACGCCCATGGGGACGTACTCAGCCTCACCGATGAGACCGGACTGGTAGTCAACGCCTACTCCTACGACCCTTGGGGAGAGGTCCTTGCAGCCACAGAAACGGTCAGCAACCCCTTCCGCTACGCCACCTACTACTACGACGACTGCACGGGTCTCTACTATCTCTGGCATCGGTACTATGATCCGGAGGTGAGGAGGTTCCTGAGCAAGGATCCGGTCGGGGGCGTCATCGGTGTTGCCCAGACCCTGAACAGATATGCCTATGCCTCGGATAGCCCAACCTTCCTGATGGATCCGGATGGACTGACCGTCGCGTCAAATGCACGACTTCTCTGGGATTTCCTGTGGGGGGTCGATGACGAAGGGGCTGATAGGACGTACTATCTGGGGAGCAAGGAACTTCAGGAGATGCTCCAGTCGCCCGGCGTGCAGGAGATGAGACAGGACTTCAAGGATGCGGGGTGCCCTGCCCAGCACACCTTTCACTACGGCGGCAAGTATGGTGACGAAGCTGCCTGGGACACAATAGTGAAGAACCTTCTTCCGTGGAGGTGGGGCAATCTAGGTAGCACTGCGGTTCAAGTGGGTAGCTGGACCGCCAACATTACGAACAACTATGACGGTACGGTCACCTACGCCATTGACAACTATGCTGGGAGGAACTCCTTCTTTTACCATCTACCCTGGGTGGATGACAAGGATGGTGGACGGATGGGTACGATTCATCAGAGGTTCATCTGGACTGAGAGATTGCCATGATGAGAAGCCTCATGAATAGGACTAGGGTTCAACAGCTGTGTCTGATTCTACTAATCCTTGTCCTCGCAGTTGGCCTGACCGGCTGTTTCGCTCCGGAATCCTCGACCGATCTGGTCGGCACGTACCTGGCAGAGTACCCGGATGGAAGCGAGGAACTCACGCTGGCTGATGATGGGGTCTTTCGGCAGGTCATACATATTGATGGGAGGGATGAGATCCGGTCAGAAGGCACGTGGCAGTACGGTGAGGATGGCTATCTGAGGTTGAAAGGCGGGTTCCTTGTTGCTCACGATCCATCAGGCAAGCTTCGCCCGGATGTCGAGGCCTGGCGGTTCGATTCGGCGACTTTCCCGGTTGAGCAATGGCCCCTGAAGGCGATCTGGATAGGGCAGAGCGAGCACTACTCATACGAGAAGCAGGACTGATGACCTGACCCCATTCCTTGGTCCACGGATGTGACGGGGCTGGTCGCGGTTGCTGCCGGAGGTGGCGGACTTGGCGTGAGTGGTGCTGGCTACGATGTGCTCATCGATCTCATGACCGGACTCGGGCCTCGGGTGAGGTACTACGGGCCGAATAATCCGGCTACGCAAGACATGAGGAATTCTGCTGGGGCCGAAGCGCTACGTCAGCAGTTCCGAGAGAACGGATGCGAGTCGATAACGAGCGGTGAGTTTGGCCACTGGGAGGCCCTCGAGGCCACCATGGACAGAGCTTTCGGAGGCTTGCACGGATTCCTTGCCGCGGTGTGCCCCGCATATGCTGTCTATCGAGGTGCGACCGTCTGGGACAACGCTTCGGATCAAGTGGGAGGATTCGGGGGCGCTTGGGTTATCAACAACGGGGACGGGACTGCTACGTTCATCATCAGAAACGTAGCCGGAACCAAGTCGCTTCTCGACTACCTCAACCTGGCGTTCGACAAGATTGGACTCGAGGATGTCGGCATAGGACGTCCCCCGGAAGAGCGGCCCCCTGAGCAGCATCAGGCAGGTCTTCCACTGGACAGAGGATATCAACTAGGAAGACTCGAGGTATCACCATGGGAACCATCAGAGCTATCCGGCCTCGGCCGGCGATTCCGGTCAGCGTCCTCGCTCCAGCTCTAGGCGTGCTGCTGTGTTGTCTGACTCTCATTGTGGTCGCCTGTGGGTCGAGCGGGCCATTGAACTCAGAGGATGTGTCCGGATCCTGGACTAGTAGATACCTTGAAGGGTGGATAGACCTTGAACTCCGGTCCGACGGAACCTATGAGGAATCCCTCTACGGATTCGAATCCGGAGTCGTTTCGTTGGAGGAACAGAACCACACGGGGACGTGGACCGTTGTCAACGACGCCGTGGTTCTCGCCGCACCGCTGGATGTCATCCCCGAGCCGATTGGCGAGAATGACTTCAAGTGGAAATACGCCGTGGGTTCAAGCTGGGAACTTGATGCCGTGCACGGTCTCCTTGGCGGGGTCAGCCATCTCGAGATCGAAGAGGTGGTCAGCTTCAAGAGAGTCGAGGAGAAAGAGATGGAATGAAAGACCGCATGAATCGCCCCGGGTTCCGCGGAGGCTCCATATCTGGGATTCTGTGAGATTCCAGAGGAAGGAGTCCGTGACCCATGAGAGCTTCCAAGTATTCGCCTGAGTTCCGAGAGCGCGCTGTGCGCCTCGTCCGCGAATCAGAACGACCGATCAGCGCCGTCGCCCGTGATCTCGGAGTGTGCCACGAGACCCTGCGCTCCTGGATACGCCAGGACGAGGCTGACAACGGAACCCGCAACGATCGACTGACCACCGCCGAGAGGGATGAGTTGGCCGCGCTCCGCCGTGAGGTCCGCGATCTGCGCCGCTCCAACGAGATCCTGAAAGCCGCCAGCGTGTTTTTCGCCCGCGAACTCGACCAGCCCCGTCCGAAGTGAGTGCGTTCATCGACGCGCATCGTGGCCGCTTCGGGGTCGAGCCGATATGCCGGGAGATCGAGGTCTCAGCGAGCGCCTATTGGGCCAGAAAGACCCCGGCCACCATCTTTGCGCGCTCGGCATGACCAATATCTGCTTGCAGCCATCAGGCGCGTGCATGCTGCTTCTGGCGGCGTCTACGGCCAGCTCAAGATCTGGGACGAACTCCGAGACCAGGGCGTCATGGTGGCCCGTTGCACCGTCGAGAGGTTGATGCGCGCACAGGGCCTCGAAGGCCTGCGCAATGGCTTGGTGAAGCGCACCACCCTGCCCGGCCTTTCCCCGGTGGCTGCCGATGATCTCGTGCGCAGGAACTTCACCGCCGATTGCCCCGACGCCGTGTGGTTGTCGGACTTCACCTATATCCGTACCTGGGAGGGCTGGAGCTATCTGGCGGTGGTCCTTGATGTGCACACCCGGCGGATCGTGGGTTGGCAGGTGGCGAGCCACATGCGCCAGAGTCTGGTGACGGACGCCTTGGAGATGGCCATCGCCAGCAAGAAGGAGCGCGAGATCGTGACGGTGGCGCACTCCGACAACGGAAGCCAATACACGTCATATGAGTACACCGAGCGTCTGAAGCGGGCCGGCATCGCGCCCAGCCGGGGAAGAACCGGGACCGCTCTCGATAACGCCATGGCGGAGAGCATCATGGCAACCCTCAAACGGGAACTGACCAAACGCTACTGCTGGAGGACGCGGCTGGATCTCGAACTGGCTCTCGTCAGCTACATCGGGTGGTATAACGCCCGGCGCAAGCACCGCTCACTCAAGATCGTCGAGGAGGGCCGGGTCAGACGGCTCGCGCCTCTCGAGATGCTCGAAGGATACAATCAGAAAGTCGCCACCCGATTGGTGGCTTCCAATTGAACGAGCCTCCGCGGAACCCGGGGCGCTTCACTTCTCTCCGTCGACATCATGTGAAGCGCTCTGTATTTGGGTTCAGAAGTGGTCTCACCTCGAGGGTTTCGTTCTCGCGGAACTCGAGGCGGTCAGCGAAGAAGAGAACGCCCTCCCTTGCTTTGATTGCGGCGGTGAACGTTACGGCTTTGCCTTCCTTCAAACTCACGAGTGAGACGAGTGGGCGCAGGCGAGTGGCCGCCCAACACTGGCATGTGGGCAAGCCCGTCCGCGCACCCGGGGCCACCTACAGGCCGTTCGAGGATCCCTGCCGGGCGCGGGGGGCACTCGGCCGCACTAGGCTCTGGGGACCTTCACCATGGCGAGATAGTGATCGTTCCCGAATGGTAAGTGGGTTGTGTGCCAACCCCCAGGCCTCAGCCGTTGTGGCAGGTTGGTGCTCTTCCTGTCTTCCGGCACTTGGCCAGCTGGAGCGCGTCATTGGCTGCGGACGCGGTGAGCCTGACGGCTTCGGAAGAAGGGGCCCCCAGCTACTGGTCTAAACCCGCCCGCTGCCCGCCAGACGTCGCGGCATTCGACCTTGCGATCGGCGCGGCCGCCTTAGCTCCTGGGGGATCCCCATACAGGTGTCAGCGGGGGCCGAGGAGGGTCGCAACTTCCCTCTTTCAGGTGTCTCCACAACCCGCCTTGTCGCTTCTCCAAGCGTTGCACTACTATGGCGTGCAATATGCCTCAAGTCCCGAACGCGGCAAAGCCGCTCTGAAAGCGGGTTTGCGGCCGTTTTGACATGAATACTTTTCGGCTGGCGACGGGGAGGCTCGTTCTTGGGAGGCATAATCCCCCATTCTGGGGGTCTGGAGGCTGCCCAGCGGGGCTTGGGCGGTAGGTGACAAAGAAGGCGAAAAGGGGTATCACGCGGCGGTCCCCACCGGGGGCTCTTGCCGCCTGCCCTGACGTTTTCTGTCACCTACGGTCCACTGACCGGGCATCCGAATCGGGGCTCAGGTTTCTGAGACGGGGTCCTGGGCCACCCTAGGGGCCTCGATGCACAGCCGCTCACCTCTTCGCATCTGAACCTGCCGCTTCACGCCCGCTCGCATGGCCTCTGCCTCCTCCGCGGACTCGCCGCATTCGGCCGGATCGGCGAATTCCATCCAGTTCCCGAGGATCAGCCGGTCGGGGTGATCTTCGTAGGCAAAGAGATGGGATCCCTCCTCGAAGCGGAAATCCCGGTAGAGCCGCCGGACAGACCCTAGGAAGCCAGGAAGACCAGAGAGCTTGCGCAGGCGGTTTTTGATGATCTCAACGCTGCACTCGTCGTCTGCGCCCTGTAGCCGGCGCAGGTAGTCGAGGTAGAGATAGACGAGAACATCAGCATGGCGCAGCTCTCCTTGGCGCACCTCGTGCAGCAGCACGTCAAAGGCGAAGCGGTGCACCGGCAGGGCGTGGTCAGCATCTGATGCCCAACCGAGCGTCACCGTAAGATATCTGGTGGCCAGGTTCCGTCCCCCGCTCTGGAATCCTGGTCTTATGGTGATCCAACCCATGCCGGCAAAGAGGCGTCGGGCCTGACGGACTTTGGAGAGGCTCATGCCCAGGGTCACCGCGACCTCGAGATCCGACCGGTAGAAGGGGCCACGGAGGCCAAACTCGGAGAGCGCCCAGACCAGATAGAGGCGTTCGCGAACGGTCGCCTGACGGAAGTGCGAGTGCTCTAGGAGATTAGCGGGGAGCAAGAAGCAGGAACTCATTTCCTCCTCCTCTTGATCCGCAGCTGTACCACGAGTTCTCTCGCGGTCTCGAGGGTCGTGCTACGGACGACAATGGTCCCGTTGGCGTCGGTGAGAATGAGTGGCCAGCTCCATATTTGACTGGGATCGGTTCCCCGAGAGCCCGGCCTCGCTCGGTGCCCTGGCTGGCGTTATCGGGATCGAAATGCAGAACGTTGGCGCCGGACACCATCCTGGCGGGACCACCTGTTGGAGGGTCGTTCGGCTGATTGGAGAGGGCGGGATATGAAGCGGACGTACTCACCATGGAACCCTCCGTGTCTCGGTCTCTATCCGGGCAGGGACGAAGTGTTCATATAGGGATGAGGTTTGGACACTTCGTTGCTTTGATCAGCAACGGGCAATGGGAGCAGGACGATAGCCTTGCTATCTGTCCAAACCCTTCTCTTATATGGACAGTTCATCAGCCTCATCGCTGAGATCGTTACTACGCCAATAGCCATAGGCCCGGGAGGAGCCTGATGCCGTTCCCTTGCGGCGATGAACCCGACCCTCACTTCGTAGTTGGCTGAGACTCCGCTTGAGTGTAGAGCGGCTGACCTCATCCCCGAAGCGCTCGAGAATATCCTTCTCGGAGATGGCCTCCGTGTCTGAACCGCCAAGAGTGCACAGGAGCAGTTCCCGGGCCTTCCGGGCCTCGATTTCGGCTGCGTCGCCTAAGAAGACGTAGCGCTGGTTCTGCACCTCAATGATGAGTTGGGTGGGAATATCGTCCAGGCGACCGACCGCCTCTAGCTTGCGGCGGTTGTCGTGGCCTTGCCCGGCTGTTCGGGAGAGGGAAAGCAGGATATCGGCCGCACCGCCAAAGGCCGAGGATCCCCGAGCGGAATCACCCACCTCGCCCCCAGCTTTGCGTTCGTGGCGAAGGACGAGCACGGCGAGATTGGCGTCGGCCAGCATCTGCAACGGTCGCATGGCCTCAAGTGCGGCAGCCGAATCGTTTTCCTCCTCTGGTTTGAGCCCGCCCCAGTCCGAGAGGGTGTCACAGATCACGAGTCCTGCCCCCAGTGTCTTGGCCTGGCATCTCACGCGATGAGCGACCGCCGGCCACTCTCCGGGCGCGTCCCGGCGCTGAAGCACATAGAGGTAGTCCTCGTTTTTCAGGCCCACTCGGGCAAGTGCCGATCGGAAGGTGCTGGCCCGCTCCTCGGTCAAGTAGATGATTGGGACCGGGGCGGTGATCTTGCCGAGGAAGGGCTCACCGGCAAGAACCCGAGCGGCAAGATCGCAGGCGAAGTGCGTCTTACCAGCCTTGATCTTGGCCGTCAGTTCCGTGACTACTCCCTGGGCCACGTAGTGCTCGACCAGCCAGTCTGGACTTTCGTTCGTCTGACTGCAGAGCTCCCGGGCGGTCAGGAGCGGAAGGGCGCCTACATCATCTTCTTCCTCGAGCTGGCGAAGCAGGGTCTGCGCCTCGGCTGGAGTCAGGCGGTTTTCGAGAAGGGCGCGAGCGATTTCCTTGGTGCGCCGCGCGAGGGCGAGTCTTTTCACTCGGTGGGCGTGCTCCAGCACATTGGCGGCCGGCACCGAGATGCTGGGGAGCAAGGTCAGGTAGTTCCGGCCGCCCCGCCCCTCGAAAACGGGGTTGCCTTCGAGAAGCTCGCTCACGGTGATGAAGTCGATCGGTTTGCCGACTTCTTGGAGCTCTTTGATGGCACCGAAGACCAGTCCATGAAAGGGGCTGAAGAAGTCATCCGCCTTAACCGCCTCAAGGACGGCCGCTATCCAGTTAGGCAGGAGGAGGAGGGCGCCGATGACTGACTGCTCGGCCGATTCGTCCCAGTTGGAGTCGTGTCCGGCCAAGGAAGAAGGCCGCGCCGGGCGGTCTCGGGTAGGGGCTGTGATTGGCGCGGTTATGGCTACCTGGCCTTCATCTGCCGCCCCAAGGGCGTGTCGACGACTCTGCGGTAGATGCAGGTGGTGTAGTTCTGACCCGTAGGGTTGTGTTTGAAGTCCATTACTCTGGCCACCATGGCCGGCAAGTCGCCCAGATGTCTCCTCTCCGGATCGAAGCAGGGGAGGGCGGGACGGAGACGAAGGACTTCCGGGGATACGGAGTCGACGGCTTCGCGAGGAAGTCTGCGATGATTCTCACTGCAGGCAATCCGCTCTCGATCGCCGACGGTCTCCTTCCAAACCTTCTCCAGGCGAGCGTGGCCCCTGCCAGCATCGCTATGTTCCGGTCTTGCGCTCACCGGTATTCTCTCCCTCGGCACCCAACAGCTGCAGCAACTTGGGCACCGGCACGAGGCGCTTTCGTCCCAGGGCAAGCGAGGGGATCTCCCCGTTGCGGACACATTCGTAGGCAGCGCCTCGCCCCAGACGCAGGAAATGCCTGGCTTCCTCGATCGTGATGGTGAGAGCACCGCTCTCCAGGAGCTCCTGCCGGGTGTACTCGCGGAATCGCAACCGGGGCAAACAGGCGGTGCCGACCAGGTCTTCGTGGTTTGTCATCAGGCGTTCTCCCTCGCGGCCCACGTCTTCGTCGGGTCCCGCATCCGCCCGTTCTTTATCTCGCTGTGACACAGTCAGCCTCCTTGTGCCTTCGGGTTATCCCAGCTACAATTCTAGGCATATAAGCGGAAGTAGTCAAGCTTACATCGTCTGTTGGCCCGCCTTCGTCTTGACTGATGCCGCGGTATCCCGCTACGATGTAGATGAGAAGAAGGCCGTCATATCGTCTGAAAGAAGGCAGTCATGACCAAATCGGAGGAAGTCTCCTTCAAGGGAATCACCCAGGCGATCTTCGCCCGCGGTCAGTATGTGGCTAAGGACGGTTACCAGTGGGTTGATACGCTACCCGAGCAATGGCTTACCCCAGACAGCGACCCCAGCACGGGGCCTTGGCTGCGGGAACGCCTCCCGGCTCTGATGCCCCCGGAGACCACGGTCCGCGATCCTCTCAGTAGGGACCGCCAGAATCCCGGGCTTCATCGGCTTTTTGCCGCCCTGCCCGATAGCGAAAGGGCCATCCGCGCATTTGCCAAGAAGTGGGGACAACTTGGACGCAAATCCGGTCTTATGCTTGGATCCGCCGGATATGCCGAGTCACTTTCCTTCTGGCGAAGGGAACTTGACCACATGAAGCGCCTCATCGGTCTCTGGGAGCTTGTGCGCAAAGACGACGGAGAAGCCCTCTCCCCCTATGTCCGATGGACGGATCGGCCGCGGCAGGTGTCTATCTACCTCGCCCTTCGCGAGGGGCAGCTTGACCCGGACGGGGCCGAAGCGCTTGCCGACAGTCTTGAGCTGGTCTGCCCAACCGACCGGCGCCAGCCCCCACCGCCCCCGGTCCTTGCCCGCTGTCGCGGTGTCGCCGAGATCTTGGCCTGCGCGGAGGAAGAACACCTCCATCATGCCGACCTCCTGGCTGACTGGAAGGAAGGCGACCGCCTGGGGCCGGCCCGCTACTTCCTGCACGCGGGGGTGAACAAGCAGCTGGCCGGCCACGTAAATCCGGTCATTACTCTGCCCGATAGCAGGGGGGCGGTTGGCCTGTGGTTCGTCCCCGATACCCTTCTGGCCAGCCTCTATGTGCTCTTTGCTCTTGAACTTGGGGGACAACTCCTTCAGCCACGGGAATGTGCGGCCGAGGACTGCCGGAAGGTGTTCGTGCCCGCGAGCTCAAAGCAGAGGTACTGCACAAGTGTGTGTCGGGTGCGAGCAGACGCCCATCGCCGGCGCCGAAGGATGCAGGGCTAAGGACGGTCAGCGAGCGACCTCATGAGGGGACACATCCGCCAAGTGCCCGGGTGCAAGACCTGGCAGGTCATCTACGAGCTCGGGGAGCAAAGTGCTCAGCGGTGCGAGGACTGCAACAAGCGCTTCTGGATAGAGCGTCGGCCCTTTGAATCATGCCCGAGTTGCGGGGGCATGCTCAGGCAGCGGCTTGAGCGCCGTCAGGGCTGTCGCTCGGGATTCCGGACGAAGAAGGGGGCAGAAGCCGCGCTGAACGACCTCCTTGGTTCGCTCCAGCACGGCACGTACATCCAGCCAGCGAAGGTTAGGTTGGCCGAATTCCTCAAAGAGGAATGGCTGCCTGCCATCACCCCCACGGTTCGAGCCACCACTCTCGTGGGCTATAAGTGCATCATTAGCGGGCACATTATCCCTTGTCTCGGCGCCACTCCCCTGCAGAAGCTCACTCCTTCGGCCATCAACGCCTTCTACGGTAGGCTTCTTTCTGAGCCCCGCACAAGTCGTAAGAAACCCAGGCAGGCGGGAGCAAAGGACGCGACGGTCGACGCGCAGGACCCTGTGCCGGGAGCGGAGCGCAAGCCTCTTTCTGCAACAACCGTCAATCACGTCCACACCCTTCTCCACCGGGTACTCGGAGACGCGATGCGTTGGGGCCTCTTGCAGCGTAACCCCGCTGATGCCGCCGATCCTCCCACAGCCAGGGTGACGAAGGACAACGAGATGAAAACCTGGTCGGCCAGGGAGCTCAAGGTCTTTCTGGATATGACGAAGAGCGATCGGCTTCATCCATTGTGGCGCACGCTTGCTTCGACCGGCATGCGACGGGGGGAAGCCCTCGGCTTAAGGTGGGCTGATCTCGATCTTGAGGGCCATAGTCCCTTCCTCATGGTCCGGCAGGCCCTTGTCTCCGCCGGATATGATCCTCAGTTCTCTGAACCCAAGACGAAACGCGGCCGCCGCACCATTCCTCTCGACACCTCGACGGTGGTTGTGCTCGGGGAATGGCGGGAACGACAGGATAAGGAGAAGAAGGACTGGGGAGAACTCTGGACTGACACTGGTCTTGTCTTCACACGAGAGGACGGCGAAGCGTGGCATCCGGACCGGATCAGCAAGATATTTCAGGCGAGGGTGTGCGCCTCGGGGCTGCCCCGTATTCGTCTCCATGACCTTCGCCACACCCACGCCACCATCGCCCTGGGCGCGAACGTCCACCCCAAGGTGGTGTCCGACCGTCTCGGTCACAGTACCGTGTCTTTCACGCTGGACACCTATTCCCACTGCGTCCCCGCTCTTGCTCAAGACGCCGCTGAGAAGATCGCGGCGCTGGTGGCCAACGCCGAATGACGCACGCTTCTACTCCTGCTCGTGCCGCTGCATGTCCGTTGATGCCTTGTGCGTACGCATGGCCCGTTGATGAAACGTTGACGGAAGATGTCTCGAAGGCTGCCGCCGGGCCTTTTCCCAACAAGAAAGCCCCGCAAAACGGGGCTTTCTTTACGCGCCTGACGGGATTCGAACCCATGACCTTCGGTTTCGTAGACCGACGCTCTATCCAGCTGAGCTACAGGCGCAAGCTGGCGGAGAAGGAGGGATTCGAACCCTCGGAAGGAGCATTCACTCCTTCACTCGCTTAGCAGGCGAGCGCCTTCAGCCAACTCGGCCACTTCTCCAGACGACGGCGAGGCTCGCCGCCTCAGCGAACGACTATTCTAGCAGAGGCTCTTTCTGTCGTCAGCGTTCCCGCATATCAGCGGTCCTACACGGGTATCTACCACCCGCGTCGAATCCTGCCGGGGCGTATCAGGCGGCTGTCGGCCGCCGGTGTCCCCAGAAAGCGAGACGGGCATGAAGATCAGCGCTCGAAACGTGCTGAAAGGGAAGGTCAAGAGCATCACGCACGGAGCGGTTAACTCAGAAGTGGTCCTGGAACTTCCAGGCGGCGCCGAGTTGGTCTCGATCATCACGAAACACTCGGCCGAGGATCTCGGGCTCGCGGTGGGCGTCGAGGCGTACGCGGTCGTCAAGGCCTCGAACGTGATGATCGCGGTCGACTAGGGCAACGGTGCGCAGGAGTGCGCCCCCCATCCCGCGAATGATGCTCAAGATCGTGTCGGGGTCGATTTCGAGATCGTATCGAGGAGGAGTCGATGGGCTTTCTGCGCGTGGTGAAGATGATGGTCATTTTGGGTGCGTTGGCTGCAGGTGGGCTGGCGATATGGCGGCGGAAAGACGCCGTCAAACACACCTGGGAATCAGTAGGCGGAGTCGAGGGGATCAGGAGTTCGGCCGACAAGGTGATCAAGACCGCCGGTCCCGTCAAGGACCTCATCGACCAAGTGACCCACCTGAAGTAGAGGCGCTGCGGTCGTGAAGATACTCGTCACAGGGGCCACCGGGTACATCGGCGGCCTTCTCGCGCCTCGGTTGCTCGAGCGTGGGCACGAGGTGCGATGTCTGATCCGCGCGCGTGTCGGCGATGGGGAGCCTCCCGATCTACCCCCACAGGCGGAGAAGGTGGAGGGCGACGTCTTCGATATCGATTCCCTTACCCCCGTTCTGCGGGGTATCGATGTGGCCTACTACCTCATCCACTCCATGGGAAGTGAGACGGGTCCCGATTTCGCTCGGAGGGATCGCCAGGCAGCGTCGAACTTCGCCCTGGTGGCGCGCGAGCAAGGGGTCCGGCGTATCGTCTACTTAGGTGGTCTCGGGAACGAGGAGAAGGGACTATCCGAGCACCTCGCGAGTCGACAGGAGGTCGGCCGGGTGCTGGCGAGTGCCGGGGTACCGGCAACCGAGTTCCGGGCGGCGGTGATCGTCGGATCGGGGAGCATATCCTTCCGCATGGTCCGCTATCTTGCCGAGCGGCTGCCGGTGATGATCACTCCCAAGTGGGTGAGTACCCGTATCCAGCCTATAGCCGAAGACGATGTCGTGCGCTACCTCCTCGAGGCCCTGGACCGACCCGGATCCACCGGCAAGGTGATCGAGATCGGGGGAGCCGACGTGGTCACCTACGGCGCCATGATCACCACCTATGCTCGTCTGCGCGGCCTCCGTCGGACTCTGGTCCCGGTTCCTTTGCTCACCCCTTCGCTCTCCTCGTACTGGGTGGCACTGACCACCCCCATCCCGTCAGCGATCGCCCGCCCCTTGATCGAGGGTCTCAAGAACGAGGTGGTGGTGAAGAGTCCCCTGGCAGGAGAGTTGTTCCCGTTCGAACCGATTGGTTACGAAGAGGCCATAGAGCGTGTCCTGGAGCGGGAACCGGTGCTTCGTTGACGCTCGGAGGGGCTCCCGATAAACTGCCCGGCAGCCTGTCACGGCCCACAACCGAGAGACAATGAGGGAGAGCCGCCTCCGATGAGACCCACTGTGCGACCTGCGAACCCCTGCTTCTCCTCCGGCCCCTGTGCCAAGCGACCGGGTTGGTCTCCGGCCGCGCTCGCGGGAGCCCTGGTGGGGAGGTCGCACAGGTCGAAGGAAGGCAGGGCGCGGATCCAGGAGGTCGTCGACCGGTCCCGGGCCCTCCTCGGGGTGCCCGACGAGTATCGGATGGGGATCGTCCCCGCCTCCGACACCGGGGCGATGGAGATGGTGCTCTGGTCGCTTCTCGGACCTCGCGGGGTGGACGTCCTTGCCTGGGAGAGTTTCGGGCAGGGCTGGGTCACCGACATCACGAAGCAACTCAGACTCGACGACGTGCGCGTCCTCGCGGCCGACTACGGAAGGATGCCCGATCTGACACAGACGGACCCCGACCGCGACGTGGTCTTCACGTGGAACGGAACCACGTCGGGCGTCCGTGTCCCTGATACGGGCTGGATCGCGGCTGATCGTCAGGGCCTCATGATCTGCGACGCGACGTCCGCGGTCTTTGCCATGGACGTGCCGATCGGGGCGTTGGACGTGGTCACCTACTCCTGGCAGAAGGTGCTCGGCGGCGAAGCCCAGCATGGGATCCTCATCCTGAGCCCGAGAGCGGTCGAGCGGCTCGAGACCTACCGGCCCCCGTGGCCTCTGCCCAAACTCTTCAGGATGACGAAGGGCGGAGAGTTCTTGGAGGCTGTGTTCAAGGGTGACACCATCAACACCCCTTCGATGCTGTGCGTGGAGGATGCACTCGATGGACTTCGCTGGGCGGAGTCGATCGGCGGACTGCCCGAGTTGATCCGGCGCAGCGAGGCCAACCTCGCGGTGGTGGCCGAATGGGTGACACGGACTCCGTGGGTGGATTTCCTTGCCGAGGAGCCGGCGACGAGGTCATGTACCTCGATCTGCCTGAGGATCGTCGACCCGTGGTTCGTGACTCTCTCCGACGACGAGCAGACCCAGACGGCGAAGAAGGTCGCCTCGCTGCTCGATGCGGAGGGCGTGGCTCACGACATCGCTCCCTATCGTGAGGCTCCTCCCGGACTCCGGATCTGGGGGGGAGCCACCGTTGAGCGTTCCGATCTCGAAGCGCTCCTACCGTGGCTCGACTGGGCCTTCTCGGAGGTACGCGGCGCGTAGCGCTCCAGGCGGTCGCTCGCCGGGTGGCCGCGCTCCGGGCTGTCGTATCACGGGGTGGCCGCGCTCGCCGGGGCTAGCTGCAGGTGCCGGTCTTCACCGTCGACCTGTCCGCCAGCCGTCTGCGGACCCATTTTTCTGCCTCGGCCACCACATGGATCACGAAGCCGGCTGCGACGATCCAGGCCCACTCGGTCGCTCCGATGGGTGCCGTGCCGAAGAGGCGGTTCATACCGGGAAGATACGTGTAGAGGAGTTGGAGGACGATCATGAGCCCGACTCCTCCCAGGAGGAATCGGTTCGTGCGCAGACTGACGCGCCATGACGGCAAGGTGAGCGACCGGCAGTTGAAGAGATAGAACATCTCCCCGAAGACGAACACGTTCGCCGCGACGGTACGGGATCTTTCGAGGCTGAGGCCGACCGCCTGCGCGTATTCGAAGAGACCGAACGAACCGGCCAACAACAGGATCCCGACGATGACGATCCGCCCGATGAGCACTCGGTCCAATATGGGGGCCCCAGGTATACGTGGAGGCCGGTGCATGATGCCGACCTCCTTGGGCTCGAAGGCCAGCATCAACCCCAGGAGCACGGCGGTCGTCATGTTGATCCAGAGGATCTGTACGGGGAGGATCGGCAGCGACACCCCGGCGAACACCGCGGCGAGGATGACCAGGCCTTCTCCCAGATTCGTGGGAAGGGTCCAGGCTACGAACTTGGTCAGATTGTCGAAGACTCCTCGACCTTCCTCCACGGCAGCCTCGATCGAGGCGAAATCGTCGTCGGTGAGCACCATATCGGCAGCTTCCTTGGCCACCTCGGTGCCGCTCCGGCCCATGGCCACGCCGATGTCGGCTTGGCGGAGGGCCGGAGCGTCGTTGACGCCGTCGCCCGTTACCGCCACTATGTGTCCGCGGTCCTGGAGCGCGGTCACTAGGCGCAGCTTCTGTTCGGGGGTCACCCGGGCGAACACATACGTATCCTCGGCGGTTTGGGCGAAGCGGGTCGCGTCGACGGCGTCCAGGTGCGTTCCGGTGAGGGCGACGACCGGACCGGTGCGCGGGCATCCAGGCGGGTGTAGATCGAGTTGTTCGGCGATCGCCGAGGCGGTCAGAACGTGGTCGCCTGTGATCATCTTCACGTGGATGCCCGCGGCGTGACAGGCTCTGATGGCGGCCAGGGCTTCGGAGCGTGGCGGGTCTATCATGCCCTGCAGACCCAGGAATACGAGGTCGCTCTCCAGCTTGTCATGGGTGATCTCATCGGTCCCTGGAGGGAACTGTTTCAGCGCAAAGGCGAGCACGCGCAGGCCATCGCCTGCCATCTCCTCAGCCAGGTGTTCCACGCGTGACTTGCTGAGCGGCGTCAAGGTCCCGTCCTCGCCCATCTCGATCGCGCTACGGGCAAGGATCTTTTCGACCGCACCCTTGACGTAGACGATCCGGTTCCGGGAATCGGGCGCATCCGCCCTCTCGCCGACCGCATGGAGAGTGGCCATGTATTGGTGCTCCGACTCGAAGGGCACCGTATCGAGCCGGGGGAAGCCATGCTCGAGCGCCTCCCGGCTCAGGCCCGCCTTGATAGCCGAGACGATCAGGGCTCCTTCGGTGGGGTCGCCGCTGATCCGCCACTGGTCGTCCTCGAAGTAGAGCGATCCGTCGTTGCACAGGAGGCCGGCGCTGAGGAGTTCACTCAGGGCGGCATGCCGGCGCGCATCGACGACGATCGGGTCCCCCGCGGGGTCCACCAGCATGCCGTAGGGAGAATAGCCTCCTCCCGTGACGGCGAAGACCGTCTCCCCGGCCGAGATCCGCTTGACCGTCATCTGGTTCTCCGTCAACGTCCCGGTCTTGTCGGAACAGATGACGGTGGTGCTTCCCAGTGTCTCGACCGCGGGCAGTCTTCTGACGATCGCTCGGCGTCGAGCCATCCTCGAGACGCCGATGGCCAAGGTGATGGTCACCGCGGCCGGCAGACCTTCGGGGATCGCTCCCACCGCCAAAGCCACGGCGGCGAGGAACATCTCTACCAGCGGCTGCCCGCGCAGCATCCCGACGGCGGCGGTGATGACGGCCAAGCCCAAGATCACGTAGAGCAGCAGCCGGCTGAATTGGGCGAGCTTGCGGGTCAGCGGGGTCTGCAACTCCTCGGCTTCGGCGATGAGGTTGGAGATGAGTCCCACCTCGGTCGCATCACCGGTGGTCACGACCACACCGCTGGCCTGCCCGCCTGTCGCCAGTGTCGAGGCGTAGACCATGTTGGTTCGATCGGCGAGCCCGGTCGACTCGGCGAGGGGCTTGGTCTGCTTCTCCACGGGCATCGACTCGCCGGTGAGGGCCGACTCGTCCACCCGCAGATCTCGTGAATAGGCAAGGCGGATATCGGCCGGGATCTTGTCACCGGCCTGGAAGAACACCACATCGCCGGGTACCAACTCCGAGGCCGAGAGGCGGAGGCGTTGGCCGTCCCGCATGACGGTAGCCTCGCTCACCATGGCCCTCGACAGCGCGTCGATCGCCTTGACGGCCTTGGTCTCCTGCAGGTAGCCGATGATCGCGTTGATCACCACCACCCCGAAGATGACCCCGGAGTCCACCCACTCACCGAGTGCAGCTGTCACACCACCGGAGACGATCAGGATGATGACCAGCGCCTGGTTCAGTTGGGCCAGCACCCGCTTCAGAGGACCGGTGCCCTTCTGCGGAGTTATCGCGTTCTGCCCGTAGACAGCCAGCCGCTCACGGGCCTCTGCCACGGCAAGACCGCGATCCAGGTCGGTGGAGAGAAGGGAAAGGGTCTCGTCAGTTGTCAGCCGATGCCACGGACGCTCCGGCTGGTGCTGGGGGCCCTGCATAAAATATTCCCGCTGCTCGTGTCCTTACACGCTGAGTGCGTCAGCGACGACGGGGCGGCCGACAAGCCGACCCCTGGGGCCTCCCCCGGGGAGCCCCGGATGACCCAGGACTCAGCTCTCTTCGGTCTTCTCGGTCTTGACGGCAGTGTCCGCAGCGGCGGTCTCGCTACCCGGTTCGGCAGACACGTCTTCCTTCATCGCCGCTTGGACGTCGTCTTTGGTCTCCTTCAGACCCTTTTTGAAACCGGTGATCGAACGGCCAAGCGATGAGCCCAGGTCGGGAAGCTTCTTGGGCCCGAAGATAAGCAGAGCCAGGACGAGAACGATCGCGATTTCCCATGGTCCGATCCAACTAGGCATCCAACACTCTCCTCATGAGTACGAAAGGAGCTTGAGACCCCATTATCTCACGGTTTGCGGCGGGTGACATCCTCGGGACCTTACAGGAACCTGACCACTTGTCCATTCCTCTGACGGTCGGGAAGAGGTCGCCGGACCGGGTGCGGGGGGGGTCGTCGGGACAGTCCGCTTCAGAATTGGTCCTTCAGTCGCCGACGGATATCCTCGGTGGTGACAGATCCCCCGAGCCCCGATGAATCGCCCACCCCCATCCCGGAGGGATCCGCGGAGGGAACGAGGTCGGAAGCGGGGCTCAGTTCGAAAGACCCGCGCACGGAAGCCGGCAGGAAACGCGTCAACTGCGCGTAGCCGTGCACGTCGCTGAACGTTCGGGGATAGGTGTAGTACCGCAGCGGATAGCAGACGTAGAGCCAGTCCTTGGCTCGGGTCAGGGCAACGTAGAACAAGCGGCGCTCTTCTTCGATCTCCTCGAGCTTGCCGGTAGCCATGTCGGACGGGATGTTCCCGTCGGAGGCGTGGATCACATAGACCGCGTCCCACTCGAGACCCTTCGCCGAGTGGATCGTACTCAGGATGAGGAAGTCCTCGTCGAGAACGGGCGGACCGGCCAGGTCTTCCGTGTAGGTCGGGGGATCGAGGGCGATCTCAGCCAAGAAGCGAGCGCGGTCAGGAAAGCGGGAGGCCATCCATTCGAGCTGCTCCAGATCCATGAGCCTGGCCCTGGCGTTGTCGTAGAGACGTTCGAGGAGCGGTGCATAGAAAAGTCTGATCCGTCTTATCTGGGAGGCGAGATCCCCCGCATCGCGACTCCCGATGCCGGTCATGAGCGACACCAGACCGTCCCAGGCGCCGGCCGAGGCCGCGGCCGGCGCCTGGGACGATTGCCAGCCGACGAATCCGGATGAAGCGAGCCGGTCCATGAGTCCCCGGGCTCTCTTGGGGCCGACCCCCGGCAACAGCATGAGTACCCGGGTACCGGCCATGAGGTCGCGAGGATTCTCGGCCAGGCGGAGAAAAGCGAGCAGGTCCTTGACATGGGCGGTCTCGACAAAACGGAGGCCGCCGTACTTGTGGAACGGGATGTTGCGCCTGGCCAGTTCCAGTTCGAGAGCGAGGCTGTGGTGCGACGCCCGGAAAAGCACCGCTTGGCGGCGCAGCGCTATGCCGGCCTCGCGATGTTCGAGTACCTGGCGGATGACGAACTCGGTCTGCTCGTCCTCGTCTTCGCAGGAGACCAGACGAGGGCGGTCCCCATCGGGTCGATCGGACCAGAGGTCCTTGACATGGCGCTCAGACGCCTCGGCTATCACTCTGTTCGTGGCTTGGAGGAGGGCCGGGGTGCTGCGGTAGTTCTGTTCCAGGGTCACGATGCGGGTCTCGGGGAACCGCTCGGCGAAATCGAGGATGTTGCGCACCGTGGCAGCGCGGAACGAATAGATCGCTTGGGCGTCGTCGCCCACCACCGTGAGGTCGCGTCCTCCGGGGCAGAGCATCTCCAGTATCTCGGCCTGGAGGCGGTTGGTGTCTTGGTATTCGTCGACGAGCGCGCAGTCGAAACGGTCGCGCACCGACCGGGAGCCACGGGGGTCGGTCAGCAGTCCGTGCCAGTAGAGGAGGAGGTCGTCGAAGTCGAGGACCATGTTCTCCCCTTTGTGGTCGACGTAGGCGGAGAAGAGCCTCCGCAGGTCGCCGATATCGTCCTTGCACCAGGGAAAATGCGTTTCTACGGCTTCTTCGACCGTCTCGCGCGCGTTGACGCATCGACTGTAGATCTCCATGCAGGTGCCCTTGAGGGGGAAGCGCCTGTCGGCCTTGGCGAGGTCGAGCTCGGTGCGCAGCACCCCCATGAGGTCTTCGGCGTCACCGCGGTCGAGGATGGTGAACGACGGATCGAGGCCGATGGCCCGTCCGTGCAATCGCAGCAGGCGGGTCGCCGTGGCATGGAAGGTGCCGCCCCATACCTTGCCGGCGGGCGCAGTCCGGGAAGCCGCCGACGCCTCAGTGCCCGGTCGAGCCTGTCGCACGATGTCCTCGACCCGACGCAGCATCTCCGCGGCTGCGCGTCGGGTGAACGTGAGCAGGAGGATGCGGCCGGGATCGACACCCTGATCGATCTTGTGGGCGACGCGATGGGCCAGTGTGGCTGTCTTGCCGGTGCCGGCCCCCGCCACGATGAGGAGGGGCTCTCTGCCATGGACCACTGCCAGCCGCTGCCGCTCGTTCAATCCGGAGCCCGCCGTTTCGAGACTGCGAAAGACGTTGTCCGTGCGGTCTGTCGTCGGTGGATCCATATGGACAGGATACAGCCCGCCGCGGACAGGAAGCGGGACCTCCGGTCCAGGGCACCGGGTTGCGAGAGGGATGAGATCTAGAGCGGGGGCGACAACTCGACGGTGGAGCACTCGGCGACCGCGGGCTCCGCGCCCGGACACTCCGCGCTCTGGTACTCCTCGACGGCGGTCTTGTCGCCCATGCGGGCGGTCGCCTTGCTGCGAAGAAGCATGGTTCCCAGGGCTCCCAGCAGAGCCACCCCGGACGCCAGCAGGTAGCTCGGCGCGAAGGAGGGTAGGACGTCGGCCATCCTTCCGGCTACGTACGGGCCGCTCGATTGGCCCAGTCCGTGGAAGAACGTGAGGAAGCCATACGCGGCCGGAGCCATCACCGGCCCCACCACATCGCCACAGACCACCGCCATGATGGCGGGGATGCCCCAGGCGGTGATACCGAAGAGGACCGCGGAGAGAGTCAACCCCCCCGTCGTGGTCCACAATGCGAACAGAGCGTACGCGACCGCCTGGATGCAGAAGATGATCGCCATCGCCCGCTTGCGCCCGATGGCGTCGGAGATCCATCCCCAGACGACTCCACAGATGAGACTGGCCCAACCGAGGATCATGAAGAGGTTGCCCGCTGCCTCCTGCGAGTAGCCGAGATCGGCGACCAATCGTTTGGTGAAGAAGGTCATGTAGATCATGTAGGCGAAGCCGAAGAAGAAGTACACGCCGCCCAGATGCCAGATGGAGCCGGACAGGTACAGACGCTTCCAGCCGAGAGTGGTATGCGATCCGGCGGGTTCATGGTCGATCGGCTGATATCCGGGGCGATCGCGCATCACCGCGAACGCAAGGATGGCGAGAACGAAGGTCGCCGCAGCCATCACGTACCAGGACATGCGCCACCCGGATTCACCGTGAGCGCGGATGATCCAGGGGATCAAGGGCCCGACCACGATGAGACCGATCGAGGCTCCGGATGTGGCTGTACCGGTCACGAGGCCGCGTCTCCTCTGCGTGAACCACAGAGCGAGGACGGTGTGGGCGGGCACGTTGGCGGCCGCGCTACCCAGGCCGCTGAGCACTCGGCCTGAAGCAGCGGTCACATAGGTCGTGGAGATGCCGGTCAACAGCATCCCCAGGCCGGCGAGGAGAAGCCCGGCGGTGATCACCCGACGGGGACCGAGACGGGCCGCCAGAGCGCCGCCGACGATGGCCATGGCCAGATACCCGGCCAGGTTCGCGGTGGCGAGCCCTCCCGATTGGGTGTTGCTCAAGCCAAGACCGGCCTGCATGGAAGGCAGGATGGCGGTGTAGCTGAATCGCGAGAGCCCCAGCGCCCCGAACACGACGAGCCCGGCTGTTGCCAGGATGGCCCATCTGTAGCGTGGACCGGGGCTGCGCGAGTCCATCGGATACGCCCTTTCGGTCGGGGTAGCGCCTGGTGGTGCCGCCCTTCCCCAAGAGGGCGTGGCGTCCTCAGGATACAGCTTCCTCGCGTCTCCGGGCGATGGTCACGTCTGGGGAGAGGCGGCTCTGGTTCGATCCGCGGCTACAGTTTCGTAACCTCGGATCGGAGGTATCTGTTGGCCGAGACGCCCGGGGACGAAGGAGGCCACGACTCATGAAGATGATCTGGAAGGGAGCCATCTCGTTCGGTCTGATCTCGGTGCCGGTGCGCCTCTACCCGGCTGTGCAGGAGCGGACCGTCTCCTTCCACCAGTTGCACGACAAGGACGACGGCCGCATCTACTACACACGTGTGTGCTCGCTCTGCGGAGAAGAGGTCCCCTACGACCACATCGCCCGTGGGTACGAATACGAAAAAGGACGGTACGTCTCTCTCACCGACGAGGACTTGGCCGCGGTCCGGGCCCGCTCCTCCCGCACGATCGACCTGGTCCGGTTCGTCGACCTGGCCGCGGTCGACCCCGTGTACTTCCAGAAGCCCTACTACTTGGAGCCGGACGAACTCAGCCTCAAGCCGTACCAACTGCTACGTCAGGCCATGGAGACGGCGGGCAAGGTCGCGGTGGGCAAACTGGCTCTTCATGCCAAGGAACACTTGGTCACCATCCGGCCCTACTCTGGGATGCTGTTGCTGGAGACGATGAACTGGCCCGATGAGATCCGCGAGGTCTCGTTCCCCATCCTCGAGGCGGACCCCGGGATACGGGCGCAGGAAGCGGAGATGGCTCGTTCGTTGGTGAAGAGTCTCTCGGCCGAGTGGCGCCCCGATGAGTTCCATGACGAATATCGCGAGGCCCTGCTGGCCCTCATCGAGGAGAAGGTGGCCGGTCTGCCCGTGGAGTCACCCCGCGAAGACGATGGGGGTCCGGGCGGGGGCCACGACTCGGGCGAAGGCTCCGTGGTCGACTTCGTGGCGGCATTGCAGGCCAGCCTCGACGCAGCCAAGAAGCGGATGGCCGGGGAGAGGTAGACGGCCCGGGCGGTGGGCGCCCGAACTGGAGGCGCTTCGATCGTATCCTAGCTTCGGCTGTGGGCCCGCTCGAGCGCTCGGGCCAGGTCCGGCCCGGGAGGGCGTTCGAGCTGGTCGAGGGTGCAGTCGCGGGGCTCCTTGTCCGGTCGCCAACGCTCGAAGCGGGTGGCGTGACGGAAGCGATCGCCGGTCAGTTGGTCGTAGCTCACCTCGACGACGAGCACGGGCGGTACCGGGCTGAAGTCGAGGTCCTTGCCGCCGCTCCAGCGACTCTGCCGCCCGGGGTTGCGGGCGTGTTCGCCGAAGCCGACCGAGCCCAGGTCGGCAGCTTGTGACTCGAGATCGCGGAGGGACCGCAGGAGGAGCGTGGCCTCCTCTGTGCTGAACGACGAGCAGTGACCGATGAAATGGAGCCCACCGGCGCGGTCGTAGAGCCCGAGGAGGAGGGACCCGACGCGCTTCCCGTCCTTGTGGATGCGATATCCGCCGACGACGCAATCCACGGTGCGCCGGTGTTTGATCTTGACCATGTCGCGCTTGCCCTCGCGATAGGGATGGTCGAGCGACTTGGCCACGATGCCGTCGAACCCCGCCGACTCGAGATCGCGATACCAACGTCGCGCCGTCTCGGGGTCGAGGGTGATCGGCGAGAGCAGCCAGGGGGACGAAGGGTCGGAGCCGGCCTCCAGGTCTTCGGCCAGCGTCTCGAGCGCCGAACGGCGCTCGCGGAACGGCTGTTCCCGCAGGTCGTCACCCGCGAGGGCGAGGAGATCGAACAGGGCGATACGGGCCGGGGTCTCGGCGGCGAGCCGGCGGGCCCGACTTTCGGCGGGGTGGATGCGGTTCTGCAGGGCGTCGAAATCGAGTCGACCGGCGACGACCACCACGAGTTCGCCATCCACCACCGTGCCTGAGGGCAGTCGGCCCAGCGCAGGCTCGAGTTCCGGGAAGTAGCGAAGGAGCGGTTTGCCGTTCCGGCTGTCCAAACGAGGCGGGAGCGTCCGGCCGTCGGGACCCGTGGCGGAGCTCCAAGCGATGACCCGGAAGCCGTCCCACTTCGGCTCGTACGCCCAATCGGGCGGCGGCGGGAGTCCGTCCGCCATCGCCGCCTCCGTGGGGGTCAAGGGTGGAGGGAAGGGTCTCTCGGCCAACGTCGCACCTGTCACTTGGAGAGGAGTCCGGTCTGCTCCACAGAACGGACCCTGATGGCGGCCTCATTGGTCACGGGGCAGTTGTACTGGCATATCCCACAGCCGATGCAGCGCTCCGGGACGACGTGCGGGAGTTTCACGGTCCCGGCCGCGCCCTCGGTCCCGCCGGCCCCGTCTTCGCCGCTCGCCCGGCCGGAATCAAGCGCCAGTCCGCCGCCCTGAGTGAAGACGATCGCCTTCTCGGGGGCGGGGCACAGTTCCTGGCAGACCAAGCAGTCGCGTCCTTCGGCCCATGGTATGCAGGTGCTCTTGTCGATGTAGGCCCGGCCGATCACCTTGAGTCGTTTCTCGGGAAGGGAGAGTTCGCGGATGGCCTCGGTGGGGCAGACTTTGCCGCATTCGTTGCAGTTCCAGTCGCAGTACCCCCGGCGGTAGTCCATCTGGGGCGTGAAGAAGCCCTCGAGGCCGGCGTCGAAGACGGCCGGCTGGATGACGTTGGTGGGACACACCTTGAGACATTGGGCGCAGCGGGCGCAGATGGACATGAAGTCCAGTTCGGAGCGGGCGCCGGGGGGACGGATGAGGTGGACGTCACGCTGGACGCGGGCCAACCCGGTGAAGAGGAAGAAACCGCCGACGAAGGCCAGACCCCCGGCCTTCAAGAACGCCCTCCGGCTCGGGTCGTACTCGTGCTGCTTGCGGGGCCGCAGGCCCCAGCCGATCGCCTTCTGCGGGCAGACGTCGGCGCACTCCAGACCCGCTTCGCAGCGGGAGCAGTCGGTGGAGCGGCCGTCGTCGCGGATGGCGTCCATAGGGCACGCCGCCGTGCAGGCTCCGCACGAAGTGCAGGCATCCTGGTCGACGACCCGGCCGAAGATGGCTCCTCGCCCCACCAGACCCAGGAGGGCGCCCAACGGACAGAGATGACGGCACCAGAGGCGTCGCTCGATCAACGAGATCGCGAGGATCCCTACGAACATCACCAGGATGACCAGTTGCAGCTTGTAGGCGAGTCCGTTCGCGAAGACCAGACGTCCGGTGAGAAAGTCGGTGGCCGAGTCGACGCCGCCGCGCAGCGGCGGCGCGAGATAGGCCACATCGCCCACCAGGCGAAGGCCTCGGTCCACAGCTGGATACACGAGGGTGGTCGCGGTGCGGGTGAAGATCGAGAGGGGGTCGAACACCAGGAAGGCCGCGCTCCCGAACAGGATGAGAAAGAAGCTGGCAAGCAGCCCGAACAGCGGGACTCCCCGCAGGACCTTCCTGGTCCGCGGCCCGGGGTGACGCTCTCGCCGCGGTCCGAACAGCTCGACCATCAGGCCGAGTGGGCACACGTAGCCGCAGAAGGCTCGGCCGATGAGAAGCGGGCTCAGCAGGACCGGGATGGCCAGAGCCAACTCCCAGCGGATCACTCCGTTGGCCACCGAGTTCATGGCGAGGAGTGGGTCGGCGAGTAGGAAGCCGCCGAGGATGATGGTCCCGATCGGCCAGACGGTGAGGGTCAAAAGACCAAGGAACAGGAGAAGGAACAGGATTTGGAAGAGACGCCTGTATCGGTGTACGCCCCGCCGCTTCACGCGGTGCTCTCCGTGATGGTGAGTCTCGACAGGTCGATCTCGCCCAATCCCCGGGAGGCGGCTTCCACCAGGCTGGGAAGGTCGGTGGGCTGCCAGCCCATGATCGTGGTCCCGTAAGCGTCGATGGCTATCTGGCTCGTGCCGGCAACGACCGTCTTCGGCATCGCCACGTCGTCGAGGTTGCCGCCGGTGGGACCGTTGCGCGTGAGGATACGGTATGCGTCGAGTATGACCAGATGCGGCTTGACTCGGGTGTTGACGTCGGTGATCTTGCGGGCGTAGTCGGTGTGGATGCGTCCGCGCGGGTCGCCCATGATGCCCATGAGGTTCTTCATCGCCAGGGTCAGCCCGGCCATGCCGTGGGTCTTGCCGATGGGGACGTTGATGAACGTGTCGGCCTCGAGCACATCGGTGACCAGGGGCCACGAGGTGATCGACTGACCCTCGGGGATCTCCACCTGCTCGAAGTTGCGGTTGCTGAGGTATTTGAGGTCACCGCCTGCCTCCTCAACCGCCTGGGCGAGTCCGGATTCCTGGAAGGCCGCGCGGGGGCTGCTGGTGGGGTAGTCGAGCACCGTGACCTGCCGTGCGCCTGCCTCCAGACACATCCGGACGATGGCGCCGATGACCAGCGGGTTGGTGGTGGTGGCGTATTCGGGGGGGCGGCCGGTGAGGACGTTGGGCTTGACGACCACCCGGGCGTCGCGCTTCACGAAGCGCTCCATCCCTCCCAGGAGGGCAACGGCGGCACGCACGTTCTTGTCAGGGAAGTCGCCTCGGATGACGGCCAGATCGGGAGTCGACGAGGTGGTCGTGCCTGTCGGGCCGGGAGATCCGCCATCGGCGGTAGTCGCCGTGCCGGCCGTGGTCGACGTGGTGGTCTCGGCGGTGCCGGTCGTTCCCGGAGTCGAGCCGCCGCTTTCGGATCCTGCTTCCGTGCGACCCTGGGATTCCGACCAGCGCAAGGCCCGGGCGCAGCCGGTCACGGTCGGCGCCACCGCGGCCAGGACGAGCCACCGCCCGGTCGAGAGCAAGAAGGTCCTGCGATCCATGTTCCGCATTTCGAGGGCTATCTACCTGATGATCGGCAAAAGTATGCTCACAAGGTTGTTTCGCGCGTCGCTCCGCTGGAGAGAATCAACCAAACGGCGCGGGAACGGCGTGGGAATCGGCTGAGAGTGACGAGAAGGAGGCGCGTCGCCTGTGGACGACGACACGATACGGACGGCAGGTGATAGCTCGGTCGAAGGCGCCGACCTCTCCCGGTCCGGCGGTGACCGTGGCGAGACTTCCTCGGACGAGAAGCACATCGGCCGGAGGGCGTTCCTCGGTTTGGTCGTGGCCGGTGTCGCCGCCCTTCTCTTGGGCAAGGAGGTCCTTCCGCGCCTCCCCGGTGGCACGGCCGGGTCGGGGGGGGCGGGCGATTTCCGGATCAACAGCATCTCCCCGGGGGCCGATTTCGACCGGGGCACGTGGACGCTGACACTCGACGGGCTGATGCGCAAGCCCCGGGTACTGAGTTTCACCGACCTGACGGCGCTTCCCCAAGTCGAGAGGATCAGGGACTTCTACTGCGTCGAGGGTTGGGGAGTCGACGAGGTGAGGTGGAGAGGCGTGACGGTGCGCCAACTCATGGATCTGGGTGACATCGACCCCCAGGCCACACATCTGGTGTTCCACTCGAGCGACGGTGTCTACACGGACTCGCTGACGCTCGACGAGGCTCTCCGCGACGACACCCTCCTCGCTCACGAAGTGAACGGGGAACTGCTCCCTCAGGACCTGGGTCGACCGCTTCGGCTCGTCCTGCCGGGCAACTACGGCTACAAGTACGTCAAGTGGGTGGTGAGGGTCGAGGCGATCGCCGCGGGCCCCGAGGGATACACGGGCTACTGGGAACAGTATGGATATCCGGCAGACGCCACCATCCGCTGAGTCGCCGCCACGCGCCGGCGCCGGGGTCACGGGCGGGCGACCAACCGGTATGATCCCCCGTTTCGTGGTCGCCGAACGGATCGCCCACTGGCTGTACGCCCTTCTCTTCATCGTCGCGTTCGTCAGCGGGCTGCTCATGTGGATCCCGGCGACTCGGGCCTGGATGCTGGGAGCGCGGGAGAGCTTTTCACACGTCCATGGCGCCATCGGCTATCTGATGGTCGTGGTACCGGTCCTGCTCCTTCTCGTGATCGACCGGCGGAGACTGCGTGAGGACCTCCGGGAGATGGATCTGTGGACCAGCGACGATCGCCGCTGGTTCTGGGCGGCGCTCAGGGGGCGGGGACTGCGCGGGAAGGAGATGCCGCCGCAGGGTAGGTTCAACGCGGGGCAGAAGGCCAACACGGTGTTGGTGGCGGCCATGGCTTTCGGCTTCGCGCTCACCGGCTCGATACTGCTGGCGGGTCCTCATGCGCCGGCCTGGCTGGTGTCGAGGGCTCTTTGGTTACACGGGTTCCTCGCCGTCGCCGGCATCGCCTTGTTCGCCGGCCATCTCGGCCATGTCGTTCTCACCCGGCACGGACGCTACTACCTCAAGGGCATGATCGGGGGAGAGTTGGCGGAGGCCATCGCCCGGGAGCGACATCGGACTTGGTGGGAGAAGACCGGTCGGGACGGATTGTAGTAACCTTTCCGTCCTCTGGATCCGAACGAAGGGACTTCCCTCATGCAAGCCACTCGCGGCGCCGTTGTCAGTCTCAACTACACGCTCACAGACGACGAAGGCACCATCCTGGGCTCGAACCTGCAATACGAGCCTCTTGACTACCTGCACGGCTACGACAACATCATCGCCGGTCTCGAGAGGGCGCTGGACGGTGTCGAGGAGGGCTTCAAGTCCACGGTGATCGTGGAAGCGGCCGACGCCTACGGGGAGGCCGACCCCCAAGCGCTCTTCGAAGTGTCGAAAGAGCACTTTCCCGAGGAGGTAGAGGTGGAAGTCGGGATGGAACTTATGGGCGAGACCCCGAGCGGTGAGGTTTCGCTGGTAGTGGTGGAAGTCAGAGAGGCGTCGGTCATCGTGGACGCCAACCATCCTCTGGCCGGCAGACGCCTCACCTTCGATGTCGAGGTGGTCGGCGTGCGAACCGCTTCGGACGAGGAGTTGGAACTCGGACATCCTCAGCAGGCGAGCTGAGCATGGGGCGAGTCGTCCACACCTCACGCATCACCATCACCCGGGAGAACGGGCCCACGCGGAAGGCTGTGATCGATGGTTTCTGCGAGCCCATCTACTACGGCGTGCACGGGGGCATCAAGAAGTTCTACCGAGTGGATCCCGAGACCGAACACGCGGCGACCCTCGATCATATAGTCGGTGCCGTCGGCGGCTGAATGATGGGAACACTGGCCACGGCGCTGGCCGGCCGCAAGATCCCCACTCACACGGATCGGTATGAAGCTCGGGTGGAAGGCGACATCGAGGATGTCGATGGGGTGCTGCGCATCACGCGCATCCGGGTGGACTACAAGCTCAAGGTACCGGCGGGCAAGGGCGAAGAGGCCCGAGACGTCTTCACGGGCTACATCACAGGATGCCCGGCGGCCATGAGCGTCCGCGGGTGTATCGAGATAATCGACAGCCTGGAGATCTCGGAACTCGAGCCCCGTTGACCGTGTCGGGGAACGATCACGCGCTCGGGCCTCCATCCCGGGAGCTGACACCGGATGGAGGCCCGAGCGGCTCTCAGGTTCTACAGAAGCGCGCTATTCGGACAGACTGAACGGCGGGTACTGGTCGGTGATGAGCAGGAGGGCGTACGCGTCGACCCGCAGGGTCCAGCGGTTCACCCCCACCACGTAGTCGAAGAGGCTGCGCGGGTATCTTCCCGTGAACAGGATCGCGAACCACGCGATGATCACGGAGACACATGCCCCGATCCATAGGAAGTAGAGCACGATCCAATGGGGGATGGCCAAGAACCACTTGACGATGGGCATCCACCGGCTGAGCTGAGTGGCGTCCGGGTAGGGGAAGTCGAGATGGACGGACTGCTCTTCGTCGGTGGAAGGGTATTCATCGGTGAGCAACTCCGCGTAGGCCCCCACCCGCATGAGAAAACGGGTGAGGTGGAGGTTCCAGTCGAACCACCAGCGTGGGTACTTCTGCCGGAACAGCAGCATCAACAGCACGGGGAAGAACAGTATTCCTCCCACCGCCCAGGACCATGAGTAACCCATGCCCTCAACCGAGAGGGTACCCGATCCCAATAGACCGGCGATGATCCCGATGGGGATGAGCCACAGGAGGCGGAAGAACGTGGTGAGTCGGTTGAGCGGCCTGTCGGGGTAGTCGATCCTCAGAGTCAGCGGATATGGGTTGGCGGGTGGATACTGCGTCGGTGGCTGCTGCACGGTCGCACCTCCATGGGACTGCTGGTTCATCCGGCCACGCTGGGAACGGTGTCGTTCGTTGGTTTCCCCACGGCGCGAGAACGACAAACGTCGGCGCGGGGCCGGTAGGAGGTCCTTGCATGTGGAGGGACCCTCCCCGATAATGGGCGGACTCGTACAGACACGTCCTGCGAGCGATACATGGGCCTGAAACGCATATCCAATCTTGGTCCCGTCAAACGCTACCGCTCCGAGCGGTACGTGCTGATCTCCCTGGTGACCTTCGCGCTCACCGTGGTCACCCTGCGGGGGGTCCTCAAGCTCACGGGCTATGCGCAGATCGGCAACGACACCGTCCACATCGCCCATGTCCTTTGGGGGGGCCTTGCGCTGTTCGCGGCGTCGTTGATCCTCCTCGTCGTCGCCAATCGCTGGGCCCTGGTCCTCGGAGCGGTCCTCTGCGGGGGAGGAGTGGGCTTGTTCATCGATGAGGTGGGCAAGTTCATCACCCAGAGCAACGACTACTTCACGCCTGTCGCGGCCCCCATCATCTACGCGCTCTTCCTGGCGACGGTCATGGTGTATCTGCGGGTGCGCAGGCCGCCCGAGCGCGATGTGAGGGGCGAGATGTACCGGGCGCTCGAGCAGATGTCCGGCGTACTCGACCGAGAGATGAGCCGGCACGACCTGAGTGTTCTTTCGCAGCGGCTCGTGACGGTGAAGCACACAGCGAAGGAACAGACGGTGAGAGACCTAGCGCAGTCGATGCTGGCGTTCGTCGAGGCCGAGACACCGCGGATCGTGGAGCCCCAGCCGGGGCGTGCGCAAAGGTTCTTCACCCATACTCGGGCCTGGGCGCGCGAGGTCTTCACCCGGCGGCGCCTGCGGGTGTTCCTGATCTTCGCGTTGTTCGTGGGAGGCGTCTACGCGGTCCTCGATATCGCGTTGCTGGCGTTCTTGGCGGTCGCGCCTCGCTCCACAGTCACCGATTTCCTGCGCGGTCTCGTCTCTTCTGGGGAGCTGGCCGCTCTCGGGGACAAGATCTGGTTCACCGTCCGGGCCGTCCTCGAAGGCGGGGTGGGAGTGGCGTCTCTCGCTGGCGCCGTGTTGATCGGGCTACAGAGAGAGTGGCGAGGAGTCAGCATCGCCGTGGCGGGGTTGATCGTGGATCTCACCGTCGTGAACCTCTTGGTCTTCTATCAAGACCAGTTCAAGGCGTTGATCGGTACTGCGCTCCAATACGTCGTGCTCGTGGCGGCCTTCTCCTATCGCCGGATCTACCTGGAGGACGAGATGGAGTCCGCGGCCCAGGCAGAGTCGGCCGCAGAGGCGGAGTTGGCTCGGGCGCTTCGTGAAGCGGCCTTCGAGCCCGCTACCGCTGCCACGAGAACGACATGACGGACAGCGGGCGCGGTCTGCGCAAGGGGGCTCTGAGCGGCCTCGTCTTCTTCGCCGGTATCGGGACCATGGCCACTGAGATGTGTGCTTCCCGGCTTCTCGCCCCGTACTACGGCTCGTCGACCATGATCTGGGCCAACATCATCGGACTGATCCTTATCGCTCTTTCCCTCGGGTACGTGCTCGGGGGGAGGCTGGCCGATCGGCATCCCAGTCCGCGGGTACTCGGGATCGTGGTCCTGTCTGGGGCAGTGCTCACCGCAGTGGTCCCATTCGTAGCTCGGCCTTTTCTGAATGTCACCATCAACGGTATCGATTCGGTCTCGACCGGGGCGGTCATCGGTTCGTTCCTCGCGTGCGTCATCCTTTTCGTACCGTCCGTGTTGCTGCTCGGCATGGTGACGCCGTTCGCCATCCGTATCGGCATCCGGGAGATGGAGAAAGCCGGGGCTACCGCCGGACGTATCTTCGCTCTGTCGACGGCGGGCAGCCTGTTGGGGACGTTCATGCCTCCCTTGGTCACGATCCCCCTGTTCGGCACGCAGCGCACCCTCCTCGGTGCCGCGGCGCTGATCGCCGCCGCCGCCGCGTTGCTGCTCGGATTCCGCTGGCTGATCGTCGCCGTGGTACTGGCGGGGCTCATCGCGATCCCACCCGGCGCGGTCAAGGCTACCGCTGGGCTCATCTACGAGAAGGAGTCGCGCTACCAGTTCGTGCAGGTGGTCCAGCGGGACGACCGGCGCCTGCTCTATCTCAACGAGGGATACGCGGTCCACTCGGTATGGCGGGAGGATGAGGTGCTGACAGGGGGCGAGTGGGACATGTTCCTGGCTGTTCCCTCGATGCTCGACCGACCGGTGGACCGGATCGCCATACTGGGGAACGCCGGGGGCACGACCGCTCGAGCTTTCGGAGTCTACTATCCGGATGTCGACATCGACGGAGTGGAGATCGATCCTCAGGTGAACGAGGTGGCCGCCCGTTTCTTCGGCCTGGGCGACAACCCGCGATTGAACGTCATAGCCGCCGACGCGCGACCTTTCCTCCAGAACGCCCCCGAGCGATACGACCTGATCTTCATTGACGCCTACCGGCAACCCTACGTGCCCTTCTATCTGGCGACGGCGGAGTTCTTCAAACTGTGCCGCGATCGGTTGGCGCCGGACGGGATAGTCGCCCTCAATGTCTCCACCGTGCCTGGTGACGACCGTCTCTCTCGATCGATCGCCGGTACTCTTGCCACCCAGTTCCCCCTTGTGATGAAGTGGCCGGCCCTTCGTTTCAATCAACTGGTTCTCGGGTTCGCCTCGGCTGAAGACCCCGGCGTCCTACTCGAGCGGGGCCGACTCGCTCCTGCCGACCTCGTGCCTCTCACCGAACTGATGACCGAAGACTGGGAGCAGGTCCCGGCTATGGCCGACTACTGGACCGACGACAGGGCCCCGGTGGAATGGATAACCGACCGTATGATCGTCAGCTACGGTACGAGCGGACAGGAGCGCGGCGAACAGGGTCTTCCGACCAGACCGCAGTGAACGGAGATCCAAGTCGATGAGGGAGCAGATCGATCAGGCGCTGCGGGGAGCGGGCCTGCGGCATCGCGCGGTGGGCATGGAGGTGCTCGAAGAGATCGAGGAGACCTTCGCAATGCTGCTGGGCCGAGGCCTACTCTCTCCCGAGATCCACGAGGAGTATAGGGAGAGCTTGGACTTCGTCGCTCCCTCCGACATGGGCGAGCCCCGCTCGCTCATCGTGGTGGCCACGCCGTCACCCCCGCTCAAGGTCCGATTCGAGCTCGAGGATGGATCCCTGGAGGCTGTCATACCTCCTACCTACGTGTCTTCGGAAGCGCGCGCGCGTTGCCTGCGCTCGCTCCAAGAGATCCTGGTCCCCGCCGGATACTCTGTCGCCGAGACCGCTGCCCCGAAGCGGTTGTTGGCCGTGAGGACGGGGCTGGCAGAGTACGGACGCAACAACATCGCGTATGTCATGGGACGCGGCAGCCATCACCGGCTCGACGTCTATGCCACCGACGCCGATCTCGTGCCGCCGGGAGCCCGGCGTGGCGGCATGTCGCGCTTCATCGTCGGAGGTCGCGATCCCGTGACCGGTCATTGGAGCTTGCCCCGCCGCATGGGCAGCTGCTCGGCCTGCAAAGCCTGCCACCATGCCTGTCCGACCGGGTGCATCCCCCACCCGGACGACGGAGATGTCATCGATGCCACCCGGTGTCTCACGTATCTGAACGAGCACGAAGGCGAATGGCCGGAGTGGCTCGATCCGGGGAGCCACAACGCCCTGATCGGGTGCATGGTGTGTCAAAGGACGTGTCCGGCGAACCGCGTCAATATCCATCGCGAGGAAGTGGTCGCCGTGTTCGACCGCGAAGAGACCGAGATGATCCTGAGAGAGACCCCCTGGGATGGACTGACCGCGGATATGCGCCGAAGACTGGCTACGTTGGACCTACGCGAGTACTACCCGGTCATATGCAGGAACCTCACAGCGCTGGTGGACCGCGACCGCCCGCCCGTCCGAGGGAGGGTCGCGGGCGCCTGAAGAGCCGGTCGCGCGCCGTTCTTCGGCCGAAAGGAATCTCATCCCTCCCCCCGAAGTGTCCACCATGACACGAGACCTTTCCAGAGCCCCCGAGCACTCGGAGGTGAGTAATCTATGCGCGGGTCTCCACCGTGCCTATCGAGACCTGCGCTTCTATCCGGTCGATCATCCGGTAGCCCTCCAGACTCTGGAGGTCCTCACCGCGGCGCTCCTCGGTGAGGTGAACACCAGCGGTTCGATCACGCTGGAGGTGGAGGAGGATCGTCTCCTCTATCAAGGGGAGCAGGTGTATTCGTATGAGACCAGTCGCGACAACGTCGCCTTCCTCATGTTCAGGGACGGGGTGCGTTCGCTGTCCTTCCACTCCGGCTTGGAGGAGGCTGAAGTAAGAGCCTTCGTGGACTGTCTCGCCCACGCCGACGACCTGATCAACGCCGACCACGATCTTCTCACGGCCTTCTGGGAACAGGATTTCGGCCATATCGACTATCGTGCGGCTGACCCGTTCCTCGGAGGGGAGGTGCTCAAGGAGGGCACCGTGGACGCCCTGCGCGAGACGGTGCTCCGGCGGCTCGACGAGGTCGCCCTCGGCGGGCAGGACAAAGGGGACTCGCAGGTCGACCTGAGGCCGGTCGCCTCACAGGCGATGGACATGGGGCGATTGCGTCTCACCCGCTCGGAGGTCGAGCGGACGGAACGTGAGGCTGCCGATCCCGGCAACGCTTTCGAGGCCTTCGCCGTCGTCCTGCTCGAACTGGCCGGCCACCGGCTGGGTCATGGCTCGGTCCGAGAGGCGGGCTGGATATCGCAGGACGATGCGCTTGCCCGCTCACTCGGTATGGTCGTCGACACCTACATGCGGGGCCAGGATCTCGACTGGATCGAGACCGTGGTCGCCCGGCTGCGCGTTCTCGAAGCCGGACCGGGAGGCACGGACGGTTTCAGCGAGGCCGTCATGGCGACGGGCGTCTCCGCTCAAGCCTTGAAGGGGCTCATCGAAGGAGCCGGGCAAGGGACGACCCGGGAGGCGGCACGGGTCGAGAGACTGCTGCTGGCGATGCGCTCGTGGATCATCGGTCCATTACTGGAGGTGTTGGCCGACACCGAGGACCGGGGCGCGAGAAAGGTCGCCCTGGATGTGCTCCAGGCTGAGGGGGGTGTGCCGGCGGCACACCTCGAACCGTTGTTTCTGGATCCTCGTTGGTACGTCGTGCGTAACGCAGTGCAACTGGCCGCGGGTTCGCGCGATCCGGAGATGCCGGTCAGGTTGGGGCGCTTGGGGGTCCACGGGGATGCCCGCGTTCGACGCGAGGTGATGAGGACCCTCGATACCCTTGGCAGCGCCGGAGGGTTGCAGGTGCTGACGCGTGCTCTCGTCGACGAGGACCCCTCCGTCCGGATCCTGGCCGTCCGCGCTCTGGGTCGTCAGGGTGGGAGGGATCATGAGGTCCAAGTCCTCGCCCAGATCGAGAGCCGCGACTTCGAAGGTCGCACTGCGGAAGAGATGGAAGCGTTCCTGCGGGCGTTCGCGGCACTTGCCGGCGATCGGGCGGTCCCCGTCCTCGACAGGCTGTGGCGGCGGAAGCGACTCCTGAATCGGCCGCTTGCCCTTCGCCTGGCCGCGGTGAGCGCACTCGGTAGCATGCCCTCGCCCGCGGCCGACGCGGTATTGACGGCGGCGGCCGCGTCCACGGAGGTGCAGGTGCAGCGGACCGCGCTCCGAGCTCGGCAGGAAGCTCAAGCCCTCAGAAGGACCTCATCGGCATGAGCGACGATCCGCATACGCCTGGGCCGGCAACGGACACGAGTCCACCATCGAGCCCGAGCGCCGACGACCAAGCGTTGGCCCTGGCTCTCGCGGTGGCGGTGCGGACCGCCGCCTACTACGACCCGGACAATGACGTCATGCGGCAGTCGTGCGATGCACTGGGCAGGCTGCTGTCCGAATACATCCGCGAGGAGGGTTCCGTCACCATCGGGGTGCACAGCCATTCCGTGTTCGTGGGTAGGTCCCGGGTCCGGACCACGGTCTCCACATATGGGCGATTCACATACTTGAACCAACTGTACGAACGCTGGGGCATCAGCACTCTCACCTTTGCTGCGGGCCTGAGCGAAGCCGAACTGGTCGGATGTGTCCTGGTGCTCGCCCGTGAACACGGAGAAGGGCCGGAGGATCTCACTCGTTGGTTCAAGGAGCGCCGACTCGAGCACGTCGAGGTCGACTTGCTGTCCGGGGAAGGTCATGCGCAGGCCGTCGCCCCCCTTGAGGCGTACGCGGCCGCCATGCAGGTGGGTGACGAGATGCGGGAAGTCTCCGAGTCCGGGGAACCCGCGAACGTCCGGCGGTTGCGCCACGTGACGCAGGCGGTCGTGGACCAGATCTTGCGTGACCCGGGATCCCTCGTCGCGCTGACCACCATCAAGGAGTTCGACCGCTACCTGATATCCCACTCTACGAACGTGGCCGTCCTTGCCGTTGTGTTGGGTCAGCGCCTGGGGTTGAGCAAGTCCAGGCTGGGGGAGTTGTGCTTGGCCGCATTCCTTCACGATGCCGGCAAGCTCGAGGTGACGCCGGAAGTGCTCAACAAGCCCGGTATCCTCGATGACGACGAATGGGAAGAGATGCGGCGCCATCCGATCCTCGCCGCCCGCTCACTCTTGGAGCACAAGCATCTGACCACGGCCAACATGCGTGCCGCGGTGGTCGCGTTCGAGCATCATCTCAACTTCGACCTGAGCGGCTATCCTCGGACCGAGATCATGGGCAAGGTGACCCTGTTCGGCAACATCGTGGCGATCGCCGACCGCTATGACGCGCTCACCACGGCCCGGGTGTATCGCGAGAACAACTTCACCCCATACGAAGCCCTGACGTACATCCTGGCCAACGCGGGGACCATGTTCGACCCGGTGCTGGTCAAGCTGTTCGCGGAGATCATGGGCATCTATCCGCCCGGGACGCTCGTCGAACTCTCCTCGGGGGAGTTGGCGGTGGTGTGCGAGTCGCCTGCGGTGGGGCGCCCATTGGACCGTCCCAAGGTGCGGGTGCTGCAAGGAGGCGAGCCGGGCACGATCATCGACGTGGATGTACAACGCGACGGACGATTCGTCCGGTCGGTCTCCGCCGTGCTCAATCCCGCGAACCAAGGCCAACTGCCCGCGGTGGACGATTCCATCTTCGCAACGATCGACTGAGAACTCCAAGCGCAGCAAGCGGCCTCTCTGGGAGCAAGACAAAGGCCGCGCACCCCGACCGAGGTGCGCGGCCTCGAGAGGACGCGATCGACGAAGCCTAGGCTCCGCCGGCCAGGCGTTCCGCGGCCTTGCGTTCGACGTCCAGGCTCAGTTCGTTCGGATCTCCCTGACGTAGGGCCTTGGTGGGACACACGCGTACGCACGCGGGCTCGAGACCGTGCTCGAGTCTCGTGCTGCAGAGATCGCACTTCTGCATGACGCCGTCCTTGCCGAAACGCGGGACCCCGAACGGACAGGCCATCGAGCAACTGTGGCAGCCGATACACAGGTCGGCCGTCACCTTGACCACCCGGGTGCCCGGTTCGCGCGCGATGGCGCCGGTGGGGCACGCCATGATGCACGGGGCGTCTTCGCAGTGCATGCAGGCGAGGGATATGTAGCGCAGACGAGCGTCCGGGCCGGTCCCGTTCTCGACCTTGAAGATCTGGCGCCAGGCCGTGGGCTCGGAGCCGATCTCGAGGTCGTTCTGATCCATGCACGCCACGGCGCAGGCGAAGCAACCGGTGCAGCGGTCTACGTCGAGATAGAACGCGTGGCTCATCGTGCCACCTCCGTGTCCAGAGAGACCTTCTTCACCGCGCACAGCGCTCCCTTGAATCCAGGGAAGCCTGATACCGGATCGAGATAGTCACCATCGATCAGCGTGTTGACGTCGGCTTCGGGATAGGCGTGGTACATGTGCGCGACCCCGGGCTGCACCAACTCACTCAGGTTGGCCGCCACTTGGATCGAGCCGGTGGGGCTGGAGAGCTCGACCCGGTCGCCCTGGGCGATACCGAGACTGACGGCGTCACCAGGATTGAGGTCGACCGCGGCCTCACGGCGCAGGCTGCGCGTCCAGGGAAGGCGGAACGTTCGGGAGTGCACGAACATCGGCAGGCGGGACCCGGTGTTGAGTACGAAGGGGTACTCGGCCGCCAAGTCGGGGGTCGAGGCGGGGCTGTTCTCGGGCTCGTAGTACACCGGTAGAGCGTCGATGCCGGGGCGATCCGCATGCTTCTCGAGCAGCGACGACGCGAACTCCATCTTGCCGCTCGGAGTGGGGAAGCCGTTCTTCTCGTACTTGCGGAACGTCGGCATGACGGCGTTCGGGACCGGCATGCCGCCCGGGTGCGCCTTCATCTGGGCCATGGTCATGCCGTTCGGTTCGAAGATCCAGTCGATGACCCGATCGAACTGAGTCGAGAAATCCGGCGCACCGTTGGGCAGGAACCCACATCCCGGAGCGGTGGCCGGTTCGGCGCCGCTCGGGTTCAGCAGGGGGTCGTCGAGGCCGAGCCTGTTGGCGAGCCCGAAGATGATGTCGGTATCGGACCGGGATTCCCCCACCGGGTCGATGACCGGCTCGGTGCCGATGATGTATTTCTCCGGATAGCACCGAACTTCGCTCCGCTCCAGCGACGTGCATGCCGGCAGGACGATGTCGGCGTACGAAGTGCTGTCGGTCCGGAAGATGTCGACATCGCAGATGAAATCGAGCTTGTCCATGGCCTCGAGCAGCTTGAGGTTGTCCGGCCAGAGTCGGTGATTCCAGCCGAAGCCTACGAACGCTCGAAGAGGATGGGGTTCGCCCGTGCGGAGCTGGCGGGGGAGATCCATCCCCTGCCCTTGGTCGATCATGTCGGCCCACACGGGGAAGCGTTCCGCGCCGAGCCGCGGGGGGAGATCGCTCCACGCCCGGGGGAGTTCGAACTCCTTCTCCCGGGTGACGAACCCAGCGCCACCGATCTCCAGCCAACTCGGCCCCTCGGCCACGTTCCCGCCGGGTACGTCGTAGTTGCCGGTGAGCCCGACGAGAGCGGCCACAGCCCGCTGGTTCTGGACGCCGTTCGTGTGATGCACGACCGGGGCCGCGCTCGGCATCATGGCTGCGGGTTTGGTCGTCGCGTAGAGGAGGGCGGCGTCGCGGATGGTGGCCGCCGGTACGCCGGTGATCTGCTCGGCCCTGTCCAGAGGGTACTCAGCCGCGAGGGCGCGGTATTCGTCGAAGCCCCGGGTCCATTGGCCGACGAAATCCCGGTCGTAGAGACCCTCGGAGATGATGACGTTCGCCATCGCCAGCGCGAGTGCTCCGTCCGTGCCCGGCCGGAGCTGCAGATGGATATCGGCGATGCCGGCGATGGGCGACTTGCGGGGATCGATCACAATGAACTTCACTCCGCGGTCTCGGGCATCCATCAACCGTCGGGCGAAGGAGGTGTTCGCGTGGAAAGGGTTCGCGCTCCATACCATCGCGCACTTGGTCTGGGCCATGTGAGGCCCGGCCATCTGGCCGTAGTCGAGACGCCAGGCCATGCCCATGGCGGTGAAGCACACGCTCGACTCGGTGCAGTAGTTGGGGGAGCCGAACTGGAGGGCCAGGCGAAGTAGGAACGGACGCAACTGCTTGGGATAGCCGCAGTAGAAGACCACGCCCTCCGGTCCCGTCTCCGCCTTGATACGTTGCAGGTTCTCGGTGATCGTGTCGAGGGCCTCGGTCCAGGAGATCGGTTCCATCCGGCCCGAACCCCGAGGTCCGACCCGCTTGAGGGGGGTGCGAAGGCGCTCGTCCGAATAGACCCACTGGCGGGTGGCCGCACCCTTGGAGCAGAGGGTCCCGCCGCTGCGGGCGTTCTCGAGCGAACCTTCCACCTTGATGATCCGCCCGTCTTTGACGTAGCAGTCAAGGCCGCACTGAGTGGTCGGGTCACAGATGGTGCATACCGACTTTCGCACCTCGATGCCCGTCGCGTCTCCAGGGATCTTTCCTTTGATCATTCGTTGAAGCTTGTCCACGTCGCCTCCATCTCGGTGACCGCGCCGCCCGCCGCCCTCAGAAAGGCCTGTTTCAAGACCCCGGCGTTGGAGCAGCAGTTCAGAAGGTTCACGCCCTTCAACCTTCCCTCCTGCCAGACCCGCACTTGGAAGGTATCGCCTTCGGAGCAGGTCGTGATCGCATCGTAGTCGTTCAGGCAGCCTACGCTGGCAAAGAGCATGCTACCCACGTGGGTGATGTTGTGTGGCACGCCCCCCGGGTATCCGGACGGCGCGCCGGCCATACTCCGCCCGGCGGCCCGCCCCTGGTAGCGGGCACTGGCCCACAGCCCGATTATCTCATGGCGCCCAGAGAGAAGGTTCTTGCCCTGGGCCACGTCTCCGGCCGCGTAGAGAGTGGGTATGCTCGAGCGTTGGTGTTCGTCCACGAGTATCCCCGTGCCTACGTCGATCTGGCCGGGGCTGAGAAAGGCGAGCGAAGGGCGGGTGCCCGTGCAGACCACCACGAGGTCCACGTCCTCCTGCGCCGGCGATTCGTCACACGCGGTCCCGCCCGCACCGCCGGGATCGGTGGTCCCCGGCAGGGCCCCGAAATCGAGCTTCACGCCGGAATCGTGGACGTCTACCCCGGCGAGCGCGGCGCCGAGATGCAGTTGATAGCCTTGTTCCAGCAGATGGGTCTCCATCCTCCGAGCACAATCCGGGTGGGCCGAGAGGGGAAGGATCGACGATTCCCGTTCGATCAGGCTCACCTGGACCCCGGCTTCGTGCAGCACCGAAGCGATCTTGATCCCGGCGAAAGAGGCGCCGACCACCGCTGCGTGGGGCCGGTCTCCCGAAGCGAAGCTGCCGCCGGCCCCAGAGGAGGAGGCGCGGGCGAGGAGATCGGTGAGCGCCTGCTTGAGACGCAGGGTGTCGTCCAGAGACTGGATGGTGTGCGCACGTCGTCGTGCCGCCACGGCCTCCCGGAGCCCCGGGATGGGCGGCACGGCCGGCCGGGCCCCGGTCGCGACAAGGCACATCTCGTATTCGAACACAGACTCGTCGGCGAGGGTGATGGTCTGGCGCTCGGCGTCGAGCGCCGTCACAGCGGGGCCGAGATGGGTGATGACCCGGTTGGCCTCGTAGAAGCCCTGGGTGTCACCGAAGGGGAAGGCGCGCTCGAGGGGGATGGCTTCTGACACCAGGTACGTGCCGAGCATGGGGTTGTAGGGGGGGTGATCGTTGTCGGCGAAGAGATGGATGTCTCCCTCGAAACCGTGTGCGCGCAGGGCGAGCACGGCTTCGGCCGCCGCGGCACCGTTACCCACGATGGCTATCGCCACTCTCACCGTCCCCTCGACCTCTTGTCCCGCACGAACGTGGCGACCACCACTGAGACCACACTGATGATGAGGGCACCGAGGACCGCGTTCCAGAAACCATCGACCCGGAAATCGAGTCCGAGCCCCTCGGTCGTGATGTACGAGGCCAGCCAAAGCATCAAGCCGTTCAGGACCAAGGTGAACAGGCCCAGAGTCAGGACGATGAGGCCGCAGGAGAGTACGGCGAGGATGGGGCGGATGAAGGCGTTGACGAGCCCGAGGACGAGGGCGACGAGGATGACGGTCCAGACGCGATGAGGCTCTCCCACGCTGATGCCGGGGACGATCCAGGCAGCGATGGCCACCGCTACGGCCGTGATACCCCAACGGATCAGAAACTTCGTCAAACGGGACCTCCCCCACAGGCAGGACCCAGGTTCTGCCTGTCCGCCTTTCCCGGGCAGCTGGTCGACTGCGGGGGCGGGTGCACTTTCCCGAGCAGACTAACATGCCGAGGCCGCCCTGTTCCACCCCGGCCACCCTTTCGCTATATTGACTGCGGACGATCGAGACGCCGCCCCGAGGGACCAGGCGGCCCTACGGCACCCAGGCAGGGACGACATGGTCGATCACCTCACCGCAGACGACTCGCCCAGCCCCGAGCGGGTCATGGTCACCACCCGCCTGGGAGCGGATGTGCTTGCCCTCACTCTCATGTTCATCTTCATCACCGGCGCGGTGACGCTCTCTCTCATGCCCGTCGTCACGAACGAACTGCGCGAGGGCGTGGGCCTCACCGACGCACAGATCGGGCTCCTGACCGCCGTGTTCATGGGCTTCTATGGGGTATCCGGCATCTCATCCGGGATCGGGGCGGCACGATGGGGAGGGAGACTCCTGGGGGTCAGTTGCGCCTGTTTCGTAGTAGGGTCGGTCGTGTTCGCCCTCAGTTCCGGGCTCGGCGGCTTCCTGGTGGGGCGCGCGATCCAGGGGATCGGGGGCGGTATGGTCATCGCCACCAGCAGCCCGGTGTTGGCTCACACCCTCCCGCCGCACCGTTTGGGCCGGGCCTGGGGGATCCTGGGATCCGGGTGGGGATTGGGGAGCATGGCTGCTCTGCTGGTGATGCCGAGCGTCCAATCCTGGGGCGGGTACCGCGCGGTCTTCCTCGTCACAGCGGCTTTGGGAGTGGTCGTCGGGGTGGCGGCGATCTCGCAGAAGGCGATCCGGGCGCTTCCTCATCATCCCGAGGGGGCAACGACTGTTCGCGGGCTGGCGGTGTCCTTGGGAGTCGTGGTGAGGAACCGCAGGGTGCTGATCCTCAGCTTCACCAATACCGCGGCATTGGCCATCGGGGTGGGGGTGCTTGCCTGGACTCCCAGTTTCCTCCAAGACGTGCACGGTTCGGCCGAGGCCGTGTCCGTGTACTTGGTGGCGGGCTTAGGGGCCACCCAGCTCGTGGGCAACCCTGTGGGAGCCATCGCCTCGACGCGTTGGGGCAAGTTCTGGGTGATTATCGTGTCGGTCCTGGGGATGGTGGTGATTACGGCTGCGGCCGGTGTGGCCCCGTGGGTGGCTCTCGTCTTCGGGTTGGTCCTCGTGGTCGGGTTCTTCAGCATGTTCTTCTTCCCTGCGATGATGAGCTATATCCCCGAAGTGGTGGACAAGCCCGAGCAGGTGGGTCCCGCCACCGGCATCACCACGCTCATGGGGTTCGCGGGATCGATGATCGCACCCTGGATCTTCGGGCTCATCCTTGATTCCGGCGGGCAATCGGCCGGTTCGTACGCGGCCAGCTACCTCATGCTCTCCGCATTCGGCGTAGCCGCGCTCGTCGGACTGGCCTTCTTCAAGAGGAGCCCCAAACGGGTCGAATAGGCGGCAGCGAGGTCCCACATGTTCGGCGGCCCCCCGTCGGGGGCGGAGACATGCTGGCGATGACCCTCATGATCTTCTACCTGCTCTCGACCTTGGCCCTCTCGCTGATGGCGGTCGTCACCCCCGAACTGCAGCGCCGTTTCGGGCTTTCCGGCTCCCAACTGGGGCTCTTGACCTCATCGTTCATGCTGGCATACGGCCTCGTGGGCATCCCGGCGGGGGTCCAGGCCGCCCGTTGGGGAGGGCGGGTCCTCGGGATCAGTTGCGCCTTGTTGATCGTCGGGTCGATCGTCTTCGCCGTGAGTTCGTCCTTCGCCGGCTTCTTGGCCGGCCGGATCATCCAGGGGCTGGGAGCGGGGATGGTGATCCCGGTCTGCAGCCCCGTCCTCGCCCGGTTCCTGGCGCCGCAGGCCCGAGACCGCGGCTGGGGGTTCCTCGCCAGCGGCAAAGGATTGGGCACTCTGGTGGGCCTGCTGATCATGCCGACCGTGGCGTCTTTGGGGAGCTTCAGGGCCGTCTACTTCGCTACCGCCGGTGTCGCTCTGGTGATCGGAGTGCTCGCCCTGGCCCAGAAGCCGGTCAGAGAGCTTCCCGAGCGGGTGCCCGGCGGGACCTCGTTCCGTTCGATAGGCCAGGGGCTCAAAGCGGTGGCTCTCAATCGGCGGGTGTTGCTTCTGGGACTGTTCAACTGCTCCTCGCTCGCCGTCGGTACGGGAGTGCTCATCTGGACACCCGACTTCCTGCGGAGCGAACACGGATCGAGCATCGGAGTGGCCGCGTATCTGACCGCCGGCTTGGCCGTGGCCCAGTTGATCGGAGCCCCGGCGGGAGCGGCGGGGGCGTCTCGGTGGGGGAGGATGCCCGTCATCGCCGGATCGATGATCGCGATGACGGTGACCGCCGTGTTGGTGCCCCTGGTCCCGGGGAGGGTGGCGGTCTTCGTCATAGTCGCTCTGGTGGGACTGTTCAGCCTTGCCTATTTCTCGCCTCGTTTCGCCATGGTCCCCGATGTCGTCTCCCGGCCGGAACACGTGGGACCGGCGACAGGGTTCATCAATGCGCTCGGGTTCGGCACCTCCATGCTCGCCCCGTGGCTGTTCGGCCTGGTACTCGACCGAGGCCTCGGCTATGTCGCGGGGTATCTGGTGCTGGCGGGCTTCGGCGCCGCGGGGGCACTGGGCGCGGCCGTCTTCCGGGCGCCGAACGGGCGTACGACTCAGGACTCGCCGAACGAGGCTGTCACGAGATAGCGGGCGACCTGAGGGGCCGCGAGACTCTCCCACCGGCCTGCGACCCCCATGAGGGCCGCTCCGACCTGGAAGTGGAGCATCGCGATCCCACAATCGAGCCGGCGAGAGACGTTGCCCTCGCTGCCCTTGGTCACGGCCGAGATGGTCATGGTGCCGCTCACCGGGGAACCGGGACCAGCTTGGCCCGGGGTGATCTCCTCCGATCCGAAGGTGAACCGCCACGGCTGCCTGTTGACCGCTGAGGGGGCCACTCGGCCGAGACGGACGCCCTCGGCCGCCCACGCTGGCCAGTGGTCTTCGTCGAAGCCGGGGGCGATCTCCTCGATGGGACGACGTTTGTGGGCCCCGACCACGCGTTTGAGTACTCGCTCTCCCGTCCGCGGTCTGCTCTGAGCCGTACCAAGGGGCGACAGGGCGACCACCTGCTCGCCAGGCCGTAGCGGGACGAGGCCCGAAGCCAAGGTGCGGTCGAAATAGCCGGCGATCCAGCAGGTGCCAAGGCCGCGGGAGGTGGCCTCGAGGACCGTGGCCTCACCCAGGTAGCCGACACTCTCGTGGACGGACGGCTGGGTCAGGTCGCCGATCATGAGCAGCGCTGAGGGGGCGTGCAGGACTTTGCCGTAGCTGCCCACGAACCCTCGGAAGACCGCATCCGGGACGTCCGGGACCACCACCACTCGGGCGATCTCCGGAGCCGGGAGCTTCGCACAGAGATCTTCGAGGTGTCGCAGTTCGGCCTGGTCCACCGGCTGCCCGGTATACGTGCGGGCGGAGTGCCTCACCACGATCGCGGCCGCCCATTCGGCGGCGGGCAGGGTCGCCAGGGCGGCGGAGAATCCGGTCGCGGACCCCGACCCCTCGTCGTCAGCCGGGCCGGCCATCAATCCTCGGTCTCATCGCCGGCCCGGATGAGCGACTTGCCGATGCTCCAGGCTTCTCCCACCGGGTCGCCCAGGGCCCAGTACGTGTTGCCGGGCATGGTGAGTACGAACGGGCGGAGCTTGACCGGGTCGACATGCGTCCCCGAGAGGATGGACTCGCTCGCGTAGACGTTCTCCACCTCCCCGATGAAGAAATAGTCCTTGGGGAGTTCGACGGTCTGAGTGAGCGTGCACTCCATCGAGAGCGGACACTGACGGACCATCGGTGCACCGTCCAGTGCCCCGGTGAATATGTCGATGTGCCTGGACTTGTCCTCCTCGTACCCGTGGACCAGACCGCAATAGTCGACGAGGACCGCTTGGTCGACGCTCGGGAAGCTGACACTGAACTGGCCACACTGCTGGATGCCCTTGGCCGTGTGCTGGCGCCGACCCAGGGACAGCCCGATCAGAGGGGGATCGGAGTTGAGCTTGGTGAGCCAAGCAACGGTCATGAAGTTGGGCTTGTCGTCGGTGACGGTCCCGACGATCACAACGGGCATGGGGTAGATGTTGAACGCTGAGCCGATGTTCTTCTTTGCCATGGGTCCTCCGGGTGATGTGGATCTCTTCGCCTGCCGGCTGCCCTACGTCGCCTCGACGATGGCACCGTCTATGCCGACAACGACCCTGTGGGCGGGTATGTCCACCCCTGACAGCATGATTGCCCGTTCCACGATCCTGTCCAATCCAGAACAGCACGGGACCGTCATGACGGCCACCGTCAGGGACTTCAGGTCGTTGTCGCGGATCAATTCGGCGATCTTGTCGACATAGGGACCGGTCTCGTCGAGCTTCGGACAGGCCACCACCAGCTTCCGTCCCTTGAGCAACTCGGAATGGAAACCGCCGAACGCGAAGGCGGTGCAGTCCGCGGCGATCAACAGGTCGGCGTTCTTGAAGTAGGGAGCCTGCGGGGATATGAGGTGCAATTGCACCGGCCACTGGCTGATCTCCGAGACGGCCGCGGTAGACGCGGCGCCCGGTCCGATGTGAACCGCTTCAGCGGCTTCGGCGCCGCGGGTGCGGAGCACATGCTCGCGCGTGGCCTGGGAGTCGTACTCGTGGCCTTCCCGCTCCACGATGGTGAGGGCTCCGGTCGGACAGACGTTCAGGCATACGCCCATGCCGTCGCAGTAGATGTCGCGGACGAGCACCGCCTTGTCCTCTTCATCCAGCGCAAGCGCCCCTTCGTCGCAGGCTGTGGTACACAGCCCGCAGCCGTTACAGAGGTCGCGGTCGATCTCGATGATCTTTCTGGTGCCCACTATCGCTCCTCGTTCGTGCTTGGTGTTCCCGCGGCTCGGATGGCTCCCTGGCTCACGTAGGTCTACTTGTCCCCAGACTTGCCACTGGCGGAAACACTCCGCCCCAGGCCCGCGCGCTGGTATCCTGGGCTTATGTACACGGTCATCGTGGGTGCAGGTGAAGTAGGTTTCCACATCGCTACGATCCTCAGCCAAGAGGGTCACGAGGTCGCCGTCATCGACCGCGAGCGGGAGTCCTACGAAAGAGCCGCGCAGGAACTCGACGTCCTCGCCGTCCACGGCAACGGCGCGAGCCGCCGGACTCTCGAAAGGGTCAGCATGGGCCGGGCCGACCTACTGGTGGCCGTCACGGACTCCGACGAGGTCAACATGATCGCCTGCATGGCGGCCAAGCGAGTCGGGGTGGCCCAGACGATCGCCCGGGTCCGGAACCCTGACTACATCGAAGACGTGCGTACGCTCTCCACGGGGTTCACGGGGGTGGATCACGTGATCCAACCGGAAGCAGCCGTGGCCGACGAGGTCGCGAAACTGGCTTCCATCCCGGGCGCGCTGGACGTGGAGACGTTCGCAGGCGGACAGGTGTTGGTCCTGGAGGTACAGGTGCAGCCCGACCATCCGAGTTCGGGTGTCCGGCTGCGCGATCTCGGTCTTCCCGAGGGGGTGGTCATCACCGCTCTCGTCCGCGAAGGCGAGACCGTGATCCCCAAGGGTGACTCGACCATCGAGGGACGGGACCGGGTCTTCCTCACCGGGCGGCCGGAGGCCGCCATCCAGGTCGCGAGCGGTCTCAGCGGACACTCCGAGGCTCCGAAGAAGGCCATCCTTCTCGGGTGCGGGGAGATCGGTCTCGGTATCGCCCGTGCGCTCGAGGACCAGAAGATCCGCCTCACCATCTTCGAGAAGGACGGGGAGCGGGCGACCGAGGCCGCCACGATCCTGCGCCGCTCTCTCGTCCTGCGCGATGAAGGCATCAACGAAGCGATCCTGGCCGCCGAGGGAGTGTCCACCACCGATCTGTTCATCGCGGCCACCGGGGACGACCGGCTCAACATCCTCACCGGCCTCATGGCCAAGCAGATGGGAGCCAGGAGGACCATCTCGATCGTGGAGAGGACCGAGTTCTCCCGGGTGGTGGAGAGTGTGGGTGTCGATGTCGCCATAAGCCCCCGGCGGATGACCGCCTCCGCGATCCTCCGCTTCGTGAGGGCGGGCAAGGTGGTCAGTGCCGCGGTGCTCGACAAGTCGGCCGGCGAGGTGCTGGAATTCGTGGTCGGGGCCTCGAGCCCCGTCTGCGGCAGGCGGTTGGCCGACGTCCACTTCCCGACCGCAGCTATCGTGGGTGCCGTGGTCCGGGACGGCGACGTCCACATCCCCGACGGGAGGACGGGGCTCGACGACGGCGACATCGCCGTGGTCTTCACGCTCCCGGAGTCGGTCAAAACGGTGGAGAAGCTCTTCGCCCCCCGCCTCGGCCGATGAACTTCCGTTTCGTCGGTTACCTGGTCGGTCTGGTATTGGTGGCCATCGGGGCCGGGATGTTCGTATCGGCCGGGGTCTCCGGCATCTACCACGATGCCAGCCTCGTGCCCCTCGTCGTCTCCGGGGCCGTCTGCCTGGCTGTCGGCGCCCCGGCCTTCTACGTCACCAGAGCGTCCCGCCGGGCCTATATCGGTTTTCGCGAAGGGTTCGTAGCAGTCGTCATCTGTTGGTTGGCCGCCGCCGCGTTCGGGGCGCTACCCTTTGTGATCTCGGGAGTGTTCGGCCCGATCGACGCCCTGTTCGAGTCGATGTCGGGATTCACGACCACGGGGGCGAGTGTCCTCACCGACTACGGACAGCCTCGCGGACTGATGTTCTGGCGGAGCCTTTCTCACTGGTACGGCGGGATGGGGATCGTTGTCTTGTTCATCGCCCTCCTGCCTTCGGTGGGGGGCGGGGCGATCAGGCTGTTCGCCGCCGAAGCACCCGGGCCGACTCCGGAGAGGCTGACTCCCAGGCTCAAAGACACCGCCAAACACCTCTGGTACATATATGTCGGCCTGAGCGTCGCTGAGGTGCTCGTACTCATCGCCCTGGGCATGGGGCCATACTTCGCGGTGACCCACACCTTCGGCACGATGGCCACGGGGGGCTTCTCGCCTCTGGCCGGCTCCATCAGCGAGTACTCGAGTTGGTCGATCCAGCTTGCCATAACGATCTTCATGCTGCTCGCCGGGGGGAATTTCGCTCTCTATTTCGCCTTTCTCTCGGGGAGGCGGAGGGCCATCTTCCGAGATCCGGAGTTCAGGCTCTATCTGAGCATCCTGGTAGCGGGCACCGTCCTGGTGGCAGTGAGCCTCATGATCGCCAAGTCCCATTTCAGCGCTACCCACGCGTTGCGCGAGGCGGTGTTCCAGGTGGTCTCGCTCCAGACCACCACCGGGTACGTCACGGCCGATTTCGATCAATGGAACAGCTTTGCCAAGACGCTTCTCCTGCTGTTGATGTTCATCGGGGGGTGTGCCGGCTCCACGGCCGGCGGCATCAAGGTCGCTCGGTTCCTGGTCCTGTCGAAGAGCGCCAGCAGGGTCTTGGCGCAATCGGTGCACCCGCGGGCGGTCATCCCGGTCAAGGTGGGAAGACGGGTAGTAGCGGATCACGTGCGCGCCGGGGTGCTCGGGTTCTTCTTCCTCTGGATGGCAACGTTCGCCATCGGGACCCTGCTGCTCTCCACTTCGAACGTGAGTATCGTCACCTCCGCCTCCGCTGTGGCGGCGACTCTCAACAACGTGGGACCGGGACTCGAGCTGGTGGGTGCCACCCTCAACTACGCGCCGATCGCGCCCTTCGGGAAGGTGGTGCTGATCGCCATGATGCTCCTGGGACGGCTCGAACTGCTCGCCGTCATGCTGCCTTTCACGCGTACGTTCTGGTCACGCTAGATCGGGATCACCGAGAGCCCGCTGGGCCGCCCGGAACCGGAGGTCGACCAGGCGCCGGTCCTCGGCTTCGGGTATCGATTCGTCGCTCGACCTCTTGAGCATGCGCGCTTGGTTCAGGAGCGCGGACCGGGAGGCCTCGTGTTGCACGCGGGGTCCGAGGCTGGCGATGACCTCGAGCAGGCGCAGGACCACGGGCATATGACCCCGGCCGTATTGGCGGATACGGCTGAGGGAGAGGTCGACGAGACGGACATACGTGAGGGGATAGGTGACCAGCCTGATCTCCCCGGTCTCAGGTAGGAACGCCGGGGGTATCCCTCTTTCGCCGGCCCTGCCCAGAGCGTCGGCCAATTGGTCGATGCACGCTACCGCCGTGTCTGGGTCGTTGATCCCGGGTGAGAGGGACCGGAGGGCGATCTCCACCAGTTGGTCGACCGCCGCCTCGGCGTCCGGCAGTAAGGGACGATGAGCCCCCAGGACGAAGCAATCGTTGAGCTGGGCGAGTTGTTCCTCGCTCAGGTCTCGCGCAGGCCAGGCCTCGAGCAGATCCCCTTCTTCCGAGATGAAATGGCCGGCGCGATGCTCGAGCCGTAGCACCAGGTCGTACTTCTCCGCCAGACGCACGAGTCGGCCGATATCGACCACCTGGATGTAACCGGTACCCTGGGATGCGATCTCGCGGGCGCCTGACGGGAAGCCCTCGGGGAGGCTGCGGGAGGTGGTAGCGGCCGGCCGGTCGCGTCGGTCGCGTTCCGGGAAGAGCCGTTCTACCGCGGCCCTGAGCTCGCGGCCGGTCGAAGCGACGATGGACTCAGCTCGGATCGCGGAAGCGGCATGGTGGATGAAGTAGACGAGCACACCGACCCCGGCGACCGCCCAGATCATGGCCACTGCCAGTGAGACATACGGCACGAACTGCGTGGTGTCGGTGCTTCGGACCGTGCGTAGGACGAGGAGGCAGTAGACGAAGGCCGAAAGGAACGTGCCCAGCACGAGTTGATAACCGCGGTCGCTGATGAAACTGCGGAGCAGGCGGGGTCCGAACTGTTGGGACGCGGTGGTCAGCCCGACGATCGTGATCGAGAAGGTGAGAGCGGCCACAGTGATCATCGAGCCGGCGATGGTGGACAGGAGTGCCCGAGCGCCGTCCGGACCGCCCCCGTATACCCAGTCCGGCACGAGAGTGGAGGCCCGTCCACCGCCGTGGTCGACCCAAGGGAGGAGGAACGACAGCGCCATGGCGGCCACCACCATCGTACCCGGGACGAACCAGTAGTTTCGCGACAACCGGCTCCAGTGATGGGCCAGTCTCATCGTCTTCACGCGGCCTTCGACCCCCACGGTCTGGCCGTTGCCGGACGAGAAGATACTACACGAACAGGTTCACGTTCGCTTCGTCAGCTTCAAGCCCTCTTGACGGATCTTGTGAGAGGTTTCTCGTGAACCGTGGACATCCGACCTCTTGCACGTCTCGGTCGGTGGTCGCGGGTCGTCTGGAGCGTCGGAGTATCACCGAGACGGCGCGCGACGGGATGAGGCGGAGGGGAGGGGATTCGAACCCCTGAGACCTTGCGGCCTGCCGGTTTTCAAGACCGGTGCGATAAACCAGACTCCGCCACCCCTCCGAGCACGAGCCGAGACCGTCGGCTCCGTCGACCAGAAGGTCGGGGACGGACCGGCCGACGGTCCAGGATCGCGTGGAGTATAGCCTCTAGTAGATGGTGAAGACCGCCGCGGCCGCCACGAGCCAAAGGATGATCGCCAGGACGGTGATCCCCACTCCGATGGCGAAGGTGATCCACGACCACGTCTTCGCTTTGCGGGACGATTCCTGAGCGCCCGCGATGTCGCCTAGGGCCAGTCTGTTGTTGACCCGACTGGCGTGCACCACCGCCACGATGCCGGTGGGCCAGAAGCATAGTATCAACGTGGCGATGGCCCAGCCCATGTAGCTCGGGATGTTGGGGAGCGCGCCGTATGCCCGCGCGGGCTGACCGTATTGTGCCTGCTGATACGGGGCCTGCTGATACGGGGCCTGCTGGTAGGCAGGCTGCTGATAGGTGGGTTGATACGGCTGTTGTCCGTACGCGGGTTGTCCCGGCTCTGGGCCGGCGGATTGGGTCCCGGGCTCTTGCCATTGCTGCCGGTACTGATCGAGATCCAAGCCGCACTTGACGCAGAACTTCGCCGAGTCATCGTTGGTGTTACCGCATTGCGGGCAGTACATCCATCCCTCCCTTGCGCCTACTTGCCATCTCGTCCAAGACAACATTAGCAGGAATCGGAGGAAAGCTGAGGCGACCGACGAAACCAATGGGACCGGGTCGACTTGCGGCTCGCATGTGGGGCGCCGATACGTGGAGGCTCGTGGTGAAAACAGCTTACCTGGGTGGGACGAGGGGCAGCCAGTCGTCCATCTATCGGCCGGGTACGGGTTGGAGCCAGGTCGATCGGCGGATCAGTCTCCGCCGCTGTCCTCCTGACTCGATGAAGCATTCGGGGATCTGCCTGCAGCCCATGACGATCTCGCAGAAACGCCGGCCCGGCATCGGCGCCAAATTGCTGATCGTGACGACGGTTGTGCTCGTCGCCCTTCTTCTCGCCGTGGTGCTTGGATCCGGGTTGCGTTTCTAGCTTCGGGGGACTCCGACTAGGCGGGTCTCTCCTTCGCGGCGTCGTTTCTGCGTGCCTGCTCCGCCGTCTTGCGAGCGTGGCGGGACAGACGTTCCAGGGCCGCCGCCCTGCCCGACAGCTCATCGGCCATCCGCTCGAGAGCCTCGACACCGTTGGCCGTCACCACATAGACCCTGCGGCTGGGACCGGCCTCGGCGGTCTGCCAGGTCGAGCTGATCAGCCCTTCGTCCTCCATAGCCCGGAGCAGACGATACATGCTGCCGGGATCGATGCAGACTTGGTCTCCGGCGAGGGAGCCTATCTGTTCGACGAGGTCGTAGCCGTGGGTCTCGCTCTCGACCAGAGACGCAAGGATCGCTGCTTCGAGCACCGACCGGCGGAACGGACCCCGTAGTCCAGCGCGGCCGCCGCCGCCCTGGCCGGCGCAACGACCCGCTCCCTTGCCTCTTCTGCCCCTACCGCGTGGTGTCTCTTGATCGGTGCTCATGCTCCCCGTCCGACTCCATGGTCCGATCGCGTATTCGTCCGGCCGCCGGTCCTTCCGACCACGTAGGCGACGATGGCTTCGCGGAGAGCCGCCGCGGCGTGATTCGAGCAGTGCTGCTTCGCATCCGGCAGGCCTCCCAGTGCTCGCATGATATCAAGGTCGTCCAACTCGTAGGCCTCGTCGATGGTCAGACCCGTGGCGAGTTCGGTCATGACGCTGCAGGCGGCCACAGCCGCCGGACATCCTCTCACCTTGAAGGTGACGCGGTCGAGTCTTCCCTCGCGGACCCGTATCCAGACTTTGAACAGGTCTCCGCATTCCGGATCGCCCAGAGTGCCGACGCCGTCGGCCTCGGCCAACTCGCCCACGTTGCGAGGCCTGAGGAAGTGGTCGAGGAGAGGGTCGTCCTCTTGTCCGGCCCGACCTAGTGGTCGCACACGTTGTCCCCGGTCTGTAGCGAGCCGGTCAGATACAGGGCCACTATCTCTTCGGGCGTGCCGGCGGGGGCGCCGGTCACGACCGTCAACCCGCGTTCCGCGAAGAGCTGCTGGGCGCGTGAGCCCATCCCCCCGGCGATGATCGTGTGCGCGCCCCTGTCCGCGAGCCAGCCTGGGAGCAGTCCCGGTTCGTGCTCGGGCGCGGGCACCATCGTGGTGCCGACGACTGCCCTGGTCGAACTGTCGGTGTCGACGAGCGCGAATTCCTGACAGTGGCCGAAGTGGGCGCTGAGGATTCCGCCGTTTACCGGTACCGCGAAGCGCACGATCCCGTCGGGAAGCGAGGTGTCCTGGCTGGGAACCGCTGCTGCGCCGGTCTCGGCCACATGAGCGGTCGCGGTCGTTTTCACGGCCGCCGCGGAGTCCTGGTGTCCATTGCCTTCGTCGAGCGCGAGGATGGGGAGGACGGCTTTGGCGAACTCTTGGGCGGCCGCGCCCTCCGGGTCGGAGTGGATGTAGGGTCTACCTGTATCGCCCGCCTGCACGATCCTCGGATCGAGAGGCACGCTCGCCAAGAACGGCACCCTGGCTTTGGCGGCCATGGCCTCGCCGCCACCTTTGCTGAATATATGGGTGACCTCCCCGCAATGCGGGCACACGAAGCCGCTCATGTTCTCGATGACTCCCAGGACAGGAAGCTCCAGCAGAGAGCAGAACTTGACCGAACGCCGCACGTTGGCCAGGGCCGTCTCCTGAGGGGTGGTGACGATGATGGCGCCGTCGACATCTCCTATCGCCTGGCAGACGGCCAGAGGCTCGTCGCCGGTGCCAGGCGGGGAATCGATGATCAGATAGTCCAGATCACCCCACTCGACTTCCCCGAGGAGCTGTTCGATGGCGACGGCCTTCATCGGACCCCTCCACACGACCGCTCCGTCCTCCTCGCCGAGAAGGAAGCCTATTGACATGACCTTCAAGTTCGGGCCCGCTTGGACCGGGAAGAAGGTCTCACCGACGGTCTCCACGGCCGCGCCTTTCAGGCCGAGAAGCTGGGGCACCGTGGGACCGTGGAGGTCGACGTCGAGCAGTCCGACCGACCGACCCTCGAGGGCCAGAGACGTCGCTAGGTTGACGGCGACCGTACTCTTGCCGACCCCTCCCTTGCCGGAGAGGACGATGATCTTGTGCCGTATCTGCCCCATCCTCGCCTTGACGGCGGGTCCTCGGTCGTTATGCGAACCCGAACAGTCCATATCAGTAGTCCTCCTTGATAAGCATCATCTCGACTATCTCCCACATGGCCCGGATCTGATCGGCGACCGGACTCTCTCCATATTCCACGACACTCTTACCGGCCACCTGGGCTTTGACGACAGCGATGTCGTAGCTCAACTCGCCGACGATCGGGACCTCCTCTGCCCTGCAGTACTCCCGCAGCCGGGTGGTCATCTCCTGGTTGAGATCGGCCTTGTTGATGCAGACTACGGGACGGATGCCGAAACCCTTGATCAAAGCGACCACGCGCTGCAGATCGTGGACACCGGACACGGTCGGTTCGGTGACCACGAGGGCTAGATCGGCTCCTGTCACCGAGGCGATCACTGGACACCCGATACCCGGGGGGCCGTCCGCCAACACGAACCGAGCGCCGGACTGGCCTGCCAGCGCCAGAGCGCGTTCTCTCACCAAGGTGACCAGCTTACCGGAATTCTCTCCGCCGATATTCAGCGAGGCGAACACGAGAGGCCCGTTGCGCGTGTCGGCCACGAACAGCCGGCCCCGCTCGGCATCGGACAGGTCGACCGCGTTGGAGGTGCACACATGCACGCACATCCCACAACCCTCACAGCTGGTCGGATCGACCGCGTAGACGGCCCGCCCGGCCGACCCGTCGTCCACTCGGATCGCGTCGAACCGGCAGCGTTCAAGACAAAGCCCGCACGAGCTGCATCTCTCTGGAGAGATGTGGGCCTCCTTGCCCGAGGTGAAAGACTCCTGACTGCGGCCGGAGGGGTCCAGGACCAGATGCAGGTCGGCGGCGTCGACGTCGCAATCGGCGAGCACCTTGCTGGGGGCCAGAGCGGCGAACGACGCTACCACGCTGGTCTTGCCGGTCCCGCCCTTGCCGCTGAGCACGATCAATTCGCCGGGTTTGGCTCGTTCCCCACTCATCTCGGTCCCGCCTTCGACAGAGCGGGAGTCGCGCTATGCTCGGCTTCGTCCACCCGTCTGCGTACATCGGCCGCAAGCCCGCGCAGCGTCTCCGCGAACGACTCATCATTCGCAGCGTAGATATCCCCTCGCGAGCACGCTTCCGCGATGCGTCTGTCGTCAGGGATCTCCAGAAGGATGGGTACGTTCTCCGCGGTGCAATAGACCCGGACACGGTCATCGCCGATGCCCGCCCGATTGACGACTACACCGCAGGGGATCTGCATGTCTTTGGCCGTCTCGACGGCGAGTTTCAGGTCGTGCAGGCCGAACGGGGTAGGTTCGGTCACGAGGATAGCGAAGTCCACCGAACGCAGCGTCTCCACGGCCGGACAAGCGACTCCCGGGGGGGCGTCGATGATCACCGTCTCCAGGGGAGGCGCGCCACTCAGGTCCTTCGCGGCCTTGATGAGCGGCGTGGATCGGGCTTCGCCAACGTCGAGGCGAGCCCAGCGGAAGTAGAGGTCCCCTACGGAGCCCGCCCCTGCGCGGCCTACCTCCCGTCCCTCCTCCGTGATCGCCTCCTCCGGACACACGAAGGCGCAGACGCCGCAACTGTGGCAGAGCTCGTTGAGGAGAAGCGGCACGCCCGGCAGCGCCAGCAAAGCGTGGAACTCGCACGCACGCGCGCAAAGCCCGCATCCCGTGCAGATGTCTTCGTCGATAACGGGGACGGGGACTTCCACGATCTCGTCGAGCTCGAACTGGGGCTTCAGATACAGATGGCAATTGGGCTCCTCGACATCACAGTCGAGGAGCCCGACGGGTTCTTGGCCGGCAAGGGCTGAAGCCAGGTTCACGGAGAGAGTAGTCTTCCCCGTGCCTCCCTTACCGCTCGCGACGGCGATCCTCACGTCGTCTCGAGCTGGTCCAGCCGGCGTTCGATGGTCTCGAGGACCGAACGGAGCCGCTCGGCTTCACCCTTGAGGAGTGATATCTCCTCGTCCTGTCCGAGGGCCTGCCCCGGACCGGATGGGTAGGCTCTGAACGGCACGCCGGTGGCATAGTAACGATTGCGGTAGCCGCGACCTCTGCCGCCTCCGCGGCTCAGGCCGGGGGCGAAGCCGCCCTGTCCCGGACTGCTCGCGAAGCCGGGCGTGGCATACCCCGCACAATAGCCGGCTCCTCGGCCGGTAAGGGATCCCTGTCCGAAGGGACCTGTCCCATCTCCTCTAGGCATGATCTACCTCCTGATCTTCTGCCACCGGTCTACCAGTGGCTGTCTACGTCTGCTGCGGCCGAGAGGGCAAGGTCCCCCGCCTCGAAACGATCGAGGGCGTCGGCGACGCTTCCTTCTCCTGCCAGGTACACATCGATGTTCGCGGCTCTGAGAGCTCTGAATGCCTTGGGGCCGCAATGACCCGTGATCAACGCTTCGGCCTTGTGGTCTATGAGAGTCTGGGCGGCCTGGATGCCGGCCCCTTGAGCCGCGCCCATTCCGGCCTGGTTGTCGATCGGAGTGACCGTTCTCTGGGGAAGATCGATCACCAACAGATGGCGGGCTCTCCCGAATCTCTGATCGAGGGGACTGTCGAGTCCCGGGCCGGTGCTCGTTACCGCAACCTTCATATCGCGTTCCTTTCTATCGTCGTCCTTGCATCTGACCGCCGCGACAACGTTCGCGACGTCCCTGCCCAAGACCGCGGCCTTGGCCCCGTGGGCGGCCGACCCTTCGGTGCTCAGTATCGGATCGGACCGCCAAGGAGCGTTTCAGTCCCACAGCCTCGTTCGCGAGGGCGGCGACCGAAAGGAGCCCGGACAGCATCCGTTCTACGATCCCCGGTTCGACCGGCCTCGGCGGTGTTAGAGCCCCCGTCCGGACGACCTGCACGTCTGGTTTCCGGACGGGGGCGTACCGCAGGGGAGGGTCCGGGGGGACCTCCATGGTGATGATCGCTCCCGTGAGGCACACGTCGGCGCATCGACCGCAAGAGATGCAGCGTTCCTGGTCGATGACCGCGGAGTGATCGGTCAGGCTTATGGCGTCGGACTGACACGAGGCCACACAGACGCCGCACCCGGTACAGAGCTGTTCGTCTACGTAGATCATTGGGGCCTTTCGCAGCTAAATGCAATTTGCATCTATATGAAAGCACTAATGTCTTCGGGATGCAAGAGTCGGTGCACCGTCTTTCGCAGGCGGTTTCCTTTTGGTGGTGTCAGGTGCTAGTTTTCATTCGGACCAGCATCCGGGGAGGGTGACGTGGACGATGCGAGACCGGGTCTGAGCGCGCGGATCCGCGAGACCATAGACAACGACCGGCTCATCCATCTCTACGGGATGGAGGTGGAAGAAGCGGGCGCCTCGCTGACCCGGGTCTCTGCTACGGTCGAAGAGGATTTCCTCAATGCGCACCGCTTGGCCCACGGTGCCTTCATGTTCGCGCTGATGGACGTGGCCTTCGCGCTGACGGTCAACGCCGAACTCGATGCGGTCGCCGTCCAGTGGAGCCTGAGCCAGTTCCGCTCGGCCGGCCTTGGGGACAAGGTCGTCGCCGAGTGCCGGCGGCTGTACAGCGGTCGGCGGTTGATCGTGGTCGAACTGCAGGCGTCCGTCGACGGGGGCAAGCTCCTCTCGAAAGGCCAGGCGACGGCGATACCCGTGGGTGGAGCGCCCTCGGGCGGATAGGCTGCGAAGGGCGAGAGCCCGACTATCGGGCCGAGTCCGTCCCGTCGGGAGAAGCGGCTGGTCCGGGTGCCGCCGGCCCGGTCCCGAGATAGCCGGGAGAGGTACCGATGAGCCGGACCTTCTCGGCGGCCAGCGGGGGCGACAGTCCCACTGCGTATATCTCCGGGTTGCGGAGGCGCCGGATCTCTTCGGGCAGGGCGGCCACCTGATCACAGGCCAGCTTCCGGATCTCGTCGAGCGAAGGCCGCGCGTCCGCGCGGCGCCCGTCGCGCATGGCCGGCTGGAGAAGGTCCTGCGAAGAGGCCGCGTCCCACACCGCCCGCATGAAGGAGAGGTCGTGCCTTTCTGAGAACGGGACCGGTGGGTAGGCGGGTCCAGGCACGACGGGGGAGACCGGCTCCTCGTGAAGGCGGATGAGGTCGGCGAGCGGGTGCCCGTCACCGTCGTAGTACCGTTCGAGGCGTTTGCGGCCGGGATCCGTCATCTTGGCGGGGTTCGATGAGAGTTTGATGCGGGCCTCCCACGGTCCGTCGCCGGGGCGCACCGCCACCAACTTGTAGACGCCGCCCAGGGCCGGGTGGGCCGACGAGGTGATGAGATGGGTACCGACCCCCCAGGAGTTGATCGGAGCTCCCTGCCGCTTGAGGTCGGCGATCAGGTCCTCGTCCAGCTCGTTCGAGGCCACGATGAGCGGATCTTCGAAGCCCGCCTCGCTGAACATACGATGGGCGGCTTTGCTGAGCCGGGCCAGGTCTCCCGAATCCAGGCGTACAGCGGCGCGGACCGGTCGACCGGCTGCTCTCAGCTCCTGGAACACGGTCAGGGCGTTCGGCAGCCCCGAACTCAGAGTGTCGTAGGTGTCGACCAGGAAGATCGGGTCGGGATAGCAGGCCGCGTAGGCGCGGAACGCGTCTATCTCGTGCTCGAAGCTCATGACCCAGGAATGGGCGTGGGTGCCGCGGACGGGGATGCCGAAGACCTTGCCGGCGAGCACGTTCGAGGTGCTGCTGGCCCCTCCGATGTACGCGGCGCGTGAGCCGCTCAATCCACCATCGGGCCCTTGGGCTCGCCGGAGTCCGAACTCCACCAACGTGTCGTCTTCGCATGCGAGGCGGATGCGCGCCGTCTTCGTGGCCACGAGGGTCTGGTAGTTGAGAGTGTTGAGGAGAGCGGTCTCGAGGAACTGAGCCTCGAGCAGCGGACCCTCGACTTGGACCACCGGTTCGTGCGGGAACACCACCGTGCCCTCGGTGACCGCGTCCACGTTGCAGCGCGGGCGGAAATCCCGAAGATAGTCGAGAAAGGCGTCATCGAAGACGTTCAGACTCCGCAGATAGCCCAGGTCGTCCTCGCTGAACCGAAGGCCCTCGACCAGGTCCAGGAATTGCTCGAGGCCTGCGGCAACGGCGAACCCGGTGTGCGGGGGGAGTTCTCTGAACGAGTAGTTGAAGCACGCGGTCAGGTCCTTGCGGCCGGTCTTCCAGTATCCGCCCATCATCGTGAGCTGGTAGAAGTCGGTGAGAAGGGCCAGGTTCTCGCGCCGGGCCCAGCGCTCCGATACGTCGGCGCTCATCGGTGAGCGCTCCCTTCCACGGGATGCCCGTGCTCGTCGTAGGCGGCGGGCGGACGTTCGCCCGAGTCCTCGATCTGGTCGGACTGTACGCGGACGACCCCGGCCGTCTCCATGTCGGCCAGAGCGCGCGCCGTGGTCGCGGGTGAGACGCCCCTCACAGCATCCTCCACGAGGAAGACGGCGAAGCCTGCTTGCCGCGCATCGAGCGCGGTCTGCCGGACGCAGTAGTCCGTCGCGAGCCCGACGACGAAGAGCCGTTCCACATCGCGGTGGCGGAGGAAATCGGCCAAATCGAGGCGATCGACCTGGAACCCGCTGTACTCCTCACGGTCCGCTCGATCCCCCTTGCTCACCAGGATGGCGTTCATGGGCATGTCGAGTCCGGGACACCATTCAGAGCCTGGCGTCCCCATGACGGCGTGCGGCGGCCACGATCCGTCGCGGGACTCCGGCGGGTCCGCGAAGCTGACGTGATCGGCCGGGTGCCAGTCGCGCGTATAGATCCACCGTCCGAACTTGGGCAGAAGGCCGTTGATGACGGGTATGATCTCGTCGGCGCCGGGCACGGCGAGCGCCCCACCTGCGCAAAAGTCCCGCTGGACGTCGACCACCACGATCGCGTCCCGCGCTCCGGTGGTGAACCGAGCGGTCATCTCCCCAGCCTGTCCATCCCTGCCGGCAAGAAGGGGCGCAGCACCTCCGGCGGCTCGACGGTCCCGTCCTCGTTCTGGTAGTTCTCCATGATCGCGATGATCGTGCGACCGATGGCCACCACGGTACCGTTGAGGGTGTGAAGGAGATAGGGACCGCCTTTCTCCCCCTTGGCCCGCACTTTGAGGCGGCGGGCCTGATAGTCGGTGCAGTTGGAGCAGGAGGTGACCTCACGGTAGCGTTCTTGCGTGGGCAGCCAGGCCTCGAGGTCGTATTTCTTGGCCGCCGGGGCGCCGAGGTCGCCGGCGGCGATGTTGACGGCCCGATAGGGTAGACCCAGCTCTTGGAGGATCTCCTCCTCGATCGACCGCATGAAGTCGTGCTCCTCCACCGACCTGTCGGCGGCGCAGAAACTGAACATCTCCACTTTGTCGAACTGATGGACCCGGAAGATCCCGCGAGTGTCCTTGCCGGCCGCGCCCGCCTCCCGGCGGAAACAACTGGAGTAGCCGACATATCGGAGGGGCAGGTCGGTCTCGTCGACGATCTCATCCATGTGTAGTGCCGCCAGAGGCACCTCGGAGGTGCCGACCAGGTTCAGGCCATCCGCTTCCACCCTGTACATCTGCTGCATGTCGGTGGGGAAGAAGCCGGTGCCGTACATGGCTTCGTCTCTGACCAGGACCGGCACCACCACCGGCCGGAAACCCTTCGAGGCCAGCTTCTGCAGAGCGAACTGGACCAGCGCGAACTGCAGGAACACAAGGTCGCCCTTGAGGTAGGTGAACCGACTGCCCGAGGTGCGCGCCCCCCGCTCCATGTCGATGAGGTCGTGGGGCAGAGCGAGGTCGAGGTGGTCCTTCGGGGCGAAGGTGAAGGAGCGGGGCGTACCCCACTCGTGCATCACCGCCGACTCTTCCTCGCCTCCGGAGGGAGCGGTGGGGTCGGGCAGGTTGGGGACTTGGAGAAGCTCCTCCTCCAGTTCCGCCTCGATCTCCTTGAGCCGGGATTCGAGCTCTTTGATCTCCTGGCCCACTGCCCGCATGGCCTCTATCTTGGCTGAGGCATCGGCCTTCTCCCGCTTGGCATGGGCTATCTCCTCGCTCACCGTGTTCCGCAGGCCTCGCTTGTCTTCGACCGACACCAGGATCTCTCTCCTGGAGCGGTCGAGTTCGAGAAGCGTGTCGAGAGCGGCCTCGGCGTCGGCACCGCGACGGCGCAGCGCCTCCCGCACCATGTCCGGCTCCGAGCGGATGAGCTTGAGATCCAGCATGTTCCCTCCTAGGGCGACTGTGGTACATCCGACCCCGGACGGCCTCGGCGGCCGGTGCGGAGTCGGATGTCGGCCATCAGCGGGCGACCTGCCCGGGCGGATGACCCACCGGGTAGCTGCCCAGCACTGTCAGCCGGGGCAGTTTGCAGCAGAGACAACGCAACGCGTCGGCGACCGAAGCGTCTTCCACCTTGCCCTCCATGTCGATGAGGAAGACATAGTCGCCCAAGCGCTTCTTCGATGGCCTCGACTCCACTTTGGCGAGGTTGATATGCCGGAACGCGAACTCCTGGAGGATCAAGAGCAGTGCGCCCGGCTGGTTCTTGATGATCTCGCACACGACGGAGGTCTTGTACGGTTCGAACCAATCCTGCCTCTCGCGCTGGCGGGCCAAGAAGACGAACCGTGTCTCGTTGTCCTTGTGATCCTCGATATCGGCCACGAGCGGCACGCAGCCGTATGTCTCGCCGGCCAACTGGTTGCCGATCGCCGCCCACGGCTCGGTCGAGCTCGCGACCCGTTCCACCGCATTGGCGGTAGAGTTGGCGGCTTCGATCTCCCTGCCGGGCAGGTTGAGACCGAGCCAGCCGCGACACTGGGCGTTGGCGTGGGGATGAGAGACGACTTTGGTTATCTGCTCGAGCGTGACACCGGGTCTGGCCAAGAGGGTGTGGCTGATGGGGATCCGCACCTCCCGCACTATCTGGATGTTGTCGGTCTCGTGAGCCAGGATGTCCACCGTCGCCGAGACCGAACCCTCGATGGAGTTCTCGATAGCGACGATCGCGCAGTCGACTTCGGCTCTCGCCACGGCTTGTATGGTGTCTTGCATCGACGGATAGGGGATGAAGCGGCGGATCCTCCCATCCGGAGCCTCCTCCTCGAGGGAGGCTCGCAGCGCTACCTCGGTGAACGTGCCGCTCGGACCGAGGAAGCCCACGGTAGATGCAGCCACTGGTAGCGGTTCTGTCAGAGATGAGACCGGCCAGGGGATCAAGACCGGTCCGGATGCTTCACACCTCACTGGGACCCCTGCTCTCATCCGTCGGGTCCGACTTCGCCGGCATCTGGTCGCCGTTCGGGTCGCTCGACCGCGGGAGTTTGCGTTCGGCGAGGAACTTCTCGGCAAGACTGGCCTCCACTGGTGCCGGGGTCTGTGGCTCGTCCCATCCTCGGGCGGAGGGGACGACCTTCTCCTGCACCGGTGGCATGCCCTCTCGCCTGCGCCGGCGGTTCTCCCGGGCCACCTCCCGCTCGTTGCCACGTCGCCGGCCGGGGAGGCCGAGGGAGACCGGTTCGTGGCTCGGTACCTGCTCTTCGGCCTCCTCTTCCGGAGTGCCCGGCTCTTTGGCCGCGCCGTTCTCCACCCGCGGGCGGATGGTGAAGGGACCGCTTCCGCGGGCCTGCTCGACGGCTTCGTTCTCCTCGGGCGCCAGAGCGATATCGGCCTGACCCTCTTTGATCAGCTTGACGTACATCCGGGCGAAGTCGCGGCTGACCACCGTGGTGATGACCACGCCGTCGCCGATGCTGTTCAGAAACGCGACCGCCGTGCTCTGCCTACCGCCCAGGTCCTGGTAGGCGTCGAACCGCACGATGCCGACGCGGGAGAGTCCGGCGTCGATCCGTACGTCGTGGTCCCGGGTGGCCAGGGTCAGGTCTTCGAGTGCCAGCCGTACGTTGGTCAGCTTCTCGTCCACCGACGACACGTGTTCGACGATGTCCACGGAACCTCGGGAACCAAGGATCACATGCTGGTTACGCTGATACCGCTGGAGCCTCCTGTAGACGAGCGCCAACCCGGCCCCCGCGGCTACCGCCAGCACGATTGCCACCACAGCGATGATCTCGAATATCTGTACTGCGCTCAATTCTGCCCCTAGAGTGTGAAGATCAGACTGGCTTCCATGGAGTTGTTGTCGGTGTATTTCTCCTGCTTGACCGGCCCCGCCTCCACCCGCAGGAGGGCGACCTCACCATAGGCCGTGGGATTGAGACCCTCCACGGTCACCGTGACCTCTTCCTTGGGTTTGATCTCGGGGATCTCCACCGTCACTTTCTGTGGTTGCGTGTCTTCGGGAGACAGGAGAGTGATGGTCACGGGAACGGCCTTCTCCGACATGTTGCCCTGGTTCTCGACCGTCACCAGGAACGCCAAGGCATCACTCGAGTGTAGGTTGTACGTGTTGCCGGCGGATATGGTCTTGTCGTCGGGCATGGCGATCACGTCGCCGAGAGCCACGCCATGGACCGCCTGCAGGTTGCCAGTGCTCTTGAGCACCGCGAGGATCTCTTGAGTGCGGGTCTTCGAGGCGATATCGGGGTCGTCGAGGAACTGGGTCGTGGGTACCTTCACCCCGGTAAGGTTCTTCAGCTTGAGGATCTCTGTGGCCTTCGGGATGAAGACCTCCTTGTAGAGGAAGTCGGAGTTGGTCAGATAGTAGAGCGAGCGGGAGATCTGCTCCGCCGAGACCTCGGTGTCCTGCACCTCGAGGGCCGTCATGAGAGAGGGCTTGAGGTCGGCCAGGCCTGTGTGGCGGAAGGTCATGACCAAGACGAAGAACTGGTGGACGCTCTGCTCGATGAGCTCCTTGGGAGCGTCGAGGGATTTCGCCTCCAGCTCGAGCTTCTCCGATGTCGCGACGAACTGATCGAGCTGTGTCTGGATGTCCTTGCGCGTGGTATCGCCTGGGTTCGTCAGGAGAGTGACCAGGTCCTCGCCCATGGCGTCGGACTGCGCGAGGATGGCCTCTACCGACGTCATGTAGGTCTGGTAGTCGGCGGCCTCTCCGCTGCTGATGGCGCTGCGCGCGACCACGACGACCACGACCACGACTATGACGATGGCGACGAGCAGCAAGACCAGACGGAGCAGCGGCTTGGGCAGTGTCTTTCTCTGCCGCCGTTTCTGCTCTCCCGAGGTCAACTCGATAAAAGTGTCGTCCCTATCCAGATCGGTCATATGCAGCGGCAACGCAAAGACGATGATGGTGGGCGAGGGGGGACTTGAACCCCCATGAGCGTAAGCTCACTAGACCCTGAACCTAGCGCGTCTGCCAATTCCGCCACTCGCCCTTTAAGTGCGCACGAGTATAGCATGTCACTGGGCGGCGACCCCCTCACTCCCCGGGTCGCGCGCGGTCGTCCCATGCGCGACTAGCTCCCCGGGAAGCAAGGGGGTCGCCGCGGTTATCGGGGGGCTTCGCTTCGCTCGCCCTGTCGCGTGGCTCGCCCCGCCCTCGAGTACAGCGAGAACCCGGTATGCGTCGGCGAAGCTGGTCGCGCATGGTGTAGACGCGCGCGGAGCAGACGCATACCGGGTTCTCGCCGACGATATACTGGGGCGATGGCCGACTCCACCCTTCTCTATGATCGCTACCAGATCGTCCGCAAGCTGGGCAGCGGCGCGTTCGCCACCGTCTATCTGGCCGATGACCTGCGCATGGGGCGCCCGGTCGCCATAAAGATGGTCGAGCACACGGCCGACGTCGACGATCGGGTGGTGCGGGAGGCCCAGGCGGCGGCGAAGCTGAACCATCACAACATCCTCACTGTCTATGAGATGGTCCGGGAGCCGGATCGGACGCTCCTTTTCACTGAGTACATCCAAGGCGGCACGCTGCGCGACCACTATCGCGCCCAGACCCTCAGCGACCTCGATATCCTCGAGATCGGCATCCAGCTGTGCCGCGCTCTCGAGCACGCGCACAAGCGCGGCGTGGTCCATCGCGACATCAAGCCCGAGAACATCATGCTCGTCGAAGGAGACGCGGTCGACGTGCGTCTCATGGACTTCGGCATCGCTCAACTCGAGGACCGGGCCTCGATCACTCTTGACGGGGACCTGGTGGGGACGATCGCATACATGTCGCCGGAGCAAGGAGAGGGCAGGAACGTCGATTCCCGCAGCGACGTCTATTCCCTGGCCCTCACCCTCTACGAAGGTTTCACGAGAAAGATCCCCTCGAGAGGCAAGAGACTCCAGGAGTTGCTGCGCGATTTCTCCCGCCCGGACATACCCCCGTTGGCCGCGAACCGCCCGGACCTGCCTGTGGCCCTCAGTGACGCGCTCAAGAGAGCCATGGCGCGCGACCGATACGCCCGCCCCGATGCACAGGCGTTGGGACGACTCCTCGCCCAGACCGCTCGCGAGATGCCCGAGGAGATCCCCGAAGAACGCCTGGCCACCCGGGTGCGCGAGCGGTTCACCCCGGCTCGGGTCGATCGCGATCGGCTGGTCTATCTGGGGCAGCACCTGGCGGCGGGCGTGTTCTCGCTCTGCTGCCTCCTCTACCTTCTGCCTCGGGCGCCCTTCTACCCGGAAGTGGCGATCATGCCGCTGGTGATCGTGCCGGCGTTCGCGTCGCTCCTGTGGCCGTTCGGTGGCGGGGTGCTCACCCTGGCCCTGCTGGCTCCGCCCATCTTCGCGTTTGGCGCCGGGTGGGGCACGATATATGCGGTCCTCGCCCTCGTGACCATGGGCCTGCTGCGCTGGCGGAGACTGGAGTGGGCCGCCCTGATCCCCGGGGCCGTGCCCTTTGCGGTGGCCGGGGGGGTCGGGCTGGCACTCGTCCCTCTGTCGGGGGCGCTGTTGCGCCGATGGGGTGCGCTGGCCGGCTTCTTGAGTGGCCTTGTGCTCACAGTCACGGCGGGACTCGTGGGGTGGAGCACTCTTCCCTATGCCTTCAACTCCGGACCCGGGGCATCGCTCATGTCTGCCGAGTATGCGGCTTCACCATGGACGGTCCTCACCGCGCTGGCCCGTTTCCTCGATTCGCGACCGGAACTGAGCCTGCAGATCCTCGTTCTCACCCTGTTCTCGCTCCCCTTGTACCGTCTCGTGGGGCGATCGACCGAGCGTCGGATGTGGGGCGCGAGCGCGTATCTCATCGCCTTCTTCCTCGGCCTCACCGTTCTGCCCATCGTGGTCCTGGGTGTGCCGGTGGCCGTCGGCCCGCTGCTGGTGGCCTATGTGCCGTGCGCTATAATCGCCTTCCTGTCCGCTCTTCTCAGCCCGGCCGAGGGTCCGGGAGCCTTCTAGGAGGCAGCGAACATGGGTCTGTTGCGGAAGGTCGAGTCACGTGTAGAGAGCGCGGTCGGCGCAGGTCCCGCAGGGGCAGACCCTGGGACCCCCCGGCCTTCTCGTCCTGATAAGGGGGCCAAGCTGTACGTACAACCCGCCGAACTGGCCCGAAAGCTGGTGAAGGAGATGGAGGACCACAAGGTCGTCCGTCCGGAGCGGGTGCTCGTCTGCAACCGCTACACCGTTTTTCTGTGCGCGCGCGACGGAGAGCGACTGGGTCCCCGCCGAGAAGAGATCTCGATGAAGCTCGCCCGCCATCTGGCCAAGCACGCGCGCGCCAAGAAATACGAGGTCCCCGGGGAGATATCGGTGGCGATGGTGGTGGACGCAGATCTGGACATCGGCCGCTTCGGTATCTTGGCCGAACGGGTGAACGGGATCCGCGCAGAGTCGGACGAGCCTGACATGGTCCCGAGCGCGCCCGAAGCAGCTCTGGTGCCGGAGACGCCCCGCAGCCGCAAGCCGAACGGCCCGGCACGGGTCAGTGCCGCGACCGAGATCATCCGTCCCGCCGATGCCGAGGACCTGGGGCTGGCGCGCCAGACGATCGTGCTTCGTGCCGGCAACCGAGTCCGGGAGTACACGAAGGGCCGGGTCTTCATCGGCCGCGGCCGGGACGCGGACTTCCGTGTCGACGATCCCAACGTGTCGCGCCGTCATGCGGTGATCCACTGGGTCGAAGGGCGTGTCGTGGTAGAGGATCTCGGGTCCACCAACGGCACCATGGTGAACGGATATCCGGTGAACAGTTCGGTGGTAGCCCCCGATGATGTCATCGTGATCGGGGGCTGCCGGATCTCTGTGGAAACGCGCTAGGCGAGCCGCGGGGAGATGGAACCATGCTGCAGATAGTCCTCCTTGCAGGGAAGTTCGTCTTCCTGATCATCCTCTATCTATTCATCTATCGGGTCGTCCGCTCGACCACTCGCGAATTGCGGGCCGCTGCGCCGACACAGAAAGACGCCGGGAGTTGGCAGCCGCAGCAATACGCGGCTTCTGAAGCGTTGCCCGTCCCTCCGATCGAGGGGCGGCCGGTCGACCGTCCCGGTGGCGTCTGGTCGCTCGTGGTCCAGAAGAGTCCCACACTGTCTCCCGGAAACGTGTATCCGTTCCCGACGGGGGCGCGTGCCTTGGTGGGCCGGTCGTCCGAGACCGACATCCAGCTCGACGACACCTTCGTCTCTTCGAAGCACGCTGTGTTCGAGTCGACGGCGGCCGGGCTGCAGGTCGAGGACCTTCGCAGCACCAACGGGACCCAGGTGAACGGAGCAGACGTCCAGGAGGTCAGGCTCCTTCGCCACGGTGACCGTGTGGAGGTCGGCGACACCGTCTTCCATGTGGAGGCACTGTGATGCGCCCGCGGGCCGGGGTGGTGAGTGATCGCGGCCTCGTCCGTCAGACCAACGAGGATTCGTACCTGGTCCGGCGCGGCCTCTACGCCGTCTGCGATGGGATGGGGGGAGCGCGGGCGGGAGAAGTGGCCTCCGAGATGGCCTGTCGCGGACTGTCGGGCCTCGATCCCTCCGCATCAGGACCCGATGAATTGCGGACGGCGATCAGAGAGGCGAACCGGGCGATCGCCGGGCGAAGCATGGACGAGGAGCATCTTCTGGGGATGGGCACGACCTTGACCGCCGCCCTGTTCGGGGGAGATGTCTTCCACATCGCTCATGTCGGCGATTCTCGCGCCTATCTGCTACATGACGGCACGCTCACGCAACTCACGGATGACCACTCCTGGGTCGGGGAGATGGTCAGGCGGGGGGAACTGACCGCCGCGCAGGCGGCCCTGCATCCGCACCGGAGCGTCATCACCAAGGCCCTTGGCACTGACGCCGAAGCTGAACCTGACCTGCTGGTGGTCCCGGTCGCCCCGGGCGATCGTGTCCTGCTGTGCAGCGACGGGCTCACGGGTATGGTCTCCGATCCGGAGATCGCTGCGATCATGGGTCGAGACACGGATCCGCAGACCGTGGCGGCCACGCTGGTGGAGGCTGCCCTCGCAGAAGGTGGCGAGGACAACGTGACGGTCGTGGTCATAGACGTGTCATCCGAGGGCGCTGACGGCTCGGAGAGTGCCGAGGATCTCGGGGACGCGGGGGGCTCGGAAGACGCCGAGATGCTGCTGGGTCCGACGGATCGGGGTGGTATCTCACCGGCATCCGGCGGCCGAGGTCGAATGTCGAGGGCGGCGGTCCGCGAGCGGCTGGGTGGGCGTGTGGGACCGCTGCTCCGTCCGGCGGGCGGCCGGTCGCATGATGTGAAACCCGCGACCGTGGCGGACGGTGGCGCAGGGCCCGAGGAGAGCGCGCCGGCTGCCGCGCCATCCCTGGCCTCGCCCGGACCTCCGCCCGCGCCATCGTCGGCCGCGTCACCGGCGGCCGTGTCGCCGGCGGCTACTCCCGCGGCCGCGGCGCCGCGGCCGAAGCGAAGAAGCCGGCGCATCTGGATCATCGCGCTCGTGGTCTTCGTGATAGTCGTGATCGCGGCAGTCGCCGGATTCGCGCTGTTCAACTCCACCGTGTACTACGTAGGCACTTCCGACGGTGTGGTGGCTCTCTACAACGGGCTTCCCGCCCGCCTGCTCGGGATCGAATTGTCGTCCGTAGTGGAGTACGGGGTAGTCGACTACGGTTCGCTCTCCCCGTATCTACAAACGCGGGTCGACGCGCACGACATCGTCAGTAAGGAGGAGGGTCAGTTGTTCCTCCGCTCCCTCGGTCTGCAGCAGTGAGCACCCGCAATCGCGAGCTCGTCTTCCTGATCCCTGCCCTGGTCCTGACCACTCTGGGCTTCGCTCTCGTCTACACCCAGAAGGCCTCGACCCTGAGCTGGTCGTCTCTGACCTACGGGGCCCTGTTCTTGGCCTTGTTCGCCATCGCGCACATCGGGCGGCGGGTGCTGGCGCGTTCCGCGGATCCCTATCTACTGCCGGTCACCGCCCTCCTGTCCACGCTGGGCATCCTCATGATCTATCGGCTCGACGAGAAGCTCGCGCTGCAACAGGCCATGTGGTTGGTGGTGGGGCTCGTCCTTTTTCTGCTAGTCCTCGCCTTCGTCCGTGATATCCGGGTATTGCGCGACTATCGTTTTCTCATCGGCATCCTCGGGTTGCTCCTGCTACTGATGACGGCCGTGTTCGGTCGGGAGATCAACGGAGCCAAGCTATGGGTGGCCTTCGGCCCGATCCGCTTCCAACCGGCGGAGTTCGGCAAGATCCTCTTGGTCGTCTTTTTCGCGGGTTATCTGGTCGACATAAGAGAGGTGCTCACAGTGAGCACGCGCCGGATACTGGGCGTGCCCCTTCCGCCCCTCAAGTATCTGGCGCCGCTTCTGATCGTCTGGGTCCTCTCGATGGCGCTGATGGTCTTCATGAAAGACCTGGGGACGAGCCTCCTGTTCTTCGGGGCCCTGCTCGCGCTGATCTACGTGGCCACCGGCCGGCTTTTCTATGTGGGGGTCGGCATCGTGCTCTTCCTGGCGGGAGCCGGTCTCCTCTACCTGGGGTTCCCGCACGTGCAGACCCGGGTCGACATCTGGCTGGACCCCTGGCAGGACCCCAGTGGCAAGGGCTACCAGATAATCCAGTCGCTCTTCGCTCTCGCGGACGGGGGGGTCCTCGGGCGGGGATTGGGGGAGGGCTACCTCATCCTCCAATCGGGGAACACGATCATCCCGGCGTTGGAGACCGACTTCATCTTCTCGGCCATCGGTGAGGAACTCGGACTCGTCGGTGGGGTCGGCATCATCCTCCTCTATCTGATCTTCACGTATCGCGGGTTCCGGGTGGCGGTGCAGGCCCGGGACGATTTCGCCCGGCTGCTGGCGACCGGGCTGACGAGCATCTTCGCTCTACAGGCGTTCCTGATCCTCGGGGGCGTCATCAAGTTGATACCGCTCACGGGGATCACCCTGCCCTTCGTCAGCTACGGCGGCAGTTCGATCGTGGCGAACTTCGCTCTGGTGGCCCTGCTCTTGCGCACGAGCGACTGGGTGGCCCGCAACGAGGCTGGGGATACCGGCCAGGGTGCCCTGGTGGGCGCCGGGCGCGGGCCCCGGACGGCGGCGGGGATGGAGTCCTAGCATGGATCGTCCCATCCGTCGGTTGTTCCTGGTTTTCACCCTCTTGTTCGTGGCTCTCCTGATCCAGTTGACCTACGTCCAGGTCTGGGCAGCGCCTCGGCTCAAGACCGATCCGGCCAACACCCGTGCGATCGAGGAGGAGATGAAGGTCGAACGCGGGGCGATCGTATCCGCGGACGGCGTCGAATTGGCGGTGAACCGGGCAGACGGCCAGTATTTCTTGCGCGAGTATCCACAGGGCGATCTCACCTCACCGTGGCTCGGCTACAACAGCCTGCGCTACGGCCGAGCCGGGGTCGAGCGCGTGTACAACGAAGAGCTCTCGGGCAAGGCCGGGATCCTGGGCATCACCAGTTATTGGGACCAACTCCTGGGCAACCCTCACCGGGGCGCCGACCTGAAACTGACCGTCGACATGGGTGTGCAGCGGGTGGCCGCCGAGGCTCTGGGGGACAGGAACGGGGCCGTCGTGGCCCTCGACCCACGGACCGGAGCGATCCTGGCCATGGTCTCCTATCCCCGGTATGACCCCAATGAGATCGACTCGTTGTGGAAAGACATCAACGCCGACCCCGACACGCCCCTGCTCAACCGAGCCGCCCAGGGTCTGTATCCACCCGGTTCGGTGTTCAAGACCATCGTGGCCGCGGCGGCCCTGGAGACAGGCACCGCGACGCCGGAGACCGCTTTCACCGACACGGGGACCGTGACCGCCGGCGGGTATGTGGTCCGGAACTACGGCGATCAGAGCTTCGGGGAGCACGACTTCACGGAGGCGTTCGCCAGCAGCATCAACACGACGTTCGCCAAGGTGGGCGTGGAGTTGGGAGCGGACACGCTCGCGGCATACGCAGGCGAGTTCGGGTTCGGCAAGGTGCCGCCCTGGCCGCTTGCCGGAGCGAAGAGCTTCTTCCCCGATCCGGGCGATATGGACAAGGCTCACGTCGCCCAGGCCGCCTTCGGCCAGGGTGAGGTGTTGGCGACGCCGCTGGAGATGGCTCTCTCCACAGCGGCCATCGCCAACGGGGGGACGATCATGAAGCCGTATCTGGTCCACCAGGTCTTGGACTATCACCAGAACATGCTCCAAGAGACGAAGCCCGAGGCCTGGCTGCGGCCGATCTCGAGCGAGACCGCGGCATCGGTCCGGGATCTGATGGTAGAGACCGTCCGAAACGGCACGGGAACCGCAGCGGCCATAGGAGGCGTCCAGGTAGCGGGCAAGACAGGCACTGCCGAGGTGGCAGACGACGAGACCCACGCCTGGTTCGTCGCCTTCGCCCCGGCCAACGATCCGCAGGTGGTCGTCGCGGTCCTGGTGGAGAATGCAGGGACCGGGGGAGGCGTGGCGGCCCCCATAGCCCGGCAGGTACTCGTGAAGGCACTGGGCTTGTGAGTGGCCGGGCTCTGAGGCTGCATCATAGGGTAGTATTGCGCGGGGTATCCTTGCCCGGATCGAAGCGCGGGACGATTGACACCGGGAAGTGTCGGAGGACGGTAGGACCTTGATAGGACGAGTGTTCGACGATCGCTACGAGGTCGTAGGGAAGCTGGGTAGCGGAGGCATGGCGGAGGTCTACCTCGCCAACGACCGGCTGCTCGGCCGCCAAGTAGCGCTCAAGGTCCTTTCCAGCAGGTATGCCGGCGACGAGCAGTTCGTCGAGCGGTTCCGCCGCGAGGCAAGTGCGGCCGCGAGCCTCAATCATCCCAACATCGTCCAGATCTACGACCGGGGTGAGGCCGAGGGGACCTACTACATCGCGATGGAGTACCTCGAGGGACGTTCCCTCAAGGAGATCATCCTCAAGTACGCCCCCCTGAGCCCCGATCTGGTGATCTCGGTGTCGATCCAGATCGTGGAGGCCCTCCGCTTCGCCCATCGACGGGATGTCATCCACCGGGACATCAAACCGCAGAACATCATCATCGACGACGACGGCCGGGTCAAGGTCACGGATTTCGGCATCGCGAGAGCCGGGAACGTCTCGACCATGACCGAGGCCGGCTCGATCCTGGGCACGGCCCACTACCTCTCTCCCGAGCAGGCACAGGGGCAGCCGGTGGAAGCGGCTTCGGACCTGTATTCGTTGGGCATAGTCATGTACGAGATGGCCACGGGCAAGATGCCGTTCGACGGGGACAATCCCGTGAGCATCGCCATGCAACATGTCCACGACCAGCCAGCGCCCCCTCGCAGCATCGTCCCCGATCTGCCTGAGAACCTCGAGGCCGTCATCCTGCGCTCGCTGGGCAAGCGGCCCACAGAACGCTACCTGACCGCCCAGGCCATGCACGAGGACCTCAAGCGGGCGCAGGACGGTCGACCGGTCAGCGCGCCTATGGCCTATGTGGAAGAAGCCACCCAGGTCATGACCCCGGTGGCGGCGAACTCCATGGCCCAGGCTACTCAGATCCGGCCCAGGAACGGTGACTACCCGACGGAGTCCGGTCCCTACTACGAACAGCCCCGCCGGAGCAGTGTCTGGCCTTGGATCTTGGTGATCATACTGATCCTGGCTCTCGCGGGGGGCGCCTACGCCATCTTCTCCAGTTGGGGCACACCCTCGGCCGACCTCGTGACGGTGCCGAGCGTGATAGGCCTGGGCGAGGCCGAGGCCAAGCAGAAGATCGAGGCGGCCGACCTGAGTATCAAGGTGGAGGGAGAGCAGCCGTCCGCCGACGTCGCCGCGGGCGACGTCGCCCGCCAGGAGCCCGAAGAGGGCGTCAAACTGGCGCGGGGCGAGACGGTCAAGGTATGGATCTCGTCTGGGAAAGGCAAGGTCGAGGTGCCGAACGTGGTGGGTAAGACCCAGGTGGACGCGGCGGCGGAACTCGGCGCGCTGCTGTTCAAGGTCGAACTCAAGGAAGAGACGAGCGACGAGCAGCCGGTGGGGACCGTCCTCAGACAGAACCCTGAAGCCGGAAAACAGGTCGACGTCGGGACCAAGGTGATCATCGTGGTCGTCGCGCCGACAAACACGGTGGCGGTGCCGCGTCTGATAGGGATGAACCAAGACGCCGCGATCACCACCCTCGAAAGTCTGAAACTCGTCCCCAAAGTGGAGTTGGTCGACTCCACCGAGGTCGGGGGGACAGTGGTGGACCAGAGCCCCAAAGAAGGCGATGAAGTCGAGCCGGATTCCGAGGTCATCATCTACGTGAGCAACGCTCCGGAGCCGACCACGGTGAAGGTGCCGGCCGTCGCCGGGTTGGGTCTTTCTCTGAGCCAGGCGCGGGCCAAGCTGGCCACGTACGGCCTGCGTTCCCGGGTGGTGGAACTGGAGACCCCGGACTACCCTCCGAACGAGGTCATCTATCAGGATCCGGCAGCGGGTCAGGAGGTCCAACGGAACAGCGTCGTGGAGTTGACGGTCTCGATAGAACCGCCTTCGACCACGACCACCTCGACCACCCTGCCGTCGACCACGACCTCGAGCAGCAGCAGCACCACGACCACCACGACGACCCTACCGGGCCCGAGTACCACCGGCTTCTGAGTCCGGTCCGAATGGCTCCTGCCATGGGGACGGCTACGGGTCCACCCGGTTGCCGGGCTGCTACAATCGCTGCTCAAGCGCGAATGTGAGGTCGACTGTGAGTGGAGACAAACCCTCGTTTCAAGATGTCCTTCTGGGCCTGGAGGAGTTCTGGGCCGCCAAGGGCTGTGTCATCTGGCAACCACACCACACTGAAGTGGGCGCGGGAACCTTCAACCCCGCCACTTTTCTCAAGGTGCTGGGTCCCGATCCGTGGAAGACGGCCTATGTCGAGCCATCGATCCGTCCCACCGACGGGAGGTATGGAGAGAATCCCTACCGACTGGGGCATTACTACCAGTACCAGGTGATCCTGAAGCCCTGCCCCGACGACGTCCAGGATCTCTATCTGGCCTCACTGGAGCATCTGGGCATCGATCCATCCAAACACGATATCCGCTTCGTGGAGGACGACTGGGAATCGCCCACGCTGGGTGCGTGGGGCTTGGGCTGGGAAGTGTGGATCGACGGGATGGAATGCACCCAGTTCACCTACTTCCAGCAGGTGGGCGGAGTCGATCTCGACCCGCCGAGCGTGGAACTCACCTACGGCACCGAGCGCCTGGCCATGTATCTCCAGGGAGTCGACGACGTGTACGACCTGGAATGGGTCCCAGGCGTCACCTACGGCGACGTGCACAAGGCCAACGAGGCGCAATGGTCGGTCTACAATTTCGAACTCGCCGACATCGGCATGCTGCAGAAGGCGTTCGTCGATTACGAGCGGGAGTGCGAATCCTGCCTGGAGCGGGGGCTGGTACGGCCGGCCTACGATTTCGTTCTGAAGACTTCGCACATGTTCAACCTCCTGGACGCTCGGGGGGCGGTGAGTGTCACCGAACGTACCGGCTACATCGCGCGGGTCCGCAACTTGGCGCGCAAGGTGGCCGAAGGCTACGTCGGCCAGCTTCCCGAGAGCGCGGGGGACGGCCCTTCGGTGGATGTTTCGACTATCGGCGTCGGGGCCTCGGATCCGGGCTGGATCTCCCCGGACGACCGAGGGGACCGCGACTTCCTTCTCGAGATCGGGGTGGAAGAGATGCCGGCCTCGGCCTGCCGAGCGGCCATCGACCTGCTGCCCGAGAGGGTGGTTGGGTTGTTCAGCGGTGAAGGTGTCGAGGTGGCGGCTGACGACGTACAGGTGATGGTATCGCCGCGTCGGATCGCCATCCTCGTCCGCGATGTCCCCGGCCAGCAGGTGCCTCGCGAGATCGTCCAGCGGGGCCCCGCTTTCGAGGCCGCTTTCGACGCGGAAGGCAACCCCACCAAGGCGGCGGAGGGTTTCGCCCGGGCGAAGGGTGCCACGGCTGCCGATCTCGAGGTGAGGGAAGAGGCCGGAAGGCGGTTCGTCTACTACGTCACACAGAGCGAGAGTCGGCCTACTACGGCCCTGCTTCCCGAGATCTGCTTCAAGATCGTCCGCGACATGTACTTCCCCAAGAACATGCGCTGGGGATACCGGGATCTGCGCTTCTCCCGTCCCGTCCGGTGGCTGGTGGCACTATGGGGCGATACGGTCGTGCCCTTCGGCATCGCCGGTCTCGTTTCCGGGCGTACCAGCAAGGGACATCGTTGGCTGGGGGGCGCGGTGGACGTCGTCTCGCCCGGCGACTACGTCGAAGCCATGCGTTCAGTGGCGGTCGTGGTGGACCACCGAGAGCGGGAGCGCCGTATCTGGGACGGGCTCGAGTCGGCGGCCGGGGAGAGGGGTCTGACGGCCACCGATCCTTCGGGCAAGATGGAGGAGGTGCTGTTCCTGGTCGAGCAGCCCACCGTGGCCGAGGGGTCGTTCGCCGAGCAACACCTGACGCTGCCCGGCGACGTGCTGGTGACGGCCATGCAATCGCACCAGCGGTACTTCCCGTTGGTCGACCAAGCGGGGGGCCTCTCCAACCATTTCCTGTACGTCTCCAACGGCGATCCGGCGTGGTCGGACGAGATCACGGCCGGGAACGAGCGGGTGCTTCATGGCCGGCTTGAAGACGCCGAGTTCTCGTTCGCCAAGGACAAGGCTACCGGCCTCGAGGAGATGGCGGCCGGACTCGGCAAGATCGTCTTCCACGAGAAGGCGGGGACGATGAAGGACAAGACCGACCGGCTGGTCTCTCTCGCCGACTATCTGGCCCAGGCGATCGGAACTGCTCCCGAGATCCGCGACCGGGCGCTCGAAGCCGCCCGTCTGGCCAAGGCCGACCAAGTGTCGGTGATGGTGCGTGAGTTCGCCGACCTGGAAGGGGTGATGGGGGAGACGTACGCGCTTATGGAGGGTCGCGATCCCGAGGTGGCTCAGGCCTTGCGCGAGCAGTTCCTCCCAGATGCGGCCGGCGGCGCGGTCCCGGCGACCCTGCCCGGAGCCCTGCTCGCGACAGCCGAGAAGGTCGACAACATCGCGGCTGCGTTCGCCTGCGGCGAGCCCCCCACGGGCTCCAAGGACCCCTATGGACTGCGGCGGGCCGCGGCGGGTATGGTGGCGATCGCGGTCGAACATGGATTCCACTACGATGTCGGCGAGTTGTTGGGCCGCGCGTACGCCGGTCTTGAGCGCTTTCCCGGCCTGGTCGAGAGGGAGACGGTCGTCGAAGAAGCGACAGCCTTCATTCTCGAGCGGGTGGCCAAGAGCCTCACCGACGAAGGTCTCAACCGGGACACGGTCGACGCGGTGCTGCCCGCTTCCCGTGACTTTCTGGATCTGCGCGCCCGGGCAGCCGCACTTCATGCGTTCCGCGGCGGACCGGCCTGGGACGATCTGGTCACCGCGTTCAGCCGCCCGTCGAACCTGGCAAAGAAGCTGCCGGCCGAAGGCGCCGGAGCGGAAATGACGGTGTCGCCGGCTCTCTTCGTGGAGGAGGCCGAGTCACTGCTGGCGGCCGCCTGGCAGGAGGCGAACAGCCTGGTGGAGGCCGCCAACGCCGAACGCCGCTACGATGACGCGCTCGCCGTCTGCGCCGGACTGCGTCCGGCCGTCGACAGGTACTTCACCGACGTGCTGGTGATGGCCGAAGACGAGGCGGTGCGCCTCAACCGCCTCACGCAGTTGGCCGCGGTCGCGTCGACGATCCGGTCGGTGGTGCATCTGGATCTCGTCCAGGGCTAGCTGGAAGACAATGCAGAAGGGGCGGCGCCTCCGGCGCCGCCCCTTCGTGTCCTACATCGTCGATCAAGTCGTGCTAGTTGAAGGCTCCGGTCTTGTCGCCTATCGGGTCGCCGGCTTCGTCCGGCGCTTCGTCGGCGTCATGGCCGCGTTTCGCGCGACGCTGATACTCGGGATCGGCATCGAGCCACTGGTGGGCCCAAGGCATCTCGTTCTGCCACACCGGGGTGAGCACCTCGCGGACGCCCTTGGCGTAGGCGTGCAGTCCGGGCTGGAGCTCGTCGAGGAGCGACTCGGCGCCCTCGTGGGTGGGGTAGGCGTTGTTGCGCTCGACCGCGCGTTTCATCACCGCGGGGTGATCGATGATCGGGCAGGGCCGCAGCAGGTTCTTGCCGAAAGGCTGCATCCTGCGGAGGTCCTTGAAGAAGTCGGAGCACAGGCAATCGAGGAGCGACTTCTCCTTGATGTTGTCGACCGCGAAGTGCGCGAAGATGCAGGGCTCGACGTCACCCTTGTTGTTGATGTGGAGATACTTGCGCCCGCCGGACAGGCAGCCGCCGGTGAGGGTGCCGTCGCCCCAGAAGTCGGCCACCAACAGAGGCCGGGTGTTGCGGATACGCATGACGCCGCGCCTGAGTTGGTTGCGTTGCTCGGGACTGGGCATGAGGCTGAGATCCGGTTCGCGCCCCACCGGCATGTACGAGAAATACCAGCCGTAGAACGCGCCCTTCTCCACCATGAGATCGGCGAACTCGTCGGACGTGATCTCGTCGATGTTCTGGCTCGTCGCGGTGCACGAGAACGCGAACATGGCGCCGCGTTCGCGCAAGCGGTCCATCGCAGCCATGATGCGGTCGTAGGTGCCTTCGCCGCGCCGGGCGTCCGTCGCTTCGCGCCCACCCTCGATGCTGATGGTGGGACAGACGTTGCCTAGTTCGACGATGCGATCGGCCACACGGTCGTTGATCATGGTGGCATTGGTGAACACCATGAAGACCGACTGCGGATGGCGCTCGATCACGTCGAGGAGCGGCCGCCAGACGAACGGCTCGCCGCCGAGCATCACGTACACCCGGGAGCCGATCTCCTCACCCTGGTCGATGATGCTCTCGACCTCTTCTTCGCTCAGGTCGTCTTCCGAATCGTATTCTGCCGCGTAGCACCCCACACAGCGCAGGTTGCAGCGCATGGAGGGGCTGATGAGGATCGCCGTCGGCGACGAGATCCCCCGTTCTGCGAGGAGCGACTCAGTGTACTCGGGATCCCGCATGAAGAAGTTGGCCATCATACCGGCTACGAAACGCTTGCGTACATTAGGATGAAGATGACGGATGTTCTTGAAGAAAGCGTTGCCGGGATTGCCTGGGGCCGTGTACGTCTTGAGCCAGTCGGCGATGATCTGCTGCTGCGGTGACTTGGCCGTACGTCTCACGGCAGCGGTCAAGCCGCGCATGGCGAGATCGGAACTGCCGACTACGGTCAGGGCCCCCGAGATGATGGAGGCGGTCCTCTCGTAGTCGCGTCGCTCCCGAGCCGTAGTCAATGAGCGCTCGGGCATGTGACCTCCCTTCTCCTGTTGCTAGAGATACTTCTTACTGGCCTACCATAACATACCGAAACCGGTCTTCGGACTGCGTTTTTGCGTTATGTGTCGGCCGCGGTGCCGGCCTTCCTCCTTCGCTTCACAACGGGCGGCGGCTTAGCTAGAATGGGGGGCTCTAGGGGGCAGGTCGAGTCGTGTCGGGCTGTGTGTGCGGAAGGAGTTTGTTTCTGATGAGCCCCAATAAGTACGTCTATGACTTCTCGGAAGGTGACGCCACCATGAAGCCCCTCCTGGGGGGGAAGGGCGCGAACCTGGCGGAGATGACCGGACTGGGCATCCCTGTCCCCCCCGGGTTCATCGTGACCACCGAAGCCTGCGTGCATTATTCGGGCAACGGGGCGTATCCCGACGGACTGGAACGGGAGATCGTCGATCACCTGCGGGCGCTCGAGAGTCTCACGGGCAAGTCCCTGGGCGATCCGGCGAAGCCGCTGCTCCTCTCCATCCGCTCCGGAGCGGTCTTCTCCATGCCTGGGATGATGGACACCGTGCTCAACCTGGGCTTGAACGACGATACCGTCGCCGGTCTGGCCGATTCCACGGGCAATCCCCGGTTCGCATACGACTCTTACCGCCGGTTCATCAGCATGTTCGGTGACGTGGTCATGGGCGTCGATCCGCAGGTCTTCGAGGATGCGCTGACCGCCAAGAAGGCGGAGGCAGGGGCGGCGCTCGACACGGATCTCTCCGCGGCCGACCTCGAGGATCTCACCATCCGTTTCAAGAAGATCCTGGGCGAGCACGCGGGCGAGCAGTTCCCCGTGGATCCCTTGAAGCAGCTTCACATGAGCGTGATCGCCGTGTTCAAGAGCTGGGACAATCAGCGGGCCAAGGTCTATCGCCGCACACAGGGCATCCCCGACGACCTGGGCACGGCCGTCAACGTGCAGACCATGGTCTTCGGCAACAAGGGCGACACCTCCGGTACCGGGGTGGCCTTCACCCGAGATCCTTCCACGGGCGAGAACTTCTTCTACGGCGAGTTCCTCATGAACGCGCAGGGTGAAGACGTGGTGGCCGGCGTACGCCATCCCCGTCCCCTCGAAGAGATGCGCGAAGTGATGCCCGCGGCGCTCGAGGAACTCTACGCCATCCGCGACAAGCTCGAAGCGCACTACCGAGACATGCAGGACGTCGAGTTCACCATCGAGGACACCAAGCTCTACATGCTGCAGACGCGGAACGGCAAGCGCACTGCTCCCGCTGCTCTGCGCATCGCCGCGGAGATGGTGGCTGAGGGGTTGATCACCAAAGAAGAGGCTCTTCTGAGGGTCGATCCCAGCCAGCTCGATCAGTTGCTCCATCCTCGCCTCGACCCCAAGGGCTCGTTCGAGGTCCTTGCCACCGGTCTGGGAGCCTCTCCGGGCGCCGCCGTCGGTCAGGTCGTGTTCGACGCTGATCAGGCGGAGGAAAAGGGCTCCGCGGGCGAGAAGGTCATCCTGGTCCGCTGGGAGACCAACCCGGACGACATCCACGGGCTCATCCAGGCCCAAGGGGTCATCACCAGCCACGGAGGCATGACCTCGCATGCGGCCGTGGTGGCCCGGGGGATGGGCAAGCCCTGTATCGCCGGAGCCCAAGACCTCAAGATCGACGTGGAAGCGGGCAAGTTCACCGTGGGCGAGACCGTGGTCCGCGAGGGCGACTGGATCTCCATGGACGGGGCTACCGGGCGGGTCATCCTAGGCCAGGCCCAGCTCATCCCGGCCTCCATCGACGAGAACGTCAACACGGTGCTCGGTTGGGCCGACGAAGTCCGTCGTCTGAGGGTGCGCACCAACGCCGACACGCCGGAAGACGCTGCCAAGGCTCGGGAGTTCGGGGCCGAAGGCATCGGACTGTGCCGCACCGAGCACATGTTCATGCAGGAAGAGCGTCTTCCCCACGTACAGGCTATGATCATGGCCGACACCGAAGAGGAGCGGGAAGGTCATCTGGCCAAGCTCCTGCCCTTCCAGCGCGATGACTTCGCGGGCATATTCCTGGCCATGGAAGGCCTGCCGGTGACCATCCGTCTGCTCGACCCGCCGCTGCACGAGTTCCTCCCCGACTACACCGAGGTCATGGTGGATCTCGAGCGACTGCGGCTGACCGGCGCTCCGACCGCCGCAGTCCAGGCCCAAGAGAAGCTGGCCGCCAAGGTCAAGGCTTTGGCGGAAGCCAACCCGATGCTCGGTACCCGCGGGTGCCGCCTGGGCATCCAGTGGCCGGAGATCTACGCCATGCAGGTCCGCGCCATCATGGAGGCGGCTTGTGACGTGCTTGCCGAGAGCGGAAAGATGCCGCACGTGGAGATCATGATCCCGCTCGTGGGCTTCGAAGAAGAGCTGAAGCTCATGAGGCAGCTGACCGAGGATACGGCGACTCGAGTCCTCGCTGAGCGGCAAGTGTCCGTGGACTACACGGTAGGGACCATGATCGAGGTGCCCCGGGCGGCGCTCACGGCCGACGAGATCGCGCGCCAGGCAGACTTCTTCAGCTTCGGTACCAATGACCTCACCCAGACCACACTGGCCTTCTCCCGGGACGATGCCGAAGGCAAGTTCCTGACTCACTACCTGCGCACCGATCTTCTCAAGGCCAATCCCTTCGAGAAGCTCGACCAGGTGGGTGTCGGCCAGCTCGTGGCGATGGCGGCCGAGAAGGCACGCGCGGTCAAGCCGGACATCAAGCTCGGCATCTGTGGGGAACACGGGGGCGAGCCTTCCAGCGTCAAGTTCTGTCACCGCGTGGGGCTGAACTACGTGAGCTGCAGTCCGTACCGGGTGCCGCTCGCCCGGTTGGCGGCCGCCCAGGCGGTCCTGGAGGAGAGCGCGGCAGGCAAAGTGGGCGACTGAGACACACCGGGGCTCACGCGGGCCCCTCGACCCGACAAGGCCGGTGAGGTGTGAAGCACGAGAGGGCCGGTAGAGTCCATCTGTCGACCGACCTGTTCGAGGCGGGGCTCTCTCGGTGGGCCCAGCGGTCGGCCGACTCGCGCGGCCGCGAGACGGCCGAGGAGCCGTGCACGTTGCGCACGCCCTACCAGCGCGACCGGGACCGCATCGTCCACAGCAAGTCTTTCCGGCGTCTCAAGCACAAGACGCAGGTGTTCATCTCCCCGGAGGGGGATCACTACCGTACACGGTTGACCCACACTCTCGAAGTCTCCGGTATCGCGCGGACGATCGCTCGTGCCTTGCGCCTGAACGAAGACCTGGTCGAGGCGATCGCACTCGGTCACGACCTGGGGCACACGCCGTTCGGCCACGCCGGCGAGGCGGTCATCGACCGGATGCTGCGGCGACTCGACGCCGGTGGTTTCAGGCACAACGAACAGAGTGCCAGGGTGGTCGAGGTCCTGGAGAACGACGGCCGGGGTCTCAACCTCACCTGGGAAGTGCGCGACGGGATCCGTCACCACACCGGCGAGACCAAGCCGGCCACTCTCGAAGGTCACATCGTCCATTTCGCCGACCGTATCGCCTACATCAACCATGATATCGACGACGCACTACGGGCGGGATTGATAACGATAGGAGATCTCCCCCCCGAACCCATCCGCCTACTGGGGGAGACGGGGAGCGACCGTATCGATGCCTTGGTCCACGATCTCGTCGACAGCAGCGAGGATTCGGGCGAGATCCGCCAGACGCCGGCGGTCGGCCAGGCCATGGACGGACTGCGCACCTTCCTGTTCCAGACGGTGTATGCTCGCTCCCTCCAAGAGGCGGGAGAGCCGAAGGTCAGCCGGTTGATCACTCAGCTCATGGAGTACTTCCTCGACCACCCAGAGATCCTGCAGCTGGATCCGCACCTGGCGAAGGCCGAGGTGATCCGCGCGGTCACCGACCACGTGGCGGGTATGACCGACCGGTATGCCCAGCGCATGTATCTCGAACTGTTCGTGCCGCGCAGTTGGGCGGACGGGTGAGGCCTGAGTGATGAGCCCTCGTATCAAGGACGCGAGTGTCCAAGCGGTGCTGTCGTCGGCAAACATCGTCGACGTCGTCTCGGGGTACACGAGCCTGCGCAAGCGCGGGGCTACCTACCTGGGACTGTGCCCCTTCCATCAGGAGAAGACCCCGTCTTTCACCGTCAGCGCGGACAAGGGTCTGTACTACTGCTTCGGCTGCGGCGAGGGCGGGGACGTCGTGCGTTTCGTGGAGCGGATGGAGAACCTCTCCTTCACTGAGGCCATCGAGCAACTGGGTGACCGGTTCGGGGTGCAACTGGAGTTCGAGGAGGGAGGTACCGCGGACCCCGGTCGTCGAGATCGAGAGTCCCGGCTCTTGCAGGCCCTGGAAAAGGCGGCCACGTTTTACGAACGGTACCTCTGGGAAACTGAAGACGGTCGTCGGGCGCGGGAGTATCTGGAGGCACGGGGGCTGTTGGAGGAGGTCTGCCGCGCCTATCGAGTGGGCTACTCGCCCGACGAGTGGCGGGGGCTCCACCGCAGGGCGACGAAGGAAGGATTCACGGACCGCGAGTTGGAGGAGACCGGCCTGCTGGTGCGTCAAGCGGGAAAGACCTACGACCGCTTCAGGGGCAGGCTCATGTTCCCGTTGGTGGATCATCGAGGGCGAGTGCTCGGCTTCGGGGGACGGACGCTCAAGGATGAGACGCCCAAGTACGTGAACTCCCCCGAGGGGCCGCTGTACCAGAAAGGGCATCTGCTCTACGGTCTCTATCAGGCCCGAAAGGCCATAGCCGATGCGGACGAGGTGGTGGTTGTGGAAGGCTACACAGACGTGTTGGCTCTGGTTCAGGCGGGCGCCGGAAACGTCGTGGCTTCGATGGGCACCGCGCTCACCGATGCCCAGGTGGGGCTGATGATGCGTTTCACCTCGAACCTCACGTTCATGTTCGATGCAGACCGAGCGGGGACCGAGGCCATGCTCCGGTCGGGAGAACTGGCTCGGGGCCGCTCCCTGCGGCCCATGGTCGCCGCTCTTCCGGGCGGGAAGGACCCGGCCGATCTGGCCCGAGAGAGCAGCGTCGACGGTGTGACCCGGGTGCTCTCCGGCAAGATCTCGATGTTGGGCTTCGAACTCCGCCAGGCTCTCGCCCGGGGCGACACTGCGACCGCCGAGGGCAGGGTGCGGGTGTTCGAGGAGGTCCGTCGTATCATGGCGCGAGCCTCTTCCCTCAAGGAGCGCGAAGAAGAAGTCTCGGTGGTCGCCGACAGCCTTCGTCTTTCGGAAGACAGTGTGGCACTACTTCTGCGGAGCGGGTCTAACGGGTCGAAGAGGGCGCCCGCCGGGGGCGGAGGGAGGTCGCCTGCAGGCGATGCGGGGGCGCGGCGGAGCGCTTTCGAGCGTCGGCTCCTGGGTAGCGGAGTAGTGGTGGAACAGGACTTCCTGGTGGCGGCCGCCTGCCACCCTGTGAGAGCCGCCACGATGCTCCAGGCTCTCACGCCGGCCCACTTCACCGACCCCAGCAATCGCGAGGTGTTCGAAGGACTACGGGAGGCCTTGTCGACATTGGCTGAAGCCTCCGACCCTGAAGCGGCGCTCTCGGCGGTGAAGGCCAAGGCTCACGGGGAATCCGCGGCCGGTCGGCTGTTCGTCAGACTGGTGATGGAGGCCGATCAGGGTCGATACGGACCGGCCACGCTCGAAGAACTTCATCTGCGCCTTCAGGAGCAACATCTCATGAGGACCATCAACGAGCTTCGCAACCGACTTCAGACGGGGGATCTGGCAGAGGCCGAGCAGCGGCGCCTTTTCGGGCTCCAGCAGCTACTGCAGACGGTCCGAGCCAATCTCACCAATCTCGACCCCGAGGAAGGACGTACCTGACATGGCCGCCGACGGCGAGCTCATGAACGAACTCGTCCAGGAGGTCCTCGACCGGGGACGGACCCGCGGCTCGATGACTGTGGACGAGATCGGCGCGCTCGTCCGTGACGCCGATCTCTCCCCCGACGATCTCGAGTTCCTGTACTCCATGCTTTCCGACCAGGGGGTGGAGGTCGTCGACGAGCGGGCGGAAGAGGCCGACGACTTCTCTGAAGAAGAGGAGTTCCTCGGTCATCTGGATGTGACCATCGATCATAGCGTCGACGATCCGGTCCGTATGTATCTCCGGGAGATCGGGCGGGTTCCGCTGTTGACCACCGAGGAAGAGGTGGAGCTCGCGCGGCTCATCGAGAAGAAGGACGTCGAGGCGAAGCGGCGGCTGACCGAGGCGAACCTTCGCCTGGTGGTCTCGATTGCCAAGCGCTACATGGGCAGAGGTCTCTTGTTCCTGGACCTCATCCAGGAAGGCAATCTCGGGCTCATTCGAGCGGTCGAGAAGTTCGATCACCGGCTGGGCTACAAGTTCTCCACGTACGCGACTTGGTGGATCCGGCAGGCGGTCACTCGGGCGATCGCCGATCAGGCTCGGACCATCCGGGTCCCGGTCCACGCGGTCGAGACGATGAACAAGCTGAACCGCGTGCAACGCGAACTCCTCCAGAAGAACGGGAAGGAGCCCAGCGCCACCGAATTGGCGGCCGCGCTGGGAGTCACGGTCGGCAAGGTCAGGGAGATCCAGAAGGCTGCGCAGGAGCCGGTGTCGCTCGAGACTCCGGTGGGTGACGAGGACGACTCCGAACTGGGTGACTTCATCGAAGATCTGGAGGCCGACCAACCCCTCGAGGTCGTGTTCCGCGAGATTCGGCGAGAGGAGCTCTTCAGAGTGCTCGACAGCCTGCCCACCCGCGACCGCAAGGTGCTCGAGCTACGTTTCGGTCTGAAGGGGGAACGGCCTCGTACCCTGGAAGAGGTGGGCGAGCGTTTCGGCGTGACGCGTGAACGGATCAGACAGGTGGAGGCCAAGACCCTGAACCGTCTCAAGAACTACCGCGACGCTCAGGCCCTGAGAGATATCGAAGGGTGAGTGGATACTCACTTTTTTTGACGATCGGGCCTGAGAAGGCTTGACCCTTGCTTCCTGTTTCGCTACTGTAGCGCGGCGAGCCCGGAGAGATTCGGACTCGTCTGCGATAGAGAGGGGTGGGCTCGGGTGCCGCGTCGCCCCAAAATCATGGAGGTTGCAGGGTTGGCTGAGGGGACTGTGAAGTGGTTTAGTCCCGAAAAGGGCTACGGATTTATCGAACAGCCGGAGGGGGAGGACCTATTCGTCCATTTCAGTGAGATCCAAACGGAAGGTTTCCGTACGCTCACTGAAGGGCAAGCTGTCCGATTCGATGTGGTCCAGGGCCCAAAGGGTCTGCAGGCGGCGAATGTAGCGCCCGCTTGATCGAAACGAAGAGTTAGCTCTTCATGACTGATAAGCCCCGCTTCGGCGGGGCTTTTTTTGTTGCGCCTCGTGGCTCGGCCTCGACAGTGATGGTGAACGCGCCGTCGGTGGTCCGAAGCAGAGATCTTTTGAGCTTCGCTAAAGTATCGACGGTCGGGGCCGATAGGGAGGGAGAGAGTTTCCCATTCAAAACTCTCCTTTCTCCTCTCGGGCGCCTGGCCAAGGCGCCCTTTTCTTTTTCGCTATAATCCGGGAGGTCCGCGCCGCTGCGGGTCGCGCCGCCCATGCGCCCCGCGCGCGCCCGCGTCGTCGAAGGAGAGCTGCACCATGATTTCCCGGGAAGAGGTCGAGCATGTCGCGCGCCTTGCGCGTCTTCATTTCAGCGAGGAGGAGCTCGCCCGGCTGCAGCCGGAGCTGGGCCAGATCATCGACTACGTGCACCAGCTTGCCGAGCTCGATCTCTCCGGTCTCGAGGTGACCTCCCACGCGGTCGCACTGAAGAACGTGCTGCGCTCCGACGTACCCGAGGCGAGCCTCACGCAGGAAGAAGCCACACGAAACGGGCCGGCCGTCGAACGAGGTCAGTTCGTCGTCCCCCGGATCGGGTAGGTCGCGATGAGCGTCGACACCACTGGACTGACCGCATACCGGTGCCGGGAACTCCTCGCGGGCGGCGAGGTATCGGCTTCGGAACTCACGCGCGCCTATCTGGATCGCGTGGCCGCCGTCGATGAAGCGGTGGGCTCGTTCCTCCTGGTCGACGAGGCCGGCGCGCTGGCGGCGGCCGCCGCGGTCGACGCAAAGCCTTTGGCGGAACGCCTTCCCTGGGAGGGCGTGCCCATCGGGCTCAAGGACATCTTCTGCGTGACGGATATGGAGACCACCTGCGCTTCGCGCATCCTCAAAGGCTACGTGCCCCCGTTCGACGCGACCGTGGTCGCCAAGTTGCGCGCCGCCGGCTTGATATTCCTAGGCAAGCTCAACATGGACGAGTTCGCCATGGGTAGCTCCACTGAGAACTCCGCCTTCGCCATCACGCGTAACCCCTGGGACCTCGAACGGGTGCCCGGCGGCTCCAGTGGCGGCTCCGCCGCCTGTGTCGCCGCGGGCGAGGCCCCGTGGGCATTGGGAACCGATACGGGCGGGTCCATCCGCCAGCCCGCGTCCTTGTGCGGGGTGGTGGGCCTGAAGCCCACCTACGGCGCCGTCAGCCGGTACGGGGTCGTGGCCTTCGCCAGCTCGCTCGACCAAGTCGGTCCGCTGACCCGCGACGTCAAGGACGCCGCCGCCCTGCTCGACCTGGTCGCCGGTCGCGATCCGCGCGACTCCACCACCATCGGTCTGTCCGAGCCGGCCGGTCGGCCGGAGAGGACCGACCTCGAGGGCCTGCGCTTCGGGGTGATCAAGGAGTTCGGCGGGGACGCCTTCGATGCGGGGGTCAGCGATGTGTTCGCTTCCGCGGTCGACGGCGTCGCCGCGCTGGGCGGGGTCTGTGAAGAGGTGAGCCTCCCCAGTGTGGAGCGCGGCATCGCCGCCTACTATCTGATAGCCCCGTCCGAGGCGAGCGCGAACCTGGCCCGATTCGACGGCGTCCGCTACGGTCACCGGGTCGCTGCGAGCGACGACCTCTACGAGATGTATGTTCGCACTCGGAGCGAGGGCTTTGGCCCTGAGGTCAAGCGCCGTATCATGATCGGCACGTACGCCCTCTCCGCCGGCTACTACGACGCATACTACGCTCAGGCGCAGCGGACCCGGACACTCATCATCAAGGACTTCGAGCAGGCCTTCGCCCGTTACGACTTCCTGATCTCACCCACCTCGCCGACCCCGGCGTTCAAGATCGGCGAACGCATCGACGACCCCCTGACCATGTATCTCTCCGACCTGTGCACCATCCCCGTCAATCTGGCGGCGCTGCCGGGCATCAGTATCCCGGCCGGTTTCGCGGCAGGACTGCCCGTCGGGCTGCAGATCATCGGCCCGCATTTCTCCGAGCGGCGGATGCTCGAGGCGGCCCATGCTCTCGAGCAGCGGCTACAGGTGGACACGGTACCCCCTCTGGCGGAGGTGACCCGATGAGTGCGAACAGCGGCTCGGCGTCAAGCCACGGAGCGTCCCGGCCGGACGGCTGGGAGGCGGTCATCGGCCTCGAGATCCACGTGCAGCTCAGCACCCGCACGAAGATGTTCTGCGGTTGCGAGGTGAGTTTCGGCGATCCACCCAACACCCGGGTGTGTCCGGTGTGCCTGGGCCATCCGGGTGTGCTCCCCGTGACCAATGAGAAGGCGATCGAGTACGCGACGCGGATCGCGCTGGCTCTCGACTGCCGGATCGCGGAGCGTACGATCTTCCATCGCAAGAACTACTTCTATCCCGATCTGCCCAAGGGTTATCAGATCTCGCAGTACGACCTGCCTCTGGGCATCGGCGGGCACCTCGACGTAGAGATGGAGGATGGCGAGACCGTGCGGGTCGGCATCACCCGAGTGCATCTGGAAGAGGACGCCGGCAAACTGGTCCACGCCGGTGGGACCACGGGTCGCATCGACGGGGCCGACTACTCGCTGGTCGACTTCAACCGCGGAGGCACGCCCCTGGTCGAGATAGTGTCCGAGCCCGACATCTCCACGCCCGACCAGGCTCGGGCCTTCCTCAACCAGTTGCGCATCTTGGTGCAGCATCTGGGGGTCTCCGACGTGAACATGGAGGAGGGTTCGCTTCGCTGCGACGCGAACGTCTCGATCCGGCGGCCGGGGGATCCTTTCGGCACCAAGACCGAGCTCAAGAACATGAACTCCTTCCGCTTCCTCCACCGCGGCTTGGAGGCGGAGATCGAGCGCCAGGTCGAGTCCCTCGATTCCGGCGAACGGGTGGTCCAGGAGACAGTGCACTTCGACCCCGCTACCGGGATGGTATCGAGTCTGCGGAGCAAGGAGGAGGCCCACGACTACCGCTACTTCCCCGAGCCGGACCTTCCGCCGGTCGAGCTCGACGCGGCCTACGTGGAGCGGGTCCGGAGCGCGCTGCCCGAGCTTCCCCCGGCCCGCAGGGCGCGGATCATCGAGCAGTACGGACTGCCTGCCAAGGATGCGGCTCTGCTCGCCGACAACCGGCCGCTCGGCGACTACTTCGAGGCGGTGACCGCCTCGACCGGCGACGCGCGCACGGCGGCCAACTGGGTGCTGGGCGATCTGTCGGCTTATCTGAACGCCGCCGGGGTACCGGCGACCGAATGCCCGGTGAGCGCCGAAGCCCTGGCGGAGATGCTCGGTCTCGTCCGCGATGGAACGCTTTCGGGCAAGATGGCCAAGGAGGTGTTCGAGGCTATGGCTTCGACGGGGAAGGGCGCTCGCACGGTCGTCGACGAGAAGGGCATGGGGCAGATATCCGATGCCGGAGAACTCGAAGCCATCGTGGCGCGCATCGTGGAGGCCAACCCCGGGCCGGCGGAGGAGTTCCGCCAGGGACGCGATCGGGTGCTGGGATTCTTCGTCGGTCAGGTCATGAAGGAGACGAAGGGCCAGGCGAACCCTCAGGTCGTCAACGAGTTGCTGCGGGAGCATCTGTCCGACAGTGGCGGTTGAGGGTTCAGACCGGGACCATAGCAGGCATAAAGTGGGCGTAAGGTTGAAAACCCGCGTTATGTCTGGTACCTTGCCTTACCTTTTCTAGGGACCCGACCCGTTTCGGATTCCAGTGCAGTGTCGGTTAATGCTCGAACATCCCAGGAAGGTTGTCAGCGTCGTGCAATCCACAGATGCGCACCCGGAATCGTGCCCCGTTCTGAGAACAGCCGATATCATCTCGGGCAAGTGGACGCTCCTCATCCTGCGCGACCTGTCGAAGGGCATCAATCGTTTCAGCGCGCTTGAGCGTTCGCTCGTGGGCATAAGTCCCAAGACCCTCTCCGAACGGCTGAAGAGCCTGGAGAAGGCGGGCATCGTGACCCGCAAGAGCTACGCCGAGGTGCCGCCACGAGTGGAGTACACCCTCACCGAAATGGGGTGGGATCTCATCCCTCTCATCGATCACATGCGGGAATACGGCAGCAAATGGCTCAACGACGGCCGGTCCGCCGGTCCGCCGTCCGGAAAACCTACCGCACGCTGAAGCCGCACTTGATGACAAGAACCAGGGAGCGCATCAACCCCATCCTTCCCGACCACACCGGAGGTGTCAGGTGACAAGTACCCCTGCGTCGGAGGGTTGGGTCATCAACCTCGAGGAAGTCGAAGGGCTGATAGAACTCGGCCGGGGTAGGGGTTTCGTCACGACCGAAGACATCGCCGAGGTGTTGACCGAGGTCGACCTCACCACCGAGCAGATCGAGCTCATGTACACCACGTTGCTCGACCAGGGCATCGAGGTCGTCGACGAGTCCATGAGCGATTCCGACGATGATCTGGAGCTCGACGAGTGCAGCAGCCAGATCGAGTGGCGACGCGGGGCCGACGATGTCGATCTGAGCGTGGACGTCCCCACGACCGACCCGGTACGCATGTATCTGAAGGAGATCGGGCGGGTCAAGTTGCTGACGGCTCAGCAGGAGGTCTCGCTGGCCAAACGCATCGAGCGGGGCGACATCAGGGCCAAGCACGAGCTGACCGAGGCCAACCTCCGACTGGTGGTCTCCATCGCCAAGCGCTATCACACCGATGGCATGAGTTTCCTCGATCTCATCCAAGAGGGTAACCTGGGTCTCATCCGGGCGGTGGAGAAGTTCGACTACCGCAAGGGCCACAAGTTCTCGACCTATGCGACCTGGTGGATCCGGCAGGCGATCACTCGGGCGATCGCCGACAAGGCTCGGACGATCCGCATCCCGGTGCACATGGTGGAGAAGATCAACAAACTCATCCGGGTCCAGCGCCAACTCCTGCAGAACATGGGCCGTGAACCGGCGCCCGAGGAGATCGCCTCGGAGATGGGTATGACCGACGTGGAGATCCGCGAGATCCTTCGCATCAGCCAGACCACTGTCTCTCTCGAGACTCCTATCGGTGAAGAAGAGGATTCCGAGTTGGGTGACTTCATCGAAGACGAGGACGCAGTCCGGTCTTTCGACGCGGTCGCCTCGCAACTCGATCGCGACGGGGTCAACGAGGCGCTCAGCATGCTGCCCTACCGGGAGCGGAAGGTCATCGAACTGCGTTTTGGCCTGAAAGGCGAGCACCCCCGCACCTTGGAAGAGGTAGCCAAGCGGTTCGGGGTCACCCGGGAGCGGATCAGACAGATCGAAGCTAAAGCTCTAGCTAAGCTTCAGGCAATAGACAAGACCCGCAACCTGCGCAGCAAAGCGCAGTAGCGGGACAGGGGCGCGGCGTGCCCCGATCTTCCCTGGATATCCGGCCCGCGGACGATCTGAGGCTGCGTGCGGACAGGGTCGGCCGATGACCAGCATCCGACTGCCCATCCTGCAGATGAGTTGCGCCGTGTGCGCCGGCCGGGTCGAGAAGGCGCTGCAGGCGACTGACGGGGTGGCGGCGGCCACGGTCAACTTTGCCACCGAGCAGGCTCACGTGGAGTACGACCCCGAGACCGTGACCCTCAGGGGACTCGTCCGGGCCGTCCAAGAGGCGGGCTATCAGGTCGCCCAGAGTACGGAGACCTTCTCGGTCACCGGCATGAACTGCGCGGCCTGTTCCGCCCGGGTGGAGAAGACCGTGCAGGGTCTGCCTGGGATGGTCCACGCCGCGGTCAACCTGGCTACGGAGAGGCTGAGCGTCACCTACATCCCTGATGCGATCACCCCGGCCACTATCGCCGCCGCCGTGGCGGGCGCCGGCTATCGGATGATCGTGGCCGATGCCGGTGCCACGACGATCGAGCCGGTGCCCACGGCCGAAGTCGCCCGAGCGAGGCAGATACGGCTGATCAGGCTGAAGTTCATCGTCGCTCTTGCCGTCGGGGTGGTTCTGATGCTGATGATGCTGGTGCCGCGCTCGTGGCTCAGCATGGAAAGACAGTGGATCGTCATGTTCGTCCTCGCCACCCCAGTACAGTTCTGGGCCGGGGCCCAGTTCTACCGGGGCACATGGGCGGCGCTCCGCCATCGCTCGAGCGACATGAACACGCTGATCGCCGTCGGCACGTCGGTCGCCTACCTGTACTCGGCGGCGGTCACCTTCTTCCCGGACGCTTTCGAGCGGGCCGCGGGGGCAGGGTTCGAAGCGGCGGCGTACTACGACTCGGCCGTCATGATCATCGGCCTCATCTTGCTGGGGAGGTATCTGGAAGCGCGGGCGAAAGGGCAGACATCGGCCGCCATGCGCCGGTTGATCGGGCTCCAGGCCAAGACCGCCCGGGTGGTACGGATGCCGAGGCCCGAGAGCGCGACGGCTATGGGGGCCGATGGTGGCGCCGCCTGTACGCTGGCCGCGGCCGGAGACGCGATGGCTCCGACCTGCCCGGCCCCGTCGATCGACGCCGGTACCGCGGCCGAGGTCGCGGTGGAGGTCGAGATGGACGTCCCGGTCGAAGAGGTGATGGTCGGCGACGTGGTGGTCGTGCGACCGGGCGAGAAGATCCCGGTCGACGGTCTGGTCGTCGAAGGGCGTTCGGCCGTGGACGAATCGATGTTGACCGGGGAGTCCATCCCCGTCGAGAAGGGTCCGGGGGACGAGGTCATCGGGGCCACGCTCAACCGGACAGGCTCGTTCCGCTTCCGGGCCACCAAAGTGGGTCGGGACACGGCCCTGGCCCAGATCGTGCGTCTGGTGGAGGAAGCCCAAGGCTCCAAAGCTCCCATCCAACGCCTGGCGGACTACATCGCCAGTATCTTCGTGCCCATCGTACTCGGGGTGGCGGCGATCACCTTCCTCATATGGCTGTTCTTCGGCCCGGAGCCTGCGGTCACGCTCGCTCTGCTGGCTTTCGTCTCGGTGGTGGTCATCGCCTGCCCGTGCGCGATGGGTCTGGCCACGCCGACGGCCATCGTGGTCGGTACCGGCAAGGGCGCGGAGAACGGCATCCTCATCCGCTCGGGCGAAGCCCTCGAGCGGGCCTACAAGCTGGACGCCATCGTCCTCGACAAGACGGGCACGCTGACCCGGGGCAGACCGGAGGTCACCGACATCGTGACGACCGCCGCCTGGGACGAGACGGCCCTGCTGGCTTACGCGGCGTCGGCGGAGCGGGGTTCGGAACATCCGCTGGGCGAGGCGATCGTGGCGGAAGCGGTCTCGCGGGGACTCGATCTGGTCTCGGCGAGCGAGTTCTCCGCCGTTCCGGGGCGAGGGGTCGAAGCGGTCCTGCCGAAGGTCGGAGTCGGGGATGGCTCCGGGAGTGTCGCGGTACTGCTGGGGAACCGGCGCCTGCTCGAAGAACGGCACGTCCCGTTGGACGATGTGGAGCCTCTGGCCGAGCGGATGGCTACCGAGGGTAAGACCCCGATGTTCGTGGTCTTCGATGGGCATCTGGCCGGCGTGATCGCGGTGGCCGACGTTCTCAAGCCCGATTCGATCACGGCCGTCCGGAGCCTCGAGGGACTCGGTCTCGAAGTGTTCATGATCACCGGCGACAATCAGCGTACCGCTGAGGCGATAGCGGACCAGGCAGGCATCCGGAACGTGCTTGCCGAGGTGTTGCCCGAACGCAAGGCCCAGGTGGTCAGGGACCTGCAGGCCGCCGGCCGGGTGGTGGCCATGGTCGGGGACGGCATCAACGACGCGCCCGCTCTCGCCCAGGCCGACATCGGCATGGCCATCGGCACCGGTACCGACGTGGCCATGGAGACCTCCGACATCACCCTCATCCGGGGCGATCTTCCTCCGATCGGAACGGCCATCAGTCTCAGCCGGGCGACGATGCGTGTCATCAAGCAGAATCTCGGCTGGGCCTTCGGGTACAACATCGCTCTCATCCCCGTGGCCGCGGGCATCCTGTATCCGGCTTTCGGCATCTTGCTCGATCCGATGTACGCTGCCGTGGCGATGGCGCTGTCTTCGGTGAGCGTCCTCTCGAACTCCCTGCGGCTGCGGCGGTTCCGGGTCGACTGACGCGATCGTTCCGACCCCGCGGTCTTGGCGTCGCGAGGGGCCTGCTGGTATCATCATCCCCCGCTGTACGGGGCGATTAGCTCAGTGGGAGAGCGCTGCATTCACACTGCAGAGGCCACTGGTTCAAATCCAGTATCGCCCACCTGATTCGGGAGTCCTCCAACGAGGGCTCCTTCTCTCGTGGTGACGATCGATGGGGAGGCGTGCCCTCGCCAGGTGACTCGTCGACCCACTACCGCCTTCTTGCCCCAAGCCGTTCGTCTATGCTAGCGTGGCATCCTGGTGGCAAAGCTCTTCAAGGGGTCGGGGGGATCAAGCGACTCGTTGCCTGGAGGGCCGTATGACCTGCGCCGAGGGAAAAGCAGTCGCCGCTATGGCGCTGTTTCGAGTCGTGTCCGATCGGCATCGCCGATCGGGGTTAGTACGATGTGCGCCTGAAACGGCGCCTCCCGCGACGAGAGCCTGGGTCTGAGAGCCCATGGGGACCGCAGGCAGCCACACTCAGAACGAGCGGCCGGTCCCCTTCGCCGGTCCCGGGCGCACGATTCCCTCATCACCGGCGGTGGCCGTCATCGGTTTCGGTGAGCCGGGGAAGGGAGACGCCGCCGCTGGGCCTTCCGTGATAGATGCCCTCCGGCGCTCGGGTCTGTACGGCGCCGACCTCTATTCTTTCCCCGAACCACGGCTCGAACACGCGCAGACGATCGCCGGTTTCTCCACGGTCGTCTTCATCGACGTAGATGGGCCAGGCGAGATGTCAACCGGCATCGGGTCGGATATCCGTCGCCTCCGCTCATCGGACGGCGCGAGAGTAGGATCGCGCCCCTTCTCCCCGACCGACCTGCTCTCGGTGTGCGGGGCCGTATACGGCAAGGAACCAGAGAGCTACATGTGCATGATCTCGGGTGAGAACTTCTCCGAGCGAGAAGGGATGTCTGCCAGCGTGCAACAGCGGGTGATCGACGCCGCGGAGCGCATCGCATCGTTCCTAGCCGGAAACGAGGCGACACGACCCGGGGCACCTGCACGGGAATCGCGCCACGTACGATCAAGGGGGTTCGTATGAGGACGGGCGTATTCATCTGCCAGGCGGGCGAAGCCGACCAAGGAGGACTGGACCTACACTCGGTGGAGGCCTATGCGGCCAACCTCCCCGACGTGGAACTGGTCCGGAACCTCGGTCTCCGCCCAGCGCTCGACCCGAGCGTCCTTGCCGAGGAGATCCGGAGCGCCCGGCTGGAACGGGTGGTCTTGGCCGGCGACTCCCCAGGCTTCTTCAAGCCGGCCTTCACTCGGGCCATGGCGCAGGCCGGCGGCTCGACCGACGAGGTTCGCCTGGCTTCGTTCCGAGCCCATGGAGCCATGAGTGGGATGGGCACCGTCCGGGCCAAGTCGGTGTTGGCCTGCGCGGTGTTCGGCGTGCCCTTCTCCTTGGCCGCGGTCCCGGATACCACCGCCACGCGCCCGGGTACGCTCATTGTCGGGGCCGGGGTCGCGGGTATACAGGCTGCCCTCGAGATCGCCGATGCCGGCAAGCAGGTCTACCTCGTGGAGAGGACCGCCACCATCGGCGGACACATGGCGATGTTCGACAAGACCTTCCCCACCTTGGACTGCGCCGCCTGCATCCTCACTCCGAAGATGGTGGCCGTGGGGCAGCATCCGATGATCGATCTCATGACGTACGCCGAGGTCGAGGACGTCACGGGATCGCCGGGTGACTACCGCGCCAAGATCCGCAAGAAGGCGCGGCACGTGGACATCGACGCCTGCGTGGCCTGCGCGGCGTGTCGCGACAGTTGTCCAGGCAAGGCCCCCAGCGAGTTCGACTCCGGCATCTCGGAGCGCCGGGCGATCGACATCCCCTTCCCCCAGGCGGTGCCCAACGCGTACGTGCTCGACGAGGCGTCGTGCCTCTACTTCCAGAGCGACGGGAAGCGCTGCGGGGTGTGCGTGAAGAAATGTCCCAAAGAGTGCATCGACCTCGAAGCGAAGGACGAGATCATAGAGGTCGAGATCGGCAACATCATCCTGGCGACCGGATACGACATCTACGACGCGGGGAAGATCGAGCGCTATGGCTACGGCCTTCTTCCAAATGTGCTCACCGCCATCGAATTCGAGCGGCTGACGAATGCCTCGGGGCCGACAGGCGGCAAGATCGTCACCAAGACCCTGAAACACAACAACCGCAAGAAGACCGACGAATGGGTGCTCGATCCCTCCGGGGATCCGCCCAAGAGCGTGGCTATCATCCACTGCGTCGGGTCACGCGACGTCCAGCACAACGCCTACTGCTCCCGCGTGTGCTGCATGTATTCGCTGAAGTTCGCCCACCTGGTGAAAGAGAAGCTCCCCGATGCCGAGTGCTACGAGTACTACATCGACATGCGCGCCTTCGGCAAAGGCTACGAGGAGTTCGCCGACCGCATCGCCGAAGAGGGCACGTATGTGGTGCGTGGCCGCACTGCCCGCATCGTCCAAGAGAAAGGGCAGATGGTCATCAAAGGCGAGGACATCATCAGCGAGAGGATGGTAGACACTCCCGTGGACATGGCCATCCTCGCGGTGGGTCTTGTCCCGGCCGAGGGCAGCGCCAAGCTGGCGGAGATGCTCGGCATCTCACGAGACCGGGATCTGTGGTTCAGCGAGTTGGACTACAACTCCGATCCCACCGACACGGAACGGGGCGGGGTGTTCGTGGCCGGCGCATGCCAGGCTCCCAAGGACATCCCCGATACGGTGGCCCAGGCGTCGGCAGTCGCCGCCGGGGTCCTCAAGAGCATAACCAGCGGCCGGGGGTCCGACAGCCGGGCCGAGCTCTCGCTCAGCGAGATCGAAGCACGGGCACGTAGTCTCGTACAGGTTTAGGGGGCGAGCATGGCGATCCGCGTGAATCCCAAACTCATCGGAGACCTGGAGGCCTTCGGGGCCGAGGACGTGTCCAAGTGCTACCACTGCGGGAACTGCTCGGCGGTGTGCCCCTTCTCCAAGGAGACGCACATCATCCCGCGTCGGTCCATGCGCTATCTGCAGATGGGCATGGAGGAGAAGCTCAAGGGCAGTCTGGAACCCTGGCTCTGCTACTACTGTGGGGAGTGTTCCGAGACCTGCCCTCGCGACGCGGAGCCGGGCGAGACCATGATGGCGCTGCGCCGCTGGTTGACCAGCCGGTACGACTTCACGGGCATCTCACGCTTGTTCTACCGATCGGGCAAGTTCGAGATCATGGCGGTGGTCGTGGCGGCGCTCCTCACCGCCCTGGGCTTCGTGCTCTGGGGGATGTCGCGGGGCAGCATCCACAACTACGATCCGCCGAACGCCTTCCTTCCCGACTCAGGGATCCACATCTTCGACTGGGCGCTGGCGGGGGTCTTGCTGGTGCTCTTGATCACGAACTGCATTCGGATGTGGTGGTTCACCATCGGCAGGGACAAGAATCTGCATGTACCCTTCTGGATCTACGCCAAGAAGCTGTTCGTATTGCCGCTCCATTTTTTGACCCAGAAGCGCTACGCACAGTGCGAGCGGAAGCGTCCCTGGCTCATCCACTTGGCTCTGATGTTGAGCTACGTGATCATGCTGGTGTTGATCATGTTCTTCCTCGGATTCATGCAGGACGGGCCGTCGATCGACTGGAGGGTCCATGTGTTCGGCTATATAGCCACGGTGGGCCTGCTCGGGACCACCATCTTCCTGCTGACCCGGCGTATTCGGAAGACCGAGACCCAGTACAAGCACTCGCACGAGACGGACTGGATCTTCCTGGTGCTTCTCATAGTCGTCGCGTTCACGGGGATCCTGCAGCATATCCTCCACCGGTCCGGCCTCGACGCCGCCGCCAACGTCACGTACATCGTGCACCTCATGGGCGTGGTGCCGATGCTGGGTCTGGAGGTCCCGTTCAGCAAGTGGTCGCATCTGGCTTACCGCCCGCTGGCCATGTTCTTCTCCGAGGTGCGGGATGAAACCGAACTGGCCGCCGAGAAGGCCGCCGGACCGGTATCGGCCCCGCAGGCGATGTAGGGGGATGTCATGACGGATGAATGCAAGATCGGCGTGTATGTCTGCAACTGCGGTACGAACATCGCCAAGGTGGTGGATTGCGACGCGGTCGCCGAGTTCGCTCTCGATCAGCCGGGGGTGACAGTGGCCAAGTCGTACAAGTACATGTGTTCCAACCCCGGGCAGGAGATGATCATCGAAGACATCAAGGCCGAGGGCCTCGACCGGGTAGTCGTGGCTGCCTGCAGCCCCCGGATGCACGAGCCCACCTTCCGCAAGGCCCTCCAGACCGCGGGTATCAACCCGTACTTTCTGGAGATGGCGAACATCCGCGAACAATGCAGTTGGGTCCACGACGACCCGGGGGAGGCCACCGGCAAGGCCCGCGCATTGACTATGGCCGCAGTCCGCCGTGTCGCCTACCACGAACCGCTCGAGAAACGCTCGGTGGACATGAACTCCAACGTGCTGGTCATCGGGGGCGGAGTGGTCGGCATGACCGCGGCCCTCGAGTTGGCCGGGGGAGGGAGCCGGGTGTATCTCGTGGAACGCGAAGACCACCTGGGCGGCAATGTCGCCCGGGTTGACCTGACGGCGCCGTTCCTCGACTCGGCGCGCGATGTGGTGACCTCCCTGGTGACGCGTGTAACCGAGAACCCTCGCATCGAGGTGCTGCTCGAGTCGGAAGTGACGTCGTTCGAGGGGTTCGTGGGGAACTTCGAGACAAAGGTCGTCACTAAGGGGAACGGCGCGGTCAGCAGCGAGTTCCAGGTGGGCAACGTGGTCGTCGCCACCGGCTACCAGCAGTTCGACGCGTCGCGCGTGACTCACTACGGCTACGGCAAGCTACCCAATGTCATCACCTCCTTCGAGCTCGAGCAGATGCTCCGGGCGGGGTGCATCGAGACCAAGGAAGGCAGACCGCCCCATTACGTGGCCATCATCCATTGCGTGGGCAGCCGCAGCAGGGAGTTTCATCCCTACTGCTCCCGGGTCTGCTGCATGACCGCGCTCAAGTACGCGCACGAGGTCAGGTCGGCGGTGCCGGGATGCTACGTGAGCGACATCTACATCGACATGCACGCGTTCGGCAAGGGTCACGAGGACTTCTATCGCGGAGCCTCGGAGGCCAAGACGCTCTTCCTCATGTACGGCAAGAACGACCATCCCGTGATCCGCAAGGCCGGCCCCAAAGACGACTGCGAGATGCTGATCGAGGTGAACGAGAAGCTCTCGGGCGAGGTCATCGAGATCCCGGCCGACCTGGTGATCCTGATGGTCGGCATGGAGGCGCAGGCGGATTCCGAGGCGACGGCTCGGCTGGTGAACATCAGCCGCGACAAAGACGGCTGGTTCATCGAGAGTCATCCCAAGCTCGATCCGGTGGCGACCACGACCGACGGGGTCTACATCGCGGGTGCGTGCGCAGCGCCGAAGGACATCCCCGACTCGGTCGCCCAGGCCCGGGCTGCCGCCGGGCGCATCCTGGCCCGTAGCATCCACGGGACCATCGAAGTGGACGCCGTTTTCGCCGAGATCGACGAAGAGAAGTGCTCCGGGTGTCGGATCTGCAACGATCTGTGTCCGTACTCGGCGATCGACTTCGACGAGGAGAAGAAGCGCAGCACTGTCATCAGCGCGGTGTGCAAGGCGTGCGGTGCCTGCGTGGCGGCGTGCCCATCGGGGGCTATCACGGCGCGGCATTTCACCGACCGGCAGATCAACGCGCAGATCGAGGGGGTGCTGGCATGAGCTTCGAGCCCACGATAGTCGGTTTTCTCTGCAACTGGTGCTCCTACACGGGCGCAGACTTGGCCGGCACCAGCCGCATCCACTACGCGCCCAACGTCCGCGTCATCCGGGTGATGTGCACGGCGCGCATCGATCCCACGTTCGTGCTCAAGGCGCTGCATGACGGGGCGGACGGGGTACTCATCTGTGGCTGCCACCCGGGCGATTGCCACTACTCGGAGGGCAACTACAAGATGATGCGTCGCTACCCGCTCCTGAAGAAGATGCTCGCCGATTACGGCATCGACGAGGCCCGGGTGCGTCTGGAATGGGTGAGCGCGAGCGAGGGACAGCGCTTCGCCGACATCGTCGACGACATGACCCAGAGAGTACGTGAATTGGGTCCCAGCCCCATCAAGGAAGGGCTGGCCCGCGACATGGCGGAGAGGTGAGTCGTGGCTGATAAGCTCCAGATCGCCATCTACTGGGGTGCCGCCTGCGGGGGTTGCGACGTGGCGGTGCTGGATACCAATGAGTTCATCCTTGACGTGGGGGCGGTGGCCGACATCCGCCTATGGCCCATCGCCGCCGACGGCAAGTACAAAGACGTCGAAGCCATGGAGGACGACGAGCTCGATCTGTCGATCTACAACGGTGCCGTCCGCAATTCCGAGAACGAGCACATCGCCCGACTCCTCCGCCAGAAGAGCAAGCTCCTCATCGCGTTCGGGGCCTGCGCCTACATGGGAGGGATCCCCGGACTGGCGAACCTCACCACCCGCGACAAGATCTTCGACACGGCCTATGTCGACAACGCCTCGATCGAGCCGGGGAACCACAAGATCCCCCGTCCCGAGACGGAGATCGACGGCAAGGTGCTCGACATCCCCGCCTTCTACCGGCGGGTGTACCGACTCGACCACGTGGTAGACGTCGACTATTACATCCCGGGCTGTCCGCCTCAGCCGGACCAGGTGAAGGCAGCGCTCCTCGCAGTGGTAAAAGGCGAACTGCCGGCCAAGGGCTCGGTGGTGGGGGCCTACGAGCATGCGTTGTGCGAGGATTGTCCGCGCACGAGGAACGAGAAGAAGATCACCCGCTTCTATCGGCCGTGGGAGATCATAGCCGATCCGGATACCTGCCTGCTGGAACAAGGAGTGTTGTGCGCGGGAGTGGCAACGCGATCGGGGTGCGGGGCACGGTGCCCGACCAGCGGTATCCCCTGCCGCGGCTGCTACGGTCCCGCGCCGGGGGTCGTGGACCAAGGGGCCAAACTGGCCAGCGCTGTCGCCTCGATCGTCGACAGCAAAGATCCGGAGGAGATCCAGACCATCCTCGAAGGATTGCCCGACTTCACGAGCTTCGCCTATCGATATGGTGTCGCCTCGTCGCTGCTGCAAAGGAGCCACAGGCCATGACCAGAAAGATCACTATCGATCCCATCACCCGGCTCGAGGGTCACGGGAAGATTTCTATCTTCCTTGACGACTCCGGAGCCGTAGAGGACTGCTACTTCCAGATCCCCGAACTCCGCGGGTTCGAGCAGTTCGTGGTCGGTCGGCCGCTCGAGGAGCTGCCGCGCATCGTCACGCGCATCTGCGGAGTATGCCCTGCCAGCCACCACATGGCGAGCGCCAAGGCGGTCGACGGCTGCTTCAACGACGAGGTGGCGCCGCTCGCCCACAAGCTGCGCGACATGTACTACAACGCCCACTTCATCCACAGTCACACGGCCCACTTCTACGCGCTGGCCGCTCCCGACTTCGTGCTCGGCCCCGACGCCGATCCGGCAGTGAGGAACATCCTGGGGGTGGTCGCGAAGGTCGGGCTCGAGATAGGCGGCCGGGTCATCCGTGTCCGGGGTTTGGCCCAGGAGGTGCAGAGGGTCATCGGCGGGCGGAACAACCAGGACATCTGGTGCCTTCCTGGTGGCGTCGCGAAACGACTGAAGGAAGACGAGTTGGAGCAGATCACGGAATGGGTGGGGGAGATGTATGACTTCACCCAGTTCAGTCTCCAACTGTTCCGGGACGTGGTTCTGGGAAACCCCCAGTACGTAGACCTCATCCTCAATGGGCCCTACACACTCGACGTCCACAACATGGGTCTGGTGGACGAGAACAACGCCCCCAACTTCTACCACGGCAAGGTGCGGGTCGTGGATTACGAGGGCGAGGAGATCTGCAAGTACGAGGCCAAGGACTATGCTGAACACGTCGCCGAGCACGTGGAACCCTGGACCTATCTCAAGTTCCCGTACCTGAAGAAACGAGGCTGGAAAGGCTTCGTGGAGGGAATAGATTCGAGCATCTACTGCGCTACGCCGCTGTCACGGCTCAACGTGGCAGAACGCATGGCCACGCCCAAGGCGCAGGAGGCCTTCGAGGAGATGTACGGCGTCCTGGGCTCGCATCCGTGCAAGGCGCTCCTCGCTCAGCACTGGGCCCGGTTGGTGGAGATGGTTCAGAATGCGGAGACCCTTCAAGGATACTGCGCCGATCCGGAGATAACCGGGGAGGAGGTCCGGGTGATCCCGCAGACCATCAGCGGCGAAGGCTTCGGGATCGTGGAGGCGATGCGCGGGACTCTCACCCATCACTATACCTGCGATGAGCGGGGTATCTGCACCAGCGCGAACCTCATCGTGGGGACCACGAACAACAACGCTCCCATCCAGATGGTCACGAAGAAGGTGGCCGAGGCTTTGATCAAGCCCGGGGTGGAACCGGACCAGGGCCTGCTGAACATGGTGGAGATGGCCTTCCGGGCGTTCGACCCCTGTTACAGCTGTGCCACGCACAGTCTGGGGCAGATGCCTCTCGAGGCGTGCGTGTACCGGGGAGACGAACTCATCAGTCAGATCAAACGCAATTGCTGAAGGGTCGATCTCGACGAAAGGGGTAACGATGATCGAGATCTCCGATCTGCAGTGTTGTGGCTTGTTCGCCGACCTGAACGAGCGCGAAGCGGCTGAGGTGGCCAGGCTCGGAACGATCGAGAAGCGCGGCGCGGGTTCGAAGTTGATCTCCGAACGGGGGGAAGCCGCTAATCTCTATCTCCTGAGGGAAGGTAAGGCGGAGGTGCGGATGACCAGCCGCGACGGTCACGAGGTGGTGATCGACGAGACCGGTCCGGGTGGGTTGTTCGGTTGGTCGTCGGTGCTCGACCGGCAATCGTTCACGGCCGCGGTATGGGCCGTGGAGGATTGCACCCTGGTGGTGTTCGACGGCGTGCGTTTGCGTCAGATCTTCGAGGCCAACAACCACATCGGTTATCGGATGATGAAAGAGATCGCCGGCCTGGTCGCGAGCCGGCTGGAGAATCTGCGGTCCCGTTTGGCCGACCAGCCGTTCGCCAAGAAGAACCTCCTTCCGGCCCAGCCCGCAGCAGTGTCGGCGGCCGGCGAAAAGAGCGAGATGCGTGATGTGGCCTGTCCCGAGTGCTCCACGCGCAACCGGCCTTTCGCCATCCTCAACGAGACCGAGCAGTACCGGTGCCGCAACTGCGGCATGGTCTACTACTCGCCGATCGGCTGCGAGACGGGCGAGGTGGCCGCGGACGAGGCGAAGAAAGAGCCGCCGGAGGCTCGGTTGGGCGATAACTGGTCGGCGTCCACGCCGTCGGGCCACTAGACGCCTTGGAGGAGGCGCAGAGCTTGGCCCACTATCTCCCTGGAGATCCAGGCATATGCGCGCTCCAACTCCGGTGTCATCGTCTCGGAGAATCTGGTGTTGTCCTCGATCTCGACCGCGAATATGTGTACGTCCTCGGGCGACGGGGTATGCACCCCTATCCGCCGGCCGAGTTCGAGCGCAGTGGTGAAGTTGGCGTCGTGGACGTTCGTGAGGTTCATGGTCTCGCGGAAAGTGGCGCCGGTCATGGCGTGCCACTCGCCCGGCTTCCCTTCGGGCGTGCGGATGGAGTCGAAGACCACGAGGCGGTCGTAGCCGGCGACGAGGTCGAGCAGCCTGAGGCCGCCCAGGGAGCAGTCGTCGATCACGTCGATGTCCGCTGGGAGAGGTTGCCGAGCTTCGAGGCGGTCGCGCAGATCGCGGGCCAGGCGTATGCCTACCGCGTCGTCGCACAAGATCGGGTTCCCCATGCCGAGAACGAGAGTTCGCATGATGTGCCCATCATCGCACGAAGGTGAGGTGTGAGTCATGCACGAGTTGAGCATCGCCCAGGCTCTCGTCGACCAGGTCGAGGCGGCGAGACAGGCCCACGGTGGCGGTAGGGTGGTCTCGATCGATGTCCAGATCGGCGAATGGCAGGCGGTGGTCCCCGAGATCCTCACCGGCTACTTCGACTATCTGGCCCAGGGCACTCCTCTGGAGGGCGCTCGTATCTTCATCGAGGACGTCGTGGCGACGGCGCGTTGCGGCGGATGCGGGCTGGTGTTCGAAAGTCACGCCGGCTACCTTCCGTGCCCGTCGTGCGGTTCGGTGGCCTGCTCGGTGGTGGCGGGCAAAGAACTGCATCTGACCGGAGTGGAGCTGGACGACTAGGAGTGCGGGCATGAAGATCAAGGTACTCGAGAGCATCTTGGCCGGGAACGCGCGGGCGGCCGAAGAGGTACGTGAACTCCTTGCCGCCGAGCGGGTCACCGCGCTCAATCTCATCAGTGGTCCCGGAGCTGGGAAGACGTCGCTCTTGGAGCAGGTCGTCCCCCGGTTACAGCCTGGGTTGCGGGTCGGTGTCCTCGAGGGCGATATCGCGACCACCCGCGATGGCGAACGGGTGGGAAAGTTGGGCGTGCCCGTAGTGCAACTGCTCACGAACGGTGGTTGCCATCTCGAGGCGGCTCTGGTCGCTCGGGGTCTGGCGGAACTCGACCTGGACTCGCTCGACCTGGTCTTCATCGAGAACGTGGGCAACATCGCCTGTCCGGCGGAGTTCGATCTGGGGGAGATGGCCAAGGTCGGTCTACTCAGCGTGGCCGAGGGCCACGACAAGCCGGCCAAGTACCCGCTGCTCTTCAGCGAGCTGTCCGCGCTCGTTCTGGGCAAGATGGACCTTCTGCCGTACACGGACTTCGACATGGGCGCGTTCGAGAGCGATCTTCGTGCGCTCAACGCCGCCGCTCCGGTGTTCCCCTTATCCTGTCGGACGGGGGACGGAGTGGGTGCTTTTGTGGGCTGGATCGAGGAGATGTGCCGGCCGCAGCTCGCCCCCGCGAGCGCCGGCGGAACGAGTTGATCACGAGAGTCAAAGCCCGGGTGGAAGGACGGGTGCAGGGGGTCGGCTTCAGACCGGCGGTCTACCGGCACGCCTTGGCCTGTGGAGTCGCCGGGTTTGTGAGGAACGACCCGCGGGGAGTGACTGTCGATGTGGAGGGCGAAGAAAGCGCGGTGGCCGCTTTCTTCGCCGACCTGGCTGCGAACGCTCCCGGCCGGTCGGAGATCGTGCGAGTCACGAGGCGCCGGCTTCCCCCGAAAGGCTACCGCTGCTTCACTGTCGACGCGTCCGACACTCGCGGCGATGTGAGGGTACACCTTCCTCCCGACCTGGCGGTGTGCGAAGCCTGTCTGCGGGAGATGCGCGATCCGGCCGATCGCCGCTACCGGTATCCCTTCATCAACTGCGTGGACTGCGGGCCGCGCTTCACCATCGTCACCGCGCTCCCGTACGACCGGGCGAACACCTCGATGAACGGATTCACCATGTGCGATGAATGCGCGGCCGAGTATCACGATCCGTCCGATCGCAGATTTCACGCCCAGCCGATCGCCTGCCCCGTCTGCGGCCCCCGGTTGAAGCTGCTGGATCCGAGCGGACTACAAGGTCCTACGGACGATGCCGCGCTTGCGCGTGCGTGGGAGATCATCGGCGAAGGAGGCATCGTTGCCGTCAAGGGTCTTGGCGGGTTCCATCTGGCGTGCGATGCGCTCGATGAGCGCGCGGTCGCGAGACTGAGAGAGCGCAAGACGAGGCCGGACCAGGCCGTGGCGGTGATGTTCCGCGATCTGAGGGAGCTGCAGACGCGACTCCCTGTCTCGCAAACCGAGGCTGTGGAACTGCTTTCGGGCGCGGCTCCCATCGTGGTGGTGGATGGCAACCTGGGCGAGGGCATCTCCCCGGACACTGGGACCACCGGGGTGTTCCTTCCCTACACGCCGTTGCACCATCTTCTCCTCGAGCCATTCTCGGCCCTAGTGATGACCAGCGCCAATCGTCGCGATGAGCCGCTGGCGCTGGACGACGCCGAGGTCTCGGCGCTGCTGGGCCCGGTGGCGGACGCGGTCCTCACCCACGACCGTCCTATCGTCAGGCGGTGCGACGATCCTGTCGTGCGGATGGCCGGTTCTCGTAGACGCTTCCTCCGGCGAGCGCGCGGCTTCGTCCCCGAGCCCGTGAGGATCGGCGCGGGCTCCCCGGTGGTTCTGGCCGTCGGCGCCGAACTGAAGAGCACGTTCTGCCTGGTGTCTCACGGTGAGGCCTACGTCTCGCAGCACATCGGGGAGCTTCGCGACCACAAGACCTACGTCCACTTCGGCGAAGAGATCACCAGGTGGAAAGAGACGCTCGGCCTCGAACCCCTCGCCGTGGCGCACGACCTCCACCCCGCCTATCTATCCACGCGCTACGCGCACGAATGCGGCGCGCCCGAGATCTTCGGGGTGCAGCATCACCACGCGCACGTGGCGAGCGTGATGGCGGAATGCGGTCTCGTCGGCCTTGTTCTGGGAGTGGCTCTCGACGGCACGGGATACGGCCCGGACGGAACGATCTGGGGCGGCGAGTTCCTTCTTGCCGACCGCCGGGACTACCGGCGCGTGGCCAGGTTCAAGCCCTACCCTCTCCCGGGCGGGGATGCGGCGGTAGTGGAGCCGTGGCGCATGGCCCTCAGTATCGCGGTAGAGGAGGATCTGCCGTGGCGGCCGGACCGGCGAGAGGCCTCGCGAAGCTCGGCCGTGGAACGTCTGCTCCGTTCGGGGCCGGGGTGCCCCCTCACCTCCAGCGCGGGCCGTTTGTTCGACGGGGCCGCGGCGATGCTGGGACTCTGCGACCGGGCCGGATACGAAGCGCAGGCCGCCATCCGCCTCGAGGCTGTCGCGGACCCGTCGGAGCGCGGAGGCTATCCGCACGCACTTGACCGCGGGAAGACACCCTGGGCGCTCGACTTCGGCCCCGCGTTCCAAGACATGGCGGAGGCGGTGGTGTGCGGCGCGGCGGTGGCGCAGACGGCGGGCAGGTTCCAGAACACCGTCGTGGCGGGCGTCGCCGAGACCTGTCTGACGCTCTGCGACGAGTACGGGATCGGCGACGTGGTCCTCTCGGGAGGAGTCTTCCAGAATCGGACGGTCCTGGAGGGCCTCGATCGGGCGCTTCACGATGCCGGACTCGCCGTGCATTCGAACGCGGCGGTGCCGGCGAACGACGGGGGGGTCTCTCTCGGCCAGGCGGCGGTGGCCTGCTCCCGGATGGAGGCGGCGGCATGTGTCTAGCCGTCCCTGCGCTCGTGACCTCGCTGGATTGGCCTCTCGCGACCATCTCGGTCGAGGGTGCGTTGCGGGAGGTGGATGTCTCGCTCGTGGGGGAGGTACAGGTGGGCGACTACGTGCTCGTCCACGCCGGCTTCGCCCTTCACCGGTGGGGCGAGGACGACTACCTCGCCTGGAAGGCGCTCATGGCTGAGATGGCTCCGGGCGGCGACGTCGGTCGGCCTGACGGCGATGGGCGTCGCGGTGGCGAGGGACTGTGACCTCCTTGCTCGACAGCGTGGCGGTCCGGGCTCGGCGGATCGGGCGGCCGGTGCGCTTGATGGAGGTCTGTGGGACCCACACGATGGTCGCGTTTCGCAGCGGGTTGCGTCGGTTGTTGCCCCCGGACGTGTCGCTGGTGTCGGGCCCCGGATGTCCGGTGTGTGTCACCCCACCGGGACTGATCGACGCCGCCGTTGAGCTGGGCCGGATGCCGGAGGTGACCATCGCCTCCTTCGGGGACATGGTACGGGTGCCGGGGAGTTCGTCATCGCTCGAGCAGGCTCGGGCCGAAGGCGTCGACGTGCGGGTCGTGTACTCCGCGGCTGACGCCCTGCGACTGGCGCGGGAGCGGCCGGAGCGGATGGTGGTGTTCGTGGCTGTGGGGTTCGAGACGACCGCTCCTACTGTGGCTCTCACGGTCGAGGCGGCCCAACGGTCGCGCGCGGAGGGATTCCTCGTGCTCGTCGCTCACAAGACCATGCCGGGGGCCATGGCGGCTCTGGTGGACGGAGACGAGATCCGGATCGACGGCTTCCTTTGTCCGGGCCACGTGAGCGTGGTCACGGGAGCCTCCATCTTCTCGTTCCTCGCCAAGGAGCACGGTGTCCCGTGCGTGGTGGCCGGGTTCGAGCCCGAAGACATCCTCAAGGGGATAGACATGCTTCTCGCTCAGATCGAGCAAGGGCGGAGCGAGATCGAGATCGAATACGAGCGAGCGGTGACCTGGGAGGGGAACCGAGCCGCTCAAGCGGCCGTGTTCCGCGTCTTCGCCCCGTGTGACAGTGAGTGGCGGGGGCTTGGCGTGATCCCGGGCAGCGGCTTGGGACTGCGGCCGGAGTTCGCGCGCTTCAACGCAGTCGAAAGGCTCGGGGTCGAGGTCCGGTCGGGAGACTCTCCGGCCGGCTGCCGGTGCGGGGACGTTCTCAGGGGGGCGATCACTCCCACCGAGTGTGCTCTGTTCGGCACGGCCTGCTCTCCCCGACGCCCCCTGGGGCCCTGCATGGTGTCGAGCGAGGGAGCGTGCGCGGCCTTCGCCCGTTACGGCCCGGGGCGGGCGTCATGAGCGACGAGCGTATTCTTCTCGGCCACGGTGGCGGAGGGAGCCTCACGGCGCGGCTGCTCGAGGACGTGATCCTGCCCGTGCTCGACGACCCCGTGCTTCACCGCTTGGACGACGCTGCGGTGGTGGAGGTGGAGACCGGGCGGCTGGCGCTCACCACCGACGGGTATGTCGTGTCGCCTCTCTTCTTTCCCGGCGGCGACATCGGGAAGCTGGCGGTGTGCGGCACAGTCAACGACCTAAGCGTCATGGGGGCGGAGCCGCTCTGGATGACTCTGGGGATGGTGCTCGAAGAGGGGCTCCCGGTCTCGGACCTCCGTGCAGTCGTGGAGTCGGTAGGCCGGTGGTCTCGGGCCGTGGGGGTGCGCGTGATCGCCGGGGACACGAAGGTGGTGGAGAGAGGGAAGGCCGATGGGCTGTATCTGACCACCACGGGCGTGGGGCGGATCGTTCCGGTCGAGTCACCCGGCCCGGGCCGTATCCGGGAGGGTGATACCGTCATCGTGAACGGTCCCTTGGGTGACCACGGCATGACCATCATGGCTCGTCGGTCGGGTCTCGCTTTCGGGGAGGGTCTGGAGAGCGACTGTGCCCCGCTCTGGGGTCTGGTGAAGGCGGTTCTCGAGAGCGGCTGCCGGGTCCACGCCATGCGTGACCTCACCCGCGGCGGACTGGCCGGGGCGCTGTGTGAGCTGGCCCGCGCCTCGGCAACCACGATCCTGGTAGAGGAGGCGAGCCTGCCGGTGAGGCCGGAGGTGAAGGGAGCATGCGACCTCTTGGGGATCGACCCCCTCACGGTGGCCAACGAGGGGAGGCTCGTGCTCTTCTGCGCGCCCGCGGATGCCGACAAAGCGCTCGCGGCCATGAACGGTCACGAGCACGGTGTCCACGCCCGGGTGGTGGGCGGGGTCGGCGCGGACGGCACGGGGATGGCCGTGCTGCGCACCACTTTCGGGGGGAACAGGATCATAGACCAGCCCGTCGGGGAGGATCTACCGCGGATCTGCTGACCCGTCACGGCTCGTTACGTCCTGTTTCGTTGCGCTGAATGGAAGGAGCCCCCGGGGGTGCCGGGGGCTCCTTCGTGATACTCGCTCGCCGCTGACGACGGCCCGTGATGCCGGCCGGGGACGCCGCTGCCGGCGGCCTGCGGCGCCGTTACTCGATGAACTTGCCTCGATCCACGTAGTGCGTGTGGAGGAGTTCGTGACTCTTGTGGCCGCAGGGCCCGTCGGTGAGGAACTCCTCATAGACCCGCGTGACCGCCGGGTTCTCGTACGACTTGCGTACGTCGAGGGTCTTCTCCTCGCCATAGATGGCCCTCGCTCGGGCGGCCCGGATCTCCGTGCTGGTGGGGATGGGCTGGCCACCCCCACCCAGGCACCCGCCGGGACAGGCCATGAACTCGATGAAGTGACACTGGCTGAACTTGCCGCCGGCTTTGATGTCCTCCATGACCCTCTTCGCGTTGGCGGTGCCGTGAGCCACCGCCACCTTGAGGGTGGCACCCTTGAGCCACTCCCAGTCGGGGACCAGGTGGGCGAGCAGACCCGGTACCGGTCCCACCTCGTCTATCGTGAGTTCCACGTAGCGGACGCCGTCGAATCCTCGGACAGGGATGATGTCGCCGTGCTCGTAGATGGTCTCGAGCTTCTTCCCGGTGACGATCTCGAGCACCGTGCGCAGGGCCGACTCCATCACGCCTCCGGTGGCGCCGAAGATGAGGCCTGATCCGGTGGCGCTGCCGAAGGGATCGTCGAAGTCCGACCTCGGCATGCTGGGTACGTGGAGCCCCGCCTGGCGGAACATCCTGCCCAGCTCTCGGGTGGTGAGTCCGTAGTCGACGTCCTTGTAGCCGCTTGAGTGCATCTCCGGGCGGTTGCACTCGAACTTCTTGGCCGAGCAGGGCATGAGCGCGACGCTCACGATCTTGGAAGGATCGACGCCCATCTTCTCGGAATAGAAGGTCTTGATGAGGGCTCCGAACATCTGCTGTGGGCTCTTGGCGCTCGAAAGATGGGGGATGTATTCGGGATAGAAATGCTCACAGAATTTGATCCACCCCGGTGAGCAGCTGGTGAACTGGGGTAGGGCCACCGACTCGTCGCCTTTCACCAGCGCGTTATAGAGGCGGAGGATGAGCTCGGTCCCCTCCTCGATGATGGTGAGATCGGCGGTGAAATTGGTGTCGAAGACGTTCTTGAATCCCATGCGCCGAAGAGCGGTGTTCATCTCGTAGGTCACCGTGGTGCCCGGCTCCAGATCGAACATCTCACCCATGGCCGCGCGGGGGGAAGGAGCGGTCTGGATGACCACGTGCTTGTCGGGATCATCCAGGGCCTTCCACACGTCCTCGGAGGCGTTCTTGGCATACAGAGCCGCGGTCGGGCAGCGGTTGATGCACTGGCCGCAGTTGATGCAGACCACCCCGGCCAGCGGTTTCTGCATGAAGGTGGCGATCTCCACTTGGCCCGAGCGGTTGATGGCCTCAAGGACGCCCACTTCTTGGACGTCGATGCAGGTGCGCACGCACCGGCGGCAGCGGATGCACTTGTTCATGTCACGGACGACCGAGTAGCTCGAGTCATCCACTGGCCTCGGGGTGTCGCAGTGACCGAAGCGGAAGCTGTCGACCCCGTATTCCTCCGCCAGTGACTGCAGTTCGCAGTTGCCGTTGCGCTTGCACGAATAGCAGTCGCCGCAGTGTTCGGAGAGGAGAAGGTCGAGGATGTGCCGGCGGGCCAGGCGCACGGCTTTGGAGTAGGTGCTGATCTTGATGGGAGCGGTGATGGGGTAGGCGCAGGAGGCCTGCAGGGTCCGCTGCCCCTCGACCTCCACCACACAGATGCGGCAGATGCCGGCGATCTCAAGGTCGGGGTGATAGCAGAGCGTGGGGATGCGCACCCCGATGCTTTTCGCGGCCTCAAGGATGGTCGTCCCCAGAGGGACCTTGGTCTCGATACCGTCGATGGTCACCGGGATGACCGCGCCGATGGCCTCGGGCGATACCGGGGCCGGCTCCAGATCGGGCTGGAAGAGCTGACTGAGCGGGGCCCGGCGCTTGGGGAGGCAGGTGTTCTTATCGGGCATGGATCTCGCCTCCGAAGTGCTCGAGGATGGAGAGGAAGGCCACCGAACTGGTCTGTCCCAGACCGCATTTGGAGGCGACCTGCATGGTGTTGGCTAGGCCTTTGAGCTCGTTTAGGTACTCGACCGAGCAGGTGCCCTCGCGGAGCATCTCCACTCCTTCTAGGAGCTTGCCGTTGCCGAGGCGGCAGGGGGTGCACTGGCCGCAGGACTCGTCTGCGAAGAAATGAAGGAGGTTGTGGGCCAGAGCCAGCATGTCCCGGCCGGGACCGACCACGATCACCGAGCCTCCGGTGGGGATGTCCTCGAAGGCGAGGCGCCGTTCGAACTCCGAACGGGGGACGCAGCGCCCCGAAGCGCCGCCGATCTGCACCGCTTTGGCGTCCTGGCCCCCCACCTGGCGCAGGAGTTCGCCCACGGTGATGCCGAAGGGGAACTCATACACGCCCGGCCGCTCGCAGTCGCCGGAGATGCTAAAGAGCTTGTGCCCGGTGGAGTTCTCCGTGCCGCAGCTTCGAAACCAGTCGACCCCCTTGGCAAGGATACAGGGCACCCAGGCCAGGGTCTCCACGTTGTTGATGACCGAGGGGCGGTTCAGAAAACCGGAGACCACCGGGAACGGCGGCCGGTTGCGGGGCTCGCCCCGGAACCCCTCCAGCGACTCGATAAGGGCCGTCTCCTCACCGCAGACGTAAGCGCCGGCGCCCATGGCCACCATGATGGTGAAGTCAAAACCTTCGAGGCCGCCGACGGCCTTGCCCAAGAGGCCGGTCTCTTCGCGCCGGGTGATGACCTCGCTTAGGTGGTCGCGCAGGTAGCCGTACTCGGCCCGCAGATAGATGAGACCCAAGGATGCCCCGATGGCCCGGGCCCCGATGGTCATTCCTTCCATCACCAGGTCGGCGAACTCGCTGAGGATGAGCCGGTCTTTGAAGGTGCCGGGCTCGCCCTCGTCGGCGTTGCAGATCAGGTACTTGGGACTCCGCGTTTCGGCGGCGGCGAAGTTCCACTTGACCCCGGTGGGGAAACCGGCGCCGCCGCGCCCTTTGAGTCTGGAGTCGCGCACCAGGTCGATGATGTCGCCGCGGGACAGGGCAAGAGCGGCCGCAAGACCCTCGCCGGGAGTGACCGAGGCGAAGGTGAGGTCGTTGGTGGTGGTGGTGATGGTGGCTGAGGTGCTCATGAGTCACACTCCGCTATCAGGCGGGGTGACGGAGCCGGTCGCGAGACTTGGGCCGCCTGCGAGGAGAACCTCTCGCTGCGGTTGCGGTACTCCTTCACGATCTCATGCACCGAGTCCGGGGTGAGGCGGGTGTAGACCTCTTCGTTTACCAGCATGGCCGGACCTTGGTCGCACATGCCCATGCAGTTGGCCCACTCCAGGGTGAACGAGCCGTCGGTGGTGGTTTCGCCGAAGGCGATCCCCAGGTCGCGTTCCAGCTGTTTGGCCACGCTTTCCTTGCCGGCCAGCTCGCAAGAGAAGGTCCGGCACAGGCGGAAGACGAAACGGCCCTCGGTCCGGGGCTGGACAAAAGCGTAGAAGGTGGCCACCGCGTCGACCTCGACCGGATGGATGCCCAGGACATCGGCGATGAGCTGCATGGCGTAGTTGTCTATGCCGCGGTACTTGCGCTTGACCTCACGCAGGATGGGGATGAGCGACGCCCGGTTGTTGCCGGTGAGCTCGGCCACCGCCAGCACGTCGTCGCGGAGTCTCTCTCGATCGGTGATCAGCATCATTGTCCTTCCCGGCCCGCGAGCAGCTGCCGTACCTTCTGGGCCAAGACGACCGGGTCGACCGGTTTCTCCTGGAACTCATCGACGGGGACCATCTCCGCGTCTTTGCCGATGCGCACCCCCATGGCCCGGTTCACGCTGGTCAGCATGAGGATGGGGAGGGTGTGGCCTTCGCGCCGGGCCTGGCGGGCAAACCGCAGGCCGTCGTCGGGCTCCTCCATCATGACGTCGAGGATGAGCAGGTCGGGTCTTGTCTCGGCGAGCGCCTTGAGGCCGTCTGAGACGTTCGAGGCGCTTTCCACCGTGTGGCCTTCTTTCTCCAATACGATCCGACCCGCTTCCACCATGTCCGGGTCGTCGTCCACGATCAGGATCTTGGACACTGCAGCTTTCCCCCTTGCTCGTTCGTTCCGCCCCGGCGGGCCGCTGCTGGCTCTCGCTGCGCGGCACTTCCACCGGGTATTGTGAATATTATCTCAGCTTGCCTGGATGTCGCGCAATGTGACGGTGAAGATGCTTCCGGAGCCCTTCTGGCTCTTGACCGTGGCGTCGCCGCGGTAGAGTTGAGCGAGCTTGCGTACGGTCGAAAGGCCGAGGCCGCTGCCCAGGATCTTGTGGGTGTCCTCGTTCTTGATGCGCACGAACTCGGAAAAGAGTTTGGCGCTCTCCTCGGGGCTCATCCCGATGCCGGTGTCGGCCACCGTGATACGGACCGTGTCACCGACCGGGCCGCCCACCGGGCCGCCCACCGGGCCGCCCGCACTACCGTCCGGTGCGACGTCCGCGGCGCGGCTCCCGGTCTCGTCCCGGGCTCCGTCGCGGGAGAGGGCGATGGTGACACTGCCGCCGTCCCGGTTGTACTTGACCGCGTTCGAGACGAGGTTGTTGAAGACGATCTCGATCTCACTCCGGTCGGCAGTCATGAATACCGGGTCGGGAGCGCGCAGGGTCATATCGATCTTTCGAGCCGAGGCTTCGGCCGCGAACATGTCCATGGTCGCTTGAGCCACGTCGCGCACGTCGACCTGCGAGAAGGTCCGCAGCTTCTGACCCGATTCGATGCGGGTGAGATCGAGTAGGTCGAAGATCAACTTGCGCATACCCTCGAGCCTCAGGAGGCTCCGCTCGATCATGTGCGCCCGCTCGGGCGGTTCGTCGGCTTCGAGGATCTTCAGATAGCCCTCGATCGCGTTGATCGGGGCCTTCAACTCGTGGGCGAGCACCGAGATGAAGTTGAACCGCACCTGGCGTTTCTCCTCGGCCAGCCTCCGGGCTTCGCGGCTGATGATCAACTGGTCGGTGGCCTTGCGCACCGAGTAGCGCAACTCCTCGGGAGAGAACGGTTTGGGGAGGAAGTCGTAGGCGCCCAGCTTGGTCGCCTGTACCGCGGTCTCGAACGTCGCGTAGGCGGTGATCATGATCGTGAGGATGCTGCGGTCCCGGTCGTTCAATTCGTTCAGCACGTCGAGACCACTCATGCCGGGGAGCTTGAGGTCGAGAAGGAGGAGGTCGAAGTCGGCCCCCGCCTCGACACTCTCGAGGAACTGTTCGGCGGTCGTGAAGTGGGTGGGGGCGTAGCCCACGTCGATACCCACGTCGGTGACATGGGCCCGGTACTTGGACAGGATACGGGCGACCGCCTGACACAGCGGCTCCTCGTCGTCCACCATGGCGACCTTGAGGATCTGGGGCTGGTCTACCATCCGACTCTCCCGGCTCCGGCTCAGGACCCGTTCTCGGTGCGGGGCAACGTGATCGTGAAGGTCGTCCCCCGCGGACCGGCGGTCGGATCGGCGTTGGAATCGACAGTGATCTGCCCCCGGTGCATCTTGACGATGCCGTGAGTGACGGCCAGACCGAGTCCGGTGCCCATCCCCACCTGTTTCGTGGTGAAGAACGGATCGAACAGCCGGGTCATGTTCTCCTTCGAGATGCCGGCGCCCGTGTCCGAGACTCGGATGGTCATCTCGCTCGGAGTGTCGGTGAGGGCGACTGTCAGCGTGCCCTTGTCGGGCATAGCCTGGAGCGCGTTGCTGAACAGGTTGGTGAGCACCTGCACCATCTGATCGGCGTCCACTTCCGCGACGGGGTCGCTCAGGCGGTTGTTCACCTGGACCCGGATGGTCTCCGGGGTCGGAGTGGTGCGTAGGACCTTCTCCACCAGCGCGCCGACGTCGGCCGGTTGGCGGACCACCCGGTTCTGGCGGGCGAAGTTCAACAGGCCGCTGATGATGCGCTTGCAGCGGTTCGCCTGGTCGACGATGGTCTCGAGATCCTGTCGGGTCTGCGACTGGGTCTCGCACTCCTCCAGAAGAAGGTTGGCGTGCAGGAGAAGGGTGCCCAGGGGGTTGTTCACTTCGTGGGCGATGCCGGCGGCCAATTGCCCCATGCTCGCCAGCTTGCCCGAGCGCTCGAGGGCTTCCTTGGCGTCTTCCAGCGAGCGGTGAGAGTCCTCCAGCTCGTCGTAGGCTTCCCGCAGTTGCTCGATGGTATGGGGCAGGCACATCTCCGAGCCGGCCAGCCCCGCGTACACGGCGTGAGCGTGGTCGAGACACGTATCGTAGCCGCAGGCTCCGCAGTCGAGCAGGTCTTCGGCCCTGAACTTGCCCATGCGGTGGAGGATCTCCTCCAGTTCGTCGGGGGTGGCCGAATCGCCCAGGGTCTGCTCGTCCGGGTAGTAGGCGCGGGAGAGGTCGAGCGAGCGATAGCGCTCCTTGGCCTGCTCCACTTGAGCGGCCTCCTCCTCGGTGAAGTCGTTCAGCCGTCCCCGGGCGTAGTTGCTCACCCGGGTGCGGCGCTGCAGCATGGTCTCGTCGCTGGTCATCCCCGCGCCTGCGAAACAGCCTTGGCAGGAGAGCACGTCGAGGAGTCTGGTATCGGCATGAGCCACGTCGAACTCGCTGATGGTCTCGACGAACTCCCCCCGCCCTTCGGCGACGATGACCTCGCCGCTGAGCAGGTCCTCCTTCAGCTCGGCCGTCTGCAGGAGGCCGCCGGATATGGGGAAGACCGCTCCCACTCCGCCGTACGGAGGATCGAAATGGTCGGGTTCGGTGAACGATTCCGGTCTGATCCCTCTCTTCTGGAACATGTTCCGGAGTTCGACGAAGGTGAGGACCGCGTCGACCTCGCCGTGGGTGGTGTCGATCGAGGCCCGCTTCTTGGCCACGCAGGGTCCGATGAAGACGACCTTGATGCCGGTCCCCAGATCGTGGCGCAGGACTCTCGCCATCGCCACCATGGGGGAGACCACCGGGGCCAGGTACGGCATCAACCGGGGATGGTACTTGCGCACAAAGGAGACCACCGCCGGACAGGGGGTGGTGATGTAGCGCTTGTCGGGATGGTTCTCGAGTAGACGCCGGTATTCGTGGGCCACCAGGTCGGCGCCCAACGAGACCTCGTGGACGGACGAGAATCCGAGCGCCCGGATCATCGCCACGAGAGTACCGGGCCCCACGTCGGTGAACTCGGCGGGGAAGCTGGGGGCGACCATGGCCACCACCTGCGCCTTCGATTGGAGCAGGCCGAAGGCCCGAGACGTGTCGTCCCGGACCTGCTTGGCGTTCTGACTGCACACCCGCAGACAGTTGCCGCAGCCGATGCACCGCGGTTGGATGACGCTCGCCTGGCCGTCGACCACCCGGATCGCCTTGGCCGGGCATTCCCTGACGCAGGCATAGCACATGCGGCATTTCTCACCGATGATGGTGATGAGAGGGTTGGCCCAAGTCGGCATCACTCACCACCCGAGGGGTCGTCTTCCGCCGGGGACGCCGCGTCGTCTCGGGTCACGGCGTCGTCCTGGGCCACGGCGTCGTCCTGGGCCACGGCGTCGTCCTGGGCCACGGCGGCCTTTTTGGCGGCCGCCAGCAGATCGGCGATCGTGGTGAGGAGCTTGACGGGGTCGAGCGGTTTGTCGAAGTAGGCGTCGACGTGCATCTGGGCCATGTCTTCAGCGGAACGCGGCCGGAAGTCCAAGCCCAGCGCGCTCGCCACCGAGGTGGAGATGATGACGGGGATCCCCGCGTAGCGCGGGTCGGTCTTGATGGCGCGGGCGAACGAGAAACCTGAATCGAGGCTGGTCATCATGAGATCGGAGATGACCAGGTCGGGACGCTCCTTCTCCATCTTGGTGAGGGCTTGGCGCGGCTCGGCCGCGGTCATGACCCGATAACCGGCCCTCTCGAGGATCATGCGGTTGATCTCGAGGAAGTCGTAATCGTCATCGACGATCAGGATGAGGGCCGGGGTATCGCTGGTCATGGCGTCCTCACAATAGCATGGGGTGTGAGCGGCTCTTGGGCCCGCCTCCTATACCCGCTTCTTCTCCGTGTAGTGGGTGTGTAGCAGCCTGTGCGAGACTTCACCGAGGGGCTCGCCCAGGTACTCCTCGTACAGGGCGATGATGTCGGGGTTCTCGTGAGACTTGCGCAGCTCGCGACCCTCGTCCTCCGCGTAGATGGCCCGGATCCGGGCCTCACGGACCGCGTCGGAGGTGAGACGAGGTTGCCCGCCTCCGCCGATGCAGCCGCCGGGACAGGTCATGATCTCCACGAAGTGATACGTGGCCTCACCGCTGCGGATGCGGTCGATGACCTTCTGGGCGTTGCCGAGACCGTGAGCCACGGCCACGTTCAGCGTCGCGCCTTCGAGGAAGGCCCAGTCGGGAGTGGTCTGCTCGATGGTCACCGAGGCCTCCTTGACTCCTTCGAGCCCGGCGATCGGCGTCACATGCAGGTTCTCGAACGGGAACGCCGTGCCGGTGACTATCTCGTAGGCTGTCCGCAGCGCCGCTTCCATGACCCCGCCGGTGACGGCGAAGATGTCGGCCGCGCCCGTGGACATACCCAGCGGTCTGTCCATGGTGTCGTCGGGCAGGCTGGTGAAATCGATGGCAGCCTGTTTGACCATGCGGCCGAGCTCCCGGGTGGTCAGTACGACGTCGACGTCCCTGATGCCGTCACGGCCCATCTCCGGCCGGTCACACTCGAACTTCTTGGCCGTGCAGGGCATGATCGACACCACGACGATGTCCTCCGGCCTCTTGCCCAGCTTGTCGGCGTAGTAGGTCTTGGCGAGGGCGCCGAACATCTGCTGCGGCGACTTACACGTGGACAGGTTGGCCAGCATGTCCGGGTTGTAGTGCTCCATGTAGTTGATCCAACCGGGGGAGCAACTCGTGAACATGGGGAGGGCCACCTCTTCGCCCTCCACGAGGGCTTTCTTGAGGCGGGTAAGGAGTTCCGTTCCCTCTTCCATGATGGTGAGATCGGCCGTGAAGTTGGTGTCGAACACCGCGTCGAAGCCGAGCCTCCGGAGGGCCGAGACCATCTTGCCGGTGACCAGGGTCCCCGGCTCGTAGCCGAACTCCTCACCGAGAGCGCCGCGGATAGCCGGGGCCGTTTGCACGATCACGTGCTTTCCCGGATCGTCGAGAGCCGCCCATACTTCCTCGACGGACGTGTTCTCGATGATGGCGCCCACCGGGCAGACCGCGGCGCACTGGCCGCACTGCACGCAGGCGACGTCGCTGAGGTCGCTGGCGAAGGCCGGGCCGATCACCGTGGTGAAGCCGCGGCCTTGCGGGAAGAGCGCGCCCACTCCCTGTATCTCGTTGCACACGGTCACGCACCGTCGGCAGTTCACACACTTGCCGGTGTCGCGGATGAGGGCGGGAGTGGAGGTGTCGACGATGCGCCGGGTTCTCTCGCCGACGTAGCTGACCTGGTCCACGCCCAACTCGAGGGCGAGGCTCCGGAGCTCGCAGTCGGCGCTGCGCAGACACGTCTGGCAGTTGCCGTCATGCTCGGAGAGGAGTAGTTCGAGGACGGTGCGGCGCCCCCGGCGTACGCGGGGCGTGTTGGTCCGCACCACCATGCCGTCGTTGGCGGGCTGGGTGCACGACGCCACCAAGGTGCGCGCACCCTCGATCTCGACCAGGCACAGGCGGCAGGCGCCGATCGCTTGGACACCCTCCAGATAGCACAGGGTGGGTATTCTGGCGCCCGCCTGCCGGCAGGCGTCCAGGACCGTGGTGCCCTCGGGCACCTCGATCCTCATGTCGTCAACGGTCAGGACAGGCATTACTTCACGTCTCCTTGCATATCCGCAACCTGCGCGGGGATCTTGCCGTAGTCGCAGCGGAGACACCGTCTGGCCTCGGCGCAGGCCGTGTCCAGGTTCCAGGACAGTTCCACCTCGTCGAACGTGCACGCCCGGGCACCCGGGTCGAGACACACGACCGCGGCCCGCGGAGTGGCCGTCGGATCGGCGTCCGGGTCGAAAGGCACGTCGACGGCGATGTCGCGCCGCCAGAACGCGTGATTGGCTCCGGTGAGGTACTGATCGATGGCCGCCGCCGCTCGTTCTCCGGCGCCGACCGCCTCGACCACCGAAGCCGGGCCGGTGACCGCGTCACCGCCCGCGAACAGCCACTCGACCGAGGTCGCGCCGGTACGGCGGTCGGTCTTGAACCAGCCGTCCTGCAATCCGACCGGCTGGCCGCCCAGCAGGGTCTCGGCGTCGAGCGACTGGCCTACCGCCGCGATCACCTGGTCACACTCCACCGTGAAGTCGGGGTTGCGGCCGGCGACCGGGCGGCGGCGGCCGCTTCGGTCGTAGTCGCCCAGGGCCATCTGCCGACAGAGGACGCCGGTCACGGCGCCGGACGCGTCGCGCACGATCTCTTTCGGGCTGGTCAGCGGGAGTATTTCGATACCCTCCTCGTCGGCTGCGATGATCTCTTCGGCCCAGGCCGGCATCTGCGCCCGCTGCCGTCGATAGAGGATGGTCACGTGGTCGGCCCCGAGCCGGCGAGCGGTGCGAGCCGCGTCGATGGCGGAGTTGCCGCCTCCGATGATGGCCACCTGCCTACCCACCGCGGTGGTGCCGTTGACGTTGTAGTCACGCAGGAAGGAAAGGGCCTCGGTCACGCCTTCGCCCTCCTCGCCGGGCAGCCCGAGGCTCACGCCGTCGGGCGCGCCCACGGCCAAGAAGACCGCCTCGTAGCCTTGGTCCTTGAGTTCGGCCAGGGTGAAGTCGACGCCCAGGGCCAGGCCGGTCCGGAGGGCGACGCCCATGCTGTCGATCATGCTGATCTCGCGACCCAGTTCCTCGCGGGGAAGCCGGTAGGCGGGGATGGCCTGCACCAACATGCCACCTGGGCTGGGCTCTTTCTCGAAGATGGTCGGCCTGTAACCGAGCCGAGCCAGGAAGTAGGCGCAGGAGAGGCCGGCCGGGCCGCTGCCGATCACGGCGACCTTGCGGGCCGCGTTGTCGGCGTTCTCCAGCACACTGGGCAGTCGCGCTTCGGTCTCCTGCTCGGTCATGAAGCGCTTGAGACTGCGGATGGCCACCGGTTCGTCCAGGGCCGCGCGTTGACACTTGCTCTCGCAGGGGTGGAAGCACACCCGGCCGCAGATGCTGGCCAGCGGGTTGCGTTCCCGGTGCAGCTTGAGGGCCTCGTCGAACCGCTTCTCCCCGATGAGGCTGACGAACCCGGGGACGTTCACACCGGCCGGGCAGGCGTTGCTGCACCGGGCGGTGAACATGCTCGAGCAGACACCGGCTTCGCAGTAGTGGTCCCTGATGTGGGCCTCGTACTCGTGCCGGAAGTGACGGATGGTCGACAGTACCGGGTTGGCGGCTGTCTGGCCCAGGCCGCACAGGGCGGTGTCCTGGATGGTGGTGCCCAACTCGACGAGGGTCTCGATGTCGCCCTCTTCACCCTCTCCGTTGCAGATGCGGGTGACGATCTCGAGCATCCGCTTGGTGCCGACCCGGCAGGGTGGGCACTTGCCGCAACTCTCGTCTTGTATGAAGTCCAGGAAGTAGCGGGCCACGTCGACCATGCAGCTGTCGTCGTCCATGACGATGCATCCGCCGGAGCCCATGATGGCTCCCAGCTCCTGCAGGGTCTCGTAGTCGACCGCGACGTCGAGGTCGGTCTTCGGGATGCATCCGCCGGAGGGACCCCCGAGTTGGACCGCCTTGAGTTCCTTGCCGCCGGGCACGCCGCCGCCGATCTCGTAGACGATCTCTCCGAGCGGCACCCCGATGGGCACCTCGACCAGACCGGCGTGCTGGATGGCCCCGCCGAGCGCGAAGACCTTGGTGCCCTTGCTCTTCTCGGTCCCCGTGCTGGCGAACCACTCGGCGCCCTTCATGATGATGGGCGCGATGTTGGCGAAGGTCTCGACGTTGTTGAGCACGCTGGGCTTGTCCCAGAGACCCTTCTCCGCTGGGAACGGGGGACGGGGCCGCGGCTCGCCGCGGCCGCCCTCGATGGAACGCATGAGCGCAGTCTCCTCACCGCAGACGAACGCGCCGGAGCCCATGCGGATCTCGAGGTCGAAGTCGAAGCCGGTCCCCATGATGTCGGCGCCGAGCAGCCCCATGTCCCGGGCCTGGTCGATCGCATACTGGAGCCGCTCCACCGCCAGGGGGTACTCGGCCCGCAGGTAGACGTAGCCCTGCTTCGCCCCGATCGCGTACGCTCCGATGGCCATGCCCTCGATGAGGCTGTGCGGGTCGCCTTCGAGCACCGAGCGGTCCATGAAGGCCCCGGGATCGCCCTCGTCGGCGTTGCAGAGGATGTACTTGACGTCCGACTCGGTCTGGCGGGCGAACTTCCACTTGAGTCCGGTGGGGAAGCCGGCGCCCCCGCGGCCGCGGAGACCGCTGCGGAGCACTTCGCTCACCACTTCGGCCGGAGTCATCTCGGTGAGGGCCTTGGCCAGGCCCTGATATCCCTCCCGGGCGACGTACTCCTCGATCTTGAGTGGGTCGATGATGCCGGAGTTGCGCAGGACGATCTTCACCTGGCGGTTGAAGAACTCCACGTCGCCCATCTCGGCGACGGTCTTGTCGGTGCCGGGAGCGTGGCTGACCAGCCGCTGCACGACGCGACCCTTGAGCAGGTGTTCCTCCACGATCTCGCGGACGTCGTCGATCTTGACGTTCTGATAGAAGACCCCGTCGGGGTAGATGAGGACGACCGGCCCGACCGCGCATGGGCCGAGGCAGCCGGTCTCGACGACCCGGTTCTCGGCGGCGAGATCGTGGTCGCCCAATTCCTTGGTGAAGGCGGCGCTGATCTCCAGCGCGCCGGAGGCGATGCACCCCCCGCCTGTGCAGACGAGGACGTGGTTCTTAATATGATCCATGGCGGATTCCCCTGGTTCTCATTCTGGCGCTCACGCCTGCGACTGGACGAGGTACTGGGACACGGGAGAGCCGCCCATGAGGTGCGACTCCACGATCTCGTGCACCTTCTCGCGCCCGTCGAGGCGGCCATACCGGTAGGTGGTGCCGTCGGCTGTCTGGATGGTGGCCATCGGCTCCATCTCGCAGAGGCCGGCGCATCCGGACTGGTGGATGGTGACGTTGTCGAGCTTGGCGTCGGCGATCTCGGACATGAACGCCACCACCAACTCCCGGGCCCCGGCGGCGATGCCGCAGGTGCCCATATGGACGGTGACCTTCATCTCTTTCGCGCCGGAACGCAGGTCGACGCCCTCCTTGGCCTTCGCGGCCATGGCCAGGAGGTCGGCCGGGCTCTTGATCTTGTCGGCCATGGTCACACGCTCCTCTCGCCGGCTCCGGCCGCTACCGCTTCCGGAGCGTATTGGCCCAGGATCTCGCCCACTCGGGTCGGTTTGACCCGGTGATGGACGATGTCGTTCACGGTGATGACGGGAGCCAGGCCACAGGCCCCGAAACAACGGGCGACCTCGAGCGAGAACTCGCGGTCTTCGGTCGTCTCACCCACGTCGATCCCCAGTTCTTTCCTCAGAGCGTTGAGCACCGCCATGCCCCCGCGCACGTAACAGGCGGTCCCGAGGCACACCCTGACCAGGTTGCGTCCCCGGGGCACGGTGGAGAAGAACGAATAGAAGCCGACCACGCCGGCCACCTCGCTGTATGGCTTGCCCATCCGCTCGGCGACCCGTTTGAGGGCCACCTCCGGCAGATAGCCGAAGATGCCCTGGGCCGTCTGCAGCACCGGGATGAGGGCTCCCGGGCGGTCCTTCTGACTCTCTATCACTTCGTCCAGGCGCGCGAGGAGCTCTTCTTCCGAAGGCTCTTCGCAGCAGCCGTTGCGGCCGCAGTCGTGTTTCTCTCTATCGTTCGCCATCCCTAGGACTCCCTTGCCGTTTCTCTCATGTCCAGCTATCCCGTCGAGCCGTGCTCGCTCTGTCTTCACCCACGTCAGGGGCCCTCCGCGTAGCGCGTGAGCCGGTCTATCCCCTGGGCGGCCGGAGCCGCCACCAAGGGAGGGTCGAACTCGTCGCCGGAGAGGCTGACGGCGAAGCGGACCGCGGGGTTGGTCGCGACAGTGACCAACAGCGTGGTGGCGATGTCGCCCAAGGGTGGACGGTCCACGTGGCCGAGACGCATGAAGACCTGCACTCTCGTGCCCCCGAGACGTTCGGAGGGTCCGATCTCGAGGTCTCCGCCCGCCGCCTCGGCCTCCGCCTTGAAGAGGCTCAAGCCCAGCCCGGTCTTCTTGCCGGGTTTGGTCGTATAGAAGGGGTCGAGGGTCTGCTCCGGGGTGGTCGACAACCCGGAGCCGTCGTCATCGACGGTGAGGCGCACCTCGTCCGAAGCCCTGTCGATCACCAATCCCACGTCCACGCAGGTCGCTCCGGCCCGGATGGAGTTCTCGAGGATCTCGAGCAGATAGAGGGACAGATCATGCACGGGCGGCGCTCCTCCCGTTGGCGGCGGCGAGAGCCAGCACCAACTCGGCGAAGGTCGGCTCGGCCATACGTAGTCCGGTGACCGCGGAACCGATGTCTTCGAGATAGTGAGCGTCAGAGGAGCCGATCACGGGGAGGCCGAGGGCTCGGAACTCCTCCAGCCTCGGCGAGTCGGCGGGAAGATGGCGCGACGTCTCCACCGCGTCGAAGCCGGCGTCGTGGGGGAAGAACCCCAGTTGGGAGTACACGCTGAACGACCGTCGGTCGACGTGAGCCGCTATCGCGAGCCCTCCGGCCTCGTGGATGAGGGCGACCGTCTCGTCGAGGGCGAGGGGAGCGGCCAGAGCCAGGGCCGCGCTCTCTTCACCCACCGGGCCCCCGTCGGCGGCCACCAGCGGCTGCACGCCGAAGAACGAGTAGTATCCGGCGTCGGCCACTGGGAGCAGGGCCCGGAGCCGGGAGCCGACCCCTTCGGCGGTCTCGACGTCGGGGAAGAGGCCCACCACGTGGGCTTCCTCCCCGCCGGCGAGTTCCATGCCGGCCAAGACCACCAAGTGGTCGCCGGCCGCCTCCTGGACGGCCCGCACGTTGCCGGCGCTGTTATGGTCGCAGATGGCGATCATGTCAAGCCCGCGTTCCCGGGCCGTCTTGACGATGGCGGGCGGGGTCATGTCGTCCGAGCCGCACGGCGACAGCACCGTGTGGATGTGCAGGTCGGCCCGGAAGAGTCTGAGGCCCTCGGTCATGGCTGCCGGCCGGTCGCTCAAGCATGGGGTCCTTCCGCTCCGGTCTTCACGAGTCCCCTCCTCTGATCCCCAGGGCGTACAACCGCCCCACGACATCGAAGGTGTCCTTCTCGGTGCCGTAGAGGAACAGACCCTCATCGGTGGCCCGCTCCACTATCTCGGCGTCCGGGGTCCGTCCACACGAGAAGATGACCGCTCTCAGTCCGGAATGGCTCGCCACCGCGATCACGTTCAAGTGGACCTGCAGCGTGACGAGCACACCGCCCGCGGGGGCGTGGGCCAGGACGTCGCTGAGCAGGTCGGAGGCATACCCCTGCGTGATCTCGACGTCGGTGCCGCCGGGCGCCGCCGGCGTCAACTCGGTGAGATCCAGGGCCTGTACGAGCTCCTCTAGTCTCATCTGTCCGACTCCTCCTTGTCTTCGCCCACGTAGGGACACAGATCGACAGCGGCCCGCTCCATGACGACGTCTTCGGCGAGCGCAGCGCAGGTGGGGGCTCCGCAGGCCCCGCAGTCGCGGCCCGGGAGTGAGCGGATCACCGCCTGCAGACGGCCCAGCTTCTCGATGGCTCGACCCATGTCGGCGTCGAGTCGGATGCCGGGACGGATGGAATAGGGCCGCCGACGCGCCGTGGCGGTATGGGGGCGACGCCCCTCGGCAGATGAACGCGCGGTCTCGACCGCGGCGCGCCCGCGCTCCCAGCGCAGCCTCGATACGTGGTGGTCCTCGGCGATCAGTGGAGAGCCGAAGCATCCGCCCTCGCAGGAGAAAGGCTCGAGCACCAGGACGTCGTCGAGCAGACCGTTCTCCAGTTCCTCCAGCACCGCGATCACGTGGTCCATCCCTGTGACGGTGAGGGGGGCCAGTGCCTGGGAAGCCCGCGCCGCCGGGGTTCCGCTCGCGCCCGGGGTCCCGCTCGCACCGGAGGTCCCGCTCGCGTCGACGGTCCCGTGCGCGCCCGGGGTCTCGTGCGCCGCGACCCGGTCGGTCGCGTCGGCAGCCGCGGAGGATCCGAGGCCGCCATGGGCGAGCACTGCCATCACCGCCTGCCGCACCGCGCCCGGGGTCAGGCATTCGACGTCCGCCCGCGCGCACCCGTCGACAGTGTCCTCTTCGGGGCAGAGGAGGGCCGAGCGCTGGCTGGGGCAGGAGACTACGCACGCGAGCGGCCGGTCGGCGTAGGCGCTCCGGAGAGATCCCCAGGGCGACTCGAAGGCGGCCAGGTGCGCCACCAGCGAGGGGAAGCGCAGTTCGATCAGGTTCACCACCGCCGGACACGAGGGCACGATGACCGGTCTCGGTCGGGCATCGCCTTCGCCGCCCGCGGCAGCCTCGAAGCCCTCGGGCTTCGGCGGGGCGCCATCGGGCTCCACCGTGTCGTCGACGCATGGGCTGGTCATGTCCGCGACGGCGTCGCGCAAGGCTTCCTCGAACGGGGCGACCGTCACCACCTCGGCGAAGCCGAGCGACCCCAGGCCGGCCAAGACCTGGGCCGGTGTGTGGGCGGGGCCGCACGCGGCGAGAAGGGCCGGGGGTACGGCCAGGACCATGTCCTCCTTGCCCTGAAGGTCGCCCAGTCCGGGAGCGTCGGTCCGGATCGAGAGGGCCTCGGGCGCGCACGCGGCGATGCAGCGGGCGCAGTCGACGCACAGGTGCTCGAGCACGCTTGGCCTACCCTCACGGACGCGCATGGCCTGCGTGGGGCAGGCCGCCAGGCAGGAACGGCAGTCCCTGCAGCGGTCGGCGGACGCATAGAGGGAGATGGTGCACGGCGGACATGTCGCTTCCGGCCGCAGGCTCACGGTGAAGCTCACCCGGGTGCCCTCGTCCGGCCGGGAGGTGACGCGCAGGCGATCGCTGTTGCGGCGGATGTTCGGGAGGCCCATCCCCGCCCCGAACCCGAGAGCCCGGGCCTCGGGGCCCGCGGTGGAGAAGCCTTCGGTCATGGCCCGCTCGATGTCGGGGATGCCCGGCCCCGAATCGATCACCTCGACGTCGACCCGGGTGTCGGTGAGAGAGGCTTCGAGCCGTCCGCCCTGGGAGTGGATCACCACGTTCATCTCCGCTTCGTAGGCGGCGATCATCGTGCGCCGGATGGCCTCGGCGTCGGCTCCTATCCGCTTGAGATGCTCCTTGATGGCGCGCGAAGCCGCCCCCGCTCTGCGGAAGTCGTTGCTCGCGATCTCGTAGGATACGAATTCCATCACATCACCCGTCGTCCGCCTCAGGACCGGTCGCTCTCCGACAGCGCCTGGTAGATCAGGCCACAGGTCTCGAACACGCTGAGCGGAGAGACCATGATCAGGGTCTGGTTGGCCCTCGCCATCTCGAGGAGTTCCTCCTCCGGGTCGATCCCGTCGACGAAGCACACGCCTGGGACTTCCATGAGTTCGGCCACCCGGACCATCTGCAGGTTCGCCAGGTTGGTCACGAGCAGCGTGCTGGAGGAAGCCTCGTTCAGGAGATCGCTGACCCGGTCGCCGGCGTATATGCGAGTGACTTCGGCGTCCGGGGGACCGGGGGTCAGGATCCGCGCACCGATCTTCTGAGCGAGTCCGTCGAGCTTCATGTGGGCCCCTGAGAGGAGCGAGTCGATAGTCTGGATCATCGGTTCCATGCTGTCTGCAACCCGGCCGGGCCTGCCCTCGCCGCGTTCGTCGGCCCCTTCGTCCTCGGCGTCGTCGGTCCGGGTCTCGTCCGGGTATTCCTGGCGGGCGAAGAAGGCGGCCGATTCGAGCGCCGAGGTGATGTCCATGTGGTCGACGAAGACCTCGTCCGGCACTTGGAGGGCCACGGCGGTGAAGTCGACGATGCTCCGGACCCCGGCACGCACGAGGGCCCCGGCGGTGGTCTGTGCCCACTGTGGCGGCACGGCCAGGATCGCTATCCGTATCCGTCTCTTCCTGACCACGCTCTCCAGCTCGGAGATGTCGTGGACCGGACAGCCCTGGACGGTGGTCCCGATGAGGGAGGGATCGGTGTCGAACCCGGCCGCGATGCGGAGGAAGGGGCGACGCTCTCCGAAATGGGCCAGCAGCGACCGTCCCAGCCTGCCTACGCCGACCAGAGCGACGTCCTGACGCTGGGAACCGTCGAGAAGGCTCTCGATGCTGGCCAGACAGGTGCCGACATGGTAGCCGCGGTTCGGACTCCCGGAGTAGCCGATGACCATGAAGTCACGGCGGACCTGAGCGGCGCTGACGCCCGCGAGATGGGCGAGTTCGTGCGAATAGACGTTCTCGGCGCCGCTCGCGCGCAGGTCGTCGAGCAGCCGACGGTAGAGGCTGAGTCTTCCCACAGTCTTACGGGATATCGTTGATCTGCCTGTCGTTGCCACCGGACCCGACCTACCTTTGGGGGCGCCCGCGCACCGTCCGACCGCGGACGTAGCGTTACGAAGGTAACACTGTTACACTATTCACAATTCGACAATTTACTCTATCATCGGGGAAGCGTCAACGCGGTCGTGGAGCGTTTCGGCAGATGGCGGAAGGGAAATATCTGCACCACACACGGGTCGCGGACCCGGATGACCAAGGAGGGACTGCTATGAGTCACACGATCATCGGTGTCCACATCGCCAAGCGCACCGAGAACGTGCCCGCGGTGCAGGCGGTCCTCACGAAGTTCGGCTGCAGCATCCGTACCCGTCTCGGCCTTCACGATGCCGACGCCAGGAGCTGCTCTCCCAGCGGACTCGTCCTCATCGACGCCTTCGGCGACGAGGTGGAGGAGTTCTACGCCGAACTCAAGAAGCTCAAGGGCGTCGACGTCCAACGGATGGATTTCGCCGACTGACGATCGGGCCGAGCATCAAGCGGACAGATCGACACGACACATCGACACGGCAGACCGACACGATGGATCGACGAGCGTATAAGGAGAACGAGACCGGATGTCAGCAATCGCAGATCGGACCACGACCCTGAGATGCGTCGCAGCGATCGGGGCGGTGGTCCTTGCCCTCACCCTGGTGATCATCGGGGCCGCGGGATGCGGCTCGGCAGACTCGGAAGACGCCGCGACCGCGGCCAAGCTCGAGAAGCTCACCCTGGTGGCGCCTCCGGGCCCGATGGCCATACCTATGCTCTACATGGTCACCAACGACAAGCTGGCCGATGTCGCCGATGAGACCGAGCTCGTCATCTGGCAGAACGCCGAGCAGCTCAAGGCCATGGTCGCCGGAGGGCAGGGCGATTTCGTCACGATCCCGTCGAACAACTCCGCCATCTTCTACAACAAGGGTCTGGCTCTGAAGCTGCTCGACATCTCGGTCTGGAACATCACGTATCTGGTGACGACCGACCCGGCCGTGACCAGCTTCGCCGACATCGAAGGGCGGTCCCTGGTCGTGTCGTTCCAGGGGAGCGTCCCCGACGTGATGTTCCAGTATCTGGCGGGCAAAGAAGGCCTCGACCCGGCGGTCGACTTCGATCTCCGTTACGCGGCCGATCCGACCCAAGCCGCGCAGTTGTTGCTCGCCGGCGAGGTCGACAACGCGGTGCTGGGCGAGGCCCTCGCGACTGCCGTGGTCCTGCAGAGCAAAGACTCCGAGCGGCCCCTCGCCAAAGCGTTCCCGTTCGACCGCGCCTGGGCGGCGGTCGCCGGCGAGGGGGTGCTGACCCCGATCGCGGGCACCGTGGCGACGGCGGGCGTCATGGACCGTCCGGAGGTGGTCGCGGCGTTCGCACGGGAGTACGAAGCGGCGGTGGAGTGGATGCTGGCCGATCCCGAGGCGGCTGGGACGCTGATCGAGACGGGGCTGCCCGAACTCGGTCTCAAGGCCCCGGTCATGACGGCCTCGCTCAAGAGCATCACCTGGGACTACACGCCGGCGGCGGAAGCCCGCCCGAGCCTGGAGGCGTTCTACCAGGCCCTGACGGAGCTCTCCCCCGAAGTCGTCGGCGGCAGATCGCCCGACGATGGTTTCTACTACACCCCCTAGGGGGACGACAGAGCAGCTGGGGAAAGGGGCCCGGGCGCTCTACGCGATCCTGGGAGCGGTCGCCATCCTGGTCGCGTGGCAGGTGGTCTCGCTGTTCATGAGCCCGGCGTTGATGGCTTCTCCGTGGGCCACGGCCAAAGCCCTTGCCTCCCTGGCCGGGGAGGGGACGCTCTGGATCCAGATCCTCGTCACTCTCAAGCGGCTGGTTATCGGTTTCGCGGTGGGGGCGGCGACCGGGCTCATATTGGGCATCCTGGCCGGACTCGGCTCTCGGCTGCGTTCGTTCCTGGAACCGCTGCGGTGGACGGGCATGACCATGCCGGCGGTGGTCATCGCTTCGCTGGCGATGTTGTGGTTCGGACTGGGTGACGCCGCCGTCATCTTCCTCGTGGCCGTGATCGTGATCCCGGTGGTGTTCGTGAACACGGTGGCCGGCGTCCTCGCCGTCGACCGGCGGCTGGTGGAGATGGGTCGGGTCTACCGCTTCCCCGGGCGGCTCCTGCTCACCGAGGTGTACCTGCCGGGGATCGGCTCGCCGGTCATGGCCGGATTGACCCTGGCCACGGGCGTCGCCGTGCGGGCGGTGGTGCTGGGAGAGGTCCTCGGAGCGATGGAGGGGATAGGGTTCGCCTTCTCCCGGGCCAGCAGTCTGCTCGACGCCCCGGCTCTCTTCGCCTGGATCGTGGTGCTGCTCGCTCTCATGGGATTGCTCGAGTTCGGGCTGCTCCGACCCCTCAAGCGAAGGGTGATGCGCTGGAGGAAGACAGAGACATGATCATCTTCGACCACGTGACGAAGAGCTTCGACAGTCTCACCGTCCTCCAGGATCTCAGCCTGAAGGTGGACGACGGCCAGATCGTGGCGGTGGTGGGTCCGTCGGGGGTGGGGAAGACGACCATCCTCAAGCTGATCACGGGCATCGTCGCTCCGGACAAGGGGCGGGTGACGGTCGCGGAGGGTGTGGTCGGGTACGTCTTCCAGGAACCGCGGCTGCTGCCCTGGCGGACCGCGCTCGACAACGTCGCCGTGCCGCTGCGGGCGCAGGGGATGGGGAAGGCCGCGGCCCGGTCGGCCGCCGCTCACTGGCTGGAACGGGTGGGATTGAAGGGGTTCGAGGCGTACCACCCCGCCGAGCTCAGCGGGGGGATGGCCCAGAGGGTGTCGATCGCCAGGGCCTTCGCCGCCGGCCCCAGGATCTTGCTCATGGACGAGCCCTTCAGCAACATGGACGCCGGCCTGAAGGAGTCGCTCATCGAGATACTGCAGGGGATGCTGGCCGAGCGGCCGGCCACTGTGGTCTACGTGACCCACGAGATGATGGAGGCCCTTCGCTTGGCCGACCGGATCGTCGAACTGACGCCCGATCACGCCCTGCGCGAACTGGATCTCAGCGACCGCCGTGCGGCGGCCGAGGAGTGGCGGTCCAAGTTCGTACCTCGGTCGTAGGAGATCCGGACGCCCCGCCCGCTAGCCTCGGGTCGTCGACGACGACCGTCCGAGACTGAACCAGAAAGGGAGGGGCCATGTTCGACAAGCAACCATGGATGCAGCGCGCAGGTGAATACCCGCGTTCCGACCAGGAGTACTTCGGACTCCTTTCCCGGGCCGTCTTCTCGGCCGGATTGGGGCCGAAGGTGGTCGAGTCCCGGTGGAACGGTCTGCGGAGCGCCTTCCACGAGTTCGACCCGGCGCGGGTGCAGGGGATGGGGGAGACCGAGGTGGCGGCGCTCTTGAGCGACCCGGAGGTGATACGCAACCGGCGGAAGATCGAGGCGGTGATCAAGAACGCCGGCTCGTTCCTCGACCGGGTGAAGGAGCACGGCTCGTTCCATACCTATCTTGGCGCCCTGGGGGCGGCCGAAGACATGGAGACCGCGGCGGAGAAGCTCCGAGAGGTCTTCGCCCACCTGGGGCGGACGTCGGCGCTCTTCTTCCTCTTCAGTGCCGGATGGCGGCCACGTTTGCCTTTGTCCTCAGATGGCTAGAAGCATAGTGAGACCCCGATAGCGACACCTCGGTTTCGACCGGTAACGAGCGAAAGGGGGGGCGCCATGGATCCGCTGGTCCGACAAGAGTACGAGACCAAGCTGCTCGACTGGATCGCCCAGGGGTACCAGATCCTGGCGGACGACGTCGACGGCGAACTGCGGCTGACCGTCCTCTATGTCTTCGCCGAGGGGGCGCCGGCGAGCGAGCGCGAACAGGAGCACTGGCCGATGACGGCCGAGATCGTGCAGATGCTCGACGATAACGGCATCGAGATCTCCCGTGCTCTAGCCGGTCCGCGGCCTTGGGCGGGACCTCACCCCGAGTAGCCTGAAGACGCTGCGCGCCACTCCATGGGGCAGCGGTCAGATACCACTGATGAATGGTATCTTGTCGTCTGCACGTCTTCACTCGGGCTGAGCGAAGCCGCGACGATGTCGGGGGGCGTCCTCCCGGCTGCCGGCCCATAGGAAAGGAGTCCCCCTTGTCTCGAGAAGTTGTGATCCTCAGCGCGGTGCGTACGCCCGTGGGCCGTTACCTGGGCTCGCTGACTGAGATCCCCGCCTCGCAACTCGGCGCCATCGCCATGACCGAGGCCCTGAAGAGGGCCGGGGTCGATACCACTGAGGTCGATGAAGTCATCATGGGCAACGTCCTTCAGGCCGGACAGGGTCAGAACCCTGCCCGCAAGGCGTCCCTCCTGGCCGGCATCCCGCAGGAGATCCCTGCCTGGACTCTCAACATAGTCTGCGGATCGGGCATGAAATCCGTCCACATCGCCGCTCAGCAGATCAAAGCCGGAGATGCCGAGGTGGTCCTGGCCGGCGGTATGGAGAACATGAGCGCTGCTCCGTATCTGATCCCGAAAGCTCGTCAGGGATACCGCATGGGGGACGGCGTCCTGGTGGACGAGATGATCATGGACGGACTGCAGTGCGCCATGAACAACTACCACATGGGCATCACCGCCGAGAACATCGCCGAGAAGTACAAGGTGACCCGGGAACGGCAGGACCAGATCGCCTATCAGAGCCAGATGAGGGCTGCCGAAGCCATCGCCGCCGGTAAGTTCAAGGCCGAGATCGTCCCGGTCGAGATCCCGCAGCGCAAGGGCGATCCCGAGATCTTCGACACCGACGAACACGGCCGCGCCGACACCACCTTGGAGGGCCTGGCCAAGCTCAAGCCCGCCTTCAAGAAGGACGGCACCGTGACCGCCGGTAACGCCTCGGGCATCAACGACGCCGCCGGCGCCTTCGTGGTCACCTCCGCCGAGTGGGCGGAGAAGCGGGGCATCAAGCCGCTTGCGACCGTCGTGTCCTACGCGACCGCGGCCCTCGACCCAGCATACATGGGCATGGGTCCTTACTATGCCACCATGAAGATCATGGAGAAGTCGGGCATGAAGGTCGAGCAGATGGACCTCATCGAGTCGAACGAAGCGTTCGCGTCTCAGTGTGGAGCCATCTCCGACCTGCTCGACTTCGACAACGACAAGACCAACGTCTACGGGGGGGCCATCGCGCTCGGGCATCCCATCGGGGCCTCGGGCGCCCGTATCCTCACCACTCTCATCCACGCTCTCAAACAGGAGGGCGGCACGTACGGTCTCGCTACCATGTGCATCGGCGGCGGCCAGGGTGTCGCCACTATCGTCAAGGTCTGATCCTAGGAGGAACACGTGAAGGACCGGGTTGAACAAGCACTCGACCTCATCCGGCCGGCTCTACAGAACGACGGCGGCAACGTCGAACTGGTGGACGTCGACGAGGACAACGGCATCGTCAAGGTGAAGCTCGTGGGCGCCTGCGGGAGTTGCCCGATGTCGCAGATGACCCTGCGCATGGGCGTCGAGCGGGTCCTCAAAGAGCAGATCCCCGAGATCGTCGAGGTACAGGCCGTCTAAGTGGATGCTGCGAAAGTGAAGGCCGTCTAGGACTTGATCTTGGTCAGGCCGCCGGTAGCCCGGTCGAACTGGTCCTTCAAGTAGGTGAGTTGGCCCGTCGTGGCCGAAAGGCGTTCCAGCCTTTCGGCCACGGCTTTTTGTTTGGTATCGAATTCCCGGAGCTTGGGCTCCAGGGCGCGGGCGCGGCGGATCACGATCTGGATCTCATCCATGGAGTCGACGCCGGCGGCTCGGGCTGCCTTGATCAGGCGTATCGCGCGGTATGCGAGGACTGCCAACCCGCCTATCCCCAGGGCGCAGCCCACGCAGATCATGATGATCATGACGAGGGTCATGGCCCCATTCTACCCGACCCAGGGCGCTCCAGGGCGCGGGATGACGGGGAAGCGGCGGATCGCGGCCAGGTTGGTCCGCTCCGCCAGTCGCGAGATCTTGATCACGTCGCCGGTGCGGGGGGCGTGGATGAAGAGTCCGTCACCGATGTAGACGCCCACGTGGTGGACCGGGAACCCGAAGGCCACCAGGTCGCCGGCTTGGATGTCCTCGAGGTCGATGGGGATGCCCATCTGGGCTTGATAGCCGGAGTAGTGGGGCAGGGAGATACCGTGCTGGGCGAACACGTACTGGGTGAAGCCGGAGCAGTCGAAGCCGGTCGAAGGCCTGTCACCCGCCCACACATACGGGATCCCGATATAGGTGGCGGCCGTCTGTACGAACTGGTTGAGGACGGCGGTCTCGTTCTCAGGTAGAGGCCCGCTGTAGACCTGGCCACCGTTCAGCAGTCCGAAGAGTGTCTGACGGAGACGCTCCTCTTCCAGGCGCTGCCGCTCCTTCTCCTGGGCGATGATGGTGGCGATCCTGCTGTCGATGCCTTCGAGGGCCTGCCGACGCCCGTCGAGCTTGGCCTGGATGTTCGCGCGCTCGTCGTCCATCTGGCGACGTACGCTGAGTCCCTCCAGTTTGTTCTCGTCAATCTCGCGAAGGAGCGAGTCGAGTTGCTCGGTGCTGTCGTCCAGGTTCTCGAGGAGACGCTGGTCCTTGTCGGCCAGCGAGGCCACCAGTCGGACCCGATTGAACAGATCGTCCATCCCGTCGGAGAGGAGCAGGATCTGGAGCAGTTGGTCCTTGCCCCCCGACTTGTACATCGCGACCAGACGGGCTTCGAACTTCTTGACGCGGTACGCATGGTCGGCCTGGGCCTTGGCCAGATCCTGACGGAGCTCGGTCATCCGGACGTTGATCTGGTCCAGCCGGAGCGCGTGTTCGTTGTAGGCTTCGGTCGCCCGCTCCAGCTCCACGTCGAGTGCGTCTATCTCGGCCTGCACGTTGGCCGCCTGGATCTGGAGGTCGTCCACCTGCACCTTGACGGTTCCCGTGATGCGGACGGAGTCGTCGACGGGATAGGCGAGCGCGGGGGAAGGATCGGAGACGACGTAGAAGGCTACCCCCAGGACGAGAGCGACGACGAGCGCCACGAGTCGCCGGGGGAACGTGCACGTGACCGCACGCCGGCGATCAGCCGGTCTCATGACCTCGATCCTGGCGACGGCTTAGATTCGGACATCTGTGCACGACCCTTGGTGGGATTCATCTATGTGGACTATCGGCAGAACCCGGGGAAGACTTGTGTACTTTTTCGCGCACGGGCCGCTCGTGCCTCCGTCGATCTGCCGAGATGATTCTAGCGCTACTGCTTCCTGCGTGCGACACGCCTGAAGACCTACCCTGGCGGGGCTGGCGGGACACTGGGGCGGCGAGGGCCGGGCGAGCGCGGGACGACCGCCGTGCAGGCGCTGCGGGAGTCGTGTCGAAAGACACTCGTGCACGGCTGATAGGGCGATCCGGTAGGCCGGTCCGGTGGGGCCGCATTCGGCGGTCTTGGCGGGAAGCCGCCAAGCCTGTGTTATAATCCACGGCTCAAGCGGCGCGGGGTGGAGCAGTCCGGTAGCTCGTCGGGCTCATAACCCGAAGGTCGCAGGTTCAAATCCTGCCCCCGCTACCATCGTGAAGAGGTCCGGTCTTCCGGGCCTTTTTGCTTTCCTAAAGGCCGTCACAGAAGCGCCATCTTGACCCCAATTCGACCCCCTTACCCCTGAACTTACCCCAACCCAGGTCGTATCTGGTGGTATTCAGTGGACGAAATGGAAGGTCGACGAAGGAGGGGGGAGGGGGTCCCTACCCTGCTAGATGGCGCGCGCACGCCTGTGATCGCTGTTCATTTCCGCCCATCGTCACACGCATCAGCCTGCGATGGCGCCGCCATACGCCTCCACTCGAGTCCAACTCGCGAGCGCCCTAGTCAGAGGAAGTGTTGCGATCCGCACTTGAAGTCAGGCAGGAGCCCGGGGCTCGAGCGTGTTGATAGCAGGCATCGACACGGCGCTCTTTTCGAATCCGTACATCTCTAATCCGGTGATGGCGTCACGGGTGCCCCAAAGGATGAGGCCCACGAGTTCGTCCTGAATCGACTCGCCAAATGCTTCCGCAAGGATGCCGGAGTCGCTTGCCTGGCCACCGGGTGCGAAGTCGACACTAGGGCACCCACATCCACAGCGACCGACGACCTGTAGCGAGGTGACCGACGATTCGAGACGCGACAAGTCTCCGACCACTGAGGCATTGCGCAGGAGCCAACATACGATGGCGGCCTCCTCCTGTGAAATATGTCTGTTCTCTGGAACGGTCACACTAGCTAGCGGCCCTTCCCTGAACAACATCTTGGGGTTTGACCGTCGATAACAGCTCTGAGTGAATAGTGATTCCGTCACACAGTATGCTGCCAGGTGGTGATTAAGGTCAATGGAGCGAGTTGTGGGCGGTCGGTCTGGTACGGAGGTCTCGCCAACGTGTTCATGCTCCGCTCGCGAGGTGAGGCTGGGCTTGCCTCGACTTGTCGAGCGGGTTCACAGGCCTCGTCTTGTTGGTCCGATGGCGCTGGCTATGCGCGTCCTACATCGAGATCATGGACCTCGACAGTGATACCGTGCTTCTCCTCGATCCAGGTCACGAACTCGCTACGGCCTGGTTGGTGGCATTGCTTTGCCCAAACATGCACCTCGTCACGGCCGCGGGGCGAATGCAGACGGCCCACCGAGCAAACATTGACACAGGCAAGAAGTGGGCTACTATTGAAGTAGGAAATGCAGTGATCGTGGAAGTGGGCCGGACAACCCTCCGGCCCGTGGCCTCGATAAGGGCAAATCCGTCGTAAGGCGGGGACGCAAAGCCATCGGCCCTACGAAGAAGAAAAGGGGCGGCTGGGTTGCCGAGGTTCGGCAACGCCAGCCGTTTTTTTATGGGGCGGAATCGGGTTGCCCAAAAGGGGAGTACACGAGGTAGCGATGAAAGGGGTCCGTCACTGACTGAAACGAGAAGTAGCTTCCATCTGAAGCACCAGAGAATCAACCCGTCTCCTCTGTTGCTGTTCAGGGAGTCGCGGAACCGGAAATCCGAAAGACTTCAAGCTTACGTGTTCACCCCGCGCGGACGGCGCACCAACCAGGGAGGAAGCGCGCGCTATGAGGAGCAAGATACCGGGATCCATAAGGACTTCGCTGCCGGCTGCTTTGTCACTCGTGCTGGCTCTGTCGCTGGCCCTTGCCCTGTCGGCAACAGCGACTCAGGCGTCGACGAGCAACGACGTCAATCTGGATTTCAACACCACCTTCAGTCACAACGCCGAAGGGGAGGAGGTTGGCAACACCGCCTTGTCGGTCGACGCCGTGTATTCGCATTTCGGAGTCGGTAACCAGCCGAATGACCCGCCCGAAGAGGTTGCTTCCCCTGTGCTGACGTTCACTGCTGATGAGTCGGTGACCGTAGAGTCCTGGGATCAGCGTGACTGGCGGGAGGGAAGCGAGTACATCTGGGATCTGCCCACCATCGGGGATGGTGAGGGACTGGACCGCGGAGTGGGTGTCAATCTCGCCTCACCAGAGACCTTCGTACCCGGCTTCGACGTGAGCCGCACCCTGTCTCAGCCAGGGCCGGATACCTTGGTGCTCGAGATCACCAGCACACTGATAGAAGATTTCGACGGCTTCAGTGTCTTCGTACAGATCCCGGACAGCTTTCCCAACGTGACCGTCGTGGACGCAGGCGGTGACGGGGATCACTTCGACATTTCGGAAGACGGGAAGTTTGCGACGATCAGCATCGAGGCGCCGGATCAAGCGACCTACACCTTCGACTTCACCATCCAGGTCCTCGGCGGCGGTGACGCCATCGCCTATGTGCCCTTCGGTATGGCTGCGGAGGGGCTCAATCAGGGGACCCAGGGCGTCGAGTCGGCCACGAGCGTGACCAAAGCATCGGGGCAGGGCGAGTGGACGATCGAGACGCTCGAGGCCTACTCGTGGCACTGGACGCAGTCCACGGCCAAGAGGATCTCGTGGGCGATGTCCGGTAATCGGGTGGACGCCATATTCGAGACCGGCCGGACCTACAGCACCGGTGAGGACCGCGTGGATAACGCTCTGCTCGAGGGCGGCACCTGGGTCGGCGCTGGCCTTCACAACCTGGAAGATGGCACCGGTGCGGAGATCGCCGATCCCATTCTTCGGTTGGACACTGACGAGATGGTTGGGGGTGTATCCGAGCCAGGATACTTCGACCCAGACAGTGGACTGTACACCTGGGAATTCGATGCCATCAGCGAGGGTGATGGCCGGAATGGTCACGCTGGACTCGAGGGCTCGGTCGAATTCGAGCCTGGATTCTCCGTGGAGCGTGAGGTGGACCTTGTCACGTTCCCAGCAACCGGGGGTTCTCAGACTCTGACGCTCAGCGTAACGCCAGAAGAGCCCATGGAGAGTCTGGAAGTAAGCGGTCAGGTACAGATGAGCGAACAAGAGGTCGCTCACGTCGTCGATGTGCAGTACGTCTTTGGGCCCACGGAAGGCCCAGGGGGAGATTTCGGTCCTGAGGGTTTCTGGATGGGAATAGAGAACCCGGACCCCAGCGAGACCTACGTGTGGCAGGTCACCATCGAGATTCTGCCTCGAGACACAACGGCAGACCTAGACTTCGTGCCCAGTGTGCAGGTAAGGAATGTTCAGATCACTGACTATCACGTAGGCGACGACGTCCTGGGCGACAGCCTCTCGAGAGAACTCTCCAGCGGTCTTGGCACGTGGACGTGGAGCACGGCGGGCGACTGCTTCTGGGAATGGGATGAGAGAACGGTCAAAGCCGTCGACCTGCAGGGGTATGCCAGTTCTATCGGGGAAAAGGAGGTGAGGGTCGTTTTCGATCGTGGTCAGTCGTACACGACGGACGGCGACTTTGTGGACGGTACCTCCATCGTGCAGTCCGACAACACATCGGCCTTCACATTCTTCGGCTACGTTTCTGGCGGCCCAGTCGTTCAACCCGTTCTCACTCTGGATACTGCAGAGGCCGTTGCGGTCTCTGAACAGTTCCTCGTGTCTGATACGAATCCGTACAGGTGGGAGTTTCCCGACTCGGAGGGAACTGGCGGTGTGAACGGACCCACCGCGGGCGCTGATTTCACGACGTACCCTGAATTCACCCCCGGCCTTACCGTTGCGCGGGAGGTGAACAGCACCAGCTTCCCAGCCACGGGAGGTACCCAGGTACTGACGCTCAGCGTGACCGTACCCGACGACGTACCCCCCGACGAAGTCGTGGACCTCCTGCGAGTCGGATGCTACACAGAGGTCGCCCCGGACCTCGCCCACATCACCAACGTAGAGTACTCGGGACCCGAAGTGGAGCGAGGCGAAGACCTAGGTACCGATTCTGTGTGGGAGGATGTAGGCAGTCCACCTCCTGGCACCTACGTGTGGCAGATCACCCTCGATATCTTGCCCCAAGATGGAGCGACCGAAATAGCATTCATGCCTCGTGTCACGGTAGTGAATCATCATGTTGTTGCGGAAGAAGAAGCCTATGGCACGGGCATTTCGAGAACACAATCTTGCGACTATGGCACTTGGACCTGGACGTGGCAGGCTACGGGTGACTATCTCTGGGGCTACACGGACCGGGCAATCAAGTCGATAAATCTCGCCGGATACGCCGACATCTCATCGGGAATGAACTCCATCCAAGTCAACTTCATGACGGGCAAGAAGTTCCACACCGATGAGGACAGCGTCTCCAACGTTCTGCTCGATGGGTACCTGGCAGCGTACACAGACATCCAGAACCCGGAAGACATGTCCGGTTCGCCTATCGTGGGACCCGGAGGCGAGGGTGGACCGAGGCTGGATCTGGAAGCGTCCTCGGACATCTCCTGGGCCCAGGAGGAGTTCCTGGCTGCCGGAGAGGTGCCCGGGAGAGAGTTCACCTGGGAATTCCCGGCAGTCCCGGAGAACGAAGGGCGAACGACCGGCGTCCACCTGGGGGACGTATCCTTCACCCCGGGCTTCAGCGCGACGCGCTCGGCCGATGAGACTGTGTTCGACTCGGACGGTGGCGTACAGACCTTGACAGTCTCGGTCACGCCTGAAGAAGACATCCAGCATCTGGCCGTAGGCGGGCAGGTGCATCTGGAGAGCGAGGTAGGTTTCACGGCCGAACTCATCAGCGTGGAATGGCTCGGCGCACCTCCAGACTCTCATGTGGAACAACATGGATCGGAGGGATTCGGCGCCGGCATCAACAACGCCGTAGCCGGCACTACCTACACTCTTGAGGTGAAGACCCAGGTCGCTACTGACATCGATGGTGTGGTCGTGACCTACATGCCCTTCATTGAGGTGGTGAACGAGGGTTTCGTCACTCACGAGGAGGGAACGCTTGACACGACCTTGTCTCACGACACTGTGACGGGCGCCTGGATTTGGACGGTCGGCGACGGTCCGTACGTTTACAGTCTGGACGAGGGCGCGAGTCGCGTCGTTGAATTTGACGGCTACGCGAGGTCAAACGCAAACATGGTGCACGCTCTATGCAGCGCCAGCCAAGTCTATGCCACCCAACAGAACAGCGTCCAGAACATCACTCTCGTGGGATATGCCGCACTGGGTTCATTCGTCATCAATCAACCGGACGGCCACGGAGCGGTGACGGGCGGAAGCGACGAAGGCGGTCCCTTCGTGAGTCTCTCCAGTAGTTCCACAGCGATCGCGGGGCGGGAAGACCACCTGATAAGCGGCACGTGGCCGGGAACCGAGTTCACCTGGGGCCTGCCGGCCATCGGCGAGGGCGTTCCGCCGGAACAGTGCTGGGCCGACCTCGATGAGCCGGTCTACTTCACTCCCGGCTTCAGCGTCTCGAGAACTGCGGACGTCACCAGCTTCGGCTCGGAGGGGGGCACGCAGCACATGCTGCTCACCATAATCCCTGAAGAGGCCATCGCGGGACTCAATCTGTTTGGCGATGTCGGAGTGGTTGGCGGTGGCTACAGCGCAAGCATACAGAGCGTGGAATGGGTAGGCGACCCCCCGGAGCACTACAACCTGAATTATGATGCCGACCGCTTCCAGTGCCCGATCAGCAACCTCGAGGAAGGGGTCACTCTCACGCTGGAAGTCACCATGCAGGTGGCCTCCACCGTGCCCGATGCCGATGTGGAGTTCATGCCCAATCTGAGCATTCGCAACGCGCGTACTCTTGCCAGCTCTGACACCCCGGTGATAGGCAACACCCTCACGCGTACAGCCGGCGCAGGAACCTGGACCTGGACGGCTGAGGGCACGTATCTATGGACTTGGGCCGAGGCCGCGGCAAGGATCGTCGATCTCAAGGGACACGCCAATCACGCTCCGGTGGTGGAAACGATCGTGGCCGAGCCACAGCTTGTTGCGTTAGGTGATGCAGTCGCTTTGACAGGCAGCTTCATCGACGCCGACGAGGAAGGCGATCACACCGCCACCTGGCAGTGGGATCGGGATGACCCAGAGACCGAGCCGGGCACCGTTACCTACCTTGACTCCACCGGCCAGGTGACGGGCGTCCACACCTACGAAGAGCCGGGGGTCTACGAAGTGATTCTCACCGTTACAGACCCTGACGGCGCTGAGGGAGTGCTCAGCTACCAGTACATCGTGGTCTACGATCCCGAAGGCGGCTTCGTCACCGGCGGCGGCTGGATAGACTCACCCACAGGGTCCTATGCTCCTGACCCCACCCTCGTCGGCAAGGCCACCTTCGGGTTCGTCTCCAAGTACAAGAAAGGGGCCTCGGTTCCCACAGGGAGCACCGAGTTTCAGTTCAAGGTGGCCGACCTCACCTTCAAGTCGACGAGCTACGACTGGCTGGTGGTCGCCGGAGCCAAAGCCAAGTACAAGGGGACCGGCACCATCAACGGAGAGGGCACCTACGCCTTCATGCTCTCGGCGGTTGATGCGGCTCTCACCCCCAGCACGAGCGTTGATCTCTTCCGCATCAAGATCTGGGACAAGACAACCGGAGTAGTCGTCTACGACAACCAGATGGGGGCGGCAGACGATGCTGATGCTGCCACGGCCATCGAAGGTGGATCCATCGTGATCCACAAGTAGTGGACCGGAGTCCACTCGGCCTTTCGGAGCGTGCGCGACATACAGACGGACAGACGGAGGCCTTTCGGGGCCTCCGTCTGTTGCGCCCGGTGGCAGACGTACGGGGCATCCCAGGGGTCCTGCGGAATGAGCTTGGCTGTGACGTTCCCATCACTGCGAAGTACGAGAACGTGAAAGCGATGGTCCAGGCAGTTCTGTAGCCGCTATCCCTACTCTCTGCGTAAGGTTAAGGTTGAGTTCCATGCTTCTTTGGGCCTGCGAACCCACGGATTAGCTAACGAGGACGAACCGGGGGACCAACCAAGCATCTGCAAAACTACTGCGATAGTTTGCTATTAGTGCATTAACGCAGTAGAATTGCAGACATGGACAAACGCCTCACAGGTGAATACGGTCTTTCGGCAGGCATCGCTCTGGCCGGCAGTCTAGCTGACGCCGGTCGGTACGTCTTCACCACAGACGATGCTGTCGAGCTGCGTCCTGCGGATGTACGTCCGGAGACTGTTCTTCGCCTGCTCAAGTCGCTCGCCGACGCCGGTTGGATCATCCGCCTGCGCCGGGGCCTGTATGCCGGAACGGGGAGACTCCCCGGAGGAGTGGATGTGCCCCCCTTCGCGATCGCGACTTCATTAGTGAAGCCGTCGGCTATCGCCCATCTATCAGCTCTTGCCCACCATGGCCTGACCGATCAGATTCCACGAGTGGTTTCTGCGATCACCCCTCGCAAGGTGGTGCTGCCCAGCATGAGAGGCGCGCGCAAAGGAGCGGAAGGTCAGCACCTCTGGTGTGTAGCTGGGCTCGATCTCCGCTATGTCGTAGTCGTCCCCGAGCGCTTCGAACTGGGGATAGGGATGATCTGGCTGGATGAACGCTTTCGCATACCTATTACCGATCGGGAGCGTACTGTTCTCGATCTTTTTGCCATGCCTCGACTGTTTGGCGGTCTTGGAGAAGGTCTGGGTGTGCTGGAACGGGCCCAGGGCGAGATCGATATCCCGAGGTTGGTCGGATATGCCCTTCGGTATGGTTCGATCGCCGTCGCCAAACGCCTGGGGTGGGGTCTGGAGGCCACTGGTACCAGCGCCGAGGCACTTGCCCCTCTTCTTGAGCTGGAGGCGCGCAGCTACGGTTCACTTGACCCGGGCCGGGCCCGGCGCGGACGGTATGACCGGCGCTGGATGATTATCGACAACCGGGCCGAGGACCGGGTATGACCGAGGGACTGTCTCCGCTTCGAGACCGATTGCGCAGGGCGGCTCAAGCGTTGGGTGTGCCCATCGATGTGGTCGAATTCGACTATGGACTCAGCTACGTCTTGGCCGCCATGTATGCGAGGGAGAATCTGCGGGAGTCCTTCGTCTTTAAAGGGGGCACGGCACTCGAGAAGGCCTACTTCGCCGGCTATCGTTTCTCGCGAGATCTAGATTTCACTGCTGTTGGTGGGCCTCGTGGTGATGAACTGGAGGGGACCATGGAGGCCGTGGCGCGCGATGTTGAACACTTGCTTGGCGAGCATGGGCCCTTTCTCGTTACTTCTGCTCGCCGGCCCGAGCGGGGCCCTCATCCCTCCGGGCAGGAAGCGTTCGTTGTGCAGATCCAGTTTCCCTGGCAGCGGTCCGCGCAGCGGAGCATCAAGGTGGAGATCACCGTGGACGAGCCGCTGGTCTTGGCTCCCGAGACACGCCGACTCCTGCATCCCTACGGTGAGGCCCTTGCTGCCGATCTCCGTGCATACCGCCTTGAGGAGATAGTCGCCGAGAAGCTGCGGACCCCCTTACAGGCGCAGAAGCGCGTGGACGAAGGATCATGGGCCCGCAACTGTTCCCGCGACTACTACGACCTCTGGCACCTCTTTCGGCTGGAGGAGGATGTCGTCGATCTTCCGACGGCGCTTGAGATCCTGCCCGAGAAGTGCGCCGTCAGAGATGTCTCCTTCGACGACGTGGATGACTTCTTTCCTCCGCTCATCATCAGCGAGGCGGAGCGCCAGTGGGAGACGAGTCTGGCCGATCTTGTCAGACCACTGCCGGCCTTCGATGATGTGATAGCAGGACTGCGCGCGAGCTTGCGGACGCTGCTTGGGCGGCGATAGGTGAGGTCTCACGACGGAGCGAGGCTCCTCGGCGTTTACCTTGACCCGGGCAAAGATGCCAGCACCGGTTACTTGCTGCCAGTACTATCCAGCCTACGAACGCGAGAAGCCATACGAGGAGGTATTGGCCGAACCGGCCAAGGTCGTCGCCCAGCGCCACGGGGTCTCTGATGTGGCCCCGGCCAAGACCTGCCGGCGGATTCGATGGGGCAACATGCGCTAAGGTTTCTCCTGCTGTGGGTGGCCAACCCCAGCGATTTGGGAGAGGTCGGCCTTTCCCGGCGAACCGTCGAGGCTGATGGGCTATCATGGCTCGGCTGAGAGCAACTCGAGGAGGTAGCATGCGCCGGTCTTGCATCGTCCTGATCGCCCTGGTGATGATCACCTTGACCGTAGTCGGTTGTGGAGCCTCCGATAGCGGCGTCACCGAAGACACGGCCGCTGTCGCCACGTCGACCACACAGGATTCGGTCGCCGATGCTACGACCACGACGGTCCTCGACACCGCGACGTCGACCACTCAGCCTGCCGCCCCGGACCAGTGGACCACGATTGCGGCGCTCCACTCGACCGATACCTACTGGCAGGGGATGGAGGGAATCCTCATGAGCCAACCCTTCACGATCTCTGGTGAGGCCCGACTCGTGCTCGACATGCCGGACGCCGGTGAGTTGGATGGCGTCATCGCCGCGGTCCTTTCGGCCGACGAAGTCACCGATGATCCCATGGCACTCATCGATGCGATCCAAGCAGGCGTGGTCGTGGTTGTGCCCGCGGCGATACCCATCCAGGTGATCTCGGGACTCGACGGGACCTATGTGCTTGTCAACTCGGTTCCCACGCCGAGCACGTGGTCACTGGAACTGCAGACCCGGCCTTGACCGCTGCGAACATCTGAAGGCCGGCGGTTCGTTCCCGGCTCATCGACATACCTACGTCCGGAGAGAGCCCATGGCCGACATGCCCGCACCAGCGCATCCCACCGACGAACGCATCCTGGCGGTGATCGGAAACCTCACCCTGGTCGCCGGGTTCATGGGTGTGAAGCAGAAGGCGTGCTCGCTCATGCTCACCGACCGTCGAATCATCGTCGCCGAGTTGACCAAGCAGGAGATCTCCGCGTTCGTGAACCAGACGCGCAACGACGCCAAGACCGAGGGCAAGGGTCTGCTGGGCCAGTGGGGTGCGCAACTTCGAACGCCGTTCGATTACCACGAGCGATACTGGCGGACCGCACCTGACGCAGCGCTCGCCGAGACGTCAGGCAACTTCGCGATCGAACGCTCCGCGATCAAGAAAGTGAAGCTCAAGAGCGGGATTGTCGACGACACGCACACCCAGCCTGATCAGCTGACGATCAAGACTACGTCCGCGAAGTACAAGCTGCACGTGAACGGATCGCTCTCAGTGGTGAAAGAGGCGCTTCGCACCGCGGGCATCTCCTGAGCGCGGCCCCGACACCTTGCCCCCCAGCGGTCCGGCCCCCTTCGCAGCACGTCCTTGAACGCTAGGGCGGCCGGTCAGACCCCTTTCGCTGGTCGCGCTTGCCTTGGCGCCGTCACTCGTGCCGGTGGCCTTGGCAGGCCTCAATCCAAGGCGACGCCCTGCTGTGCCAGGGTTTCCCGGAGAAGAGTCACGTCAAGGCCGCGAGGCGTGACCTCGTTTCTGGTGGCTAGTGCGGCGGCAGTACCGGCTGCCTGTCCGGTAGCCAGACAAACCGGGATCAGACGTAGCTGCACCATTGCATCTTGCGAAGCTGACATGCAGCGGCCCGCGACCAAGAGATTGTCGATCCCAGTCGGAACCAGACACCCGTAAGGGATACGCATGTCCTTGCCGACATAGGGCTTCGCCACGGTGTCGGGGAACTTGGTGGTGAATATCTCCTGCAGCGAGGGGGTGACTCCGCCCACGATCCTTCTGGTCTCCCTGACGCCGATCTGGTTGGCGGTGTACTCGATCCGCGACCGCTCGAAGCCGCTCAGTCGCTGCTTCAGAAAGCCCGCCAGCCTCATGACGTGCTCCCTCGTCACGATCTCGGCTCGCGTCAGTTGATCCGGGTCGAGGCCACTCACGCCGAACATGCTCCCCGGCCAAAGGTTGATCTCCCCCGGATAGCAGAGATCGGCGGCGAACACGCCCGGCGCGAACCCCTTCGAGTAGATCTCGAGCTCGAACGGCAGTTCGCCACTGTCTATCCCGTCCTTCACCAGACTCCGCAGGTTTCCCCAATGGCCCAGCTGAGCCACGGCTTTCTGGCTGTCCACATCGATCATGTTGGCCATGAGGGTCACCGGCAACGGCTCGGGCGCCATCTCGAAGGCCGCACCTGCCCGCGCCGACACGTCGCCGTCGCCCGTCGCATCGACGATGGTCTTCGCAAGCACCGCGGCACGCCCGGCCTTGTTCTCGAAGGTGACACCCCGGATGGAGGCGTCGTCCATGATGCTCTCCACGACATACGTGTGCAGGAGCAGCTTCACCCCCGCGTCCAAGAGCATCGTCACGAGCTCGAACTTGAGTATCTCGGGATCGACGGCGATCATCCCATCAACCGAGGGGTCGTCCCCGAGATTCTCGCAGTGCAGATACGACCGGGCCCGCTCGAGTCTCAGCCGTAGTTCTGAGGCCACGCCGTTGTCCAGCGGGGGGACTGTGATCACGAGCCCGCCGGTCGCGAGCCCACCGAGGTAGCCATAGCGCTCGAGCAACAACACGCTGGCTCCGTTGCGGGCCGCACACAGAGCGGCGGCCACACCGGCGACGCCCCCTCCACACACCAGGACGTCGACCTCGTCGTATACGGGTGTCTGTCGCTCGACTTCGACTACGTGTCGCATGTTGTCACGATCCCTTGGACATTCGCTTCATTTCCTGGTACTCGGGGCGGCTTCGGTAGAAATCATCAAGCATGTAGCAGCCGGAGATGAAGCCGAAGCCCGGCGCGATATCGCAATATCCACACGTCCTGCAGACCCGCCGGCGCTCCAGCGGCCTGCCGGCCAAGACGTCGGCCGCGATCTCGGGGTAGCTGAAGGACATACGTCCGATGCCCACGAAGTCGGCCAAGCCGTTCTTGACCACCGATTGAGCGACATTGGGCAGCCATTGTTGCAGATACGAGTAACCGGCACCCACGTAGATCAAGTCAGGACGTCTGCGCTTCAACTCCCCCGTCAGGGCGACCAGGCGGGCGACGCCGACCAGTGGGTCTTCGGGGGGCTTCCGAGGAGCGAGGGGGAGCGAGTAGTAGGGTTCCATGAGGTGAGAGTTGTACTCGGCACCGGCTGATATGCCGACCAGCTTGATGTCGAGCTCGGTGAGGAGATCCAGGAAGGCGAGTGGCTCTTCCAGATCGGTGCCCAGCCCGCTGCCGTCTCCTCCGAACGCGTACGGATAGCGATTACCGTCAAAGGGCACCGGCTTGGGTCGGTCGGGCTCGTTGGAATCGAAGGGTACGAAGTCGGTCGCACAGAAGCGAACAGCGATCTCCAGCCCTGGAGCCTCGGAACGGATGCCTGCCACCACCTCTCGGAGGAAGCGCGTCCGGTTCTCGAAGCTACCCCCATAGGGTCCGGGGCGGTCGACGGCGCTCAGGAACTCGTGGCCCAGATAGCCGTGGCAGTGCTTGATGTCGACGAAATCGAACCCCGCTTGCCGAGAGAGCTTCGCCGCTCTCACGAAATCGGCTACCACTCGTTCGATCTCTGCGTCGGACATCACCGCGCCGTCGTCTTGAGCGTCGTATAGGGCATCGAGAATGGGATGATGGTAGAGGATCCGCGGCTCAGGGCGGCTCATGTCGTGCGGGTGGGAGACGCGTCCCGAGTGGGTCAGTTGGACCCCTACCGCGAGGTCCTCGGTCGTGGAGAATCGCTCCCCGTGGGACAGGACCAGGTGTTCACGGAGTGCAGCTATCTCTTTCACATTGCGCTCGAGCATCAGCAATTGGGTCGGGCTGCCCTTGCCCTCCGGGCAGACGGCCATAGCCTCGGCTCCGAATATGAGTTTCGCCCCGCTCTTGCCCCAACGCGACCAACGCCGTCTGGTCAGATCGGTGGGTCGCCCATCTGTGGTGTTGTCCCAGCCCTCCATGGGAAGGACGGCGAATCGGTTGCCGATGGTCTTTCCATTGAGGATCAGCGGCGTGGCGAGGGGGGCATCCGGACCGGTCTCGAGCTTCTCATCGAAGGGAATAACGACTCCCAGTGATTCCGCGTACGCAAGAAGCTCGGCGGCTTTCTTGATGGTGCCGATATTACGCATGGTTACTCACCGCTGAAGACCTCCATGGTCTCTGACGAGCCGGTCCAAGCCGAGTTCCTCCAGCTTGGCGGGGGCCGGCATGGTCGTTTCGGGGTCCCAATCCATCTCCGTCAAGAAGTCGTCGAGCATGACCTCCTCATCGATGCTTATGCCGGCGGTCGCCCCGGTTCGGAGCGGGGGTCGGCCCAAGGCCCTCTGGTTGAAGGCGATCCGCCGCGGGTTGATCCCTTCCCTCAGAGTGAACAGGTGACGGATGTTGGCTATCCGCTCGCCGATCTTCAGACAGGTTTCGAAGTCGTGCTCGCGGCCGGTCACCCAGGTCAAGAAGTCGGGGATGTATGCCGTGGGATGCGAGGTGTAGGCGAACAGGCAGGTCCCGCAGGCCGACATGACGTGGAACATGGCGGTGGCCTTCTTGTGCGTCGCGCCGATCTTGTCGTACTGGTACTTGTCCGGCGGGTTCGTCATGAAGTCGACCCCTGCTATCCAGGAGCTCCCACCGCGAGAGTGGCGGCCGGGGGTGGCATCGATGCGATAGGTCAGGGCGAGGCTTGGATAGAAGCGGGGGTCGTGAGCCGGCAGCTCTTGCCCCCCCGCGTGGACCGCGTACTCGTGCGCGTTCTTCCCGATCCTCTCGGCCGCTCTCATCACTCCATCGGCCAGCAGATCGCCGATGCCCTCGCGTCGCGCGATCATGTCAGCCAGTCTGACCACGGCGGCTCCGTCTCCGAATCTGAGCTCCATCCCGGTGTCGGCTTTGGTGAGGATGCCGTTCTCGTAGCACTCCATGGCGAAGGCGACGGTCGCTCCCACCGAGATGGTGTCGAGGCCGTGCACGTTGCAGATGTCGTTGAAGCGGATGATCGACTCGAGGTCGTCGTTCTGACAGAGAGGACCGCACATGGCGATGGTCTCGTATTCCGGGACGTGGCTCACCGCGGCTCTTCCCGGTTTCGACTTCAGGTGTCCGCCGCAGCGGATATGGCACTGCCAGCAGCCATACTTCTTGGCGCGCTCAGGCGTGAACGCGTCCTCGTTGATGGCCTCGAGATTCGAATCGGTGAAGTCCTCCGGATAGGTGCCCGCCCAGTTCTTGAGTGGGGTGTCCCCGACGATGGTGTTCATCGTGGTCAGCACCGTCGTGCCGTGTTTCCGGAACGCCACGCCTTCGCCCGTGAGCCGCTTGGACCACTTGGCCCTTGCCTCCTTGGTCTTGGCGAGATCGGCCACGGGGACCTGCATGCTGCCCTTGACCACCACCGCCTTCAGCTTCTTGGAGCCCATGACCGCGCCGAGTCCGGAGCGCGCGGCCGCCCGGCCCTTGTCGGTGATGACGCACGAGAGCAGGGACAGCATCTCACCGGCCTGGCCGATGCATGCCACATGAGCGTCGGCCCCGTGGAGGGCCTTCAGGGCGTCGTCGGTCTCCAGGCAGTCCGAGCCCCAGATGGCGGAGGCGTCGTGAAGCGTCGCGCGACCTTCGTCGATGAGGAGATAGGTCGGGCGTGAGGCGATACCTGTGAAGAACACGGCGTCGTAGCCTGCGAATCTCAGATAGGGACCGAACATCCCGCCGCTGTTGGCGTCACCCCAACCTCCGGTCAGGGGTGATTTCGCGACCACGGTGAACCTACCGCTGCAGATCGCCGGGGTACCCGTGAACGGACCGGTCACGAAACCCAGCATGTTGTCCGGCCCCAGCGCGTCCGCCATGGCCGGCATGCGCTCGTAGAGGATCTTGGCTCCCAGGCCGTAACCGCCAAGGTACCCCTCGGCCAACTCATCACCGAGAGGCTCGTCGTGGCACGTGCCGGCCGACAGGTCGACGAAGAGCAGCTTGTCCATGTAGCCATACATCGGGATTTCTCCTTGGACTCGACAGCCGGTCATGACGATTGGCCCAGCTTCCCCAGGGACTCCAGTTCGTCGGCCACGTCCTTCAAGCCAAGATCCCCGAGCGTGGCTCTGGTCGGTCGCCCACACTGTGGATCCCAACCACGGCTCCTGTAGTAGGAGTCGAGGATACGATCGAAGAGGGTACGGTCGAGCTTGGTGCCGTCGGTCTTCTCCGGGTACTCGTACACCCACTCCGCTACCGAATCGGTGGTTCTGGATCGATCGTAGTTGCGGATGTGGAGCGCTCTGTCGAGATTGCGGATGCGGTCGCCTGTCTTGTCGAGATCGGCGGAATCCATATCCAACCCGGTGAGAGGTGCCAGCATCTTGGCTTCGGCGTCCACGTCTCCATAGTAGTCCTCGGCCGCTTCGAGTTCGGCTGCCGTGGCGAACCCTCTGAGGACCCTGGGGAAGACCCAGTCGCACAGCAACAGAGAGTCCTTCAACTGAGCCCGGTCGTCGAACCACTTGGTCGCCCTGGCCTTGGCGTCAAGATGCTCGAACCCCGGGTCCAGGATGCCCGATTCACCGAAGGCGCGGTCGAACGTCGCCTTCAACTTCGCGAAGTCGACCAGGGGAGAGCCCCCCTCGAAGTGAGGCGGAAACCAGCAATGGATGTATCCTGTTTGATGATGCGAAGCAAGGGGATCTCGCGAGTCGATCACCCAGTGCAGCATGTCGAAGATCCATAGGGGGCTCGGTTGTGGTTCGGTGGCTCGTCCGTCGCGGTGCGACGGGAAGCCCCACATCGGCTCGAGCCACAGGGCGGTCTTCTTCACCACCTCGGGCAGTTCGAGCTTCTCACAGGCCCGCAACAAGCCGTCGGCCAACAGGTCTCCGATGCCCTCCCTGTCGGCGATCTTCTGAAACAGGTCGAGCCAGAAATCCAACTCGTGGGGCTCGAGCTTGTGTCCCTCGATGTGGCTGACTCCGTGGTCGATACAGGCATCGAACCAGCAACACAGGGTCAGGTATGTCCAACCGGACAACCCCTTCGATTCGATGAGGACCTGTAGCCTGTCACCCGCCTCTTTCCCCAGTCCCTCTACCGCCCGTGTGCGGATGTCGCCGCTGTACTCCCGCTCGATGTCTTTGGTCGGATATTGGTACCAACGCCACCCCCCTTCGTAGGCCTCTGCGTTGCACATGACCGGGAGGTTCCGACTGACATGTGCCCCGCTTGCCTGGTAGGGGATGTTCTTGGTCATGTTCGTGCAGCCGAACGGGCAGGCGTGGGCGCAGGGGAGATTGGTCATCGTCATGTTCATGCGAACCGGGGTCTCCGTCGGCCCGGAATGCACCAGTCGCCGTACCTCTTTGCACGCCTTGACGAACTCGGCCGGCCGGGCGATCTTGATCGCACCTGTGCCCCTGATGACGATCGCCTTGAGCTTCTTGCCCCCCATCACGGCTCCGAACCCTGGCATCCCCGAGCAGTTCTTCTGGCGGTGATGGATCGTGGCGGAAGCCACGAGATTCTCACCCCCCGGCCCGATGCAGATCACCTGGGCGCCCTTGCCGTGACGTTCTTTCAGCGCCAACTGAGTCTCGAAGACGTCCAGGCCCCACAGGTCCTCGGCGTCACGCAACTCCGCTTCACCATCGTGCACCCAAAGGTACGAGGGGCCGGCCGCCAGCCCTTTGACCACGATCCCATCAAAGCCGGCGTACTTGAGCTCCGCCGTCCAGTTGCCCCCAAAGCCGCTGTAGGTGAACCAGGGGACGGGATAGGTGCGGGGTGAGACGCTGCACACCTGCCCCTTTCCCGAGGTGGGTGCGAGCGTGCCCGAGAACGGTCCGGTCATGAACATTAGGAGGTTGTCGGGAGAATATGGCCCTGTGCCGGGCCGGAGCTCTTCCCAGGCGATACGGGTGGCGATACCTTTGCCGCCGATGTAGTCAGGCACGTACTCGGCCGTCTCTTGCGCAGTCGTTTCTCGACTAGAAAGGTCCACGCGCAGGATCTGACCGGCCCAGCCACCAAGATCAGGCACTAGTCCCTCTCCCTTTCTGCGCGCTCTACATATTGGAGTGCCCCCCAGGGGCACATGCTCACGCACTGCGGCCCCTCCTCATTGTCGCGGCAGAGGTCACACTTGAAGAAGAGCGTCTTGCCTCCTTCGGTCTTCGACCATATGGGGGCCACAGAGAGCCGGCAGGCCTCGGCGCAAGCCCCGCATCCGTCGCACTCACTCTCGTCGACGAATCTCGCTCCGGTCCTCTCGTCGATGCACAGGGCCACATCCTTGCGGGGACAGGCCGAGTAGCACTCGGGATCGCGACACTGGAGACAGTTCACCGCCGGGAAGAGGAAGGCGAAGTCATCCGCTTCGATGTGGATCCTGGAGAGGTACGAGCTGCTCACCCCCTCGTGCGTGGCCGAGCATACGAGTTCGCAGATCCTACAGCCGCGGCATCGCGCCCTCTTGTGGATCACGACTCCTGATCGGGGGACCGTCCCGTCAGACATGCCTCTCACACCCCTCGAGAGGTGGTAAGCATACGCTTTTCATCGTTATCATGATTTGCAGCATACAACAGCTCTAGAGAAAAAGAAATCGTTTGCTATTTGGACAATGATGTGTTGAACTGGATGATGTGAGTGCCTCCAGACGGACAGGCCAAACGGCGATGGGGTCGCCGTGGGCGAAAGGTCTTGCCCTATGAACCTAGAGCAGAGACTGTGCGAGCTTCGGGTGATCCCGGTGGTGGAGATCCCCCGCGAAGCAGACGCCGTGCCTTTGGCCCGGGCTCTTGTCGATGCCGGTCTGCCTTGCGCGGAGATAACCTTTCGGACGGCTTCCGCGGTCGCTTCCATCGCAGCCATATCCAAGGCGGTCCCCGATCTACTTTTAGGCGCCGGCACAGTCTTGAGCGTACCGCAAGCGCAGGCTGCCGTCTCAGCCGGAGCCCGATTCCTGGTGGCCCCTTGTCTCGACATGGCCGTGGTGGGTTTTGCACGGGAGCATCAGATCCCCATGATCCCCGGCGTCTGCACTCCTACGGAAGTCGGAGCGGCTCTCTCCCAGGGGTTGTCGCTGCTCAAGTTGTTTCCTGCCGAGGCGTCGGGAGGAGTCGCCTACCTGAAGGCGATCGCCGCTCCCTTCGGGGACGTGCGGTTCGTTCCCACCGGCGGCATAGGTCCTGGGAATCTGGCTTCGTACCTGGCGGTCAGGCAGGTGGCGGCGTGCGGCGGGACCTGGATGGTGAGCAAGGATCTGATCAGCGCGGGCGACTTTTCGAGGATAGGCGAACTGGCCGCCGAGGCGGTCGCCATAGCCAATGAGGCGCGCCCAGTGGCTGGGCAAGCGTGAGGGGTGCTGCGTGCCGGTTCTTGACATAAGACCTCGGGAAAGCTGCCGCTGGGATTTGGTGGCACTGGGCGAGGTCATGCTGCGACTGGACCCGGGCGAAGGGCGGATATCGACGGCCCGGTCGTTCCAGGCTTGGGAGGGCGGCGGGGAATACAACGTGGCACGCGGTTTGCGCCGGTGCTTCGGTCTGCGCACGGCGTTGGTCACCGCGCTTGTCGACAATCCTGTCGGCCGCCTCGTCGAGGACTTGGTCTTCCAAGGTGGCGTCGATCAGAGTCACATGCGTTGGATCCCCTTCGATGGGGTCGGGCGTGAGGCGCGAAATGGCCTCAATTTCACCGAGCGAGGCTTCGGGGTGCGAGGCGCCCTAGGTTGCTCCGACAGAGGCCACACCGCGGTGAGCCAGCTGCGCCCCGGTGACATCGACTGGGACGTCATTTTCGCCGAAGAAGGCGCGCGCTGGTTCCACTGCGGCGGCATCTTCACTGCCCTCAGCGAAAGCACGGCTGCAGTGGCGGCAGAAGCCATGGAGGCAGCGCGCCGAAGCGGCACTGTCGTGTCCTACGATCTGAACTACCGGCCTTCTCTGTGGAGCGCTGTCGGCGGCAAGGCGCGGGCTCAGGAGGTAAACAAGGGTCTGGCGCCGCTGGTTGATGTGATGCTCGGCAACGAAGAGGACTTCAGCGCGGCCCTCGGCTTCAAGGTGGAGGGTCTGGACGAGGGTCTCGCTCGACTCGATCCGGAGCGCTTCGGTCGCATGATGGCGGATGTCGGCTCCACGTACCCCGGCATCAGAGTCGTGGCCACCACGTTGCGCGCAGTGCTCTCGGCCAGCCGCAACGACTGGAGCGCTGTGGGTTGGGCAGAGGGCCGTCTGCATCAGAGCACGACCAGGCAGGACCTGGAGATCCTTGACCGGGTCGGCGGTGGCGATTCTTTCGCTTCTGGTCTCATCTACGGGCTGCTCAACGGCTTTGAGCTGCCGCTGGCGCTCGAGTACGGTGCCGCGCACGGAGCGCTCGCCATGACGACGCCCGGCGACACCTCCATGGCAACGCTGGCTGAGGTGGAGGCGCTGGTGCGCGGGCGCGGCGCCCGGGTACGGCGATGAAGGGCAAGGGCGTCTCCCTGCGAGACGTGGCGCGCCTCGCCGGCGTGTCTCCTGGCACTGCCTCGCGGGTGCTGAGCGGGTCGACCTACCCCGTGAGTGACGATGCGCGGGGACGCGTGCAGGAGGCGGCCCGCTCGCTCAATTACGTGGCCAACTCGGTCGCCCGGGCGCTGGTCACCGGACGCACGGCCGTACTCGGCGCCATCGTCCACGATGTCACCGACCCGTTCTTCAGCGGCGTGGTCCGCAGCCTGCAAGACGTCGCCGTGGCCAACGGGCTCGTGGTGCTTGTGGGCAATGACGATCGTGACGCCACCAAGCTCGAGGCGTGCCTCACGATGCTATTCAGTCAGAAGCCGGCCGGCGTGGTGCTCATTGGTGGCCAGCTGCGCGACTCGACTGCCGTGCTGCCGGTGGCGCAGGCTGTGCAGCGGTTGCGCGACCAGGGCGTGCCGGTGGTCGGTGTGGGTCGCTACGAGCTCGACATTCCACACGTGGCCGTAGACGAGCAGGCTGCGGCGACGTGTGCGGTGCAGCACCTGCTCGACCTCGGGCACCGCCACATCGCCTTCGTCGGCGGTGTCGTCAACTCCACTACCGTCGAGGACCGCTATGCCGGCTACGTGACCGCCCTGGCCCGTGCGGGTATTCGGCTCGATGACGATCTTGTGGTCCGGACACCACTGACCCTCGAGGGAGGATCAGCGGCGGTCGCGAAGCTGATGGAACGTGCGACGCGGTTCACCGCCGTCTACTGCACCACCGACGACGTGGCGTTCGGCGTCATATCGGGCCTGCGCTCCCATGCCCTCGAGGTCCCCTCCGCGGTGAGTGTCATCGGCACGAACGACGTCCCCATGGCGGCTCATGTGGAGCCGCCCCTTACCACCATCCGGGTATGCGGTCGGGGGCTCGGATCTGCCGCTTGGGAGCTGCTTGTGGCCGAGTGGGACCGTGGTGAAGGAGACCGCCGGCCCCGACTGCCCTTCGAGCTCGTGGTGCGCGCTTCTACGATGCCGCCCGCCACGGCTCCGTCGTCGACGCCCGGGCGGCGCGAATGACCTGGGTTGCGCCGAAGGTCCGTCGTCGCACCCGGGAGAAGTCCTCGGTGTCGCCCAAGCGGGGTTCGCTGGCGGCGTCGCATGGGCGCTGTTCTCTTCGGAACGGCAGACGTTTGGTATTGAGACACGAGCACGAGCGACGGGCAACCGACCGAGAAGGTGGGGTGAGGCGATAGATGAGCAGCAAGCGCACCGACGATCTCATCGAATACGACCGGAGACATATCCTCCATGCGCAGATCCCTTTGGGCGAGAACCTGGGCATCATCTACGACTCTGCCGAGGGGATCGTGCTGCGTGACACGGAGGGCAAGGAGTACCTAGACGCCTCGTCGCAGATGGTGAGCTGCAATCTCGGCCATGGCCGCCGAGAGATCATCGAGGCGGCCCAGAAGCAGTTCGACAAGCTTCAGCACGTCGGCCAGTACTACGGCCACTCCAGCACCCCGATGGTCGAGTGCGCGATGAAGCTGGCCGAGATCACCCCCGGCGATCTGAATCACTTCTGGTTCACCTCGGGTGGCGGCGAGGCTACAGATGCCGCTGTCCGTCTCGTCCGCCGATACTGGAACGCCGCGGGGGTACCCACCAAACAGAAGATCATCAGCCTCTACATGAGCTACCACGGTGTAGCCAATGGTCCGATGAACCTGACGGGCATCCCGGCGATGCGCGCCGGCTACGGTCCCGAGGCGCCCGGATACCTGCACATCCCGGCCTACTACTGCTATCGCTGTCCCTTCGGACTGGAGTATCCCTCGTGCGACGTCCGTTGCGCGCGTTTCCTCGAGACGGTCATCGAATCAGAGGGGCCGGAGAACGTGGCGGCCTTCATCGCCGAGCCGGAGCTCGGGGCGTCGGGGTTCTTGGTGCCGCCGGATGAGTACTGGCCCATCATCCGCGACATCTGCGACCGACACGACGTCCTGATGATCGCCGACGAGGTCATGTCCGGATTCTGCCGGACCGGCACCATGTTCTGCATCGAGCACTGGAACGTGGTGCCCGATCTGATGGCGATGTCAAAGGGCATCACCAGCGGTTACCTGCCGTTCGGTGCTCTGGCCATCAACGACCGCGTCTGGGATGGGCTGCAGGGTGTGGAGATGATGCACCAGTACACCTTCAGCGGCGCCCCAGTGTCTTGTGCGGCGGCCGTGGCTGCCATCGATGTGTACGTCAAGGAGAACGTCGCGGAGAATGCAGCCAGAGTCGGTGGTCATATCGTCGACCGCATCGAGGATGAGTTCATGCCGATGCCCTGCGTCGGCACCCACAGCGGTCTCGGACTCATGCTGGCCATGGAGATCGTGGCGGATAAGGAGACGAAGGCCATGTTCGATCCGCCAGTGGGTCCGATCATGCCGATTCTCGCCCAGGCCCGGGACAGGGGCCTACATCTTCGCCAGATGGGGTCGAACCGGATCGTCATCGCGCCACCTTGCACAACGACTATCGAGGAGGCAGACAGAATCGTCAACATTCTCAAGCCGTTGGTCGCGGCCATTCGGCCACCCGCGCGATGATCAGGGCACGCGGGAGGTGTCGGTACAACGCCGTGCACAGAAGTGCCGTGGAGCGGATAGGAGTTCCGCGGCAGACAACAGGAGATAGGGGGAAGACCATGTTTGGACGGAAGACACTCTTACTCATCATCGGGGTTGCTGTCCTGGCGCTGCTGCTCGTGGGTTTCACGGCTGCATGTGGCGGCGATGACGAGGTGGCGACTACCGCCGCGCCCGGTGGTGAGACCGCCACCGGCGAGGAGAAGACGCTGCTCGTCGGCGTGCTCATGCCGTTCTCTGGCGATGGCGCGTTGTGGGGTAGGACAGAGCTCGCAAGCATAGAGGTGGCGTGCGACCACATCAACGCCGCCGGTGGCGTCAAGGTCGGCGACGACGTGTACATGTTCGAAGCCAGGGCCTACGACAACCAGTGGGACCCGGCCGTCTCGGCGACCGTCGCGCGCAAGGCCGTGGCGGACGGCGTCCGCTACGTCGTGTCGTGGTCAGGCCCTGAGGTCCTAGCCGAGAATCAGGCCACACGCGGGACGGACGTCGTCACGTTCGTCGCCGCGTCTGACGAGATGTGCCAAGGCCCCGACCACCCGTTCAACTACAACTCCTGGTTCTACTTCCCCGACAACATGGGTGTGCTGTACACGTACATCCATCAGGAACATCCTGAGTACAAGAAGGTCGCGATGGTCGCGACCGACGACGCCGTGTCGCTCCAGGAGGTCAGGGACCTACAGGAGCAGATAGAGCCGATCGGGTTCGAAGTCATGGACCCCGTGAAGATCAGCGGCGAAGAGACCGACTTCTACCCCGTCCTGACTCCCGTCATCAACAAGGGCGTGGATATCATCGACATCGCTCCGATGGGTCCTGAGGACGCGGCGCTTCTGATCAAACAGGCCCATGAGCTGGGCTTCAAGGGCATCTTCGCGCACGCCGATGCTCCCAACATCGACGAGTACGCCGACGTCGCTGGCTGGGAGGCCATCGAGGGCCTCGTTGGCTGCCCTGTGTACCTCGAGCTCTCTGAGGTCGGCAAGAAATGGCAGACGGACTACCAGGCCAAGACCGACAACGACATGTCGACCGGTCCCACCGCCGACTACGACAGCGTCCTGCTGCTGGCGGCGGCTATCGAGAAGGCCCAGTCGGTCGATCCCGCGGTCGTGAACGAGGCCCTGCCTACGGTGACCGTCGAGGGTTCCACGGGCGAGACCAGGTTCGGCGGCGCTGATGTCCTCGGCATCCCGCACCTGCTCGAGCGGCCCATCCAGGTAGTCGAGGTCCAGAACGGCAAGCTCGTGTCGGTCTTCATGGGCTGGCCGCCACGGATCGCCGATGCCGCAGGAACCGCTCAGTAAGAAGTCGTCCGATAGCAGTGAGCATCGACTACAGGCATGGGCTCGGTGCCCCGCCTCGCGCATAGGGCGTGAGGCGGGGCACCGGACCGAGCCAGGAGAACGCATGGCAGCACAGGTAATCGCGAACAGCATCATCCTTGGGTTGACCTTGGCGCTGATGGCGATAGGGCTGACCCTGATATTCGGGACTCTCAAGATCGTGAACTTCGCTCACGGAGAGTTCTACATGCTCGGCGGCGTGCTGCTCTACTACGTCGCGGAGTCCGCCGGTTTGGGCTATTGGATCGCCGCCGCTGTCTCGGTCGTCGCGGTGGGCATGTTCGGCTGGGTCCTGGAGGTCCTTGTCTTCCGACGGTTTCACGGCGACCTCATCTCGGGGTGTATCGCGGCCATCGCCCTGACCATCGGCATACAGAGCATCACATGGGAGGTATGGGGCCCACGCACGCGCGGAGTCGATTCTCCCATGTCGGGCGAGCACGAGATCCTTGGCGCCATCTTCTCCAGCGAGCGCCTTCTGATCGCCGGTGTCTCGCTCGTGACGATCCTCGCACTGACCTGGTTCGTCAAGTATCACAGGCTTGGCAGAGCGATGCGCGCCGTGTCACAGGATAGCGAGGCGGCACGCGTCCAAGGCATCCCGGCGTTGAAGATCATGGCTCTGGCGTTCGCCATCGCTACGGGGCTGGCGGCACTGGGTGGCGCTCTCGTGGCGCCCACCACCTTCGTCAACCCGGCGATGGGCTCCACCCCGTTGACCTTCGCCTTCATCGTAGTGATCATCGGTGGCATGGGCAGCATCGCCGGCTCGCTCATCGCCAGCATGGTCATCGGCCTGCAGCAGAACCTCACAGCTCTGTGGCTTGGCTCCCAATGGAGCATCGGGGTGGCCTTCGCGCTGGCCATCGTCGTGCTCGTGATCCGGCCCAAGGGGCTGATGGGTCATGACTAAGGCGAAACTACCGCGCCGGGCCCTCATCGGGGTCTTGGCCGCCGCGCTCGCGGCGATCATCATCATGGTGCCGTTCGTCGGCGGCGACTACTACGCCCACATCGGCATCCTCGTGTTCCTGAACGTCGTGTTGGTCCTCGGCTACCGTCTGCTCAGCCTCACCGGGCTGTACTCGTTCTGTCACATCACCTTCTTCGCCATCGGCGCCTACACGTCGGGGCTCCTGTCGTCCAAGCTCGGGGTCCCGGTTGGACTCTGCTTCTTGGCCGCCGGGGCCATGGCTGCGCTCGTCTCGGTGCTTCTCATCCTCCCGGCGGCGCGAGTGCGCGGCGTCTACTTCTTCCTCGTCACCTTCGGCTTCCTCGGTGTGATGGACTCCGTGTTCCTGCACTGGTCGTCGCTCACCGGCGGAGACGCCGGCGTACTTGTCGAAGCGACCATCATCGGGACAGGTACGCAGACTCAGGACTACTTCGTCATCTTGGCTTTCGTCCTGATCGCGATCCTCGTGTTCTATCGGATCGACCGTTCGCGCTTCGGGCGCGAGCTCGCCCCGGTCGGCAATGCCGAGGCCTTGGCTGCCGTGAGCGGCATCAACGTCCTCAAGACACGTGTGTTCGCCTTCGCCATCGGCGCCGCGTTTGCAGGACTTGCCGGGAGCCTCTTCGCTCACGATGCGGCCTATATCTCTTCGAACAACTTCGGCATGTGGGGCACGATCTACATCCTCGTGTGGCTGGCGGTCGGCGGCGTACGCAGGATGTGGGGTCCGATAGTCGGCGCCGTGGCGATGACGCTGGTCGCCGAGCTGTTACGCATGTCCGGCATCTGGCAGGCCTTGTTCTACTCCGCCGTGCTGCTCCTGGTCATGATGGCCATGCCGCAGGGCATAGCCGGCCTGGCCGATACCATCAAAGCCAGGTTCGCCAAAGGGAGCGGGGCAGTCGCTGGAGGTCCGCCGTCGGCTGACGGCCTCGTCGAGGGGAGCGAATGATGGCGATCCTCGAGATCAGCGGGCTGTCCAAACGGTTCGGAGGCCTGCACGCACTCGATAGCGTCGACTTGACCGTCGAGGCGGGCGAGATCGTCGGCATCATCGGTCCCAACGGCGCCGGCAAGAGCACCTTCTTCAACGTCCTCAGCGGCGTCATGAAGCCCACGAGCGGCAGGGTGGTCTTCCGGGGTCACGACATCACGGGGCACAAGCCCAACCGCATCGCGAGCAAGGGTCTCGTCAGGACGTTCCAGGGCACCGTGCTCTTCTCGGACCTCTCCGTGTTCGACAACGTGCGTGTGGCCTGTCACATCCCTGCTCACGTCAACCTGCTCTCCGACTTGGTGGGCCTGCCGTCCGTTCGACGGCGGGAGCGCGAGATGTCGGAGAGGACCATGGAGATCCTGAAACTGGCCGGTCTTCAGGATGTGCGCGACAAGCTGGCCAAGGACCTTCCTCATGGCCACCAGCGGTCGCTGGGTGTGGCCGTTGCTCTGGCGACGGAGCCGAAGCTCCTCTGCCTCGACGAGCCGGTCACGGGCATGAACGCGGAGGAGATCGAGGCGATGATGGAACTCATCGCCCGTATCCGCGGGCGCGGCATCACCATCCTGCTGGTGGAGCATGCGATGAAGGTCGTCATGAGCGTGTGCGAGAGGATCATGGTGCTCAACTTCGGCGAAAAGATAGCCGAGGGTACCTGCGCTGAGATCCAGGATGACGAGGCTGTGATCGAGGCGTACCTGGGGAGGCCGGACGACGATGCTTCTTGAGCTGAAGGATGTGTCAGTCGAGTATGGGAAGGTGAAGGCGCTCAAAGGCGTCTCGATCGAGGTCGGTGAGGGGGAGATGGTCAGCATCGTCGGCGCCAACGGGGCCGGAAAGACGACCACGTTGCGGTGCATCGCCGGGCTGCTGCGCCCGTCGATCGGCGAGGTCTGGTTCGACGGCAAACGTATCGACGGGCGCCACACCGAAGAGATCGTCAAGCGCCGTGTCGGCTTCTGCATGGAAGGTCGCCGGCTGTTCCCCTTCATGACCGTGCTCGAGAACCTACAGATGGGCGCCTACACCCGGCGCGGCAAGGAGATCGATGACGACCTGGAGAGGATCTTCGAGATCTTCCCGGTGTTGAGGGAGCGACGCAAGCAGAAGGCTGGGACGCTCAGCGGAGGGCAGCAGCAGATGTTGACTCTGGGGCGGACTCTGATGGGCAAACCCCGGCTGCTCATGCTGGACGAACCGTCGCTCGGCCTCGCCCCGCTGGTCGTCTCCGACCTGGCCAAGACCATACAGCGCCTCCACGAGGACGGGTTGACCGTACTCCTCGTGGAGCAGAACGCGCGCATGGCGCTCCGGATCTCCGACCGTGCGTACGCGCTCGAAGTCGGCGAGGTGGTCGTCTCCGGCGACTCCGAGTCGCTCAACCGCGACGACTACATCAAGAAGGCCTATCTCGGAGGGTGACCTGTTGCCGCCGTCACTCACGGCGACTACGTCGGCCGTCAAAGGAATAGCCGGCTTTGCCGTGGACTGCGAGCAGGCCGGTCGATGGGAAGGAGCGAAATGATCGTCGGTGTACCCACGGAAGTGAAGAACCAGGAGTACCGGGTGGCCTTGGTGCCCGCGGGAGTGAAGACGCTGGTCGACGACGGTCACACCGTTCTCATCCAGGCCTCGGCCGGGGAAGGCTCCGGCATCGCCGACGCCGAGTACGTGGCTGCCGGGGCTCAGATCCGGCCCGCGGCTGAAGCGGTATACGGCGAAGCGGAGATGATCGTCAAGGTCAAAGAGCCACTGCCCTCAGAGTATCCCCTGCTTCGAGAGGACCAGATACTCTTCACCTACCTGCATCTGGCTCCGGCTCCGGAGCTGACCCTGGCTCTCCTCGAGCGCGGGGTCGTAGGCATCGCCTATGAGACGGTGCAGCGGGAGAGCGGCGCGCTTCCTCTTCTCACCCCCATGAGCGAGGTGGCGGGCAAGCTGTCCGTCCAGGTGGGGGCCCATTGGCTGGAGAAGGAGAACGGAGGCTCGGGCGTGCTCCTTGCCGGAGTGCCGGGCACGCCTCCCGCGAACGTGACCATCATCGGAGGCGGGGTGGTGGGTGCCAACGCCGCCAAGGTGGCCCTGGGCATGGGAGCCAACGTCACCATCGTCGATGTCAATCTGGACCGACTCCGCTACCTGGCCGATGTGCTGGACGGCCGTCTCACCGTCCTTGCCTCCGACACCTATACCGTCGAGGCAGCGGTAGCATGCGCGGACCTGGTCATCGGCGCCCTTCTCATCCCTGGGGCCAAGGCCAAGAAGGCGGTCACCTGTGACATGATCGCCCGCATGCGCAAGGGCTCGGTGGTCGTGGATGTGGCCATCGACCAGGGGGGCTGCGTGGAAGGGGCTCGTCCCACGAGCCATGACGACCCCGTCTACAGCATCGAGGGGGTGACCATGTACTGCGTGGCCAACCTCCCCGGCTGCGTGTCCCGGACCTCCACCTTCGCACTCACCAACGCCACCTTCCCATACGTGTCGCTGCTCGCGGGTCGGGGTTACAAGGAAGCCCTTCGGGCCGATCCGGCCCTGGCCAAGGGCCTGAACGTGCACAAGGGCAAGTTGGTGAGCCGAGCGGTGGCCGAAGGGGTGGGACTTGAATACTGCCCGTATGAAGAAGTTCTTGTCTAGTTAACAGGCACCAGGCTCCGAGTTCCGGTGCCTGCACCGGGAAGGACTGGTAGGCCATGTAGTCCGAAGCTTCGTCCCGCTGACTAGAAGCCACGTGAGAAGCCAGTCGACGAGGGTCGTAGTCTGGCAACGCTCTGCCAAGGAACTGCTCAAGACGAGTCGTCACCAGCGGTCCGGATGCTGACCGCAGATCGGCGGCCGTAGCATTCGAGGATGTACTGTGCAGGGGACCGGACCAGTCTCTCCTACGGAGTCGCTCCGGTTTCCTCAGGAGACCGACCGCAGCCCACGCCCTTGGTTGTCAAGGGATTCCCGTGCTGCGGGACGGTCCACTATCTAGCGGGAATCGCGGCGCGGGCTCTTGCCTGCGAGAGGTCTCTGCCATAGAAATGGATATCGAAAGGGGCTCCCCGGCGCGAGGCAGACCCGGTGTGCGCCGGCACGGCCGGATCGGAGCGACGCACATGCCAAGAAGGTGGGAGGAACGGGCCTCATGAAGAAGTGGAACATGTTGGTAGACGTGGCTCGCTGTCACGACTGCAACAACTGCTTTTTGGCCGACAAGGATGAGTTCGTCGGCAACGACTTTCATCCATACTCGGTGGCTCAGCCGTGGTCGGGTCACAGATGGATGAATATCGAGCGCAAAGAACGGGGCCGGTACCCGATCGTCCAGGTGGCCTATCTCCCAATACTCTGCCAGCATTGCGACGATGCGCCCTGTATCAGGTCCTCCCCGGAGGGGGCGGTCTACAAGCGTGAGGACGGCCTGGTCATCATCGATCCACAGAAGTCCAAAGGCCATCCGGAGATCGTGGATAGCTGTCCCTACGGTGCCATCTTCTGGAACGACGAGGCAGGCGTCCCCCAAAAATGCACGGGGTGTGCCCACCTGATCGATGACGGTTGGACCGAGACTCGTTGCACGCACGTGTGTCCCACCGGCGCCCTTCGTCTCATTCTCGCCGAAGAGGAGGAGATCGCGCGGATCGTCGCCATCGAGGGAGCGGAGATCTACGGGGCCGAGTTCGGAACACGCCCCCGAGTCTATTTCAAGAACCTTCACAAGTGGACCAAAGTGTTTGCTTCCGGCAGCGTTGTGTTCGAGGACACCGATGCTTGCGGGGAGGGCGCTCGGGTGACGGTGGAGTTCGAGGGCGCGGCCGTGGCGACCGAAGTGGCCAACAACTACGGCGAGTTCGTCGTCGATAGGCTCGATCCCGATAGGGAGTACACGCTACGGATCGACAGTCCGGGCTACCGGCCCTTTGTGAAGAGGCTCCAGCTCGGGGAGAGCGTCAACCTCGGTGGTATCGTGATGGCCAGGGAATAGGGGATCCCGCCTGCGCCGCGCGAAGAGCGTCTACTGTCGATCGGCCGGTTCGAATCGAAGGAGAGGACCATGGGGAAGCCCGAAAGATATACGCAACTCACCACCGGCGGCCCGGTCGTCGTTGAAGTGACCGACGGCAGAATCGTGCGGATCCTGCCACTGGAACTGGACGACACCGACGCTGCATCGTGGACGATCGAGGCGAGGGGGCGGAGTTTCACCCCCTCCCGTCGCGCCACCCTATCGCCCTACACCGTGGCTCACAAGTCGATGATCTATTCTCCCAAGCGGATCCTCACTCCACTGAAGCGGGTGGACTTCGATCCGAAGGGAGCTCGGAACATCCAGAACCGGGGGGTCTCCGGCTACGAGCCCATCAGCTGGGACGAAGCTCTGGATACGGTGGTCGAGGAGATCGCGCGGGCGAAGAGAACGGTGGGACCGGCGGCGATGCTTGCCTCTCTCGGCTCGCATCACCTCTGGGGCAATCTGGGCTATCGCCTGAGCGCGTTCTATCGCTTCCTCAACCTGGTGGGGTTCACCTGGGCCGAACACAATCCCGACAGCTGGGAGGGTTGGCACTGGGGTGGCGCTCATATGTGGGGATTCAGCCACCGGCTGGGCATCTCGGAGCAATACGACCTCCTGGAGGACGCCCTGCAGCACACGGAGATGGTGGTGTTCTGGTCGTCCGACCCGGAGACCACGGGCGGCGTGTACTCCGCCTTCGAAAGCACCGCACGCCGCTATTGGCTGAAAGAGATGGGCGTCAAGATGGTCTTCATCGACCCATACTTCAATCCCACGGCGGGGCTCTTCTCTGACAAGTGGATGGCGCCGCGGCTGGGCACTGATGTCGCTCTGGGCCTCGCCATCGCCTACGTCTGGCTCACCGAAGACCTCTACGACAAGGCATACGTTGATTCTCGTACGGTCGGTTTTGACAAGTGGAGAGAGTACGTGCTTGGATTGAGTGACGGGCAACCCAAGACCCCGGAGTGGGCGGAGGCTGAGAGCGGCATCCCGTCTCGGGAGATCATCGCCCTGGCTCGCGAGTGGGGCTCGAAGAAGACGATGCTTGCTTCCGGGGGGTTCAGTGGCTGGGGCGGCGCCTGCCGTTCGGCGACCGGCAACGAATGGGCTCGCACGATGATAGCTCTCGCGGCGATGCAGGGCATGGGCAAACCGGGGAGCAACATATGGGGGACGGTGACGGGTGCGCCGATGGACGAGGACTTCTGGTTCCCCGGCTACGCGGAGGGCGGTATCTCGGGCGATCCCGTCAATTCCGCGGCTGGCTATCGCCTACTCAACCGGATGTGGCCCGATGGATATCTGCCCGGCAACCCGCAGCACTCCACCGAAGGGCAGACGGTACCGCGGCTCCGGGTCCCAGAGGCCATGATGCACGAGCACCTGGAATGGCGAGGCAAAGGAGGCTGTGCCTCTTCGCTGGAGTCACAATTCCAGAAGTACGAGTACCCCTCTCCCGGATATAGCCCGGTCGCTCTCTATTACAAATATGGGGGCTCCTACATCGGCACCATGACCGAGACCAACCGGTACGTGAACGCCTACCGAGAAGGGAAGGTCCCGTTCGTCGTCAACCAGTCGATCTGGATGGAGGGGGAGACTCGCTTCGCCGACATCATCCTTCCGGCATGTACCAACTTCGAGCGGTGGGATATCGGTGAGTGGACCAACGCCTCTGGATACGGAGCGCACAGCATCACCCAACAAAGCCACCGCACGATCGTTCTTCAGAAGAAGTGTATCGAGCCACTCGGGGAGTCCAAGTCCGATTACGATATATTCGCTCTCCTGGCGGACCGCCTTGGGGTCGGAGGGATCTTTTCCGAAGGCGGCCAAAGCGATCTCGACTGGGTGAAACGGATCTTCCAAGCGAGCGACGTTTCCAGGCGGGTCACTTGGGAGGAGTTCGAGAAGAAGGGCTACTACATCGTCCCGATCCCCGCCGATCACAAAGCCACTCCGACTCTCCGCTGGTTCGCGGAAGACCGGGAGAAGGACACCCCGGACTGGGGGCCGGCACCGTGGGACCAGCTACGGAACAAGGGCCTACAGACCCAGTCCGGCAAGATCGAATTCGTGTCCTCCAGTCTGACGCGAGCCGCTCTCGATGATCCGGAGCGTCCGGTCATGGGTCCCCAGTACATCCCCTCCTGGGAAGGCCACCGCACCACCGAACTGTACAAGAAGTATCCGCTGCAGTTGGTGAGCCCGCACCCGCGGTTCAGCTTCCACACTGTCGGCGACTCCAAAGACAGTTGGCTCAACGAAGTCAAGGACCACCGGGTGCTCGTAGGAGACCACCGGTACTGGATCATGCGCCTGAACGATGCGGACGCCAAAGCACGTGGCATCAGGGATGGCGACCTCATCCGGGCCTTCAACGATCGGGGAGCGGTCATCCTGGTCGCCCAGATAACCGAGCGCGTGACACCGGGGACGGTGCACTCCTATGAGTCTTGCGCCGACTACTTGCCGGTCGGCGAGCCAGGCAGTTCCGCGGATAGGGCGGGATGCGTCAACATCCTGACGTCCAAACGCTACGTGACACCGACCTCCACGGGCATGGCGCCCAACTCATGTCTCGTCCAGGTGGAGAAATGGGAGGGAGAAGACGCGTGATCGTATTCGGGCACACGTATCTCCCTCGCCGGTCTCCATACTGCTCGCCCGAGCCCGAAACCACGGATACAGGAGGTAAGAAGCGGCAATCGCCACCAGGAAGAGCCTAGCGTTCAGAGAGGGATAAGTGAGTCACAAGCAAGGGGGGAACGACTGATGAGTGACCAGGAAGAACACGACGGCACTATCATCGATGGCAGAGAGGTCAGTCGACGCGAATTCCTCAAGATCGCGGGCATAGCCGGTGCCGCGGTCGGCGCCGGAGCCGGCCTGGGCGGTCTGCTGGCAGCCTGCGGTGAGGAAGAGACTACGACGACCGCCGGGGGAGTCACCACTACGGCGGGTGGCACCGACACGACCGCCGGCCAGGAGACCACCACTACCGCGGGCGTCGAGGGCGGAGACCCGGTGAAACTGGGCTACGTCATACCCATCACCGGCTCCGACGCGGCGTTCGGGGCGGCCTGCAAGTGGCACCTCGACTGGTTCGAACAGAACGTGTGGAAAGACGGCCTTCTGTGCGGAGACGGGAAGAAGCACCCGGTCGAGTGTACCGCGGCCGACATGCAGTCCGACACCAACCGGTCTGCGCAGGTAGCCGGAGATCTGATCACCAACACTCAAGTGGTGTTGCTCGGGGGCAGCTCCGGTACCGCGGTGCCGCCGGTGCGTGACCAGGCCGAAGCCCTGGGTTGCCCGTGCGTCAGCTACGATTGCCCCGGCGAGATGTGGAACGACGTGCAACCTCCAGAAGGGTTCAAGTGGAACTGGAACACGTGGTTCGTCTTCAAGGACATGGTCGCCAACTATCTCGCCATGTGGGCCGCGATCCCGAACAACAAGATAGTGGGAACCGTCTTTCCCAACGATGCGGTCGGTGTGGCCTTCCAAGCGGGCCTCGTGCCCGCGTTCGAGGGGGCGGGCTATACGGTGGTGGACGCAGGCCTGTTCACGTCCGGCTCCGAGGACTACACGCAGCAGATATCGCTGTATAAGAAAGAGGGCGTCGAGGTTCTCCTGGGTGTTCCCACCCCGCCCGATTTCTCCAATTTCTGGAAGCAGGCGTTGCAGCAGGACTTCCATCCGAAGGTCTCTACTCAGGCGCGAGCCATGCTCTTCCCTCAAGGGGTGGAAGCCCTGGGCGATCTCGGTGACGGCCAGACTGTGGAATGTTGGTTCCATCCCAAGTTCAACTACACCAGTACCGTCACCGGTCTGACCTCAGAAGAAGTGGCCGGCATGTACGCGGAAGCGACGAACCAACAGTGGACGCAGCCCGTGTGCTATTTCGGCCAATTCGAGATCTTCACAGACATCCTGGGGCGGGCTAAGGACCCCTTGAGCAGAGATTCCGTCGTGGAGGCGATCAAGCAGACCGACATGACCACCATCGGCGGCCCGGTCAACTGGGCGGTGAGCCCTGAACCATACTCGGGATGGCACAACTTCTGCACGAAGCCTATCACCGGTGCCCAGTGGGTTCCGGGGACAGGCGCGTACAAGTACGATCTAGAGATCGTCGTCAGTGCCACCACCCCGGATATCAAGCCCACCGCCGCGATGAAGGAAGTACAGTATCCGAGCTAGCGTCCTCGGTGCTACAGAGACGCTCCATGCCGATCAGCTCGCCCGTGGTCTTCGGGCCGCGGGCGAGCTCCGTCCGTCAGAAGTCTGGGCCGACGCGCTGCTCGAGATCCTCGGCCGCGGCTCCGGTACCTACGCACCAAGTCCGCGGCAGGCTCTGACGGCGTCGAAGCTGAGGTGCGCCCTGCTGACGGTCGCCGGCGCCACGAAGGGATCCGCCACAAGGAGCCATGACTGCACATCGATGAGTTCGTATGGCACCTGCGTGAAGGCGACCACGCTCCCGCACTCATCGCAGCGAGCCTCCCCCGCGCCACCCATGCCGAGTAGATCCATGTGCGCTTCGAACGGCAGATCAGCACCGCACCCATGGCAGACCATCGTACCGGCGACCTTGAGTGGGTGTTCGATCTTCTGGCCGGACATGGGCTTGATCAGAACACCGACCCCACGCGTCCAGCCCTGCTCGCGGACCGCCATGTCGACGATGGCTCCCGACAGGACCTCGACGCCGGCCCAGATGGCCGCCTCTGCCGCGTAGACCGCCCGCTTGATGGCGGGGATGGCGGTCATTGGGGCGGCCCTCGACACCGGCTTCTGATCGAGCCGGAGCAGATAGTCGAGAGCTCGCCTATCGCGAAGCCGTCCTAGAGCCTGCACGGTGGCCAGGACGATCCGGGGGTCCTCGGAACTCAGGTGGGCCAGAACCGCGGAGAGTGCGTTATCCCCCCCGATCGCACCCAACGCCCGGAATGCGTGAGTCGTTCGGTGCAGCTGGTGCCGAAGGGGTTCGACCGCATCCTCGCCGAATCCCACCAATCGCTCCACGGCTCCGTCGCATGCCGGGAACGCTAGGGGATGAGCCGGGGACAGGAGGACCGGGTCGGGCGGCACGCCATCGTTCTGCCACCGCAGCCGCGAGATAGGGTCGAGCGGTCTCTCCAGGTCGGGTTCGAGCTCGGCGATCAACGCTTGGATCTCGGGCGAGCCGTGCACGATCACCATCGACTCGGCGTCCCCGCGTTTGGCCAAAGCGTCCACGGCCGCCTGCCGCACGTGCTGCGCCTCGTTGCGGGCCGCTTTGCGGAGTATCTCCAGGCTGCGCTCGTCATCGAGCTTGTCGAAGCCCCAGAGGTAGGACGCCCGATCGTCGTAGACGTATATCCCTACGTGGCGCGGGCCCTCGTCGAGACTGGCCTCGACAAGATCGAGCACCCGATCGAGCGCGACCTCGACGCAAGCATCCCAGAGCCACCGTTTGTGACTGACCCTAACATCGGGATCCTCCGGGTCGTCGAGCTCTTTGAGCAACCATTCGACGGCCACCGGGCCCCGCGCGGTGCGCAGCGCCCTTTGGGCGGCCCCGGAGCTGGGCGAGCTGTAGCCCGCGGCGTGGATTGCGAGGATCTTCATGGCGGTCGGATCGTCGAGCTCGGCCAGAGCCAGCGCGGCTGCCTCGACCGTCTCCTCGCACTCTCTGCCCGGCATAAAGAGCGACCGAAGGCCCCCCACGTCTCGCGCCGCCTTGAGCCGCTCGACTCTCGCCCTGCCCTCGGCTGCTCTCTCGGCGGCCTTCTCGGCCTCGGTCTTGCGGCTGAAGAGAGCCATCGTGCCCACCCCCCTGACAAGACTTCGTCGACCCAGGCCGGGCCGCACCGGTCCGGCGGGGCTCCGTCCATGGCTGTAGAGTACACCTTCGGTAGTCCAACGCAAGAGCGACTACTCTCGCTACCATCGCACAGGCTATCTGGGGCATGTTTCTTCCCTCTCCTGCCCGCCGGGTTGTCACTCGACTCCACCCGCTGTAGGCTGAGTCGTCAAACAGGTAGCCTCGTCGTCCGGGCGACAAAGAAAGGGGCGGAAGACGTGAGACCAGGAGCTGCCCCGGAAGACCGGGCGCGAAAGACGGAGATCCCCTTCGTCGACGGGATCCCCTTGCCCCCGCCGGTCAGGCCGGTGATCATTCTGAGCGGGTCTGACTACGAGCTCGGCTATCAGTACTTCCAGCAGCTCGTCCAGATCTATGGAACATGGCTGCCCTCACAGAGAGGGGGCGTCCTTTACCACACCGCTCCCCTGCATCGGGATGGGTATTCATCCGAGGAGAAGGAAGCCCTGGAAAGGTACGACTCCTACGTCAAGGAATACACCCCGGAGTGGGTGGATATCCTGGGCGGGATGGTCGCCGGGGCGGCAGACGCGGGTATCGAGGTGACCTACGAAGACCTGCTCGCCTTCTATGCACTCTACGAGGAGTTCCTACCTTGGTCTGAGCAGTCCTTCGTGGTCCCCGAGCGGCCGACATGCAGTGGGCTCGCGGCCTGGGGGAGGGCGACCAAGGACGGCCGGCTGGTATGCGCCAGCAACGGTGACGACGACATCGGGTTCTTCTCGAGCACCGTCATGGTGTTTCCGGAGACCGGCAGTGCCTTCATAGCCTCTCCCTACAACATGCCGGGCTTCGGCGGCTTCCCATCTCATCCCGGCATGAACGCCAAGGGACTCGTCCACGTCCACCACGGGACCGGCAAGTTCGCCTTCCCCGACAGGGGCTATACGGTTCCGCGGGGCTTCGCCAACATGCACATCCTCCGCTTCGCACAGAGCGCTCAGGAAGCAGCCGAGATACATCTTGCCTATCCCAAAGCCGTCAACTGCAAGGACGGTAACTTCTTCGCCGACACGAGCGGCGACGCCATGGTCATCGAGAGCCGGAACCCACCGGTCATACGCCGCGCGGGCGACCTGGGCGAGGTGGATTTCCTGCACCACACCAACAACTACCTGGCGAGGGCCAACGGAGACGAGCGAGAACAGGACTACATCTCCCACGGCGGTTGGCTCAGCAAGGAACTCAAGGGGCTGGAGGAGATGGACCTGACCGCATGGTCGGTCTCGCGGAATCTCTTCATGTGGAACATGCTTCACAACTACCAGGGAGAGGTGGATCTCGACTTCGCCACAATGATGTATCGCTTCCCCAGCACCATCGCCCATCCGACGCTCGAGGCGGCCGACCAGGCTTACATCTCGGAGCGGGGGAGGAGCTACCACGCCCGCATAGGGAGTCTGGACAACTCCGTCATCGGGATCGCGCTCCCTGATGCCGGCGACAACGGGCGGTACTACGTATGCTCGGGACCGGCTACCAGAAGTACCGGGCCTGCCATGCCCACTCTTCACAACTACGGTCCGGGCCAGACGTACTCCTTCTACGAACTGCGGCTCGCGGCGGACCCGACCGCAGTCGCCCAGGCGGCGCTGGAGCGGGCGCAGACCGACCTCTACTACGCGAACACCGCGATGGGTAGACTGGACTACCTGGAGGCCGCCGCGCTGGAAGCTGCGTTCGACAAGGCCAAGACCGAGTACTTCAAGGGGCACTACCACCTGAACGGGGTGCTTTCGGGCCGGGTCACCCACGATCGGGAATCGCTCTACGATCTGGCGAGAGCGACGAGGGCTTACACTCGCTGTCAGGTCTTCGCCAAGCAGGTGCGCGAAGCCATCGACCCTCCGCAGAGCAGGCCGGAACACCTGGGCCTCAGGCCCTGGTTGGGCGACTGGGGCGAGTGGGAGACCCTGTTCGAGGAGTAGGTGACCGGATGAAGAGCAAGATGATGTCGTTGGCCGACGCGGCCGATCTCGTCGAAGACGGCCAGCTCCTGGCCATCGGCGGCAATGCTCTCAACCGCAACCCTGCGCGCTTCGCCCGGGAACTGGCACGCCGCGGGCTCAAGGATCTGAAACTCTGCGGCGCGGCCCACGGCTATGCGTCGGATTTGTTGTGTGCGGCCAAAGCTGCCGACACCGTCTACTTCGGATTCTTCGGTTTCGAGAACGAATACGGCCTCGCCCCGGGGATGCGGAAGGGATGTCAAGAGGGGTGGCTCAAGGCTGTGGAGGGTTCATGTACGGCCCAGATAGCCGCCCTGCGTGGGGGAGCCTACGGCATCCCCTTCATGCCAGTGGCCGGTCTGTGGCGTAGCGATTTAGTAGACCTGCGGCCCGAGTTCTATCGCATCATGGAGAGTCCCTTCACAGGAGAGAGGGTCGTATGCGTGAAGTCGCTCGTACCCGATCATGCGGTTCTTCACGTGCAGGAGGCTGACGAATTCGGCAACGCCCGTATCACCGGTCCGAAGTATCAGGACGTGCTCATGAGTCGGGCGGCCAGGAAGACGATCCTGACGACCGAGCGACTGGTGCCGACGGAGAAGATGAGGGACATACCCGAGCTCACCAGCATCCCGTACTTCCTTGTGGAGGCGGTAGTCGTGGTCCCCGAGGGATCTCGGCCGACGATATGCATGGGGGAGTGGCCGGCCGTGGACGACGCTGCAATGAAAGCGTACTTGGAGGCAGTCCAGACCGACGACTTGACGGCCTATCTCGAGGCGGCCGACGGGAAGGAGCTCTGAGTTGGCCTACGGAGCAGCGGAGATGATGTGCGTTGCGCTGGCGCGAGAACTGCGCGAAGGTGAGGTCGTCTTTCACGGTTTGGCTTCTCCGGTGCCGATGACGGCCACGAAGCTTGCCAAGGCTCTGGGCAGGCAGGTAACCGTGGTATCTATCGCCGGCGGAGTCGATCCTGATTGGACGAAGCCCGCGACCGTCACGACCACTGTCGGCCCCAACCAATTCGAAGGAGCGGTCGCGGACTACGGTCTCGACGAAGTATTCGACCTGGCGGCCACCGATCGTCTCGACGTCACGTTCCTGAGTTTCCTGCAGATCAGCCCTCGAGGCGAGATCAACATGTCTTTCGTGGGAGGCTGCTACGACAAGCCGAAGGTGCGTTTTCCCGGCGGAGCGGGTAGTGCTACGTTGATCCCCGTGACCAAACGCACGGTCATCTGGCGGACGAAGCATGACCGCAGGTCGCTCGTCGAGGAGGTCGAGTTCGCTACCACGGCGGCCGATCCAGAGAAGGAGTTCGTGGTGGTCACGCCGTTGTGCATCTTTCGTATGGCCGATGGGGTGCTGAAGTTGGAGAGCGTGTTTCCGTACTCGAGCCTCGACGAGGTGAAGGCGAACACGGGGTGGCATATCGACCTCGACGAAGTCCCGACTTCCGATCCTCCGAGCGAAGAAGAGCTTGTCCTTCTGGAGAGAGTCGATCCCCACGGGATGCGCAACATAGAATTCTAGGCCGAGGCCTCCGGGAACATCGGTCTACTTCCCCACTCTCCCGGTGTTTCGCGCGCGGATTCGCCAAGAGCTTGAACTCAGGTCGACCAGACCGCTTTGGGTGGAGCGACGACACCTGTCGCCCCGGCGCACCCGGAGCCTCTCAGCCGAAGTGAAGGGCGGATCATGAATCCGGTCGTAGTAGCGGCGCTCTTCGGTCACGTTCGCCTCCCGGAACAGGGTGGGGACGGTGGGCCATTCCCGGCACGTAGGTCACGAGGGTATCTTGGCCGGTCGGGCTGGGTGAGCCAAGGGAGGGCGAGCAACGGTGCCCACGGAAGCCCGGTATTGACGGCCTCATAGGGTCGCAGTAATCTCTATGCACCGGCCTCTGTGAAGACCTTGGGCGAGTAGTCGACGGCGACCGAGCACTGATACCCACCTGATAGACCAGACCCGCCATCAGGCGGGAGTCAAGGCCAGGCCCGACTGTCAGCGGGGCGGCAGGCATACCAGGCAACGGTAGTCTGTCGCCCGTCCTCCTTTCTCACCCGGATCCTCGCCGAGAGCCGGCCATCGAGCGTGGGTCGGGTTGCTCCGGGAGCCAGAAGGAGGATCACCATGAAACGTCACTGGAGACCCGCCGTGTCGTTCGTCCTGGCCGTCGTGGTACTGCTGACCATCGTCACTCCGGCGCTGGGCAAGCCGGCGAATGACAACGCGGCACAGTGGGGCATCTATGTTGCATCGAGGTGCCTGTTCAACACTAGCGACGAGTTTGCAGAGTTCAGACTAAACACGAGGGATCCGGACCCCAAGAGGCTCAGTGGTAGAGTCGTGGACTGGGAGCACGGAAACCAGTTCTTCTGGCAGTGCTACCTAGGTGACGTGAAGATGAGCGAGGGCTGGGGTCGAGTCAAAGCCGAGGCGGCTGTGACCGTACTCGGCTACATCGAGGGCACCTGGCTCGAGGACCTCGACGGCGTCTTCACCTTCGATTTCAGCGGCACCACGCCGATGAGATGGGACGGTGAAGACTACGTCTTCAACCTGAGTTGGAATCCCGAGGGCGAGTGGACGATCAAGGTGCCCAGCCTGCCGAGGGACAACGAGTTGGGATGTTTCGGCTACCGGCTCCGTAGCGGCGAATCGGGCTACTGGGCGGTCATCAACAAGTGGCTGACTCGGTAGTCGGACCGCATGAGGAGATGGCGTCTCGACATCACTACCCCTGAGGCGGTGGCAAGAGTTGCTGTGGAAGGTGCGGCCGGTGAACGCGGCCGCACCTTCAACGCTCGCGTCGCTGAGGACGACCGCGCGACCTACGGTGCCGGGGGGTGGCTGATGAGATACAGGAACTCCCCGACCGTCATGCCTTGGACGAGTTCGGCCCACTGTCTGGGGTTCTCGAAGGTGCCGATGGGCAATTCCCCTGCCTCCTTGAGCGCCTTCCAGACCTGACCAGGATTGTCGTACGACACGTCGGGCGTCGCCTTGAGATAGAAGCTGTCTGCACCCTTCACACCGGAGCGCAGACCGTCGTTGCCAGGTGCCGCCAAGGCTGGCGTGGCGATGAACGCCATCGTCAGCAGCAACACCACGAAGAACAGTAGGATCTTCCTCATCACAGGGCCCTCCTTCTGTCAGCTAGCTCGTTCCGCAGCCCGCTTGCTCTGAGTATAGGTGCGGTGAAGATGCTTGTCCATCGGTGCGCGTGGAAGCAGACCCCTCTTCCGACCCGCCGGCCGAAGTTGTAGGCTGGTGACCGACACCCGAGAAGCAGTGAGTGAACCGCAAGATCCAGCTCGACCTAGGGAGCAAAGATGCTAGCTTTCACGAATGCGAACCTCATCGACGGCACCGGTGCGAAACCCGTCACCGGCAGCGCGGTGATCGTCGACGACAAGAAGATCGTCTCTGTCGGTAGGTCTCTCGACGTCCCGAGGCAGGCCTTCACCATCGATCTCGCCGGCAAGACGCTCATGCCCGGGCTCATGGAGGGTCATGCCCACCTGGGGGGCAGGGACTATCCTCCTGGGCTCGACAATGCCAAGAACTCGTGGGACTACGCGCCCATGCGCGATCTCACGCTGGCTTCAGGGGTCACGACCATCCGGAGCTGCGGCGACTGGATGAAGGACACCATCGGGACCCGGGAGAAGATCGAGAGCGGCCTGCTCCGCGGCCCCCGGCTCGTCTGTTCGGGCGCCCAGTTCCAGCGGCCTGACGCTCACCCCAGCCGGACCGTCTGGGGGAACGACCCGGACACGTGCGCCAACGCCGGCATGTTCCCCACATCCCCCGAGGAGGCGCGGGCTCAGGTGAGGGTCCTCAAGGAAGCCGGCGTCGATTTCGTGAAGATCATCGTGGCGGATTCCTTCGTGTTCATCTTCCCCGAGTACATCGAGCCGCTCTCCGACGACATCATCCAGGCCATCATCGACGAGGCTCACGAGGTGGGGCTCTGGGTGATGTGTCACGTGGACGACCCCATGGCGGCCGCCAAAGTGGTCCGCTACGGAGCCGACGAGATCAACCATCTGATCTCGATGGGGATCGCGGAACTCCCGGACGAACGCGCCTACGACGAACTCTTCGAGCTGATGCTGGATAGGGGCACCTGGTTCATGCCGACCATCACCATCGTGCGCGAGTACAACCACCTCATCCTGGAGAAGGGCGCCCCGGCGACCATCGACGACTACTTTGTCCCCCACTACAGGAAGGCGTACGAGGCCGGGGTGCGCATGGGGTGCGGTTGCGATTCGGGCGCCCCGGACGTGCCCTGGGGGCCTGCGCTCCACGCGGAGCTCGGGGAATACGTGCACGGCCTGGGGATGTCGCCCCTCGAGGCGATCTCGTGCGTGACGAAGAACAACTCCGTCATCTTCGGGATCGATCAGAAGGTGGGTGTCATCAAGGAAGGGATGCTCGCCGACCTGCTCGTCGTCGACGGAGACCCGTCCACGACGATCGAAGACGTGGGGAACATCCGGATGGTCGTGAAAGAGGGTTCGGTTGTCGTCGACAAGATGCTGGCCTAAGCGCCCTCCGGAGGCAGGTCGAACCACCATTTGTCGCCTTCGTGGGCCCGGCGGTGGTCCTGCCGGACCGAGTCGGCCCATATGGCTACCCGCCGCGCGAGCCGGGAGCGGGCCGCTGCCCAGCGGACCAGGTTGTGGTTCCATGAATCCGGTCTGGTCCAGGGGCAGACCTTCACGCACATGTTGCAGGCGCTGCCGCTGCGGCGGTTGGTGATGAAGAAACGCGCACACCGTTCCTCATCGGGCTTCCATACCTCGTAACCGTTGTATACGACCTTGTCTCCGGCGCTGATGGCCTTGCTCGGGCACTCCTCGGCGCAGATCCGGCAGTGCTCACAGAAGTCCTGCAGCCCGAAGTCGATAGGCTGATCGGGGACCAGAGGAAGGTCGGTGAGCACCGCCGCCACTTTGTAGCTCGCCCCGAAGTAGGGATTGATGACGATCCCCGAGCGGCCCACCTCTCCCAAGCCGGCCAGGAGGAGCAGCGGGGGGATGAGGATCTTGTAGAACTTGGGATAGAGCGAGAAGTGCTGGGCCTCGGCAGGGTAGCCCAGCCGTCGGATGTAGCGCGCCATGGTCTGCGACGCCAGCGCCAGGCGCTGGTAGGCGCTGAAGCTCAGGGAGTCGCTGATGAAGTCACGGCCGGTGGAGGCCGCCGTGGTCTCCGAATCCTTGCGGATCAGCATGAGGATGGCGTACTTGTGCGGGACCTCGATAGGATCGCCCTCCATGTCGTGGCTGTAGACGGCGTACGAGGGTATCTCCGAGATGCCCACGAGGTCGGCCTTGAGGAAGTAAGCCAGACGCTTGATGTGGCGGGTCAACACTCGGGGATCGTCGGGGATGGGAGCCTTGACCGGAGCCGGGGCGTCATCGTCGACGGTGGCCACGTGCAGGGTCATCTCGTATTCGGCCGCGCACACCGGGTAGTTGAGTTCCATCCCGCCGCCGTTCGGTCCGAGAAAGACCTCGCGCACGCGGTCCCCCCAGTCTCCCCGGGCAGCCCGGGCGAAGGCGATGTCTCTCTGGTCGATGCGCTCGATCGTATCGGCGATCCGGGTGGTCGGTTCCTTCACCCGCTTTAGGCGATGCGTGGGATAGGGATCGAAAGGGGCATCGCTCGAGAGGATGTCCTTGCTTCGACTGCCGGTGCTCATCAGAGAGACTCCCTTGGACGTGGCGGGACCGGGCGCTCAGTGTTCCGAGGCGTGCCTGCGGATCAGCCTATCATCCCGGCTCGCGTCGCGCTGCGGTCGTTCTACCCGCCGAGCAAATACAGGGTCCCTCGGTCCGAACCGCCGTATTCGGCGGGGTCGACGACCGTGCCGTTCGCCTCCACCCAGTCGGTGACCGCTTGGAGGATCTCCCTGGTCGTCGATCCGAAGCCGGTGCTCGTGGATCCTGTGGTGCCGGGACTACCGGTGAGCCACATGTACCGCAGAGCTCCATCCGCCACCATGGTCTCCAGCTCATCGGCGGTCGGGTAGGGATCGCGGCTCTTGTAGCCGCCGATGGTCACCACCGGCTCGCCGGTCGCCAGGATGATGGGCACCGATACCGACGTGGATTGGACCGCCACCAAGTACTCTGCGTTCTCCCGGTTCTGCTCGAGATAGGCGAGGAGGCTTTGATCAACCCCCAGGTCCGTCTCGCTCGAGCTGCTCGAGTTCGGCCCGCTCGTGGGCGGTCCCGCGGCCGCTGTATTCCCGGTCACCTCTCGGCCGATAGTGCTCACGGAGTAGGCGAACGGACCGGCCAGGAGCGCCACCACGCACAGGCAGACCGCCGCCAGACCGGTGACCTGGGAGAATCGGCGGCGCGAGAATCGGCGGCGCGAAAGTCGGCGCGAAAGTCGGCGCGAAGGTTGGCGACGCGGAAGTCGAGTCTCCGGCGGCAGGAGCAGGAAGAGGAGCAGTCCGGCCGCGCCCGCCAGTCCCAACACCAAGACCGCCGTGGCCTGGCCGGTCGCGTACCCGGAGACGCGGCCGAGGAGGACCGCCGACCAGACCGCGCTCCCGGCTACGATCACGGGAAGCAGCCAGGCCGACCATCTCCGGCGACGGCCCAGACGCCATAGGTCGACGGCGCCCGCCCCGGCGAGTGCCGCGACGCCGGGCGCGAGTACGACCGTGTAATAGGAGTGGACGGTGCCCGAAGCGAAGTCGAAGGCTGCGATCATGACCAGGCTCCACGCTCCCCACAGAAGATAGCCCGCCCTCGGCCTGTTCGTGCGCCCCTTTCGGAGGGTGACGGCCAGACCGGCGAGGAGGCCTGCGAGCGCCAAGGGGAGGAGCCACGCCACCTGTCCTCCCAGTTGAGCGTTGAAGACGCGCAGCCAACTTGGATCACCGCTGAGATTCGCGCCTTGCGCGGTGGTCTCCAGGATGCCGGCGCTACGACTGATGATGAGGTCGATCCAGGAATCGTTCACCGTGCCGCCCACATGGGGCCGGGTGGCCGTCGGCCACAACTCGACCAGCGCGATCCACCATCCCGCGGATCCCACGAGCGCTCCGAACGCGGCCAGCACTTGGAGGATGCGGCGCCCCAGCCGAGGTGGCCCGCACGCCAGGTAGACCAGGCCGAAAGCGGGCAGCACCATGAGACCCATGAGCATCTTGGTCAGGAAGGCGAACCCCAGGAGCGCGCCGGCGAGGACGAGCCTTCGGGTGGACCCGCCTTCGACCGCCGACCAAAGCGCCCACGCCGCCAGGAGGATGAGCAGGGTCAGGAAGGCGTCCGGGTTGTTGTAGCGGAAGATGAGGACGGCGACGGGCGTCAGCGCGAAAGCGAGCCCGGCGAGGAGCGCGGCGGCATATCCCCGCCAGCGGCGGACCAGATGATAGAGGACGAGGACCGAGGCCACGCCGGCCAAGGCCTGGGGCACCAGCATGCTCCACGTCGAGAAGCCGAACACCCGACCGAACAACGCCATGACCCAGATGGCCGCGGGTGGTTTGTCGACCGAGATGAACGAGCCGGGGTCGAGGGAACCGAACAAGAAGGCCTTCCAGCTGACCGTCGCGCTCTTGACCGCGGCGGCGTAGTAGCTGTTGGCCATCCCGTTCCGGGAGAGGGCCCAGGTGTAGAGGACGAGCGCGAGAACGGCGATCGCGGCCGGGCCGGCGATCGCCCACCACGGCTTGTCCTGCGCCAGTCGGGCCACCCGTCCGCGGACGCGGGAGAGGGGGGACTCGGTCCTCAGCGGGTCCACGATCCCCGTCGACCGTCCGGTCAACTCACGAAGAGGATGTCGCTCACCGAGCGCTCACCGTTCTTCTGGGAGGGGTCGTTGACGACCTCGCCCATGAAGTAGAGGGTCGCCGAGCCGCCGCCGTCGAGGTTGTACGCCGTGGTGCAGCCGAGTCCCTGGAAGATCGCGGCGAACTCCTCCAGTGTCACTCCTCTGCTGTAGCCCGGACTTCTCCCGTCGACCACGACGAACACGAAGTGGTTCGCCTCGATGACGCCGATGCCCGTCCTGGGGTTCGTTCCTTGGATGGGATGTCGGGGGTCCACCTCCGCCTCGTACGTGTCGAGGCCGTTGGCGATCGCGCCGTCCGCCAGCAGGCCCGGTCCGAACGAGTAGGTGTTCCAGACTCCGTCCGCGAGCAGTTCCTCAGCGGAGGTGGTCGTCTCGTCGTAGACTTTCATGGTCCCGTCCACGTAGATGGCCAGTCCGGTCCGCGCCGGCACGTCTCGATAGACGACGCCGTTGCGGATGACGATGCCGTCGTCTCTGGCGCTGTAGTAGTCACCGTTGATCGCGACTATGGCGCCACTCGCTTCGGCCATGGTCGAGGTGTCCTGCGCCTTTCCGCCGAAGGTCCCGTTGGCGAAGGCCGATTCCAGGTCGGTCCCGTCGGTGAGTTGGACGTCGGCGACGTAGTAGGTGATCTTGTCTTCTCCGCTGCCCGTGCTCACCGTGGATATCGTGATGGCCTTGGTCGCGCTCGTGTAGCTCGTCTCGGTGGCGGAGGAATCGGAGACTGCGTCGCCCGCATCTCCATCGTCGGCTTCCGCTGCCGTCGACGAGGTGGTCTCGGTGGTCGCCTGGTCGGCTGGCGAGCCCGGGTCTGTAGACACGGTCTCGGCCGTTGACGTCGAGTCACTGCCGTCGGTGGACATGGTCGCCGCGTCGGCGGTCGGACCGCAGGCTGCTGTAGCGAGGGCGACGACGATCACCACGCATATCAGCGCGAAGGTGGTGAGGCTCGTCTGTACCAAGGTCTTCTTCATCGAGGTTCCCTTGTGTTGTTGATATCCCAGATCGGTCATCTGCGCGGCTTCTTCAAAGGCCGAGCGAAACGAAGCGTGGACTCCGGGAGGAACCGCTTGGCTCGGATCCGTGAATGGGTCCGTCTCCCGGCCTTCTTCTCTCATCCTCTTCGCTGGGGTGATCTCCATGCCTGGAGATTAGGTGGCGGCCTGTAAAGCCGTCGTCAAGCGCCTGAGCGCGCCGGCCAGGTCGAGCCGGGTGATCCGAGAAGGTCGAGCCCCGCGCAAGGACTGTCTTGGGACGTATTTACGTTCCTTTTACGTTGGCGGCCGGATACTGGGGGCGCCCTGGCACCTATGAAGGAGAGCCCGACCATGAGGAAGCGCACGCTCCGCGCCCCGATGTTCGTCGCAGTGCTGGTCGCTGCGTTGGCGCTGTTCGCCGCTGCCTGCGGCGGCTCCGCCGACACCGCCGCGTCGTCCTCGAGCGAGAGCGTAACGAGCGGCACCATAGTATTCAGCGGTCTCGTCGACTACCCGATGGATTTCACCTTCCTCGACATGGACTACATGGATTGGGTGACCGTCACGGCCGAGGAACCCACAGCCGGCGCCACCGAATACCAGGGGGTACTCGTGAGCGACATCTTCTCCTATGTGGGCGTTCAGGCCGACGCGACGACGGTGGTCGTCACCGCCGCGGATGGGTCGACGAGTGAGATCGCCCTCGCGGACGTGAGTGACGACGCCTTGCTCGTGGTGGGCGAAGACGATTCTCTGAACGCCGTCATGCCTGGCATGGCGAGCGAGGCCTGGGTGGATGACGTCGTCGCGATGGACTTCAAATAGATGGAGCGCATGGTGAAGATCTCAGCGAAGATCTCAGCTCTGCCCTACCGCCGTATGTCGGCCGTCCTGGTGATGGCGGCGTTCGCCGCAGGCGCCGGCCTGACCACGTCGGCGTGCGGTTCGGAAGCCGTGGCCTCGGACGCTGTGGCTGCGACCACCGCCACTACGACGGTCTCGACCTCCTCCACTGAGGCGGTGACTACCCCCACGGAGACGGTGACCTCGTCCACGGAAGTGGCGACCCAAGCGGCAGGCGACGGACTCTTCGATAGCTCGGTCGTCCACGCCATCAGTGTCGAGTTCGCACAGGAGGACTACGACGCGATGATCGAGACGTACAAGGACAGCGGGGAGAAGGATTGGATCGAGGCGACCGTGACCATCGACGGGACCACCTATGAGGACGTAGGCATGCGCCTGAAGGGCAACTCCTCCATCCGCGGTCTGAAGGACGGGCGCACCGGCGGCCCCGGCGGGGACCTTTCGGCCGCCGATCCACAGACGCTGCCTTGGCTGATCCGTCTCGACAAGAACGTCGACGGGCAGCATCACGCTGGCATTACCGATCTCGTCATCCGCTCCAATACCTGGGAGACGTCACTCAACGAAGCGGTATCGCTGGAACTCCTCGAGATGGCTGGGCTGGCATCGCAGAAGGCGATAGCCGTCAGTCTCACTGTCAACGGGAGCGACGCCGCTCTGCGGCTGGCCACCGAGCACCCCGAGGACGTGTGGATGGCGGAGCGCTTCTCGGGCAGTGGGGCGCTCTACAAGGCTGAGAGCACGGGCGACTACACCTACCGGGGTGACGATCCCGACATGTATACCGAAGTCTTCGATCAGGAGGCGGGTAAGGACAACGCCGATCTCACGCCGCTCATCCAGTTCCTGGATTTCGTGAACAACGCCGACGACGCCACTTTCGCGGAGACGCTTCCCCAGGTGCTCGATATCCACTCGTTCGCCACGTACCTCGCGATGGAGGAACTGATCGACAACTTCGACGACATCGACGGGCCGGGGAACAACTCGTATCTGTACTACGATCCAGCGATCGGCACGTTCACCGTCGTACCCTGGGATCACAACCTGGCTTTCGGAGGCATGGGCGGCGGCGGTGACGCCGGGGGTGGCCGTGAGGCGCCCGGGAACGCTCCGGAAGACACGCGGTCCCCTCGAAGCAAGGCCAACGTCCTCGTGCAACGGTTCCATGCCAACGCCGAGTTCGAGGCCTTGTACCAGGAACGGCTGGTGGAGTTGAAGACCCAGCTGTACGGCAGCGGCGCCGCCGCGGACGTCCTCGACACATGGGTGACGCTGCTGAAGACGCAGGCCTCCGACCTGGTGGATCCCGCCACCGTCGACGCTGAAGCCGCGAAGATCTCGGCCTATTTCTCAGCCGGCTAGGTCGACCGAATACCGACGAAGGACGACGAAAGAACCATGAGAAGACGATCCCTCAGAAAGCAGACGATCTCGCTCGTGGCTGCGCTGACGCTCGTCGTGGCCGTGGTGGTGATCACCGGACTGTGCGGTGGCGGTTCGCCGGCGACCGCGGTAGCTTCCGCGGCGGCTCTCGACGCTGTCGTCTCAGATACGAAGGATGCATACGCGGAAGGGATCGTCGAGATAGACCTCTCCGACCCTGCCTCCGTCGACGATGCGAACGTCTCTGTGGAGAACGGTGTCGTGAAGATCAGCGCGGCCGGCGTCTACAGCTTGAGCGGCGCCCTGGACGGAGGACAGATCCAGATCGACGCCAAGGGCAAGGTCTATCTGGAGCTGAACGGGATCGACGTCACGAGTGCCTCGGGTCCGGCCCTTTGGATCGAGAACGCCAAGAAAGTCACTCTCGTGTTGGCGACCGGTACCACCAACTCTCTCGTCGACACGGCCACCGGCGACGCCGACGCCGCTGCTCTCCTGAGCAACGACTCGCTCGTCGTCACCGGGAGCGGCGCTCTGAACGTGGTCGGCAACAACAGCGAGGGCATCTCCGGCGACGACGACATGGTGATCAACAGCGGGACGATCACGGTGACGGCCCGGGGAGACGGTCTCGCCGCCAACGATGACATCACCATCAACGGGGGCGAGGTATCGGTGATCGCCGGCGGCGACGGTCTGGACTCCAACGGGACGGTCCACGTCAATGGTGGTCGGCTTCTGGCGTTCGGGGGTCTCGCTCAAGGCGAGGGTGGCATCGACGCCCGTGGAGGCCTGATCATCACCGGCGGCACCGTGGTCGCGGGTGGGAACGCCATGGCGACTCTCGGCACCTCTTCGCGGCAGACCTCCGTGTACGTGACCTCCGGCGCTGTCCAGACGGGCGGGACCACGGTGAGCCTCAGGCGCGATGGGGAGGACGTCTTCACCTACACCCCGACGGTCGCCTACCAGAACGTCTTGATCAGCTCGGGCGAACTGGCGGGCGGCGTGACCTACCAGGCCTACCTGGGCGAAGAACCGGGCAACCTGGTCCTGGCGGTGAGGTGACGTGATGACGGCCCGAACCTCCGGCGGACCGGCGCCGGCCAATCTTCACATCAGCGTGACCAGCCGGGCCTCGGGGGCTCCGCGGCTGCGCGAGCGGGTGGAACAGAAGTTCTTCATCCGGCCGGACCGGATCGGACTGGCGCTCTCTCTGCTGTCGAGGACCTGCCGACCCGACCCCCTCTATCCCGTGGGCCAGGTCAACAGTCTCTACTTCGACACGTACGACCTCGAGGAGCATCGGAAGTCTGACGCCGGCGATTCGGCCAAGGACAAGATCCGCATCCGCTGGTACGGCGAGGAGTTCGATCCACACGTCAGGGGTACCGCGACCGAACAGACCGTGGGAGTGTGGCTGGAGCGCAAGACCCGGCGCGGCTTCGCCTCCACCAAGCAACGTCTGTCTCTCGAGGTCTCGTCCTCTGCCCTCGCCTTCAACGCTCTCGGGCAGGGGATCGTCCCGCCGGCCGTGCTCGTCGATACCATGGCCCGCTTCGGCTTCTTCCAACGAGGCAGGTTCTGCCCGGTGGTGGCCATATCCTACTGGCGCTACCGCTTCGTGGAGCCGTGCAGCGGCTTTCGCATCTCCATCGACTCCCGGATACGCTCGTCGGTGTTGATGCCCGCGCTCGGACGAGGGGAGCGGGGCCTCGAGCTACCCGGCGCCGTCGTCGAGGTGAAGGGGCCGGTGTTCGACGTCCCCTGGGCGCTCAGGCCGCTGGCCGATATCGGCGCTTCCTGGACGCGATATTCCAAGTACTCCTCGAGTCTGGACGCTCACGCGGCCGACCTGGGATGTGTCTCGAGGACCTGGCCCTCAGGGATGATGGAGAGAGAGCCCGGCCACATCGCCATGGTCTCAATGCCCGAAGAGGCACCGGAGCGGGTCGCAGAGTCGGCAAGCCGATCTATACAAGTCGGATAGAGAGGGATCTGTATGTGGCAAGACGTGGTGTCGGTATGGCAAGGGATGCAATCTTCGCTGAGTTGGACGGAGGCGCTGATAGCCATCGGGTTCTCTGTGGTCTTCTCGCTCGTCGTCTATTTCATCTACCAGGTGTTCTATGGATCGAGGCACATCGGCGCAGGAGTGCACCGCATGTTCCTACTGGGCGGTCCTGCCATCACCGTGCTGTTCCTCGGGATCCAGACGTCGATCCCCCTCTCACTGGGTCTACTCGGCGCCCTCTCTTTCGTGCGCTTCCGGACCCCGGTCAAGGATCCGGCCGAGATCGGCTTCCTTCTTGTGCTGATCGCCTGTTCCATCGGGGCCTCGTCAGGGAACTTCATGCTGATCACCCTGCTCCTGGTCTCCACGTTCATCATCCTGGGTGTCAAGTGGTTCTTCCGCGACCGCGTGGCCGTGGGAGCCAGGGGCAGCTTGATGCTCTCGCTCGATCAAGCGGACTTCGACCACCTGGAGGGAAGCGTGAAGAACTTCCTTGCGGCCACGCTCAAGGGGCTCAGTCTGGAGTCCATGTCGGTCGTGGACGGTAGGGTCAACCTGCAGTACCAGTACAGACAACAGGCGGCCTTCGATTGGACCGGATTCGCAAGCGAACTGAACCGATCGACGGCGCCCGCAAAAGTGGAGATATTCGTCGGATGAAGAAGAACTTGATGACAATCCTGATGGTCGCCGCGCTGGCGCCCGCTCTCGTGCTTTGGACGGCCGGCTGTGGCCAACAGAAGGCAGTCACCGAGGTCCTGGCCGAGCAGACGGCGGTGACCGGGACTGCTGGGTCCGTCACGACGTCCGCCGCGGCATCGATCGTCACCTACGATACAGAAGACCTCGATGCCACGTGGGATGCCTCCAGCGCCTCTCTGGTGACCCTGGCGGGTGACTCCATCCGGTTCGACGGCACAGGGGCCACCGTGGACGGCGCCACCATCACGATCTCCTCGCCCGGCACCTACGTCGTCTCGGGCACCCTGGACGACGGGCAGATACGGATCGCCTCGGATGAGGACGGTACCGTCAGATTGGTCCTGAAGGACGCCGACATCACTTGCTCGACCAGCGCCCCCATCTATGTGACCAACGCGGACAAGACGATCATCACCCTGGCGGAAGGCACCGAGAACCGGATCACCGATGGGGCCTCGTACCAACTCGAGGACTCCCAATCGGACGAACCCAATGCCGCGGTGTTCAGCAAGGACGATCTCACCGTCAACGGCTCGGGGTCGCTGAGCATCCAGGCCAACTACAGTAACGGTATCAACAGCACCAACGCCCTCAAGATCACCGGCGGCAGCATCACGGTCGACGCGGTCAACGATGCGATCAAAGGTAAGGACAGCCTGGGCGTGAAGACCGGCACCATCACGGTGACGGCCGGCGGTGACGGTCTGCAGTCTCAGAACGAGACCGATGCCGAGAAGGGCTACATCTCCATCGAGGGCGGCACGTTCACCATCGACTCCGGCGGCGACGCCATCCAGGCGGAGACCACTCTTGCTGTCCTCGGCGGCGAGTTCACTGTCACTACGGGTGGCGGCAGCGCCAACGGCACGAGCGCGGGTCAGGGCACGAGCGCCAAGGGACTGAAGGCCACCGGCGGGGTCTTTGTGACCGGCGGCACGTTCAGCATCGACTCATCCGACGACTCAATCCACTCCAACGGGAACGTGACGATCACTGCGGGAACCATCGACCTCGCCTCCGGCGATGACGGCATCCACGCGGATGCGACCCTCCAGATCGTCGGGGGCGAGATCGTCATGACCAAGTCCTACGAGGGGCTCGAAAGCGCTGTGATGGTCATCAACGACGGGATCATCCGCATCGACGCCAGCGACGACGGTATCAACGTCGCCGGAGGTGTCGACGGCTCGTCGGTGAACGACCGGGCCGGGCAGAACCAGTTCGCCGCCAACATGAGCAACCAGCTCTATATCAACGGTGGTTACATCGCGATCGACGCCGGCGGCGACGGGGTCGACTGCAACGGCCCGATCTACATGACGAACGGCATAGTCATAGCGAACGGCCCCACCAACGACGGCAACGGCGCGCTCGATTACGGGGGCGAGTTCCAGGTCACCGGCGGCTACCTGGTGGCGGTGGGCAGCGCGGGCATGGCGGAGGTCCCGAGTGACACGTCGACCGTCAACTCCATCATGGTGAACTTCGATTCGGCGCAGCAGGCCGGCACTCTCGTCCACATCGAGAGCCAGGATGGCGAGAGCATTCTCACCGTCGCCCCGACCAAGCAGTTCCAGTCGGTGGTCCTGACCTCGTCGGCTATCGAGCAAGGCGAGACCTACACCGTGTACCTGGGTGGCACCTCCACCGGCACCGTCACCGACAGCGTCTATTCCGATGGTACCTACACTCCCGGGACCGAGTACGTGAGTCTTGCTATCGAGGGGGTGGTCACCACTTCCGGGGCGACCGGTATGCGGGGTGGAGCACGGCAGAGCGGCGTACCGGAAGGAGGTACCCCTCCGGGACGTTGACATCCACAGAAAGCCGCCACACGCCTGGGCCATCCGAGGGGATGGCCCTTTCTCTTTGACGACGGCCGTCTCGACCTCGGAGTGGGTCCCTACAGCAGCGTCCCCACTCTGAGGCTGTCGACCAAGTGGTCGAAGACCGGGCGGTATTCGTTCAGACGGTCCTCCTCCATCCACATGAAGAGGACGCAGGAGTAGGGACCGGACGAGGCGAAGCAGATCCTGACGCGCAGGGGGTGACCTTGGGCCGTCATCCGGAAGGTCGTCTCGGCGGCGTCGAGACCGTTGACCGAGAACGCCCTCACCGGTCCCATGGCCTCCACGGAGAGGTCCGCAGCGGTGTTCGCCATCCAGTAGGCGGAGGCTTCCTCGAGCGCCTCGGCCGACGTCGGTTCCGGTTGCCCCGCTGCGACGGCGGCCTCTTCTTGAGTCTCCACATGGCCGGCGAAGGTCACGCAGTTGATGGGTGTGCTCCCGAATACACCGGCGTAGGGGTCACCAAGACCGATGCTGCCGGGCACGGGCGTCTCGGTTCCCATAAGCCCCTCGGGGGGGAACTCCACCCACGAGGCGGGGTACTCGAAAGTGAATCCGGAGACGGGGTCGGTATGGAGAGCCATCGTCGCCTCGATCGCCGCCCATGTCTGCGAGGTCGACGGTGATGGGTCGTTCCCGGCGGCGCTCGCGCTCGTACCCGTGGTGGCCTCCTGGGCGGAGGGTGTCGTCACCGCGGCCGAGGGGGATTTCACCTCGCTTCGTTCCCAGGGCGGGTATACGAGCATGACGACGGCGGCAGCCGCCACCACCAGGAGGACGATGCCGCCGGCGACGAGGCCTCGCCGCGACGCACGGGGCGGTCGGCTTTCGGGAAGGGCTACGGGAGCGTAGCCGTCGGGATGGGCCATCTTCGCCCGCTCTGACCAATGAAGATGCTCGTCTCCCATCGCCTGTCTCCCCACAAGGAATCGGCCCGTGGTCGTACAACAACTTGTTTATCGGCAGCTACGGCGACGAGCCTTACGGTAGAGTAGTGGGGATCGTGCCAAAAGGATGGAGGACGTCAAAGTGATGAAGCTGGCCGCATCGATAGTGGGGGGGATACTCCTTCTGGGAGGCGTGGCCGTTGCTTTCTATCACTACCTCGTTGAGAGCAGCGACACCTCCAAGTTCATAACGCTCGCCATCGCGGCGGCGTTGCTCGTCGTGGGTTGGGCGCTGTTCGACTATGGCACAGGGGCCACCCGGCGCTGGAGGGGAGGGAAGCCGAACGGAGACGGGCCGAAGTAGCCATCGAGGGTCCCGCCGGTCAGCCCGTTCGCCGGTCAGTACGCCCCCGCGTGCTCGAAGATCCGGCGCGGGTTCTCGACCATCATCGTGTGGAGCTGTTCGTCGCCGACCCCACACTCCCTCAGCAGGGGGAGCACCGTCTCGCTGATGAACCGGAAGTGTGAGTCTGGATTGAGCTCTGGGCTCATCGGACACCAATCGATGAAGCAATTGGCGTCGTGCGACAGGAGTATCTGCGTCTCGAAGCCTTGGGCGCACAGGTCGGCGACCACCTGCGCCCTGACGCGGTATGGAGGCGGATAGAGCGCATCCAGGCCGAACCGGTCCATCCCGATGTATGAACCGCGGTTCATGAGTTCCCGCAGGTAGTCGAGATCGGTGCTGTCCCCACAGTGGCCGATGATGACCCGGGTAAGGTCGACCCCCTGCCGCTCGAAGAAGTCCTGCTGAGCCAGACCGCCGCGCTTGCCGTCGGTATGCGTGGAGAGCGGCGCCCCGGTCTCCCGGTGCGCTACGGCGGCCGCCCTGAGGATCCGCTCCAGGCCCGGAGTGATACCCGGCGCCTCGGTCGCCACTTTGATCACACCCGCCTTCACCGGGCCGCCGTTGATGCCCTCCCGGATGTCGGTCACGAACATGTGGACGAGCGGCTCCGGCATGTCCACGGGCAATCCCGGGCCCCGCACGGCGAAATAGGGCGGGGTATCGTAGAAGTCGATCAAGCCCGTCGCGACGATGATGTGAAGATCGACCCGCTCGGCGATGCGCTGGATCCGGGGTATGAACCGGCCGTAGCCCACCGGTGTCTGGTCGACCAGAGTGTCGATCCCGGCCGCCTTCAAGGCACGGAGCTTGGCGATGGCGTCCTCGACCCGCTCTTCTTCCCGCCAGCCCGTGTCGTAGTTCTGCATGATGTCGGGGCTGAGGATGAAGATGTGCTCGTGCATCAGCACCTGGCCCAGTTCCGACGTGTCGATCGGACCGCGGACCGTGTTCACCGATGCCATGTCCGCCCCCTCCCATCGTCGCCCACCGTGCGATCGTCGTCCGCCGCGCACTCCCGGATCCCCATCCTCTCAGAGTGTGAGCAGTTCAGGAAGACCGAGGCGAGTCCGGGTCCGGGGCCGGGGCCGGGGTCAAGGAGCCGACGGCCCCCGCATGATACAGTGGCCTCTGTAGGACGACCGCCGGGTAGAAACGCACCATCTGCCTCGCTTTTCCGCCCTTTCCCGCAATCACGATCCCCGATCGCCAGAAGAGGGAGGTCATACGTGAGCAGCCAGAAGGAGGTGCGGTACGTCGTTTCGCGTCTCGAAGACCCCGAGGATCTCGAGAGCGCTCGGAAGCCGATAGGCTGGCATCCCTACCTCGATCTCGCCAAGAAGCATGCCGACCGCGAAGGCGCGGGCACCTGTGTCGACGCCGAAGGCGGGTGCTACCAGTTCGACGGGCCGTACCGGCGGCGTGGTCACTGGCACGCGGAGTGGACCAACCGCAATCTCTATCAAGGCCGCACGAAGAGCAGCCCGGCACCTGAGGCCTAAGACTGGCGGAAGAACCAGGCTGCCTGCATCTTGAGCGCCGCGGCCGCGCGCCGGAGTTGCTCCGCTCCACTCTCCAGCAGGTCAATCAAACCGAACCCGGTCTTGGGCGACATCGCGGCTCCATCCGGGCCCGCTTCGCTCTGCCACAAAGCCTCGTAGACCTGAGCGAAGAGCAGCGAGTTCTTTCGGGAGGTCAGATTGCTGACCAGACTGAACAGGGGATTCCGCCCGGCCATGAGGTTGCGCGCCATCCGTTCGAAGATGCCCGTGGCCGAGTAGTAGGTGCCGTTGCATTCGTTCATCTCTCGGATGATCTGCTCCCGGCTCAGGTGCTTGTAGCGGGCGACCGGGTAGTTGAGAGTGTAGTAGCGCCAATCTCCGGGGAAGGCGTCGAGGGCGATCCTGCCTTCGGACCGCAGTTGATCCCAGAGCCGGGTCCCGGGGAGCGGGGTGAGGAAGAGGACGTTCATGTTGTCGACCCCGTAGCGACTCGCCGCTTGGGCTATCAGCTTGCCCACTCCCGGGCGGTCGGAGTCGAGCCCCATGATGAACGAGCCCACCACGAGGATGTCGCGGCTTCGGATGCGTTCCACCGAGGCGGGGATGTCGCGTCCGGACAGCATGGCCGATTTCTTGCCCAGCTCGGGCAGGCCCTCGGGAGTGACCGATTCGAACCCGATGAACAGGCCGATGCAGCCCGCCTTCTTCGCCAGGTCGAGAAGCTCCTCGTCATCGGCGATATTGACGGTCGTCTGTCCGATCCAGGACTTGCCGGTGTCGGCTTCGGCCAGGGCGCGGAAGAGCTCCTTGGCCCGTTCGATATGGTGTGGTCTGCGCCCGATGAGATTGTCGTCGACGATGAGCACCCGGGCTTCGGGGATCGACTTGAACTCCTCGACCACCTCAGCGACCGGCCGCTGACGGTAGCTCGCTCCGTTGAACCGGGTGACGCTGCAGAAGCTGCAATTGAGCGAGCAGCCCCGGGTGGTCTGGATGGAACCGAAGGCATAGCCGTCGGGAAGGAGGTCGTGCCGGGCGGGAACGATCTGGTCCATGGCGGCCCGTCCCGCGTCGTAGCGGGTCTTCAGACTTCCGCTGCGCGCGTCTTCGAGCAGATCCGTCCACACCGGCTCCGCCTCGCCGGTGACGACCGAGTCCACATGACGGCTCGCCTCGTCCACGCACATGGTCGCGTGGATCCCGCCCATGACCACCGGGACGCCGCAGGCGCGGAAGCCGGCTGCTATCTCGTAGGCCCGGGGCGCCTGGGAGGTGAAAGCGGTGATGCCTACCAGATCGGGCCGAGGCAGAGCTTCATAGTCGATCTGAGCAAGGTTCTCGTCGAGGATCGAGATCTCCCAATCGGCCGGGGTGAGGCCGGCGAGGACCAGGAGTCCGAGTGGCTTCCATAGGCGGAAGCGGTTCCAGTAGCTGCTGCGGTTGAGGGAGATGCTGACCAGCGGGTTGGAGGGATTGACCAGATACAGAAGCATCGTGTCTCCAGACCAAGATCGTTCGCGTGGCGTAGGTGGAGGAGACACTGTGGTCGTTTCGCCAGGAGGGCTAGGCGAGGGGGGAAGCCAAGCCGGTCCCCAGGGGTCTGGACCCCCGCGCCCTAGTCGCATGTCTGGTGGAGGATAGCACCTTGTTCCGGAATCGGTCTGAGAACGACGAACGCCGGCCCGAAGGCCGGCGTTCGATCATCACGAATGTGATGCGGGTGCTACCAGCGGTTGCCGCCGCCGAAGCCGCCGCGGTTGCCGCCGCCGCCGAAGCCGCCGCCACCGGAGCGAGGCCCACGGGGAGCCTGTTCCTTGGCTACGTCGACTTTGATCGCGCGGCCGTCCATCTGGGTCCCGTCAAGGGCGCCCTTGGCAGCCTGAGCCTCTTCGGCCGAGCCCATCTCGACGAAGCCGAAGCCCTTGGGGCGTCCGGAATCACGGTCGGTGATGAGGTTGACCGAGGCCACTTCGCCGTGAGCTTCGAAAGCGGTCCGGATAGTAGCTTCGGACGTCTCGTAGCTGAGATTGCCCACGTACAGTTTTGCTGAATTCACTACAGCCTCCATGAACGGAGTTACATTGCGACAGACGAGAGGGAAAGACTGGAGACTGAGCGAAGAGGCTGTTAGGCTCGGCGCCGTGCCTGAAGAAGATACCTATCGAATGCGTGGTGGCAGTATAGCACGGCGTTTCAATGGCGATTCGGGTCCGTCGTGGTTCGTATCGTCGATATGCGGGTATACTATGGCCGAGAGTCCTGAGAGTTCAGCGCATCATCCGAAGAACCTACAAGCGGTCTCGCCGAGGAAACGCGGAGACAAATGGCTGCGGAGTACGTGGAAGCGGGGGCCAAGTAGGGGGGCGCGGTTGGAAAGGCGGGTTCTCTTGGGGTTCTTTCCATTTGTGGGTTCTTTCTATTCATGCCCTGAGCCGGCAGCCGGTCAGTGAGAGGATGCGGATCGTCATGAGGATCGAGATCAGAGAGGCGAACACATCGACGCCCGAGCGCCCGCTGTGGGTGTGGAACGTGTATCAGGGCAACCAGAACGTGGGCCGGGGATTCAGCCCGAGCGAAAAGGAAGCCAACAAAGAGGCCAAGTTGGCGGCTTCGCGGGCACCGCGCTACTCCTAGAGATTCACGCCGCTTTCCGGAGGACGGCCAGCCGCCCGGCCAACAGCCCGTGGGTCGACCTGTCGAGAGCGCAGGTGTCGAACCCTTCTTCGTCGAAAGCCGCACGGATGTCGTCCCAGGTATACAGTCCGTAGCTGGTGCCCACGGGACGGAAGACCCACTTCACGAACCTCGGATAGGCGAAGTCCATCCAGATCACGCAACCTCGCGGCCTGAGCACGCGGGCGATCTCCTTGATGGCCCGCGTCCATGCAGGGATATGGTGGAACGTGTTCTGAGTCAGTACCAGATCGACCGACCCATCTGCGAAACTCAGATGTGCAGCATCCTCGTCAACAGCCCTACAGCGACGCTTCAGGCGTCCGCCGCCGATCGAGCAGGTGACGCGCGGCGAGATAGGGGTGGCGCAGGGCCATGCGTGGTCCGGAATAGCGCATGACCTCGCGGATGCGGTCGCGCAACTCCGGCCGGAAGCAGTGGACCGCGCAGCGGGCGCACGTCGGTTTCTCCGCACCGAAAGAACACCTCTGCACGCGACTCTGTGAGTACTCGAGGAGTTCTGCGCACCGCGGGCAGAGGGCGTCCGCATCGTGATGGTCTCGACAGTACATGGCGACCATGACGGCCACCGTGCGCTGCTCTCTACGGACGCGGCGGGGTGGGGCCGGTACCGGCGGGGGCGAGGAGGGTGGCACCTCAGGGGACATGCGGCCGCTCCGATGATAGGAGCGGGTGAGTTCGGCTCCAAAAAGGATGATGTGTGCGGTGTAGTAGATCCAGATCATGATCACGGCCAAGGACCCTGCCGCTCCGAACACGGAACCGATCCCGGCTCGGCCCAGATAGAGGCCGATCACGTAGTTGCCGATGCTGAAGAGCACCGCGGTGACCATGGCTCCCGGGAGGATGCGTCGCCAGGGTACCCGGATATTGGGCAGGACCCTCAGGACGAACGTCACGAAGAACACGACCACGGCCAGCGAGAAGGCCACACTTCCCGCCCGCAGCACCCAGTCGGGCACCGGAAGCGAGTCGGAGAAGCGCCCGGCCACCGCTGTCACGGTGGCGTTGGCGATCATGGTGGCCAGGAACATGAATCCCACGACCAGCACCATCGCAAGGTCGAACAACTTGCTCACGACATACCCCTTCAGCCCTCCACCGGCGCGTCCGGGGACCTCCCAGATGTCGTTCAAGGCCCCCCGGACGCCGCCCACCACTCGGGAAGCCCCGAACAGGAGGACAACGGCGGCGATGACCGTCGCGGCGACGCCGGCACCGCTCACGTACGCGCGGGCAAGCAGCGATTGGATGAACGCGGCCCCTTCTTCCCCCAGAGTCTCGGTGAGGCGCTCCACGATGAGGCCTTCGGCTGCATCCTGCCCGAACCAGAAGCCGGCCACGCTCACCATGATCACGAGGATGGGGGCCAGGCTGAAGATCCCGTAGTAGGCGACCGCGGCCGCCATCCGGCCGCAGTTGTGATCCTGCCAACCTATGATGGCGTCCTTGAGCAGTCCGCCGGTCGTGCGGGCGGACGCCCCGAGTCCGGCGAGACCGCGTCGCGTCCCGGCCCGCACGTGTGCCCACAGGGAGAGCGCTGTTCTGCGGATCGGTGTCACATGGACGGGATACCCGGATGGGCGATGGCCTTAAGCACGGTCCGCCCCCAGTCTTCGACGTCATGACCATCGACGATCCGCCCCAGGCGGCGCATCCTCGGTCGGCGCTCTTCCTCGGACAGCATGAGGGCGCGGTAGAGGTCGGCGCGCAATCCCTCGGGATCGTAGGGATTGGTCAACACGGCGCCGTGCAACTCGGCTGAAGCTCCCGCGAACTCCGAGAGTACGAGGACTCCGGCTCCATCGACGGCATTCTGAGCCACCACGTACTCCTTGGCCACGAGGTTGAGCCCATCGCGCAGGGGGGTGATCCAGGCGACGTCGGCGGCGGCGCTGTACACGATCACGTCTTCGAAAGGCAACGAGCGGTACAGGTAGTGGACCGGCGCCCAATCGAGGGTGCGGTACTTGCCGGTGATCCGGCCCACGGTCTCGTCCACCGCCTCTCTGGTCTCGTCGTAGACCTCCATCCCCGAGGCGGGAGGGGTCGTGACGAGGACGAGCGTGACTTCGCCGAGGAGTTCCGGATGGGCTTCGAGCAGGCTCTCGAATGCCTCCAGCTTCTGGATGGGCCCTTTGACGTAGTCGAGGCGCTCCACCGAGAGTATCAGTCGGGTGTCGGCGAAACGGGCCCTGATCCTCCGGTAGTGTTCCCGAGCTTCCTCGGTGGCGAGGATGTCGCGGATGGTCTTCGCGTTCACGCCCACAGGATGCGCCCCGAGGGTGATGCTGCGCCTTCCCACTCGGACCCTGGTCGGCATCTCTCCCAGGGCCAGCGCGCATCCATGCACGCGGAAGCGAGGGGCGGCCGAACCGGTCTTGAGGATCTCGGTCTGCATGTGCGATTGCAGAACATCGACGAAGTTGGCCGCATATCGGGGCACGTGGAAACCGACGTAGTCACATTGGGCCAGGCTGCCGATGATCTGGTCGGCCCAAGGGATGACGTTGAAGACCTCGGCCGGTGGGAACGAGGTGTGGTGGAAGAAGCCTATCCGCAGGTCCGGCCGCAACTGTCGGAGGAAGGCCGGCACCATCCAATGGTTGTAGTCGTGGATGAAGACGATCGCACCGTCGTCCGCTTCGGCGGCCGCTCGTTCGGCGAAAGCCCGGTTCACCGCCAAGAAATGCTCCCAGTCCGTAGACGAGAACGTGGCTCGGTCTGCGAACGAGAAGATGACCGGCCAGAAAGCCTCCTTCGAGAACTGCTTGTAGAAGCGCTCCACATCGTCGGCGGTCATGGGCACTTTGGCGACCGTGAGTTCGGGATACCGTTCCTCGTCGACGGACTCCGATGCCACGAATGGGGGACCGTCATCGGGCTGGATCGACCATGCCACCCAGGAGCCGTGCCGCTTCCCTTCGAAGAGCCCGAGGAGGGTGGGGATGATCCCGTTGGGACTACGATGGGGACGGCGTACCCGTTCTCCTTGGCAGATCGATTCCTCGAACGGCAGCCGGTGATAGACGATGACCAGTTGGGCATCGCCCGGAGCGCTGTCGTCGTCGCAAGCGCCGATCTTCAGGGAGAACCCCATCTGGCGGATGGCTTCAAGGATGCCGCCGGCTCCCGGTGACCGGGCCTGGGTGACCCCGGGGATCTCTTTCGTGGCCTTGAGGAGGGCTTTCTCCGATTCCCCGACCACGACTCCGCGGAAGCCTTGAGAGAAGAGCGAGAGGTCGTTCAGCGTGTCGCCCGCGGTCAGGACTTCCTCGTCCCGCATCTCCAGGAGCTCGACCAATCTGCGCAAGGTGCTTCCCTTGGACACTCCGGCCGGAAGCACGTCGAGGTAGCGTTCGGCCGAGTAGAGCACGTCGCAGTCGAGGTGGTCCAACCGTGCTCTGATCTCGGGCAGGAGTCCCGGATCGTCGAGGAAGAAGGAGCAGCGCCGCTCCTGGGGTACCGGCTGGCGTTCGAGGCCGCCGACTTCGCGTAGGGCCAGGATGACCGCCTCCGCTCCGATCCATCGTGATTCGATCTCCAGTTGGATCGGTTGGACGGGGGTGAGGTCGCCTCCGTGCAAGATGGTCGCTCCGACGTCGGCGATGATGAAGTCGGGGTCAGGTATCACCGGGTTGCTCAGGAGCGGGATGACGCTCTCCACTCCTCGCCCCGTCACGAAAGCGAGGCGTGCCTCCGGATCGGCGTCGATGGCTCTGTACAGCGCGAGGCGGTCGGAGCGTTCACCGCCGAGAAAGGTCCCGTCGAGATCTGTTGCCAAGAACAAGGTGTTCCGTCCCTCCTTGGGTGGGGATATGTAGCCTACGACCGCCATCGACAGGCGGGACGCGAGGTGATGGGTCGCGACGCGTCACGGACCGTCGAGCGGCGCGCGTGAACGCGGGCGAGTCTGACAGACGAGCGGCATGGGGCCGGGCAAGTGCCGAGACCATCGGGGCCCCATCTATCGGGGCAGTCCGCTCTCGCGTAGCGTGATCGATTCCTCCTCTTGGTGCTTGCGCAATCCAAGTGAGACCGATGTTACAGGGGCGGCGGTCGGAATACGAGGGGGCGTGGACCTACAGGTCGGCTGTGACGGTGCGGGGACCGGCGGGCGTGCCGAGGATGAGGACGTCCGCCGGACGTATGGCGAACAAACCTACCGTCACCACACCGGCGATGCTGTTGATCTGCCGCTCGAGTCCGACCGGATCGAGGATCTCGAGCCCGTGCACATCGAGGATGATGTTCCCGTTGTCGGTGACGAAGCCCTCTCTCCAGGCCGGTCGCCCCCCGAGTTCGGCGAGGGCGGTGGAGACATACCCGCGGGCCATGGGCACGACCTCGACGGGCAGGGGGAAGTGTCCGAGCACATCGACCAGCTTACTCTCGTCGGCGATACACACGAACCGGTCGCTGGCCGCGGCCACGACCTTCTCTCTGGTGAGCGCACCGCCGCCGCCCTTGATCAACTGCAGCGCCGGATTGGACTCGTCGGCGCCGTCGACGTACACCGTCAGACGGCCCACCTCGTTCAGTTCGAAGACTGGGATCCCCTGGGCTTCCAGCCGCCGGGTGGAGGCCTCTGAGCTGGAGACGGTCCCCTCGATACGAGACTCGATCCCGGCCAGGGCGTCGATGAAATGGTTCACTGTCGAACCGGTCCCCACGCCCACTATCCCCCCGGCGACATGGGCCAGGGCCGCTTCGGCGGCCTGTCGCTTCATCTCGTCCTGGCTCGTCATCCGGCCCATGGGGATCCTCCCGGATCGTCTATAGCGGAGCAGTGTCGACATGATAGCGCGCCCCGGACGGGTCGGACCTCCCGTCAGGGGCGCGGCGGTAGCCGGGCGCCGGGGGTCCGGCGTCAGCGAGAGAGTCGTGGTATGGCTCTACTTGGCCTCGGCCTCCTGTTGCGCCTGACGGAAGGCGGCGATGAAGCGCATGGCGTAGTTGTCGCGGCCCAGCACGAGGTCGGCGGAGAGCACGGCCTGACGTACGAGAGCGACGTCGACGGTCGGGCAGGTGAGCCCGGCTTCGATGGCGATCGCAAGATAGGCGCCGGTCAGGACCGGTCGGTTGGGGAGTCCGTGGGAGATGTTGCTCGCGCCCTGGGTCTGGTTGACCCCGAGTTCGTTCTTGACCCGTCGAGTGGCTTCGAGCGTACCCAAGCCGGCCTTGACGTTGGCGCCCAGGGAAAGGGTGAGACAATCGATGATGATGTCTTCGCGGGGGATGCCCAAGGCCTCAGCCCGTTCGACGATCTTGTAGGCGATCTCCACCCGGGCGCTGGGGTCGTTCGGGATCCCCGACTCGTCCAGGGTCAGGCCGATCACGGGGACGTTGTACTCCTTGACCAAGGGAAGGATCTCTTCGAGCGAGCTCTCTTCGCCGGTCACCGAGTTGACGATCGGCCTACCGGGGCAGACGGCCAGCGCCGCCGCCAGGGCCTTCGCGCTCCGGCTGTCGAGGCACAGCGGGACTTCGACGGTGCCCGCGACCATCTCCACGGCCTTGGGCAACATGGCAGCCTGGTCGATGCCGGTCGCGCCGACGTTGACGTCGAGGATGTCTGCGCCGGCCGTCACCTGGGCAAGAGCTTCTTCCTTGACCACGCTGAGATCTCCGGCGCGAAGCGACTCGGCCAGGCGCTTCTTGCCGGTGGGGTTGATGCGCTCGCCGATGAGGACGGTGGGCCGGTCGCCCCCGATGATGACCTCGCGGGTCGAGCTGGCTACACGTGTCTCCACTGGATACCTTCCTCCGTCTTGGTTCGGTGTGCTTAGTTGCCGTCGGTGCCGAAAAGGTGAGAGAAGTCGATAGATCCGCCGGGTGGGACCACCACGATCTCGCTGTCGCGCTCACCGCTGAGCAGGCGCCTGAGAAGCTGGATAGAACCGGGAACGATCGCATGCTCCAGGTCCAGATCTTCGGCCCAGGCTTGGCTTCTGTCGACGCACTCGTTCACGTCGTACGCCGTCGTGTCGATCAGGCTCACCCGCTCATACCCGGCGAACATGGCCTGGCGGAGCCTGGCCGCCCGCTCGGCGCCGTAGCGTTCCGTCCAGTCCTCGAAGGCCTCGGTGACCGAGTTGTCATGTCGGAACCACCCGCGGGTGAGGTAGTAGCTGCGGGGGTCGCGGGGGATCTCTTCACGGACGCAGCCGTGATTGAGGAACAGGGAGATGCAGTCGTCGACCCGGGGGAACACCAGGGTGAGGCGCTGGGAGGTCAGACCGCGCAGGCCTTCACCACAGAACCCGAGGGCGAAGATCACCTCGTCGACGGGCGGGACAGTGATCTCGATACGCCGCGCGGAGGCGGGGCCCCGCCCGGTCTTCAGCGAGGGGAGCCTGGCCGGTTCGCCGGTCCGAGCGCTCTCGTCGAGGATGTCGAGCAGAGCCTGCAGCGCGGCCTTCAGTCTCTCGGGACGATCGTGCAGGCCGCTCTCGCTCCACACCACCGGCGGCCGCTGATCGGCCGGGATGGTCTGGAGCGCCAACTGCACCTCGTCTTCGATCATCTCGCAGGCCAGGATCACCGACCTCACGTGCTCTGCTCCTTCGGATGGACACTCATATATGGGTGGGCCACAAGTGGAGCGCGGACGGGGCGGACGTCGTCGTCCGCCCCGTCTCGCACGGTCCACGGTCCGGGTCTAATAGACTCCGTATTCCCAGGCTGCTTCGATCATGGCCTGGAGGTTCTCGTCCTTGCCTTCGTCGGCGACCGCGCCGATGTCGAGGATGAAGCCGCCGCCTTCGCCCGCCGCGTCGATCAGTTTGCGCACGTGGTCGATGACTTCCTGCTTCGTTCCGGCATGAAGGAGGGACAGGGGCATGTTGCCCTCGACACAGGCGACCTGGCCGATCGTCTTCTTGGCTTTCGCCATGTCGGTCTGGTCGAAGTGCCATACGGTCTTGCCCTTGGGCAGGTCCATGATGGCTTCCAGGCGCGAGGCGTAACGGCCTTCGGCAAACAGGAAGGGGATCATGCCCTCGTCGATGAGACCGAGGATGACAGCCCGGAGGGTAGGCCAGTAGAACTTGTGGAACTGCTCATCGCTCATGAAGCCGTCGGCACCCTTGTGGAGCGGCATGAAGACCACCGGAGTGATCGGGGCCGGGCTGCGTTTGAGGGCCCAGTCGATGGCCACGGGTACCAGGCGCTCGCACGCGGCGATTACCTTGTCGGGGTAGCGGAAGATATCGGTGATGACACCCTTGGTGCCCCGCAGTGTGTCGCCGAGAATGTCGAACGGTGCTTTCGTCCCACAGCTTCTGTAAGTCGGAAAGCCCAGTGCCATGGTCTCTCCCATGGCTGGGAAGACGACTTCCGCCCACTTGTTCAACATCTCGGCGGCATCGGCAAGCCTTCTGAGACCGGCGACCATGTCCGGTGACCCCCAGGTGCCGACATTGCCGGACACGAAGGGCAGTTCGATGAAGTCGAACAATGACGACATGTTGGCGAAGCCGGCGAAAGCACCCACCGTGCGCGGCAGATAGGTCCGCAGCATGTAGTCGGTCGGATCGCTTATGAGGGCATCGTATTCTTCCGGGAGCATCCACTCTTGCTCGTTGTATTGGTAGCCAGACTCTTTGGGGACACCATGACCCGGCCACGCGTAGAGCCTGTAGTCCAAGGCCTCGAACATCGAGCCGGGGACCGTGTTGTGGATCGGGTCGGAGGAGGCGTCCGGCTTGAACTTCAGGTTGAATTCCCTGTAGGCCTGAGCGGCACGAGCCGTCTCGCTCATCGCTTCGTAGGGGGTCATGCCCGCGCTCTTGGCCGGCCAGAATCCGGTGTTGAGGTTAACCGGGACCCTGTCCGGCACGCCCAATTCAAGGGCCGTGATAAGACGATCGAGCCGAGCCGTGTAGTCGGCCTTGGCCTGCGCCGAGGCGAACTCGATGGCGGGGTTCCTCCATGCCTCGATGCGGCTGGCGCGACGCTCGTCGGCGGTCATCTGTGCCCAGGGTTTCTCCGCCATTCCTACTTCACCCCCACCGTTTCCTTGGCAAAGGCCACCGCCGCCATGGCGTCATCGCCAAAGGCGTCGGCGTTGGTGTAGGCCCGCACGGTCTCGTCCATCTGCCCGCCGCCGATGATGACCCGCAGGCCGTCACGCAGTCCGGCGGCTTCCACCTGCTCGATGGTGGACTTCATGGAGTCGAAGGCCACACTCAGGAAGCCGGAGAGGGCCAGTACCTGAGGCTGGTGTTCTTTCACCGCGGCCACGAAGGCTTCTTCGGGCTGGTCGATGCCGAGGTCGAATACCTCGAAGCCGTTGACGTCGAGCATGAAGCCGACGATGTCTTTGCCGATGTCGTGGATGTCTCCCCGCACCGTGCCCAGGACCACTTTGCCCAGTTTGACCGTGGTGGACTGCTGAGCGGCCATGAGGGGTTTTAAGGTCTCGCCGATCTTCTTCAGCATCTCTCCGCTCATGATGAGCTCGGGCAGGAAGTAGGTGCCTTCCTGGTAGCGCTCACCCACCACCTGCATGGCTTCAGAGCAGAGGTCGAGGATCTTGCCGGGGTCTTCGCCTTTGGCCAGGAGATCGTCGACGATCTGCAAGGCCTCGGTTTCTTTCATGTTGGCCATGGCTTCGATGAGTTCGTGGGCCATCGGGGCTCCTTTCGTTGCTGCGGGCGGTCTGTTGACCACGACGACTATGTGTTGCCGAGTGGGTGAGCGGATCTCCTGTCTCCGCGCCGTCCCCTCGATATCACCGGATCCGCGTCATTTCGATAGTGCACTCCAGACTAGCGGGCGACATGGACCGATCCGCCATGCAGGTCGTGCGCCGCTTCCATCAGGGCCTCCGCGATCGTCGGGTGGGCGTGGATGGTCTCGCCCAACTGCTTGACCGTGAGACCGTTTTGAATCGCCACTGCGACCTCATGGATGATATCGGTCACGTGTGGACCCATCATACTTGCTCCGAGCACGAGGTCCGTGTCCTTGTCGGCCAGGAGCTGGACGTATCCCGCGTCCTCTCCCATGGCGAGGGCCTTACCCAGAGCCGAGAAGCGATACGTGCCCGAGATCGGCTGGTAACCGTGCTCGGTCGCTTGTTCTTCGTTCAGACCGACGCTTGCCACCTCGGGGGAGGTGTACGTACAGGAAGGCGTCGAACGCAGGTCGCGTTTCCGTCCGACGCCCAGGCAGTTGTCCACCGCCACGAAGGCTTCGTAGGAGGCCACGTGCGCGAGGAGCATCCCGCCGTTGACGTCGCCGATCGCATACACGCCGGGGGCGCTCGTCTCCAAGTAGTCGTCGACCACGACGTATCCCCGGGCGTCAACGGCGACTCCGGCCGTTTCCAGGCCCAGGCCCTCGGTATTGGGGGTTCGACCCACCGATATGAGGATCTTCTCGACCTTCAGGTCGGAGCCATCGGACAGTCTAGCCACCACGTGATCGTCCGCGTACTCCGAGATGCTCTCCACCTTGGTCTTGAGGAGCACCTGCATCCCGCGTCTCTTGCAGACGCCCTGGAACTGTTTGGCCAGCCGCTTGTCCTCGAGGGGGAGCATCTGGGGCATCATCTCGACCATGGTGACCTGCGCGCCCAACTCGGAGAAGAAGGACGCGAACTCGCAGCCGATGACTCCGGCGCCGATGATGAGCATGGACGCGGGGATCGTCTCCAGATCTAAAGCTTCAGTAGAGGTCAAGATAGTCGGGTGATCGAAATCGAACGCAGGTAATCGCGCTGGTTCCGATCCGGTGGCCACGATGATCTTGTCCGCGATCACCTCGACGGAGCCGTCCTCGGTCTCCACGAGCAGCGAACGGTCACTCGTCAGGCGTCCCGTTCCCCGTATCACCTGCACGCCGGCCTTCTTGAGAAGGAGCTCCACGCCGTCGCGCAGGCGGGTGACTACCTGGGTCTTGCGCTCCATCATGCGGGCGAAGTCAGGCAGGATCTCGCCGGCCACGGTGAAACCGTATTCCTCGCCGGAGCGCGCGCGGGAAAGTGCCTCGGCGCTGGCCAGCAGGGCCTTGGTGGGGATGCAGCCGCGATTGAGGCAGGTCCCGCCGACCAAGTCCTTTTCCACCAGGGTGACGGCCGCCCCCTTGCCCGCCGCCCGCAGGGCGGCCACGTAGCCGCCGGGTCCGGCGCCGAGGACGACGATGCGTGTGGCCGCTTCGGTCATGCCGGTGCGTTCGCCATCTGGAGGATCTCGGGTACGATCTCCTCTTTGCCTATGGCCATGACGTGTACGCCGTCGCAGACCTCGTTGTCCCGAAGGAAGCGGATGTGACGGGCGGCGATCTCCATGCCCTTCTTCATCTGGTCTTCTTTGGCGACGGCACCGAGTTCATCCAACAGAGCATCGGGCACGAAGATGCCGGGTACGGCCCGGTTCATGTATTTCGCCATGCCTACGCCGGTCAATACGACCAGACCGGCCATGATCTTCACTTCGGTCCCGGTCGTGATCTCGCGAGCCTGCTCCATGAACCGTTGGAAGTTGTCCATGTCGTATACGGCCTGGGTCTGAAAGAAGTCGGCCCCGGCCTCTACCTTGCGGGCGAACTTGTACATCTGAGGCTCAAGGGGGTCGGCCTCGGGGGTGACCACTGCGCCGACGTAGAAGTCGGTGGCTCCGTCGAGTTCGTTGCCCTCCCAGTCGTGGCCTTCATTCATCTTCTTGCAGCACTGGATGAGATGGACCGAGTCGAAGTCGAACACGCTCTTGGCCTGTTTGTGGTCGCCGACCGAGGGATGGTCGCCTGTGAGGCACAGAACGTTGGTGATCCCGAGGAAGGCAGCCGAAAGCAGGTCGGACTGCAGGCCCAACCGGTTGCGGTCACGACAGGTGGCCTGGAAGATGGGATCGCCGCCCCGGCGGACGATCTCGCCCGACACTGCCAGGGAGCCGAGACGCATGACCGCGCTCTGGTTGTCGGTGACGTTCAGACCATCGACCAAGTCTTTCAGAAGGTCGATATGGTGGAGCATGTTGGTGACATTGGTGCCCTTCGGCGGGCCTATCTCGCCGGAGACGACGAAGTTGCCGGCGTTGCACGCGTCGCGGTAGGTCCCCATCACTCTTCGCTCCCCATCTTCAGCTTGCCGGGGCCGCGCTCGACGATAGCGGCCGGGCGGCGGACGACGTTCCAGTCCTTCGGCTCGTGCAGCTTCGTGCGTTTGTCTTCCCGGCCCTCTTTCTTCAGCTGCTCGTGGATGAGCGTCCATGCGCAGGGCATCTCGGGGTCGACCTCGCACATGCCGTGGTTGGTCCCCCCGCACGGGCCGTTCACGAGACCCTTGGCGCACCGAGTGATCGGGCAGATGGCCCCATAGTCGTCGATGACGCACGCACCGCAATGAGAGCACTTCTCCAAGAAATCCATGGAACGCTGGATGTTGCCGAGGAAGAGCGGGTCGCATCCCGGTACGACGTGCTTGTCGGTCGCGGCGCGACAGGCTTGGGTGCCGGCGCCGCAGGAGAGAACCAGGAAGGCGTCGGCCTCGGCGACAACCTGCTTGTTCTGACGCAGGACCCGCTTGACGTCGAGCTCGTGGCACCCGGTGTGGACGACATCGGTGAAGACGACCTCTTTGCCCTCTTCTTCCAACTGGGCCTTCATCTCGGCCACCTCGGGCTCGCCACCGGTGCGTGTGGCCGTGGCGCATTCACCGCAGCCGATGATGACTATCTTGGTATCGCCTTCCAGATCCTCCAGGATCTCCTCGAAGGGCTTCTTCTGAGAGATGATCAACTTGGTACCTCCGTTCCCCCCGCGGGGTCGCTACTTCGTCTCGAGGTGCAGCCGCGCCGCCCGCAGTGTGTTGCGGGCCAGCATCATGTTCGTGACGGCGCCGACCCCACCGGGAACCGGGGTTATCGCCTTGGCTTTGGCCGACACGGCATCGTAATCCACGTCGCCGACGGTCTTGGCCTCCGCCTCGGTCAGGTCGGCCTTGCACGACCTGCACGGGTCCTTCTTGCCGCGGCCCAGCGCGCCGCACGAAGGGCACAGTATGACGCGGTTGATGCCGACGTCCAAGACGACGGCCCCTTCCTTGACAAGGTCGGCTCCCACGAGATGGGGGACGCCGGCGGCGACGACCAGATAGTCGGCCACCTTGGTGTGCTTGGCCAGGTTCCCCCGGTTCGAGGTGAAGACGTGGGAAACGGTGATCGTGGAGTTGCGGTTCAAGAGCAGGAGGGCCATCGGCTTGCCCACGGTGTTGGAGTGGCCGACCACGCAGACTTCGGCCCCCTCGAGTTCGCCGGCGGGGTCCTTTCCTTCGGCCCGCAGGTAGCGCTCCAGGAGTTCCACGCAGGCGGCGGGGGTGGCGGGCGGGAACGTGGGCTCGCCCAGGGTCAGGCGACCCATGTTGAAGGGATGGAAGCAATCCACATCCTTGTCCACCCTGATCGAGCCGATGACGACCGAGTCGGAGATATGTGCCGGGAACGGGCGCAGGGGCAGGATGCCCGACACGCCTGGATCGTCGTTAAGGCTGCTGACCGACGCGATCACGGCTTCCTCGGTGGCATCGGCAGGTAGGGTCTCGTTGCGATATCCCAGTCCCATCTCTCCGCAGAACTTCTCCACGGCACCCCGGTACATCTTCGACCCGAAGTCATCGCCTACCAGCAGCGTGGCGATGCCGGGACTCGAACCCAGCTTCTTGAGCTCTTCGAGTTCGCTGGTCAGTTCCGCCCGCAGTTCCGCGGCGATCGCTTTTCCGTCGATTATCGTGGTTGCCACTCGTGCCTCCCTGGCTTCGGCGATGGTGTGCGTTCGACCGGTGAGCTCTCAGATCTTGGAATAGGTCAGGGACAGGACTATATCTCGCAGGCGGGCCGTCTCCGAGAGCACCGCCTCGATGCGCGTCCAGGCCTGGCGTTTGAACTCCTCGTTCTCGATCCAGGCCAGGTTGATGCGGACGTTCAGGGCCGCCGACTGAGCGGCGGCGTCGGCCAACAGTACAGCCACCCCGGCGTCGGACACCGCGTTGGGGTTGCCCTTCTCGGCGGCCGGAAGCGACAGGCGGGCGACCTCGGCCGCGGCCTCGGCCACCTGCAACGGCACCTCGGCTGCTCCCTTGAGGGCGGCTTGGAGGACCTTGGTCCGCTCTTTCTTGTCGCGGTCGGTGTCGCGCGGCATCTTCATGGCTTCGGCGACGGCCTCGTACGCGCAGGCATCGAGCGTGACCAGGTCGGCGAGTTCGCCCCGAAGGTCCTCGGCCTCGGCCTTGAGTTCGGTGATCTGCTGCTGGACGGCCGCGTACTTCTCTTTGCCCAAGGTGAGGTTGGTCACCATGGTTACGAGAGCCGCGCCCAGGGCTCCGACCAACGCTGCCGCGCTACCCCCGCCCGGAGCAGGGTCACCGCTGGCCAGTTTGTCGGCATAGGATTGGATGCTCCACTGGGCGTATTGCTCCTGAGTCATATATAGCTCCTTGTGCGCCGGTCTTCCTGGCCCGAAGGACAGCCTAGAACAGACCCACGATCTCGCCGTTGATGAGATCGATCTGCTCGGCGGCTGGGTGCTTGGGCAGCCCGGGCATGGTCATCATCTTCCCGCATACGGGCACTATCATGCCGGCGCCTGCGGAGAGCCGGACCTCGCGCACGGTGAGCCGCCAAGCCCGCGGGCGGCCCAGCTTCTCCTTGTCGTCGGAGAGCGACGCCTGGGTCTTGGCCATGCAGACGGGCAGCCCGGCGTAGCCCTGGCGGGTCAGACGCTCGATGGCGGCACCCGCTTCATGAAGGTAGTCGACGCCGTCGGCCCCGTAGATCTGGGTGGCGATGGCTTCGATCTTCTCGGGGATGGAGAGGTCCAGATCGTAGGCGAACTTGAAAGGCGGCTTCTCCTTGCCCTCACAGACCCTGACCACTTCCTCGGCGAGTTCCACGCCGCCTTCGCCGCCTTTGGCCCACACGTCGGAAAGCACCACGTTCGCGCCCATCGCTCCGACCCGCTCACGCAAGAGCGCGACTTCGGCGTCGGTGTCATCGGGGAAGCGGTTGATGGCCACGATGACCGGCGGACCGTAGAACTGCATGTTCTCCAGGTGCTTCTCGAGGTTCTCCAGGCCGGCGGACAGCGCGGACAGGTTCTCCTTCTTGAGATCGGCGAACGGTACGCCGCCATGCATCTTGAGAGCGCGGATGGTGGCCACCAGCACCACGGCATCGGGGACCAGGCCGGCGTAGCGGCACTTGATGTCGAAGAACTTCTCGGCGCCCAGATCCGCGCCGAAACCGGCTTCGGTGATGCAGTAGTCACCAAGCTTGAGAGCCATGCGCGTGGCCTGGACCGAGTTGCACCCGTGGGCGATATTGGCGAACGGGCCGCCGTGGATGATGGCCGGGGTGTTCTCGAGAGTCTGCACCAGGTTGGGCATGAGGGCCTCTTTGAGGAGCACGGCCATCGACCCCGAGGCCTTGATGTCCTTGGCGGTGACTTCTTTGCCCCATAGGTTGGAGGCGAGCACGATCCGGTCGAGTCTGGCTTTGAGGTCTTCTATATCTGTAGCCAGACAGAGGATGGCCATGATCTCGGAGGCCACGGTTATGTCGAACCGGGTCTTGCGCTCGACCCCTTCGCCGCCCTGACCGACGGTGATCTGACGGAGCGCCCGGTCGTTCAGGTCGACCACGCGGGGCCAGTACACGTCGTTGGGATTGATGTTGAGTTCGTTGCCCTGGAAGAGGTGGTTGTCGAGGATCGCAGCGCACAGGTTGTGGGCCGTGGTGATGGCGTGGATGTCGCCGGTGAAGTGGAGGTTGATGTCCTCCATGGGGATCACCTGGGCGTATCCCCCACCAGCGGCGCCACCCTTGATGCCGAAGCAGGGGCCGAGCGAAGGCTCGCGCAGGGTGGAGATGGCCTTCTTGCCGATCTTATTGAGGCCCATGGCCAGGCCGACGTTGGTCGTGGTCTTGCCTTCGCCGGCCGGGGTGGGGGTGATGGCGGTACAAAGGACGAGTTTGCCGTCGGGACGGTCCTTCCGCCGATCGAGCACGTCCAAGTGGATCTTGGCTTTGTACTTGCCGAAGAGATCGAGGTCGTCGGCGTCCAGTCCCAGGTCGGCGGCCACGTCCATGATGGGGATCGGATTGGCCTCGTGTGCGATTTCGATGTCGCTCTTCATATTGTCTCGCTCCGTTCGCTCCGTATTGCTGGTACGGTCGGCCCCGGGCCTCAGGTCGGTCACCCGTCTGGTCCTCACCCTCGGCTTACGATGCGGCTCCCACTTCAACCCCTACAGTTTCCCTGATATCGTGCTCCTAACCCTCGAGTCGTCTCGTCTGCGAGCGACGGATGCCGTAGGGCAGAAGAGTAACCTTCATCAGAGGCTCTCGCAAGAGACCTCGCTATATACTATAGTTATATAGTTAAGTTCGCAAGGGCCAGTCACAGAGCGACGTTGCCGACGGCGGAAGAGGCGGTATGTCAGACAGCAACCCAGCAGGGACCGACGCGTTCCGATCCCAGCAAGGCGGAGAAGATCCTGTCAGGGCGATCTCCACCAGGGTGGGCCCGGCCGGCTACCGGGGCAGGCGTTCACACGAACCGGCGTATCTGCACATCGCCAATGCGATCGCCGACGACATAGGAGCCGGCATCTACCGTTCGGGGGATCAACTGCCGACGGAAGCCCAACTACGCGCCGAGTTCGGGGTCAGCCCGATGACTGTCAGGCGGGCCATCAACATCTTGCTGGACCGAGGCCTCGTGACCACCACCCAGGGCAAGGGGACCTTCGTTCGCGGATTGGACCTGGGTGAGGCCGTGTTCCGACTGCAGGAGATCACCGACCTGTGGGTGGGTGACGGGACTGTGGACGTCCTGCTGCTGGAGGCGAGCATAGTCTCGGCCGACCAGGACACCGCGGCCGTTCTCGAGTGCGAGGTGGGTTCGCCCACGGTGTTCATGCGTCGTCTGATCCATCGCAGGGGACTGCCGGTGGTCTATCAGTTGGAGCACGTCCTCTACGATGAGCACAGACCCCTGGTGGAGGCCCAACTCCAGATCACCTCTCTCGACGGCCTCCTGCGCTCGAGCCAGGGTAAGGGGATCCCGAGCGGGCGGCTGACGATCCAAGCCGTCAGCCTCGATATCGACCAGGCTGCGATCCTGCAGGTGCCCACGGGTTCGCCCGCTTTCTCGCTCGAGCACCGCTTCCGGGATTTCGAGGGCAGACTGGTCAGTCGGGGCATCTTCCTGTGCCGCGGGGACCAGTTCCGTCTCACCACCCATATCGGGGTCGTCCCGCCGAGCGAGTAGTCCTCGGTCAGGGGTCCCGGGACCGCCCTGTGGCCGGGGAAGGGCCACACGCACCGTGGCCAAGACTTGACAGAGCCTCGCCTAATCTCTATATATATGGTGTTCTGATAGGTCGACGTGGATCGGCGCACGAGGGGAGACAGGCGCTTGCAGCAGGACAGGGCTCAGGCCGTCGCGGCAGCCGTCGCGGCGCTCGATGAGAAGACGGCCATCGCTTTGGTCACGGAAGCCCTCGCTGATGGTGACAGCTCCCTCCACATCGTCCGTGCTGCCCAGGACGGCATGCAGAACGTCGGGGTGCGCTACGAGCAGCAGGATATCTTCCTGTCGGGGCTGATCATGGCGGGCGAGATCTTTCGCGGCATCATGAACCTCGTCCAGCCCGGCCTCGAGACCGAGTTGGTGGGCGACGCGTCCGGGAAGGTCCTACTGGGCACGGTTGCCGGCGACATCCACGACATCGGCAAGAACATGGCCGCCCTGGCCTTTCGCATGTTCGGATTCACGGTCGAGGATCTGGGCGTGAACGTTCCGCCCGAGCGGTTCCTCGAGGCGACCCACGAGTTCCAGCCCGATGTCATCGGGTTCTCCGGCCTCATCTCCGTGGCTTTCACGTCTATGAAGGAGACGGTGAGGCTGATCAAGGAACACGCCGAGGAGATGGACCCGGTCCCCGTCACGATAGTGGGGGGCGGGACGATCGATGAGATCGTCGCTCGTTACATCGGGGCCGATCATTGGACCACCGACGCGATGGAAGGCGTCCGGATATGTCAGCGAGTGCTGGAGGTCGACGGAGGCGTTCAGTCCACCACGGGCGAGACGCCGGTCACGGCGAGCTGAGCAGGACCGAGGGGAGGTCGATGTAGACGATCGGAAGAGCGGGTCTGACCGGCTGGGTACGGCCAGTGTCAGTGGTGTATGAACCGATGAACCAGGGTAAGATATGACTTCATGTGACCTGAAGGGGGGCAATGATGACTGAAGAAAGCAAGCGCTCGTGCGATGAGGGCACCAGTCCGCTCAAAGGGGGCTCGGTCTCTCGCCGCGAGTTTCTCAAGATCGCCGGTCTGGCCGGTGCGACCATCGGCGTAGGCGCCGGGCTGGGCGGCGTACTTGCCGCGTGCGGCGAAGAAGAGACCACGACGACCGCCGCCGGCGGCGAGACTACCACTACGGCCGCCGGCGGCGAGACCACGACCACGGTGGCGACCGGTGGCGAGACGGGCCGCGAGGTCAAGATCGGCTGGGTCACCATGACCACGGGTGTATTCGCCGGTCTGAGCGAGCCCGACGACTTCCTGTTGGCCATGGCCAAAGAGACCATCGGGAACGGTCTGGTCGGTGCCGACGGCATGGTCCACCCCATCACCTGGGTCGTCAAAGACAGTCAGTCCGACAGCAACCGGGCCGCGGAAGTGACCGGAGAGCTCATCACCCAGGACAAGCCGGACATCGTCATCGGCGGGATGACTCCGGTGGTCAACATCCCCGTGGCGCAGCAGTGCGAGGCCAACGGTGTGCCTTGTGTCACCTACGGATGCCCGATGGAACCGTGGTTCTTCGGCATGGGCGGCGATCCGGCGGTGGGCTTCAACTGGGCCTACAACGTGTTCTTCTCCGTGGGCGGCCTGAACGATGTCTATTTGGGCCTGTTGAACCTGCTTCCCACCAACAAAAAAGTGGCCGCTCTCTGGCCCAACGACCCTGACGGTGTCGCGACGTCGGATGCGGCGACCGGTATGCCGCCGGTGCTGGAGGCAGGCGGGTATACAGTCGTCAACCCGGGTCTGTTCACCGTGGGCACCGAAGATTTCTCCAGCGTCATCAACAAGTTCAAGGCCGAGGGTTGCGAATGTTTGGTGGGAACGTGGACCCCGCCGGATTTCGCGAACTTCTGGAAGCAGTCGGTGCAGCAGGGCTTCAACCCCAAGATGACGGCCATCGCTCGGGCGATCCTTACTCGGCCCGACATGGATGCCGTGGGCGATATTGCGAACGGTCTCTGCCTCGAGGTCTGGTGGGAGAAGACCTGGCCGTTCACATCTTCACTCACCGGTCTCACCTGTCAGGGCATCGTGGACGCATGGGAAGCGGCGCAGCCCGGTCCGTACAGCCCCGCTCTGGGCCTGACCGGCGGTGCTGGTTTCGACATGGTGACCGACGTCGTCAAGCGCACGGTCGATCTCGACGATCCAGCTTCGTACGTGGAGGCGATCAAGGCTACCGATGTGGAAACCATCGTGGGTCCGATCAAGTTCGACGCTCCCCTGCCCAACTGCGCTCTCACCCCGTTGGTTGGCGGGCAGTGGATCGGCAAGGTGGGCTCTTGGGAACGCCTGGTAGTCGACAACTCGGCCTATCCGTCTATCGCGAAGACGGGCGAGGTCGTGGACAGAACCACGCTCTGAGCCGACAGTCAGTTGAGTGCTACAGACAAGTCCTCGCGTAGCGTAGACCTGTGACGGTCATACTCCACGCCGAGCATCTCACCAAGTCCTATGGGGCTGTGGTGGTGGTCGATGACCTGAGCGTCTCCCTCAACCAGGGGGAGGCGCTCGGGGTCGTCGGTCCGAACGGGGCCGGCAAGACCACCATGCTCAACCTACTCACGGGTACGAGCTCGCCGGACAGTGGCCGGGTCTCGTTCGCGGGCGTCGATATCTCCCGACGCTCCCCCGAGAAGCGGTGTCGCGCCGGTCTGGGCAGGACCTTCCAGATCCCGCGGCCTTTCGAGGGCATGACCGTGTTCGAGAACGTACTGGTGGGCGGGACCTACGGTCGGGGCGCATCGGAGAAGGCATCCCACGAGGTATGCGCGCGGGCTCTGCACCGTGCCGATCTCTTGCCCGTTTCGAACATGCTGGCTGAGTCTCTCGGCCTGTTGGAGCGCAAGCGCCTGGAGTTGGCCCGCGCTCTGGCGACCGAGCCCAAGGTGCTGCTCCTCGACGAGATCGCCGGCGGGCTGACCGAGCACGAGGTGCAGTCGCTCATCCAGACCATCAAGCAGTTGCGGGCCGAAGGCATCAGCATCATATGGATCGAGCACATCGTTCACGCCCTTCTCGCCGTTGTGGATCGTCTGATCGCTATCGACTTCGGGCGGCTGATCGCCGAGGGCGACCCCAACGAGGTGATCAACAGTCCCGAGGTCCGGGACGTCTACATGGGGAGCATGGCCCCGTGAGCCTGCTGGAACTCGACAACATCTCCACGGGATACGGGCACTTCCAGGCGCTGTTCGACATCAACCTTCGCATAGACGAAGGGGAGACCCATGCCGTCATCGGTGCCAACGGGGCCGGCAAATCCACTCTATTGCGGACCATCTGCGGATTGATTCGCACCGACCAGGAGAAGGTGCGTTTCGACGGGCAGGCTATCGGCGACCTTGCCCCTCACAAGCGAGTGGGCCTCGGCATCTCCTATGTGCCGGAAGGCCGCTGGGTCTTCCCCAGCCTGACGGTGAACGAGAACCTCCTGGTGGGAGGTCACTCCCGTCGTACGGGTCTGTGGACCATCGACAAGGCATACGAGACCTTCCCGTTGCTGGCTCGGCTTCGCAAGCGGCAGGCCTACAGCCTGTCCGGCGGTGAGCAGCAGGCGCTCGCGATCGCCCGGGGCCTCATGTCGAACCCCCGCCTGTTGCTTCTCGACGAAGTGTCCCTGGGTCTCGCTCCAGTGGTGGTGGAGAAGATATACGAGTCCATGCCGGCCATCGTCGACGCAGGCACGACGGTACTGCTGGTCGAGCAGGACGTGGGCCAGGCCATCAAGTTCGCCGACCGGATCACCTGCCTGCTCGAAGGGCGGCAGGTCCTGGAAGGCAGTCCTGACGAATTCTCGAGCGAGCAGATCTTCGCTGCCTATTTTGGAGTGTGACGGGTGATCTGGGTAAACGACGTCCTCCAGGGGATCCTTCTCGGCGGGCTCTATGCGCTTTTCGCCGCGGGCCTGTCCCTGGTTTTCGGGGTCATGCGGCTGGTGAACCTGGCCCACGGGGACTTCAGCATCATGGCCGCCTACATCGCTTTGGCGATCGTTGGATCCCTGAACATCAACCCGTTCTACACGATCGTCCTCGTGATGATAATCATGGGCATCTTCGGCTACATCATCCAGCGGGGTCTGTTCAACTTCGCCATGGATGCGGGGCCCATGCAGGCTATCCTGGCGACCTTCGGCATCGCCATCATCATCCAGAACCTGCTGCTCGAGGGGTTCACCGCCAACAGCAAGGGACTGGACGCGGGGAGCATCGAGAACGCGTTCATCCGGATCAGCGATCAGGTCGTGATCGGCTGGTTCCCGTTGATCACGCTCATAGCCTCAGTGGTGGTCCTGCTGGGCCTCCAGATCTTCCTGGGGCGCACCAGGCTGGGCCGGGCCTTCCGGGCCACGGCGGACAATCAACGGGCCGCTCAGCTCATGGGGATCGACAACCGCCACCTCTACGGGATGGCGATGGCGTTCGCCCTGGCCATCGTCGCCATCGGCGGTGTCTTCATCGGGATCCGGACCACCTTCAGTCCGAGCGCCGGGCCCCTACGTCTGATCTTCGCCTACGAGGCGGTCATCATCGGCGGATTGGGCTCGCTCTGGGGCACGCTGGTGGGAGGTATCGTGCTCGGCATCGCCCAGGTGATGGGTGATCACATCCAGCAGGGCTGGGGGATGCTGGTCGGGCACTTCGTGTTCCTCGCGATTCTTGCGTTCCGTCCCCAGGGTCTCTTCGCGAAGCAGGTGCAGTGATGGCTACGCCGATCAAGGTCGAACGCTATACGAAGTCCAGCCGGATCGCGCTGCCCGTCACGGCTGTGGTGATCATCGTCGCCGCCACCATCCCGGCCTGGGGCTCGTCGAACATCATGAAGCAGGGGGTCACGTTCCTCACCCTGCTGGCGCTTGCCCAGATGTGGAACCTTCTTGCCGGCTATGCCGGTCTGGTGTCGGTCGGTCAGCAGGCTTTCGTCGGCATCGGGGCGTACTCGCTATGGGTCTTCTCGGAGAAGGTGGGCATAAACCCCTTCTTGTGCGTTCCTTTGGCCGGCGCTGTAGCCGCTCTGTTCGCGTTCCCCACCGCTGGTCTTGCCTTTCGCCTTCGAGGGGGCTATTTCGCTGTCGGCACATGGGTGATCTCCGAGGTCTACCGGTTGCTGGTCACGCAGACCTCGTGGCTGGGAGGAGGCTCCGGGGTCAGTATCAACAAGGCCGTGCAGATCGCCCCCTCCACTCGAGAAGCGGTGGTTTTCTGGTGGGCTCTGGGTGTGGCCGTCGGGGCCATCGCCCTGGTCTACCTGGTGCTTCGTTCCAGGCGGGGGATCGCGTTGACCGCTATCCGGGACGACGAGATAGGAGCCCGCAGCCTCGGGGTGAACGTGCTGCGCTCCAAGCTGTGGGTGTTCATCCTGGCCGCCTTCGGTACCGGGGCCACCGGCGCGGTCATCTATCTCAACCTTCTCAGGCTGCAGCCCGAGGCCGGGTTCAGTCTGCAATGGAGCGTCCTCATGATCTTCGCGGTGGTGATCGGAGGTCTGGGTACCATCGAGGGGCCGATCATCGGGGCTATCATCTTCTTCGTGCTGCAGCAACTCCTCGCGGACTACGGGACCTGGTATCTCATCCTACTCGGCGCCCTTGCAGCTCTGGTCGTGGTCTTCGCCCGGAGGGGCGTGTGGGGCACCTTCGCACGTCGCTGGCCCGTGGATCTTCTGCCCTTGCGTAGGCGCCTCTGTCTGGAGACCGTGTGCTTCACGGAAGAAGCGCCTCCAGCGGCTCCCACGACGGCGTCCACGCCGCCTGAGATTCCGGGAGCGGCCGAGTCCGAGGACACACAGGGCACCGACGTCTAGCGGCCGACCCGGCAGGGTCGGTATCCTCGATGGACATCTTGTGATGGGGCATGGGTTCGAGCCGGCCGGCATCTCAGGGTCATCATCGACCGCCTGGTGAGGGAGAGCGGCGAGACTCCGCAGCTGGGCGGCAAGACTCAAGGAGGAGCCACGTGGGAGACGGGACCAGATTCTACATCGACGGACAGTGGGTCGAGCCGCTTGAGCCCGGTCCCCTGATCAGCGTGGTCGACCCGGCTACGGAGGAAGAGATCGCCAGGGTCGCATCCGCCGGTCCGGCCGATGTCGAAGCTGCAGTCGGCGCCGCCCATAGCGCCTTCGCCACGTTCAGCCAGACCAGCCGCGAGGAACGTACGGCCATGTTGACCGATCTGCTCGCGGCCTACAAGAAGCGACTGCCGGAGTTGGCGGCTACGATGACCGCCGAGGTCGGCATCCCCAAGACCTTCTCGGAGCGGGTCCAGGCGCGCATCGGCGAGTGGCACCTCGAGGCCGCGCTGCGGGTCCTGGCCGAGTACAGGTTCGAGGAGGATTGGGGCACTACCCGGATCATGCGCGAGCCCATCGGGGTGTGCGCGCTGATCGCCCCCTGGAACTGGCCGATGAACCAGGTGATCGTCAAGGTCGCCCCGGCCTTGGCCGCCGGATGCACGATGGTGCTCAAACCCAGCCAACTCTCACCGCTCTCGGCGCTGCTGCTGGCCGAAGCCGTGGAGGAGGCCGGCATCCCCGCAGGCGTCTTCAATCTCCTGAACGGCCCGGGCTCATCCCTGGGTAGCGCCCTCGCCTCGCACCCGCTGGTGGACATGGTCTCGGTCACCGCTTCGACCGAAGTGGGCGCGGCCGTCGCTCGCGAGGCCGCTGGAACCATCAAGCGGGTATCGCAGGAACTGGGAGGCAAATCGGCCAACATCGTCTTCGACGACGTGAGACTCGAGAAGGTGGTGACCGGGGCGGTACGCGCGTGCATGCGCAACTCCGGACAGAGCTGCAACGCCCCCACTCGGCTGCTGGTCCAGGGCTCGTTGTACGAGGAGGCTGTCACGATAGCGGCCCGGGTGGCGGACGAGCTTGCCGTGGGGGACCCGACCGACGCCGACACGTTCATGGGTCCGGTCGCCGGGAAGAGACAGTATGAGACGGTGCGCGCGTACATCCAGGCGGGACTGGACGGGGGAGCCCGGCTGGTGGCGGGCGGCCTGGAACGTCCTCCCGGTCTGGAGCGTGGATACTACGTCAAGCCCACCGTGTTCGTCGACGTCGAGAGCGACATGCGCATCGCCCGGGAGGAGATCTTCGGCCCGGTGCTGTGTATGGCTGGATTCAAAGACGAGGACGAGGCTGTCGCTATCGCGAACGACAGCGATCTCGGGCTATCCGGCTACGTCCACTCGGCCGATCTCGAGCGGGCTCGCCGAGTGGCCCGGCGTCTGCGCACCGGCATGGTGCATCTGAATGGGGCCAACACCGATCTTGCCGCTCCCTTCGGGGGCTACAAGAGGTCGGGCAACGGCCGGGAATGGGGTCGGTTCGGGCTGGAGGAGTATCTCGAGGTCAAGGCGGTCATGGGCTACCGCCCTCCCGAGAAGTAGGAGGGGCGGATCGATGATCCGGCAGATGTCGCCGAGCGTTCTCTCACCGGGGTCCGCCGGACCGCGCCGGGCGACAACTGGACGTCTTCAGGCATCAGTCGGATTCGAACGCCCCGGCGACCGGATCGAAACGGCGGACAGGATAGATGGTGACGAAGGGCAGGTTGTTCGCTTGGAGCACCTGCTCCACCGTCCCTCTGTCGGGTGCCTCCCAGTCACAGAAGGTCCTGTCGTTGGAGACTGCGCAGTAGCTGCGTTTCCAGGTCACGCCGGGAGGGAGTTCGGACGCTCTTTGGGCAAGGCCTTTCAACTGCTCCTCGGTGAAGACTTGCGAGTGGACCGCGAGGAAGCGTGGCATGAGGCACCTCCTTGCTGCCGGCGGACCCATCGGTGAGTAGTTCCAGCATAGAACAGGTGGCAGCGAGGCTCAACACTCGTGCTCGGGAGATGTGCCGACCGCTATGAGCCTTCCCTCTCTACGCGAGATCCTCTCTCTTCCCGCCTTCTCCGGAGCCGAACTGCTGTCGGGACAGTCTCGCCTCGACGAACCCGTGACATGGGTCCACGTCTCCGAGTTGCTGGACGCGTGGCGTTTCCTTTCGGGCGGAGAGATCATCGTGAACACCGGTCTGGAACTGGGTCGCGCGACATCGGCCGCGCGGGAGGCCTACCTGCGGTCGCTGGTGGACGCCGGAGCGCAAGGGCTTGCCTTGGAGTTGGTGCAGTGGCTACAGGAGGTCCCGGAGGAGATGCTCCAGACCGCCCGTCTCACCGAGTTCCCCCTGGTGGTGTTCCACGAAGAGGTGCGCTTCGCCGATCTCACCAAGGAAGCTCACGAGCGCATCCTCCGGCCGCCGGCCACGTCGGACGAGGCGCCACTGGGGACCCTCCTGGACGCGTTGATCGAGACCGGACGGGCTCCCAGCTACATCGAGACCCAACTGGGCCCTATCCTGGCTCTGCCCGGGCGGCCTCGCGGGACCCTTCTGGCCACCCTCGAGGCTCTTCACCGCTCCCAGTTCAACATCGCCGAGACCGCGCGATTGCTGGGCGTGCGGCGACAGACCGTCTACTATCGGTTGGAGCAACTCACAGGGATGTTGGGCGACCTTTCCGTCCCGTATACGAAGACCAGACTGATCGTGGCCCTCGAGCTGCTGAAGCGGACTCCTCTATGACCCGGGCAGGCTGGTCTTCCGACGGACCACGCATTGTTGCTGGAGTTTTGACACTTTGTCCGTTGAATCATCCCGGGCTGAGTGAGTACCATATTACGTCGGCTATGGGAGGGAGTATGGCCCGAACGTCCGCAGAAGCAATCCGGGGGGATCGCGAATACGCTCCGTCCCTCAGGTCTGTCCAGTGCACCGACCCACATGCGTTCCAGAGTCGGCTTTGTCGCGCCGTCAGTCGTGATCGCCAAGGAGGAGCTGCAATACGGTCTTGATATCCATGAGGAAGCCCTGGCTGAGGTCGACAGGATGATCGCGGCCTAGAAGTGATCGGAAAGCCCCTACTTCTTCAGAACGAACCCATACGAGAGGAAGACTTGATGAGCGTGACAGAAGTCAAAACCCTGAAGTACTGCGTCGACGGCGAGTGGACCGAGTCGACCACCGGCACCTACATGGATGTGAGCGACTCGAGCACCGGCGAGGTCTTCGCCCAGGCCCCCTGCTGCACCGCCTCCGAGGTCGAGCAGGCGATCCAGTCCGCGCACCTCGCATACGGACCCTGGTCCGGGACGCCAATACAGAAGCGCACCCAGGTGCTCTTCAAGTGGAAGACGCTCCTCGAGGAGAACACGGAGGAGCTCGCCTACATATGCTCCCGCGAGGTCGGCAAGAACCTGGACGAGGCCCGCGGTGAGATCGTCAAGATCATCGAAGGTGTCGAGGTCGGGGTCGCCGCTCCCATGATCACCAAGGGCGAATCACTCATGAACGTGTCCACCGGACACGACACCGTGAGCTACCGGGAACCGCTGGGCGTGTTCGCCGGCATCGCTCCCTTCAACTTCCCGGCCATGATCCCCTGGGGTTGGATGATCCCCCTGGCCATCGTCACCGGTAACACCTTTGTGCTGAAGGCCGCCAGCCTGGTGCCGACTTCCAGCGTGCGCCTGCTCGAACTGCTCCAGGAAGCCGGACTGCCCAAGGGCGTGGTCAACCTGGTGACCTGCTCCCGCAAAGAAGCCGAGATCCTCCTCACCCACCCATTGGTGCGCGGCGTCAGTTTCGTGGGCTCGACTGGCGTGGGCAAGCACGTCTACTCCGTGGCCGCCGCGCACGGCAAACGGGTCCAGGCTCAGACCGAGGCCAAGAACCACGGCCTCGTACTGGCCGACGCCTCGCTTGAACGCGCGGCCGCCGGCATCATCAACTCCACCTTCGGCTGCGCCGGCATGCGCTGCATGGCTCTGCCGGTCTGCGTGGTGGAAGACTCGGTGGCCGACGAGTTCATCGGCTACATGAAGAACTTCGCGCTCCAGCGCGTGGTCGGCTGCTCGTACGATCCCACCACCGAACTGGGCCCCGTGGTCAGCGCCGACCATCAGGCCTTCGTCAAGGGCTGGATCGACAAGGGCGTCGAAGAAGGCGCCGACCTGGTGCTCGACGGCCGCGACCTGGTGGTCCCCGGTTACGAGAAGGGCTTCTTCGTCGGTCCCACCATCTTCGACCACGTGACCGAGGACATGGCCGTCGGCCGTGAGGAGATCTTCGGCCCCGTGCTCTCCATCAAGCGGGTGGCGGACTTCGAAGAGGGCATCACCCTCATGAACAACAGCCGTTTCGCCAACGGTTCCTGCATCTTCACCGAGAGCGGCTACTACTCTCGCGAGTTCGCCCGCCGCACGCACGCCGGCATGGTCGGTATCAACGTGGGTATCCCGGTGCCGGTCAGCTTCTTCCCCTTCGCCGGTCACAAGGATTCGTTCTTCGGCGAGAGCCACGTGTTCGGTGTGGACGGCATCCGGTTCTTCACCGAGACCAAGTGTGTCACCACTCGCTGGTTCACCGAAGCCGACAAAAAGCAGAAGAAAGTCAACACCTGGGAGGGTACGGTCGTCCGTTAGGAAGCCGTCGCCGCGCGCGAGCGCGGCCGTCGACCCCGGGCGTGTTTTTCAAGTGGGCCCCACGATCTCGTGGGGCCCACTGCCTCTTTTCGGGGCCTCGACGCTCGCTAGGTGTGATGTCTTGGCCTGGAACGCTGATGGTCGGCCGCTATCGTTTCTCGAGTGGCGATTTTCTTGTTGTGGGAGAAGGTCCGTTCCTTTATGATTGGACGCGATGAAAGGGAGACAATCGGAACCGTCGGGCCGACTGAGCGAAGAGCTCGTCGGCTCGTTGTACGAGGAATGAGCGTGAGGCCTTGAGCGCCGACACCACGCTGCTGATCGCCGTGGTCGCGGTCGCGCTCATCTTCGATCTCATGAACGGCTTCCACGACGGCTGCAACGCCGTGTCGACGGTCATCTACACGGGTGCCCTGAAACCGCGTACTGCCATCGCGCTCTCGGCCATGTTCAACTTCGTCGGACCCCTGGTCATGGGTGTCGCCGTGGCGAAGACCATCGGCGGGGTCATCAATGCGGGTGACGCCACTGCGCATCTCGTGATCGCGGCTCTTCTGGGCGCCTGCGTCTGGGAGGTTCTGACCTGGATCTGGGCCCTGCCCGTGAGTTCCTCCCACGCCCTGGTCGGTGGACTTCTGGGTGCCGGAGTGGCGGCCATGGGACCCGGGGGGATCAACTGGCAGAAAGTCATCCTCGTATTCGCATCTCTCCTGATCTCACCGTTCCTGGGCATCATCACCGGGTACGTCCTCATGCGCATCAGTCGTCTCTTTTTTGCCAAGATGCGTATGGACATGACGAGGGCAGACCGCTTCTACAAGCACATGCAGATACTGTCCTCCAGCTGGGTGTCCTTCAGTCATGGTTCGAACGATGCCACGAAAGTGATGGGGATCATCATCATCTTCCTCGCTGCACGGGAGGGGCTGGGTGTCACCGAGTATGTGGCCGCTCACGGTTTCCCGCTCTGGGTGATCTTGGGGGCAGCATCCGCCATGGCCGTGGGGACGTTCCTCTCGGTCAGGTCTTTCCGGCTCATCCGGACCCTTGGCGAGAAGATAACGAAGCTCCACCCGATCAACGGGTTCAGCGCCGAAACCGGAGGTGCCATCGTCATCCAGGTTGCGTCGCTGTTCGGGCTCCCGGTATCGACGACCCACATCGTCACGTCGGCGGTCACGGGGACCGGCTTGGCAAGCAAGTTGGGAGGGGTCAGCTGGAAAGTCTTCCGTGCTATCATGCTGGCCTGGGTGGTGACCCTACCGTTCTGCGCGGCTGTGGCCGCCATCATCTATTACATCCTCAACCTGGTTATGTGAAACGCTCGTGCACCGGTCGACAAGGGCGGGAGAGGGGCAGACATGGCGAGTTCGCGACTGAAGAAGATCCGGCGCTCCATGGGTGGGGAGACCACTTTGGAGGGGGCGATCGACGCCATGGGCAAAGAACGCGAAGAGCAGATCCTCGAGCGCATGGGTGAGTTCACCGAGCAGGTGGTCATCATCGTCGACAAGTTGCGGGACATGGTGGAACGTTTCGCGGCGGATCGCTACGCGGAGCTGGAGGAGTCGGCTAAGGAGCTCGATCAACTCGAGAGCGCGGCCGACTGCACCAAGGAAGCGATCCTCGACCGGCTTTCGCTGGGCGGCGTGTTCCCGATGCACCGGGCAGATCTCGCCCGTCTGGTCGGCTCCATGGACAGCATAGCCAACCTGGCCTCGGGCGCGGCCGACCGCATCGTGATGCGTAAGTTCACCCTGCCGTCTAGCATCAACGACCAGTTGGTCAAGATGGCCCAGGTGGATCTCGAGGCCGTGAAAGAGCTGCGGGAAGCCGTGCTTGCGATGGGGAGCGACCTCCGTGAAGCTATCCGGCTCTCCGGGATCGTCGAACGGCTTGAGAGCCATGCCGACGATCTCTACGCGGAGATCTACCGAGACATGTTCGAGATGGAAACCGATTTCAAGACCTTCCACCAGTTGAAGGCGATCATCGACCGGCTCGAATCGATCGCCGACCGATGCAGCCAGAACGCCGAACTGTTGCGGCACATGGCCCTGGAGTATCTGGAGAACGAGTAAGCGAGGCCCCGCGGGGGTCTCTGTCGACCGCGCCATGAAGATCGGTCTTGCGCAACTCAATTCGCGGGCGGACAGAGAAGCCAATCTCGTCGCCGCCGGGGTCGCGCTCGAACGGCTTGCCGCCGAGGGAGTCGACCTGGCTCTCCTGCCCGAGATGTTCAACCACCTCGCTCATGACGCGGACAACGCGGCCGCGGCCGAACCCATCCCCGGGCCCAGCACCGCATGGGCGAGCGAGGCGGCCCGCAGGCTGGGGATGTACGTGCATTGCGGGAGCATCATGGAGCGGAGGGGGGAGGACGTCTTCAATACCGCCGTGGTGTACGACCGGGAAGGGAGCGAGGTCGCGCGCTACAGCAAGATCCACCTGTTCGACGTCCGCCTGCCCGACGGCACGGCCTACGTCGAATCTGCCGCCGTCACACCCGGTGACCGGGTCGTCACGTTCTCATGCCACGGTCTCACGTTCGGGATGGCCATCTGCTACGACCTGCGCTTCCCCGAGTTGTTCCGCGCCCTCGCCGACGAGGGGGCGGACGTGTTCGTGACCCCGGCGGCCTTCACCGTCGCTACCGGGATCAGTCACTGGGAGCCGCTGGTGCGGGCTCGGGCGATAGAGAACGGGTGCTACCTGGCCGCGTGCGGCCAATGGGGACCGCACGGCCGGGGCAGAGCCTGCTACGGACACAGCCTCGTGGTGGACCCGTGGGGCACGGTCATCGCTCAATGCAGCGAGGGCGTGGGAACATGCACCGCCGGACTCGACGAGGATGCCGTCCGCGCGACCCGCGAGAGGATGCCTGTGCTTCGTCACCGGCGGAGAGACTTGTTCGGCTGATCCCGTGGCTGTGCGCCAGCGCAGTTGAGACAGTGTCTCTGGCCGGCCCCAGGGAGGTCTCCATAGACCTCCCGGCACTCTCAGAAGTCCATCTCGAAGTGGAACACTCCTTCGGAGAGACTGCTCCTCACCTTCAACCCGCTGTGGTTGACGACCGCCTGCATCGCCTTGTTGTCGCGCAGCACCTCAGCGGTGAAGCCCGCGATACCGTTCCGTTTGGCGATGGTGACCAAGTGTTTCATGATGAAGCTTCCGATCCCCCGGTCCTGCCAGTCGTCACGCACGACGAAGGCGACTTCCGCCCGGTTGGTTTTGGGATCGAGGTAGTAGCGCCCGACGGCTATGATCTCGTCCCCGAAGGCTTCCGGCAACGTCCCGACGATAGCCACCTCGTTCCGATGGTCGACGTAGACGAAGTTCTGGAGTTGCTTCTTGGGGATGCGCTTCATGTGTGACATGTAGCGGTAGTAGACCGTCTCCTGTGAGAGGGAGTAGAAGATATCGCGCGTAGCGTGCTCGTCGGTCGGATGCATCGCGCGGAAGCTGATTAGCGTGCCGTCGTCGAGCAGCATGGTGGTGTTCAATTCCTTCGGACCGATCGTGATCTTGCCCTCGATGTCGGCCATCTCGGGACGGACGTACTTGTACTCGATGGCCTTCGCCAACAGTTCCTCACGGAAATCGGGGTGGGCGATGCTGATGAGGGCCATCGCCCGTTCCTGGACCGTCTTGCCGTGCAGATATGCGATCCCGTACTCCGTGACCACGTAATGGGTCGATCCCCGGCTGGTCACGACGCCGGCTCCGGGCGTAAGGGTCGCGACTATCCGAGACACCGTGCCTCCGAGCGCAGTCGACGGCAAAGCGATGATGGGCCGGCCGTCGTCGGATCGGGCCGCGCCGCTGTTGAAGTCTGCCTGACCGCCGATCCCCGAATAGAACTTGGTCCCTAGCGAGTCGGCACACACCTGACCGGTGAGGTCGACCTCGAGACCCGTGTTGATCGCCACCATCTTGTACTGCTGACCGATCACGTACGGGTCGTTGACATATTCGGTGGGGTTGAACGAGAAGAGGGGGTTGTCGTTCACGTAGTCGTACAAGCGTTTGGTCCCCATAGCGAAACTGGTGACGACGCGCCCGCGGTCGGTCGTCTTCTGGTTGCCGGTGACTACTCCTGCCTCGATCAGGTCGATCACGGGATCGGTGATCATCTCAGTATGGATGCCCAGATCCTTCTTGTTCACGAGGAACTCGAGGACCGCGTGGGGGATGCGCCCGATACCCATCTCAATGGTGGAGCCATCGTCGACCAGAGACGCGATGTTCTCCCCGATGGCGCGGGTGGTCTCGTCCACCTCCGGGGTGAAGGCCTCGATGAGGGGCTCGTCAACCGGCACGAGGATGTCGAAGTCGTAGATGCTCATGAAGCTATCGCCGAGAGTCCGAGGCATCTGTGGGTTGATCTGAGCGATCACGAGTCCCGCGTTCTCTGCCGCCGTCTTCACGATATCGACCGAGATGCCGAGACTGCAACGACCCTGCGGGTCGGGGGGGGTCACCTGGATCAGGGCGACGTCGAGCGGCATCTGCCCGGTGGCAAACAGCCGGGGTACGTCGTATAGGAAGATCGGCGTGTAGTCGCCGTAGCCTTCCTGGATGATGTTCCGCACGTTGTCGGCCACGAAGAAGGTATTCACCGAGAAGTGGTCGGAAAGGTCCTTGAACGCGTATGGGGCCTCGCCCAGGGTGAGCGCGTGGATGACCTGCGTGTCGGCGAGCTCGTTGTGGCGCGCCACCAGCGCTCTCACCAAAGAAAGGGGTTGGGCCGTGCCGGTCCCCACGAAGACCCGCTGTCCGGGTCGGACGTTCGCGACCGCCTGGGCCGCAGTCGCGATCATGCTCTTGTACTTCGTCTGCCAGTCGGAGTCGAAGTTGGGGTTGATGGCATCGCTCATCGCGAACCTCCCGCAGCCAACTGGATCCGTGCATCAGCCGCCACTGATTCTTCTCCCACTCTTGCCACGATAAACGGGTTGATGTCGAGCTCGGCGATCTGCGGGAAGTCGGTGACCAACTGGCTGATACGCTGCAGAGCCTCTGCTATCGCGGCCAGATTGACCCCGCTCTCCCCACGGACGCCCTCGAGCAGTTTGTACGAACGCGTTCCCATGAGCATGCTCATAGCCTCGCCCGACGTGATCGGCGCGAGGTGGAATGTGACGTCCTTCATGACCTCGACGAAGATCCCGCCCAGGCCGAACATGAGCATCGGGCCGAACTGCGGATCGCGGGTCATGCCCAGGATCACCTCGCGGCCCTTGGGCACCATGTGCTCGAGGTAGACGCCCTCGAGCATCGCATCCGGCGCTTTGCGGCTGATCCGGAGCATCATCAGTTCGAAGGCATCTGCCACTTCCTGGGCGCTGTTGAGGTTGAGCTTGACTCCCCCGAGGTCCGACTTGTGGATGATGTCGGGGGAGACGATCTTCATGGCCAGGGGATACCCGATACGCGGGGCCGCGTCCACCGCTTCGTCGACCGAGGTGACCAAGCGTCCGTCGGGAACGTGGAAGTCGTAGGCTTTGAGGATGTCCTTCGCCTTGACCTCGCCAACGTAGAGCCTCCCGGTCCGTAGCTGGCGGGAGATGATGCGGTCGACCCGCCTCCGGTTGACCGGGAAACGGGTGACGATGCGCGGAGGGCGGAGGCGCCAGGCGGCGTAGTCGACCATGGCCTTGAGTGCTGCCACCGCCCGTTCGGGCGAAGGGTAGTCGGGCAGGTTCGCGGCCACCAGTTCCTCGCGACCGGGGATGACGTCCGCACCTCCCATGAACGTGGCGACGAGGGGTTTGGCTCCGTTCGCGCAGGCGGCGATGGCCCGTGCCGTCTCGGCCGGTTTCGTCATCGCCTGCGGAGTCAGGATGACCACGATCGCGTCCACTTCAGAGTCGGATTGCGCGGCCTCGACGGCGGCTGCGTACCGCTCGGGATCGGCGTCGCCGAGGACGTCGATGGGGTTGCCGACGCTGGCTGCCGCCGGCAGCTTCGCCCGGAGGCTGTCAGCGGTCGTGGGGTGCAGGGACGCTACCTTCATGCCCGCCTGTTCGACGGCGTCGGCCGCCATGATGCCCGGTCCCCCGGCATTGGTGATGATCGCTATCCGGCCGCCCTTGGGGAGCGGCTGCATGGCGAACGCGGCCGCGTAGTCAAAGAGCGACTCGAAGGTGTCGGCCCGGATGACCCCGGCGCGCTTGAAGGCTGCGCCATAGGCGATGTCGGCCCCTGCCAGCGCTCCGGTGTGCGAGGATGCCGCTTTGGACCCGGCGGAAGTCGTGCCCGCCTTGAGGATGACGACGGGCTTGACAGCCGCCACCGACTCGGCGACGCGGATGAACTCGTCTCCGGAGCCGATACTCTCGAGATACCCGACCACGACCTTGCTCTTCTCGTCGTCGGCGAAGGCGGCAAGGAAATCGGTCTCGTTCAGGTCGGCCTTGTTGCCGATGCTGAGCAGCGTGGCCAGCCCCATCTTGCGTGACGCCGCCCAGTCGAGGATGGCGGTGCAAAGGGCCCCGGACTGCGAGAGGACCGAGATCCCCCCCTGCTTGGGCATGTAGTTGGCGAACGAGGCGTTCATGTTGTGGTGGGTGTTGATGAGGCCCAGACAGTTCGGACCCATCACCCGGGCGCCGGAGGAGCGACAGATGTCGACGATCTCGCGTTCGAGTTGGGCGCCCTCGTCGCCGACCTCCTTGAAGCCGGCGGTGATGATGACTATGGCCTTGGCTCCGGCATGGAGGGAGTCGATGGCCGCCTTCTTGACCGCCGCTGTCGGCACGGCGATCACGCTCATGTCGATGGGCTTGCCGTACTCCTCCAGGCTGGTGTAGACCTTGGCGCCCGACAACTCGCCTCCCGAGGGGTTCACCGGCACGATGTCACCCTGGAACGAACCGTCGATGAGATTGACCGTGATCGCGTGGCCCACCTTGCCAGGGGTGCGCGAGGCCCCCATCACGGCTATGGCCTTGGGATAGAGGAGACTCTCGAGCATATACTTCTCACGTCCTCTCGTGAACGAATACGGATCGGCGGCCGATGGCTACGCGCATCGTCCGCGTCTGCCGACCGGCGCCGCGGTGAGGCGCGGACCGGTCGTGGGGTCTGGGCGTCGTCCGACCGCCGTCGGCGATGTCGTTCCCAGGGATCGGAATACCGCTATCCGTCTCCTCCCTGCCCATCGTGGTCGGCCCCCCGCGTGGGCAAGTGCCGTGAGCACAGCAGACGCTCTCGGCCACTCGAGGCGATCTCAGTTTGCATCGTGCGTCGTGCATTTTACTACGTCGGAGCCGGACCGGGTGGCGGGACCTCCTTCCCGATGTTTGGGCAGGCGGGGCGCTCTGAGGCTACAATGACCGGTACGGGCGGCTCGCCATCGGAAGCCGCCGTTCAACGAGGTAGAGCCTGTGCGGAACGCTCTGAAAGCCTTTGGGGCCGCTTTGGCGGTGGTGGCGCTCTGTGCGCCTCTGATATTCTGGCCCGTCGACGACGCTCAGACCACCGCGCTCGACCCTTCGGAGGTGACCGTCACCGTGCCGCCGGTGGTCGTGGTCCCGACCACGGTGTCACCGGCCGAGACGACCACCACGACGACCACGGAGGCGCCCTCCGAGCCGACGTCGTCCACGACGACCACTACGCAGCCTCGATCGATCACCATCGCGGCCGTAGGTGATGTGTTGACGCACACGCCGGTCCTCGGTTCAGTATTCGATCCACAGACCGGATCGTATGATTTCGCGCCGGTGTTCGCCCCGGTGGCTCGATTCATCAAGAAGGCGGACTATGCCGTCGCGAACTTGGAGGCCCGTCTCGGAGGATACGAGCAGGGATACTCGGGGTATCCTCGGCTCAACGCGCCCAACGAACTGGCTTACGCGCTTCGCGACGCCGGTTTCGACCTGGTCGCGACCGCCAACAACCACTCCCTCGACCTGGGATGGGATGGGATCGTGGGGACTCTCGATCGGCTCGATGCCGCCGGCCTCGCTCATGTCGGCACGCATCGTTCGCAAGAGGAGAGGAACACCCCGGTGGTGGTCGACGTTCGCGGCATCAAGGTCGGCTTCCTCAACTACACGGTGTCGCTCAACGGTCTGGTCCCGCCGGCGGAGCACGCCCCGTACGCGGTCGACATGCTCGATCCCGACCAGGTGGCATTGGACGCCGCCACGGCTCGCGCGTGGGGGGCCGATGTGGTCATCGCCCTCCTCCATTACGGGCAGGAGTACGATCGTGAACCCAGCGAATATCAGGAGGAGGTGTCTGAGGAGATCCTGTCCCGGGGGGTGGATGTCATCCTCGGCTCTCATCCACACGTGGTACAGCCGATCGCGCACATAGTGCAATACGCGAGTTGGCGGCCGAACGACAAGTACGTGGTCTACTCGTTGGGGAACTTCATCTCGAACCAGCGCTGGCGGTACACCGACAGCGGCCTCGTGGCTTACGTGCACATCGAGAAACGCGGGCTGCGTACGTTCGTCACCGGGGTGAGTTATCTGCCCGTGTACGTGCAGCGCTCCACGGTGGAGGAACGGACCCAGTATCGGATAGTCCCGGTGATGCCGGGAGTCGACCCGGGCACCGACATCCCCCTGACCACCGCCGAACAGCGCCGGATGGCCGAGGTATGGGAAGAGTTGCGCGATCTCCTCTATCGTCCCGATGAGAGTATCTCTCCCCTGGATCCCCTGAAGCTCGGGTTGAAGCTGGGAGAGTAGGCCGTCTGCGTGTGCGGGAGGTCTCCGCTGGTCTCGCGGCGCCGGGTTCTGGTAGCATGCCGGGACGATGCTTGAGTTCTTGCGAAACCAGCCGATTGAGGCCCCCGTCCTGGCCGACTTCTTCGACCGTTGCGGATGGCGAGAGGTCGATGCCGGCGCGAAGCTCGAATGGGTGCTGGCCGGGTCTACCGAATGGGTCACCTGTATACTCGACGGGGAACTGATCGGGTTCGGCAGATCCTGCCGGTTAGGGCCGATGAACCGCATCGTCTGCGACGTCCTGGTCGACTCTCGGTTCCGGGGCAGTGGGCTCCGGCGTGAGATCGTCCGGCTGCTGGTCGAGAACGCCGGTAGTCTCGAAGAGATCTCCGTCTTCACCGAGAGACAGGCGTTCCCGCTCGGTGGTCTTACGAGATCGGAGGAGGAGACTGGACTCGGACGCTTTCCCAAAGCCCCACCCGGGGCTTATCTTGGCAGAGGTACGAAGACTCCGGGAGGAACGGAATGACTGGGTACCGGGTCACGTGTATCCCTGGTGACGGGATAGGTCCCGAGATCATGGCGGCGACCAAGGTGGCGGTCGCGGCCACCGGCGTTGACATCAGATGGGTCGACGTCGAAGCCGGCGCCGACGTCATGGAGAAATACGGTACGCCTCTCCCCGGCACCGTGATCGACTCGATCCGGGAGACCGAGGTGGCCATAAAAGGGCCGGTGACTACTCCCGTGGGCTCCGGGTTCCGCAGCGTCAACGTGGCGCTCCGCAAGGAACTGGACCTCTATGCCAATCTGCGTCCCGCCGTGACCATACCTGGGGTCCAGTCGCGTTACGAAGGGGTCGATCTGGTGGTGGTGAGGGAGAACACCGAGGACCTCTACGCGGGAGTCGAGCACATGGTCGGTGCCGACGCCGCCGAGTCGATCAAGATCATCACGCGGAAGGGCAGTGAGCGCATCGCCCGGTTCGCTTTCGAGTATGCCCGTCGCGAAGGCCGCCGGAAGGTGACCGCGGTGCACAAGGCCAACATCATGAAGCTGTCTGATGGGCTGTTCCTCGAGGCGGCGGGCGAGGTGGCAGCCGACTATCCTGACGTGGAGTTCGAAGACCGCATCGTCGACAACATGTGCATGCAGTTGGTCCAGAAGCCCGAGCTGTACGATGTGCTGGTGTGCCCCAACCTCTACGGTGACATCATCAGCGATCTCTGCGCCGGCCTGGTCGGCGGTCTGGGAGTCGCTCCGGGTGCCAACATCGGGGAGGGTATCGCAGTGTTCGAGCCGGTCCATGGTTCAGCGCCCAAGTACGCCGGCCTGGACAAGGCTGATCCCACCGCCCTCATCCTTTCGGCCGTCCTGATGCTCGGCCATCTCGGTGAGCCCGCGGCGGCGCACGCGCTCTTCGAGGGCGTGCGCGCGGTCATCGGCAAGGGCGAACGGGTCACCTACGACCTCGGTGGCAGTTCGGGGACCAAAGACATGGGGGAGGCTATCGCCGAAGAGGTGGCACGCCTCGTCGGGTAGGCGACCGAACCGGTCGGTCGCGTCGAGCGATCGGCCATGGGGTCGCCGGGACCCCCGTCGATCGGGCACTCCAGAGCGTCAGGCGGTCAGGCCGGCGTTGGCAGGCCGTCGTCGTCCCAGCCTCGCTTGTGCCAGTAGATGCGGACCCTTCGTCCCAGCTCGTCCCTGTCGAGCGGCGGTGCCGTGTCGATGGGCTCGATGAAGAAACGCTCCGCCACCGTATCGTCCGCGGGAGTGACGCCAAAGGAGAGGTTCAGCCTGCGGATGCGCGTGATCACGTCGTTCGAGAGCATCTCGAGGTCCACTTTGGTGACGGGCGCGCCGTTCAGCTGGGCGGCTGCGGAACAGAAGCAGTCCCAGCTCATGAAATCCCGGTAAAAGCGGCACATCACCAAGCTGTCCATCAGCAGCATGCGATCTTCCCAATCGATGTAGGTCTGGACGAAGGCGTCGTCGTCCAGGTCGTCGAGGAGTCCACCGAGTTCCGGCTTGTAGAAGGTCGCCCGCAGATGGCAGGCGCCCCTGACGCTCACCGCGTAGCTGAGGGCCATTCCCTTGAGCTTGCGGGGGTCGTAACCGGCGGGGTCGAGATGCTTGGACGTGATGGACCACTCGTCCATGCCGAAAGCGGCCAGGGCAGGGTCGATCCCCTCGGCCAGGATGTCGGCGGTCGGCGTGGAGCGTCGGGCTATCTGCTCCAGCAGCAGGGCGATGCCGTCGACGTCCCCGGGAAGAGGACCGTCGGGGACCGATCCCAGTTCACGGCCCTTGATGGCCACCGCGACGAGATTGCCACATGTGATGGTGTCCATACCCAGCAGGTTGCAGCGCTCGTTGAGCTTGGCCACATCCCGGGCGTGCTCCACTTGGCAAGACCCTCCGAAGGAATAGAGGGTCTCGTACTCAGGGCCGGCCATCTCCCGGCCCGCGTCGGGGCCGGCGGTGAAGCGGAGGAACTTTCGGCAGCGCATGGGGCAAGGAGGGCAGGTGTCGTTCGTGACTTCGGCCCATTCCGGCCAGTGCTCGGCCTCCAAGGTCGCCCGATGCGGGGCGGCTCCTCTGGTGAAGAAGTCGGTGGGGAAGGCTCCCGCCTCGTTGATGAGGGCCACCATCATGGGGGTCCCGAATCGCCTGTAGTTGTTCGAGGCTGGAGATTCACTGGCGAGCTTCGCCACCGCCCGCCGGGTCTCGACGAACTGCGCTTGGGTCTCGAGCTTGAGGGGGCCCGGGGAGGTAACGCTTATCGCCTTGAGCGATTTGCTACCGAACACCGCGCCCATGCCGCCCCGCCCGAGCGTGTGGGCCTGTTGATGCATGACGGCCGCCACCTTCACGAGGTTCTCTCCGGCGACACCGATGGAGAGAACCGAGGAGCGCTTCTCGAGCCGACCGAGGACCCGGACTTCGGTGGCGGACGCGTCTGCGCCCCAGAGATCGTCCGCGGGCAGGAAGTGCGCGCCTCGCGCATCCAGGTGCAGATGGACGGGGTCGTGCGAGGCGCCGGTCACCACCAGCGCTCCCCAGCCGGTCTCTCGGAGGGTGCGGGCGAAAGTGCCTCCGCAATAGGCCTCGAGCCAGATCCCCGTGAGGGGACTCCGGCAGAAGGCGGCGAAGCGATCCGAGCCCGACATCCCATAGCCGGCGAGTGGGCTCGAGGTGATCACCACGATGCTCTCTGGGGCCAAGGGATCGACCGCGGGGTCGAGATATTCCTCCAGGAGGCGAAGTCCGAGGACCTTGCCCCCCAAGCCCCATGAGGCGGAGACTTCCACCTGCTCTACACGCGTCTCTCTCGAGGTCAGATCGACGAAGAGCACCTTCTCCGAATGGGTCATGGCTACTCCCTCCTCAAACGGCGGACGCTGCCCTAGCGGAGATACGCCGGCCCGTGCCCCCCGGCGTCCCGCCCGGTCAGGGACCCGAGCACCCGGGTCAGACCTGGCCCATGGTGTCCGAAAGGATGTCGAGGCCTCGTTCGAGGGTCTCGCCTTCCACGGTGAGCGGGACGAGCACTCGGAGCACATTGTGGTAGGTCCCAGCGCCGACGTTGATCACGCCGTTCTCGTAGAGTTTCGTCCGTAGTCTCTTGGCGAAGTCCCCGGCGGGCTTCTTGGTCTCCGGGTCTTCGACCAACTCGATGGCGGCCATAGCGCCTAGGCCGCGCACGTCGCCGATCACCGGGTACTCCTTCTGCAGGCTGCGGAAGCGGTCGCGGATCCGCTCGCCCAGGATGGTGGCCCGCTCCAGTAGGCCCTCTTCCTCGATGATGTCGAAGACGGCCAGACCGGCGCGGCAGGCGGTCGGGTTGCCCCCGAACGTACTGCCGACGCCACTGGGATGGACGGCGTCCATCACCTCCTGGCGTCCTGTGATACCCGAGATGGGGAACCCGGCGCCGAGGGCTTTCGCCGTCGTCATGATGTCGGCCTCGACTCCCCAATGCTCCATCGCGAACCACGCTCCAGTACGCCCCATCCCTGTCTGGATCTCGTCGGCGACGAGAAGGATGCCGTGTTTCTGGCAGATCTCCTTGAGCTTGCCCATGTACTCCGGCGGCGGCACGATGAAGCCCCCTTCACCAAGGACCGGCTCGACGACCACGGCCGCCACCTCACCGGCGTCGACCTGCTTGTCGAAAGCCTCCTCCAGGAGGCCCGCGCACGCGCACCCGCAGGCGGGGTGCTCCAGGCTGAGCGGACAGCGGTAGCAGTAGGCATAGGGGATGCGATACACCTCCGCCGCGTAGGGTCCGAAGCCGACCTTGTACGGGTTCACCTGCGACGTGAGGCTGAGGGTCATGAATGTGCGACCGTGGAAGGCGTCTTCGAACGCGATGATCGCTTTCCGGCCGGTCGCGTAGCGGGCGATCTTCACCGCGTTCTCGACGGCTTCCGCCCCGGAGTTCATGAAGAAGGTCCGTTTCGGAGAGTCGCCGGGGGCACGCTCGTTCAGTTTCTGAGCCAGACGGACGTATGACTCATAGCCGGTCAGGCCGAAGCAGGTGTGAGAATAGAGTTCCGCCTGCTCCTTGACGGCCTCGACGACCCTCGGGTGGCAGTGTCCGACGTTCATCACGCCGATCCCGGCGGCGAAGTCGATGTACTCTCGCCCGTCGACGTCAGTGATGATCGCGTTACGGGCCTTGGACACGTACACCGGAGCCGTGGCAGGCACGCTCCGCGGTACGACCTGTGCCCTCAGATCGTTGAGTTCGGCGTTGCTCATCGTCCCTCCACCTGATACCTGTTGTGGGGAGCGTACCACGAGCACGTGTTCCGCGCCCTTCCTTGAATCGGTCCCCATGTCTAGTAAACTAAGATGTCACCCGTATTCGACCCCAGAGGAGTCTAGCCTTGAAGAGCACCAGCCAGAGCGTCTACTCCGGACCTGCCCGAGCGCCGCATCGCTCGCTCATGCGCGCACTGGGGATAGGCCGGGACGACAGCGAGCGGCCGCTCATTGGCATCGCCAACTCGTACAACGAACTGATCCCCGGCCACATGCACCTGAACACCATCGCCCAGCAGGTCAAGTACGGCGTGTGGCAGGGTGGCGGTCTGCCCCTCGAGTTCAACGTCATCGGGGTATGTGACGGCCTGGCGATGAACCACGAAGGTATGCACTACTCCCTGGTCTCTCGCGAGATCGTGGCCGACTCGGTCGAGATCATGGTCAAAGCTCACGCCTTGGACGGGCTGGTGTTGATCCCCAACTGCGACAAGGTGGTGCCCGGCATGGTCATGGCCGCGGCCCGGCTCGACATCCCGGTCGTCGTCGTCTCGGGAGGGCCGATGCTGGCCGGAGACTACCAGGGTGGCAAGGTCGGCCTCACTCAGATCTTCGAGGCGGTCGGCCAGTACTTCAAAGGTGACCTCTCCGCCGACGAACTCGCCGAACTAGAAGATTGTGTCTGTCCGACCTGTGGCTCTTGCGCGGGGCTATTCACGGCCAACTCCATGAGCTGTGTCACCGAGACCATGGGACTGGCTCTGCCTGGCGACGCCACTATCCCCGCTCCGTTCTCGTCCCGGCTGGTCCTGGCCCGTCAGAGCGGCGCAGCGGCGGTGGAGGTGACCCGCAAGGGTTGGACGGCCCGGCGGTTCCTCACGCCCACGAGTCTGCGTAACGCGTTGGCTGTCGATGCCGCCCTCGGTTGCTCGTCGAACACCGTGCTGCATCTCATGGCCATCGCCAATGAAGCTGAAGTAGAGCTTGAGCTCGCTGATTTCAACAAGGTGGCGGATGCCACGCCGAACGTGGTCAAACTCTCTCCTTCGGGCAAAGACCATATGGAAGACCTGCACCGGGCCGGTGGCGTGATGGCCGTGGTCAAGCGCCTGGCCGAAAGGGGACTGGTCGACGGCACTGCCCCTACGGTCGCAGGCGTGGATCTGAAGGTCCAATATGACGCGGCCGTTATCCGCGAGGACGAGGTCATCCGGCCACTCGATCGGGCGTACCGTCCCACCGGGGGTCTGGCCATCCTGTTCGGTAACCTGGCTCCGCTGGGCGCGGTGGTCAAGGAATCGGCGGTCTTGCCGCAGATGCTGAACCACAGAGGCCCTGCGCGGGTCTTCGACGACGAGCCCGCGCTCATGGACGCCATCGAGAAGGGCGCCATAGAAGCGGGATCGGTGGTCGTTATCCGCTACGTGGGTCCCAAAGGCGGTCCGGGGATGCCGGAGATGCTGACCCCGACCTCAGCTCTGGCGGGTGCGGGATTGGACGACAGCGTTGCGCTCATCACCGACGGCCGCTTCAGCGGAGCCAGCCGGGGAGCCAGCATCGGTCACGCCGCGCCGGAGGCGCTCGACGGCGGCCCCATCGCTCTTGTGCAGGATGGCGACATCGTCAGTATCGATATCCCGGGGCGGAGTCTGACCCTGGAAGTCGAAGAAGACGAGATGGAGAGAAGGAGGACGGCGTGGCAGCGCCCGGCTCGAGACTATTCGGGCGTGCTGCGCCGGTACGTAGCCTCCGTCTCCGGGGCGGAGACTGGGGCGATCCTGGGTGGCGGGACCTCACGGTCCTGACCCCCGCTCCCTAGCCGACACCTCCCCGGGTCCGGCCGGCTCCCGAGCCGGCAGTCCGAGCAAGCGCATGTGAAAGCGAAAGCGGAGCGCACCATGAAAGCAGCTACTGTGATCCTCGAAGCGCTGAAGCGCGAGGGGGTCGACGCGATATTCGGGTTCCCGGGAGGCGTCCTACTACCACTGTACGACGCTCTCTACGATTCCGATCTCAGACATATCCTCGTCCGTCACGAACAGGGCGCCGGCCACGCCGCCGACGGCTACGCCCGGGCCTCGGGCAAGGTCGGCGTGTGCATGGCCACATCCGGACCCGGTGCCACGAACCTTGTCACCTCCATCGCGAACGCCTACATGGACAGCGTGCCCATGGTGGCGATCACGGGACAGGTGGCCCGCCATCTCATCGGACTGGACTCGTTCCAGGAGGCGGATGTCACCGGCATCACCCTGCCCATCGTCAAGCACAGCTACCTGGTCAAAGACGCGAACGACCTCTCTCGTATCATCCGGGAAGCCTTCTACATCGCGAGCACGGGCCGTCCCGGACCGGTCGTGATCGACATCCCTGTCGACGTGACCAGAGAGGATGTGGAGTTCGACCCGTCGATCGTCCCGGATATGGACCTTCCCGGGTACAAGCCGACGGTCAAGGGCCATCCCAAGCAGATCCGAGAGGCGGCCCGAGTCCTCGCGGCCGCCGCCCGCCCGGTCATCTACGCCGGGGGCGGTGTCATATCTTCGGATGCATCTGAAGAACTGCGCGAGTTGGCTCTCTACGGTCACATCCCGGTGGTGACCACCCTCACGGGCAAAGGCTGCTTCCCCGAGGATCACGACCTGGCCATGGGCATGGTGGGGATGCACGGCACCCAGTATGCCAACTATGTGATGAGCCGGTCTGACCTCATCGTGGCCGTGGGTGTCCGCTTCGACGACCGGGTCACGGGCAAGCTCGAAGCCTTCGCTCCGGAGGCTCGGTTCGTGCACATCGATGTCGACCCCGCGGAGATCTCCAAGAACGTGGCTGCGCAGGTGCCGATCGTGGGAGATGCCAAGCGGGTCCTTGCCTCACTGTTGGCCGAAGTCAAGAAACTCGAGCTCTCTCCCGATCGTCATCTGCCGTGGATGGAGCAGGTCGAGGCTTGGAAGCGCGACCATCCCCTGGTCGTCAGGAGCGAAGGCGACGGCGAGATCATGCCCGAGTTCGCCGTGAACAAGATCTGGGAAGTCACTCGAGGTGACGCCGTTGTCTGCACCGAGGTGGGGCAGCACCAGATGTGGGCTGCTCAGCACTACCTCACCAGGCAGCCGAGGCACTTCATCAGCTCGGCCGGTCTGGGCACGATGGGTTTCGGTTTTCCCGCGGCGATAGGCGCGCAGGTGGCTCGTCCCGACAGCCTGGTGATCGATATCGCCGGCGACGGCTCGTTCCAGATGACGCTCCAAGAACTGGCGACCGCTGTGCAGCACGACCTGCCTGTCAAGGTCTGCATCTTGAACAATCAATGGCTGGGCATGGTGCGGCAATGGCAGGAGCTCTTCTGGGGACGTCGCTACAGCCACACCTGTATGGAGTGCCAGCCCGACTTCGTCAAGCTGGCCGAGGCCTATGGAGCCACGGGTCTCCGTGCCTCCACCCCCGATGACCTGGAGGAAGTCCTTCGAGTCGGCTTCGCCGCTGAGGGTCCGACCGTCATCGACATCCGGGTGAAGCGGGAGGCCAACGTCTATCCCATGATCCCGGCCGGTGGCACGGTCGACGACATGCTGGGGGGAGACCGATGAAGCACACGCTCTCAGTCCTCGTGGAGAACAAACCAGGGGTCCTGACCCGCGTGGCCGGTCTGTTCGCGCGGCGAGGCTTCAACATCGACAGTCTGGCCGTGGCCGAGACCGAGAACCCGGCCGTCTCTCGGATGACCATCACCGTTGACGAGCAGGATCAGCCGGTGGAGCAGGTCACCAAACAACTGCACAAACTCATCAACGTGCTCAAGATCACCGACCTCGATCCCGGGAGCAGCGTGGAGCGGGAACTCCTCTTGATCAAGGTCAGAGCCGACACCCAGTCGCGCTCCGAGATCATGCAGGTGGTAGAGATCTTCCGGGCAAAGATCGTCGATGTGAACGCTGAGGTGCTGCTGATCGAACTGACCGGGACACGTGAGAAGGTCAGCGCATTCATGGATCTTCTCGCCCCGTTCGGGGTGGTGGAATTGATGCGGACCGGCCGGATAGCCATGGGACGCGGTCGTCGTCCTACATGAGCCGGGGCTCCGGATCCGGCGGTCTGAGGGCCGCCTTGTGTTACCCTGCCAGGACGCACCAGGATAGGAGGTAAGAGCTAGAGATGTTGTACGAAAGAGATGCCGATCCCAGTCTTCTCGAAGGCAAGACCGTGGCGATCATCGGCTTCGGCAGCCAGGGGCATGCACACTCGCAGAACCTGAGAGACAGTGGGGTGAAGGTCGTCGTGGCCGAAGCCCCAGGGTCCGCTGCTTGGGAACGTGCCGCGGCTGCCGGCTTCGAGGTGCTGACCGCCGACGCGGCCGCCGCCGTGGCCGATGTGATCATGATGGTCGTGCCCGACCAGGCGCAGAAAGTGGTCTACGAGACCGCTATCCGCGACAATCTCAAAGACGGCGACATGTTGATGTTCGCCCACGGCTTCAATATCCACTACAACCAGATCATCCCGCCGGCGACGGTCGACGTGACCATGATCGCTCCGAAGGGCCCCGGGCACCTGGTGCGCCGCGTGTATACCGAGGGTGGAGGCGTGCCGGCGCTGTTGGCCGTCTACCAGGACGCCACCGGCACCGCCCGCGCCCGGGCGCTCGCCTATGCAGCGGGCGTGGGTGCGCTTCGGGCGGGCGTCATCGAGACCACATTCAAAGAAGAGACCGAGACCGATCTCTTCGGCGAGCAGGCCGTTCTCTGCGGCGGGGTGAGCGAACTCATCCGCGCCGGGTTCGAGACGTTGGTCGACGCCGGCTACCAGCCGGAGGTCGCCTATTTCGAATGCCTCCACGAACTGAAGCTGATCGTCGACCTCATCCACGAGCACGGCATCAGCGGCATGCGCTACTCGATCTCCGACACTGCGGAGTACGGCGACATGACCCGCGGCAAGAGAGTGGTCAGCGACGAGACTCGCGAGGAGATGGAATTGATCCTCGAGGAGATCCAGACCGGTGAGTTCGCCCGGGAGTGGATCCTCGAGAACCTTGCCGGGCGCCCGGTCTACAACGCTATCCAACGCGAAGAATCCGAGCACGAGATCGAAGTCGTCGGCCGCGAACTGCGAGCGATGATGCCCTGGTTGGGCAAGAGCGGAAAACTCGAGTAGGGCGGGCCTCACAGGCGCGTATCGCGCTGTTGCGAAGACTCGAAGGGGCGCTCCGGCACCGTGCCGGAGCGCCCCTCTTTCATCCGGTCGTCAGGTGCCGCGCGGGCGCCGACCTGCGGGTCTAGACGGTCTCGCCCTGGTTCTTTCCCGGAGGGTCCCCTGCCTCGGCGCCGAGGTTGGTCTGGACGTGATGTATCAGGGCTCGGGCAGCACCGGTGGTCGAGCGATCCTTGCCTCTGATCAGGTTGAGATCGCGGGTGAGACCCCCGGCGACGTCGATGAGCACCATGCCGGCACCGCCGGACCCGTCCACCGCCATCCGGGGCAGGATCGACACGCCCAATCCTTGACGGATGAAGTTCTTGACCGATTCGAGGGAGCCCGTACGGTAGGAGACTTTCGGTTCGAAACCCGCCCGGCGGCAGGCGTCGCAGAACTGATCGGTCACGTTGAACGCGTTGGTGGGAAAGACGTATTCCTCGTACGCCAGTTCCGCCAAGGACAGGGACTGACGATCGGCGAACCGGTGTGTGGGCGGCAGGGCCAGAAGGAGATCCTCGGCTCCCAATGGGGTCACATCGAGGGTCTGCGGCGAACCGGGGGCGGTCACCACGGCGAAATCGATCGTGCCCTCCATCACAGCCTGTTGCAGATCCTGGTCCCCGCCTTCGAACAACACCACCCTCACCCTGGGGAAGTTCTGACGGAACGACGCCAGGAGGGAGGGGACGAGGTATGTGGCCAGAGACGGGTTGCATCCCATCCGCACCTCTCCGGCCTCCATGCCCAGACGCTCTCTGAGCACCCGGACGGCCTCGTCCGCCCTGAAGAGGACCGACTGGGCCAGCGGCAAGAAGATCTCCCCGTCAGGGGTGAGGGCGATCTTTCGTCGAGCCCGGTCGAAGAGTCTGGTGCCGAGTTCCTCCTCCAGGCGCCGCATCTGGTAGCTGAGCGCCGGCTGCGACACGTGGAGCAGGTCTGCGGACTTGGTGAAGCTGAGCGTCTCGGCGATGGTGACGTAGTACTTGAGCTGGAGGAGTTCCATAGAGAGAGTTTATAGCACATATAGAAACAATATATTGGACTTATATGCGGCCAAACCGTACACTGCACCAAGGCTGAGCACTGAAGTATCGCGATCATGGGAACCCCCCCTCTCAGATCGCGGCAGAGCTAAGCAGCTTTTCCCGCAGCATAGCCGACTCCTCCCCCAACGGAGTCGGCTATGCTACTTTGTCTCTCGCTTCGGCGTCTGTCTGGACTCGATCCACCCACAGACCCTTTCGGTGACCACCATCCCGTGACGGAGTCTTCGTGACCCTTCGAATCGCGAACATGAGCGCTCGGCTCCGGACCCGCGTGAGCGGCTCCGGAAGCGGGCGGCCCCGGCGGGTCAGGCTGATGGCCGAGGTGGGTCTCGGACTGGCGGGCGTCATATGGGGTGGCAACTTCGTCCTGGTCAAGTTCGCGATGGGACACATGCCCCCCCTCTACTATCTCGGTCTGCGCTTCTTGGTGGGGGCTCTGTTCCTCGCTCCGTTCAGCATCGGAAGACTGCGGAGGTTGAACCGGCGAGGTTGGCTGCTCGGATGTGGGGTGGGCGCTCTGTTGTTCGCCGGGTTCGTGTTGCAGACGGTGGGTCTGCGCACCACGTCTCCGGGCATATCCGGCTTTCTGACCGGTCTGTACGTGATCATGGTCCCGCTGATCCTGGGGATCTTCACCGGCCGTTGGCCCTCTCCTCTGGTAGGAGTGGGGGTGGTGGTGGTCGCTGGGGGCCTCGCCCTGCTCTCCCTGTACGGCGAGTTCGGGTTCGGTTGGGGGGAGATCCTGACCCTCCTTGCCACGGTCTTCTGGGCACTGCACATCCTCGGCGTCGGGTATCTGTCGGCCCGCATCAGTGCCATCGCCTTCGTGCAGCTCCAGTTGACGACGTGCGCCGTCCTGGCTCTTGCCGCCTCGTTCATCTTCGAGCGCCCCCCACTCTTTCCGGGCTGGGAATCGACCGGGGCCGTCTTGTGGACGGGCATCATGGGCGGTCTGGTCGCGTACATGCTCATGGCCGTGGGGCAGCGCTACACTCCTCCGACGCTGGCAGGGGTCCTGATGAGCCTGGAAGCGGTGTTCGCGCTGGTGGTATCCATCATCGTCGGCTACGACAGCCTGACTCTGCGGACGTCGATCGGTTTCCTCCTGGTCTTCGCCGGGACGACGGTGGCGCGTATGGCGTCGAAAGAGCCTCCCGAACTGGCCGTCGAGCCCTCTCCGCCGGCGCCCTAGCAGGCGGCCGGAGTCTCCCTATCGCTCGGGCGACACGTATAATAGGAAGCCGAACGTCCCAAGGAGGGTGCATTGGAACGGATCATCGGCAATCTAGACAAAGCCAAGCTCAAGCTCGACGAAGCCTTCTTCTATCTCGACGAGATCGAGGAGTTGATCCAGGAGGACGAGTTGAGCGAGACCGCCGGGGACAAGGTATCCCAGGCGACCGAGAGGTTGACGTCGGAGTTGTCGGCACTGAGCAGCCGGGTGGCGGAACTGCAAGACATCCTCTCTGCGCTGGAGCAGCAAGGGGTCGCCGAGGAAGCTCCTCCCGCGGCAGCTCAGGACGACGGTAGCGAGTAGGCGCCTGCCCCATGTCCTCAGCCACAGGGGGTCCACATGGGCCGGGGCCGCTCGAGCCTGCGGGCGCTCTTCCTCCACTGATCGTCAGTGCCTGTCTCGTCGGGCTCCGCACCCGGCTCGACGGTCGGTGTCGCTCGTTTCCCCAGGTGTCGGCCCTCTCCTCCGAGTACTGTCTGGTACCGGTGTGCCCCGAGCAACTCGGGGGGTCTCCGACCCCACGTCCCCCGGCCGAGATCGCCGGCGGCGCCGGGGATGAGGTCTTGGACGGCCGAGCGCGCGTCCGTACCGTCGAGGGGACCGACATCACCTTCGCCCACCTTCGCGGAGCCGAGGAAGTGCTGGCCGTCGCCCGATTGGTCGGGGCTTCTACCGCGATCCTCAAGGCACGGAGTCCCTCGTGCGGGGTCGGCACCACCTACGACGGCACCTTCACCCATACACTGCAGCCCGGTTCCGGGGTCACCGCCGCCCTCTTGGCCCAGGAAGGCCTGAAGCTCTATACGGAGGAAGACTGCGCGGCGCTGCTCACCGCGGACTCGGGGTCGACGTAGCCGTGCAGGCGGGGCATCCGGCTGGTGCTCCAGACTCCCCGTCGACTCGGCCCGCTGTCATTTCCTCTGATGATGTTCGGGAATGTAGTCTTCGAGTATGGGGAAATCGCTGAGGTCTTTGTCGATGGCGGCTCGCATGAACGAGTCGACCCACCAGAAGATGTCTTGGGTCTGGACGTTGCGGCGGAGCCGTCTGATGCGATAGCGGCGCTCCCCCTTGGCCATGCGGAAGGCGTTGTAGATCGCGTCGGCGGTCTGCTCGACGTCGTAGGGATTCACGACCAGCGCCGCCTTCCCCAGTTGGGCGGCCGCCCCCGCGAACTGGCTGAGGATCAGCACCGAGTCCTCGTTCAGGCTGCAGGCACAATACTCCTTGGCGACGAGGTTCATCCCATCCTTGAGGGCCGTCACCAGGGCGATGTCCGCGGCTCGGTAGAAGGCCAACAACTCGGTCGGGTCCAAGCTCCTGAAGAAGTAGTGCACCGGGACCCAGCCCAGTCTCGAGAAGCGGCCGTTGATCTCGCCGATCATGCGCTCGATCTCGAGTTTCAACTCGTCGTACTTGGGGATGCCTTCTCGGCTGGGGATGACCACCTGGAAGAGGTTCACGTGGCCCCGCACTTCGGGGAACCGCTCGAGGAGGTTGGCGAAGGCCCGCACCCGTTCGGGGATGCCCTTGGTGTAGTCGAGCCGGTCGAGGCCCAGGATGAACTGGCGATCGGGCCAGCGGCTCTTGATGTCGTCCACCTGCGACTGCACCTCGGGCGCGGCTGCCCGCTCGGCGAAGCCGGCGGCGTCGATGCCGATGGGGAAGTTGCCCACCCGCGTCTCGCGGCCCTCGAATCTGATGACGTGGAGGTTCTTCTCGACCCGCACCTGGGCGTTCTTGATGAGCATCCGCACGCACTGGATGAAGTTGCGTCTGTCGCGTAGCGTCTGGAAGCCCACTAGGTCGTGGGCCATAAGCGACGTCAGTACCGTTTGGCGTTCCGGCAGCTTGAGAAAGATGTCCGGAGAGGGGAAGGGGATGTGGAGGAAGAAGGCGAGGTTCGCCTCACACCCGGCGTCACGCAGGTGGTTGGCGACGTCGATCAGTTGGTAGTCGTGGATCCACACGAAGTCGTCGGGCCGGCAGTCCCTGACGATGCTGTCCGCGAACTTGCGGTTGACCTTGACGTAGGTGTGCCAGTAGTCGGGATCGAACTCGCACTGCGTCTGGAGGTCGTGGAACAGCGGCCACAGGCTCTCGTTCGAGTACCCGTGGTAGTACTCATCGACCTCCCTCTGCGTCAGCGGCACCGCCTTCAGAGTGTATCCCGCCCCACCGGAAGCCTCTTCGAGGATGCTGTCGAGCCCCGGCACCTCTTCGGTGACTCCGGGCCAACCGATCCAGAGACCGCCTCTGTCGCGTAACACGGGGAGGAGCGCCGTCACCAGTCCGCCGGCGCCGGGCTTCACCGTCCACGTGTCGGTGCTCTGGTGCGACAGGACGTAGGGGAGTCGGTTGGATACGACTATGAGGCGCTTGTTCGAACGCGGGGCCACGTGACCTCCTTGGCTCGTCAGCTCTTCAGTTCGATCGAGGCGACGCGCCTCATCCGAGTTCGATGCGGTCCTCGTTACCGTGGGTGAGGGCCACCATGAGGGTGAGGTACTCGCGGAGGTGCCGGGTGATGAGGAAGCTCTGCCTGACCAACTCGCGAGCGTTGTCGCCGATCTGCCGGATGCGGTGGCGCTCGAAGAGCAGATAGCGGATGCGCATCGCTGCTCCCTCGGGACTATCCACCAGGAAACCGGTGCGGTGGTTCAGCAATTGCAGCCGGATACCGCCGGTGTCACCGCCGATCACGGGCTTGCCCTTCCACATGGCTTCGGTGACGGTCAGACCGAACCCCTCCTTCAGGGACTTCTGCAGCACGATGTCCGCGCCCGTCTGCAGGGCGTTGATGGTCCGGTCGGAGTAATGTCCCGACGAGAGCACGTGGATGTCGGGATCGCCTTCGGCCGCTTCCCTGACCTCTCGTAGCACCACTTCGCCCTCGGGGTCGTCGGCCGCCCCTCCTCCGGCCAGGATCAGCTGCAGACTGGGGACGAACTGCGTCGCCAGTTGGTAGGCCTGGATGACTCCCAGGGGATCCTTGAACCGGTCGAAACGCGATACCTGCAGGATGGTCGGTCTGTCCGGGTCTATCCCGAAACCTTCGAACACCTTCCGTACCGCCGCGGGCTCCAACGGCAGGTTCTTCTCACTCAGGGGGTCGATGCTGGGCGGGATCAGGAACACGGGGTGCGGCATGGGCTGAGCGAACGCGTCCAACGAGAAGATGCTGGCGTCGTAACCCAGGATGAACTTGCGCAGGTATTTCCACACAGGGCGGTGGGGGTGGCTGAGGTCGATGTGGCACCGCCAGATCCACTTGCCCCGCCGTTGCGGGCAGTGACCGAGGAGGGGGGCGGGCTGCGGATCGTGGATGAAGACCACATCCGCCTCTTCGAGCACGCCGCGCATCTTCTCGGCGTTGCGGATGTTGACCGCCTCGTATTCACGAAGAAGGGCCTCCGGGATACGCAGGCTCTTGCCCTGCAGGGCATTGTGGAAGGACTTGGTGCAGGTGTAGAAATCCTCGTTCCCCTCTATGACCTCCCAACTGGCATCGAGGCCGAGTTCCTGCATCAGCGGCACGAGCTTCTCGAGTATCTCCGCGACCCCGCCTCCTTGGCGGGTGGAGTTCACATGGACGACTTTCAGACCGTCGAGGAGAGTGGCGAGTTGGCGCAGTTGGTCTATGGCGTCCTGTCCGGCGTGTTCGCCGTAGCGGTCGAGCAGGCTCACCTTCTTCGCGGCCGCGGTCATTTGGACCCTCCTCCGACCTTGCCCACGGGAACTGGGGCGAAGTACTCGGAGAAGAGTCTCGCGAGACGCTCGCGCAACAAGAAGAGCGACTCGAAGTAGGGCTCGACCTCGGCTAGTGAGTCACACAGATCATCATATTGCGGGCCCAACCCGGTCAGCCACGCCCGGAAGTCGTCGACGCCGACGGGCTCGCGGCGCCGGGAATCGATGAAGTGGTAGAAGATGCTCCCGACCGACAACTCGGGCAACACCTCGGCGAATTCGCGGGGGTCGGTGATGCGCCTGTGCGTATCGAAGACCACTATGACCGAGCGGGCGAAATGGAACTGCTGGTCGGCCCGGGCGAAGAGCATGAGTTCCGTCTCGTCCAGCCGTTCGTCGATCACCTCGAGCAACTCTTGGCGGAGGTCCTCCAGATCCGGATGGTCGACCGGGTCTATCACCGCCAATCGCTCCGCGGCTTTGTTGTCATGGAGATTGTGGTGGCACCACGTGGCGAAGTCGTTGTTGTATTCGCGATCGACGAACTGCGGGCGGAGGAGGGTTCCCCAGAAGTGGTGGTAGATGCACCCTGGGTGGACGTCTCTCAAGATGTCTCGCAACTCGCGCAGCGTCTGAGCCCGTCGGCCGGTCGCCAATATGGCCAGGGCGCAATCCTTGATCGCGAAATCCACCACGATTCGAGCCTCCTCGTTTCCTTGTAGTCTACCCGAGGCACGCAGGTTCCTAATCGCCTTGCATTTTATGTGTATGAATAAGGTATGATTCAGATTGCATCGACAGGAAGCTCTCCCCGCGACGTGCAGAGTGCTTCATCAACTCGTCCGTCCGCAGGTGCATCCGAACGCATGCGGTTCTGTTACTGGGATCTGTGGAGGAAATGATGAGCACGGCAAGACTGTATGTCGGCAACCTCTCCTACGGCACCACCAAAGAGACCCTAGAGACGACGTTCGGGCAGTACGGCGAGGTGGTCTCGGTAAACGTGATCACAGATCGGCAGACCGGTCGGCCCAAGGGCTTCGGCTTCGTCGAGATGAGCACGCCCGAGGAAGGCGAAGCCGCCAAAGAGGCTCTCAACGGGACCGATCTTGACGGACGCACCATCAACGTCGACAACGCCCGCGAGCAAGAACAGCGGAAACCGGGCGGGTTCGGCGGAAACCGCGGCGGCTACGGCGGTGGAGGTGGCGGCGGCTACGGCGGTGGCGGAGGCTCCCGCTGGTAGAGGACCGCAGCTGAACAGGCTTCGTACGGGGCGCCGGGAGACCGGCGCCCTTTTTGTTTATGGAGTGCGGCCCCAGGGTAGGCAACAGTGGACCGGCGCGGCCCGCCCGGGCGTCCGAGCGGGTCGGCGCGAAAGCGACAGAAGGGGAGGACGGTCGCGTGGCCGAGATCAAGCTCGACGTGCGCGGAGAGACATGCCCAGTGCCACTGGTCGAGGTGCGCAAGGCGCTGCGGAAAGCGGCTCCCGGTGACGTGATCGAAGTGGTGGGCACCCATCCTTCGTCCAAGAAAGAGATCCCCATGGCCGTCAAAGCGCTGAAGTTGGAGATCCTCGGCGTAGAGGAGGAGGCGGACACGTGGAAGATACGGATACAGCGTTGACCCTCGAGGGAGGACCGGGCGACAAGGCCACGATCGTGGTCCAGAGCGGCGATTTCGACAAGCTCTACAGTGCCCTCATCATCAGCAACGGTGCCTTGGCGATGGGGATGGATGTCTCCCTCTACTTCACGTTCTGGGGTCTCATGCGACTGAGGAAAGGTGCCCTCGAAAGCGGTCCCCTCTCGAAGATGCACATGTTCGGTCTGGGCAAGTGGATGGTCAAGCGGCGCATGCGCAAGGCCAAGGTGGTCTCGCTGGAACGGCTTGCCCAGGACTTCAAAGCTCTGGGCGGGAAGATCTTCGCCTGTGACATGACCATGGACATCATGGGGATCAAACCGGAGGACCTGCGTCAGGACCTCATCGAGGAGTATTGCGCGGTGGGTACGTACATCGAAGAAGCCCGCCACTCCATCATCACCCTTTTCATCTAGGAGCGGCGATGTTCGAGACGACCATCTACCTTGACAATTCTGCGGGTACCCGGCTGGACGAGCGCGTGTTGGAGGCGATGAGGCCGTATCTCTTCGACATCTACGCCGTCGCCACGTCAGAGTTCGGGTATTCCATGGGCATCGAATCCAGGGAGGCGTTGGAGCAGGCGCGGGCCACTCTCGCGAAGAAGCTGGGTGCCCAGGCCGAGGAGTTCGTGTTCACTTCGGGCAGCACCGAATCGAGCAACATGGCCCTCAAGGGGGTCGCCCTTGCGCTGGGGGAGAAGAAGGGCAAGCACATCGTCATCTCTCGGATCGAAGATTTCCCCGTCCTCAACACCGCCGCCGCCCTGGCCAAGCAGGGATACCGAGTGACGACTCTCGACGTGGACGGCGAGGGACTGCTGGATCCCGATTCGGTCGAGAAGGCGATAGACAAGGACACGATCCTCGTCTCGATCCAACACGCCAACCAAGAGATAGGGACCGTCCAAGACATCGAAGCGATCGCCGGCATCTGTCGGGAGAAGGACGTCCTCTTTCACACCGACGCTACCCACTCGTTCACTCGTCTGCCCCTGGATGTGGACGCGACGCCCATCGATCTGATCACGGTATCGGGTCACACCATCCACGGGCCTAAGAGCGTGGGCGGTCTCTACATCCGCTCCGGTACCGCCATCGGCAAGTGGATGGACGGGGGCTTTCAGGAGTCCAACCGGCGGGCGGGAGTGGAGGACATCCCTTCGGCCGTGGGACTGGCCGCGGCGGCCGAGTTGGTCGACGACGAGGAGAACGAGCAGCTTCGCGGGCTTCGCGACCACCTGCTCGACCGAGCTCTCGGCGAGATCCCTCATACCACGCTCAACGGGCATCGCACGCGGCGCCTTCCGCAGAACGCCAACATCACGTTCCACTACGTGGAGGGAGAGTCGATTACCCTCCAGCTCGACATGCGCGGTTTCGCTGTGAGCACCGGATCGGCCTGCTTCAGCAAGTCCCTGGAGGCGAGCCACGTGATCATGGGCATCGGCGGCGACCACGAGCGGGCGCACGGGTCGGTGAGGTTCAGCTTGGGTCGCTACAACACCCGGAGCGAGGTGGACGGGGTCGTGGATGCGATCGCCGAAGTGGTACGCGAACTGCGGGCCATCAGTCCCCTGATGCCCGATGAAGAGAAGGAGCGATAGGATGGCATTCCCCTACAGCGACAAGGTGCTCGAGCATTTCCGCAACCCTCGGAACGTGGGGAAGATCGAGGACCCCGACGGCAAGTCCACCGAAGGCAGTCCGGCCTGCGGCGACATGGTCGCGGTGTACATCAAGGTGAACGACGAGACCAACGTGCTCGAAGACATCAAGTTCGAGTCCTACGGCTGTGCGTCGAACATCGCCACCGGGTCGATCATCACCGAGATGGCGAAGGGCAAGACGCTCGCCGACGCCAAGAACATCACCTGGAAAGAGGCTTCCGAGGAACTCGGCGGGCTGCCGCCGCTCAAGGCGCACTGCTCGGTCCTCGCGGTGGAAGGTCTGCGCGCGGCGATCCGCGACTACGAGGAGAAGCACGGACTGATCGAGGAGCGCGAGCCGACGACCGTAGAGATCATCAAGAAGCGTCTGCGCCACGTGATGAACCCGCTCCGCGGCCTGGACGTGGTGCGGACCAACCTCATCAAGGAGATCACCTTCGAGGGCGGCGTGGTCCACATAGTCGCCGACCTACCGGCCGATCACCAGTTCGCGGCGGTCATCAAGGCCGACATCGCCGAGAAGATCGAACCGCTGTGGGATGTGGAGAAGGTGGTCATCGACTTCGAAGGGTGACGGTCGCGCACGCATCCCTGCTCCAGCTGCGTATTCACGATTCTTCCGCGGGGACACGAGCGCGATCTCGCCAACGGAGGATCTACAGTCGTGATCTCTACGTGCGGGGCTCCAGGCGGACGGCCAGGATAGCGAGGTCGTCCAGCAGGCGCCCGTGGGCGTGATCCATCACGCGGTCTCGTAGGAACGAGGGCAGGTCTTCCGGGGTCACCTCGGGATTCCCGGCCACTGTCGCGAGAAGCCGCTCCTCCCCGAAGAGCTCGGCTCCGCGGCGGGCTTCCGTAAGACCATCGCTGTAGAGCAGGATCAGATCCCCCGGATCGAGGGACACCTCCGCGCTCGTGTACTCGGAGTCCTCGAAGAACCCGATGACCGGGGAAGCCGCGGAGAGGACGAACGTCTCCCCCGAACCGCGGCGGACAAGGGGCGGGGGGTGACCGGCAGCCGCGTATTCGAGCCTGCCGGTCACGACGTCGAGTGTCCCGTAGAACGCGGTGAGGAACTGCACCGGACCTTCGTGGCCAGCGGTCGCCTGAAGGATGACCATGTTGGTCTTGGTGAGCACGTCGGCCGGCGACAGACCCTCGTAGGCGAACGCCTTGATCGTGTCCTTCGAGACCGAAGTCAGGGCGGCGGCTTCGAGACCATGTCCGGAGACGTCGCCGATCAACAGGCCTGTCTGGCCCCCGGGCAGGGCGAAGAGGTCGTAGAAGTCTCCTCCCACCCGAGCGGCCACCGTGGCGGGTCGGTAGAGGTGCCCGAACGAGACCCCCTCCATCCGCTCTGGCATGAGGAGGAGTGCTTCCTGGAGCACGTCGGCGATGTGCCGTTGTTGCTCCTCGCTCTCCCTGAGGGCCTCTTCGCTCTGTTTGAGTTCACGGAACAGCAGGCTGTACGGCTGCACGAGGGCCGTCTCGACGACCGCGCGGTACACGAGGTAGAAAGCGACGAGCTTGAGCATGTGCCCGGCCAGGTTGGAAGGTCCGAACGGCGAGACATACAGGGTGAAGAGCAGCTCGGACCCGATGGTGACGAGCACGGATGCGGCCAAGCGGCGGAACACCCTCCGGTCGAAGCGTTCCCTTCTCAGGAACAGGAGCCACAGGCCGGCGAGCAGCACGAGGCAGATCGCGTATTCACTGACGATCTTGAAGCGGGTGAGCCCGTCGGCATCCGAGAATGCCGCGGGGAACAGACGAGCGAAGATGAGCGCCGCCAGCGCGGCCGTCAATACACCGAAGGCGACCACGTACCAGTGGGCTCTGATGCGGCGTCCCAGCGCGAACGGAGCGGCGATGAAGGCCAGGGCCTGCACGTAGCGTCCGGCCAGCCAGAGTTGCGTGGGCAGGTCTGCCGTATATCCGGTGAAGATGTTCAGGCCCTCGTAGGAAAGCGTGTGGAGGATGTCGAGAAAGCCCACGAAGAGGAAGGCGGCGCCCAGGCAGAGCAGATAGTCGTTGCTCGTGAAGCCCCGGGTGTTCCAGGCGATGACGAAGACAGCGGCGGCCACCAGGGCGCTGAAGAGTTCTACGAGGATGTGGAACAGGTTGAAACTGTAGAAAGTGGTGAGATAGAGGGCGACGAGGACCAAGGCCCCGATCATATAGCGGGCGATGCGGTCGGTATCGAGTCCCCGGCTGGGGGTCGGTCTGGTCAAGCTGTCTCCCGTGAGCACGGCAGTACGCCGCCACCATAGCATCCGGACTGGGACAGGGCTACCGGGACCGGTCGAGGAGAGGGATCAACGAGGCGGCGTCCGTGGCGGGCGCGGAGCAGGTCTCCCGATGGCACACCCAGGCGGCGGCCTCGGATCCCGCCGGCAGCGCCCTGCCTCCGAGCAGGGGGACGACCGACCGGACCCCGGAAGGCCCGGCGGCCACTATCGTGGCCGGCCGGTATCGGCCGGCTGCCGCTTCGAGGAGTCCTCGAGTGGTGGCATGGTCCATGGGTCCGACGATGGTCACTTCGGTGAGGCCGGACTCCACGAGTCGGAGGGCGGTCAGCCACTGACCGAACACCATCGGCGCTCTCTCCACCCAGGCGGCGCCGTTGGCCAGAGTCTCCTCGGCCACTTCTCTGTATCGGCCCTCTCCCGTGTAGGCAGCCATCTTGAGAAGCACGGTGGCGGCCATGGCGTTACCGCTGGGGGTGGGACTGTCCTGGAGGGAGCGCGGGCGGATGATCAACGTCTCGTGATCGGAGCTGGTGTCGTAGAAGCCGCCCGCGGGCCGGCGGAAGTAGCGGAGCATGGCATCGACGAGGTCGCGGGCCGCTGAGAACCAGGTCTCGGAGAAGGTTGCCTGATAGAGGGCGAGCAGGCCTTCGGCCAGGCACGCGTAATCGTCCAGGAAGCCGTTCCCGCCCGGTGCGCCGTCCTTCCACGTGTGATAGAGGCGGCCTTCGGGCCGGGAGAGCTCCCCCAGCAGGAACGCGCCGCTCGTTTCGGCCGATTGCAGATAGCGAGTGGAGCCGAAAGCCACGGCGGCCTCGGCGAGAGCCGCCAGAGCCAGACCGTTCCAGCCGACGAGCACCTTCTCGTCCCGGGCCGGTCGGGCCCGTTTCTCCCGGGTGGCGCGCAGCTTTCCGAGCGCGTCCGAGACCAGACCGGCCTCTCCTGCCCGCGCATCGGCGGAGAGGTCGAGATGTAGGATGCTCGCGCCCTCGAAGTCGCCCGATTCGGTGACCCCGTACGTCCGCATGACCACTTCTGCAGACTCGGGACTCAGCGCGCTGCGGATCTCATCCGGGGTCCACACGTAGAAGGCGCCTTCTCTTCCCTCGGAGTCTGCATCTTCGGCGCTGTAGAAACCTCCGGCAGGATGGCGGAGATCGCGCAACAGGTAGTCCAGGGTCTGTTCGGCCACGCGGCGATATGGGACGCGGCCGGTCACCTGCCACGCGTGCACGTAGCATCGAGACAGTTGCGCGTTGTCGTAGAGCATCTTCTCGAAGTGGGGGACCAGCCAGCGATCGTCGGTGGAGTAGCGGTGGAAGCCGCCCCCGACATGATCGTAGATGCCACCCGCTGCCATGGCGTCCAGAGTCTTCTCTAGCTGAAGCTCTACCTGAGCATTAGTCTGTGGGGCGAAGCGCGCGAGTAGCGCTTCGATCAGCATCGGGGCCGGGAACTTGGGGGCGCCGCCCCAGCCGCCGTGTTCGTCATCAAAGGCGACGTCCAGGCTCCGCAAAGAGCGGGCCAGTATGACCTCCGGATCGAGCGGGGCGTCGGATGAGCCCGGCGGTACGGGACTCGTGCCGTCCAGCCGCTCTCGTATCTGGGCGGCCGCCTCTTCGAGGTCGCTCCTCCGCTCCTCCCACAGGTCGGCTATCGTGTTGAGGACCTGGCGGAACGAGGGCATACCGAAGCGGGGCGAGTCCGGGAAGTAGGTCCCTCCGTAGAAAGGGACGCCTTCCGGCGTGAGCCAGGCACTCAGCGGCCAGCCTCCGCGGCCCGTGAGGGCGGTGACCGCCTCCATGTAGATGGCGTCGAGGTCGGGACGCTCTTCGCGGTCCACCTTGATGCTCACGAAATGTCGGTTGAGAAGCGAAGCCGTCTCCGGATCGGTGAACGATTCGCGCTCCATGACGTGGCACCAGTGGCAGGCGGAATAGCCGATACTCAGGAAGATGGGCTTGTCTTGGCTGCGGGCGAGGGTCAGGGCTTCGCCGCTCCAGGGATACCAATCCACGGGATTCTCGGCGTGCTGCAACAGGTACGGGCTTGTCTGGTCGGCGAGATGGTTGGGCATGGGGCTAGTCTTCCCGACGTTCCCGATTTGTATACAATAGGGCCCTGTTCTTTGAGACTCCGTTCTACACATCGAGATTCTGGTCATGTTCATGGAGGCGGTCGATGCCCAGGTTCCTTGGCAAGAAGAGCCGGTGGCTCTGGTGGGACATCGCGGCGGTGATCGTGCTCATCGTGGTGGTGCTGCTGGTGCTGGCGCTGACCGGGACCGTCCACATCTTCGGCTCGGCAGGGGGCGCCGGTTCGGCGTGATCGGGTGGAGTGTCGGGCGCGTCCCGCGTCCGGTAGTGCTCATCAAGGAGGTGCGCGGTGGTCAAGGCGAGTGAACTCATCGGTCGATCCGTGGTGGCGCGCGAGGGCGGCAAGGAAGTCGGCAAGGTCAAGGACCTGGTGGTCGATCAGGCGGGGAAGCAGGTGCTCGGCTTCATCGTCTCGGAGGGTCTGATCAGGCGGACCAAAGTCGCGAGGTGGGCGGCTCTGCAGGCCGTCGGTCCTGATTCCATCGTCATCGACTCGCCCCTCAGCGTCGTAGAGGCCTCCGAGGTCGCCGAGATCAAGGCGGTCCTCGACAGGGGGACCAACATCCGCGGCCTTCGGGTGCAGACGACAGCGGGCAAGGAACTCGGCAAGGTCGAGGACTTCCAACTCCACGAGACGAGCGGGGCTTTGGAGGGTTTCGAACTCTCCGGCGGATTGCTGAGCGACACCTTCGGCGGTCGCTCGTTCCTCCCTATGCCCTTGACGATCGAACTCGGCAAAGACGTCGCCTTCGTCGATCCGGAGGTCGAAGCCACCCTGCAGCAATCGGGCGGCATCAAAGGGGCTTTCAAGCACTCAGAGTGATCGGTCCGCCCCTCGGAAGGCCGGTAGACCGGGTGCGGCTCGGCTAGCCGAGCGACTCGTGGAGCGCGGCCGCTACGTCTGGGTAGTCCACCTGTTCGAAGCAGTAGCGCATCTCCCGGAATGGGCCACGGAGGCGGTGGACCTCGTCCGTGACCGTCGCATCCTGGACGATGACCGCGGCCATGAGTCCGGCCAGCGTCTCGAAGTCCGCCTCGCCCATGCCGAAGCGGGTCATCTCGGCCACTCCCAGCCGCAGGGCGCCGGCGGCGGTGAAACCTTCCTCGCCCGGCGCGGCCTGGTAGTTACAGATGATGTCGTTGGCCTCGAGGCGCGCGGCCGACTCCGGCCCGCGACCGTAGCCCACGTCAAGGATGACTTGGTGGGTCTCGGTGAAGCCGCAGGCGGGATCTCCGGCCGGGTGGAGACCGGCGGCGGCGAGCGCCCGGGCGAAGGCCTTGGCGTTGGCGATGACCGCCGGCTGGTAGGTGTCTTTGAAGTGGTTCATCTCGTAGGCGGCGAAGAGCAGGCCGAGCAACGTGCCCAGGTGGTGGTTGGAGACCGAGCCGGGGAACGTTCGCCGGCGCACTGCCTCCCACAGTTCCCAGCGCTCTTCATCCTCGCGGACGCGGCTGCCGATCACCCCGCGTTGGGTGCCGAAGAAGGTCTTGTGGGTGGAGCCGGTCACCAGGTCGGCGCCGTCGGCGAACGGTCGCTGGAAATGCGGGCCCGCCAGGCCGAGGACGTGCGCCATGTCGTACATGACGATGGAATCGAGGCCGTGCTCGTCGACGAAGCGGCGTACATCGGCCACCGGTTCCGGGTGCAGCACCATGCTCTTGCCGAAGATGATGAGTTCCGGCCGGTGCTCGGCCATCAGTTCGAGGGTGCGGGCCACGTCGATGCGATACGGGTTCTCGGCCAGCACCGGGAAGTTCACCACTGCCGGCCGGTCGGTGCGGGGATCGACGGCAACGTAGTCCTTGAGGGCTCCCATCGGCTGCGCGCTCAAGTGCCCGCCGCCGCCGATGTGGTTGTTCATGACCATCCCGATGCGTCCGGGCTCGGCCTTGCGGTCGGCCCGATTGCGGTAGTCGACCAACGCGGAGAAGACGGCGGCGTTCGCCATCTGACCGCTGACCACCCGGGTCTCGACCTCGGTGCATCCCAGATAGCGGCACATCTCCGCTTCGAGCAGACGTTCGACTTCATCGATGAAGGCGGTGCCCTGGTAGTAGAAGACGTCGGCGTCGTAGAAGGCCTCGAGCTTCTTGTGTTCGGCGTAGCGGAAGGCCGGGTCGGTGACCGACAGCAGTCGCACCAAGGGGGAGGGCGTCATCTCCGATGGGATCAGGTTGATGCACCGCTCCTGTCGCCAGCGGTGGTTCTCGACCGCTCGACGCAGGAGTGCGCCCGCCTGCCCGGGTAGGTCGGCCGCGGCCGCGGGTCGGGGCATCGCGTGCGCCAGGGCGTGCACGATCGGACGGGCGTAGGGCGGGGCTTCGCTGCGCAGATGGTACGGCACCACCACGGCCGCCACCTCTTTGCCGCGCACGTCGACGATGAGCGCGTCGTCTTCGAGGACGTCGTTGTCGAGCAGGGCCAGACAGATCGAGCGAAGGCCGTGGGTGTCGCCGGGATGGGAGTCGAGGCCCTCGCCTTCAAAATGCCAGTACGGGACCACGGTGCCGCTGGTCACTAGGCCGACCGGACGACCGTCGCGCACCACCGGCGAGCCGGCCCGGGCCACGCCTCGGCCGGTGAGTGCCATCGGCCGGGTGAGCCGGGGGAGGTCGCTTCCCAGCGAATGATCGCGGGCGAGGATGCGCCGGTAGGCGGCTTGCTGGCGGAGCAGGGCCTCGCGGCCCACGAAGTCTCCTTTGACGGTGGAGAAGCTCACGCCGAACCCGGCCAGCGGCGACGAGAAGAGGGGGATCTCGACTCCCGCGGCATCGGTCCCCAACTCGTGTCCGTAGAGGGGCAGTCCCGCCTCCAGACGGAGGGTGTCCCGGGCTCCGAGGCCACAGGGAACGGCTCCCTTTTCGACGAGAAGATCCCAGAGGACGGCCGCATCGTCGCTCGGGACGAACAGCTCGAAGCACAGGGGTTCGCCGGTATAGCCCGTGCGGCTGAGGAGCACGGGTACACCGCCGATCGTGGCCTTGCCGAGTTCGTTCCTCCGCGGCTCGGGGAGGGTTCCGGCATCGAGCGATCCCAGCAGGATGTCGCGGGAGAGGGGACCCTGTAGCGAGAGCAGGGAGAGCTCCTCAGTCAGATCGGCCACGTCGGCCGGGCCGCCGTCGCGGGTCGCCGAGGGGCGGCCGTCGCGGGTCGCCGACGAGTGCTCGTCGCGTATCCGGAGCAGGTGGTCTCGGTCTTTCTCCCGGTTGGCGGCATTGACGACGAGGAGGTACTCGTCTTCCACGAACCGGTAGAGATAGGCGTCGTCGATCGCCCCTCCGGTGGGGGTGGGGATGAAGGTGTACTGAGCCTGCCCCACCTCGAGGGCGGCCGCGTTGTTGCTGAGCGAACGCTGGAGGAAGGGGAGGGCTCCGGTACCCCTGACCGCGAAACGCCCCATGTGGGAGACGTCGAAGAGGCCGGCGCGGGCGCGGGTGGCCAGATGCTCGGCGACCACCCCGGTCGGATACGAGAGAGGCATGTGCCAACCGGCGAAGTCGACCATGGTCGCGCCCAGAGCGAGATGGCGGTCGTGGAGGGGAGTCTGCCACAGCGTATCCTCGGGGTCTCTGTCGGCCATCAGTATGCCTCCTTCACCTCTCCGCGGTCTCGAAGCCAGAGTAGGATCAGCGTCGCCGCCACCCCCGCGGCCACGATCGAATAGAACGTTGGATAGAGCCAGACCGGTGCCGAAACGGTCGACGGTTGCACCCGCAGGGCGTTGTTGCCGAGGCGGAACAGGTTGAAACCGAGCGCGAAGACCAGGAACGGGACGCCGGTCGGCGTGGGCCTGCCTCCGCGGGCGCCGCCGCGGCGGAGAAGCCAGACGGAGACGACGGCGAGTATCACCGCCGCGGCCATCTCGTAGAGTTGGGTGGGGTGGACCGGCCGGACCATCCCCACGAATCCCAGGATCCCGGTCTTGCCGGTGGTGAGTTGAGAGGCCCACGCCGGGCTGCCGGAGGGGAAAGTGACCCCCCAAGGCAGTGAGGTGACCGTTCCGAAGCAGCAGCCGTTGAGGAAGCACCCCGTGCGCATGAGCACGATCCCGGCGGCGAGCGCGGGCACGGCGCTATCGGCCAGGCGCCAGACGGGAAGGCGCAACAGAAACGAGAGCCCGAGCCCGGTCGCGAGCGCCAGGACGAGGCCGCCGTCCAGCGAGAAACCCTGGAACTCCAGCCCGTAGACGCGGCTGAGGTCTTCGGCGTACCAGCTCCAGTTGACGCCCAGGTCGAGCAGGCGGGCTCCGGCGATGCCCACTGCCAGCGCGCCGGCGTAGACGGCGAGCGCCCGCCACCAGGAGAGGCCCCTCCACCGGGCCACGAGTACCGCCACGACCACAGCGACCACCCACGCCAGGGTGTAGAAGGTGCTGTAGGCGCGGAGCACCACCTCCGTATCGCCGAGACTGAAGCTCAGCAGTACCGGGTGCATCTCACGAGGAGCTCGGACGGCGCTCTCATGCTCCGAGGATACTCAACCCGCCCACCCGAAGGCAATGACCGCCGCGCGGATCGGTCGCCGCGGGCGCCCTCGGGGACGGCCAGGACGGTTTCCTCCGGCCCCGGTTTCTACTACGATGGAACTGAAATGGTCGAGCCTGTCTGATCGGACCGGGAGGAGTCAACCATGAGGTCGCCAGCCACCGGCACGGACCCGCTCACCCCCGCGGGCGCCCTCACCGCCCTCGCGACGGTCGCGCTGGCCGTCTGTCTATACGCCCTGTGCGCGTTAGGTGCCGCCGGTGGCTTCTTCGGGCCTGACGAGGCTCAGGCGCGGGCAGCCGAGGCGGTGGCCACGGCAGGGGGACAGAAGGTCGTCGCGTTCGAGGACGTGACCATCGGCGCAGGCGAGTCGTGGGACAACGTAGTCGTGGTCGGCGGCGACGTCATGGTGGACGGGACGGTGCGGAACGTGGTTGTCGTGGTGGGTGGCGACCTGACCGTGGGGTCGAACGCCCGCCTCGGTACGGGAGTCGGTCCCGACGCGGCGGCGGTGGTCGCGGTACTGGGGGAGGTGACTATCGAGGCCGGCGCGCGGATCGACGGGCGCGTGGTGGACGTGGCCGGCAGCGTCTCCGGGGCGCTGGACTCGGTGTTCTCAGACCCGGTCTTTCGCCCCTGGAGCTTCGGTTCGGTAGTGGGGTGGATCGCCTCCACGGTGGGCATGGCCATCGTCGCGATCATCATCGTGGCCATCGCGCCTCGGCAGGTGGCCGTCGTGCGCGACCGCGTACGCGGTCATTTCTTCTCTTCGCTGGGTTGGGGAGCCTTGGGGGCGGTGATAGGCATCCCGCTGGTGAGTGTGTTCCTGATCGTGACGATAGTCGGCCTCCTCCTGCTCGTCCCTTGGCTGGCCGTGGTGGTGCCCATCGTGTCGCTCTTCGGCTTCGTGGCGGTGGGGGCCGCCTTGGGGAGGATGATCCTGGGTGTCCGCGAAGACCGGCGGGGGGCGTTGATGGCCGCCGCGGTGCTCGGGGTGTTCATCGTGAACGTGCTGAGGTGGATCCCGGTCGGTGGGTTCGTCATCGCGGTCTTGTTGTGGTTCGTGGGGTTCGGCGCGACCTGGGTGGCTATCTGGGTCTGGAGACGTGACAAGCGGCGGGATGCCCGAGAGCGACTCGCCAGGGAGCGTGCCGCCGCCGCTGCCGGAGCGCCTCCGCCGGGCGGGGCGGCGCCTCCTCCGACCGTCGACGGCGCGCCGTCGGCTCCGGGACGTCCCCCGGAGGGCGGTCCCCCGCCGCCGGCGGACGGACCGCCCTCAGGCTAGCCCGCGCAGGAGTCGATAGATCTCGACCATGCCCCAGGTGTCTTGGGCGCAGTACGCCAGCATGTCGGCGCGGAGCCGGTCGGTCTCGGGACCGGCGGACATCTGTCGCAGCCGTTCGTAGGCACGAGAAGCGGAGCTCCCGTCGGAGATGGCCAGCCCCTCGTAGCCGCACCCCGGCACCAGGGCGGGCAGCACTGCCTTGAGGGAGAAACTCCCGTGGAAATCGGGGTGGTAGACGTGGTCCTTGACGAACGGCTTCAGGTCGACCAGGCGGTCGGCGATGTCGAGCAGGGGCGCTTCCAACGCGGGGACCAGGCAGGCCAGGTCGCGCAGGCGCCCGGCCTCGAAAGCGGAGTGATAGGCCAGGACCGAACCGGCGTCGGCGAAGCGGCGCACGAGACTCGCCGCCACGTCGGGGCGGGGGTCGCCGGAGCCCTCGGCGAGGAAGGTCGCGTGGTCGACCGATCCATCGGCATGCATGCGGTGATCGGACCATTGGAAGGGGATCTGCTCGTAGGGTCTGGTGCCCACGAAGACCGGCAGCGCCGGGTACCAGGTCTCGAAGTCGAGGAAGTGTAGGGGGAATGCGAGACGGTCCAGAGCTTCCCCCAGACCCGGGTCGACCGTCGTCTCTCCGCGGCGAATGGCCTCGATCATGCGCCATACGCGTGGTCCGGCGCTGCTCGCTTGAAGGACGCCCGACAGGCGGGCTTCGTCCAGGCTGTTCGGCTCGACGTCGGCGAGGTCGCACACGCCCGCCTCTTCGAGGCAGGCTATCGCCAGGGTGGCGGCGCCCAGTTCGCCCGGAGGGTATCGAGAGAAGCGGGGGCGGCAGTATCCGTCGTAGAACTCGCAATCGCGGCAGGATGCCCGGAAGGAGGCCCCGGGGGGATCGTCGGAACTCAGCCATGCGTGGATCGACTCGAGCATCGGCGGCAGGACCTCGGCCGCGTAGCGCCGGGCCGCGTCGGTGACGTCGTCGCCGGTGAAGAGCGCCCGGGGATCGTAGGTGTCGCCTCCCGGGTGCACGTAATCGCGGTCGAGATGCAAGAGATAGGCGCGGCTGATGGGCAGGCCGGCCGCCTCGAGCACATAGAGTTGCACGGCGACGTCGGGGACATGCTTCTTCTCGTCCAGTGACGCGCTCGACTTCACCTCGACCAACTCGAAGGTGCCGTCGTCGAGGCGGCGGAGGATGTCGGCCCGGATGAGGATGCCCCGCTCTTGCACGGCCGCTTCGTAGAGGACCTCGCATCCGGCCGCCAACGCCTCCCTGGTCTCGCGGAGCGCCTCGGGGATGTGGCGATAGTCGGCCTTGATCAGTCTCCCGCCCGGATAGTAGTCCCGGGCCGACTCACCCAGCTTGGTGCCCGTGTCGAACAGGGCCTGGCGGCTGGGGGTGATGGTGCACAGGTCTCCGAACCGGGCCGGGAACGCCCGGAGGTAGCCGAGCCGAGGGCAGTCGAGGAAGCTCGTGTATCGCGACTTCGACAGCCGGGGGACGCGTCTGTTACCGGAGGAACCGTTCATGCATACAAGCATAGCGCGCGGCCCGGACAGGGAATCGACTCCGTGCCCGGTGCGTCGGGGTGGAACGGTCCTGCGAGGAATCGCTGAGCAGACCGCGCTATCGGAGGAGGATTCGCGCGCGGTTGCGCCGTCGCCGAAAGGGTGCGACTACTCGGTCGAGCCCAACTTACCCAGCAGGTTCCAGAGCATCTGCGCGACCTCGCCCCGGGTGGCATAGCCGGTGGTGCTCCAGCTGGCCAGCGTGCCCTTGGGCCCCACGATGCCGATCAGGAGCCCGTTGTACTCGGCGAGACGGATGTTCTGCCCGTGGACCTTGTCGGCGTAGCTGAGCACGCCGCTCCAGCTCGAAGGCGGAGGCGCCAGCACGGTGCTGCCCGCCCGCACGATCATCGTCACGACCTGTTGACAGGTGATGTTGTTGAGCGGACGGAAGCTGCCGTCGGTGTAGCCGGTGGTGAGCCCGGTGAGGGCCGCTTTGGCGATGTAGTGATAGGGATAGAGTTCCCCGCTCGGCTGATCGGCAAGCTTGGAGTCGGTGAAGTCGAACACGTCGGACGAGTTGACGGTGAAGCCCATGGTGAGGACGATCATCTTGGCGAACTGCCGGCGCGTGACCTTGTCGTTCGGTCCGAAGTTGCCGTTGGTGTAGCCCTCGATGATGCCGGCCTCAGCCATGCCCTCGATGGCCGTGGCGTACGGGTGGCCCGCCGGCACATCCGGGAAGCGGGTGGCCTCGGAGGCGGGCACCGCGTAGTAGAGACCCTTGTTGCCGTGCCAAGAGATGCCGGTGCCGTCGACCTCGGGAGCGGCCACCTCGTCACCTTGTTGGGATATCTGGGTCACGGTCTCAGTCTCGCAGTCGTAGGTCATGACGGCCGACGGCTGCTTCGTCTCCCAGGCTATGCAGGTGCCGGCGATCGACGGGCTGACGTTGCCGGCGATGTTGTTGGTGAGGGTGGTGGTGGTGCCGGCCGTGATGTCGTAGAGCTTGATCTGGTAGGTGGGCCAGGTCGGGGCGGCGCCGGGGACCCAGAGGTCGCCGGAGGTCCAGACCACTCTGTCGCCGTCGATGCGGGGGTGGTCGTTCGACTGGGTGTTCTCGGCGATGATCGTGAGTTCCTGGGTGACCAGGTTGTAGAGAATGATCCTCGAACCGTCGCCGTCGCCCACGGGGGCGTTCTCCACGCACACCAGGTAGTCACCCGAGAGGTCGGGACTGCGGTACTGACTGCCGGCCAGCACCAAGGTGGAGGTGGCCATGGCCACGTCGTAGAGGTAGATGCCCGGCTTGGGATCGGTGATGCCCTTCATGTCCTTTTCCCACACGATGCGGCCCGTGTCCATGCGGGGGTTCCAGTCGTTCCAGTCGCCGGGGTCGGTGTTGCGGGTGACCCGCTGCACGATCGCGGTCTGGATGTCGTAGACGTAGATGTCGTCGTAGGAGCCGGTGCGGGCCCCCTGGTAGGCGATGTAACGCCCGTCGACGCTGGGGTTGTAGTAAGAGCCGGGGAGCGTCACCGGGATGGTCTTGTTGCTCCCGGCGACCATGTCGTACACGTACATGCGGGTACTACCACCACCGGCACCCGACCAGGCGATGTAGTCGCCGGCCGACGACGCGAACGAAGGCACCACGCCGGACGCGGGGGTGGGGATGGTGCGCACCACCCATTCTGCTTCTTCCGTAGACTCGGGTTCGGCGGCGGCCGTGGCGGTCACCCCGAGTGTGAGCGCGATCACGCATATCGCGATCAGCGCCAGGACGAGCCTTCTATTTCTCATCACGAACCCCCAAGGCCGCTGCACGCCGGTGTTGTTGTGGCCGCCCCATTGTCCCGCCCGAGCATGTGTCGGGTCAATAGGCGGGTTCATACGACCGAAGTCTCAGATTACCGCGCGAAGTCCCGGTGTGGCGCGCACAGGTGGTCCTTCGGCGGCGACCGTCATGTTCCTGCCGAGATCCTTGGCCTGATAGAGGGCCTTGTCGGCCCGATCGAGGACGGTGTCGACCGTATCGGTACCCTCGGCGGGCGTGGCCTGGAACTCGGTCGCGCCCACGCTGATGGTCACGGGGATGTTGCGTCCGTCGGGTCCCGCGCCCACCGTCATGGCGGCGACCGCCTCTCGCAACCGGTCGGCGGCTTGGACGGCCTCCACCAGATCGACCTCGGGCAGGAGGACGGCGAACTCCTCACCGCCAAGGCGGCTGAGCACGTCGCTCGAACGGAGGGCGTTGCGGCACACCCTGGCCAGTTCCCTGAGCACCAGGTCGCCGGTGCGGTGGCCGAAGGTGTCGTTCACGAGCTTGAAGTGGTCGACGTCGATCATGAGGAACGAGGCCTTGCCTCCGTAACGGCGGGCCCGGTCGAACTCACGAGAGGTCAACTCGAAGAAATGACGACGGTTTACGAGACCGGTGAGGTCGTCCTTGTTGGCCAGTTCCCGGGCCTGTTCGAAGAGGCGCACCCTTTCCGTCACCTCGTGCAGCACGACGGCCTGGCCGAGCGGCTCCTTGTGCCGGCTGGTGACAGGGGAACCGCTGATGCTGTAGTAGCGCTTGCTGCCTTCGATCATGGCCACCATCTCCCGGTGCCCCGGCAGGACGCCTCCCGAGACGCCGCGCTGCTCCAGCATCTCGACCAGCACCGGATAGCCTGCCAGCACCTCCTTCACCGGAAGCCCCATGACTTCGGCCCGCTCCACTCCGAAGAGCATCTCGGCCGACCGGTTGAGGTCGACGATCCGTCCGCCCCCGTCCGCGACGATCACGCCGTCGCCCAACCCTTCGACCACGAGGTCGCGGGCCAGGGGGACCATGTCGAACAGCCGCCAGCGGAACAGGCCCACCGCCAGCAACAGACCGGAGAAGCCGGTGATCGCCACGGTGAGGTTGTAGTCGCTCCACGGCGGCAGGTCGAAGACGTAGAGGACGGTACCGATCAGGGGGAGCAGGAGCGCCGCGAAGAGCAGCACGTATTGAGGCCGGTAGAAACGGGGAGAGCGGACGATGGCCCGCCCGAGTAGGATGAGCACGGTCAGGTTCAGCAGACCGATCACCGGCATCATGACCCCGTAGTACCAGGCTCCGTAGTCGGCGTGCAGCACGGGGAAGGGGGCGCCCGTCGTCTGGATGTAGGGCTCGCCCCTGAAGAGCCCGGCGGGATCGACGAAGGCGATCAGCACCGTGGAGGCCGCCACCGTCCAGATGAACGTGGTGATGGCCCGAGGGACGCGCCTGAACCCCAGATACCGCCGCACCATCTCCCACCAGCAGAGCGAGACCGTGGCCACGCCCAGGAACTGGATGTTGGCGAAGAGGACCTTGCTCTCCACTTCCACCGCGACCATCTCGAACACATATCCCACCGCCCAGATCAGCAACGCCCCCAACGTGGCCGCGAACCAGCGGGCCACCGGGTCGCGCCGGTTGCTCCAGGCGACGGTGAGCAGGGCGGCGAGGACGCATGCCGCCCCCACGAAGGGCAGGATGTGTGGGGTGAACGAGAAGTGCATCAGCGGGCGCTTCCTCCTCCTGGACTCATGATCACGTCGTATACGGCGGCCCCCGCTGTCTCCGTCGCATGCCGCGCGGCCGTCCTTGTCTTTAATGTCGGTCGCGGTTGGGTAGTACTTGAGATATGAGTAGAGCCATCGCCGTCAACGGCAGCCCGCGCAAGGGCTGGAGCACCGCCCGTCTATTAGAGGGGTTCCTCAAGGGGTGCGCCGCCGAGGGGGCCGAGACCGAGCTGGTGCACCTCTACAGCCTCGCCTACCAGGGTTGCATCAGCTGCTTCGCCTGCAAGCGGATCGGGGGCGTCTCCTACGGTCGCTGCGGTCACCGCGACGGGCTCACTCCCCTGCTGGAACGGGCCGCCGAAGCCGACGTGCTGGTGCTGGGCTCACCGTTCTACTTCCACACCGAGACCGGGGAGATGCGCTCCTTCATGGAGCGCCTCCTCTTCCCCTACCTGTCCTACACTCCCGGACATGCCTGCATCTTCCCGAGAAAGATCCAGACCGCCCTCGTCTACACCATGAACGTGACCGAGGAGCAGTTGGCCGCCTTCCACCAGGATTCGAGCATCGCCGCTTCGCAGGGGATCATGGAGCGGGTGTTCGGGAACTGCGAGACCCTGCTCTCCACCGACACCTACCAGTTCAGCGACTACTCCCGGTACGTGTCCACCGCCTTCGACGCCGAAGCCAAGGCGCGACGGCATCGGGAGGTCTTTCCCAAGGATGTCCTCCGGGCCCGGGACCTGGGCGCGCGGCTGACCCGCTCGGCGGAGTAGCCCGGGGAGGGGAGAGACCGCCGGTCAGTCCGCCGGCCCGGCGAGCCCTTCGCGCTCGGCCAGGGCCGCACCCTTGTCGGTGAGCCGCAGCCAGAGGTTGGCGAGCAGGGGATCGAACTCCACCAGGCCCTCACAGGCCAACTCGGCCACCAGCGTCTCCGCCGTGGCGGCGTCGAGCCCCAGTTCGTGCCGGAGTTCGGCTCCGGAGACCTCGGCCTCGGGATTCCGTTGGTGGGCGCGGGCCAGGTAGGTGAGGATCAGCGATCTATTCATGGGCTGGATGATAGCGGGTGTGGGGCGGGTGAGAAAGGCACTCTCATCCAATCTGCCAGACCATCTGTCCGTAGTCCTGCTTTGGAGAAGGCAGGGAAACTGTCGCACTGCCCACTTGAAGCATCAACTCGAGAGTGCACATTGGCAGCATCCCCCCAAGCCCTCATTTGGACGTGGGCGCGTCTCCTCAGAGGGTCGACTGGAAGCCTGAGAAGCAAGACCCTGTCTGTGTCAAGCTTAGTGTCTTAGTGCAATACATAATGCTTCAGTGCAATTGAATAGAGATATCTAGCCTTAAGTGCCTTTTTGTTGATGATTTGCACTCTGACAGCAAGGAAGACCCACATCTCATGTGTGCAGGTTAATCATCTAGAGAAAGGCATTGACAGGGCCATGCATTGCCTTTAGGCTGTGTACTGCGGTTGACGCAATATGTCAACTGCAATGTCTCTGTCGAAGTCCGAATGGGGGGCTTTGGCAAGAGATGGGCACCGAACTGGTGAATGGGACTGGTTAGGTGCATCTCAAAGGAGAAGGGAGAGTTGGGAACTTGCGCGGTCTCGACGGGGGCATACGAGCCCCAGAGGGTCAGCGCTGCTTGAGAGGAGAGAGAAATGGCGTTCAAGATCTGGTAGTTGTCGTTCTTCTGAACGGCTGGAGTCCTAAAGCTCCAACCGGCCCGGCCGATATACTTGGGTGAAACCTAGGGTCAAGTATAGGTGGGGCCTGTGGGCCGGGAAGACAGCATAAGTCTATCGAGCCCGAGCAGTTTCTGGTCGCTACTCCAGCGGACGGGATGGCTCGGGCTCTATGTCGTTGGACTGGCAGTTGCTGCTGCCGGCCTTATGGCGCTTCTCATTATATATGAGGTCAGTTGGCCGGCCTCTTCAGACTCGGGCTTCTTCGCGTGGCCTGGGTTGCTCGTCTTTGTAGCAATAGGGGTGTTCGCGGAGAAGTACACCGTCCGGGTGGGACGCGGGATGGAAGTCTCTGCTGGATTCTTGGCCTTCTTCTTGGCAGCAGCCATCGTCGGCCCTCTCGGTAGCCTGGTAGTTGCGGTTACAAGCCAAGTCTGGCTGATCAGGCGATCAGATTGGCAGAGGGGCGTGTGCTTCGCGTCTGCGCTGGGGCTTGCTGCCGGTTGCTCGGCGCTACTGTATTGGGCGCTCTCAGGCCGTTTTGATGCTTCGGAAGTGACCGTCGCTGGAATAGGGTTTCTATCTGGGCTGTTGTTCCAGGCAGTCAACTATGTTGTCTTCATTCCCGTGAGCTGGATCAGGCGGGGCATGAAGCCGGCGGCCCTCTGGCGCGAAGGCTTCCAACCCTTCCTCCCGTTCCACTTCTTCTTCCTGAGCATCAGCCTGGGTCTGATCTTCATCTACCGCTACTACGTCAACGGGGCGGGGCCGGACACGCCCGGGATGCTGTGGAAGTCGACCCTGCTCATCATCGTGTGCATCCTGCCGGTGCTGGGGCTCATCTACGCCTTCCGGGCCTTCGCCCACCAGCGGGAACTGGCCCGGCACAACGCCGCCCTCGCCCGGCGCAACGAGCGTCTGGCCCTGCAGGCCGTCGCCAGCCAGGTCACCGCCCTCGACCTCAAGGACAACTACACCGCCCGCCACTCGGCCGCCGTGGCCCAGTGGTCGCACGACATCGCCAAGGCCCTCAAGCTGTCGGCGCACGATCAGAACGTCACCCACCTCGCCGGCCTGCTGCACGACGTGGGCAAGATCGGGGTGCCCGACGACGTGCTCAACTGTCCGGGCAAGCTCGACCCGGTGAGCTGGGCCCTGGTCGAGACCCATGCCCAGAACGGCCAGAAGATCTTGAGCAACATCGACCAGTTCGACGAACTGGCCAACGTGGTGCTCTACCACCACGAGCACTACGGCGGGGGAGGCTATCCCCACGGGGCGGCCGGGGACGCCATCCCGCTCATCAGCCGCATCATCTGCGTGGCCGACAGTTACTCGGCCATGGTCAGCGACCGGCCGTATCGCAAGCGCCTGCCGGTGGACGTGGCCACGGGCGAGCTCGAGGCGAAGAAGGGCATCCAGTTCGACCCGGCCGTGGTCGAGACGTTCCTGGGCCTCCTGCAGCATGCTCCCGCCGCGTATCGCGAGGGCGAGATGGCCGACTTCCGGGTGGAGTTCCAGAAGGTCAAGTTCCTCCGCGATCTCGAACCCGAGCCCGAGGAGGACGAAGCGGACGGCAAGGCCCCCGACCGGCGCGAGCCGGCTCCGTCCGGAGCCGCCGCCTAGACTCCACCGTCACGCTCGCCAGGATTCGGCCCGCGGCGGGCGAAATCGTACCTGATGTACCATCACCTTCGTAGACAGCTGCGGTAGGGGGAACATGCGTTTTCACGTGCTCGGCCGGATACTGGGCGCTCAGGGTCTCTCCAGCCTGGGCACCTCGATGTCCACCATCGCCCTGGCCTTCATGGTCAACAAGCTCACCGGCTCGGTGCTGCACATGGGCGCGGTCATGGCCGTCTCCACCTTCCCCCTGGTGATCACCAGCTTCGTGGGCGGGGCCCTGCTCGACCGCTTCAGCACCCGGGGCCTCATGGTGCTCTCGGACCTGATCCGGGCGGCGCTCATCTTCTCCATGCCCTTCCTGGCCCAGGAGGCTCTCGGCTACATCTATATGGTGGCCGCCCTGATGGGGATCTGCTCGGCCGTGTTCAATCCCGGGCAGATCAAGCTGATCGGCGAGTTGGCCGAACGGGAGAAGCTGGTGCGGGCCAACTCCTATCTGAGCGTGTCGCGCGACGGGGCCGAACTGGTGGGCTTCCTGGTCGGCGGCGTGCTTGTGACCTTCGTGGGCTACACCCTCACCTTCATGCTCGACGCCGGCAGCTACGTGCTCTCGGCCCTGCTCCTCATCGGCCTGCCCAAGCCCGCGCCCCGGACGGGGGCGGCGCCCCGGATGGCCGAGCTCATCGCCGAGTCGCCCCGGGTGTTCGGGCGGCTGTGGAAGCATCCCGGGCTGCGCACCAACCTGCTCCTGGCGGTCTTCCCGCTGCTGGTGGTCATGATGAACGTGCCCAACTCCTACGGTCTGGCTCTCGACGTGTTTGAACGCGGGGCGGCGGGATTGGCCGCTCTCGAGGTGGTGACCGCCTCCGGGTTGATACTGGGGGGCCTGGTCATCAGCCGCATGAGTCTCAAAGGGGACAAGAATCGGTACGTGTTCGGGGCCCTGCTGGTCATGGCGGGCTGCTTCATAGCCGTGAGCTTCAGCGGGTTCTTCTGGCTCTCGATCGGGTTGATGGGGGTGGCCGGCATGGCCAACGTGGGCCTGTTCGTGCCGTCGATCACGATGTATCAGGAGGTGCCGAGCGATCGGGACAAGGGCCGGTTGATCGCGCTGCGGGCCGGGTTCGGTCAGATGGGCAGCACCGGTGGCCTGCTCCTGGGAGGTATCCTGGGAGAGGCTCTGGGGATCACCCGCCTGTTCCTGGTGGCGGGACTGGTCGGGATCGGCCTGGCGTTCGTCATCTACGCACCCTATCGGATCGCCGCCAACCGCCGGGCGCGGAAGGTCTGGGCGACCACCGTGGCCCGGGGCGTCAGTCGCCGGGAGGCGACGGCGGCGGCCCGCAGCGTGGCCGAGGGCGGCGCGCTCGTGGGAGCGGGCCGCGCGGCGGCCGCCTGGGAAGAAGCGGGAGTGAGGGCCGGGGCGGCGACAGCCACCACTATCATGGCCGCTGGTATCGAGGAGGAACTGTGAAGTCATCATCAGCGCGGGGCGCGAGGTCGCAGGCGGACGCCGGACCGCTTCCGCGTATGGGCGGCATCGCCCTCAAGAACGGTCTGGTGCTGCTGTCGGACCTGCACTGGGCCGCGGCCATCCGCGAGCCCGATGGGGCCATCAGCCTGGCCTCGGGGCGCAAACCCCGCCTGCCGGTGGCCGGAGGGGTTGCCGCGCCCGGAGCGCCCGGTCCGGAGGCCGGCGACCGCGGCTCCCCGCGCGGCGGCGCCGGACGCCGCGCCGACACCCGCCGTCCCATCACTCGTCGCCGGGTCTCACGTCGGGGCGGCGCCGGAGAGGGGATCCCTCTCGTGCGCGGACTGGGCCGGTTCGGCGAGAGCCTCCTGGTGCTCGCCGTGGTGAAGGCCCGGTTGCCCCGGGCCGAGTTGCCCCTGGAGGGCGGCCGGGTGGCGGCGGCCTTGGCCGGATCGTTGGCGGCCACGTCGGCTGTGCGGGCCCTGGCGCCCAAGTCGGCGATCGTGCAGGAGACCGGCACGGCGCTGGCCGCGTTCGTCCCGGCGGTGTTGGCTCTGCGGAACTCCCCGATCTCCGGGTATCACGGGGCGGAGCACAAGGTCATCGGCGGCCGGGAGGCGGCTCTGCGGGAGGGGTATCGCGCGCCGGTGGACGCGGGCCCGGCGGCGGCCGACGACCGCGAGCCGGGCGACAGCCGGGCCGCCGCGAAAGAGCACGACCGCTGCGGCTCGAACCTGGTCGGTCCGTACCTCCTCGCCACGGTGGCCACGAACCTCCTCGTCCGTTCGAGATCGGGCAAGAGGTCCTCGGTGGCGTCGGCGGTCGCCGGCGCCGTGAGCCTGGGGGCCGCTCTCGAGGCACTCCGCTGGGCCACCCGTAACGGCGATTCGGTCCTGGCCCGGCTCCTGCTACTGCCGGGCCGCACCATCCAGAAGCATCTCACCACCACCGAACCCACCGCCGAGCAACTCGAGGTGGGCGAAGTGGCCTTGGCCGAACTGATCCGGCTCGAGCGGGCATCCGCGCGCTAGAGCCGGATCAGTTCCGCTCCCAGCCTCTCTAGCTCTCGAGGATGGCCTCCGCTTCGGCGCGGTACGCGTCCATGACGAAGGGGATACCGGTGACCCGGGCACATTCTTCCGTGAGGCTCATCAGATCCTTGCGGTCTATGGCAGGGATGCTGAAGGCGCGGGCGCCTGCCATCAACTGCTGCAGTCCGACCCGGAGCTTCTCCACATAGGAGTAGAAGCCGACCGCGCCGAGCGGGATATTGCTCATCTCGTCCGCGCCCACGATCTCGGTCACTGCTTCCCAGCACACGAAGATCTCCTCCGGCGTGTCGCCATACTGCCCGACCGTCCGCGGAAGACCGCCGTTGTTCATCCAAAGCCCCACGTTCTTGCCGACCATGCCTGGGATCATGAGGGCACGGCCCATGCACACGGCTTTGGTATACGGGGCCCCGAGGGCGAGGGCCTTGAAGATGTGGTCCTCGGCGCTGAACCCTCCGCCGAAGGCCAGGTCCGGCACCCGCTTGCCTCGTGCCGCCAGTTTGCCCGCGAATTCCGCGGCGGCCGAGTGGAGATAGAGACTGGGCATACCCCACTCCTCCATCATCCGCCACGGGCTCATGCCGGTCCCGCCGGGGGCTCCGTCGATCGTGAGCAGGTCGATCTTCGCGTCGCTGCCCCATTTGAGGGCCATGGCCAGCTCACGCAGCCCGTACGCGCCGGTCTTGAGGGTGATGCGCTTGTAGCCCAGGCCGCGCAGCCGCTCGCACTCGGCCAGGAAGCCGTCCTCGTCGATGAAACCAAGCCGGCTGTGGCGCTCGAACTGCTTGAGGGCTCCGTCCCGGAACGCCGCCTGGCTCACCGGGTCGGAGGGGTCGGGCGTGACGATGTAGCCGCGCCTCTGGAGTTCGAGGGCGCGCTCGAGCGAGTCGACCTTGATCTCGCCGCCGATGCACTTCGCTCCCTGGCCCCACTTCAACTCGATCGTGTCAAGGCCGTGCTTCTCGATGACGTACTCGGCCACGCCCAGGCGGGTGTCCTCCACGTTCATCTGCACGAGGAGCTCGCCGTAGCCGCGATGGTAGCGCTTGTAGAGTTCGATGCGCCGGTCCATATCGGGAGCGAGCTTGACCTTGCCGTTGGAACCCAGTTCGAGCGCCGGATCGATGCCGCAGACGTTCTCGCCGCACACGCAGGTGACGCCGCTCAGGGCCGCTCCGATCGCGAAGTGCTCCCAGTTCTTGCGGGCGATCTCGGTCGAACCCAGCGCCCCGGTGAAGACCGGCGCCAGCATCTGCACCTTCTTGTCCCAGCCGTATTCCGTCTCGACGCTGACGTCGGGGAAGGTGCAGGTGTCGGGATTGGCCTCGACGCCCTCCGGGAGGCCTTCGCCGCCGAGAGCGTAGCCCTGGATATTGAAATGGGAGTAGTCGAGCGGATAGTCCTTGTCGCCGCCGGCCGTGATCGAGCCGAACGGGCCGGGATAGATGACCTCGCGGCCGCGCAGGGTGGCCTGGAAGACCTCGCAGTTGCCCCGGCAGCCGTCGATGCAGCGGGTGCAGAGCCCGGACCCAGGCACCACGCTGCGCGAGCGGTTCGACGTCTGCGATACGTCATTCGCGTTTGGTCGTTGTAGATTCACGACGGACTCCTTCTTATCTCGCGGACGTGTTGCCTGCCGGTTCCATATCGGTACTACACGCGTGCATCGAGCCCCACCATCTGCCAACGGGTGCATTGGAACCCGCGGCCGAGCTCGCACATGATGCAGGTATCGGGGATGTCCTCGACCATCGAGACCTGAGATGCGCACAGAGCGCAGATGCCGCCCTCGGTCATCGGACCGGGGCAGGGCGTGATGGTCATGGGGCAGACCTGTATGCAGTTGTTGCAGCGCTTGCACAGGTCGGGGCGCGTGTCGAACGGTAGTGCCACATGACGGTCGCCGCCCCGTCCCACCAGGCCGAGGGATCGGGACTGCCAGATCTCGTCGCACACCCGCACGCAGCGGCCGCACAGGATGCAGTCCTTGTTGCGCAAGGGGTAGCGCGAGCGGGTCACGCCCACCCGGGCGGCCAGGTCCTGTATGGCTCGGGAGTTCGGGGCTTCGGCCAAGATCAACTCGACGATGTTCCGTCTGGCCCGCAGCACCGCTTCGGAATGCGCCTCCACCACCATGCCGTCCTCGGCTTCGAGCGTGCACGACGCGGTCATTCTGCGCCGATCGCCCTCGACCACCTCCACGATGCAGACCCGGCAGGCCCCGATGGGGCTGACGCCGGGGATGTGACAGAGATTGGGGATGCAGATCCCCGCCTCCAGGGCCGTCTCGAGGACGTTCGCCCCCTCATAGGTATCGATGGCGGCCCCGTCGACAGTGATAGTCACTCGTTTCGCCATGGATGCCCCCTCATACCTTGCTTATCGCCTCAGAGAGGCATGCGTCGACGCACAGACCACAGTGCTCGCAGAGTCCCTGGTCGATGCGGTATCCGTCGTCCTCGATCACCGCGCCGTGCGGGCACTCCTCGAAGCAGGCGCCACACTGCACGCACGCGTCCTGGTCGATGACGAACCCGACCACGAGAGCCTTACAGACACCCGCCGGGCAACGCCGGTCCTTGATGTGGGCCTCGTACTCGCCCTGGAAGTAGCGCAGGGTGGAGAGGACCGGGTTGGGCGCGGTCTTACCCAGAGCGCAGAGAGAGCCGGCGGACACGGTCCAGGCCAGGTCCTTGAGCGTCTCCAGTTGCTCCATCGTCCCGCGACCTTCGGTGAAGTCGGTGAGGATCTCGAACATCCGGTCCGTGCCGATGCGGCAGGGCACGCACTTGCCGCATGACTCGTCCTTGAGGAAGGCCATGAAGTAGCGGGCCACATCGACCATGCAGGCCGACTCGTCCATCACCACCATGCCGCCCGAGCCCATCATCGAGCCGGCCGCCGAAAGAGCCTCGTAATCGACGGGCAGGTCGAATTGCGAGACGGGCACGCAACCACCGGATGGACCGCCGGTCTGCACCGCTTTGATGCTCTTGCCGTCTTGCGCTCCGCCGCCGATGTCGTAGATGATCTCTCGCAGCGTCGTCCCCATCTCCACCTCCACGAGCCCGGTGTTCTTCACGTGGCCGGTGAGGGCGAAGATCTTGGTGCCTTTGCTCTTCTCGGTGCCTTTGGCCGCGAACCAGGGTGCGCCCTTCTGGATGATCTGAGGGACGTTCGCCCACGTCTCGACGTTGTTGAGGCAGGTGGGCTGGTCGAGGTAACCCCGCTCCACGGTGTGGATGTCTTTGGCCCGGGGCTCGCCCACCTCGCCTTGGAGTGAGGCCATGAGCGCGGTTGACTCCCCACACACGAACGCTCCTCCGCCTCGCGCCACCATCACGTCGAAGTCGAAGTCGGAACCGAGGATCCCTTTGCCGAGCAGGCCGCATTCCCGCGCGTCGTCGATGGCACGACGGATATGGGTGACGGCCAGGGGGTATTCGTTGCGTACGTAGACATACCCCTTGCCGGCCCCGATAGCGTAGGCACCGATGAGCATCCCTTCCAGGACGGAATGGGGGTTGCCCTCCAGTACGCTCCGGTCCATGTAGGCCCCGGGGTCGCCTTCGTCGGCGTTGCAGATCACGTAGCGGTCTTGTCCGGTCGCTGCTCGGGCCTGGGCCCATTTCCTGCCTGTCGGGTAACCGCCTCCGCCTCGTCCACGGAGCCCGGAGGCTGCGATCTCTTCGATGACCGCCTCGGGGGTGAGACCGGTCAGTACCTTGGCCAGAGCCGAATAGCCGCCGACCGCGATGTAGTCCTCGATGCTCGTCGGCGAGAGACGACGATTGTCGGCCAGCAGACAACGGTCTTGGGCCGCGTAGAAGGGGATGTCGCTCTCTCGCGTCACGACCTCGCCGCACACTGGATCGGTGTAGAGGAGGTCGGTGATCACCTCACCGGACTTCAAGGTGCGGGCGACGATGTCGGGGACGTCCGCCTCGGTCAGATGACAGTAGAAGACCCCCAGGGGGTCGATGATGACGAGCGGTCCTTGCTCGCAGAAGCCGTGGCAGCCGGTAAGGCGAAGACCGACCTTCTCGGCCAGCCCCTGACGCTCTATCTCTTCGGCCATGGCGGTGGCCACCGGCAGGCACCCGCAGGCTCGGCACGCTGTGCCGGCACACATGGTCACCGTCGTCTCGAAACGCGTACGTTCGCGCTGCAGTGCGTCGCGAAACGATGCCAGCGCAACCGGGTCTTGCAGCCTATGCATCTGCCACCACCTCGGCCAGGGTGGCCTCGACGGTCCGGCTCGGGTCTATGTCGGCCGCGCGCACCGAGTCGAGCAAGGTGCGCAGTCTGGCAGGGGTCATGTGGTCGTGATACTGCCCATCGAGCACGACGACCGGGCCGAGGGCGCAAGCCCCCAGGCAGTTGACCGTCTCCAGCGTGAACGCCATGTCGACAGTCGTATCGCCCGGCCCGACGCCGAGTTGGGCGGTGATCTCGTCGAGCAGCTTCGGGGCTCCGCGGACATGGCAGGCGGTGCCCGTGCAGACCGTCACCACGTGGCGGCCGCGCGGAGTGAGACTCAACGCCTTGTAGAAGTTGGCCAGCCGGAAGACCTCGATCACCGGTACGTCGAACGAATCCGCGACCTTTCTGATCGCATCCTCCGGTAGATAGCCGTACGACTCCTGGATGTCCTGGAGGACTTCCATGATGCCGAAGGGCTCAGTGCTGCGCCCATCAAGGATCGCGTCGAGGCTGCTTCTCTCCATAGCCCTCTCCGGTCTCTCGCCTTCCGGTGCCCGCAGCCCGTACCTCCGAGTCGAGGCCTATCGGCTGCGGCTTGCCGCCACTTCAGGCCACGATCCCGGGCTGCATGTTCCGATCCACGCTCGCCCTTGCCGCCCGACTCTCGCAGGGACCAGTTCGCAGCCTGCGTGATACGGCATACGATTGCCGGACTGTATCAAGAAGCGCGCGCGGTGGCAACCGCCTATATTCACCTTCTTATGCCGCACGGCGAGCAGCTTCCTGTGGTCATCGGGGGGGAGTTATGCGGCAAAATGGCCGGAAACGTTCTGGCAATGCTTGCTGTTTACTGCGACCGGATCAGGCGATCAGAGGCCCGCTCGGGTACTCTACGAGCCCAAGTCGGTGTTCGCCGGCCGGTTGTGTTCACCGCTCATGCGGCATATTTGCCGGTTAAGACCGCCTCCAGCGGCAGCTTTCCTGGTAATATCCGCATCATGAGAGAACGGACCGAAGAGAAACGACTCGCCATCCTGCGGATCCTGCGCGAGGCCGGTGGACCGCTGGGCAGTTCGAAGATCACCGAGCGGCTGTCGGCCATGGGCCAGGACATCAGCGAGAGGACCGTCCGCTTCCACCTGCTCGAGATGGATAGGGCCGGTCTGACCGAGAATCTCGGTCGCAACGGAAGGGCCCTCACCCAGAAGGGTTCCAGCGAGCTCGATAGGGCCGGTGGCTTCGAGAAGGTCGGCATCCTCTCGGCCAGGATCGATCAGATGACCTACAAGATGGATTTCGACCTCGTCGCCAAGGTGGGCACGGTGGTCGTCAACGTCAGCGTCATCCCGAGCGGCGAGCTCGAGCGCTGCATACCGCTGATGACTCAGGTCTTCGAGGCGGGATACGCGATGGGCGAACTGATCGCTCTGCTGCACCCAGGGGAACAGATCGGCCGGATGGCGGTACCGGAGGGAAGTGTGGGGATAGCCACGGTGTGTTCCATCACGGTCAACGGAGTACTGGTGGCGCACGGCATCCCCACGCACTCGCGCTTCGGAGGCTTGCTCGAGCTACGTGACCATAAGCCCGTGCGGTTCGCCGAATTCATCAATTATGATGGGACCACGCTGGATCCCCTCGAGATCTTCATCCGAAGCGTCATGACCGACTACGTCGGGGCGACGCGGAACGGGAACGGTCTCATCGGAGCGAGCTTTCGGGAAGTGCCTGCCGACAGCCGTGACCACGTGCTCGAGCTCGGTCGGCAGATGGACCGGGTCGGTCTGGGCGCGATCCACTCGGTGGGATGGCCCGGGCAACAGTTGTTGGACATCCCTGTCAGTGAGGGTCGCCTGGGGTTCGTCGTCATCGGGGGCCTCAATCCCGTGGCGATCCTGGAGGAGAAGGGTATCCCGGTATACCGCACGGGGGCCCTCGCCGGCTTGATGGACTACTATCGCCTGTTCCATTTCCGCGAGCTTCCGGACCGGGCAGCCGAACTCCGTTAATCTCACCTCCCGCTGACGTTCGCGGGCCTGCAACGGGGCCGCGCACCCGACGCACATCCCACCTTTGCCTCCGGAGCCCCGCGTCCCTTCGCGGAAGAAAAACGATCATCTTTACAAAATGCTTACAAAATGCACGTAATATACCTGCATATTGGGAATAGATTACGGACAAACGGATGACGCGGCCGGCATCGCCGGCAGCGGGTGGGCCCACAGACACGGAGGCCGAGCGTGAGCGACAAGGCTGACAGCGAGAAGAGACCGGGGAGCGTCGGGGCGAAAGGCGAAGGGCGCGAGACCGACCTGGCCATCGTGGAGCACGTCCACGGTCTGGCCCTGCTGGGAGCCCGCCGGGTGGTGCAGGCCCGCAAGCTGCTCAGTGGCGGGCAGAAACTCCGTTTGTTCCCTTCGATGGCGGCGTCGTTGACCAAAGAGGGCAGGCCCGGGTTCCTGCTCCTCTTCGATATCACCCGGACCCTCAGCCTCGACGGCGACATGACCATCTCCGAGATCGCCGACGCGGTGGGCAGGCCGCTCAGTACCGCCTCCCGGTTGGTCGACGGGTTGGAAGCAGCCGGTCTCGTCGGCCGGCACGAGAACCCCGCCGATGGTCGGTCGACGCTGGTGGGCCTGACCGAGACTGGACGCGTGGTCGTGGCCGAGTTACGGCTCGAGGCCGCGGCTCCCTTGGTGGAGAGGCTCACTCGGCTGACGGCCCGCGAACGCAAGACCCTCGAGAGACTCCTCGGCAGGTTGGCCGCACCGGACACGGGCGACGCGCCGGGTCCCAGCGACGTACCGGGCACGGGCGACGCGCCGAGCACTCGGGAGGTCGACCGATGAAACGCTGGGCGATCGTGGGAGTGCTGGCCTTGATCGTGGGGGTGGCGGTGGTGATGGTCGCGCTTCGACCGTTCGCGGACGACGAGACGGCGGCGGTCACATATACGGAGGCGGCCGTGCAGCGGGGCACGGTGACGCAGACGGTCTTCGGCTCGGGCACCGTGCGGCCGCTGGAGCAGTATGAGATACGGGCCGCCATTGGCGGGACGATCACCTCAATGTCGGTCGGAGAGGGCGACACGGTCGAGGCCGGCGATGAACTCTTCCGGATCGACGGGAGGCCGGTCTATGCCCTGGGCGGCGAGTATCCCTTCTACCGGACCCTGGGCGCGGAGGCGGTGCCCGGCCGGGGCACAGGAGATGATGACGACTCCGGTGACGAGGAAGGTGACGACGTCGTGGCCCTGCAGCGACTGCTGGCCGCCGCGGGGTACTACGAGGACGCGATCGACGGCGTCTACGGACCGGGTACGCAGCAGGCGGTGGAGGACTTTCTCGAGGGCAGGGGCGAGGAGGCGACCTCGGTCGTCGGCCCGGACGTCTTCCAGACGGTCGGGGGCACGGCGGCTCCGGGTGCGGGTGGCGCGGCAGACGGCGGGGTCGCGGCAGACGGCGGCGTCGAGGTGCTGCTCGTGGACGTCGCGGTGGGCGACGTGATGGCTCCCGGGCGGACCGTCATGGTGACCGCGGCGGGCGCGACCATGAAGGCCGAGTTGAGCGTCAACGAGCTCGACGTGGCCCTTCTCCGGCCGGGCCAGCGGGTGGAGTTGACGGTGGACGCCCTGGGGGGCGAGGTATTCGCGGGCACCGTCGTCGAGGTGTCACCCGGACTGGTCGTGGGGACGAGCGGCGGGACCTCGGTCGGGTCGGTGGGGAGCGCGGACCCGGCGGCCGGCGGAGCCGCGACCGGGAGCGCCTCGAAGACCGGCGCCGGCACGGGGATCGTGGAATATCCGGTGGAAGTGAGGTTCGACGAGCCGGTCGAAGGTCTCCGGGCGGGCATGAGCGTCGACGCGGAGATCGTGGTCGCCGAAGCGGAAGAAGTCCTGGTCGTGCCGGCGAGCGCGCTGCTCGAGCAAGACGGCGCCGATGTAGTCCTGGTGCCGACGCCCGTGGCGCCCGAGGGCCTGGACGCCGGGGAAGTAACGGCGGGCGCCGTGGCGGGAACTGACGGGGCGGTCGAGTTGCGGGTGGTGGAAGTGACGGTGGGGCTTCGCTCGGGAGCCCTGGTCGAGATCCGGGAGGGGCTGAGCGAAGGGCAGGCGGTCGTGGCGCAGACCATCGTCGCCGACTCCTCCGGCGAGAGCGGTTCCGGCGGCTCGGGCGGGATCTTTCCCGGGGGCATCCCCGGCGGGCGGATGCTGGGAGTGAGGCAGGGGATCGAAGGCCTGGGCGGCGAGAGCGGGGGCGACGGAGGCGGACAGTGAGCGCTCCGGTCATCAGGATGCGGGGCGTGGACAGGGTCTATGGCCGGGGAGATTCCGCGGTCAAGGCGCTCGACGGTATCGAACTCGAAGTGGGGTGGGGGGAATTCGTCGCGATCATGGGTCCGTCCGGTTCGGGCAAGACCACTCTCATGAACATCATCGGCTGTCTGGACCGTCCCAGCCGGGGGTCGTACGAACTCAACGGCACAGACATCTCGTCTCTCTCGGAGGGTCGCCTGGCCGAAGTCCGGCTGCGCGAGACGGGGTTCATCTTCCAAACGTTCAACCTCTTACCGAGGTTGAGTGCGCTCCAGAACGTGGAACTCCCTCTCGTCTACGCCGGGGTGTCGGCCCGCAGGCGTCGGGAGAAAGCCATGGGTCTCCTTGCCACGGTGGGGCTCTCCCACCGGGTGGGGCACCGGCCGGCAGCGATGTCCGGCGGCGAACGCCAGCGCGTGGCGGTGGCCCGCAGCCTGGTGAACGATCCCTCCCTCTTGCTGGCCGACGAACCGACCGGCAACCTCGACTCGCGGTCGGGGGCCGACATCGTGCGACTTCTGGAAGATCTGCACGGGCAGGGGCGGACCATCGTCCTCATCACTCACGAGCGCGAGGTGGCCGACCACGCCGGCAGGACGGTCTTCATCCGCGACGGGAAGGTGTGTGGCACCGAGACGCACGACGGACAGACGCGCGGCACCGAAGCACGTGACGGGCGGGAGCGGTCGTGAGCGCCTGGGAAGCGGTGCGCATGGCTCTGAGCTCGCTGTTCGCGAACAAGGGCCGGTCGGCGCTCACCGTGCTGGGAGTGGTGATCGGGATCATGTCGGTGATCGCCCTCATGGGAGTGGGGCAGGGAGCCCAAGACGCGGTGATGGGTTCGGTCGAGGAACTGGGGAGCAACCTCCTCTATGTGCGGCCCGACGAGGGCGTCGCGGGAGCCGACCCCCTCTCCGACGGGGACGTGACCGCTGTCGCCGCGGTCCCGGGGGTGGCGGCGGTGGCTCCCGAGACTTCGGTCGGCGCCACGGTGACCTACAGGGGTGTGACACTGACGCCGGTGGTGACGGGGACGACGCCGTCCTGGCCTGCGATCAGGAACGCGGGCGTGGCCACCGGTCGCTTCTTCGACGAGGGAGAAGTCGACCAGGCGGCGCGGGTCGCGGTGGTCGGCAGCGGGGTGGCCGCCGACCTGGGAGTCGACGACCTGCTGGGAGAGAAGATCTCCGTGGGTGGCCTGCCGTTCGTCGTGGTGGGCGTCTTGGAGAGTCGCGGCGGCGTGGGCGGCTACAGCCCCGACGACATGGTCCTCATCCCCTCGACGACGGCGCTTATGCGCCTCACCGGCGGAGACGACTATGACGGCATCAGCATCCAGGTGGCTGACGCCGACCTGATGGGGACGACCGAGGCCGAGATCGTCACGCTGTTGCGCGCCCGTCATCACGTCGAGACGGACGCCGAGCCCGACTTCACCATCACGAGCCAGGCCGCGGTCCTCGAGACCGCCGGGTATGTGACCAGCATCCTCACAGCCCTCCTCGCGAGCATCGCCGGGATCAGTCTCCTCGTGGGGGGGATCGGGATCATGAACATCATGCTGGTGAGCGTGACCGAGCGGACGCGGGACATCGGCATCCGCAAAGCGATCGGAGCCCAGCGCCGCGACATCATGGGGCAGTTCCTGATCGAGTCGGTGGTGCTGTCGCTCCTGGGCGGAGTGCTCGGCGTGGTAGCGGGCGTGCTTCTGTCCCGGGTCCTCGGGGGCTTCGTCGGGTTCGAGGCTGTCATCACGATCGAATCGGTGCTGCTCGCCGCGGGCGTAGCGGGAGGGATCGGCGTGTTCTTCGGGGTCTATCCGGCGTGGAAGGCGAGCCGGCAGGACCCCATCGAAGCCCTGAGGTACGAGTAGGAGCGCCGGGCAAGGCGAATGAAGTAGTTACTCACTCCATTTCGTGTGCAGTTCAGAATCAGAACGGTTCACCTGTTGGGACAGATGTGTTTCGCCAGGTGATACAGGCTGCTGTGCCTCATCAGCGTTCTCGTCCGGGTCGCATGAATATGCGGTTTTGCAGGTATAAACAGGGGAGACCGAATCGATGACGAGTTCGAAGCGCTTCAGGAGGATCCCGAAGAACAGAGTCGGCAGGAGGTAGAAAGGGGGATTCTCACGATCATGGTCCAGATGGAGTAGATACTCCAATATATGCGCACCCCGTTGACATTCGGGCTACTGGGGGAATATAGTGGCATGAATGTCGGCGCCGTCGACATATCCGTCGCGTGGGGCGACGGGTAACGGACCAAAGGGGGAGCCCTGTGAAGCGTAAACCCACAATACTGTTGGCCTTCGTCTTCGTACTGGTTCTCGCGGTCGCCATGTTCGCGGTGGCCTGCGGCGACGAGGCCACCACCGACACCACCGCAGCACCCACCGACACCACCGCAGCACCCACCGACACCACCGCAGCACCCACCGACACCACCGCAGCGGCGAGTGGCGATCCGATCAAGATCGGTAGCTCGCTTCCGCTGACCGGTGGCAAGAGCGTCCCGGGCCAGGCGGCTAAGCAAGGGTTCGAAGTCTGGGCCGACATGATCAACGAGACCGGCGGACTCCTCGGACGTCCTGTCGAGCTGATCATCAAGGACGACGCCAGCGATCAGAACACGATCGTGGCCGACTACAACGCTCTCATCTCGCAGGACAAGGTCGATCTCCTGCTGGGGACGTTCTCGTCTCTCCTGACCCTACCTTCGTCGGCCGTGGCTGAGAAGAACAACATGGTCTACATCACGCCCGCCGGCGCTGCACCGGAGATCTACGAGCGTGGATTCACCAAAGTGTTCATGTCCCAGCAGGCGCTCGCTCCTGACGCCGGCAAGACCTGGGCCAACTACATCGCCAACCTGCCCGAAGGCGAACGGCCGAAGACCGCCGCTTATCCGACCATGGACGACCCGTTCACCTCTCCGGTGATCGAGGGCATCAAGACGATCCTCGAAGCCGCCGGTGTCGAGACGGTCTACGAGACCAAGTACCCTGAGGGGACCACCGACTTCGACTCCATCGTCAACGCTATGGTCAGCGCCAAGCCGGACCTGGTCGCCCACGGCGCCATCTTCGACGACGGCGTTGCTCTGGTGCGCGGCCTGCTCAAGGCTGGGTTCACACCCACCTATCTCTTCCAGACCACCGCTCCGACGCAGGGCGACCAGTACTCGGACGGTATCGGCATGGAGAACACGGAGGGTATCTTCTTCCACATGACCTACGCTCCCGAAGCTGCGACCCCCGGCAACGACGAGTTCAAGGCCCGTTTCGCCAAGATGTTCGGTGCCGACACCACTATCTCTGAGGACGTAGCCGACGCCTACGCCGCCGGTCAGTGCCTGGCCGCCGCCGTGGAAGCCGTGGGCAGCCTCGACCAGGACGCGATCGCCGATTGGTTGCACAACAACTCGGTCGAAACGATCCTCGGTACGCTTGCGTGGGATGCCGATGGTCGGCCGCAGGGCGAGATGATGATCGGTCAGTGGCAGAGTGGCGACGTGCAGATCGTTCTGCCGGCGGCTCTCGCCTCCACCGACACCATCGTTCCTGCCTGGCAGCCCGGTAAATAAGGCTGTCGTAACCCGAACCTGGAAGCAGAGAGACCCGTGATATGAGCCTTCTCGTACAAACCGTCATACTCGGCTTGCTGGTGGGCGGAGTCTATGCGCTGCTCGCGTCGGGCCTGACAGTGATCTTTGGAGTAATGCGCATCATCAACATCGCCCATGGCGCGTTGATGCTGTTCGGTGCCTTCATCACCTACACCCTGTGGCGGCATATAGGTCTGGATCCGTTCGCCGGAGTCGTTATCACGATGATCGTGATGTACGGGATCGGTTGGGCTCTGTACTTCGTGACCGTGCGCCCGGTTCGCCGGGCGCCGGTCACCACTTCTGTACTCTTGACCTTCGGGCTCGCCTTCTTCCTCGAAGGGGTCATGGGGTTCATCTGGGGGAACAACGCTGTTGCTTCCCGACCCTCATACGTCGAGAGTTCCTTCCATCTAGGCTCCTTCTACTTTCCCAAAGGACTGCTCTTCGCGTGCCTGCTCGCCATCCTGATCCTGGTCGCGCTGCAGATGGTCTTCTCCAAGACCTGGCTCGGCCGATCGATCCGGGCGAGTGCCTCGAGTGAAGACGCCGCCCGGCTGGTCGGGGTGAACATCCCCATGGTCGCCGCGGTCACCTTCGCGCTCGGCGCCGCGAGCGCAGGCGCTGGGGGAGCCGTGATCAGCATCCTCGGGAGTTTCCTCCCCGGCATGCAGATACTGTGGATCACCCGGATGCTCAGCATCGTGGTGCTCGGCGGTCTGGGGAGCGTACCCGGGGCCGTCATCGCCGCGGTGATATTGGGCGTGGGTGAGTCTCTGGTGGCCACCTACGTCTCGCCGGTCTGGTCGCCGGCCCTTTCCATCGTCCTCATCTTCGTCATCCTGGTGGTCCGACCCCAGGGCTTGTTGGGCACGAAGCTCAGAGAGGACGTGGCCCAATGAAACAGAACGAGACCACTCCCAAGAAGCCGGGCTTCTTCTCGCCGCGGACGATGCGCTATCTGCCTCTGGTCGTCATCGGCCTCCTCATCGCCCTGTTCCCGGTCCTGACCTCAAACGGTTACTACCAGAACATGGTGATCATCTCCTTGGTGATCGCCATCGGCGCGGTGGGGCTGAACATCATCACCGGGTTCAGCGGTTATCCGTCCTTGGCCCAGGGGGCTTTCCTCGGGGTCGGCGCCTATACGGCTGCCATCGGTTCCATCAACGTCGGGGGATCGCCTTTCTTCTGGATCCCGCTCGCCGGCCTGGTCGCCGGGTTCTTCGCGTTCCTGCTCGGCCTGCTCTCGCTGAGGACGAGGGGGTTCTCCTTCGCCATAATCACGGTGTCGTTCCTTATCCTCGTGCGGATCATCGCGCAGAACTGGCCCGGCCTGACCAACGGTCCGGCAGGCCTCACTCTGCCTCTGCCCACATGGGACAGGGACTTCTTGAACTGGCCGTTCCACTTCGCCCTGATCGTGCTTCTGGCCATATCCGTGTACGTCGCCTACCGGATTCGTTCGACCAAGTTCGGAGTGGGTCTGATCGCCATGCGCGAGGACGAGGACAAGGCCGGCGCGGTCGGTATCAACACCCCGATCTACAAGATGGTGGGGTTCATCTGCAGCGCGGTCTTCGTGGGCATGGCCGGGGCCGTATACGGCTACTACCTGACCTTCGTCGACCCGATAGGCATGTTCGGCCTCCTGCTCAGCGTCCAGATAATCCTGGCGGTGCTTCTGGGCGGCAAGAGCACGATCTGGGGTCCCGTGCTGGGTGCGTTCATCATCGAGCCTTTGAACGAGTTCGCCAACAACACACTGGGGGGCGGTAACAGCCGTCTGGTGGTGTTCGGCGGTATCTTGGTGCTCGTGGTGCTCCTCCTGCCTCAAGGGATCATCCCTACCGTGTCCAAGCGGATCACGCTCTACAGAGAGCGCAAGCAGCCGGGCCTGACAGGCTCACGGATCGAACTCTGTGAACGGCCCAAACCGCCGCGGCCCGAGCCGTCGACCGAGATGGTCCTCGAGGTCCGTCACCTGAACAAGCGTTTCGGCGGTCTCCAAGCCGTGGACGACTGTTCCTTCGGTGTGCCCAAGGGCTCGATCACCGCGCTCATCGGTCCGAACGGATCGGGCAAGACCACGGTCTTCAACCTCATCACGGGGATGATGACCGCGGACTCCGGCGAGGTCTACCTCGAGGGCAAGCGGATCGACCATCTGCCACCTTGGGGCCGGGCTCACGCGGGACTGGGCCGCACCTTCCAGATCACCCGGTTGTTCGGGGAGATGACGGTGCTCGAGAATCTGGTCGCACCGCTGCAGGAGTTCACCACCGGGCATCTCAACCACTCCGCGATGAGCGGCGAGGAAGCAGAACGGGCGGTCGAACTGCTGGGATTGGTGGGAATGGCGCGGTACAAGGACCGGCCGGCCGCCACCCTCAGCTACGGTCAGCGGAAACTGGTCGAGTTGGCCCAGGTGCTGGCTCTCGAACCCCGGGTCGTTCTCTTGGACGAACCTGCGGGCGGCATCAACCCCACCCTCATCGAGCGGTTGGGCGAGTTGATCATAGAATTGAACGCCTCGGGCAAGACCTTCCTCATCGTCGAGCACAACATGCCTTTCGTCATGGGCTTGTGCAATCCCATCCGCGTCCTCGCGCGGGGCTCGACCATCTGCGAAGGGTCCCCCGAATACGTGCAGCAGGACCAGTGTGTGCTCGACGCGTATCTGGGCGGCGATTTCGTCCTCGAAGAGAAGGGCGCGAGCGATGCTTGAACTTAGGAATCTGACGGCGGGCTACGGTGGCGGTGCGGTCCTCCGCGGCGTCGACCTCAAGGTCGAGGCCGGGTCGATCGCGTGCATCGTCGGCCCGAACGGCGCCGGGAAGTCGACCGTCTTCAGGGCGGTGAGCGGCCTGCTCGAGATCATGGGCGGCGAGATATTCGTCGATGGTGCCCCGATCCACAACCTCACTCCCGCCGAGATCATCTCGGCGGGAGTGGCGCAGGTGCCGCAGTCCAATGGACTCTTTCCGGCCTTGACCGTGCGGGAGAACGTGCTCATGGGTGGGTATCTCATCCGGCGGCAGCGGGCGCTCGTCAAGAAACGCTACGAGCATGTAGCTGCTCTCTATCCGGTCGTGCGGGAGCGCGCCGGCGACAAGGCGGGCAACCTGTCTGGCGGTCAGCGACGCATGGTCGAGTTCGCTCGGGCTCTGATGCTCGATCCCAAGCTGGTGCTTCTGGACGAGCCGTCGGTGGGATTGGACCCCATCGTGCTCGCGCAAGTTCGCGAAGCCATCCAGACCATGCACGAGGCCGGCAAGACCATCGTGCTGGTCGAGCAGAATGTCCGGTTCGGGTTCAACGTGTCGCTGGAAGGCATCGTCATGGAGAGCGGCCGGGTGTTGATGCAGGCCCCGGCTCAGGAGCTTCTTGCGAATCCCGAGTTGGCCACGCTGTTCTTCGGCGGCGCGATCGACGAGCCGCCGGGTGAGGACGAGGACGAACTGGTATGTAAGGTCTGAATGCACCCGGCGCGGTATGCTGGGATGCTGGCGACAGAATGGACGATACGAGGTGGTGATGAAGCATGTTCTATCCGGTCGAGGTTGATCTGAGCGACAAATCGCGGGTGCAGCAGGCGACCGTGGTACTCAATCCGGCGGAATCCAAACGCCTTCTTGCCAAGACGGTGGCTGGACTCCCAGAGATCAAGAACGCGTACGCCAATGGACGGCTGTCGGTGTCGACCTGCTCGAGCAGCGCCCTCATCCTCGAGGAACTGACCGGCGAGAAGATCCCGCCGCACTGTTATTGCATCGGCATGGTCGCCGACGGCATGCTCACGACCAGCCAGAAGGACGATCGCACAGCGGCCCGTTTCTTCGTCAAGGGCGAGCGGGTCGAGATGGACGCATGGTCGTTCCTCGACTCCTTCGAGAACGGCGACGCCGTCATCAAGGGCGCGAACGCCGTGGACCCGTTCGGGAACGCCGGCGTCTTGGCCAGCAACCCACAGGCCGGTACCGTGGGCGCGCTCATCAGCCTGATCGGCGTCCGAGGGCTGCCCATAATCATGCCCGTGGGTCTCGAGAAGCTGGTGGCCTCGGTGGTCGAGGCGGCCAATGGCTGGGGACAACTCACTCTGTCGCGCAGCATGGGCGAGAAGGTCTGGTTGTATCCCGTCACCAGTGGTCTGGTCGTCACCGAGATCCAGGCTCTGGGGGTGCTGGCAGGAGTCAAGGCCAAGCACGTCGCCAGCGGAGGTATCGGTGGCAGCGAAGGAGCGGTGATACTCCTGCTCGAAGGATACGAGGAGAACATCGAGAAGGCTTGGAACATCCTCGAAGGAGTGAAGGGCGAGGCCCCGATCCCGGTGCCGCGGCACCAGTTCTCCTGCTGAAAGACCGGCTGGTATCCGCCCGGGGGTGACTCAGGGCGGATACCACGGTCGATATCGGAGTCGGTGATCACCGCCTAGGAGGTCCCTGTGGCCCGGACGCACAAGCGCATCCCTGCAGCTGAGCGGCGGCAGAAGGTCGTCGAGGCGACGCTGCGCATCATGGCGTTCGAGGGCATCCAGGGAGCGACCACCGCACGGATAGCGGCTGCGTCGGGAGTCTCTGAAGGGACGCTCTACCGACTCTTCGGCAACAAGACGGGGATACTGCTGGCGACCCTCGACGCGGTGTACAAGCACTTCTTCGAGGTGATCGCTTGCTGCGACGAAGAGGACCCACTCGAGCGGCTGCGCGTGATCGGCAGACGGCACTCGGCGATCATGATCGACTCCAGGAGGGAGCACCACACGAATGCCCTCTTCGCTTTCATCGGGGCTCCGGCGTCGGCCGGTCTGACCCAGGCGGTCGCGGAGAGGCAGCAGAAGGTGCTCGACCTGCTTGCCGGCATCGTCGAGGAAGGCAAATCCGCCGGGAGTATCCCGGAGAACGTCGATCCCTACATGGTGGCGTGGGTCTTCGTGTCGATCTATTGGGCGGAGGATATCTCCTCGCTATTGGGTCTACCCGGGTTCCTGCTGGAGGGGCGTTCGAAGAGGATGGCCGACTGCCTGCTTCGCTGCTTCGTGACCTGCTCCAAGTGCTAGCGTAGCAGGCTCACGAACGCCTCCGTGAGTGACTGGTAGCTGCGGTCGAGCGACTGCGGGATGACGCGGACATCGGCGATGACCGGCATGAAATTGGTGTCACCCGACCAGCGGGGCACCAGGTGCAGGTGGAGATGGTCCTTGATCCCGGCGCCCGCCGCCGAACCCAGGTTGAAGCCCACGTTCAGACCATCGGGGGAGCAGGCCTGCGTCAGCGCCCGCGAACACAGTTGAGCCAGGTCCATCATCTCGTGGAGGGTCACCGCGGGCAGTTCCTCCAAGGAGGCCAGATGGGCGTAAGGTGCGACCATGACGTGCCCGTTGTTGTAGGGGAAGGCGTTCAGAATCACGTATGCGTGGGTCCCTCGGTGGATGATGTAGGCGGCGCGGTCGTCGCCGGAGAGCGGCTTCTCGCAGAAGACGCAGCCCTCGGGCTTGTCCTTCGTGACGTACTCGAGCCGCCACGGGGCCCATAGCCGCTCCATGCCTTCTCCTTTCGTGGCCGGCCATCCGACCGGCGTGGGTATCGGCCGGAAGTCGCCGGTCGTCCGTCGATTGTAGCGCTGATGGCTGTGTTCAGGGAGTCACCGACCCGCCCGATGCGATATCATCGGGGTCCATGTGACCTGAGCGTCGCCCCGTGTCGCGGGGCGGTTTCATAGAGCTACGAGGAGGCCTCTGGTGGGAGCAGGCGAGGTGCGAGTGATGACGGGCGGCGAGCCGGTCGCGGTCCTATCGGATAGATACGAGGGTCCCCCCGCCGATGAGGTGGTGGCCCGCCTGCAGCAGGCCGATATGGACGATGTGAAGGCGGTCGTGTCCTGGCGCGGTGTCGTCCTCGACGGGGACGTCTGCGTGGTCGAGTTGGCGCGGCGCTACCTCAGGCTGATCCAGGAGGAATCGTGTGGCCGTTGCGGACCGTGCCGGATAGGCGTGGACGTCATGCGCGAGATCTTCGAACGTCTGGCCGCCGGCGAGAGCGAGCCTGAGGGGACCGAGACCGCCGTGGAGAAGTTGCGTCGCCTGGCCGAGTCCATCGACGACTCCGCCTGGTGCGGCATAGCCAACACCATCCGCGACCCCATCCTGGCCCTGCTCGAAGTGGGCGAAGAGCATTTCGCCGCGCACGCCGCCGGGCTCACCTGCGAGCCGTTCGATTCCTTCGGGTGGGTCACGGCGCCCTGCCGGTCGACCTGCCCCTCGACGGTGGACTGCGGTGCCTACATCTTCCAGGCGCTGGAGGAGCATCCCCATCTGGGCACGACCATCGTCAAGCGTGACAATCCGCTGCCGGCCATCATCGGGCGGACATGCCCCCATCCTTGTGAAGAGAACTGCACGCTCGCTCAGACCGGGCAGCCCGTCGCCATCAACAACATCAAGCGCTGGTGCGCAGATGTGGCTGAGGACCTGGTCGACGATCGCGGCCCGTCGGGAGACCTGCTCGAGGCTGAGAGACCGCACGAGCTAAGCGAAGCCGCCACGGCGCAGGCCAGCCAGCAACCGGTCGGCGTCTCGGGCAACGGGAGCGGCCCCGCCGGGCGCGAAGGCAAGAAGGTGGCCATCATCGGGGCTGGGCCCGCTGGTCTGTCCGCCGGCTATTTCCTGGCCCGCCGGGGCTATCGTCCGGTGATCTTCGAAGACCTGCCCGTGCCGGGGGGCATGGTGCACGTGGGCATCCCCGAGTATCGCCTGCCTCGGCACGTCATCCGTCGGGAGACGGAGTTGATCGAGCAGGAAGGCGTGGAGATCCGCTACAACACGCGACTGGGGCGCGACGTCATGTTCGACGACCTGGAACGCATGGGCTTCGAGGCCACCTTCGTCGCCATCGGCGCACATCTCGGTCGGCCTCTGGGAATCCCCGGGGAGGACCTTCCCGGTTCCATGGACGCGATCGAGTTCCTTCGGCGAGTCGCCCTCGGCGAAAAAGTGGAGATCGGAGACCGGGTGCTGGTACTGGGCGGCGGCAACTCCGCGATGGACGCCGCCCGCACCTCGGTCCGGCTCGGCGCCAAGCAGGTACGGGTCGTCTATCGCCGGACCCGGGGCGAGATGCCCGCCAACCCCTGGGAGATCGAGGAGGCCGAAGAAGAGGGGGTCGACTTCCTCTATCTGGCAGCCCCCGTGGAATGCGAGGGCGTCGAGGGGGTCAAAGGCCTGGTCTGCCAACAGATGGAACTGGGCGAGCCCGACGAGAGCGGACGCCGCCGGCCTGTCCCCGCCGACATGGCCCCGTTCGTCCTCGAGGCCGACAGCATCATCGCCGCAGTCGGTCAGCAACCGGATTTCGCGCCCTTCAAGACCGACGAGGCGATCAAGCTCAATCGCTGGGGCTACATGGAGGTCGATCCCTACACGCTCATGACCAGCAAGCCCGGAGTCTTCGTGGGCGGCGATGCCGTGAGTGGCGGAGGGACGGTGATCGAGGCTATCAATGCGGGCAAGGTGGTGGCCAAGTACATCGACAGGTACCTGCGCGGGGAGTCCGTGGCCGAGGACATCGAGGACAAGACCAAGCGCTTGGCCGTGTATCTGGGAGCTCAGAAGAGCGTCTACCCGGTGAGCGACACCGTCGACTACGGATGCCGGCAAGCCATGCCGGTGATGCCGGTAGAGGTCCGGAAGCACACCTTCGATGCCGTGGAGTTGGGCTATTCACCGGCCCAGGCTACCGCGGAGGCCGACCGATGCTTGCGGTGTCATCGCCCCATCCTGGTGGCCACCTGACCACTTGGCGGTCACCTAACCACCTGGTGGCCATCTAACCGAGACACGTGGGCGGCACCCCGCTTGAAACGCACGCCGTAATAGGTTATAAGTATCACAGTTGTATCGATACTAGTATCAGTAGAAACTACTGTGGAACCACGTCCACCGGAGGAGCCGGTCTTCGGCGGGCACGTGGCGGCCGATGCTCGATGAGAGTGAGGGGTCATGGCTTTGAAGTACGCGATACTCGGACTGCTCAGTTGGCGCCCGTTCTCGGGCTACGAGATGAAGAAGCTGTTCTCGGAGTCGACCGCCCTCTACTGGTCAGGCAACAGCAACCAGGTGTACCCGGCCCTCGTGGGTCTCCGGAAAGACGGGCTCGTCGTCAGTGAAGTCCGGCAGCAGGGCAACTACCCTCCGGGCAAGGTCTACAGCCTGACCGACGCCGGCAGGGAGGAACTGCGCGAGTGGACGGCGTCGGATCCGACCGTGCCGCAGATACGGAGCCCGTTCCTGACCCAACTGGCCTGGGCCGATCAACTGGACGATGAAACGCTTCGCTCTCTCCTGGACCGATACGAGCACGAGTTGCGCATGCGCATGCTGATTCAGCGCGAGTTGGTCCGGCGAGAACCGGAGGGTCCGGCTCGCTCTCCGAGAGAGACGGCGCTGTGGGCGCTCATAACCGAGCACGATGCTGAGATATTGGAGTGTGAGCTGCGTTGGCTGGGGAAGGTGCGGGAGGCCACGGGGATGGGGGTCGCTTCATGAGCACTCGGACCATCTACAGGTCTGCGGACGGCAGGCGGGCGGTCATGGCCGTATACGATCGACTCCTGGCTGCTTGGCCGGAAACGACCGAACAGATCTACGTCGACACCAGGCATGGCCGGACGTTCGTGCTGGCCGTCGGCGAAGAGACGCGGCCCCCGGTGGTGCTGCTCCACGGTTCGGGCTCGAACGCCCTCTCCTGGGGAGCCGACCTTCCTGCGCTATCCCGTCATTTTCGCGTGGTCGCCGTGGACACCCCGGGCGAGCCGGGGCGCAGCGTCGAGGAGCGTATCCCCTGGAGGGGCGCGGGGGTCGTCGAGTGGCTGGGCGACCTACTGGACGGACTCGGCTGCGAAAGGGCCGCGTTGGTCGGCATCTCACAAGGAGGGTGGCTGGCGCTGCGCTTCGCCACGGCCACGCCTGAGAGGGTCAGCGGCCTCGCGGTCCTGGCTCCGGGCGGGCTCACACCGGTCAGACCGGGGTTCATCCTCAAAGCGGTCCCTCTCAGCATGCTCGGTCGGCGTGGAGCGGAAGCAGTGGTACGCATGACCCTCGACACCGACGATCTGCCGCCCGAGGCGGTCGACTACATGGGACTGATCATGACCCATTTCCGCTCGCGGACCGACGCGCAGCCGATCTTCACCGACGAGGAACTGCGAAGGCTCGACATGCCGGTCCTCGCGCTCACAGGGGATAGGGACCCGATCTTCTCTTCAGCCAAGACGGCGGACCGCCTCGCCCGCCTGCTGCCGCAGGCCGATGTCCGGCTGCTGCCGGGTGTCGGCCACGCCCTGATCGGAGTGGCGTCCGTCCTGGTCCCCTTCTTCCTCGAGGCCTTGGGGGTGGACGGGCTGGGAGGCCTCTCGGCTAGGGTTTGACGTTCACCTTGCGGACCCGTTTCCCGAAGAGGCCCATCCCGCCGCCTTCGCTCACGATTTGGAGGATGCCGGCGGGGTCGGCGACAGTGACTCCCGAGAGCAAGGTCACGCCCCGACCTCCGAACACCTCGGGGACCAGGGGCGTGGAGGCGCCCACGAGGGCTACTTCCCGGCAATCACCGGACACCTCGAGCAGCCGGTCGAGTTCCCCCACGATGAGGGCGGTGGACGTGATGACGGCTATGTCGCAGTCGGGAAGCAGTCCGTACGCCTCTTCCGCCGGCAGCACCTGGTCGGAGCGGGCCGCATTTCGCTCGAATATCGTGAGTCTCCGTGCCTTCTGACGCAAGGGAGACACGAGGGGCCCGAAGAACCCCACCATGCCGACCGTGTCCTCGGGCCGCACCTCCAGGGACTCGAGGATGTCGCCCTCGAGCTGGTCGGCGGTCGGCCGGTTCGCTAGGGCGTTGGCCACGGCGAGGCCCAGCGTGCACTCCACTGTCTCGCTCGATGTCAGATAGGGTAGGGCCTCGGCGGCGATCCTGCCGGCCAGAGGACGAAGGCCCGTGAAGACCGAGCACCCGGCGGATGCATCCTCGTGGAACGTGTAGGCCACTCCCGCGTTGCCGTCGTCGAGGAGTACGGCGGTATATCCGAGGCCGATGCGGACGTCCGCGAGCCTCCGCTGAGAGGCGAGCGACGAGAGGTGGTCCTGCAGTTGGTCGACGATCATGCCCGGATCCTCCGTGGTAGATGATTCAGTCAGTTATATGGAAACTGCATCTAGATAGTAGTACAGTTGGTTCGAGTAGGGAACACTCGGGATGGAGGCGATCATGCCACGAGGAGATGGTACGGGTCCGATGAGCGGGGGCGGCAGGGGCGCGATGGGCGGTCCCCTGGCTGCGGGTCCCGGCGGTTACTGTGTATGCCCGAGTTGCGGCTATCGTGAAGCTCACACGGCGGGCAGCCCCTGCAACAAGAAGAAGTGTCCGAAATGCAAGACGCGCATGACCAGGGAAGGCTGAGGAACGGGGTCGCCTAGTACCAGAGGGTGAGGCCGGTCTGGGGGTCCATCTTGCGGGTCACTGCAGGTCCGGTGAGGGTGGTCAGGAGGATCTCCATGTTGAAGACCAGCGTGTCGTTCCCGAGATGACCGCCGAAGCAGTGGCCCTCTTCGTCGCAGAGGGTGATGTGCACATGGACGATCGGCTCGCCGTTGAGGAGCGACACGTTGCCCAACATGCCCGCCACCTCCAGGCGACGGTCGAGTACTAGGTCGATCCATTCCTGCTTCGGTTGGTCGTAGTAGCGGATCGTCGCCTGAGAGACGGCGCCCACTCCCGAAAGCCACGCCAGGTTGATGCCCTTCGCGCGCACGAAGTCGCCGAGTTCCTTGAGCAGGTCGCTCCCGTACGCGGGCTTGAGGATATGGGCCGGGCCGATGGTCGCCTGAAAGTCGAGCATGGTCTTCCTCTCAGTCATCCCACTTGAACTCGGGGGCGATGTGATGATCCCAGATCTCTTCGGTCGCGTCCTCGAGCGCGCGCTCCTGGTCTGGGGATAGTTCGGTGATCAACGCGGCGGGATCGCTCAACAAGCGCACTTCGAGCTCGGATGCGTCGACGCGTCCATCGTCGTTGATGGTCGCGTTCTTCTCCCGGAACTGATCGGCGAGTTCGCCGAGGTCCATGCCCTCCCGGAACAGGCTGACCCGGTGCTCGGGCCTCGTCTCGGGCCTGAGGTCGACGATGTACTGATACCAGACTATATCCCAGGCGATCGTGAGGAAGACCATGGGCTCTTTTCCGGCGGCCTTGGTCAGGTTGGCCCGGGGTTTTCCCAGGCTGCGTTGCACGTCACGCGTCTTGCCCGTGAAGGGGCTGTCGTTGAAATGGCGTTGGACCGCCCTGACCTCTTCCAGCAGGAACCCGAAGGCAGGCATGGGGCGCTCGAGGTCCTCAGTGAGCCCCGCCGTGGCGTCGATCGCGGGACTCACGGATGCCGAAGCGGCTATTTCGGAGGTGTCCGTGGCCATGTCGGAGTTGCCGGGCGCGACGTCCTCACTCGTGGCAAGGATCGAGGTGGGGCCGTCTGCCGGTGGTTCCCAGGTCTCCGGTGGGGCTTTGTCTGGGACTGACTGCTCTGTCCGGGTGTCCGCGGGGGGCGGGACGATGGTCGGCGCCCTCGGGGGCTCGATATCCGGAGTCGCCTTGTCGGCGGCCAGCATGGTCGGAGCCGGCGCGGGCTTGGTCGAAGTCCCGGCTTCGCCGGCGGAGGCCGCCGTGAGTAAGAACTCGGTCTCCTGGAGGCGCGAGCGGGTCTTCTCCAGCTCTCGTTCCAGCGTCTGAAGTCGGCTCTCGACTGTCGCCGTCTTGTCTATGGACTCCGTGATCACCTCGGCCGCGAACCGCTCGAGTGAGGAGGCCAGGCGTTCAAGGGCGCCCTGCATCTCGCGCTGCAGTCCGATGAGGTCGGTCACCGGTAGGAGCAGTTCCTTGGTCTTGTCGAGGGCGTCCGGGTCCGCGGCGCCGCCGCCGGAGAACTCTTCGGAGTCCGGCAACTCGATGGCGGCGAAGGGGTCTTCAGGGTCGGAAGCCTCGCCGCCGGCCTCGCCGCCGAACGCCGCTCCGGCCGCGCATTCCGGACAGAGGCGGGCGAGACTGCCGTCGGCGAACTCTTGGATCACTATCTCGTCTTCGAGCGCCCCGCCACAGATCTCGCAGCAGTCGTCCGGAGGGAAGACGTCATCAGGAAAAGCCATGGTTCATGCCTCCTTCCCAGGTGCGTTCAACCGTCCTGGGAATGCGGATGATGGTTGGTCACAGTATAGCAGCAGCCTGGTAGAACTCGGGGCTGAGCGGGAGAGAATGTCAGTGAGGACGCGTGCTAGACTCTTGCCGCGTCATGTCGTGTCGGCGTCCGTTTTGGGCGCGTTCGTGGTCGGGTTCAATCTTCGGGTGGACTATCCAGATGATCGATGTCCGTCTCTATGCGAATCTTGTCGAGTACGCGGGGAAGACTCCAGGGCGACTCGCGGGATCGGCCGGGTTCTCGATGGCGGCCCGCGAGGGCCTCACGGTCAGAGACGCGGTGGCGGAGGCGGGCATCCCTCCGGAAAGCGTGCATATCGCCATGGTCAACAACGCGAGGGTGGACTTGGACTCCTCCCTCGAAGACGGCGATCGCCTGAGCTTGTTCCCTGCTGTCTCCGGCGGCTGACGCCGCCGGTCGTATGTCACCCGATCCCACCGGAGGCTGTCGATGCCCGTAGCGAAGAAGATCGCCGAGTCATTCCAGAGGAGCTCGTGGATCAGGAAGATGTTCGAAGAAGGCGCCTGTCTTTCCGAGACCCACGGCTGTGACAACGTCTTCGATTTCAGCATCGGCAACCCCAACTTGACCCCACCCGCCGAGTTCCAGCGCGTCCTCGAGGAACTGGTCTGCGATGGGAAGGTGGGCACGCACGGTTACATGCCCAACGCCGGCTACCGGGAGACGCGCGCCGCGGTGGCCGACTACCTATCCCAGGATCAGGGGGTGCGGATCGGGGCGGACAACGTAGTCATGACCGTCGGTGCCGCCGGGGCGCTCAACGTCATCTTGAAAGCAGTTCTCGATCCGGGAGACGAGGTCGTCGTCCCAAGCCCCTACTTCGTCGAATACGGCGCCTACATAGACAACCACCAGAGCGCGATCAAGCCTGTATCGACCGGCGAGGACTTCGACCTGGACCTTCGGGCCATCGAGAAGGCCATCGGTTCGAAGACCCGAGCCGTCCTCATCAACTCCCCCAACAACCCCACCGGCCGCGTGTACCCCGAGTCCACCATAAGCGCCCTTGGCGAATTGCTGGGCCGGAAGTGTCGGCAGACCGGGCGCATCATCTATCTGGTCTCCGACGAGCCATATCGGCGGATCGTCTACGATGGTCACCGGGTCCCACCGGTGATGGCGGCATACGCCAACACCATCATCGCCAGCAGCTACTCCAAGGAGCTGTCCCTGGCCGGAGAACGGATCGGGTATCTCGCCGTCAACCCCTCGACTCCGCAGGCGGAAGTACTCATGGAGGGGTTGATCATGGCAAACCGTATCCTTGGCTTCGTCAACGCGCCGGCTCTCATGCAGAGGGTCGTGGCGCGGTTGCAGGGAGTGGGAGTGGACATCTCTCCGTATCGACGCAACAGAGACCTTCTCTACACGACTCTGACCGAGGCCGGGTACAGCGTGGTCAAGCCTGAAGGGGCTTTCTATCTCTTCCCCCGGTCGCCGGTCGAGGACGACGTCGCGTTCGTCAAGGAGTTGTTGGGTCATCTGGTCCTGGCCGTACCGGGGAGCGGCTTCGGGAAGCCGGGCTATTTCCGCCTGGCCTACTGCGTGGCTCCACAGGTGGTGGACGGAGCCCTGCCTGTCTTCCGCCGAATCGGAGAGAAGTACTTCGGATGAGAGATCCCGAGTACTTCGGATGAGAGCTCCCGACCGCCTTCCTCGGAAGGACGAGGTCGACGGAGGTCACGTCACGGAGCGTGGCCGCTCCTTGTAGCTCGACTCTTCGATGGAGACCCGATATACGAGGGTCTGAGAGAGTACGTCCTCGTCGAACGGGCGGTCCGCGGCGGCCGGGTCGTACTTGGCCACGATGGCCCGCAGGGCGCTTTCTCGCTCCTCGGGGGACTCGAGCACTTCGGCCTGACCCCAGACCAGGACCGAGGCATACGAGAAGCCGTCGGAGCATGGATCGGCTCCGCGGACGAAAGTGGCCTCGCCGGTCACGGCGATACACACCCACGGGTGGTTCGCCAGCGCCGCTGTCTTGCGGCCGGGTCCCGTGTGGAACAGGATGATGCCACTGCCGGGTCCATCTCCGGGGTCGGGTCGGTGGACGAAGTTCAGGGGGACGACGTAGGGCCGGGGTGAGTCGCCGTGGTCGGATTCTCCGAGTTCGATCAGGCTCAGGTAAGCTGTCGCGGCTGTCGCGAGGACGTTCTCGGCCGGATCGCGGTCTCGCGTCTTCGGGTCCGATGCTGCTGTTTTCAAAGCTCCCTCCTCGCCCTGGTGTCGGCGGCCACCTCGACCGTCGTCGGTGCCACCCACCCTACCGACCTCCGGGACGAACGATACCGCATATAATGGAGCCCGCTCACGTCCCATCTTCGAACGAGGCGCTTACGTGAAGTACATGGTCCTGATCATCGACGGCGCGGCGGACTGGGCCGTGCCCGCGCTCGGCGGGGCGACGGCCCTTCAGGCCGCCCACACCCCTCATCTGGACGGACTGGCACAGGAGGGAACGGTCGGCATGGTCCGCACTGTGCCCGAGGGGATGGAGGCATCCAGCGCGGTGGCCTGCATGAGCGTGATGGGTTTCGACCCCACCCGCTTCTATGCCGGTCGCGGCCCGATCGAGGCGATGGCCATGGGCGTCGATCTGGAGCCGGGCCAAGTCGCCATGCGCTGCAATCTGGTCACGATCGTCGATGGCACCATGGCCAGTTACTCTGCGGGCAACATATCGTCGGAGGAGGCCTCTGCGTTGCTCGACGCGCTGCAGAGCGAACTGGGGGACGAGCGCCTGCGCTTTCACCCCGGTGTAGGGTTCCGCCACATCCTCACGGTGCGCGACGGGGCCGAGTTGGTGGACACCGTCTACACCGCCCCCCACGACATCACCGACACGCCGGTGGCCGGCCGCGGCCCTGTGGGGCCCGGCGCCGGCCTCGCTCAGGACCTCATGGAGAGATCGAAAGAGGTGCTGGCGCGGCACCCGGTCAACGCGGCGCGAGTGGCACGAGGACAGGCGCCCGCGACTCAGATATGGCTCCTCTGGCCGGGGATGCGACCCGGGGCCATGCCCAGTTTCAGCGAGGCGCACGAAGGCCGGACCGCTGCCCTCACCTCGTCTGTCGACCTGTTACGCGGGTTGGCCGTTCAGGGCGGGGTGGACGTGCTTTCCATCGAAGGCGTGACGGACGGCGGCGACAACGACTATGAAGGCCAGATGGCCGGCGCGATCGAAGCGCTGAGCGACCACGACCTGGTGTTCGTGCACGTCGAAGCTCCCGATGAGGCCGCGCACGCGGGCGATATCGAGGGCAAAGTGAGAGCGATCGAACTGGTCGACGGGCTGATGCTGCCGCAGATCCTCGCCCTGCGGGAGACCCGGCCGACCACCGGAGATCCCCCGGCCGGACTGCGACTACTCGTGTTACCGGACCATCCGACGCCTCTGGAGATCAAGACGCACACCTCCGAGCCGGTGCCCTTCCTGTTGTGGGGCCCGGGATTCGAGAGCAACGGCGCGGAGGCCTACAGCGAGACAGAGGCCCGGGCCACGGGCTACGCCGTGGCGCCGGGCCACCTTCTGATGTCGAGACTTCTGTCGGGAGATCTCTAGGAGACGGTCGTTCGCCGTTGGTCGCTGCGGACGGCCAGTGGGTCGCTCGTCCGAATGGGTCAGGCCATCTTCTCGAACTCGTCCTTGCTGGCGCCGCAGTCAGGGCACTCCCAGTCATCGGGCAGGTCTTCGAAGGCGGTTCCTGGAGCGATCCCTTGCGTCGGGTCCCCCTGCTCGGGGTCGTACACGTATCCGCACAGCAGGCACTGCCACTTGTCCATGAGTGCTCCTTTCTCCGAAGGTCCGATCGGAGTCGGCGATGTCGGTCGAGCCTTATTATCTCCACTTCCATCCATATCCAATCAGACGTACGCGGGGCTTGGACTCGGGCACGGTCCGAAGGGTCGAGCGGGTGTCCGCTCGCCTAGGCCGGGGCGGCACCGGTGGGAGGGGGCGGTCCTTGACTTAGACGCCCGCGATTATGTAGGATGAGGCCTTGGGTTATGCCTTTCAAGGCCGTATTGGTGCGAGCGGGGGCACGCGCCGAACGCCTTTGGGTCCTGCCGCTACAGGGCCTGGATCCGAGGTTTATCTCCGAAGTCAATCGCCGTGAGCGCCTAGAAGGAGGCAATGCTGCATGGAATCTGAACCGCGCAAGGAACCGATGCGTCGCTGGAGGAGACTCGCACTCTTCCTGGCCGCTTCGGTGGGCTCTCTTCTGGCTTTCGCGCCTGTCGCGTTGGCCGCCGAGGGCGGCGGAGAAGCAAGTCTGGTCTTGCCCAAGCTCGACCAGGTGGACTTCCACGGGATAACGGGGCAACTGCTTCTCGCGTTGGGCCTCATCATCTGCGCCCTCGGTCTGATCTTCGGTCTCGTCGTCTTCTATCAGGTCCGCAGGCTTCCGACCCACAAGTCGATGCGCGAGATCTCCGAGTTGATCTGGCAGACCTGCAAGACCTACCTCCTGCAGCAAGGCCGCTTTCTGATCATCCTGTGGGTCTTCATCGCCATCGTCATCGGCGTCTACTTCGGGATACTGAGTGACTTCACTGGTGTGAAGGTCCTGGTGATCCTCATCTTCAGCATCATCGGTATCCTCGGCAGCTACGGCGTCGCGTGGTTCGGGATCAGGATCAACACGTACGCCAACTCGCGCACGGCCTTCGCCAGCCTCAGGGGCAAGCCTCACGCCATCCACGCCATCCCGATGCGCTCGGGCATGAGCGTGGGCATGATGCTCATCAGCGTCGAGTTGATCCTCATGTTGATCATCCTCTTGTGGATCCCGCGCGACTACGCGGGCGCCTGCTTCATCGGCTTCGCCATCGGCGAGTCGCTGGGCGCGGCGGCTCTGCGGATCGCCGGCGGTATCTTCACGAAGATCGCCGACATCGGCTCCGACCTGATGAAGATCGTCTTCAACATCAAAGAAGACGATGCCCGCAACCCGGGCGTCATCGCGGACTGCACCGGCGACAATGCCGGCGACTCGGTCGGCCCGAGTGCCGATGGTTTCGAGACCTACGGCGTCACGGGTGTGGCTCTCATCACCTTCATCATCCTTGCCGTCCAGGAGCCGCTCGCACAGGTGTCGCTCCTCGTGTGGATCTTCGCGATGCGCGTGATGATGATCGTCTCGAGCGGCGGGTCGTATTTCTTGAACGCGTGGATCGCCAAGAGGCGCTACAAGAACGCCGACCGCATGAACTTCGAAGGTCCCCTCACCTCGCTGGTGTGGATCACCTCGCTCGTATCGATCGTTCTCACCTTCGTGGTGTCCTATCTGCTCATCGGCGGGGGCACCCAGATCGGAGAACTCCACTCCAACTATTGGTGGATGCTTTCGATCATCATCAGCATGGGTACTCTGGCCGGCGCGCTCATTCCAGAGCTGGTCAAGGTCTTCACCTCGACCAAATCGGCCCATGTCAAAGAGGTCGTGGTCTCGGCCAGGGAAGGCGGCGCGTCGCTGGACATCCTGTCGGGATTCGTGGCCGGGAACTTCAGCGCCTACTACCTCGGCTTCGCCATCATGGTGCTCATGGGTATCGGCTACGCGGTGAGTACGCAGGGTCTGGGTGACATCATGCTCGCCCCGGCGGTGTTCGCCTTCGGTCTGGTGGCCTTCGGCTTCCTGGGAATGGGTCCGGTGACCATCGCCGTGGACTCCTACGGTCCCGTCACCGACAACGCCCAATCGGTCTACGAGTTGTCGACCATAGAGCAGATCCCGAACATCGAAGCCGAGATCAAAGAGGAATTCGGTTTCGATCCGAACTTCGACGTGGCCAAAGACAACCTCGAAGAGAACGACGGAGCCGGGAACACCTTCAAGGCTACGGCCAAGCCCGTCCTGATCGGCACGGCCGTGGTCGGTGCCACCACCCTGATCTTCTCGATCATCATGGCGCTGACCGACGGTCTGGAGAGCAACATCGACAAGCTGTCGCTGTTGTACCCGCCCTTCTTGCTGGGCATCATCATGGGCGGCGCGATGATCTACTGGTTCACCGGTGCCGCCACTCAGGCAGTGACGACGGGTGCCTATCGCGCGGTGGAGTTCATCAAGGCCAACATCAAGCTCGATGGCAGCGTCACCAAAGCCTCGGTGTCGGACAGCAAGAAGGTCGTCGCCATCTGTACCCAGTACGCCCAGAAAGGGATGATCAACATCTTCCTGGCCGTGTTCTTCGGTACTCTGGCCTTCGCCTTCCTGGAGCCGTTCTTCTTCATCGGCTACCTGATCTCTCTGGCGGTGTTCGGTCTGTTCCAGGCCATCTTCATGGCTAACGCCGGAGGCGCCTGGGACAACGCGAAGAAGATCGTCGAAGTGGATCTGAAAGAGAAGGGCACCGACCTGCACGCGGCTGCTGTCGTGGGCGACACGGTCGGCGACCCCTTCAAGGACACCTCCTCGGTGGCTATGAACCCGATCATCAAGTTCACCACCCTGTTCGGCCTGCTCGCGGTGGAACTCGCTGTCTCCATTGTCAACGATCAGGGCAGCCGCACCCTTACATGGATCCTGGCTGCGGTGTTCTTTGTGATCTCGGTGTACTTCATCTTCAGGTCCTTCTACAACATGCGGATCAAGAAGCAGGAGACCGAGGCCTGATCAGACTGTGAGTCACACTCGGCACGGTGCAGTAGAGTGCCGTGGCCACCGAAAGGCTCGAAGCCGCCCGCTACACGCGTGTAGCGGGCGGCTTCTTTTCTGATAGAATCACGCGGTTTCGGCCGTATCACGAACGATCACGGGGTCGTCGCGAAGACCGGCATACCCCACAGGAGTGATACACGTGAGTGCGCCATCTGCGATCAAGCGAGCCCTTCTCGGGCGGCCGTTGGCCACCGAAGAGGAACTGCAGCAGCGCCTGCCCAAGAAGTTCGCCCTTCCCGTCTTCGCCTCAGACGCCATCTCCTCCACCGCGTACGCGACCGAAGAGATCCTGCTCGCGCTCGTTCTGGCGGGCGCGGCGGCGACAAGTCTCTCATTCCCGATCGCCATCGCCGTGGTCGTCCTTCTCGGTTTTGTCGCCCTTTCGTACCAGCAGACCGTCCATGCGTACCCGAACGGAGGGGGTTCGTACGTAGTGACCAAGGAGAACCTCGGCCTGGCTCCGGGTATGGTGGCGGCGGCTTCTCTCCTTGTCGACTACGTGATGACCGTCGCTGTGAGCGTGGCCTCGGGCGTGGCGGCGATTACCACGGCCTTCCCGGTGCTGTACGAAGAACGGGTGATCATCTGCGTCGTGCTCATCATCCTCGTGGCCCTCGCCAACCTCAGGGGGGTCCGCGAGTCGGGGCGCTTCTTCGCCATCCCCACGTTCCTCTTCATCGTCCTCTGCGTGGGTCTCATCGTGGTGGGGGGGATCCGCTGGGCGACGGGGACGCTGGACCAGGTCGCCCCCTCTCCCGCCGGGGCCACCCTGGAAGGGGCGGCGTTGTTGTGGATCGTGCTCCGGGCGTTCTCCGGCGGGTGCTCAGCCATGACGGGCACCGAGGCCATCTCGAACGCGGTCCCGGCCTTCAAACCGCCGGAGAGCAAGAACGCCTCGGTCACCCTGGGGATCATGGCGGCGACCCTCGCCTTCCTCCTCCTCGGGGTGACCGGTCTCTCTCAGATCCTCCACGTCGCGCCGCTCGATGGGACCACCGTGCTCGCCCAGGTCGGCCATGCCGTGTACGGAGGAGGGTTCTTCTACTACGCGCTCCAGGTGGCTACCATGGCCATCCTGATCCTGGCGGCCAACACCAGTTTCACCGGGTTCCCCCGACTCTCGTCGGTGCTGGCCCGCGACGGGCTGATGCCCCGACAGTTCATGAACCGCGGGGACAAGCTGGTCTTCTCCAACGGCATCATCGGGCTGACCGTGGCCGCCATAGCGGTGTTGATAATCTTCAAGGCCGAGACCCACAGCCTGATCCCTCTCTATGCGGTGGGGGTGTTCACCAGCTTCACCCTCTCCCAGACAGGCATGGTCATCCGCTGGTTCAGGCTCCGCTCCCCCGGATGGCGTCACAAGGCGGCAATGAACGGTATCGGGGCGTTGATGACGGGGATCGTCACCTGCGTGGTGGTGGCGACCAAGTTCACCCACGGGGCGTACATCGTGGTGATCGCGGTGCCGATCCTCGTGACCCTCTTCTATCTCGTGAAACGTCACTACGGCCGGGTCGCACAGGCTCTCGAACCCGAGGGGTCGGTCGATCTGGCGGCGCTGGGGGTCGCGGCTCTCGCGCGCCCCAGCACCACGGTGGTGGTGTTTGTGGCTCAAGTGAATGCGCTGACGGCTCGTTCTCTCGCTTTGGCTCGATCCCTTGCTCCCGACGGCGTGCACGTCGTCACCATCAGCAACGACCCCGAGCGGGCCTCCAGACTCCAGGAGACGTGGCAGAGTCTCGATCTCGGTATCCCGTTGGAGGTGGTCGAATCCCCCTATCGGGAGTTCGTGCGTCCCGCCGTCGAGTATGTCCATTCACTCGAGCCGGCACCCGGCCACACCGTGGCGGTGATCATCCCCGAGTTCGTGGTGAAGCACTGGTGGGAGGCTCTGCTCCACAATCAGGATGCGTTCCGACTGAAAGCGGCACTTCACCGCGTTCCCTGGGTGGTGGTCATCAGCATCCCGCTCCATGTGGCCGTGGCGACCGACCGGCGCGGACCGGGTGAAGAGGCGGGCGAAGAGGCGGGCGACACGCCAGCCAGAGGGAGCGACGAGGAGTAGACTGCGTGTCCGAAGCGTCAGTCCCCTGCGGGGTCGATTGTCTGGCGGGTCGATAGAAAAGCGAGTGGAGCGCTCGAAACGAGGGATATCGGGTAGGGGAAGGACATGAACGAGCTCTCTGAAAGATGGGTGGAAGCGGATCTGATAATCACCGGCGCGGGCGAAGTACTGACGTGTCCGGCTGCTGACGCTGGTCCCGGTGGAAAGGCCGACCTCGGGAGGATCACCGAAGGAGCGATCGCGGCCCGCGAAGGTCGCGTTGTGTGGATCGGCAAGGCCTCCCAACTGCGAGAAGAGGTGCGCCCCGTGGCGGGTGCTCAGGTCGTCGAGGCCGAGGGCCGGCTGGTGATGCCGGGGCTCGTCGAATGTCACAGTCATCTGGCGTTCATGGGAGACCGGTCGAGCGAGTTCCAGCTACGGGTCGCTGGGGCCACCTACCAAGAGGTGACGGCGGCGGGCGGGGGCATCATGAGCACCGTGCATGCCACCCGGACGGCCAAGGACGAACTGCTGCGGTCGGTGGCCCACAGACGGTTGGACCTCTTCCTGATGTACGGGGTCACCACGGTGGAGGCCAAGAGCGGGTACGGACTGTCGTTGGAGCAGGAACTCAGGCTGCTGGAACTCTATCGCGAGTTGGATGAAGCACATCCGGTTGACGTGGTGCCTACGCTCCTCGGGATGCACCAGATCCCCGTGGAGTACAGCGATCGGGTCGACGAGTATGTCGGCCTGGTCTCGAAGAAGATGATCCCGGCAGCGGCCAAGCGGAAGTTGGCCCGTTTCTGCGACGCTCTCTGCGAGGAGGGGGCGTTCTCGGTGGAGCAGTCCCGCCGTATGCTTGTGGCCGGTCTGGAGCACGGGCTCCTGCCCAAGCTGCATACCGACCAGATGAGCGCGAGCGGCGGGACTGAGATGGCCGTGGACCTGGGGGCCGTGTCGGTGGATCATCTCGACATGGTGAGCGACAAAGGGATCGCCGCCCTGGCCGCGGCGGCTGAGGCAGCGCGGACGTCCAGCCGAGATCACGGTGGCCCGGGCGCGCGCGCAACGATCGCCGTGCTCCTTCCCGGAGCGACCTTCTTCCTGGGCGAGGGTGGCCAGGCTCCGGCGCGGCGACTTCTCGACGCGGGAGTCCCGGTGGCCCTGAGCACCGATTTCAATCCCGGATCGAGTCCCACCCAGAACCTCTGGCTGATGGCTACGATGGGTTGCTCGGCACTGCGCATGTCGGCGGCGGAGGCCATCAGGGCGATCACCATCGAGGCGGCGGCGGCGGTGGGCCTCGACGACGAAGTGGGTAGTCTCGAGATCGGGAAGAAGGCCGACATCCTCATCCTCGAGCACACGGGTCACGCTCAGATCCCGTATCGCTACGGTATGAACCCTGTCTGGCGGGTGTTCAAGGCGGGCAAGCTGGTGATCAAGCGCGATCAGATAGTGGAGGAGTGGTAGTGCGGCTGGTCGAATGCGTGCCGAACGTCAGCGAAGGAAGGGATACGGCCGTCCTGGGGCGGATCGTGGAGGCTGTGAGCGGTACGCCCGGCGTCGAACTGCTCGACTGGAGCGCCGATCCTGAATACAACCGGGCTGTCTTCACGTACGTGGGTGATCCGGAAGCCGCGGTCGTCGCCACCCAAGCCCTTTGCCTGGAGGCGTTCTCGCGCATCGACATGCGCACGCACCAGGGTGCGCACCCCCGTCTGGGCGCGGTCGACGTGGTCCCGTTCGTCCCGCTGAGAGGCGTCGAGAACGAGGAGGCGGTCGCTCTCGCCAAGCGCCTGGGCAGATGGATCGGAGAGCAGGGTGTCCCCGTCTACTACTACGAAGAGGCGGCGGAGCGGGAGGAGCGACGCTCCATCACCGACGTGCGTCGGGGGGAGTATGAGGGCCTCGAAGCGCGTCTGGGCACGCCCGAAGGGACGCCGGACGCCGGGCCGGCGACCTTCAACGCCCGGTCTGGTGCCTCGATCGTGGGAGTCCGGTTCCCGTTGATCGCCTTCAATATCGATCTGGCCACGGACGACCTCGAGATCGCTCGAAGGATCGCCAAGGCCGTGCGCTCCTCCGGCGGCGGCTATCGGCATGTGCGGGCCATGGGTGTCGCTTTGACAGAGAAAGGCCGGGTCCAGGTAGCCACGGACATCCTTCAGTATGAGAAGACCCCTATCCACAGGGTGCTCGAGACCGTGCGGTCGGAGGCGGCGCGGCACGGCGTGGCGGTGGTGGGCTGCGAACTGGTGGGTCTAGCTCCTCTGGCTGCTTTCGAGGAAGTCGTGCGCCACTATCTGCAGATCCACGACTTCTCCGTCGACCAGGTGGTGGAGAACCGGCTGCTCGGCTAACGGGCCGCGCTCGAGGCGTCTTCCCTCGGGGCAATGTTCTGCCGTGTTCTGCGAGGTCCGTGCGTCGACCCTTGAGAAGTGAGTGGGTGTTCGCTTACACTGGGTCCAGGCCGACCCACACCGCGGGCGAAGGGGGGCACAGCGGAGCGAACACGGGGAACCCACGCAGGTCGAGGCAGGCGATCGTCTTGCGAGATCTCATTGGAATCCGATCAGGGGAGGGTGAGGAAGTGGATCCGGACAAGAACACCGAGGGTATGACGACCGGCGGCGCATCCGTCAGTCGACGGGAGTTTCTGAAACTGGCGGGGATCGCCGGCGCCGTGGTGGGAACAGGCGCGGGATTGGGCGGACTCCTCGCAGGGTGCGGCGAAGAGGCCGCAACCACGACGACGGCTCCGGCAGCCACCACGACGACGGCTCCGGCAGCCACCACGACGACGGCGGCCGCCGGAGTGGAGGAGGGGCGACCGGTCAAACTGGGATGGTCGACTCCTCAGACCGGGGCGCTGGCAGGCTTCGGGGGCCCGAACCGGTACACGCGGGACCGCCTGCTCGACGTGTGGAAGGACGGGATCGTCTGCGGTGACGGCAAGAACCATCAGATCCAGTTGTCGTTCGTGGACAACCAATCCGATTCGAACAGAGCCTCTCAGGTAGTGGCGGACTTCATCCTGAACGAGAGTGTAGACATCGTCCTCGCCAACTCCTCTCCAGACCTGCTCAACCCGGCGGCCGATCAATGCGAGACTCTGGGCGTGCCGGGTATCCTGGTCGATTGCCCGTGGCAACCCTGGTACTTCCGGGCGGATCCGCCCGAGGGCGGATGGAAGTGGAGCGTTCTCATGTTCTGGGGCCTCGAGGACGTCATCGGGACCTTCACTGCCATGTGGGACAAGAACCCGACGAACAAAGTGGTGGGCGGCTTGTGGCCGAACGATCCCGATGGGAACGCATGGAGGGGCGGTTTCACCGACGCGCTGGAGCCGATGGGGTATACGATCGTCGACCCCGGTGCCTTCCCGGTGGGGATGGAAGATTTCACCACCATCATCTCCGAGTTCAAGAGCGGAGGCGTAGAGATCGTGAGCGGCGTGCTGGTGCCGCCCGATTTCGCCAACTTCATGAAGCAGGCCACTCAGCAGGGATTGGAGATCAAGTACGTCAGCGTCGGCAAGGGCCTCCTCTTCCCGGCCTCTATGGCCGCCATGGGCGACGTGGGTCTGGGGGCGACCACCGAGAACTGGTGGCATCGCAAGTTCCCCTTCAAGTCTTCGTTGACCGGCGAGAGCTGCGACGAGATGGCCGCCGACTACGAGAAGACGAGCGGAGAGCAGTGGTGCTCGCCGTTGATGCACTACATCATCGGGGAAGTGACCACCGACGTCCTCAAGCGTACTCCCGACATCGACAGCAAGGACGCCATCATGAAGGCGGTCTTCGAGACGAAGCTCGACACTCTCAACGGACCGATAGACTTCACGCAGCCGGTGGCCGAAGGGACTCAGCGTCCCGTACCCAACGTCTGCAAGACGCCTCAGGCGGGCGGACAGTGGAGGAAGGGCTCGGAATGGCCGTACGAGCTGGTCATCGTCGAGAACGTGAATGCCCCGATGGTGGAGGTCGAGGACACTCCACAGCTGCTTTCTTGAGCATCCTCTGAAGCGACCTCGCGCCCGTCAGGTAGAGTCACGGCTAGCCGGGCGGGCGCGAGGTCCATGGTCGACCTGCCTTCGCGTGGCGGCCACGGCTCTCGATGCTGTAGTAGTAGGGCCAAGACCGGAGCCTTTTGTAACTCCCCAATTACTCAAGCGCCCAATAGGGGTCGTCGTGCACCCGTGCGTGGCATGTCCGCTATTGCCCTGCATTGGTGCGAGAGTGTAGGATATGGAGAAGTGGCGGGACAGGCCACAGAAGCACTACTTAGTAAACGGAGGGTAACAGAAGCATGTCGGAGAAAGAGGAACGCAGGACCGTAAGCCGTCGGGAGTTCTTGAAGATCGCCGGCCTCACCGGGGCGACGATCGGTGCAGGCGCGGGTCTGGGCGGCATACTGGCCGCCTGCGGGGACGACACCACGGCGACGACTACGGCCGGCGAGACGACGACCACGGGGGCTGGGAGCACTGATACCACGGTGAACACCGGTGCGGAAGCCGGCCGTGAGATCAAAGTAGGCTTCGTCGATCCCTTGACCGGGGGCATAGCCGCGTTCGGTATCCCAGGCAAGTACATCACCGAGCGCTGGACCGAGGCCGTCAAGGACGGGCTCGTGTGTGGCGACGGACTGAATCATCCCATCAACATCATCGTGCAGGACAGTCAGTCCGATTCCAACCGGGCGGCTCAAGTCACCGGTGACCTGATCCAGAACGACCAGGTCGACTTCATCATGGCGGCGGCGACTCCGGACACGGTCAGCCCGGTCGCGGACCAGTGCGAAGCCATGGGGACCCCGTGTCTCACTGCCGACTGTCCGATGGAACCCTACTTCTTCGCCCGCGGCGCCTCTCCCGACACCCCGTTCAAGTGGACCTACAACATCTTCTGGGGCATGTGGGAGATCTCGGACAACAGTCTTGACCTCTGGGGGCAAGTCGACACCAACAAGAAGGTCGCCGCGTTGTGGCCGAACAACGCCGACGGCAACGCCTACCGCGACTACTACGGCCCGCTCATGGCCGAGAAGGGCTACACGCTGGTCGACGGCGGAGCCTACAACGAACCCAACGAGGACTTCACCTCGCAGATCAGCCTGTTCAAGAAAGAGGGTTGCGAGATCCTGCAGGGCGTGATGATCCCACCCGACTGGACCAACCTGTGGAAGCAGTGCAAGCAGCAGGGCTGGACGCCCAAGATCGCCGAAGGGATCAAGCCGACCCTGTTCCCGTCGGCCATGGAAGCCATCGGTGAGATCGCCGACGGCCTGTGCGGCCCCATGTGGTTCCATCCCACCTTCCCCTTCAAGTCCTCGCTCACCGGCGAGACCGCGCAGGAGATGTGCGATGACTTCGAAGCCCGCATGGGTATGCAGTGGCAGCAGCCCATCCTGCACTACGTGACCTTCGAGTGGGTGGTCGACGTTCTCAAGCGCACCACGAACGTGGACGACAAAGACGAGATCATGACCCGGGTCAAAGAGACCAACATGCCGATGACCATCGCCGGTCCGATCGACTTCACCGCCCCACTCGCTCCGCGGAGCGCTCACGTGGTGCCCAACCAGGTGGGGACCCCGCTCTACGGCGGTCAGTGGCGCCTGTCGAACGGCGGCCCACATATGTTCGATCTCTACGTCTGCAGCAACGTAGCTGCACCGCAGATCGAGGCCCAGGATACGCTCAAGGCTTTGGCGTAGTCTCCGAGAGTTCGAAGCGGTCCATCCCTGGGTCGCGGCGCGGGATCGACCCGCGCCGCGACCTTGTGGTATAGGATAGACGCGTTTCTCGTGACGAATGGAGGGCTCCATGACCGTATCGAATCTGGCCCAGTCCCTGGGTGACCTGAACGAAGAGGCCGTCATCCAGGGGGTAGAAGAAGCTCTGGCGGCAGGCCAGGCTCCCCTGGGCGTCCTGCAGGAACTCCAGGCCGGTATGACCATCGTGGGCGAGCGCTTCGAAGCGGGGGAGTACTTCCTCTCCGAGCTCATCTATTCGGCCGACATCTTCAAGACGGCGGGGGCTCCTCTGCAGGAGCGGCTGAAGGACCAGGTGCAGGAGACCCACGGCACCCTGGTCTTGGGAACGGTCAAGAACGACATCCACGACTTCGGCAAAGACATCGTGGCCACCGTCATGACCTCCAACGGCATCAAGGTCGTCGACTTGGGCGTGAACGTGGAACACCAAGCCTTCGTCGACGCCATCAAAGAGCACAAGCCCGCCCTGGTGGGCATGAGTTGCCTTCTCACCACCGTGTTTGACGACATGAAGACGGCCATCGAGACCATCAAAGCCGCCGGACTGCGTGACCAGGTCACCGTCCTCATCGGGGGTGGCCCGGTCGACCAGGCCACCGCCGACTACGTGGGGGCCGACATCTACTGCAGGACCGCCCAAGACGGAGTGAGCGCGGCCAAAAAGATCCTGGGGGTGAGCTAGTCATGGTGGACAGGACCACCGAGGAACTCTACGCCCTTCGCGAGAAACGCATCCGCGACGCGGTCGCCCTCAAGGTGCCGGACCGCGTCCCGGTCGTACCCAACGGTCCGGCCTGGCCGGGAAGGGCCATGGGGGTGAAGATCTCCGAGATCGCCACCAACGTCCCGGTGAGCTACCGCACGATCATCGACGCCTACGCGGGCCTGGGGGACATAGACGGCATCCAGAGCCCGGCCTATCACGTGGTCACCCTGAGCATCCAGTGGCTCTCCAAGGTGAAGGTGCCCGGCCGCGACCTCCCCGACGACGAGCTCTGGCAGGTGGACGAGGCGGAATTGATGACCGCTGAAGACTACGACGCCATCCTGGCCGAGGGCTTCGGGCCCTGGCTGGCCCGCTACTACGCCGAACGTCTTCCGGGCGCGACCGAGGAGTTCGAGGCCTTCGCCGCCCATATCCCCGAGGCGCTCGAAGCCTGCCGGGCCCGGGGCATCGTCCCCTTCACGCCGGCGGTGGCCACCGTCCCCTATGAGTACTTCTGCGGCGGGCGAACCATGAAGGAGTTCATGCTCGATCTCTTCCGCAAGGGCGACAAGGTGCAGGCGGCCATGGACGAGGCCCTGCCCGTCTTGATCGAGAACATGCGCGGGGTCATCCGCGGTCTGGGACTCATGGGCTTGTGGATCGGCGGTTGGAGGACGGCGAGCGAATTCCTTGCCCCCCGGCTCTGGGAGCGTTTCGTGTTCCCCTACTTCCAGAAGATGGTGGAGGCGGCCATCGAGGAGGGCGCCATCCCGGTGCTCCACTTCGACGCCAACTGGACCCGGGATCTGGAACGCTTGAAGGAGTTTCCCAAAGGCAAGGTGGTCCTCTCCCTCGACGGCAAGACCGACATCTTCAAAGCCAAAGAGATCCTGGGCGATCACATGTGCATCATGGGCGACGTCCCCCCGAGTCTCTTCAGCCTGGGTACCCCGCAAGAGGTCGGCGACTACTGCAGGCGGCTGATCAGGGAGATCGGCCCGGCCGGGTTCATCCTCTCCTCGGGTTGCGATGTGCCCATCACCGCCAAGTACGAGAACGTCAAGGCGATGGTGGACGCGGTCTCACCCGTCGACTGACGACTCCGCCCCATCGGCGTCGGCCGGTGGGGGCGAACCGGGCCCTCGCCGCGGCCACCAACTCCACCTGCGCAGGAGGACGGTGATCGCCGGCACCAGGGTCGTCCGTACGACGAAGGTGTCGAGGAGAACGCCGAACGCGACGGCAAAACCTATCTGAAGCAGCCCGAGGATACTGGCACTCATCATGCTGGCGAAGGTGCCCGCCATGATGATGCCGGCAGAGGTGATGATGCCCCCGGTCTTGGCCAAGGCGAGTCGGGTACCGGCGCGGGTGCCATGTCGTCCGACCTCCTCCTTGACTCGTCCGATCAGGAAGATGTTGTAGTCCATGCCCAGCGCCACCAGCATGACGAACATGAACATGGGTACCCACCACACGATCCCTGCTGCGCCGAGTATGTCCACAAAGAGCAGGCGGACGACGCCCAGAGTGGCCGTGTATGAGAGCAGTATGGTGAGGATCAGATAGATGGGGGCTACCAGGGCCCGCAGGAGCAGCAGCAGTACCACGAAGATACCCGAGAGCACGAAGACGATCGCTCGGGTCATGTCTCGATTCGAGGCGTCACGAAGGTCCACGAGGACCGCCGAATTGCCTTCGACCACGCCCGAGAACTCGTCGCCGTTCAAGGTCTCTCTGATGGCCTGCACCGTGCTGAGGGCTTCGGGCGTGTAGGGGCCGGTATCGAGGACGACCAGGAGGCGGGTCGCGGTGCCGTCGGCGGACAGGTAGGCGTCGCGCAGCATCTTGAGACCCTCGTTGCTCTTGAGATAGAGATCGGGGAGGAGGATCGCGTCGGGACGGGAGACGAAGGTCGTCTGCAGAGTCTGCAGACCGGTGACGAGATCGTCCAGCAGTCCGAGGGCTTCGGTGTAGACGCCGGGGTCATACCGAGACGCCTGGTCTGCCGTGCCCTGAGCGGCAGCATCGGTGTCGGTCGATCGAGCGAGGGTGGCCAGGGAGGCGAGGGCCTCCACGGCCTTGATGTATCCGGGGTCTTGCGCCACCTCGGGGTAGCTACGGGAGAGCTGGTTGAGATAGCCGTAGAGATCGAGGAGGCCGGCGGCGGCCGTCTGGAACAACTCTTCCGGGGGCACAGCGCCACTCTCCGAGGCCTGCTGCAGGGCCAGTTCGAGCTGGCCGGCGCCTTGTTCGACTGCTTCGGCCTGGACGCCGAGTTGGTCGGCCACGCTCAGCGTCTTCGCGTCGGGCAGAGAACCGGTGAAGCTGCGTACGGCCGTCACGTGTTCGAGTCCGGCGAGTTCATCCTGCAAGCGCTGCATGTGGGCCAGACCGGCGGGAGTATCGTAGCCGTCCTGGTCGATGGCCACCACGTTGAGAGGCTGCATGGTGCCGGGGCCCACGTGGGCCGCCAGCACGTCGAAACCCTGACGGGCTTCGTTGCTCTCGCTGAGGTCGCCCAGGAGGTCGAAGTCGCGGGCGAGCCCGTTACCGTAGATCGCCAAGGGCACGAGCACGATGACAGGGACGAGGAGGGCGATGACCGGTCGCTTGACCACCTTCCCCGCCCAGGAATGCCAGACCCCCGCTTCCTTCATGTGCTGAGCCTTGCGGGGCCAGAAAGCGTGGTCTCCCAAGACGGCCAGCATGGCCGGGGTGAGCGTGAGGCCGGCCAGCAGCGCGATCGCCACGCCGATGGCGATGCTGGGGCCGCTGGTGTTGTACAGACCCAGTTCGGCGGCCGTCATCGTGGCCAAGCCGACGATGACCGTCCCCGCGCTCGAGGCGATGGTCTCTCCGACCGCCCGTACGGTCCGCTTCACCGCCGGGCCCGAGGTGGGGGAGTCGGCTTTCTCCTCCCTGAACCTGCTTATGAGGAAGAGGCAGTAGTCGGTCCCCGCCCCGAAAAGCACCACGATCAAGAACACGTTGGTGTACATGGAGATCGTCATGGCGTGAGCACCGAGGTAAGCCACCACTCCTCGGGATATGAGATATGCGAGACCGATGGTGATGAGAGGGATGAGAGGGCTAACCGGCGATCGGTAGATCACGAGCAGGATGACCACGACCAGGACGATGGTGATCCAGGTGGTCGAATCCACGCTCCCCTTTGAGCTGCTCCCGTAGGCGCCCAGGATGGGGCCGTCTCCCGTCATGTAGGTGGCCACCCCGGCGGGCGCCGTCAGCGCGAGTCGCTCGTCGATAGCGTTCATCGCCTCTTGGGTGGTCGGTTCCGTGCCCACCGCGCCGAAGCGGACGAAGATGAGGGCGACCTGCCGATCCTCGCTGGTCAACCCGGCCTTGGTCTGCTCATCCCCGAGCGTTGGCGACCAGACTTCGTCGACGGCGACAGGAGCTTCCGGTCCGCTCAGCCAATCGGTGAGGTCGGCCACGAAGTCGGCGGGCGCACCCTCGTCGACCCGCGCCCCTTGACCGGCGTCGACCACCAGCACGGCGCTCGAGGGCGAGATCCGATCGGGGAAGTACTCCTTGACCGTCTCGCTTGCGTCCAGGCTGGGGGCGGTGGCGGGCAGGAACGCCCTCTGATCGCTGACCGCGACATCGTCGATATTGGGCGCGACGAGCGTGAGCGCCACGGCTATCACCACCCAGGCGGCGACGATGGGCCAGCGGAAGCGGGAGGCGAACGAGCCCAGTCTTGAGAACACGGTCTGCTCAGAGCTCCGGGGTCATGGCCGGAAGCCTACGGCCGCGGTATCTGCTTGCGCCGCTTGTAGGTCTTCGCCAGCTCCAGGAAGATCCCCACGTCCCGATCAAGATCGCTGTGCGTCCCGTCGAAGTAGAAGACTCGGATAGGGATGCCGTCGTGGTCTTTGCTGACCCGCGGATAGATGGCTTCGGTGACGATGCCGTTCATGCACGTGAAGGGGCTGATATCGACGATGCCGTCGGCTCCCTGGTTGTAGAGATAGATTGCTCCGCCGGTCGAGAGCACCATCTCGCCCAGGGCACCCGCCTGAGGAAGGTAGGGCGCGGCGTATTCGAGGACCTCGGCGACGTGAGGCTCGGGGTGATGAGCGAAGACATCGTGGAAGTCTTCCATGAGGGCCTCTTCGTCCGCGTGCATGATCCGGGCGGTGATGAACGTCTTCACCCAATCTTTGCTGAACCTGCGCTTCTCCTCGCGCAACCGGCGGAAGGCCTCCTGGTTCGTGTACCACACCCACTCGCCCACGCCCGCCAGCCAGCACTCGCCGCCCTGAGCTTCGATATGGCGGATCAGTTCGTTGTTGGCGAACGTGTTCAGGCGGCAGAAGATCTCGCCCACGACCCCAATCAGAGGACGCTCCTCCTCCCTGACCGGGATGGCGAGAAATGAAGATCTCACCCGCTTCAGGCCCTCTTTGAGCTCGGCCATGCGTTCCTTGTTGCTGATGCCCTGCCTGGCCGTGATCTCGCTCATGAGGTCGAGGTTCTCGAGGTAGACACGGTCGGTCTCGCCGGGGGCCACCTCGTACGGGCGCGTTTTGAGCAGCAGCTTCAGCAGGATGTCTTGGATGAGGACGGCACGCCAGGCCGTGCGTATGAGTTCCCGGGCCTGATCGCCGATCCCCGCGTAGCCGTCGGCGGACGTGAACGCCAGGATGGCTACGTCCTCGTAACCCTGGTCGTCGAGAATGCGCCGGAGCAGTGCCCAGTACTGGCCGAAGCGGCAGGGGCCGTTGGCGGTGGGAAGGAGGAAGGCGGTCTTCTTGGGGTCTACACCTTCGTCCTGGATGAGCTTCATATAGTCGCCGAGAACGATGCGCTGGGGGTAGCACTCGTCGCCAGAGGTGTACTTGCCGCCCAACTCCAGCGTACGGGCGTCTTCCTCCGGAGTGACTCGGGCGTCGAGACCGATCGAGCGGAACGCCGCCGCCAGCATCCGTGACCCCCCGTAGGGCATCCGGCACAGCCACATCACTCGGTCATGGATGTCGATGTGCTGCTTGCTGACCGGACTCGACACCGGCGCGTGGGCCGCGACCGGCTTCGGCATGGTGTCCAGGACCCGTTCGGCCTGCTCCTTACTACCCTTCCCGTTGCCACTCCTGGTGATGGTCTCGGTGCCCACCTAGCTCTCCCTCACCGGTTGTTTCGCTCGCTCCTCGCGGACCCACCAGCGCAAGAACCCCTTACTGTCCAGGTAGGCTTCGCAGCGGGTCATGGCCCCGGCGTCGTTGGTGTGTTCGTCGAACTGTAGAACGAGGAACGGGTCGGGCGACGCGGGCCCGATGAAGTGCTTGACGTACGAATCGGGGCCACACTTGAAGTTGGTCATGTAGATGATGTGCAGGTTCGGATGCTCCGCCACCACCCGGGCGGCCTGAAGGATCTTCCTGCCGTAGTTCCAGAACATGTTGGGAGTGACGTCCCGAGTCTCCCTACCCCACAGGGAGAGAAAATCGATCGGGATGATGTTGACCCCGTAGTAGCGTCGAAGCTTGGCGGGGATGTCCATGTTCACGCCGGGATCGTAGATGTTGTAGGGTCGTCCGATGAGGACGATCCCCAGTTCATCGTGCTCTTCCAGGGTGGAGAGGGCGTCGGTCCCCGCGATCAAGAGGCGACCGCGGAACTCCGCCTGGGCTTCGTAGGCGTCGGCGAGAGCGGCATCGACCGTCCGGGCCGGGACGCCGAATGGCTTCATCGCCGCTCGCAGGGTCTCGCGGAGGAACTCGCGGCCCCGGCGGAAGTGGATCGTCGGCGCGAAGAACCGGTCGCTGTGAGCTTCGAAGGTCGGCGCCAGCCGGATGACGTGGGGGAGGGTCTGGCCCCACGGGCAGGCATGTGACTCGATCTCCGGGTGGTCGGTCTCCTCGTTCAGCTGGTTGGGGATGAAGATGTGATCGGCACCGGCCTCCAACAATTCAGCCACGTGCCCATGGGCTACCCGAATGGGGAAGCAGGGCTCGGCGACGGCGCTCTCGATGCCCTTCTCGCGGATCCTCTTGTCGGTCTCTCGCGAGAGCATCACGTCGAAATCACAGGCTTTGAAGAACGTCGCCCAGAAGGGCAGACGGTCGTAGGTGTACATCGTGCGGGGGATGCCCATGACGCCCCGGGGGGCATCGGAGCCGCTTCGCAGCAAGGCGGATGTATCCTCGGTCTCCGCCACGTACGAGTAGAGAAGTGCGTCCCGGAAGCTGACGAGATCGCGGATGATCGGCTCCTTGTCGACCTTGGCTCGCTTTCTGTAGCGGTCGGAACACTTGTCGCCCCAGTAGGTCTTCTCGTCGCCGATGGTGAATTGGCGGATGTCGCACTCGTTACTGCAACCTTTGCAGGTGAACTCGCGGACGGAGTAATCGACTTGTTCGATGTCCCAGCCGCGGAAGCGGGAGGGAGCCTGGGTGGCGGCCATCTTCTCCCGGGCGAGAAGAGCCGCTCCGATGGCGCCCACCACCCCGTTGTGCGGGGGCACGATGATGTCCTTGTCCAAGATCATGCTGAAGGCGGCCGCCACCGCGTCGTTGTAGGCCGTGCCCCCCTGGAAATAGATGGTGTCGCCGACATGGCGCCGGCCCACGAGACGGTTGAGATAGTTGTAGGCGATGGAATACGCCAGCCCCGCGACGAGGTCCTTCTTGTGGGCACCTCGTTGCTGGTACGAGTTGACGTCACGCTCCATGAAGACCGTGCACCTCTCGCCCAGACGGACGGGCGCGGTGGACGACAAGGCCAACTCGGCGAATTCACCGATGATGCTGATCCCCAGCTTCTCGGCCTGTTCCTCCAGGAAAGAGCCGGTACCGGCCGCGCAGGCTTCGTTCATGGCGAAATCGACCACGACCCCATCCTGTAGGCTGATGAACTTGGAGTCCTGCCCGCCGATCTCGAAGATCGTGTCGGGCACCCGGTCGATGAGCTTGCCGCCGATGAAAGCCGCCCCGGTCTTGTGAGCGGTGATCTCGTCATTGATGGTGTCGGCGCCGATGAGTTCACCGATGAGCTCCCGCCCCGAGCCGGTGGTGGCTACTCCCAGGATGTCGAGGCGGGGTCCCATCTCGTTCCAGATCTCGGCAAGGCCCTTGTTGACGACCTCGACCGGGCGGCCGTCGGTCTTGACGTAGATCTCCTTGACCATCTCGCCGTTCTGGTCGAGAACGACCAGGTTGGTGGATACCGAACCTACGTCGACCCCCAGGTACGCTCCGATCGTGCCTTCGGGCGGGAACTCGTAGGGCTTCACCCGGTCACGAAGGAGGATGACCCGGTCCATGGAGAGTGCATCGCTGGTCTCGAACGTCGCCGACTGCCGGAGGTCCAGGAGTGACTCGTCGAGAGCGAGAGAGTCCGGTCCGGCCTGTCCATCCGCGGCGGTGAGGGCGCTGCCGATGGCTCCCATCCACGCGTAGTACGCGGGGATGATGAGCTGCTCCTCGTCCATCTCGAACGTGTCGCGCATGGCGGTGACGGCCCCCATGTTGGCTGCCACTCCGCCGATGAAGGCTACGCGGTCTCCGACGGCCTTGCCCTTGGTGATGGTCCCCCGGTAGTTCCGTACTACCGCGTTGCACAGACCCTTCAGTACCTCGGGCGGTCGATAGCCCTTCTGTTGGGCATGGATCATATCCGACTTGGCGAAGACCGAGCAACGGCCAGCGATGGATGCGGCTTTGCCGGCTCCACCGACGATGTCCCCGACGTCCTCGATGTCATAGAGCAGGCGGTTGGCCTGTTGGTCCATGAACGAGCCCGTCCCTGCGGCGCAGTCTCCATTGGTGCCGTAGTCGGCGATCCCCACACGGCCCGTGACTTCGTCGGTCTCGAGCTGGATGAACTTCGAAGTCTCGCCGCCCATCTCGAAAACATTGGTGACATCGGGATGGAGGGTCCCGACGGCCCGGGCGATGGCCTTGAACTCGTTCTCGTACGGGAGATCGAGGGCCGTGCTCACCAGCCGGCCGCCCGTGCCGGTCACGCCCACCGCCGTGACGTAGCCCTCCGGCAGCGCAGCCAGGACCTGTCTCAGCAGCTCACGGGCGGCTTCGGCGGGGCTGCCGTTGATGCGGCGATACGCGGTGGCGAGGACCGGTGGCGAAGCAGGATCGGGTAGCACACGCCCTTCGACCGCAGGCTGATGGAAGATACCGGACCTTTCGGCTACGTCTCGAAAGAGCTGTAGGTCGTCAGATCCCCCCACGACAGCGATCTTCACGCTGATGCAACCGATATCGATGCCAAGAGTCCCCATCGTCCGCGCACAGCCTCCGGTCCGGGCGGTCTTGCTCCCCCACCGCCGGGCAGAGCCGATCGGCTGGTCATCCCCAGCCCACTTGTTGGGGAAAGCTGCAACGGGGGTAAGCTCGCCTCGGCTGGGAGCGGAGAACCATCCAGCCTGCGGCTTGGCCGCCTGTTTGTCCTTGATCGTGCAGCCCCGATAGATTACCACGTCGTCCGGCCGCTACGGCCGCGTGATGCGGCCTTCAGGAGCGGACGGAAGGGGTCGCTCAGACGAAGAAGACGAGGGTCACCACAGCGAATATGGGTCCGAGGATCGCGACCGAGTAGCCCAGGTATCCGAGGAAGGACGGCATTCTCAACCCCGAGTGCTCGGCGATGGCCCGCACCGTGAGGTTCGGCGCGTTGCCGATGTAGGTCAGAGCACCCATCATGACCGCTCCGCAGGAGATGGCCGTGAGGAATTGGGCAGGCGTGAACGCTAGTCCAGCAACGGCTTGGGTCGACGCCAGGGCGCCCACCGTGGCGGCCCCCACCTGACCCTGAGCGGTGGCGGTGAACGCGAGGTAGGTCGGGGCGTTGTCGAGGAAGGCCGACAGTCCGCCGGTGGCCCAGAAGTACTGCCAGGGCTGAGAAAGGCCTATCGACGCGCCTCGCGCCTGCAGGAGGGCGAGTGCGGGGATCATGGTGGCGAAGATCCCGGCGAAGAGGACCGCCACCTCGATCATGGGTGCCCAGCTGAAATGGTTGGCGGCGCGGGGACCGCGGGGACCGAGGCGGACCGACAGTACTGTCAGGACGACGAGCAGTACGTCGCGAAGGAAGGGGAAGTGGATCGCCTCGCCTGCGTGCGCGAGCGGTCCGGATATCAGCACAGCGGCGATCACCAACGCGAAGAAGACGAGGTTGAGCTTGCCCACGAGGCGCATCGGGACATAGTCTTGGACGTCCCAGCGCTTCGCTTCGGCCGGCTCCTTCCGGTAGTAGTAGAGATCGAGAACGAAATAGAGGGCCAGGGTGAGCCCGGCGGAGAGGAGCCACTGGGGCCACAGGCGGAGGGGCCAGGTGAAGGGGACTCCGCGCAGGAAGCCGAGGAAGAGCGGAGGATCGCCCAGTGGCGTCAGCATGCCGCCGATGTTGCAGACAGCGAATATGAAGAATACCGCCGTATGCCGGGTATGGGTGCGCTCTGAGTTGGCCCTCAGCAACGGGCGGATCAGGAGCATCGAAGCCCCCATCGTCCCGATGAAACTCGCCAGAAGGGCGCCGCCGGCGAGGAAGGCCAGGTTGGTGCGGGGGGTGGCGAGTAGGTTGCCGGTGAGATAGATGCCGCCGGAGATCGTGAACAGAGCGAGCAGAAGGACGATGAAGGAGACGTATTCCTCACCGGTTGTGGCTGCCACCTCCAGGCCCAAGTGGCCGAACCTGACCAGCAGATACACGAGGGTGGGGATGCCGAGGACAGCGGAGACGATCGCCTTGTTCCGGTTGCGATGGAACCAGCGGCTCGCCACGAGCGGGAGGACGGCTATGGCCACGAGCATGCACGCAAAAGGCGCGATGGTCCAGTAGTGGAGTTGGTTACCGAGTTCGATGTTCATGCAGTCTTATCCGGGTCGGTTTGGACAGGGAGGCTCGGAGCCCGGTCCGGCGACCGGACTCCGAGCGGCCACCCCGCGACGAGTCAGGCGAAGGGGGACTCGGGTGTCAGCGGGCGGCCGGAGACAGACACGCGGCGAGACGTGGGCCAGAACGGCACTATCGGCCCTAGGGACACCCGGCTAGCCGATCGCCGTCTGGCCGGTCTCGCCGGTCCGGATCCGGACGCAATCCTCAAGATCCATCACGAAGATCTTGCCATCGCCGATGTTGCCGGTCCGAGCGGCACCCACGATGGCCTCGATGGTCGGAGCGACGAACTCGTCGTTGACCCCGATCTCCAGCTTGACCTTTCTGAGAAGGTTCCCCGGCTCGACATGACTACGGTAGATCTCGGCGACGCCTTTCTGGCGGCCTCGTCCCATCACGTCGGACACGGTCATGAGGTTGATCTCAGCCTCCGTGAGTGCGTCGACCACGTCGTCGAGGCGGTCCGGCTGGATGATGGCCACGATGTACTTCATGCGCTTGAGTCTCCTTCCGACCTGAGCCTTGACACGTCGGCTCTCCACTGGGTACGCGACAAAGCGTACATCAAACCGAACCGGGGCGTGCCTGCGTATCTTCACCGTCGACGGGCCTGTCACTACAAAAGGATCCTAGTTCACATGCCTCAGTGCGGGCATGGTCCGAAGGGCTAGATTGGACAGGCTCTCTCTTGTACACATACACGAAATGCGTTCAGAAGGATCTGCAACCAGCCTGGGAAATAGAGCCCGCATTGGAGCGTGGACCGGCTCTCTGTTGGCCGAATGGCCAAGAGACGGTTCCCAGTGATATCCTGTGTCCAGCCATGCCTGTGACAGTAGAACAGATACTCGCACTCGATGTGCTCAAGGATGCCCGGCTCTTGGCGGGGGCGGAAGGACTCGACCGCAAGGTGACGTCGGTCACCGTGGGCGAGGTGCCCGATATCGCGGACTGGCTGTCTGGGGGCGAGTTGGTCCTCTCCACGATGTTCGCCGTCAAAGGTGACCTGGAGCGGCAGCGGGAGTTCTGTCGGAGAGTGATGCTCGCCGGAGCTGCGGCCCTTTTCGTCAAGACCACTCGCTTCGTGGAGGGTCTTCCCCCGGATGTGATCGAACTAGCCGAAAAGCGCAACTTCCCCATCGTCGAGGTGGCCCAGGGATTGCGTTGGACGCGGCTCATGCAGGACGCCACCGAAGTGATCATCAACCGTCAGGCGTCCCAGCTCGAACAATCGCAGTCAATCCACCGGAATCTCCTGGGCGTGGTGATCAGGGGCGGTGGATGGCAGGAACTCGCCGCCGAAGCCTGTCGCTTGATGGAATGTCCGGTCGTCATCCTCGATGTGTCTCTCGAGATCCTCGCGGCGTCGGAGGGCTTGCCGTTGCCGCTCGTGGAGTTGGAGACCGCGATCGGCCGGCCGGAGATGAGAGAGCGGATCGCGGCCTTGGGCCGGATCCAGCGGCTCTTCCGACTCGAAGAGGAGGGGGTACCCTCCATGTTCGCCCTTCCTATCGTGGCCAGCCACGCCAGGCTGGGCTACGTCTGCGCCCTCACCGAAGCGGCGGAACTCACGTCGATGGAGATGCTCATACTAGAGCATTCGGCTACGATCGCCGCCTTGGAGATGGCCCAAGACCGGGTACGTTTCGAGACGGAGGTCCGGTTGAAGGGCGACTTCGTCGACGACGTGATCAGCGGGAACGAACGAGTGGGTCCTTCACTGTTGCGGCGCGGTACCTTTCTCGGGTGCGACCTCACCCAGGGAGCGACGATACTGCTTCTCGGAGTCGACGAGTTCGACGGTTCGCTCGCTCAGCCGGGAGTCGACCAGGAGGAGTTGGATCGACACATCGAGCGGTTCTTTGCGCACTGCACGCGCTTCATCTCGAGTTCGGAGCCTTCGTCGCTGGTGAGTCTGAAGTCGGGGCACGTGGTGGTCTTCGTATGCGGCAAGACGGCCCAGGACCGGGTGGCTCTCGAGAGGTTGGCCGCCACGCTCCAGGGCTTCGGCGAGGAGGAGGGCCTTACCGTCTCGGTGGGTATCGGTGCCTTCGTGCCTGCCTCCAACCAGATGGACCGGGGCTACAAAGAAGCTCTGGTGGCGCTGAAGGTGGGACGGACACTTCACGGCCCAGGCGGATCGCTGCATTTCGGCGATGTCGGTACGTATCGGCTGCTGCTGCAGATCTGGGAGAAGGAACCCGAGGACATCCGAGCCCTGTACGAAGAGACCATCGGACCGGTCGATCGGTACGACGAGGCGAACGGTACGCAACTCACCAACACTCTTGTGGTCTTCTTCAGGAACAACGAAAGCCTGACGAAGACGGCAGCTGAGCTCTATGCACACCGCCACACGGTCCGCTACCGCCTGGAGAAGATCGCCGACATCTGCGGGCTCAGCGTGTTCCAGACGGAGCACAAAGAGCGGCTTGGGCTGGGTCTCAAGGCGAAGAGCCTGCTCGCGGGCTGATCGCACATACTCCATTAGTACAACAGAACCGCCAAACCATTGGACGGTTGTCGCTTCACTTCACCCCCGGGGTCGGCTGTAATCTAGCTGACATATGCGGGGTGAAGGGCTCCGCAGTTGACGCCAGACCGGCGATCTGGTGGAGGAGTGTGACATGACTGAGACCATCAACTCGGGCGATACCGCCTGGATGATCGTCAGCACCGCGTTGGTGATGTTGATGACTCCAGGGCTGGCCTTCTTCTATGGAGGTCTGGTCCGGCGAAAGAACGTCCTGTCGATCATGATGCAGTGCTTCATGCTCATCGGGGTCATCAGCGTGCAATGGGTACTTTTCGGCTACAGTCTCGCCTTCGGTCCCGATCATGGGGGAGTGATTGGCGGGCTGAGCTGGGCGGGCCTCAACGGGGTCGGCCTCGAGGCCAACCCGGACTATGCCGCCACCATCCCCCATCAGCTCTTCATGGTCTTCCAGATGATGTTCGCGGTCATCACCCCGGCCTTGATCATCGGGGCGTTCGCCGAACGGATGAAGTTCAGCGCTTTCCTGGTGTTCTCGATCCTGTGGACCACGATCGTCTACGATCCGATGGCTCACTGGATATGGGGCGTCGGCGGCTTCCTGCGCGAGTACGGCGCACTCGACTTCGCGGGCGGCACCGTTGTCCACATCAACGCGGGTATGGCTGCCTTGGCGGCGGCGCTTGTGATCGGCAAGCGCAGGGGCTATCCCGAAGTCTCACCTCCGCACAACCTGCCCTTCGCGATCCTTGGCGCCGCTCTTCTCTGGTTCGGATGGTTCGGGTTCAATGCCGGTAGCGCTCTGTCGGCCAACGGGCTGTCTGTGTCGGCATTCGTCGCCACCCATATGGCGGCCGCAGCCGCCGCCGTCGCGTGGGCCGTCCTCGAATGGATCACACGTAAGCGACCCACCGCTCTGGGGCTCATCTCGGGGGTGGTCGCCGGTCTGGTGGCGGTCACGCCGGCAGCCGGTTTCGTCACTCCGCTGGGAGCCATGGCCATCGGGGCCTTGGCCGGACTCGTCTGTTATGTCGCGGTCGTGGTGGTCAAGCGGAAGCTGGGCTACGACGATTCGCTCGATGCCTTCGGCGTGCATGGCGTGGGAGGCATGGTCGGGGCGCTGCTCACCGGTCTTTGGGCCACCACCGTCGTCAACCCGGCAGCGGCCGATGGTCTCTTCCATGGCAACTCCAAGCAGTTGCTCCTCCAGTTCGTCGCCCTGATCGGTTGTGCCGCCTACTCGTTCGTCCTCTCGTTCGGACTGCTCAAGCTGGTCGACAAGTTCATCGGCCTGCGCGTGGAGAGCGAGAAGGAGAACATCGGCCTCGACCTCACCCAGCACAGCGAGTCAGCATACACGGTCGTCGGTTGATCCCGGAGTACCGAGGAGGACGAGGATGAAATACGTAGTCGCGATCATCCAGCCAGATAGATTGGACGACGTGATAGCCGCTCTCGGCGAGGAGGAGATCAACCTCATGACCGTCACCGACGTCATGGGTCGGGGGCGTCAGAAGGGCGTGGCCGAGGTCTACCGGAGCCACGTCGAGCGCAATGGCCTCTTGCACAAGATCAAGATCGAGATCGCTGTGAGCGACAACCACGTGTGGCAGACCGTGGACGCGATCACGCACGGCGCCCGCACGGGAAGCATCGGTGACGGCAAGATCTTCGTCCTCGATCTGGAGGAGTGTGTGCGCATCCGCACCGGCGAGACCGGGGTGTCCGCACTGGCCTAGGCCACCCCGTCTCCATACCCCTCCCGGCGCTGACCCGTCGTCAGGGACGTGAAGGCCCGGCCCCCTGGCCGGGCCTTCACCGCTTTCTAGGGTCTCAGCTCGTGCCGGTTCACTCCGGTTCCACGATCGCGGCGGTGCCGTACGCCAAGACTTCCGTCATGTTGTTGCCCAGATCGGTGGCATCGTACCTGATGGAGACGATCGCGTTCGCGCCGATCTCTTCCGCGTGCTGGACCATCCAGGCGAAGGCTTCGGCCCTGGTCTGCTCGCACAACTCGATGTACTCGGGGATCTGACCACCCCCGAGAGTGCGAAGGGACGCTGTGATCTGGCTTCCGATCCAGCGGGCCCTGACGGTGACGCCTCGCACCACTCCGAGCGTATGGACGACCCGGTGACCGGGGATCGTGAGGCCGGTGGTGGTGAGACGATGATCCATGAGCCCTCCTCGTATGACGGTCCAGGTCGAGACCGATCGGCGATGGTGGCGACCGGGCCTCCCGCGTGTCGGTCGTCTCTGTCGGGTCGACTGTATCGCGAACGCGCGAGTGTGTCGCGAGGGAGGAGGAAGAAAAGTCCACCCGGCGGCCGAGGCGGCCGCCGGGTGGATACAGCAGGGTGGCTGTCTAGAGGATGGGAAGGTAGCGGGAGAGCTCGTAAGGAGTGACGAGAGCCTTGTACTCGTTCCACTCCGCCCACTTGTTGCGGACCAAGAAGTCGCACACGTGGTCGCCGAGCGCTTCACGCACGAAGGACGATTGCTCGAATTCCTTGATGGCCTGGTAGAGGTCCTCGGGGAGGGAGTCGATACCCGCGGCCAACCTCTCGGATTCGGTCATCTCATAGATGTTGTTGCTGGCTTCGGGCGGCAGTTCCATACCCTTCTCGATCCCGTCCAGACCGGCGGCGAGCATCGCTGCGAAAGCCAGATACGGGTTGGCGGCGGGATCGGGGTTCCGCAGTTCCACTCGAGTGGCGTTCTCCTTGCCCGGCTTGTAGAGAGGCACTCTGACCATGGCGGAGCGGTTGCGTCTGGACCAGCAGATATAGACGGGAGCTTCGTAACCGGGGACCAACCGCTTGTAGGAGTTGACCCACTGGTTCGTCACCAGGGATATCTCTTTGACGTGGGCAAGGAGGCCGGCCACGTAGGACTTGCCCATCTTGGAGAGGTGGTACTCGTCACCGGCGTCGAAGAACGCGTTTCGCTCCCCCTGGAACAGGGACTGATGCACGTGCATCCCCGAACCGTTCACCCCGAACATGGGCTTGGGCATGAAGGTCGCGTACAAGCCCTTGGCCTGGGCGATCTCCTTGACCACGAGACGGTAGGTCATGACCTGATCGGCCATGCACATGGCTTCCTTGAACCGCAGATCGATCTCGTGCTGCGAGGGGGCGACCTCGTGATGCGAGTACTCCACCTGGATCCCCATGGCATGGAGAGCGTTGATGGTGTCGCGTCGGAGATCGGTGCCCGCGTCGAGAGTCGTGAGGTCGAAATAGCCGCCGTGGTCCAAGACCTCGGTCCCGCAGCTGTCCTTGAAGTAGAAGAACTCGAGTTCGGGACCGACGTTCATGGTGAGGCCCATCGCCTCGGCCCGGGCGACCACCTTCTTGAGCACGTTACGGGGGTCGCCCATGAAGGGCTCGCCGCTCGGGGTGCGGATCTCGCAGAACATGCGGGCGGTCCCACCGGCTCCGGCGCGCCAGGGCAGCAGCTGGAACGTGCTCGGGTCAGGATAGGCGACCATGTCGGACTCTTCGATACGGGCGAAGCCCTCGATCGAAGAACCGTCGAAACCCATCCCTTCGTCGAACGCGCCTTCGAGTTCGGCGGGGGTGACGGCGAAGCTCTTGAGAGACCCCAGAACGTCCGTGAACCAGAAGCGGACGAATTTGATCTGCTTGTCCTCGACTATGCGAAGGACATCTTCCTTGGTCATCTTTTCTGCCATCGATTGCTCCTTTCGGGGTGCTGGGCGGTACTAAAGTTCACCGACACACTAGTACGCATACATGCGGCCGTATGGACGAGAGGTATAGGGATAGATCTTGACAAAGGGCTCCTCCATGATCGGATCGGGATCCAGGCCCATCACTTTCGAGTAGTGGGTCAGGATCTCACGGATACGGTCGATCTCAGCGGGGGTCGGTTCGGAGACTCGCACTTCCTTGCCCAGTTGGTGGTCTTCTACGGTGCCGCGGACGTACATGACTCCCGCGTGCATGCCCGTGCCGACGTAGGACCCCACGACCGGTTCGGCGCGCCCATCTGACCGCTCGAGACCGAGCACGATGATCTCACCGCCGGCCATGTACTCACCCAGGAAATCCCGGGCGTGGCCACCGATGACGATCAAGGGTTGGCTGTCTCCGAAGGCCTTCATGTGGATCCCGACTCTGTACCCCACGTCACCGCGGACGTACACGCCGCCGCCCCTCATACCGTATCCGAGGACGTCGCCGGCATCTCCGTTGATGATCACCAAGCCGGAGTTCATGGTATTGGCCACACCGTCCTGGGCGTTGTCGTTGACGACCAGAGTGGGACCGTTCATGAAGGCGGCCATGTCGTTCCCGGGGACGCCGTTCACGGTGACCGTCACTCCGGGATAGGCTAGCCCCGTTCCGATGTAGCGCTGGCCGATGACGTTGTCGAGGACGACCTCGGTGGCTCCCCGCTCGATCTCTTCGCGGATCTGCTCGTTGAGGGTCTTGTAGTAGACGCCCTTCGCATCGATGTGGACCTTCTTGCCCCGGCGGCGCGTGACGCCGCGGGTGTCGCCGGGCTGTCCGGCGGTCAGGCGGGCCGGTTCGATGCCGGTCGGTCCCTTGCGGGCCGGGCCGGTGGGGACCCGCCGGACTATCGCGGAGTTGGGGGTCTCGTTCATGTCCTGGCGGCCGCTCATAGGCCGGCGGGCTTGACGCCCAGGATGTCGAGGGTCGTCTTGTCGAGCCCGAGACCCCGCAGTCGTTCGCGACTGCCTCTCAGGCTCTCGATGGCGTTGACCCCCAGGGCGCCGAGGACCTCGGCGATCTCGTGGGTCCATGCGGTGACCAGGTTGACCAGCTGCGAAGCGGCCCACTCCGGGTCGAGCCGGCGGGTGAGTTCGGCCCGCTGGGTGGTTATGCCCCAGGAGCAACACCCGGTGTGGCACTTCTGACAGACGTGGCACCCCATGGCTACCAGAGCAGCCGTCCCGATCGCGCACGCGTCAGCGCCGAGGGCGATGGCTTTGGCCACGTCGGCGGAACCGCGGATGCTCCCCGCCGCGACGATGGAGGCCCGGTTCCGGATGCCCTCGTCGCGAAGCCGCTGGTCGACGGTGGCGATCGCGATCTCCAGGGGGATGCCCACGTGGTCGCGGATGATGGTGGGGGAAGCCCCCGTGCCGCCGCGGAACCCGTCGAGATAGATGATGTCGGCGCCTGCCCTGACCACACCCGAGGCGATGGCGGCGACGTTGTGCACGCAGGCTATCTTCACCGAGATCGGTTTGTAGCCGGTGGCTTCCTTCAGCGCGTAGATGAGTTGGCGCAGGTCTTCGATCGAATAGATGTCGTGGTGAGGCGCGGGGGAGAGGGCGTCGGTGCCTTGCGGGATCATCCGGGTGATGGAGACCTCGTAGTCGATCTTCTCCCCGGGGAGATGTCCGCCGATGCCGGGCTTCGCGCCCTGGCCGATCTTGATCTCGACGGCCGCTCCCGCCTGGAGGTAGCTCGAGTCGACCCCGAACCGTCCCGAGGCGCACTGCACGATGATGTTGTCCTGATAGGGCTCGAGGTCAGCGTGGAGCCCTCCTTCGCCGGTGTTCATGAAGGTGCCCAGTCTTGCGGCTGCCATCGCCAGAGCCCGATGGACGTTGAGCGAGACCGAGCCGTAACTCATCCCACCGAACATGATCGGGGTCTCAAGCTGAAGTTGACGATCGAACTCGGTGACCAGCCGGTATCCCCCGGCGCCTTCGTTCTTGGCGACCATTGCCGCTACAGCGATGGAATCTGGCTTGCGACCAAGGAAAGTGCGCATCTCCATCGGTTCCCGCAGCGGGTCGATGGACGGGTTGGTGACCTGACACGCATCCAAGAGCAGGTGGTCGAAGATGCGAAGATAGGGACGGTCGTTGCCCATGCCGGTGAGTTGGACACCTCCGGTCTCTGCCTGCTTCCAGATGGCTTTGATCGTCTCGGGAGCAAGATTGTCCGACGGTTTGAACGCCAGATCGTTCTTCCTGATCGTGATCGCGCCGCCCGGGCAGTAGGTGACGCAACGATGGCAGGCGACGCACTTGTTGTGGTCGGGGATGGGCCGCTTCTCGGCCTCGTCCCACGTGTAGACGTTCCAGCCACACTGCTGGACGCAGCGGCCGCACTGGATGCAGGCGTCTTTGTCGATGTGGACCCTGAATTCAGACGGGATGAACGTGGTGTAGGCCATCACGACACCGCCGGGACGGTCGAGTCTGATGAGCGCTGGGCCGCCCGGCGCTGTCCGGCGCTGGCCCCCGACCGAGAGATGGCCTTCCGCCGCCCCTTTTCGCTCACCCGAGCGATCACCGGTTCACCTGCGAGCGGCATCCAGCTCTTCTCCGGGTGCGGGCAGATCTCGCGGATCGCGGATTCCTCGCTCGCCACGTAGACGATGTCGCCGTCGCGGGCCGCGACGAGAGGCCGGAGTTTGATCCGATCGTTGAGAGCGACCATGCCGTCCTCCATGCCGAGGACGACGGCGAAGGGGCCGTTGAGCAAAGCCGGGCCGTAGACCATTCGGAGCGCAGTGTACAGCTTGCCCTGCTCCTCGGGCATGAGGTCGATATCCTTCCAGAAGGGGCTGGCCAAGGCTTTGCATGCCACCTCGACGGGGAGCCCGTGACGCCGGAGCATCAGGTCGAACAGGTAGGTGACGACCTCCGTGTCGGTCTGGAGGGAGCACTGATAGCCGAACATCTCGAGATAGCGGCGGTTGATGCCGTAGGAGCTGATCTCGCCGTTGTGCACGATCGAGTAGTCGAGCAGGGTGAAGGGATGAGCCCCACCCCACCAACCCGGCGTGTTGGTCGGGAACCGGCCATGGCCGGTCCAAGTCCACCCCATGTATTCGTCGACGCGGAAGAACTCGCCGATCTCCTCAGGGAAGCCCACTCCCTTGAAGGCGCCCATGTTCTTTCCAGAAGAAGCCACGAACGCTCCGTCTACATGGGTGTTCACGTCCATCACCGCGTGGACCACGTAGTCCTCGGCGGTCAATTGGGTCTCCTGGAGTCGCTCTTCGGCGATATCGAGGAAGTAGCGCCAAAGGATGGGCTCGTTCTCGATGCCGCGGATCGACTTGGTCGGGATAGGCTCGTCCATGACCACCCGGAAGTGCTTCTTGAGGTAGTACTCGGTGTCGTCCCGAGCGGTCTCGTCGTTGTACATCAGGTGGAAGCAGAAGAGATGGGGGAGCTCCGGGTAGATGCCGTAGCCTGCGAATCCCCCGCCGAGGCCGTTACCGCGGTCGTGCATGGACGCCATGCTGCGTAGGGCCAACTCGCCGCTCATGCGGGTGCCGGATTCGTCACACACTCCCATGAGCCCACAGTTGCCGAGGATGCGGTGTTCGGACTCTTCGCGATACTTCGGTCTCGGAGCGAACTCGCTCCGTGGACCGCGTAGATGTGGGGAACGACTCATTCTTCTTCCTCCGAGTCCAGCATGCCGCGCAGCTCCTCGATCCCCCCTGCGGGCTGGTCGGGAAGGCCCAGCTTCGCTCTGACGGATGCCCGACCAGAACCCAGGCTGCCGCTGGCCAGGAACGTCTGGTATCCGGCGCTGGCCGCCGCTGGGATCTTGCCTTGTTCCCGAGCGAGGTTCTTCAGCCTCTCGAAGACTTTGGCCATACCGATGCGGCTGTGACATTTCTCGAAGCAGGTGAGGCAATCGACACACTGCCACACCTGCGGGCTGGCGAGCACTTCGTCCAGATCGTCGGTGAGCAGGCGGGCGATGACTGCCGAGGGCACGAAGCTGTCGTCGGTCTGGGCCACGGGGCAGTCGACGTCGCAGGCGGCGCAGCTGGCGCAGGTCTGCAGTTCAGGGATCGTGAAGGTGCGGGCAAGGACCTCCCGCTGGCCCAGCCTCGTCGCCCACCGCTCGAGGAAGGGGAGGACGCTCACTCGGTGCATGTCGAGGCCGAGTCCGTCGGGGGACATGCCCATGGCCAGACCGAGGAGTTCGGTGAAGTAGAAGACAGGGACACCGGCTTCCCCGCTCTCACGCAGGAGCGTGGCCTGATTGAGGTCGAACTGCTGGAAACACGACGGGCAAGACACCACGAGGGCATCCGCACCATGGTCGGCGACGTTGCTCAGTTTGCGCCGACAGAGGGCCAGCGAAGCCTGACGCTCACCCACGCGGTCGAGGGCGTTGCCGCAGCAGTCCATCTTGGTCTCGTATTCCACCACGGTCACGCCGAGCGCCCTCACCAACTGCTCGAATTTGACCGGCGCAGTCGGGCTGTCCCAGCGGACGGCCGGACTGGGTCTCAGCAAATGACATCCGTAGTGCACTGCGATCTTCATGCCGGCGAGTGGCTTGGTCACCCGCTTGCTCAGGGCGGAGGGGCCGAAATCTTCGCTGAGCCATTCCACCAGATGCCAGACATCGAGGTCGTCAGGCACCGAGAGACCGGCTCTGGCCAGCTTCTCGTTGATGCGGTTCTTCAGCCGCCAATCGACCTTGAGGCGGGCAGAGACCGCTTTGAACGTGGAATAGCAGCCGTTGCAGGGCGTCAGCAGGGGCAGACCCTGCCGGTCGGCGACCGCGAGGTTCCGCGCGGCGGTCAGATAGTATGCGTCCTCATCTGCAGCTTTGACCAACGTGGTCTCGGGACAGCAGGTGAAGCCGTCCACATCCACCAGGTCGACGCCCAGTTCCGCGAGAGTCAGGCGCGTCGCTTTTTCGATGAAGGGAAAGCGTGCGGGGATGGTGCAGCCCCAGAACATGCTCATCCGCCTCATGCGTTTTCACCACCCTATATGCTGTTGTCTGGCCGAACCGCCTGAAGCTTCAGCGGCCAATGGGGAAGAATAGCAGCGGGCACCATTTTGGAGTCTATCCAATGGGCCCAGGTTCGACCCGGAACACTATACACATGGACAAGCCTGCGTTCCCCCGAAACGGGTCGTCCGGTCACGCGCGGCAGGGGATCGAGCCTAACCGTTCACTCTCTCTCGAAGGGTACACCCAGACTACGGGGTTGCACCACCCGAAGAGAGCGCAGTATACGCGCCACGATCCGGCGGGAAGGCTCCGGAAGGGCGGCCAACACCCGTTCCACCCACTCCGCATTGCCGATGTTGACAAGGAGAAGGGTCAGGATCATGAGAGGGAACGGCGCCACCTGGAGCACCTGGGAAGGGATGCCTTGGAGGCTGGGCTGGAGTACCACGCTGAGCCACTGGAGTAGACCGAACAGGTAGGCGCCCAGGGCGGCTCGTACGGGGTTCCACGCTCCGAAGATCACGATGGCGAGCACGATCCAGCCGAGGCCGTCCAGCCCGGATATCGTGCCCTTCCACCCCGCCTTCACGCTGAGTGAGAACATGGGGCCGGCGAGCCCCACGAGCGCCCCGCCGAGGGTCGTATAGAGATACCTGGTCAGGTCCACGCGCGCCCCCCGGGCGAACGCCGACTCGGGTCGTTCACCGACGGCTCGGAGCATCAGGCCGGGCCGCGTGCGGTAGATCCACCACCACGCCACGACGACCAGTACGAAGCTGAAGTAGGTCATGACGTCGTGTCGGAAGAACAGTGTGCCGAGGATCGGGATATCAGCCAGACCGGGGATGGCGCGGACCGACAGGATGGGACCCTTTTCCCCCATGTAGGGGTTGCCGAGGAAGTACGCGAGGTCGCGGCAGAAGAGGGTGAGAACGAAGCCCACGGCGACCTGTGACTGGCGTAGAGTGATGCTGCCTGCCGCCACCACCAGCGAGACCGCCGCTCCGATGACCGCTCCGGCCAGGAAGCCGAGGAAGAGGCTGCCGGTCGTCACCGCCACCACGAAGCTGCCCATGGCCGAGAGTAGTATGGTCCCGTTGACGGAAAGGTTGATGACTCCGGCCCGCTCTGCGAACGTCTCGCCGACGGTGGCGACGACGATCGGCGCCGCGGTCGCGAGCACCCCGGCCAGACCGACGAGGATGGTGGCTCCGTCCATCAGGCCTCCTCACTCGTCGATGCGACCGTGACCATACTCGCACCGACGGCGGCGAGACGGGCTCGACGGATGTACCGCTGGCGGAAACCTTCTACCAGCAGAACGAACAGCACGAGTGCTCCCTGCAAGACCCCGGACAGAGTGGAGTCGAGCTTGAGCACGATCGGCAGTTGGATGCTCCCGATGTTGAGGGCGGCGAAGAAGAGGGCCACCGGGGCCACCCAGATCGCCCGGTAGAGGATGAGCATGCCGATCATCAGCCCCAAGAAGCCGTAGCCGCTCGAGATCGACGGGATGAGTCGGTGATACACGCTGGTCACCTGGATGGCGCCGGCCAGTCCGGCGAGCCCCCCGCAGACCAAGAAGGCCAGGAGACCGTACTGCCAAGTGGGGACGCCCAACAAGAAGGCGGCCCGACCGTTCCTGCCCACGGCTTTCAAGCGGAGGCCGAAGTAGGTGCGCTCGAGAAGGATGTACACGACGATGACCGCCAATATGGCCAGACCGAGGGCCCACAGGCTGAGGCGGAGTCCTCCCACCGTGGGGAGCCAGAGTTGCTCGGGAAACGGCTCCGTCCCGCTCATCGATCCGATGCCCGGTCGTTTCCAAGGACCGAAGATCAGCCACAGGGTGAGCGCGGTGGCCACGAAGTTCAGTCCCAGACCGCCGAAGATCTCGTTCACTCCTCCGAACGTCTTCAGAACGCCCGCAAGCGCGGCCCATAGCCCGCCTCCGACGATGCCCGCGACCATGGCCGCCGCGATGATGAGCGCGGGGGAGAGGGAGGTCTCCTGCAGGAGTCTGAGCATCCAGGTGCTCAGCACCGCTCCGAGAACGATCTGGCCTTCAACCCCGATGTTCCAGAGCCCGGCGGCGAACGTCACGAGGACTCCGGCCGCCGCGAGAAGCAGTGGCACCCAGGCGACCAGCACGTTGGAGAAACTGCCCATGGAGCCGACGGCTCCTTTGGCGATCTGCACGTACGCGTCGAACGGGGGGGCGCCCGCCACGAGGAGGATGACGCTCGTCAACAGGAAGGCCAGGACCAGGGCGCCCAGCTGGAGCCCGAGATTGATCCAGGTCTGTCGCGAAAGGCGCAGAGCAGGGCGTCGCGCCGCACTCCCCAGATTGCTCATCTCAGACATGGGCCCGCTCCCCGGGGTGGCTGCCAATCGGACGGCCGTCCAGGCCGGTGCCGCCGATGAGCTGACCCAATTCGTCGACCGAGGTGGCTGTGGCGTCCAATGGCCCCACGACGGTGCCGGCAAAGAAGACCAGGATGCGGTCGCTGTAGCGGAGGAGCTCGTCGAGGTCGCTCGACGTGAAGATGATGGCTCCTCCCTGGTTGCAGCGTTCCTTGAGCTTGCTCCACAAGTAGATGACCGACTCTATGTCCAGGCCCCGGGTGGGGTGCTCGAGTAGCATGAGTCTGGCCGCGGCCTTGACGAGGGCGAGCAGGGCTCTCTGTTGGTTCCCTCCGGAGAGAGATTCCACCCTACTGGTCGCCGTCCCCCTGATATTGAAATCGGCGATGCGTTCCGCGGCGAGGCGGCGGCCCTTCTCGCGATCGATGAACAGACCCGGTTTGGGTTGTGTCAGTAGGAAATGATCGGTCAGGGTGAGGCCCGGGATGAGCCCTTCTTCCAGCCGCGCCGCGGGAACATAGGCCACGCCGCGCTTCTTGAAATGACGATAGGGCTTTCCTGTGAGGTCCACCCCGTCGAAGACGACCCGGCCACCGGAGGCCGGGTTCAGGCCCGAACAAGCCCGGAGCAGGAGGCTCTGGCCGCTGCCCTCCATCCCGGCTAGGCCGATCGTCTCGCCCGCGCGAACCTCCAGGTCGAGCCCGTCGAACCTGATGCGGCCGTGCTCCGCGCCCAACCTTGACAGGCTGAGCAGCGTCTGACCCGGGGCGCACGTGACTCTCTCCCCGGGTGATACCTGGCGCTCGAACATCATGGTGACCAGACTGTCGACCTCGAAGGGGGGCAGAGCCTCGCCGACCAGTCGACCCTGTCTGAGTACGGCGGCGCGTGTGCAGAGTTCCTGGACCTCATCGAGTTTGTGAGAGACGAATATGACCGTCTTACCCTGGGCGGCCAAACAGCGTAAGGTGTCGAAGAGTTCCGCTTTCTGCCGAGCGCTGATGCCAGTAGTGGGCTCATCGAGGATGAGGACGCGAGCCCCGAGCCACAGCAGTCTCAGCAGTTCCAGCTGTTGGCGCTCTCCTACCGTGAGGGAGCCGACCTCGGCCTTCAGGTCTATCGACAGTCCGAGGGAGCCCGCCAGCTCCGCGACGGCCGTCGCCGCTTCCCTGCGCCTGGGGATGATGCCGCCCGGAGCACCGATCAGGAGGTTGTCGACCACTCGCATCGGTGGGAAGTCGAGCGGATCCTGGTGGAGCATTCCCACGCCGTGCCGTATGGCGTGGGCGGGCGAGTCTATCCGGACCGGCTTGCCGTCGAGAAAGATGGTGCCGCTGTCGGCGCTCTGATACCCCGACAGGATCTTCATGAGCGTGCTCTTGCCCGCGCCGTTCTCGCCCAGGATGCCCTGGATGGTCCCTGCCGGGACCGACAGGGAGATGCCGTCGTTGGCCCTGACTGGCCCGAAATGCTTGCGGATGTCTGAGACCTGGACTTCCATCTACCTCACGGCCGGGGCTAGGGGATCAGAAAGGGGAGACCGGAGCGGTCTCCCCTTTCGCTGGATGCATCTTTGGTCAAGGCTGCAGTGGACTACTCAGAAACGCTCTGGCCTTCCATGCCTTCGAGAAGTTGAGGCAGGTACCAGACTTGAAGGTCGGTCGCGACTTCGCCCTCGGCAAGGAAGGGGGTGCCATCCTGAAGATTGACCGGCCCCGTCCAGAGGTCCAGACCTCCGGCCAACGCGGCGATGAATTCATCGACTTTCGCCGCAGCCTCGGTAGAAAGGCCCTGCCCTTTCTCGAAACCGACGATGGAGGTGTCGTGGTTGTTGATGTCGGCCCAGTCAGGTGCTCTCCAGTCCCAGAAGCTGGTCCACTGGCCCTCACGAGCGGCGGTCACGGCTTCGAGGTACGAAGGTCCCCAGTTGAAGAAAGGGACGCCCAGAGCCACGGCCGGGGCTTCTTCGAGAGAACCGACGAAGTCATACGGGATCGCCCAGACCTGCTTGCCGGCTCCGGAGAGTTTGCCCGCTTCCACCAGCGCTTCCGTGGTGTCGATACCGGAGATGACTACGTCGAAGCCCTGGTTGAAGAAGTTGTCGGCCACTTGGGTGGGGTCGGAGGTGACGCCCGGGATGTTGAACCAGAAGCCGATCCAGTTGACGCTGAACTGCAGTTCCGCCGGGTCCTTGCCCAAGTACTCGGTCCACGCGTATCTGGCGCCCAGGTAGACCGAGGCGGCCAGGCGTCGGGTCTCGTCGTTGATCAGGGGCCCGAGGTAGCCGATCTTGCCGGTCTGCGTGGTGAGCGCGGCAGCCACGCCCGCGATCATCTTGCCGTATTCCATGCGGCCCATGATGTTGCTCAGATTGGCAAGGTCTTGGAAGTCCTTGCCCTCAACCCAGGCACCGTCGCCGGAGGTGTGGACCACGGCGATGTCGGGATGGGCCTTGGCGAAGGCGATGGCGCCGTCTTTCATGTCGTCCGACGTGAAGAAGATCATCTCGGCGCCCTGATTGAGCAGGTCTTCGGCCAACTGTTCCGGCGTCGTGCCGGGGCGGTCGGCCGAGTTCACCTTGTCGACGTAGACCATCTTGGCTCCGGGGAGCTTGGACTCCACGTAGGTGCCGCCTTCGTAGTTGGCTTGGCTCCAACCGTGGTCGTTGTAGGGGCCGACCAGGAGCATGCCGAAGACGAACTCTTCGTCCATGGTCCCGGCGGTGGTGGTCGTTTCGCCCGCTTCGGTGGTCGAAGCCGTAGTGCCGGCGCTGGTGGTGGTCGACTCTTCGGTGCTGCCACACGCGGCCGCGAAGAGACCGACGGCGATCAGCAGGAGTACGAGTGCGCTACAGATGAAGACGCGGTGCGATCGAGATGCAGGCATCGCAGGGAACACCTCACAATTCTGGTTCGTGCAAGAAACGTCACGTGATCGAGGAAGCGGATAACCGCAGTCAGAGCCTCGGCCAGACCTCCTTTCGTCTGTCGTCTGAGCGCAGGCGCCGCTTCCGCGGGACGCCCGGGTACGTAGAGCCATTCTAACCACTTGATACCACCCGAATCCAGCGTCAGCCGATCCGGGTCCGCATCAGCGGGTGGTTCAAAGCTCGAGCATCTTGATCTCGTAGATCTCGTCCAGCTCCAGACACCGGTCTATGGCCGCCTGAGGGACCTCCCCGTCGACGTTCAGGAGCATTATGGCTTCGCGTGATCCGTCGGCCATGCTGTCGGAAGTGACCATGGCCGAGATATTGACGCCGAATTCGCCCATCGTGGTCCCCACCCGGCCGATCACGCCGGGCACGTTGCTGTGGGGCGCGTACATCAACCGGCCTTCGGGGACGAACGAGATGTTGTAGTCGCCCACCCTCACGATGCGGGCATGCTTCCGCTCGAGGACCGTGCCTGCGATGACGAACTCGGTGCCGTCACCTTCGGTCACGACCATCCGGATAAGGTTGCGGTAGTCGCCGCTCTCGAGGGTGATGGTCTCGCGGACCTCGATGCCGATCTGCTGAGCCAGGTAGTTCGCGTTGACGAAGTTGACGTTCCCCGGGACCATGCTGCCCTGAAGGATGCCCTTCAGGGCGACGACCGACAGGATCTTCGCGTCGGCGGGTTCGTCGATCTCTTGGCCAGCGAACACGATCTCGACTCGCTTGACGCTCTCGCGACGGATCTGCCGATACATGGCGCCCATCTGCTCGGCCAGGTGTATGAAGGCCTGGAGTTTCGTGAACGATTCCTCCGACAACGCGGGGATGTTCACCGCGTTCTTGACGATCTCGCCTCTCAGGCCGGCCACGACCTCGGCCACGACCTCCTCGCCTACGCGCTTGGAAGCCTCGAACGTGGAGGCGCCGAGATGAGGAGTGCCCACCACAGTCTCGAACTCGTAGAGGGGGTGGCTCTCCTGGGGCTCGTTCACCCAGGTGTCTACCCCCAACGAGGCGATGTGCCCAGACTTCAGCCCTCGGTAGAGGGCTTCCTCGTTGAACACTCCCCCTCGCGCACAGTTGACCATGCGGACCCCCGGCTTCATCATGGCGATCTGCGCATCGTCGACCATGTTGATGGTCTCCTTGGTGCGCGGCGTGTGGATGGAGATGTAATCCGATTCCTTGAGAAGCTCCTCGAGGGTATCCCGCTTCTCGACATTGAGGTTCGTGAAACGGGAGTCGGGGATATAGGGGTCGTACGCGATCACCCGCATGGAGAAGCCCCGCGCCCGCTGCGATACCAACCCGCCGATCCGGCCGAGACCGATGATCCCCAGGGTCTTGCCGTAGAGTTCGCTGCCCTCGAACTGCTTGCGCCCCCAGTTACCAGACTTGATGAACCGGTCGGCCCATGGGATGTTGCGGCTGCTCGCCAGAAGGAGGCCCAGGGTGTGCTCCGCAGCCGAGACCACGTTGCTCTCGGGGGTGTTGCAGACGATCACGCCTTTCTGCGTCGCATAAGGGACGTCGATGTTGTCGAGCCCCGACCCCGCTCGACCCACTATGCGCAGATTCACCGCGGCGTCCAGGAGGGCCTTGTCGATGAGCGTCTCGCTACGGACGATGATCCCCTGATACTCAGGGATGATGGCGAGCAGATCCTGCTCGCTGAGCTTGTATCGCACGTCCACCTCGCAGGCGGCGGACAACAACTCGATGGCACTGTCGTCCATCAGCTCGGCCACTAGGACCTTGACGTCTGTGAGCGGTTCCAACCCTGCCTCCATCGACCGGGCGCGCGTCGCCTGCGCGCGCCTAAACACGTGGGCGAACCCATAGGCTAGCATACGCCCGCGCGGGATGGGTGCGGGCAGGCGGACCGGGGGCGAAGAGCAGAGGAACGGCGGGTGGACACCCGCCGTTCTCGCCGGTCGGAGTAGGGTGCGCGGCGGCGTCGGCCGCCGCGTGCCGGGTCAGAAGGGCAAGCGGTCTGCAGGTCGCCGTTCGGGGACGGGCACCCGGGGGATCGTCCCCTCGTTCCATCCCTTCGATACGTAGAGGTTGCAGTAGCAGCTGCCGTATTCCTCCACATCGGGCGTGCGATAGTCGCACGGACAGGTGATGTCGCGATCGGCCTCGCGATCACCCGAGGCGAGCCGGCACGGACAACACATGTAGCCGTAACGCTCCTTGTTCGTCAGGAGGCCGGCGATGAGGTCCATGACCATGGGGGTGTTGTCGCTGAAGTAGTAGCCCTTGGGCTCGTTGACCTTCTTGAGCCTCTCATACATCTCTTCCGCTGTGATCACAGTCCCAGTGCCTCCAGGATCTCCAGTTCGCGGTATCCCACGATGACCTTCTCACCGATCAGGAGCGTGGGGAACGCGCATTGCGGATTGACCTTGCGGACATCGTCCAAGACCTTGCTCATCTCATCCTTCGGGAGCAGGTCGACATCGACAGAGTCGTACTGGATGCCGTTCTCGTCGAGGAGCCGCTTGGTGTTCTTGCAGTGTCCGCAGGTGCTGAGGGCGTAGAGGAACACCTTGGGTTGATCCATGCTTCCACCTTTCCCGTTGACCGGAGCCGTAGGGTCCGGGTCGTTCTCGTTGGCAGGGACATACCCCGAGCGGCGAAGGTCTACTCCTGAATATCAGTCTTCGGGCATCTGCGCGGCAAGCCGGCGGCGCAGGAAGTCCAATGCACCCAGGGCGGCTCTTTCCCGTATCTGCTGACGGGTACGGAAGAGGTTCAGCTCCTCCACCGCAGTGACCCCGCTCACGACGCTGCCTATGTAGACGAGGCCCACGGGCTTGTCGTCGGTGCCGCCACCCGGTCCGGCGACGCCGGTAGTGGAGACTGCGCAGTCGGCCCCCAGGAGCCGCCGGACCCCCTCGGCCATCGCGGCGGCCACCTCGGCGCTCACTGCTCCGTGCTCGGCCAGGACCGCCTCGGGGACGTCGAGCAGTCGGGTCTTGACCGCGTTCTCGTACGCGATGACGCCACCCAAGAAGTAGTCGCTGCTGCCGGGGACGTCGGTGAATCGCTTCGCCACCAGGCCACCGGTGCACGACTCCGCGGCGGCCACGGTCAACCCGCGACGGAGCAGGGCCTCACCCGTCACCTCGGGCAGACCGCTCCCGTCGACGCCGAACACCCGGTCTCCGAGGATCGCGCATATGCGCTTCTGCACGCCGTCGAGCCGGGCCTGACCCTGCGGCGTGGCTGGACCCCGGAGGATGATCGCGAGTCCTTCCAGACTCGCCTTCGTGCCGATTTCCACCTCGCCGCCACGCCATTCGAACTCCGACAGCATCTCGGCGACCAGGGATTCTCCGATGCCGAAGGTGCGGATCCGTCGGACGGCATGACCTTGCCCTGTCCCGGTGCGTTCCCGGAGCAGCGGCTCGACGGTGCCTTCCCACATCTCCTTCATCTCCCAAGGCACCCCAGGGAGGGCGACGACCAGGGTCTCGCCGGAGGTGATGGTGAAGCCCGGGGCCGTGCCGGCGATCGGGATGGCTTCGGCACCGCGTGGGAGTCCGGCCTGCTTGCGGTTGCTGGGCGACATCTGGATGCCCCGGCTGGCGAAGCGCTCCCGTATGAGATCGAGAAGATCATCGTGGTGCTCCAGGGGGACACCGAGCGCCTCGGCTGCGGCTTCACGGGTGAGGTCGTCGTCGGTGGGACCCAGGCCGCCGGAGAGGACGAGGACCAGAGGGGTGCGGGCCAGGCTCTCGCGGATGGCGGGGACGATGGCCGTCAGGTCGTCGGTCACACACAGGGAGCGGGTGGCGAACACACCCAGATCGAGAAGCCGTTCGCCCAGGTAGGACTGGTTCGTGTTCACACCGTCACCGCGGAGGAGTTCGTCGCCGGTGAAGATCATCTCGGCTGTGTATGGCATGGGTCGGCTCCGTTCTTCACAAGGCTCGTCGCGGCGTGTATCATACCCGGTCGACCGCAAGTGTCTATGAGGGACAGGACCATGCAGGACCGAACGGCATATCCAGATGACTCCGCCATGCAGGCGCTGTCCGCCGTCGCTTCGGCCCATGCGGCTTGCTCCCGACACCTCGGTCAGACCCGCGGCTGGCAGCCCTTGTGGTTCTAGCCCCTCGCGTTGCGAGGGGCGCCTCCAGTGGCCGGATGATCTCGATCATGGCGGCCGACACAGGCGTATTGGTGCGCCGACTGGTTGGTAAATGACCGCGAAAGGGAGACCGTGACAGACCGAGCCGACAATCCACACGATATTTCCGCCGTCAAGTTCGATTCCAACGGCTTGGTGCCGTGCATCGTCCAGGAATGGGACACCGGCGAAGTCCTGATGCTCGCCTACATGAACGAGGAGTCTCTCCATAAGACCCTGGAGACCGGGTTCACCTGGTTCTACAGCCGCTCGCGCAAGGAACTGTGGAACAAAGGCGGGACCTCGGGACACCTCCAGAAGGTGCGCGAACTACGCTACGACTGCGATGGCGACACTCTGCTCGCCGTCGTCGAACAGACCGGCGTCGCCTGCCACACGGGCGACTTCACCTGTTTCGACAACCGATGGCTCAGCTCACCCACCGGAGAGCGGCCTGCCTTCCTCGCTCGTCGAGAAAGGTAGGCGGCCATGAGATCCGGCAACTTCGCCGCCGCGCCCTCGTTGGAAGAGGCGCGGAGGCTCAGCGCCAGCTATAACGTCATCCCGGTGTCGCACCAGTTCCTGGACGACACGGAGACTCCGGTGTCGGCCTTCCTGAAGCTGCGTCAGTCGGCGGGGTGTTTCCTGCTCGAGAGTGCCGAACAGGGTCTTCGTCTGGGTCGATTCTCGTTCCTCGGGATCAAGGCTTGGGAGAGCATCCGTCTGTACGGGCAGACCGTTACAGTCCGCAGGCGGGGCGTGGATTCGTTCCACAGTCTGGACGCGCACGGTGAGGATCCGTTCGCCTTCATGGCCGAACATGTCAGTCGCTACCGCGTGCCACCGCTCGAAGGACTGCCTCCCTTCGTAGGAGGGGCGGTGGGCTACTTCGGGTACGATTGTGTCCGCCACGTCGAACGTCTCCCGGACGCTCCGCCGGACGACTTGGGCCTCCCGGACATGGCCTTCCTCCTGACGGACGTCATCGTGGTGTTCGATCACCTGCGGCACTCGATCACGCTGCTGACCAACATCTTCCGCGATGAGGAACCGGACTTCGACGCGGCCTATGCCGCCGCTATAGGGCGGCTGACCGAAGTGAGGGCGCGTCTCCGCTCGCCCATCCCCACTCCTGGATGGAGTCTCGACCGTCCGGAAAGGTCTGTCGATGTCCCCGTGCGTTCCGGCTTCGAGCGGGAACGTTTCCTGGCCGGGGTGGAAGCGATCCGCGAGTACATCCACGCCGGTGACGCGTTCCAAGTGGTGCTGTCCCAGAGGTTCGAAAGACCGGTCGACGTCAGCGGCTTCTCGATCTACCGAGGATTGCGGGCGGTCAACCCCAGCCCGTACATGTACTACATGTCGTTCCGTGACTTCGAGGTGGTGGGGTCGAGCCCCGAGCCGCTGGTCACCGTGAGCGGTACTCGAGCCGAGACCCGTCCGATCGCGGGGACCCGGCCCCGGGGCGCCACTCCGGCAGAGGATGCGGCGCTGGCGGAAGAGATGCTGGCCGACGAGAAGGAGAGGGCAGAACACCTCATGCTCGTCGACCTGGGCCGCAACGATCTGGGCCGCGTCAGCCGCCCCGCGACGGTGAAGGTCGACGAGTTCATGGAAGTGGAGCGATACAGCCACGTCATGCACATGGTGTCGTCGGTCGTGGGCGAGTTGCAGGAAGGGATCGGTGCCACGGACGCGCTGCGGGCGGTGTTCCCGGCGGGGACTGTCTCCGGGGCTCCCAAGGTGCGTGCGATGGAGATCATCGACGAGTTGGAGCCCACCCGGCGCGGTCCGTACGCGGGTGCGATCGGCTATCTCAGCTACTCGGGGGAGCTCGACTCGTGCATCTACATCCGCACCATCCTGGTGAAGGACGGCAGAGCCTACGTCCAGGCGGGAGCAGGCATCGTCGCCGATTCCGACCCCGCCAGCGAATTCATCGAGACCGAGAACAAAGCGAGGGCCATGTTCCGGGCCATCGAACTGGCGGCCGCTCAAGAGGAATGGGAGTGAGTCATGATGATGCCGGTACAACAGGAAAGAATCAAGCTCAAGCAGAGCTTTAGTATTGCTCAAGATCCGGACCGTTTTCCCGAACCGGGACTGACCGATCTCCGGATCCTGGTCGTGGACAACTACGATTCGTTCACCTACAACCTGGTCCAGTACCTGGGCGAGATATCTGCGGCTGAGATCAGGGTCTTTCGCAACGACGCCATCTCGGTGTCGGGCATCTTGGAGGAAGCCCCGACCCACGTGGTGGTGTCTCCGGGTCCGTGCACCCCCGATGAAGCGGGCGTGAGCATGGACTGCGTGCGGAACCTGGGGGGAAGATGTCCCGTTCTCGGGGTCTGTCTCGGCCACCAGTCGATCGGACAGGTCTATGGGGCGGAGATCGTACGAGGCGCGGCTCCGGTACACGGGAAGACCTCGCTGATCCATCACGATGGCCGGTCGCTCTTCGTCGGTCTGCCCGTTCCGTTCGTGGCCACGCGTTACCACTCTCTGGTGATCAGGCCGGACCTGCCGGAGGCGCTCGAACTCTCCGCCTGGACCGAAGACGGGGTGGTCATGGGCGTGCGTCATCGGGAGTACGCGGTGGAGGGGGTGCAGTTCCACCCGGAGAGCCTCCTCACCGCCGTCGGCAAGGAACTGCTCTGTAGCTTCCTCAAGCGGAAGGAGGCCCGCTGGGCGGACGGACCGGCACCGGAGAAGGGCCCATGAGTCCGGGGTCGGAGCCGGCCGGGCGTGGAACGTCCTCGGCGCCGGTCGCACCCGGCTTTGCAGAGGTCCTTCAGAGCCTGGCCGAGCGACGTGACCTCACCAGGTCCGAAGCGGCGTCGGCTCTGGCGCAGATCGTGGATGGAGGGGTGGGAGAAGCTCAGGCGGCGGCCTTCCTCATGGGGCTTCGGGTCAAGGGCGAGACGGCCGAAGAGATCGCCGGTCTGGCCGAGACCATGCGTCGACTCGCCGTGCACGTGAAGACACCCTACCGTGAGGACTTGATCGACATAGTGGGGACTGGAGGAGACGGTCTCGGCACGTTCAACGTCTCGACGACGGCCGCTTTCGTGACAGCCGGCGCCGGGGTCCGCGTGGCCAAGCACGGCAACCGAGCGGCCAGCTCGTTATGCGGTTCGGCGGATGTGCTCGAGGCTCTCGGTGTGCGGATCGATCTGGGTCCGGAGGCCGTGGCGGAATGTATCGACCGCGTAGGCATGGGATTCATGATGGCGGCGCTCCACCATCCGGCCGCGGGTAGGGTGGCTCCGGTCCGGCGAGCGCTGGGGGTACGCACCGTGTTCAACTTCCTCGGCCCCCTGACGAACCCGGCCGGTGTGAAAAGGCTGCTCCTCGGGGTCGGGGCTCCCGACTACTTGATGATCCTGGCTGAAGCCCTCGCCCGCATGGACTGCGACCGAGCGCTCCTGGTCCGTGGCGACGAGGGGATGGACGAGCTCTCGGTAGTGGGACCGAGTACCGTGGTCGAAGTGACGAGAGGCTGCGCCGGCACATCGCGTTCCCTCGATCCCAGGGAATGCGGCGTCTCCCTTCACGAGTCGGCCGAGTTGGCCGGCGGCGACGCGGGAGAGAACGCGGCGATCACCCGTCGGATACTTGCCGGCGCGCACGGAGGACCTCGGGACGCCGTGGTGCTCAATGCCGGTGCCGCTCTCTACGTGGCCGGGTCCGCGGATTCGGTGGGAGCCGGGGTGGAGCAGGCGAGGCGCTCGATCGACTCCGGACGTGCCGCCCGGGTGCTCGCGGACATGGTCACCGTCACCAACGAGCTCAGGGGGGGTCGACCGTGACCGGAGCATCGGGAACGTATCTGGACCGCATCGTGCCGGCGGTGCGGGCCCGGCTGGAGGAGCGGAAACGCGGACTGCCTGCGCGCGAACTCGAGGCCATGAAGACTCCGCACCGGCAGGCGTCCCTTGTGGCTGCGCTGCGCGCTCGAGGCGTCTCCCTGATCGCCGAGGTCAAGCGCGTCTCCCCCAGTAAAGGGCCCATCCGCCCAGCCTTGGAAGTCGCGAGCCTGGTCCGGGACTATGAAAGGGCAGGAGCGCGGGCCGTCTCGGTCCTGACCGAGCAGGACTTCTTCCGCGGCAGCCTCGACGATCTCCGCGCGGCTGTCGCCGCTACCTCGCTACCGGTGTTGCGCAAGGACTTCATCATCGACGAGTACCAGGTCCACGAAGCCCGGGTCTTCGGTGCCGCCGCCATCCTCCTTATCGCTGCCCTGCTTTCCGACTCCGAGATAGCGGTGCTGGCTGAGCTGGCTGGCGAATCGGGCCTGGACGTGCTGCTGGAGGTCCACGACGAGGAAGAACTGGAGCGGGCCCTGCGGGTGCCGGACGTCGTCATCGGGGTCAACAATCGCGACCTTCGCACGTTCGAGGTGTCTCTTCAGACGACGGTCGACCTGGCGGGCCGGGTACCGCCCGACCGGTTGCTGGTGGGGGAGAGCGGCATCAAGGATCACGCGGACGTCGTCCTCCTCGCTGGGTCTGGGGTTGACGGGATACTTGTCGGGGAAAGTCTCCTTCGAGGCTCGGACGTCGGCACTGCCGTCACCCGACTGATGCATGATCACTCGGCACCGGCGGGCTGAGAAGTGCACGTCTGGGCGAAGCGCATGGCATACGGGGAGGAGGTCGGATGATCACTTCGCTGTTGGTTCCCGTGGATTCATCTGCCCACGCGCAGGCCGCCCTCGAGCACGCGGTGGCGATGGGCAAGACCTATGGTGCGCGCCTGACCGGGCTCTACGTGCTCGACATCCGGTACCTCGAGATGCCTCCCTACCTCGACTACTCGTACACCTTCGAGGCGATGCCCCCCACACTCGCACCCATAGACGTCATGGACAGGTTCAGGGTCAAGAGCGAGAGACTCCTGAACGACGTCAGGGAGAGCGCGGGCAGGGCAGGGCTCGTTGTGGACGCTCGGACCGAAGAGGGCGTGCCGAGCCAGATCATCGCCGACCTGGGCGGGGCTCACGATCTGATCGTCATGGGGAAGAGGGGAGAACACGCCAAGTGGGGCCGAGACTTCCTCGGGTCGACCGCCGAGAGCGTGATCCGGCGCTCGGCCAGCCCGGTCTTCTTGGCCGAGGGCGGGTATCGGCCGCTCCGGACCGCCCTGGTCCTGTTCGACGCCAGCCATCCGGCGAACCGGGCTTTGAAACTCGCAGCCGATCTGGCACTGCGTGTGGGGATCGACCTCAGGGTCTTGACCGTCGACGACGATGTCACGCGGGGGGAAGCCACTCTCGCCGAAGCGCGGGCCTACCTGGACCCGCTACGGATGCGGGTGGACTACATCCACGAACTAGGCCGGGAAGTGCGGGCCACGACAGAGGTGGTGGACCACGACCCCGCCGACCTTCTGGTCTTGGGGATGCGCGGCCACTCAGCCCTCCATCAACTCATCCTCGGCAGCACCGCGGAACACCTCATGCGCACCGTCGAGCTCCCCATCCTCCTCGTCCCATGAGCGCCCGGGCTGAGACGGCGCTGGTCCTGACGGCCGAAGGCCTGAGCGAAGTACCCTGGAGCGAGATGGCGGAAGAACTCGCTCGACTGGCCGAACCTCTGGGTCCGGTCACCTGGGTCCAGACCGACTGGCATCCTGGGGCGGTGCAGGCACTCGAAGACATGGGTCTCGACGAGATCGCCGTCAGGAGTCTCCGGGGTGGACCAGAGCGACCGCGCGTCGAGGAGTTCGCGGACCACCTCTATGTCTCGTTGTTCGCGGCGGAGCCGACTGATGCAGCTGACGCCCCCCTTGTCACTGACGGAGAGGTATCCGTCTTGGATCGACGGATCGGGCGGACGTTGCCCAGTCTCCGCGAACTGCGTCTCTTCATGGGTCCCCGTTGGGTCATCTCCGTCGGTCGGCTGGACCCGGCCTGGCACGCGGAACTGGCGGAACGGATGCGCCGCCAGGTCTTCTCTCGGGACAGAGGGGCCAGCTTCATCGCCTATCACATCTGCGAGTGGGCGGTGGAGAGTCTCCAGCCGGCTCTGGATGAGCTGGACGAGAGGATCGACTCATTGGAGGACCAGGTGGTCCTGGCCTCCGGCGAGGCGCCCATGCAGGAGCTTTTCGGCCTCAAACGTGACCTGGTGGATCTGAGGAGACGCGCGGCTCCTCTGCGTGACGTCATGCAGAGATTGGGATCGCACGGCGTCCTCTTTGTGGAGCCGGAGGCCGAGGTCTATTTCCGGGATGTCCGCGACGACGTCACCCGGGCCATCGAGCTGCTCGACACCTATAGGGACATCCTTTCCTCAGCGCTCGACCTCCACCTGTCGAGCGTCTCGAATCGTCTCAACCGGGTCATGAAGCAGCTGACGGTGGTCGCAACGATGTTCATGCCTCTGTCGTTCCTGGTCGGCCTGTTCGGCGTGAACTTCCGCCAGATGCCCTTTGGGAGCCTGGGATGGTTCGTGGCGATGTTCGCTCTCATGTTCGTGTCTGTGCTGGGCATGCTCGTATACACATGGAGAAGGACCTGAACCGTGCCGTCGTCCTCGCCGATCCTCGTCAAGATCTGTGGGCTCACCCGGCACGAGGACATGGTCCTCGTGGGTGAATCGGGTGCTTGGGCCGTAGGGATGGTGTTCGCGCCCAGTCCGCGGCGGGTGACACCCGCCGAAGCGCGCGTACTGGTCGAAGGCGCCGCCGAGAGTCTGAGGACCTCGAGGATCGTCGAGGCGTCGACGGTCCCGGATGGCGGTGTTCCGAACGCGACCCAAGGCGAAGGTCCGCTGGTCATCGGCGTGTTCGGCGACGTCGCGGCGGGCGAGATCGCCGAGGTCGCCCGTCAAGTCGGGCTGGACGGGGTCCAACTCCACGGGGCCTCGGGCCCGCGCGTCGCCGAGGTGAGGGATGCCCTGGCAGACATGGCGGCCCCTCGACTATTCGCCCGGGATGCGCCGGTGCGACGGTCGCCCCCCGCTCGGGCGACCAGGGCGATAGGCCCGAAAGTGCTGGTCATCAGAGCCGTGCCCGTGGATCCAGAGGCCGACGATCCCGGCGGCCTGGTCGCGCGCATCGTCCGGGCGGGCGAGGGGGCCGATCTCCTGCTGCTCGACACGGCAGTCCGGGGCAGGTTCGGCGGGACCGGGACGGCCTTCCCTTGGGGGATCGCCGCGACGCTGCCGAAGACGACACCGTTCTTGATCGCCGGCGGGATAGGCCCGGAGAACGCGGCCGCGGCGCTGCGCCTCTCCCGGGCGGTCGGCATCGATGTGTCGAGCGGCGTGGAGGAGTCGCCGGGGGTGAAGGACCCGGCGCGGGTCGAAGCACTGATGGCCGAGGTGGAGGCATTCCGCGGCGCCGGATACGGCGCACGCATCGAAGGTAAACGAGAGAGAGGATCACCGACGTGACCATACCGCAGAGATTCGGACCCTATGGGGGTCGGTATGTGCCCGAGACCCTGGTTTCGGCTCTGGAGGAGCTCGACGAGGCCTACGAACGGTACCGCGATGACCCCGCCTTTCGCGAAGAACTGGCCCGGCTCCAGTCCGACTACGCGGGTCGGCCGACGGCTCTCTTCCTCGCGCGGCGACTCTCCGAGTGCGTGGGGTGCCGGACCTACCTCAAGCGCGAAGACCTCGCTCACACCGGCGCGCACAAGATAAACAACACGCTGGGGCAGATCCTTCTGGCGGTCCGGATGGGCAAGAAGCGGATCATCGCCGAGACGGGCGCCGGCCAGCACGGTGTGGCCACGGCCACCGTCGCGGCTCTCTTCGGTCTGGAGTGCCACGTCTACATGGGCGAGGAGGACATCCGGCGCCAGGAGCTCAATGTGTTCCGTATGCGGCTGCTCGGAGCGGAGGTGCTTCCTGTGACGTCGGGCAGCGCCACGCTCAAGGATGCCACCAACGAGGCCATCAGGGACTGGGTCGCCAACGTCGAGACCACTCACTACATCATAGGCTCGGTGGTAGGGCCGGCGCCGTATCCCACGTTGGTGCGCGACTTCCAGTCCGTCATCGGCCGGGAGACGAAAGAGCAGATCCTGGAGAAGGAAGGACGTCTTCCCGCGGGATTGATCGCCTGTGTGGGGGCGGGTAGCAACGCCATCGGGCTCTTCCGCGAGTTCATCGATCGCGACGACATCCGCCTCGTGGGTGTCGAGGCCGCGGGCTTCGGTCTCGACTCGGGCAAGCACGGAGCTTCGCTCGCTCGGGGAACGGCGGGTATCCTTCACGGCTCGTACTCATACGTTCTCCAGGACGAGGACGGCCAGATCCAGGAAGCGCATTCCCTGGCCGCCGGGCTCGACTATCCCTCAGTGGGTCCCGAGCATGCCTATCTCAAAGACGTGCACCGGGTGGAGTACACGAGCGCCACCGACGAGGAAGCCCTGGAGGCATTCCAAGTGCTCTCGCGGCTGGAGGGGATCATCCCGGCTTTGGAGAGTTCGCACGCGCTCGCATACCTGCTCAGGGGCGGGCACGGTTTCACCCCTGCCGATCCCGTGGTCCTCTGTCTCTCGGGGCGCGGCGACAAAGACGTGTACAGCGTCGCCGACATGTTGGGGGTGCGATGATGAGCGCTCTGACCCAGCTCTTTCGCGACGCGCAGGCCCCGCTGCTCATGCCCTACGCAGTCGGGGGATATCCCGACCCCGAGGCGTGTCTCGACATCGTGGGGACATATGCGCGGAGTGGCGCCGGCCTGATCGAGATCGGGATCCCCTTCTCCGACCCACTGGCCGACGGCCCCGTGATCCAGGCGGCTTCTCAGGTGGCGCTGCGCAAAGGCGTGCGGCCCATCGACGTCCTCGAGATAGCCGGGAGGGCGGCCGCGGACGGAGCCTCCGTGGTGCTGCTCAGCTATCTGAACACCATCCTGGCCTTCGGGCAGGACCGTTTCTTCGACGTGTGTCAGGACCGGGGTGTCCTCGGGGTGGTCGTGCCCGACCTGCCCGTCGAGGAGGCGGCGGAGCTGCAGGACGTCGCCCGAGCCCGGGAGGTGGACGTCGTCCTCCTGGCGGCACCGACCAGTACCGACGCTCGATTGGCTCGGATCGCAGCGGCGGCATCGGGGTTCATCTACTGTGTGTCGACCACCGGGGTGACCGGAGCGAGGGCCGAACTACGCAGCGACCTGTCGGAGTTCGTCAGCAGGATCCGCAGGCAGACGGATCTGCCCCTGGCCGTCGGCTTCGGTGTCTCCACCATCGCTCAAGTGGTCGAGGTGGGGTCGTTCGCCGACGGGGTCATCGTCGGCAGCGCCCTGGTGGACATGGTGGCGCGGAGCGACGCTCAAGACGAGGCATTGGACAAGGTGGCTACGTATGTCAGCGAGGCAGCGGCTGCGTTGAAGGGCGGACGGACATGATCGGGGGAGATACGGAGGACGGCGCGGAAAGCGCGCTCGACGTCACTGGGTGAGGAGGATACCCTCGTTCTCCAGGTAGTCCTTGAGCGCCTGGGGGCGTACCCCGTAGAGCCCGGACAGATACGTGAGATCGTCCTTCCGAATGGTCAGCATCTCCTGGGAGGGGTCGTTGCGCAACTGCCGGAGGAAACCTAGGTAGGTCTCCAAGGGCTGCCGTTCCTCGGGGGAGAGCCTGTGGAGAGAGTCGAGCCGGATCCGAAGCGGCCCGTTGCGCGTGAGAGACCGCTGGAACTCGGGATCGTCCTCGATGTCGAGGATCGACATGGGTGATTGGCCGTAGATCGAAGCCAACTCGTAGAGGCGTTCCAGGCTCAGACTCCGCTTACCACGCTCGTAGGCACTGAGGGTCGAGACCACGAACGAACCGCCGGAGCGCTCACAGACCTCCTGGAGGCTGAAACCACGGTCCTGGCGCAGGCGACGGAGCTTCTCGCCGACCAGTTCGGCATACCGTTTCTCTCTGTCCGTGTGCGGTTGTTCCATAACAAAAAGTGTAGCAGTAGAACAGTAGGAAATCTACCGAGACAACATCGTTTCATGCGCGACTGGCTTCATGATTCGCGGGCGCGCGACACATTCCTTCTTGGGTGCAACGGAGGATGACGGAAGGGGTGCGGAGACCGTCGAGCACGGTCTCCGCACCCCTTCCGGTCCGCGGCGACGCTCCGATGCCCGACGAGCCGACTAGGGTGAGCCCTCGGTCCGCTTGGCTGGAGCTGTCTCTACTTGGCTTCCGTCATGGTGACGTCTATGGTCATGTCGATGGAGAAGGGGCCTCGTTCGTCTGCGGGGACGATCTCGTCGGGGGCTTCCGTGATCTCCATGTCGAGGGCGAGGGTCTCTACACCGGTGATGGAGACTGTCCGGCCGTCGGCAGTATCGATCTTGGCGGTCCCGGCGAAGTCGAAGGTGCCGCCCAGACTCATCTTGAAGGCCAGAGTGGGCTGGTCTTCACCACCCAAGCCCTGCATGAGTCCCTCGAGCATGGCGCCCAGATCGAGTTCGACATCCATGGGCACGGTAACAGTGTAGTCGATGGTGGCCATCTCCCGGCCGTCGATGATCTCCACCGCGACCAGCTTGGCCTTGGTGGTAGCCGTGATCTCTTGGCCGAGGCCGGGGATCGGGAAGCTGGAGTCGATCGACCATTCGTCACCGACCTCGCCGAGGCCGGACTCGGGGAAGAGCACGGAGAACTGATTGGTGAGTTCGGTCGGGTCGAAAGGCATACCCGACTCGCCAAGGGCGCCGAGTCCGGCCTGACCCGTCCCCTCGACGGAGACGATTCTGCCGGCGGAGTCTATCTTCATGGTGACGCTCTGTGAATCGAGCGCCTGAGGTTCGACCGGTTCGCCTCCGGCCGTCGCTTCGACGAGTTCGTAGTCGAGGGTCAAGGTGGTGATCTCGTCCGATACGTCATCGACGGTGTAGGTGACCCGGAGCTTGGTGGTCATGTCCTCGGGGATGACGCTCTCATCGGTATCCTGGCCCTCGAACCCGGAGGCCGAGCCACTTATGGCCACGGTCATATCGTATGCCCACGAATCTCCCGGATTGTAGGAGTACTTCAAGGCCACTTGCTCCGACGACGCGGCGCCGCATCCTGCGAGAACGAGACCCAGGCTCAGGATCAGGACGAGGACCAGGACCAAGGCTGGGGTCTCCCAAGAGCGCTTCCTACGAGCCATCACAGGTCTCCTTTCGCGTGACGCCGACTCAGAAGGACGAGTGGTGCCGAAGGCGGGGGTCGAACCCGCACGAGGTGTGAGCCTCACTGGATTTTGAGTCCAGCGCGTCTGCCAGTTCCGCCACTTCGGCCCGAGGTGAGTGCCGGCTATTATAGTCGATAGGACCGGCGTTCAAGGGCGGATGCGACGGAATCTGCCCGTTCGTTCCTCGTGCGTTCCCGGCTTCATGGTGGTATTGTCTTCGTGTCCCGAAGACTGGCACGGCGTTCCGACCTGTGGGAGACTTACCAGGGCTTGACTACGGTGACCGGGTCGCCTTCATGTCGACCGGCGGAATGGTGTAGAGTTACTAGCAAAATCATGCCACTCTCAGGCGGAGTGTTGACCCGCTGGCTGAGGCTGTTCAGTGTCGCCCGCCGGGTCGCTGTGGTGCGTCCTCCCACATGCGCATTTCTGGATTCTGGGCGTGACCCAAACAACAAGACGTGGAGGTTGACGTATGGAGAAGCTCATCATCACGGTGGCGACCACCGGGGCAATGACCACGAAGGAGCACACGCCCTATCTCGCCACCACCCCTGCCGAGATCGCCGAAGAGGTCTACACGGCCTACCAGGCGGGGGCATCGGTCGCTCACGTGCACGTGCGCACCGACGAGGGCAAGGCCACCATGGACATGGAGAAGTTCCGGGAGACTGTCGGCCTGATCCGCGAGAAGTGCGACATCATCGTCAACATGACTTCCTCCGGCGGCCTCGGCTTCTCAGATGAAGAGCGTATCGCTCCCCACGTCGAGTTGAAACCCGACATGGGTACGTTCGACGCCGGGTCGATGAACTTCTACCGCGGCATCTTCCTCAATCCGCCCGAGTTCCTCGAGAAACTGGGCACCGCGTACATCGAGAACGGCATTAAGCCCGAGGTCGAGGTGTTCGACGCCAGCATGGTGTGGAACGCAGTCCGCTTGATGAAGGCGGGCTTCCTCCAAGCCCCCCTCCACTTCCAGTGTGTCATGCACGTCCAGGGCGGGATGGAAGGGACCCCGAGGAACCTCATCCACCTCGTCGACATGCTGCCCGAGGGTTCCACTTGGTCTGCTTTCGGATGTGGGCCGACCGCGCTGCCCATGATGACCATGGCCATCCATATGGGCGGGCACGTCCGTGTGGGTATGGAAGACAACGTGTATATCACGAAGGGTGTGCTGGCCAAGCACAACTATGAATTCGTGGAGACGGCCCAGCGACTCGCCAGGGAGTTCGAGCGCCCTGTCGCTACGGTGGCCGAAGCCCGGCAGATATTGGGGCTTCCCCCCAAGAAGTAAGGTGCCAAGCGGGCGGACGGCCAAGCTGTCCGCCCGCTCCACATAGCCCGGAGCCGCGGGGCCGGACTGTCCGGGAGATTCGTTCTCCCGGCCGAGCCGCGGGGCTGGGCTGCCGGATCGGAATTGCGACGCTAGTCGCTGGACGGAGGAGCTAGAGCATGAAGAAGGTCTCGATCAGCGAAGCACTGCGGTACTCTCCCCCTGCTCACAATGATTGTGCCTGTTTCAGGCTGCAGGGTAAGGAAGAGACCGGTACCAGCCAGTTCTCTCTGGGGTGCACGCATTTCCTGCCGGGCGGTGGAGCCGATTTCAGCCCTGGACGGCCATTCGACACCATCTATATGTGCATCGAGGGCGAGGTCACCATCACAGACAAAGACGGGAACGACATCGTGCTCAAGCCGCACGATTCCATCTACATCGGTCCTGACGAAGGCCGTTCCATCGAGAACAAGACCCAGTATCCAGCGAGCATGCTCGTCATCCTGGGCTACCCCGTCTGAGACAACGCCTTCGCGCCGTAAACAGCAATTCGATTTGGAGGATGACAATGGCTGAAGACAAACCCGCCAAGACCGTCGAGGAACTCAGGAAGATCTTCGATCTGAGCGGCAAGGTAGCGGTAGTCACGGGCGCGGGTGGCACTCTGGGCCACGCTCTCGCCAGGGGCCTAGCCGTGTTCGGCGCCGATGTCGCCACTTGGGACATCAAGCCCGACCTCACGGATGACATCGTGTCCGACATCAAAGGCCTCGGCCGAAAGGCTCTCCCCGCCGGCGTCGACGTGACCGATGACGCCAGCGTCAAGTCCGCGATGGAGGGCGTGATCAAGGAGTTCGGCCACGTCGACATCATGGTGACCGTGGCCGGCAGCGCCGGTAACCGCCAGCCCGCCGAGACCTTCGACATCGACGAGTGGCAGAAGGTCATGAACATCAACGTCCGCGGCACCATGCTTTGCGCCAAGTACGCGGGAGCCGAGTACGTCAAGCAGGGCAAGGGCGGCAAACTCATCACCATCGGCTCGGTGCGCGGATACCTTGGCCATCCAGGGGGTTATGCGGCCTACGGTACCTCCAAAGGCGCCGTCCACCTGCTCACCAAGCAACTGGCGACCGAGTGGGCGAAGTACAAGATCAACTGTAACTGCATCGCTCCCTCCATCTTCTGGACGCCACTCACGCAGCAGATCAAGAACGATCCGGAGATGGTCAAGATCTTCATGCAGCGCATCCCGCTGGGCCGGGCTGCCGAACTCGACGACTTCATCGGGGCTGCGGTATTCCTCGCCTCCCCGGCGTCCGACTACGTGACCGGCGTGATCCTTTCCGTCGACGGCGGAGCAGTCGCGGGATGATGAAGCTCGACGACGTCAAGAAGATCGCCATCATCGGCGGCGGCAATATGGGCCATGGCTGTGCCATGGTATTCGCCGCGGCCGGTTACTCGGTGGGACTCTATAGCCGCAGAGCCGAGACGCTGGAGAAGGCCGTCGAAGGCATGCGGAACGATCTGACGTTTCTGGCTGATCGCGACCTGGGCAGACTCGACGAGGTAGAGGCGACCATGGCCCGCGTGGCGACCACGCAGGATATGGCCGAAGCGGCCACCGATGCCGACTTCGTGCTGGAGTGCGTGGCCGAGGACATGACCCTCAAGCAGGACACGTTCCAGAAACTCGACCAGATGTGCAAGCCTGACGCGATCCTGGCGACCAACACCTCGGTGATGAGTCCCACCGAGATCGCGAGCACCTCGGTCAAGCGTGACAGGATCATCGGGACCCACTGGTGGAACCCGCCGTTCCTCATCCCCTTGGTCGAAGTGGTGCAGACGGAAGAGACGGCCCCGTGGGTCATCGACGTCACCATGGACCTTCACTGGGCGATCGGCAAACACCCGGTGCATGCCAAGAAAGATGTGCCCGGCTTCATCGCCAACCGGCTGCAGCACGCACTGTGGCGGGAGGCGGTGTCGATCGTGGAGCACGGGATCGCCGACGCAGCCACGGTGGATGAGAGCCTCAAGTTCGGCCCCGGCCTGCGCCTCCCCGTGATGGCGCCACTGGAGAACGCCGACATGGTCGGTCTCGATCTGACCCTGTCGATCCACAGCTACGTGCTCAAGCACCTGGAAGACTCCCACGAGGCCTCCCCGCTTCTCAAGGAGAAGGTGGAAAAGGGTGAGTTGGGCTTCAAGTCCGGCGGCGTGGGCTTCCAGAGTTGGACCCCGGAGGAACAGAAGGCTCTCCGAGCCAACATGCTGAGCTACTTGTGCAAGGCCGTACGGGAGATGAAGGAGGCCGGGATCAAATAGGGCCCGGATCGTAGGATCCCGATCGGGAATGGTGGACAGTCCGGGCATCCAAGTGCCCGTATGTCGGAACGGTAACAAAGAGAAGGAGACAAAGGATCATTATGGGGAAGAAAGTATTCGTAGACCTGACCCATCCCTTCAGTGCGGAGATTCCTCGCTGGCCGTACTTCGTCAAGCCGGTCATCGATTCGATGCACACCATGGCCAAGGGTGGCGTCCTCACCCAGCGGGTCGACTGTGTCCAGCACACAGGCACCCATGCCGACGCTCCTCGTCACGTCATGGAGCGTGAATTCGACGGCAAGCGTGCTCGTTACACCCACGAGATGCCGGTCGACGCCTATACGGGCGACGCCATCTGCCTCGAGATCAAGATCCATCCTTGGGGCCTGATCGGGCCCGAGCACCTCGAGGATGCCTGCAAACGCGCGAACATCAAGCCCGAAGAGCTCGAGGGCATGGTCGTGTGCCTGAACACCGGCATGCACCGGCTGTTCGATGACTCCAAGGAGTACTACCACTACGCCAAGGGTACCGGCATCGAGGCGGGCAAGTGGTTCGTGAAGCACAAAGTCAAGTGCGTCGCCATGGACTCGCAGGCGCTCGACCATCCGCTCCACACCGCCATGGGCAAGAACGGCCCGCCGATGATGAACCTGCGCGGCGCCACCGGCAAACCGATCACCGAAGAGTACGTGGACAAGTTCGGCCTCGAAGCCTATGCCGAATTCGACAAAGAAGTCTACATCCAGGTCCACGGGAAAGAAGCTTACGACGCCAAGTTCGGCGAATTGGAAGCCCTCGGCCAGGAAGGCACCTGGGAACCGTGCCATAAGTACATGCTGGGTCACGGCATCGTGGGTGTCGAGAACCTCGGCGGGGACCTCGACAAGGTGTCCGGCAAGCGCTTCCGCTTCTTCTGCTTCCCGATCCGTTGGTACATGGGCGACGGCGCCATGGTCCGTTGCGTGGCCGAGATCGACGAAGATCAGGTCAACAAGGGCGTTCCCGATCGTACCTACACGTATTGCGGTACCGCCTACGGCCCCGTTGCCGACAAGGAGCACGAGGGTTACGACATCTATCCCCTGTAGGCCACTCACTCTCTTCTGCCGCAGGGCGAAGGGAGCGGCCGGGATAGGTACTATCGCGTTGAGCCCCCCGCCGGAGAACCGGCGGGGGGCTTCGTCGTGAAGAGCGGCGACAGACACCCTCTCGTGCAGACGAGGCCATGTGATGCCGTAAGGTGGGACGCAGGACCATTCAGCGGGACGAAGTCGGCCGAACTGACGCGCATGTTTGCCGAGAATGGCACCCGATGAGACAGTTGTAGCCGAAAGACATCAGCAGATGACCACCTTCGTGCACTCGCCGGCGTTGCCGGGGCAACGGGTATCCGCACACGAGACAAAGTGAGGTACGACATGGGTGAAGTTGTACGCCTGACGAACTCATCGACGGGCGGGCCCGTCTTCGTCTACGTCCAAGACGGGAAGATCGTCCGCATAACCCCGATGGATTTCGACGACACGGTGGACGCGGCGTCGTGGAAGATCGAAGCGAGAGGGAAGACGTTCACACCGCCGCGCAAGACCACGTACTCGGTCTACACCGCCGGCTTCAAGTCCATGATCTACTCCGACAAGCGGATCAAGACTCCCATGAAGAGGGTGGACTTCGATCCGGACGGCGAGCGCAACATCCAGAACCGCGGTGTATCCGGGTACGAACCGATCTCCTGGGAAGAGGCGACCGACATCGTCGTCAAAGAGGTCAACCGCGTCAAGCGCGAAGCCGGTCCGGCATCCATCCTCACGAGCCCCAGTTCTCACCACATGTGGGGGAACGTCGGATATCGGCACAGTACGTACTTCCGGTTCATGAACATGATGGGCATCACCTACGCCGACCACAACCCGGACAGTTGGGAAGGTTGGCACTGGGGCGGCATGCACATGTGGGGCTTCAGTTGGCGGTTGGGCAACCCCGAACAGTATGATCTGCTCGAAGACACTCTGCAGAACACCGAGATGATCGTGTTCTGGTCGGCGGACCCGGAAGTCAACACCGGGATCTACTCGGCTCACGAGTCCACCATCCGCCGCTACTGGATGAAAGACCTGGGCATCAAGATGGTCTTCATCGATCCGTTCTACAACCATACCGCCGGCCTCATCGGCGACAAGTGGTTCTCTCCGAAGATCGGCACCGACCACGCTCTCTCGTTCGCTATCGCCTACACCTGGCTCACCGAGGGCACGTACGACAAGGAGTATGTGGCCACGCACGCCCACGGCTTCGAGGAGTGGGCCGACTACGTCCTCGGCAAATCAGACGGTGTTCCCAAGACCTGCGAGTGGGCCGAGGCCGAGTCCGGCGTGCCGGCTTGCGAGATCCGTGCCCTGGCGCGCGAATGGGGCAAGAAGAAGACCATGCTGGCCGCGGGTGGTCTGGGCGGCTGGGGCGGCGCCTGCCGCGCCTCGCACGGCATCGAGTGGAGTCGCGGCATGATCGCGCTGGCAACCATGCAGGGCATGGGCAAGCCGGGCTCCAACATGTACTCGACCACCCAGGGTACTCCAGTCGACTACGAGTTCTACTTCCCCGGCTACGCCGAGGGTGGTATCTCGGGCGACTGCGAGAACTCCGCCGCGGGCTTCAAGCTCGCCTGGCGCATGTTCGACGGCAAGACCACGTTCCCGTCCCCTTCGAACATCAACACCGCGGCCGGGCAGCACATCCCTCGTCTGAAGGTGCCCGAGTGCATCATGGACGGCGAGTTCCAGTGGTCGGGCAAGGGCTTCTGTGGTGGTGATATCCAGCATCAGTTGCACCAATACCAGTATCCGGCCCCCGGCTATCCCAAGATCAAGATGCTATGGAAATACGGTGGTCCGTGGATCGGCACCATGACCGCGACCAACCGCTACGCCCGGATGTACACGGACCCGAGCCTCGAGTTCGTCGTCAGCCAGTCCATCTGGTTCGAGGGGGAAGTGCCCTTCGCGGATATCATCCTGCCGGCGTGCACCAACTTCGAACGGTGGGACATCTCCGAGTTCGCCAATTGCTCCGGATACATCCCCGACACGTACAGCCAGTGCAATCATCGGGTCATCTCGCTGCAGGCCAAATGCATCGAACCGGTGGGCGAGTCGAAGTCCGACTACGACATCTTCTGCATGGTCGCCGACAAACTGGGCATAGGTCCGATGTTCAGCGAGGGCAAGACCGATCTCGAGTGGGTGGAGCAGTACTACAACGCCACCGACATGCCGAAACACATGACCTTCGCGGAGTTCAAGGAGAAGGGCTATTTCGTCGTGCCGAACAATCCGAAGCGCAAGAAGACCGTGGCCCTGCGGTGGTTCGCTGAAGGTCGGGAGAAGGACACGCCCGACTGGGGTCCGCGGCTGAACAACCAGGTCGGTCGCAAGGGTCTGCAGACGAGCACGGGCAAGGTCGAGTTCATCGCCACCAGCCTGAAGAACTTCGAGGAGCAGGGTTTCATCGACGAGCACAGGCCGGCCATGCACACCTACGTTCCCGCCTGGGAAGGTCCGCGCTGCGAACTCGCCAAGAAGTATCCGTTGGGCATGCTGGCCCCTCACCCCCGTTTCTCCTTCCACACGATGGGTGACGGCAAAGACAGCTTCATGAACGACATCAAGGACCATCGCGTCCTGATCGACGGGCATTACTACTGGATCATCCGCGTCAACAGCGTCGACGCCGCCGCCCGTGGCATCAAGAGCGGCGACCTGGTACGGGCGTACAACGACCGGGGTTCCGTCATCCTCTGCGCCCAGGTGGGCGAGAGGACCCAGCCCGGGACGGTACACACCTACGAGTCGTGCGCCGAGTACAATCCATTGGGCACGCCTGGGAAGTCTGCCGATCGAGGTGGTTGCGTGAACATCCTTTCGCCCGATCGCTACATGTCCAAGTACGCTTCCGGCATGGCCCCGAACACCATGCAGATCGAAGTCGAGAAATGGGACGGCGGCATCTACGAGACCGACTGATCGACGAGGGTCGATCGGTCCTGCATGATCTACAAGGAGCCTGCGATATGAAGCAATGGTATAAGGTCATCGACGTCGCCAAGTGCCATGACTGCAACAACTGTTTCATGGCCGACAAGGACGAGTTCGTCGACAACGATTGGCCCGGCTACACGGCCGCGCAGCCGCGTCACGGCCACCGCTGGGTGGACATCCTCCGGCGCGAGCGTGGGCAGTACGCCCGGAACGACGTGGCTTATCTTCCGGTGCCCTGCCAGCACTGCGAGAACGCCCCGTGCATCGACGCCGGCAACGGCGCGGTCACTCGTCGCCCGGACGGTATCGTGATGATCGACATGGTCAAAGCCAAGGGCAACAAAGCTCTGCTCGATTCATGTCCCTACGGCGCGATCTGGTGGAACGAAGAGAAGGAGCTTCCTCAGAAGTGCATCTTCTGCGCGCACCTGATCGACGATCCCACGTGGAAGCCGCACACCACCCGGTGTACGCACGCCTGCCCGACGGACGCCATGGCCACGTATTTCGTCGAACCGGAAGAGATGGAGAAGATGATCGCGGCCGAGGGGCTGGAGGCCTATCTGCCGGAGCTGGGGACGAAGCCTCGCACTCTCTACAAGAACCTGTTCATGTTCACCAAGAACTTCATCACCGCCGGCGTGCTGGTCGACGGCGACTGCTTCGAGGGCGCGACCGTCACCTTGCATTCGGACGAGGGCGGTATCGTGTGCAACCTGTCGGGTGCCGGAGTAGCCAACTGCCAGGACACATCCACCCTGGCGACCCGTACCACGAACTTCTTCGGGGAGTTCAAGTTCGACGGGCTGGAGAACGGCGAGTACAAGCTGGAGGTCGATGCCGACGGCAGGACCACCACCATGGTGGTGACCATCGAGAACGAGTCGGAGAACTTGGGTTTCATAGAACTCTAGTAGGACCGCTTTCGGACGTGTTTCGGTCGGAGGGCTCTGTATGCAGAGCCCTCCGCCATTCTTCCGGACGGGCCGGCCCGTCCGTCGACTCGCCGTCGATGCGCGGATCGATCGAGGGGCGGGCAAAACGCAGCAAAGGAAAGACCAACTGTGAAAGACATAGTCATCTTCAACGGCAGTCCCCGCAAGGATGGCAACACCTCCACTCTCCTGGAGTTGGTCGCCAAAGGGGCGCGCGACTGCGGAGCAGAGGTGCACTCGTATACGCTGTTCAAGATGAAGTTCATGGCCTGTCAGAGCTGCTTCTTCTGTCGGCTGCACGATGACTGCGCTATCAACGACGAACTCCGGAAGGCCCTCCAGGACGTCAAAAAGGCCGACGGGGTGGTGATCGGCTCCCCCATCTACATGATGCAGATGACGGGCCCAGTGAAGAATCTCTACGACAGGCTGTTCCCCCTCACAGACTCGCAATACCGACCACGTTTCGGCACGAAGAAGCTGCTCACGGTCTACACTCAGGGCATGGGAGACCCGCATCTGTTCGAGTCGTACTTCGACTACACGGCGGCCGTCTTTCCTTGGTTCGGGTTCGAACTGTTGGACAACCTCGTGTGCACGGACGCCAGTGATCCCGAGAGCGCCGAGCGAGACGCGGAGCTGAAGATCCGGGCCTACGAAGCGGGCAAAGCGCTCGCGACAGGGACCTAGACGGACGGACGCCTCGAGCCAGAATGTCTTGACGATGATCGAGCGAGCGCCGCGTACGCGCATGATCTGACTCTCGAGGTGCAGCGCCAGGTGGGTCCCCATCCGGAGCGGAAACGTGAAATCCGGGCGATCTCCGAGCTATGCTATGGGAACGGAGCGTCGGAGGGACCGGCGCCCTTCGATCGGGTTCGATCACAGGAGCGTGAAGATGCCGAGGACCGGTGGACGGCCGAGAGCGGGGATCGATGACCGCACAGAAGAAGAGAACGATCTCTTCGTCAGGGCGCTGGCCCGGGGTCTGACCATCTTGGCTCTCTTCGACGTGGAGCACCCGGAGTGGAGCCTCAACGAGATATCGGAGCGGACCGGGATCTCCAAGACGACCGCCTACCGTATGCTTCGGACCCTGGAGTGGAAGGACTTCGTGGCTTTCGACCCGGAGAGCGGGCGATATCACATCGGGCGGGCGACGATCCCCGGTGCATATCTGGCCCTGTCCTACGTGGGGTTCGTCCGCGCTGCCCACCCGTTCCTGGAGAGACTGGCCGAAGAGACGGGGGAGACTGTGGAACTCACCGTGGCCGGGGCCGGGGGCGCGGTGGTCGTCGACCAGGTGGCCACCTCTCATCCGTTCAAGCCGAACCTGCCCATCGGCCGCATCCTTTCGAGCACTGCGAACTCGTCGCTCAAGATGCACGTCGCCTTTCGACCTGAGGCCGAGAGACAGAAGATCATGCGTTCGGCCCAGCTGAGACTCACGCCTCATACCGTAACCGACCCGGAAGAGATCGGTCGCCAACTCGAAGCGGCGGTCAAGGAGGGAGTGTCGTACGACCTCGAGGAGCAGGACTTGGGCGTATGCGCCGTATCGGCGCCGATCTTCGGACCGGACGGGGGGGTGAGGGCGGTGGTGACCGTCGTGGCTCCGTCGGAACGGTTCGGTGCGCGGGAGCGAAAGAAGAAGGCCGACGCGGTCAAAGCGACGGCAGCGGAGATGACCCGGTACCTTCAAGGTCAGTCACTCGCCGGTGTTTGACTGAGGACCGCCGGGGTGTCATAGTAGATGCCCGCTATGTTAGTGGAATAGCTATTCCATGGAACGGAATAGTTTCGGCAAGAAGGAGGCAATATGGCAGAGGACCGTACGAAGAACAGTAAGTCGGGCGAACGCACGCTGATCCGGGATATCAGTTTTTGCGGCGTGCCCGAGAACGGTTCGAACGCGTCTATGGTGGACGTGAAGGACGGGAAGATCGTCCGCATCCGTCCCATGCACTACGACTGGAAGTACGATCCTGACAAGGATATGAACCCGTGGAAGTTCGAAGTGCGGGGCAAGAAGTTCGAGCCCAGCATGAAGACGCTGATCCCGCCGTACTCCATCGCGTACAAGAAGCGCGTCTACTCGCCGGCCCGGATCCGCTATCCCATGATGCGCGTGGACTTCGACCCCAACGGCGAGCGGAACATCCAGAACAGGGGCAAGAGCAAGTACAAGCGCATCTCCTGGGATGAAGCACTCGACATCATCTCCAGCGAGATGAACCGGATCAAGGAGAAGTACGGCCCGACCGCGCTTCTCTACCAGAGCGACCAGCACGGTGAGAACAAAGTCGTGCAGGCCTGTCACGGCGCCGGTCGACGCCTCCTCCGCCTCTGGGGTGGCTTCACCCAGCAGAACCGCCAACCCGACAGCTGGGAAGGCTGGTGGTTCGGCAGTAAACACTTCTGGGGATGTGAACCGGTCGGCCAGGGTCAGCAGAGCAACCTGCTCTACGACATGTCGCACAATGCCGAGTTGCTCCTTTTCTGGGGTTGCGACCAGGAGACCACTCCCTGGGGTTGGCAGGGACAGCTCCCCAGCCGTCTCAGCTACTGGTGGACAGAGCTGGGCATCAAGCAGATCTATGTCTGCCCCGACCTCAACTACGCGGCCGCCGTGCATGCCGACAGGTGGATCCCGATCCTGCCGAACACCGACGCGGCCCTGTATCTCGCCATCACCTACATTTGGTTCGCGGAAGGCACCTACGATAAGGAATACCTCGACACGCACGCGGTAGGCGTGGACAAGTTCGAGGCCTACGTCATGGGTGAAGAGGACGGCATACCCAAGACCCCGGAATGGGCGGCGCCCCTCACTGGAGTGCCCGCGCGGGTCATCAAAGCCCTGGCTCACGAGTGGGCATCCAAGCGCACCACCGTGGTGATCGGCAACGGTGGTCCGGGTATCCGCGGCCCGTACGCGACCGAACCTGCTCGTCTGCAGAATATCTGCTTGGCGATGCAGGGTCTGGGCAAGCCGGGCGTGAACCAGGCCAAGATGATCGAGTGGGGTCTCTTCGACAAGCCCGACCAGTATGCTCAGCCAAAACCGTTGCGCGTACCGTACCTGCGGGCCGCCTACACCGGCGGTCACCCGGACGAGACCAACCATCCGTCGTTCATCCCGAAGACCTATATCCCCAAAGCCATCCTCGAGGGCCAGTGCGACTGGTACGGTGTGGAATCTGAGTGCGCTCCGCGCGAGGACCAGTTCGTCCACTACAAGTACCCCGCCGACGGCTGCTCGAAGATCCACATGGTGTGGACCGACTCCCCGTCGTGGATCACCTGCTGGAACATGGGCAACGAGTTCATCCAGGCCATGCGCCATCCCGACATCGAGTTCATGTTCTGCCAGCATCCGTGGCTGGAGAACGACGCTCTGCTGGCCGACATCATCCTGCCGGTCAACACCAAACTCGAAGAGGATGACATCGCCGGCGATATCTTCAGCGGCCAGTACAACCTGCTCTTCCCCGAGCACAAGTGCGTAGAGCCCCTGGGTGAGTCGTACAGCGACTACGAGATCGTCTGCATGCTCGCCGACCGTCTCGGTCTCCTGGAGGAGTACACCGGTGGCAAGACGATCCCCGAGTTGATCAAGTACGGCTGGGAGACCTCCCGCTGCGCCGACCTCATCAGCTGGGAAGAGTTGAACGAGAAGGGCTACTACGTGGTCCCGACCTCGGACGGTTGGGAAGACGTACCTGCCGGGTTCTACAACTTCTACAAAGACCCGAAGAAGTACCCCCTGAGCACGCCGACCGGCCTGCTCGAGTTCGAGGCCACCGGTCTCGTGGAGCACTTCCCCGACGACATCGAGCGGCCGCCCGTACCCAAGTGGATCCCCAAGGGCCCGAGCCACGAGGAGACGCTGGGTACCGACCGTGCCAAGAAGTATCCGCTCCTCGTCATCTCGAACCATCCGCGTTGGGGCGTGCACTCGCAGCACGACGACATCACCTGGCTGCGCGAGATCGAGACCTGCAAGATCACGGGTCCCGACGGGTATCAGTACCATACGACCTGGCTCCATCCCACCACGGCGGCTGAGCGCGGGATCAAGCACGGAGATGTGATCTCCATCATCAACGAGCGGGGCATCGTCCTCGGTGGCGCCTATATCACCGAGCGCATCATGCCCGGCGTGGTCTACATCGACCACGGGGCCAAGTGGGATCCCATCGACCCGGGTGTGATCGATCGCGGTGGCGCGATCAACACCATCGTGCCGAAGAACACCACGTCGAAGAACGCTGTCGGGCACGCCGTCAGCGGCTTCCTGGTCGACGTCGAGAAGACCGATATGGAAGAACTCAAGCGCAAGTATCCCGAAGCCTTCGAAAAGCCCTTCCACCCCTGCGCTGGTCCCGGCTTAGAGGCCTGCATCATAGGGGAGGTGGACTGATGGGCAAGGTCCTGGTTATCAACTACGACATCTGTAACGGTTGCTACAACTGCCAGGTGGCCTGCAAAGACGAGCACGTCGCCAACGACTGGTCGCCGATCGCGAAGCCGCAGCCGGACACGGGCCAGTTCTGGAACAAGATCTACGACAACGTCCGTGGTCAGGTCCCCAAGGTCAAGATCACGTACGAGCACAGCATCTGCCAGCACTGTGACGATGCCCCGTGCATCCCGGCCTGCAACGCGAAAGCCATCTACAAGCGCGACGACGGCATCGTGATCATCGATCCCGACAAGTGTCGCGGCAACCAGATGTGTATGGAGGCCTGTCCGTACGAGAACGTCATCTACTTCAATGACGCCCTCAACATCGCTCAGAAGTGCACGTTCTGCGCGCACCTGCTGGATGATGGCTGGACCGAGCCCCGTTGTGTGGACGCGTGTCCGACCGGAGCCTTCATGTTCGGCGATGAGGACGACCCGGCGATGAAAGAACTCATCGCCAAGGCCGAACCGCTCAAACCTGGTCTGGATGTCAAGCCACGCGTGTACTACATCGGCCTGCCCAAGAAGTTCATCGCCGGCGCGATCTTCGACCAAGAAGCCGACGAGTGCTCCGAAGGCGCCACCATCACCGCGACCAACACTGCGACCGGTGAGAAGGCGCAGGCCACGACCGACAGCTATGGCGACTTCTGGCTGCGCGGCCTGAAAGACGGTACGTACACCTTGTTGATCGAGAAGCCGGGCTATCTCTCGCAGAAGTTCGGTCCCGTCGACGTTACGAAGAGAGACATGAACGTCGGTGACATCGCCATCTGGAAGGCCTGAAGCTCAGGTCGACCCTCCGATGACATAGCACCGAGACGGTGATCACCCGGGGGTCCGCCTCGAACGAGGCGGACCCCCGGGTCTGTCCGGAGGCGGCGGCATCGCCGCCTCCGGACAGACCATTGCCTCCGACGAGATCGTTCGGTATGGTCGATCCGACGACCGACCCGGCCGGAAACCTCCGACCTTAGAGTGAAGGGTGGCAGGATGTCGATACTAGAGCGGATCGCCGATGCACTCGACCACCTCGATGAGGGCACGGCCGACATGGTGAGGACCGCGCTCGAGGAAGGCGAGGATCCGCTCGCGATCATCGAAAAGGGCATCGTGGTCGGCATCCGTCGTTGTGGCGACAAGCTCGCCGCGTACGAGTACGGCGTCCCCGAGTTGTTGGTGGCCGGCGAACTCGCCAAAGACTGCGTGCGGGTGGTGAGACCGCATCTCGACCCGGGCGCTTCTCCGACCAAGGCCACCGTGGTCATCGCCACCGTCCAGGGCGATATCCACGAGTTGGGTAAGAACCTGGTCAGTCTGCTGCTCGAGTTGAACGGGTATGCCGTGGTGGACCTGGGGGTGGACGTCGGACCCATGACCATCATCGACAAGGCCGAGGCTGCCGACGCGGATGTCATCGGCCTGTCGTCCCTCATGGTGACGACGATGCCGGCGCAGGAAGAGGTGATCGCGTACCTTCGAGATCTGGGCGTGCGGGAACGGTACCGGGTCGTGGTCGGCGGCGCGCCGACCTCCCAGGAGTGGGCTGACTCCATCGGCGCCGACGGGTGGGCAGAGGACGCCCAGGCGACTGTGGCTCTCCTGGATTCACTCTGCGGAGAGGGGGAGAGGCGATGATCGGGGTCAAGGACGTCCTCGAACGGTCGGTCACCGGCCGCATCATGCGGGAGCGGGACTTCGATCTCAGTTTCGCGAAGAGGCTTCGCGAGTTGGCCGCGGATTCGGGCGTGCGGATCGACCCGACCCAAGTGATCCCTGACGACGCGACCGCCGATGCGATCGGGGCCGCCGCGATCGAACTATTGGTCGACGTCGGCCTCTACAACAAGGACAGCCAGAGGGTGGTGCAGCTCACTCGGGAAGAAGTGATGGAGCTGACTACGACGAGGCTCTCTGGCCTCGTCCTCGGCGAGGGTGGTGACGAGGTCGAGGTCCGCGAGAGGAAGCCCGGATCGGACTTTCCACCGGTCGTCGTCACCGGTCCCGTGGGTGGCCCCTTCACCGAGGACGTGTTCCTGCCCTGTCACCAGTCGTATGCTCAGGAGCCGACCTGCCAAGGTCTCCTCGGCGGGGTCCTTCTGAGGTGGCAAGGCGTGGAGAACATGGCCGGTCGTCCGAACGAGGTGATCGTCACCGCGGCTGAGGGCGACCTTATACGGGAAGCCGCCGAACGAGCCGGTAGACCCGGTCTCTACCTGGGACCGTATCCGCCCGGAGGAGTGTCGACCCAGGCGATCTTCTGCAACCATTCGGCCGGCGGGCTGGCCCCGCGGCGCAGTCAGATACCTATCCAACTGATGCCGGAGCTCAAGCTCGGGTGGGCCAAGATCGACCTGGCTCTGTACTGCCAGAGCCACGATGTACACCCTTGGACCGACATCGTGTCGGTGATCGGGGCCTTCTGCCGGGACTCCCTGGAGAGTTCGATATCCCAGACGGCCGGGGTGCTGGGCGCTTGGTCTTTCACGGGTGGGTCGACGGCCTCCATCTGGACCACCGACATCGAGGGTCTCTGTACCCGGAGACGGAACATGTGGGCCAACTGTGCGACCACCCGGGCTCTCGAGCGGCTGGTCGGCAATCCCGTGTTCCTGTTGGGATACGCATCCGCGGGGCCGTGCACGGAGATGGCCTTGCTCGAGACGGTCGCCTATTCCGTGGCCTACACGAAGGCGGGAGGTGAGCTCATCTGGGGTGGCTCCACGTGCAACGGCGTGGATCCCGACAGGTACGCGGGGATGCAGGGGCGCATGGTCGGGGAAGCCGCCGCAGCGGCCTGCAGCCTGTCCGTCGACGAGGCGAACGAAGTGGTCGATCGCCTTTTCTCCGAGTATGAGGACGACCTTCCTCACGCACCCAAAGGCTGCACCTTTCCTGAGTGCTACGACGTCGAGACGATCCGGCCCACGGACGACTATGTCCGCCTCTACGAGGCGACGGTGTCTCGGCTCGGCCGCGACTCGAGTTTGGACCTTCGGTAGTGAAGGCTGATATACTTACCCGGCTTGGGATAGAGTTGCCCGCTTCAGTCCAGCCTGCGGCACCAACACTCTGGGGGATCTTCGCCGTGGGAGGTATTGGACTAGTCTAAGAAAACTGCCGAGCAGGCAAGGCCGTGAGCTGCTCGACCGGTTCCGAGGAGACTGCGGACCCGGCCGGGACTGGGGACAGTTCCGGGGCGTATCTTGGACAGGCGCGATCCGCGCCACTCCGGTATACCGTCAGGATGTCGACATGCTGTGCGCATGGGTATCACGCTCCCCCTGCGTCCGGCGGCTTCCTGCACGCCTTTGTCTCTCCTTCTCTGTCAACACGAAACACCATCGCAGTTCGCGCTGCATATCGAGGGAGCTTAACGACATGGCGGATTTGGATAGGAAAGACCACTCCCTACACGAGGAGACGATCGCGGGCGACGGCAAGAGCTTCAGTCGCCGAGAGTTCCTCAAGTTGGCCGGCGTCACGGGGGCGGCCGTCGGTCTGGGAGCCGGGCTCGGCGGCCTGGTGGCCGCGTGTGGGGGCGATGACTCCGGCACCACCGGAGCTGAGAGCAGTTCCAGTGTAACGGTCGGCGGCGGGGGGACCGAAGGCGACGAGATCAAGATAGGTTTCGTTTCGCCGCTCACCGGCGCGCTCGCATCGTTCGGCGTGCCGGACCAGTATTGCGTCGATCGCTGGAACGAGGCTGTCGTCGATGGCTTGGTTTGCGGCGACGGCAAGAACCACAAGATCAAGATCATCCTGGCCGACAGCCAATCCGACTCGAATCGGGCGGCGCAGGTAGCGGGCGACCTGATCAACAACGAGCAGGTCGATCTCATCCTGGTGGCGTCGACTCCAGACACAGTGGCTCCAGTCGCGGACCAGTGTGAAGCCAACGCCACCCCTTGTCTGTCTAACGATTGCCCGTGGCAACCGTACTTCTTCGGTCGTAACGGCGACCCTGCGGTCGGGTTCGAATGGACGTATCATTTCTTCTGGGGACTCGAGGACATCATCGCCACGTTCTCAGACATGTGGCCGAAGGTGGCGACGAACCAGTCCGCCGGAGCGATGTGGCCGAACGACGCCGACGGGAACGCGTATCGGTCTGAGTTCGGTCCCGCGCTGACCGCAGCCGGCTACAGCTTGGTCGATCCGGGCGCATACCAGAACTTCACCGAGGATTTCACCGCGCAGATCAATGAGTTCAAGAAGAACGGTTGTGAGATCGGCACCGGCGTGCCCCAACCGCCGGATTTCACGAACTTCTGGAAGCAAGCGACCCAGCAAGGCTTCAAACCCAAGATAGGCACATACGCAAAGGCGCTGCTGTTTCCCCAGTCGATGGAGGCTTTGGGAGAGGTGGGCTACAACCTCACCACCGAGGTGTGGTGGACTCCCCGGCACCCGTTCGCGTCGTCACTCACGGGAGAGACCTGCCAGCAACTGGCTGACGATTTCGAAGCGCGAACGGGCATGCAGTGGACGCAGCCGCTGCTCCACTATGTCGTCTTCGAGATGGCGGTCGACGCTCTGAAAAGGGCTGACGATCCAAAGGACAAGCAGTCGATCATCGAAGCGGTGAGGACCATGAAGCTCGACACCGTCGGCGGTCCCATCGACTTCACGGCCCCGGTGGCGGACGGCGGTATGCGTCCGGTCCCCAACGTATACAAGTCCCCACTTGTCGGTGGCCAATGGGTCAAGGGATCGACGTACATGTACGATCTCGTCGTGGTCGACAACGTCGCCGCCCCCGATATCGCCCTGGAGGCGGAGATGCAGTCGCTGTAGGGAGTCCTTGACCTACGACCAGCACGGGAGGAAAACGCCTCCTCTTCCGGGCCGCGATCTCGTCCCGACGACGGGATCGCGGCCCGGGGTCTCTGTCTCCGACGGGCGGCCCCTTTCCGGCAGGTTCGAAGTTGATGGGTCTTTACAATCCCGAGGCTTTCATGGTAACAACTCCGGGTTGCATTCTGACCGCTAGGTGAATGGTGGTTCTCTTGTGGAGCCGTGTTCAGAGAGGAGGCAAAGGAAGCAGGTACCGTTGATCACTCTCAGCTTCAACTATTGTATTCATCAGGAGGGGCAATGTCCGAAATGGAAGATCGACCGTTCGAAAGCAAGACCGTTAGCCGTCGTCAATTCCTCAAGCTCGCGGGCCTGACAGGGGCCACGATCGGCGTGGGAGCCGGTCTGGGCGGTTTGGTAGCCGCTTGTGGCGGGACTGAGGAGACCACGACGACGGCTGCCGTCGAGACCACCGATACCACCGCGACCGGCGGTACGGAGACCACGGTGGACGCCGGTGCCGAGATGGGCGACGAAGTCAAATTGGGTTTCGTCACGCCTCTCACGGGCGGCCTTGCCTCGTTCGGTGTTCCTGACAACTACTGCGTCGATCGCTGGAAAGAGTTCGTCGGAGACGGTGTCGTCCTCGGCGACGGCAAGAAGCACGCCATCACGTTCATCGTCAAAGACAGCCAGTCCGACTCCAACCGCGCCGCTCAGGTCACGGGCGACCTCATCAACAATGACAAGGTGCAGGTCGTCATGGCCGCCTCGACGCCGGACACGGTGAACCCGGTGTCCGACCAGTGCGAAGCCAACGGGATGCCGTGCGTCACCAACGACTGCCCGGTGCAGCCTTACGTCTTCGGCCGCGGTGGCAGCGAGACCAGCGAGTTCCAGTGGACGTATCACACGTTCTGGGGCCTTGAGGATGTGCAGGCCACGTTCCTCGACATGTGGGGCCAGGTGCCGATCAACAAGGTCGTGGGCGCCATGTTCCCCAACGACGCCGACGGCAACGCTTGGCGCCCGGCATGGGAACCTGTCTTCGCGGAGCAGGGCTACACTGAGATCGATCCCGGTCCGTTCCAGAACATGACCGAGGACTTCACCCAGCAGATCGCGCAGTTCAAGAAGGAAGGCTGCGAGCTCACCATGGGTGTGTTCATCCCGCCGGATTTCACGAATTACTGGAAGCAGTGCAAGCAGCAGGGCTTCAACCCGAAGATCGCGACCTTCGCGAAAGCGCTGCTCTTCCCGCAATCCCTGGAAGCCTTGGGGGACGTGGGTATCGGTCTGACCACCGAGGTGTGGTGGACCCCGCAGCATCCGTTCAAGTCTTCTCTCACCGGCGAGTCCTGCCAGGAGTTCGCCGATGAGTTCACCACGCGGACCGGCCAGCAATGGACGCAGCCTTTGCTCCACTACATCGTCTTCGAGCATACGTACGATGCGCTGAAGCGCGCCGCTGATCCCATGGATCCCGCCGCGATCGTCGAAGCCGTGAAGACCACCAAGATCGATACCATCGGTGGCCCCATCGACTTCACCGCCCCGGTGGAGTGGGGCAAGGTCGGGCCGGGTCACGCTCACCCCAACGTCTACAAGACGCCGGTCGTGGGCGGTCAGTGGCTCAAGGGCGCCGACTATCCGTACGAGTTGGTCATCTGCAGCAACGCAGCGGCTGACATCGTACCGACCGCTGCCCAGGTCCAGCCTCTGGCCTAGGCCGCATGCCGGTACGGGCCTCCTCGGTCCTGCCGATCCGGAGTCTAGGAGGGTCGCAGTGTCGCTTCTTGCCGACGGCGCTGCGACCCATTCTCAATGCCGTTTCCCTTTGCTTCAGTATAGAAACCGGAGGGACAAAGGCGTCGTGTGCAATCCGGGGCGACTGCTTCTTGACCTCAGGCACGACCGTATGACATTCTGTTCAATTGCGTGCTGGATAGCTCCGGTCGGGTCAGTGCGCGAGCAGTCGAGTTGTATAAAGGAAGGAAAGGGGGACTGGGGGATGACACATGGAGGTGAGTCCACTTGACGGTAGTGCTTGAAACCCAAGGCCTTCGAAAGTCGTTCGGCGGGGTCTTGGTGATCGACGATCTCAGCATCAACGTGCAGCAAGGCGAAGCGCTGGGCATCGTCGGTCCCAACGGGGCAGGTAAGACCACCTGGTTCAACCTGATCACCGGTGCATACACGGTAGACGCGGGTTCGGTGGTCTTCGAGGGCAAAGACATCACCAAGCTCTCCCGCCACGAACGCTGCCGCGGCGGCATCGGCCGTACGTTCCAGATCCCCAAGCCGTTCTCAGGCATGACCGTGTTCGAGAACGTGCTCGTCGGCGCCACCCACGGTCGCAAGATGAGCGAGCGTGAATCCTACCGGCACTGTGTGGACATCCTGGACATCACCGGCCTGCACGACAAGGTCAACGTCCTTGCCGGCTCGCTCACCCTGCTCGACCGCAAACGGCTCGAACTGGCCCGAGCCCTGGCCACCGACCCCACGCTGCTCCTCCTAGACGAGATCGCCGGGGGCCTCACCGAGGCCGAGGTCCAGGAACTGATCGACGAGATCAAGAAGCTCCGGAGCACCGGCATCACCATCGTCTGGATCGAGCACATCGTGCATGCGCTGCTTGCCGTGGTCGACCGCATCTCGGTCATCCAGTTCGGCCGCAACCTGTGCGAGGGTGACCCGCACACGGTCATGAACAGCGCGGAAGTCCAGGCCTGCTACATGGGAGGGACGCCGGCATGAGCTTGCTCGAGATCACCGACGCCAGCGTCTACTACGAAGACTTCCAGGCGCTCTACGACATCAACCTCACCGTCGAAGAAGGCGAGATCTTCGCCTGCATCGGCGCGAACGGGGCGGGCAAGTCCACCATGCTCAAGACCGTGAGCGGCGTGCTCACCCCCCGCCGGGGCACCATCTTGTTCGACGGCCAGCCCATCGATCACATGCAGCCCCACAAACGAGTGGAGATGGGCATCTCCATGGTCCCGGAAGGCCGGCGGGTGTTCCCCAGCCTCACGGTGCAGGAGAACCTCATCATCGGGGCCTACCGGGGTCGTCCCGGTCCCTGGACCACCGATGCCGTCTACGAACTCTTCCCTCTGCTCGAGCCCCTCAAGAAGCGGCAGGCTTCCGGGCTCTCCGGGGGAGAGCAGCAGGCGCTGGCCATCGGCCGCTCGCTCATGAGCAATCCTCGCCTCATCCTCATGGACGAGGTCTCGTTGGGTCTGGCTCCGGTTGTCATCAAGCGGATCTACGACGCCTTCCCGACCCTGCTGGAGAGCGGCTGCACCATCTTCGTGGTGGAGCAGGACGTCCAGCACGTACTCACTGTGGCCTCTCACGTGGCCTGCTTCCTGGAAGGGCGCATCGCCCTTCAGGGCAAACCCAGTGAGCTTACGAACGAACAGATAACCGCGGCCTACTTCGGAGTGTAGACATGGATTGGCTAAACGCAGCTACCCAAGGCATCCTTCTCGGGGGCCTCTACGCTTTGTTCGCAGTAGGCCTCTCCCTGGTTTTCGGGACCATGCGTCTCACCAACCTGGCTCACGGTGACTTGACGATCCTGCCGGCGTATGTCGCCCTCATGGTCGTCAACGCTCTGCGGTTCAACCCGTTCTACTCGATCCCCATCACCATGGTGATCATGTTCGTGTTCGGGTACCTGCTCCAGCGCGGGTTACTCAACGCCATCGTGAAGACGGGTGATGTGAACGGGGTCATCGTGACCTTCGGTATATCGATCGTGCTCCAGAACGCCCTGCTCCTGGGCTTCACCGCCAACTCGCAGGGTCTGGACGCGGGCACGGTCGAGAACCTCAGCATCAAGATCAACGACCGGCTGGCTGTCGGCTGGCTGCCTCTCATCATCTTCCTCATGTCTCTGGTGGTCATCACCGTCTTGCAGATCTTCATGGGCCGCACCAAGATGGGCCGGGCCTTCCGGGCCGTCTCTGACGACCAGGAAGCTGCGCGCTTGATGGGTATCAACAACAAGCACATCTGGGCGGTCGCGATGGGCGTCGCCCTCCTGATCGTCACCATCGGTGGCGTCATGATGGCCATCCGGACCACGTTCGACCCGCTGCTCGGTAGTCAGCGCCTCATCTACGCATTCGAGGCCGTGGTCATCGGCGGGATGGGTTCGGCGTGGGGTACGTTGCTTGGAGGCATCATTCTGGGGTTAGCTCAGACACTGGGTGCCCAGGCCTTCGGATCGGCATGGTCGATCCTGGTAGGCCACGTGGTTTTCGTGGTCATCCTGGCTCTGAGACCGCAAGGATTCCTCGCTAAGACGGTGACGTCATGAACACCACTACCACCGCAGCCCCAATGGGCGACAAGAAGTTCTCTGTATCCGTTGCCAGTCGGACGAACTACATGGTCCTCGGCTTCGGGATCCTCGTCCTGATCGTTCTCGCCGTCTTCCCGGTGTTCGGCGGCACGCCGTGGACGCGTCGTCTGGTCGACTTCTTCACCCTTCTGGCTCTGGCCCAGTTCTGGAACCTGATGCTCGGTTACGCCGGTCTGATCTCGGTCGGCCAGCAGGGCTACATCGGCATCGGCTCCTACACGCTGTGGCTCTTTGCCGACGTACTGCACATCAACCCCTTCATCGGTGTGATCTTCGCAGCCATCGGCGGCGCGATCATCGCTCTGCCGTCCGCCGCCTTGGTCTTCAAGTTGAAGGGTGGCTACCTCGCTATCGGAACCTGGGTGATCGCCGAGGTCCTCCGCCTGATCGTCGCCAACATCAAGCGGACGGGTGGCGGATCCGGTATCACGATCCAGGCGGCTACTAAGTTAGGCACCGAAGTGCGGGTCCCGGGCACCTACTGGTGGGGTCTCGGTGTGGCGGTCATCGCCATCGGGGTCACCTACTTCCTGCTCAGGTCTCGCACCGGACTGGCTTTGGAGGCGATCCGCGACAATGACCTTGCCGCGGAGAGCTCGGGCGTCAACCTGTGGCGGACCAAGCTCTACACCTACATCATCGCCGGCGCCGGGTGCGCCATGGTGGGGGCTATCGTGGCCATCCACCTCCTGCGGGTCCAGCCCGCTGCTGCGTTCAGCATCAACTGGACCGCGTACATCCTCTTCATCACGGTCATCGGCGGTGTCGGTACCATCGAGGGGCCGGTGATCGGTACGGTGATCTACTTCGTCTTGCGAGAGACCACGAGCAAGTACGGGGAGTGGTACTTCATCGTACTCGGTCTCCTGGCCATCGTCGTGACCGTATGGAGCCCCCGAGGCCTCTACGGCTACGTCGTCAGGAAGACCAACTTCTTCCTCTTCCCGCTGCAACGTAAGCTCTACTATGAGGGCGAACGCAAGAAGAGGAAGTCTGTCGCGGCAGAGAGCGGAGAGGCCGCCGGATAGTCGGCTCATCGCTCGACGCATAGCACGTCATGACCCGAGGGCCGCCGTGAGGCGGCCCTCGGTCGTTCGGGAGGTCCATCCATTCCCGGAATGGGGGTTCCGCTGAATGGGATAGGATTTCGCATAACGGTACGAAGAAGTCGTGCCCTTGTGTGGAGTACGGGGTTGCCTCAGGAGGGGCGACCGGCGGCCCAATACGGTGAGCCGAGGTTTGTACTTGGCTTCACGAGCGGGATAGCACCTTTTCGGGAGCGGCGAGCGCTTGCGTGGCGATGAGGGTCATGTTATGGTGAACGCACTTTCCACAGCACGGTTGCGTGTTCCGTATAATGGAATGCGTTTCATCTGTATCGCGTGCGAAACCGTTTCCGTCGTATCAGGAGGTATGTGTGTTGCCTCAGGCCAAAGAGGAACAACTGGGGGAGTTGGCCACCAAGCTCAGACGGCGTGTGATAGACACCCTGTGGCACGCCCAGGCCGGTCATCCGGGAGGCTCCCTGAGCGCGGCCGAGATCATGGCCACGCTTTTCTTTGAAGTGATGAACGTGGACCCGAACGATCCTACGTACGAGGACCGGGATCGATTCATCCTCTCCAAGGGTCATGCCGCCCCGATCTACTACGTCACCTTGCAGGAGCGCGGGTTCTTCGCCGAGGACGTGCTTGCTACCTACGATTGTCTCGACTCGTGCCTGCAGGGTCACCCTGACACCAAGGCTCCTGGGGTGGACGTTCCCTCGGGGTCCCTGGGGCAGGGCCTGTCTGTGGGTCTCGGACTGGCGCTGGGTGCGCGCCTCAAGAAGAAAGACCTTCGCGTGTACGTGCTCCTTGGCGACGGGGAGCTTCAGGAGGGCCAGAACTGGGAGGCGGCGATGTTCGCTCCCAACTATCAGCTCGACAACGTCACGGCCATCATCGACTACAACAAGGTCCAGCTCATGGGCCCGGTCGGACACATCATGGAGATTGAGCCGCTGGCCGCGAAATGGGAAGCGTTCAACTGGAACGTGATCGAGATAGACGGCCACAACCCGGCGGAGATCGCCGACGCCTGCAAGGAAGCCGCCCGGACGAAGGACAGGCCGACGGTCATCATCGCCCACACCGTCAAGGGCAAGGGAGTCTCGTTCATGGAGAACCAGGCTTCCTGGCATTCCGGATTGGTGACGGACGAGGTCCGGGAGAAGGCGCTCGCCGAACTCGGCGAGGAGGTGGCGTGCTGATGAGCAAGATGATCGCTGCACGCGACGCCTTCGGACAGGCTCTGGTCGATCTCGGCAAAGTGGATCCCCGTGTGGTGGTCCTTGACGCCGACCTGGGGTCATCGACGAAGGCCCAGATGTTCGGAGACGCCTATCCTGAGAGGTTCTTCCAGGTGGGCATCGCCGAGCAGAACATGGTCGGCATCGCCGCCGGTCTGGCCTCTATGGGGTTCGTCCCCTTCACGAGCACGTTCGCGTGCTTCGCCTCGAAGCGGGCCACCGACCAGATCAGGATCATGGTGGCGCAACCGGAACTACCGGTCGTGATCATGGGCGCCTACGCGGGCATGCTGGCTGGGAAGACGGGCAAGACCCACCAGGCTATCCAAGACGCGGGCATCTTCCGAGCCATGCCGAACATGACGGTCATCTCTCCTGGCGACGGGGTGGAGGTACGCAAGGCGGTCTTCGCCGCGGCCGAATACGGAAAGCCCATATACCTGCGGCTTACCCGGGAGGCCACCCCGGTCATCTTCGACGATGACTACGATTTCAAGATCGGCAAGGCCACGGTGGTGCGCGAGGGCACCGACGTCAGCATCCTCACCACCGGCATCATGCTGCCGCGTGCGGTCGACGCGGCCGACGCTCTGCAGAGTGAGGGGATCAGCGCGCACATCTTGCATGTGCCGACACTGAAGCCTCTGGACGAGGAAGCCATAGTGGCGGCCGCACAGAAGACCGGCCGCGTGGTCACGGCCGAAGAACACACGATCATCGGCGGTCTCGGCGGAGCCGTGGCGGAGACTCTGGCCGAGAACGCCCCGACTCCGATGAAACGGGTCGGTGTGAAAGACACCTTCGGCGAGTCGGCGCCCAACGACGAACTACTCATCAAGTACGGCCTCACGGCCGGTGATATCGCTCAGGCGGCTCGCGGCCTCGTTGCCGCTTCAGGAACTCGCGCGTAGCAGTTCACGGAAGGAGGAAGCATGTCCCCGATAGTCTCATGTGGCGGATTGGCCGACCTTTGGTTCGAAGACACCAAAGTCGGTCGCATGTTCAAGGAGGTCTGGGAGGCTGACGACGCCCAGATCGACAATTGGCTTGCCGACTACGGCATCCCCACGCCCTGTGGCTGGGCCACTCCCGGCACCTACATCCAGACCACCGTCCGTGGGGACATGGAGAAGGAACGGCGCAAGAACGACATCGTCCTCATCCCGGTGGGATGTACGGAGAACCACGGCCGCCATACGGTCAGCTCCATGGACACCTTGTTCTGCAGCCATCTGGCCGAGGCCGTGCGGCGGAAGACAGCTCAGAGCGGCGCGCCTGTGTCTCTCGCCCTTCCTCCTCTCATGTACGGTGGCCATCCCTACCATCACATCGGCATGCCCGGTACGGTGATCCTGCGCGAAGAAGTGGTCGAAGAGACGCTCATCGACGTCATGCTCGGTCTGTGGAACGACGGTTTTCGCAAGCAGATCATCGTCAACAACCACGGCCATCTGTGGATGCTGGAGACGGCTCTGCACAAGTTCATCAAGCGCTATCAGCTTCCCGGCGTCTTCAAGATCGTCGAGTGGCACCGCAGCGTGAAGCACTTCTTCCGCACCATCGAGCAGGGTGGGCCGTGGGAGACCTCGACGGTGCACGCGGACGAGATGGAGACCTCGGTCGGACTGCTCCTCTTCCCCGAGATGGTCGACATGAAGTATGCCGTCGACACCGAGATGAAGACCTACATGCCGGGCGGGTACATCGACAACGCCATCGAGGGCTATGATCGTCCGGCGCGGTGGTCTGAGAACGAGGGTCACGCGGCCATCGAGTTCTTCGGCACTCCCGAGGGCGTCGTCGGCAAGCCGACCGCTGCCGACCCCCAGAAGGCGAAGCGTGCGGTCGTGGCCTTCGTCCGCTACCTGACCATGGTGTGCGACGACGTCCTGGCCACGTTCCCGGCGGGGACCGTGCCTCCGGTCGAGGAGTTCACCTTCCGGAGTGCCAAGGATATGGAACCGTTCCTGAAGGAGCCGCTGAGCCCGGGCTGGAAGCCAGTCCACGCTCTGCCGTATCTGGGCCAGCACTGAGCAACCGGACCACACGAGAGGCGCGGGTGGTAGAAAGAATAGGGGAGGACCATGAGTTCTGATCTCTACGTTCGGTCTGTCGCCCGCGCCATATCGATCCTCGAGCAGTTCACGCTCGAGCGTCCCGAGTTGAACCTCACCGAGATCAGCACGGGAATCGGTCTCAGCAAGAGCACGACCCATCGCCTTCTCAGCACGCTCGAGGCCACGGAGATGGTGGAGTTCGACCGGAAGGCCGGTCGCTACCGTCTCGGGTTGAAGACCTTTCGACTCGGCAGCGTCGTCTCCAAGAGCATGGAACTGGTCAAGCAGGCCGATCCACTGTTGTGGAACATCGCCGACGAGACCGACGAGACCTCGTTCCTCCTTGTGGCCGACGGCAACGAAGCCCTGTGTCTGCGCCGCTTCGATGGCACCCATCATGTGCGGGTGCTTTTCCTCGAGGCAGGCAAGCACTCTGCTTTCAACTGTGGGGCCGCCCAGCGTGTGCTCTTGGCCCACCTGCCGGAGTGGAGGTGGGAGGAGGTCGTCGCCAACCACGTCAAGCGGATGACCCAGTACTCTCTGGTCAGCCGCGACGAGTTGGAGCGGGACCGCCGCGAGATCAGGGAGAGGGGCTACTCGGTCAGCTGGGAAGATGTCACTCTGCACGCCTGCGCTCTTGGGGCGCCGGTGCGCGACGCCAGCGGAGCGGTCATCGCCGCTGTGAGCATCTCTGGCATCGTGCAGCGGTTCTCGGCCGAGCGACTTCCCACCCTGATCCGCAGGGTCATGGAGGTGGGAGACGATCTCTCCCGGCGGCTTGGGTACATGTTGTATGAAACCGGCGAGCGGTCTTCGGGCGGCTCTCCGGCCACATCGGGCGACGCCAAGGGCCGCAAGGCACCTGAAGGCGAAGCCGACGGAGGCGTGTAGTGGATCGTCGAGCGAGCTTCGCGACCTCAGCCGCTCCTACCGGGTTCGGCCCTCTGCTCTTCGCGGGTGACGTGCCCGCTGCCGCTCGAGCGGCGGGTGAACTCGGCTTCGACGGCATCGAGATCAACATGAAGGGCCCGGAGGAGCTTTCGGAGGCCATTCTGCGCGGCCTTCTGGAAGAGAACGGTCTCCGGCTGACCGCGGTCTCCAGCGGCCGGATATACCTCGACGAAAAGGCGACCATGTCCGACCCGGACGAGGAAGCCCGGGTCAGGGTGGTGAAGAGGGTCAACCGGTTGGCAGATTTCGCCGGCGAGTTCGGTGCACCTGTCATTGTGGGCCTGCTCAGAGGGGAGCGGGCCATCGACGGTGATGCCGACGGCGCAGTGAACCAGTTCGTGCGGAGTATGCAGGAGGTGGCCGACCATTCCGCGACACTTGGGATGGACGTGATCCTCGAGGCCATCAACCGTTATGAGACCACCTTCTTCAACACGGCCGCCGAGACGGTGGACGTAGTAAGACGGATCGGGCGGCCCAACGTCAAGATCTTGCTGGATGTCTTCCACATGAACATCGAGGAAGTATCCATCGCCGAAGCGATCCGGGCCACCGGAGACTTGCTGGGACACTTCCACATAGTCGACAGCAATCGCCGGGCGCCGGGTATGGGCCATGTGGCCTTCGAGGAGATCGGCGCGGCGTTGCGCGATATCGACTACGGCGGATGGCTCTCCGGAGAGCACCTACCGTTGCCCGACAGCTTCGCGGCTGCCGCGCAGACCCGTTCGTTCATCACAGATCTGTAAGCAACCATCGACCAAGACGTCGATCGAAGAAAGGGAGTAGAGACAATGGCAGATCTTCCTTCAAAAATGCAGGCAGTCGTACTCACCGCTCCGGGTGAGTGGGAGATCCAAGAGGTCCCCACGCCCACTCCCGAGGGTACCGACGTCGTCTGCCGTGTGCATTCCGTCGCTATCTGCGGTACCGACCCGAACATCGTCAAGGGCCTGTTCCCGGGGATGTGGCCTTCCGAGTATCCGTTCATCATCGGTCATGAATGGTCGGGGGAAGTGGTCGCGATCTCACCCGAACTGGCCGGCTCTCCGGCTATGTCGAAGAAGTTCGCCGTCGGCACCCGCGTGGCCGGTGAGGCGCACTGCGGATGTGGTGTGTGCCCGAACTGCCTCGTCGGCGACTACACCATCTGCCTGAACTACGGCGACAACGCCCTCGGCCATCACCACTACGGCTTCACCACGCCGGGCGCGTATGCCACCTACATCAAGACCTCCGTCAAATCCATCCACCCGCTGCCGGAGAACCTCTCCTACGACGAAGCCGCCATGCTCGACATGGCCGGAGTGGCTCTGAACGGCGTGTGGCGGTCCGGCGTCAAGGTCGGCGACGTGTGTGTGGTCACCGGACCGGGCCCGGCCGGGAACATGACGCTGCAGCTGTGCTTGGCCGCCGGCGCCAAGAAAGTCATCATGGTCGGCCGGGGGGCCCGCCTGCAGTCGGCCGCCGAACTGGGTGCGATACCCGTCGATTACGAGAAGACCGATGATGTAGTCAAAGCCGTCCTCGACCTCACCGACGGCCGCGGCGGCGACGTGGTGTTCGAATGTGCCGGCACCAAGGAGTCCTGCACCAAGTCTCCGCTCATGGCTCGCAAGGGCGGCAAGGTGGTCATGACCGCTCTCGCCAAAGAGCCCATCCCCATCGAATGGAGCAAGCTCACTCTGGCGCAGGTCAACTTCATCGGCGTGCGCGCGAACCCCAACACCTCGGACGCCGCGCTCGCCATGCTGGCCGACGGCCGCGTGAAAGGCACCGCTCTGCATACCCATTCCTTCCCGCTCGATCAGTTCGGCGAGGCCCTGGCCACGTTCGTCGAGAAGCGGGACGGCGCGATGAAGGTGGTGCTCAAGCCGTAGGTTCAAGCACCACCGCGAAGCCCGGCCGCGACAAGCCCGGCTTCTCTACGGCGCGACGGAGAGGGCCGCCCTTCTGGGTGGCCCTCTTTCTCATGTGGCTAGGACTCCCTGAGGAGCAAGGAAGGCTGCTGGACGAGTTCGCGGACCCGTCTGAGGAAACGGGCCGATGGAACGCCGTCGAGGATGCGGTGATCCGTGGTGAGGGCCAGTCCTGCCAGGCGCCGTCTGACCAGCCGGCCCTCCCGGTAGACAGGGGTAGGGATGACCGCACCCACGCCCAAGATGGCCGCCTCGGGCGGGTTGATGAGCGGGTTGAAGGTCTCGATCCCAAGCGAAGCAAGGCTGGTGACCGTGAAGGTGGCGCCTGCATAGTCGTCCGGGCCAAGAGTGCCGGCCCGGGCCCCGGAGACCAAGCGGTCGACTTCAGCGGCCGTATCCCATAAGTCGCGGCTGGCGGCATCATGTACCACCGGGGCCGTCAGTCCACGGGGACCGAGATCGACGGCCACGCCGATGGCGATCTGGCGCAACAGTCGTATGCCCGCCCCCTCGACCCACTGGGAATTGACTTCAGGAAACTCGGTCAAAGCCCGCGCCGCCGCACATACGAAGAAGACATCGAGGGGGAGGGTGATCCCGCGCGCGGATGCCTCCTTTCTGAGAGTCTTGCGAAGGTCCATGGCCTCGGTGACGTCACAACGCACCGTGTATGTCACCTGAGGGATGGTGGTGGCCGAGAGGACCATGCGTTGGGCCGTGAGTCGGCGGGCGGTACTGAGGGCAGTGACCTCCAGTGCGCGCATGACGTCCTGCTCGATGATCCTTCTGCCATCCGTTCTGATCGACGAGAGATCGACGCCCACCTCGCGGGCCCTGGCTCGCGCTCGGGGGGAGACGGCGATCCGGTCTTCGTGGCGCGTTACCGCAGGCTGCTCACCCGGGAGCCGTCCTCCGGAACGGGCTGCGTTCTTCGGCGGGTGCTCTTCGACCGTCGCGGCGATTGCGCGATTGGGTTCCGATGAAGTGGCTAGACCCGCGGGCGAAGTCGAAAGCGACTCGAGGTCGGCTTCGGTCTCGGCGATGAAGGCTATGGTCGCGCCGACAGGGACGGTATCGCCTTCCTCGGCGACCACTCGCGCCAGGATGCCCCCTGTCGGCGCGGGCGCGTCCGAAGTCGCTTTGTCGGTCTCGATCACCAGAAGGGCTTCGTCCGCAGCTATCTCTTCGCCCACCTCTTTCAGCCAGGCGACGATCGTACCCTGCTCCATGGTCAGCCCGAGCACGGGCATCTTGACTTCGACGATCATGAGCCCGCCGGGTATCCGGTATCCACACCCGTCATCAGACGGCGAGCCGCCGCGACGAGATCGGCCGCTTGGGGTATCGCAGCGGCCTCGAGGGTCAGGTTGTAGGGGATGGGGACGTTCTTCCCGCAAACCCGCAGCGGGGGTGCATCGAGGAGATCGAACGCGTCCTCGAGAGCGCAGTTGATGATCTCGGCGGCATAGCCGCCCCTTTCCGGCGCCTGATGGGTCACGAGGAGGCGCCCCGTCTTGCGGATCGAGTCGCACACGGTCCTCCGGTCGTAGGGGACGAGGGTGCGAGGGTCGATGACCTCGAGTCCGATACCCTCGGCCGCGAGCGTATCTGCCGCTTCGAGGGCGGAGTGCACCATGGCCGAGAGAGCGACGCAGGTGACGTGCCCCCCTTCGCGAAGGATGTTGGCCCGGCCGAACGGGATCGAATAGTCGTCCTCGGGGACGGCTCCCTTCATCCCGTAGAGGAGCTTGTGTTCCATGAACACCACCGGATCGTCGTCACGGATGGCGGTCTTCAGCAGACCCTTCGCGTCGTAGGGGGTGCTGGGGAGCACCACCTTGAGACCGGGTGTGTGCGCGAACCACGCTTCCAGGCTCTGCGAGTGCTGCGGCCCGTTCCCTCTTCCGGCGCCCTGTTGTGTCCGGATGACGAGGGGAACGTCCACGTCACCGCCGAGCATCCAGCGGATCTTCGCGGCTTGGTTGCAGATCTGGTCCATGGCCAGCATGGAGAAGTCGACGTACATGAACTCGACCAGGGGGCGGAGACCGGCCAGGGCCGCGCCGAGCGCCGCTCCGGCGAAGCCGTTCTCGGAGATGGGCGTGTCGCGGACTCGTTCGGGACCGAACTCCTCCACCAGTCCACGCGTGACCCCGAAGACCCCGCCGCCGCCCCAGACGGCGATATCCTCGCCCATGATCATCACGGTGGGGTCGCGGCGCATCTCCTCCTGGAGGGCTTCGTTCAGGGCTTGGGCGTAGGTGATGAGACGCTGCTCGGAGTCGCTCATCCGGGGATGTCCTCCATGAGGGTGTCTCTGGCCGGCTCCGGGCTGGCTTCAGCGAAGGTCACCGCTTCGTCGATAGCGGTCTTCGCCGCGGCCGTCCAAGAGTCGATCTCGGCCGACGTAGCCAGGCTCTGGTCGAGAAGCAGGTCGGCGTAGGCGGGCAAGGGATCGCACTCCTTCCACAGTTCCGGCTCCTGCTTGTCGCGGTAGGTCAGGGGGTCACCAACGTGATGACCGAGAAAGCGATAGGTGTGTGCGATCACGTAGGTAGGTCCTTCTCCCCGCCGGGCCCTCTCCGCGGCTTCCTTCACGGCCATGAATACGTCGATGACGTCCATACCGTCGCACTCGATCCCCGGTATCCCGTAGCTCTGAGCTCGGCCGACGAATCCGTGTGCACCAAGAGCCAAGACCTCGTCCACCGCGCCGCTCATGCCGTAGAGGTTGTTCTCGCACAGGAACACGCAGGGTAGAGTCCAGATGGCGGCCAGATTGGAGACTTCATGGAGGATGCCTTCGTTCAGGGCTCCGTCGCCGAAGAAGCAGACGGTGATCCGCCCGTTGTCGAGCATCTGCGAGGCGAGGGCCGAGCCCACCGCGATACCCATGCCGCCTCCCACGATGCCGTTGGCGCCGAGTATCCCTTTGCTCAGGTCGGCTATGTGCATGGAGCCGCCCCGTCCCTTGCAGTAGCCGGTGGCTTTGCCCATGAGTTCCGCCATGCTCAGCTTCTCGTCGCCGCCCTTGGCTAGGACATGGGCGTGACCGCGGTGCGTGGAGGTGATGTAGTCGTCAGGGGCGAGACACCAGGTCGCGCCGACCGCGACCGCTTCCTGCCCCTGGGAGGTGTGGGTGACGCCTCTGATGCGTCCGGACCGGTAGAGAGAGGCACACTGCTCCTCGAACTCTCGGATCAGGCTCATACGCTGGTACATGGCGACCAGCCGCTCCCTGGACAGACCGGTGAGTGCCTCGAGAGAGCGGTCGCGCAGGCGCGCGGACGTCTGTGACGCCGCTCTCGCTGATGGTCGTCTGATCACTCTGGCCACATGGTTCTCCCAGGGCGTACTGCTGATGGGCCGGCCCCAGGGTGCCAAAGCTCGGGCGGCACGCCTCCCATCGGGCGCTGACGCTTGCGCGGAGCCGAACAATAGTATTGTCTGGTGGAATGAGTGTCAACAAAAGCAGTCAGGGACCCTCGGACCTGATGGTGTATGTTGATTGTGCTTAAATACTGGTGCGCAAGGGCGACGAGGAGGAGTTGACTGATGCCCAGTTGGATTGGACCATGGGAAATCGCTATCGTCTTGATCCTGGCCTTGCTGATCTTCGGTCCGCGGAAGCTGCCGGAGCTGGGTTCTTCGCTCGGCAAGTCCATCCGAGGTTTCAGGAAGGGCATGAAGGAGGGGCAGGACGAGGTCAAAGCGGCGGTCTCCGAGATGCGTGAGGCCACCGACGTCCAGGATGCGGAGCCCCCGAAGTCTGAAGTCAAGCAAGACTCCGCTGAGCCGGAGAAGAAAGCCGCCCCGGACGAGACCGAATAGCGATGATGTCGGTCATCGGGCGGAGCCCTCATGTCCGGCAGTGAGAACTATGTCTATCTTGAGATCGCCGAAGCGATCCGTCGCCTGATCGTATCGGGCGAACTCGGATCCGGTGAGCGTCTCCCTTCGGTGCGGGCGATGGCCACCCGATGGAATTGCACCGCCAACACCGTCGCCCGGGCGTACTCGGTCCTCGCCCAGGAGGGGCTTGTCTCGGCGCACCGTGGCGGTGGCACTCGGGTTGCATCCGCCAAACCGGGCTTTCCGGAACCCGCGCCTCCCGAGTGGCAATGGGCCAATCTCGTCAACAAGGCCGAGACGTACCTGCTGGAATCTCTGAGTCTGGGCCACACCCCTGCGCATGCCGAGGCGGCTCTGACCGCTGCGATCTCCCGATGGCAGGAGATGCGTCGACGACCGGCCTCCGGTGGAGAGGGGCGCGAGGTCGACGACGGCCACGCCCTGCGGTTCTCGGGCAGTCACGACCTTTCTGTGGAACTTCTCGGGCGCCTGCTGGCCGAGGAGGATCCACCGGCGACCCTGACCACCGATTTCGTGGGGAGCCTGGGAGGGCTCATGGCCATAGCGCGTGACGAGGCCGACCTCGCGGGGACGCATCTCTGGGATGAAGTCACCGGCGAGTACAACGTGGCGTTCGTCCAGCGCGTGCTCCCCAACCGGGGCATGGTGCTGTTGACCCTCGGGCATCGGATACAGGGTCTCATCGTACCCTCGGGCAATCCGCAACAGATCGGGTCGGTGACCGACCTTGCCCATGACGGGGTGCGTTTGATCAACCGCCAGCCCGGTTCGGGCACCAGGGTGTGGCTAGACGTGCAGCTGCGGAGGGTCAGCATCCCCGCGGATGGCATCGCCGGATACGACGAGGAAGAGTCGACCCACATGGGGGTGGCGAGGGCTGTGGCGGAGGCGCGGGCGACCGTCGGAATCGGCATCATGGCGGCAGCGACCGCCTACGGGCTCGACTTCGTCCCCCTCGGCCGCGAGCGCTATGACCTGGTCATCCCTCAGGAGATCTGGGACCTGCCCGGCATGGTCGCGTTACGCGGGGTCGTCGTCTCATCCGCCTTCAAGCAGGCCGTGGCCGGCTTGGGAGGCTACGACGTCGCCGAGACCGGGTCGGAGATCCGTCTCGACTGAGAGTCCGGAACACGAGGCTTCAGGCGGCTGCGCCGGTCTCGCTCCACGCCGGGGAGGCCGACCGACATGACGACAACGTGTGACCAGAGCGGGGCGGCCGGGCCCATCTTCCTTCTCGACGGCAACAACATGGCCTACAGGGCCTTCTTCGCCCTGCCCCAGGACATCGCCACCGCCGGCGGTTTCCCCACCAACGCTCTCTACGGCTTCTGTCTCATGGCCATCAAGATCCTCTCCGAATACCGGCCGGGGGCGGTAGTGGTGGCTTGGGACTCCCGAGAGAAGACGTTCCGTCACGAGGAGTTCGAGGAGTACAAAGCTCACAGGAAGCCGATGCCCGATCTCCTCTCCGAACAGTGGCCTTACTTCACTCAGTTGTGCGAGGCGTTCGGGTTCGTCAACATGGCCGTCCCCGGGTTCGAAGCCGACGACATCCTCGCCACTCTCGCCCGTCAGGCGGAATCCCGCGGGAGCGAGGCGACCATCGTCACCGGGGATCGGGACATGCTGCAGATGGCGGGTCCCTGCGTCAATATCATGGCGAACACTCGGGGGGTCACCGAGGTCAAGGTGTACGACCCCGCCGCCGTGGAAGAGCGCTTCGGCGTGCCCCCGCGGCTCATCCCCGACCTCATAGGGCTCAAGGGGGACACCTCCGACAACATCCCGGGCGTCCCGGGGATCGGGGAGAAGACGGCGGCTCAACTCCTCTCCCGGTTCGGGAGTCTGGAAGAGGTCCTCGACCACGCGGACGAGATATCAGGGGCGAAGCGTCGAGAACTGGTGAAGGAGCATCGCGAACTGGCGCTGCTCTCGAAGAAGCTGGCCCTGCTCGACAAAGACGCGCCGGTCGGGCTCGACGACCTGGCGAGTGAGGCCCGCCGGCCGGATCGCGAGCGGATGGCCGAGTTGCTCACCCGTTTGGAATTCACGTCGCTCTTGGAACGGGTGGAGCCGCTGCTGGAGGTGCCGAACCCGGCAGCGCTCGAGTCGGTCGGAACGGCGGCCAGTCTGCCGGCCGCAGGAGTGCGCACGGCCGAGACCGGGGACTGGAGTGGTGTGCTCGATTGGTCGCGCCCGCTGGCGGCGGCTGTGGAGTCATCCGAGGCGGCTCCCGGGCCCACCCTGTGGCTTGCTCAGATCGAGAGCCTGGACGCGGACATGGCCGGCTACGACCGCTACCGGCTGGTGGAGGTCCGCGACGTAACCTCGTGCGCGGCCGCACTCCGGCCCCATCTGGGGCGCTGCCCGTTGACGTGCCACGACTTCAAGTCGGCGCGTCCGCTCCACGATCTCGTGGAGCAGGCGACGCACGACACCTACATCGCCGCCTATCTGCTTTCCCCGGGGCGTCGGGAATACCGGCTCGAGGACCTCGCCTTGGAGGCGGGGATCACTCCGCCCGCCTGTCCCGGGGCCACCCTGACGGCGGCGGCCGCGGCGGCGACCGTCCTGCCCTTGGCCGAGTGGCAGGGACGGGCTCTTGAAGAGCAGGGCATGGATCGACTTCTTCGTGAGATCGAGTTGCCACTCACCCGAGTGCTGATAGCCATGGAGGAGGCCGGCATCTTCTTGGACTGCTACCGCCTGGGTGAGATCACAGGAAAGGTCCAGGATCAGCTCGAAGGACTGGAAGCAGTCGTCTTCGAGTTGGCCGAGGGGGAGTTCAACCTCGGTTCTCCCCAGCAACTTGCCCGCGTGCTGTTCGAAGATCTCGGCCTGCCCCGACAGAGGAAGACCAAGACCGGCTACTCCACCGACGCCAGGACTCTCGAGGCCCTACGGGGCAGTCATCCGATCGTGGAGCATCTGCTTGCGCACCGCGAACTGTCGAAGCTCATGTCGACCTACCTCCTTGCGCTTCCGCAAGCCGTCGACCCCGGCACCGGACGTCTGCACACCACCTTCCATCAGACCGTGACCGCGACCGGCCGTCTCTCCTCGAGCGATCCCAACCTCCAGAACATCCCTGTGCGGACCGCCCTGGGGGCGCAGATCAGGGAATGTTTCGCCGCGGAGCCCGGCAACATGTTCATCGTCGCCGATTACTCCCAAATCGAGCTGAGGATCATGGCTCATCTGTCGGGCGAGACCACGTTGCTCGAGGCTTTCGCTCTGGGGGAGGACATCCACACACGCACCGCTGCCGAGGTCTTCGGTCTGGTGGAGGGCGAGGTGGACGCCGTCCAGCGTCGGAACGCCAAGGCGGTCAATTTCGGCATCATGTACGGCATCTCCGCCTTCGGGCTCAGCCAGAACCTGGGCATCGACCGCGAACAGGCGGCGGACTACATCCAGCGCTATTTCGAGCGGATGCCCGGGGTCAAGGGCTTCATCGAAAGTACGATCGAGGCGGCGCGGCGGGAGGGCTACGTGGCGACCGTCTTCGGCCGACGGCGGCCCATCCCCGAACTGACCTCGGGGAGCTTCCAGGAGCGTTCGCTGGGGGAGAGGCTGGCGGTCAACTCGGTCATCCAGGGAAGCGCCGCCGACGTGATCAAGGTGGCCATGATCCGCTGTCACGCGAGGCTCGAGCGGGAGTTCCCTCGAGCCCGCCTCGTCCTGCAGGTCCACGACGAACTCGTGTTCGAGGCGCCGCAAGACCAAGCCACCGCTGTGCGCGAGGCGGTAGTGGCCGAGATGGTGGCTGCCTACCCGATGGAGACTCCGCTGGGGGTGGACGCGGGCATAGGGCCCGACTGGCTCTCTGCGAAGTGATCGCGGACGGCCATTGGAACCCTCGACGGGGCACGAGGCCCGCCGGCGAGTCCGAGCCCGTGTTCCACCGCTTGTTTCTGCTGTTTTGACTTTCCCCGGCTCGTAGGTATACTACCGGGCAGTAAGCCACGTGTAGGCGTGGTGTGCGTACGCATTCCTTTGGGAAGGGAAACGGAAACTACATGTCAGACGAACACACCGACGACAACGTTCAAACACTACAGGGTGGACAGGACCTCATGATCGAGGTCGACGGGAAGATGGTTCCCAACTACGACGCCACGATCATGAGCTTCGAAGAAGGGGATATCGTCACCGGAACTGTGGTGCGGGTCGACAAGGACGAGGTCCTGGTCGATATCGGCTATAAGAGCGAGGGTGTCGTCCCCGCCAACGAGCTATCGATCAGAAAGTCGGTGGATCCTGCAGAAGAAGTGACCGTGGGCGACGTCATCGACGCCCTCGTGCTCACGAAAGAAGACGCCGACGGCCGACTCATCCTGTCCCGGAAGCGGGCGCGGTTCGAGAGAGCTTGGCAGCGCATCGAGAAGGCGGCGGAAGAAGGCACTCCCGTCTCGGGTAACGTGATCGAAGTGGTCAAGGGTGGTCTCATCCTCGACTTGGGGGTGCGCGGTTTCCTGCCTGCCTCGTTGGTCGATATCCGTAGGGTGGCCGATCTGGACGAGTTCCTAGGCCAGTCCTTGGAATGCCGGGTCATCGAGCTCAATCGCTTCCGCAACAACGTGGTCCTCAGCCGGCGCGCCGTGCTGGAGGAGGAGCGCCGCGGGGTGCGCGAGCAGATCCTCGACCGGATGAACGTGGGCGACCTGGTGACGGGCGTCATCTCCAATATCGTGGACTTCGGCGCGTTCGTCGATCTGGAAGGCATCGACGGGCTCATCCACATCTCCGAACTGTCGTGGAGTCACGTGAATCACCCGTCGGAAGTCTTGACCATCGGCCAGAAGGTCGAGGTCAGGGTGCTCGACATCGACCGCGATCGGCAGCGGATCTCTCTCGGCCTGAAGCAGACCCAGAAGGATCCCTGGCAGCAGGTCTTCGAGAATCGCCAGGTGAACGAGATCGTGCACGGCAAGGTCACCAAACTCGTGTCTTTCGGCGCTTTCGTCGAGATCGAAGAAGGGGTGGAGGGTCTCATCCACATCTCCGAACTCGCCCAGCACCATGTGGAAGATCCTTCCGAGATCGTCCGGCCGGGGCAAGAGGTCAACGTCAAGATCATCGAGATCGACCCTGAGCGTCGTCGTCTCTCGCTCAGCTTGAAGCGGCTGGAGCCTGAGTACCGCATCCACGAGGACGCCCTGACCGAAGAGGGCGAAGAGGGCGAAGAGTACGAGGGCGAGGAATACGAAGAAGCCGAAGGTACCGAGGCCGTCGAGACCGACGAGACCGACGAGACCAACGAGGCCGCGCCTGAGGCCGCCCCGGAAGAAGAGGCGACGGAGGACGTCGCCGAGCCTGAAGTAGATGCGGAGCCTGACGATGTCGCTGATGCCGCTGATGCCGCTGAAGAAGCCGAGGAGTCGGCGGAAGCCGGTGAAGTAGCGGCTGAAGAGGTAGACGAAGAGGCAGACGAAGAAGCCTGACGAGGGGCTCGACGATACTGTGGGACACATGGGAGCGCCTGAGGGCGCTCCCTGTTTTTTCGGAGGGTTGATGGCCGAGGGGCAGTCTTCAGGTCCACCGGACGTCGAGAGTGGGGGTGAGCGTGTGGCGCGGGCTCAGCGCGGGCTCGACCCGGGCGGGAGACGACGCGCGGTCGTGGCCGTTGGACTCACTGGTGGTATCGGCGCCGGCAAGAGCACTGCCTTGTCGCTGTTCGGATCGGTCGGAGCCATCACTCTCTCGGCGGACCACGTGGTGCACGATCTATATCGAGACGCGGACGTGAGAGCGGCCCTCGGTACTCGGTTCGGACCTGGGGTCATCGACGCGCTGGGGGAGGTCGATCGCGGGCGTGTCGCCCAGGCCGTGAAAGGTCGGCCGGAAGAGCTTCGGTGGTTGGAACGCTTGACCCACCCTCTCGTCGCCGACGAACTCCGGAGGCGGATCGAGAGCGCTCCGGCGGGGTCCGTAGTCGTATGCGAGGTCCCGCTTCTCTTCGAGTCAGGGCTCCAGGACCTTTTCGATCTTGTGGTGTCGATCGAAGCGAGCGACGCGACCCGTCGTTGCCGTTCGATCCATCGTTTCGGCGAGGACATGTTCACGGAACTGGAGGGACTTCAGGCCTCCGGCGACCGACGGGCGGCCGGTAGTGACCTCGTGTACCACAACGACGGGGACGTGGAGCACTTGCGGGAGTTCGTCGAGAGCGCGTACTCGGCCGCCCGGAGCCTGCTCGAGGATGGTCCATGAGTCCGCGGTGGTCGCGGCGCAGGCGTGGACTCATACGACTCGCGGTACTGGTAGTGGTGGTGGCGGCGCTCGCGGGGGTCGTGGCCTGGGTCGTCACGGGGCGGACCGTGGTCCCCGGTGTCTCGGCGAAGCTGTACCCGATCCACTATCAGAGCGACATATACCGGGTCGCTGAGAGCTACGACCTCGATCCGTACCTCGTGGCCGCGGTGGTGCAGACCGAGAGTGGGTATGACCCCCGCGCGGTCTCCAGCGCCGGAGCCGTGGGTCTCATGCAGTTGATGCCGGGCACCGCCGAGTGGATCGTCCGTCTCGATAGCTGGCAAGGCGGCGCCCAGCCCGAGTTGACCGACCCGGCCGACAACCTGGAACTCGGGGCGTGCTATCTCGCCTTTCTCTTCGGTCGCTTCGTCGACGACGCTCGTGTCGCTCTCGCCGCGTACAACGCCGGGCAGGGCGCAGTCGCCGAGTGGCTCGAGAGCGCGGGCAAGGATTCCCTCGAACTGACGGACATCCCGTATCCTGAGACTCGCGGGTTCGTCGAGAAGGTGGAGCACTACTGGGAGCTGTACACTCGGATACACCCCGGGCTGTTCGACGGGCGGGAGGCCTAGAAGCTGTGGCTGATCGGTCACAGCCAGGCTCGGGGAACGCCTTCCAGCTTCGGGCCGACTACGAGCTCAAGGGCGACCAGCCTGAGGCCGTCGCCAGGTTGGTGGAAGGCGTGGAGCGAGGCGATCGCTTCCAGACCTTGTTGGGCGTGACCGGGTCGGGCAAGACCTTCACCATGGCCAACATCATCGCCCGAGCAGGCCGGCCGGCGTTGATCATGGCCCCCAACAAGACCCTGGCCGCTCAACTCTGCAACGAGTTCCGCGAGTTCCTCCCTGAGAACGCGGTGGAGTACTTCGTCTCGTACTACGACTACTATCAACCCGAGGCTTATCTTCCGGCTTCGGATACCTACATCGAGAAAGACTCCTCCATCAATCAGGAGATCGACCGACTCCGGCACGCGGCCACGTCCAGCCTGCTCATGCGCCGGGATGTGATCATCGTCGCGTCGGTCTCGTGCATCTACGGACTCGGTTCGCCCCAGGAGTATCTGGGGCAGGTGGTCCTCCTCAAAGAGGGCGAGGAGGTGAGCCGGGACGAGGTGTTCGCCAAGTTGGTCAAGATCCATTACGAACGCAACGACATCGGCTTTGCTCGGGGCAAGTTCCGCGTGCGCGGCGACAGCTTCGAGGTCTGGCCTGCCTACGAGGACCACGCTCTGCGGGTCAGCCTCTGGGGCGATGGCGTGGAGGAGATCGTGAAGGTGGATCCGGTGACTCAGGAGATCGTTGGTCGGCTCCCGGCGGTGGCCGTGTATCCCGCCACTCATTTCGTCACGTCGGACGACGCCATCGAGCGCTCGCTGGGAGAGATCGCGGCCGAGTTGGAGGTCCGGGTGGCGGAGTTGGAGGCTCAGGGCAAGCAATTGGAGGCCTTCCGGCTGCGTCAACGCACCCAGTACGACATGGAGATGCTCCGGGAGTTGGGCTACTGCAACGGTATCGAGAACTACTCGCGCATCCTTGCGGGCCGCAAGCCGGGAGAACCTCCCTACACCCTTCTCGATTTCTTTCCCGAGGATTTTCTCGTCTTCATCGACGAGTCGCACATGACCGTGCCGCAACTCCACGCGATGTATGAGGGCGACCGTAGTCGCAAGACAATGCTGGTCGACCACGGCTTCCGCCTGCCCTCGGCCCTCGACAACCGGCCCCTGCGCTTCGACGAGTTCATGGAACGGGTGCCCCAAGTGGTGTTCGTGTCGGCCACCCCGGGGGAATGGGAGACGTCGGTCTCCGCCCAAGTGGTGGAGCAATTGGTGCGCCCCACCGGTCTGGTCGACCCGGTGGTCGAAATCCGGTCCACCAAGCACCAGATCGACGATCTCATGAACGAGATCCGCGCCCGCGTCGACAAGAGCCAACGCACCTTGGTTACCACCCTTACCAAGAAGATGGCCGAGGACCTCACCGACTATTTGCTCGAGATGGGCTTCCGCGTGCGCTACCTGCATTCCGAGGTCGACACGCTGGAGCGCATCCGCACGGTGCGGGAGTTGCGCTTGGGTGAGGTGGATGTCTTGGTGGGGATCAACCTCCTCCGCGAAGGCCTCGACCTGCCGGAGGTGACGCTGGTCGCCATCCTCGACGCCGACAAAGAGGGCTTCCTTCGAGGCGAGACCGCTCTGATCCAGACCATCGGCCGGGCTGCCCGGAACGTCGACGGCAAGGTCATAATGTACGCCGACAAGCGGACGGCAGCCATGGACAGGGCCGTCTCGGAGACCGACCGGCGCCGGGCGACCCAGTTGGCCTTCAACGAGGCTCACGGCATCGAGCCTCGGACGATCGTCAAGGGCGTGTCAGACATCGCCGAGCTATTGGGCATCAGCGGTAGCGTCCCCTACAAGGAGCGCCGCAAGACGGCCCGAGGCGAGGACATGTCGGCCGAAGAGCTGGAGAGACTCATGGCCACGCTGGAGGAAGAGATGTTCGCGGCAGCGGAGGAGTTGCGCTTCGAGTATGCTGCCAAGCTCCGCGACGAGATCAAGGACCTGGCTCGGGACCTGGCCCAGATGAGGGGCGGGAGCGGCCAGGCGCCGTAGCCGAGGGTGATCGTTCGTACGTCGTCGAGTCCGCCGATGAGCGCGGTGAGCCGCGTGGGGCGGCGCCCTCGGGGGATTTGGCGCGCGGCCGACAGGCTGGAATAATGGACGGGTCGGATCCCCGAGCGATTAGAGGACAGCGGATGGCGCGTACGTACGATCCCGAGCAGATCGAGACCAAGTGGCAGGCGGTCTGGGAGCAACAGGAGACGTTCATAGTCCCCAACCCGCCCGCTGGCTCCGCAGGCAAGGGAGACGACGCCGCCTACGTCCTCGAGATGTTCCCCTATCCCTCGGGCAGCGCGCACATGGGGCACGTCAAGAACTATACCATGGGCGACGTGATCGCCCGGTTCCGGCGCCATCAGGGTCGGCGGGTGCTGCACCCGATGGGCTACGACGCCTTCGGTCTCAACTCCGAGAACATGGCCATCAAGACCGGGGAGCCCCCCGGAACGTTCACAGAAGAGGCGATCGCCACCATCAACCGGCAACTCCGCCGCCTGGGCGTGTCGATCGACTGGAGCCGGGAGGTGGCCACCTGCCGGCCCGAATACTACAAGTGGACCCAGTGGCTGTTCCTGCAGCTCTACAGAAAAGGGCTGGCCTACAAGAAAGAGGCTCCGGTCAACTGGTGCCCGTCGTGCCAGACCGTGCTCGCCAACGAGCAGGTCATCGAGGGCTCGTGCGAACGCTGCGACAGCCTGGTCGAGGCAAAGAAGTTGACGCAGTGGTTCTTCCGCATCACCGACTACGCTGAGCGTCTCCTCGAGGACTTCGCCAAGCTGGATTCGTGGCCCGAACGGGTAGTGACGATGCAACGCAATTGGATCGGCAAGTCGACGGGCGCCGACGTGGTCTTCACGATCGCTCCGGCGCCGGACGAGGAGGGCGCCGGAGCGGAGCCCGGCGCCGAGCTTGGCGCGGAGGTGACCGTCTTCACCACCCGGCCCGACACGCTGTTCGGGGCGACGTTCTTCATCCTGGCGCCGGAGCACCCACTGGTGGAAGACTTGGTGCGGGATACCCCCCGGGAGAAGGAGGTCATGCGCTACGTGGCCAAGGCCATGGGGACGTCCGCCATCGAACGGGCGAGCGTGGAGAAGGAGAAGACCGGGGTGTTCACCGGCCGCCATGCGATCAACCCGGTGACCGGCGCGCCTATCCCCATCTACGTGGCCGACTACGTCCTCATGGACTACGGGACCGGGGCCATCATGGCCGTCCCCGGGCACGACGAGCGCGACTTCGCCTTCGCGAAGAAGTACGGGCTCGAGGTGATCGAGGTCATCGAGAGTCCCGCCGAGTACAAGGACGAAGACGGGCGATTGCTGCGGGCATACCCGGGTGACGGGGCGCTGGTGAACAGCGGACGGTTCGACGGACTGGCGAAGGCCGAGGGTATCGTCGAGGTCACCGAGTGGCTCAAGACACAAGGCAGGGCCGACTTCGCCGTGAACTACAAGCTGCGTGACTGGTTGGTATCGCGTCAGCGCTACTGGGGGGCGCCGATCCCGATCGTGTATTGCGAGGCCTGCGGCGAGGTGGCGGTGCCCGACGAGCAACTCCCGGTACTGCTGCCCGATATCACCGACTACGCGCCCAAGGGCCGTTCACCGCTGGCGGCGGCCGAAGACTGGGTCAACGCCACCTGTCCCGGATGTGGCGGACCGGCTCGGCGGGAGAGCGACACCATGGATACCTTCGTCGACTCCTCCTGGTATTACCTCCGTTATGCTTCGCCCTGGCGGGACGACGTGGCCTTCGACCGCGAGGCGGTCGACTATTGGCTGCCGGTCGATCAGTACATCGGCGGGGTGGAGCATGCCATCCTCCATCTGATGTACTCGCGTTTCTTCACGAAGGTGCTCTACGACCTGGGTCTGGTGGGTTTCGAGGAACCGTTCAAGAACTTGTTCACCCAGGGGATGATCTACTACAAGGGCGCCAAGATGTCGAAGAGCAAGGGCAACGTGGTCAACCCTGACGAGCACGTGGCCAAGTATGGCGCCGACTCGCTTCGGAGCTACATCCTCTTCATGGGTCCGGGCGAGAGCGACGGGGAATGGAACGATCAAGGGATCGAAGGGGTGTACCGTTTCTTGGGCCGGGTCTGGCGGCAGGTGACGGACGCTCTCGACGAAGGGGTGTTCGCCGATGTGGCGGCCTCCTCCGGACCGACGGCGTGGGAGTTCGACGCCGCCACCGTGACGCCGGCGGAGAGGGCCCTCCTGGTCAAGGCGAACCAGGTGGTGCAGAAGGCCACCGTGGACATCGGACAGCGCTTCCATTTCAACACGGCGCTTTCGGCCATCATGGAACTCAACAACGAGATCGGTAGCGCTCGGGCCGCCGGGATGCGGGCGACCGCCAGGGGTCGCGCGGCTCTCGGGTACGCGCTGGAGATCATGGTGCGTCTCCTGGAGCCCTTCGCTCCGCACATGGGGGCGGAGTTGTGGGAGATGCTGGGTCACGAGTCGGTCTGGGACGTGGCCTGGCCCGAAGCGGATGCCCGCTTCTTGAGTGGGGAGACGGTCGAGCTGGCCGTGCAGGTGAACGGCAAGGTGCGGGATCGAGTGGAAGTGAGCAAAGACGCGCCGGCCGAGGAAGTCCTGCTGGCGGCGAAGGCGTTGCCGGGAGTGGCCAAGTACCTCGAAGGCAAGACCCTCGTGAAAGAGGTGGTCGTGCCGGGCCGGTTGGTCAACCTGGTCGTCAAGTAGACATTCCCCGGCGGGCGGCTGACGCGAGCCCGCCAGCGTGACGCCGAAGAAACGGGGCGGCCTTGCGGCCGCCCCGTTGTGCTCTCACAGTATGCGAGAGGGACTACTGCTGGCGGTTTTCCACCAGGTCGTCGACCACGCTGGGATCGGCCAGGGTCGAGGTATCGCCCAGGTCTCCGATCTCGTTCGCGGCGATCTTCTTGAGGATACGGCGCATGATCTTTCCGCTCCGGGTCTTCGGCAGGCCGTGGGCCCACTGGATGACGTCAGGAGTGGCGATCGGGCCGATCTCCGCCCGCACGTGCTTGACGAGCGCCTTCTTGAGGTCGTCGGAGGGCTCGACGCCGGCGTTCAGCGTGACGTAGGCATAGATGCCCTGGCCCTTGATCGGGTGGGGCATACCCACGACGGCGGCTTCGGCCACGCTGTCGTGGCTCACGAGGGCCGACTCGACTTCGGCGGTACCCATGCGGTGTCCGGAGACGTTGATGACATCGTCCACGCGGCCGGTGATCCAGTGATAGCCGTCTTCATCGCGTCGGCAGCCGTCGCCGGTGAAGTACAAGCCGGGATACTGGACGAAGTAGGTCTCTTTGAACCGGGCAGCATCGCCGTAGACGCCGCGCATCATGCCGGGCCAGGGGCGCTTCATGCACAGGTTGCCCACGCCGGGACCCTGGATCTCGACGCCGTCTTCATCGACGAGCGTGGGCTCGACACCGAAGAACGGGAGGGTGGCTGAACCCGGCTTGATCTTCATAGCGCCCGGGAGCGGGGTGATGAGGATGCCGCCGGTCTCGGTCTGCCACCAGGTGTCGACGATCGGGCAGCGGCCGCCGCCGATGAGGTCGTGGTACCAGAGCCAGACTTCCGGGTTGATGGGCTCGCCCACCGTACCCAGGACGCGGAGGGAGGAGAGGTCGTGCTTCTTGACCCAGTCGTCGCCTTCGCGGGCGATGGCCCGGAGCGCGGTGGGGGCGGTATAGAAGATATTGACCTTGTATTTCTCGACGACCGACCAGAAACGATCCGGAGTGGGATAGCTCGGTACGCCCTCGAAGAGGATGCCGGTGGCGCCGTTCACCAGCGGGCCGTACACGATGTAGGTATGACCCGTGACCCAGCCGATGTCGGCCGTGCACCAGTAGACCTGCTCGGGGTGGTAGTCGAAGATCAGTTCCTGGGTCAAGCCCGCGTAGAGGAGGTAGCCCCCCGTGGTGTGCATGACACCCTTGGGTTTGCCCGTGGAGCCGGAAGTGTAGAGGATGAACAGCGGATCTTCGGCGTCCATCTCTTCGCAGGGGCAGTCGGTGGTGATGTCGGCGGCGGCGAGTTCCTCGTGATACCAGGAATCGCGGCCTTCGGTCCACTCGATGTTCTCGGAGCCGGTGTGCTTGACTACGATCATCTGCGTGACGGCCGGGCACTCGGTGAGGGCGGCATCGGCGGCCGCTTTGAGCGGAACTTGCTTGCCGCCACGGAGGCCGGTGTCGGCGGTGATCAGGAGGGTGGCGCCGGCGTCGACCACGCGGTCACGCAGCGAGTCGGAGGAGAAACCTCCGAAGACCACGCAATGGATGGCGCCGATGCGGGCGCAGGCCAGCATGGCTACGGGGAGTTCGGGGATCATCGGCAGGTAGATGACTACCCGGTCACCCTTCTTGACGCCCTTCTTCTTGAGGACGTTGGCGAACTTGGTGACCTCTTCCCAGAGGCTGCGGAAGGTGATCGTGCGGGTGGATTCGGGGGAGTCGCCTTCGAAGTAGTACGCGACTTTGTCGGCCACCGGGGTATCCAGATACCGGTCGAGGCAGTTGTAAGCTACATTGAGCTTGCCACCCTCGAACCAGCGGATCTTGCCGTTACCGAAATCGTGATTCTGCACGGAGTCCCATTTCTTGAACCAGTGCAGTCTCTTCTCCGCCTGTTCGGCCCAGAAAGCGTCGGCGTCTTCGATAGAGCGCCGATACATATCCTGGTACTGCTCCATACTGGAGATCCAGGCGGTCTTCTGGAACTCAGCCGGGACGTCGAAGATCTTCTCGTCAAGTGATTCGTTGGCCACCATTTCCTCCGCTTGCTCGCTTTCTCTGACGGATATATTCCCACCCCCACGGGGGTTATGGGGGGTGAGCGCATACACACCGTAGGATAACACACCGGTTTGGTTGGACTGCCGGCTCGGTATGAGAGAGTATGTGCTGGCGGAAAGCACATCGAACCGCCCACTTGGAGCCGCCGGTACGAGGAGGACACATGTTCCTGCAGGTATGTGGAGCCGCTCGCGAAGTCACTGGTTCCTGCTACGTGATCGAGGTGGGAGCCACCCGGTTCCTCGTTGATTGCGGGATGCACCAGGGGGGAGGGAAGGAGGAGCGTCAGAATTTCGCCCGCTTTCCCTTCGACCCGAAGAAGCTGGACTTCGTCCTCCTCACTCATGCTCACATCGACCACTCGGGTCGATTGCCGCGACTGGTCAAGGAGGGCTACACGGGCCCGATATATGCGACCCCACCGACATGCGACCTGGCGGAGATAATGCTGCTCGATTCCGCCTACATCCAAGAGAGCGAGGCCGAGTGGCGGGCCCGCAAGGCCCGGCGCGCCGGGCGGCGCGAGGCCGCACCGCTCTACGACCAGGACGACGCTCGGCGGACCATCGGACAGCTCAAGCCGGTGGCCTACGGCAGCCCGAGGACTCTGACGCCTGAGGTGACCGTGGTCTTCCACGACGCGGGACACATCCTCGGCTCCGCCTTTCTCGAACTCCGGTTGGAGCATCAGGGCGAGAAGATCAAGGTGCTCTTCAGTGGGGACGTCGGTCAGCCCGACCAGCCCATCGTGCGCGACCCCGTGATCATCGAGCAGACCGACTATCTGGTCATGGAATCGACCTATGGCGACCGTCGTCACGTCCGCAACGGCGAGCCGATCGACGGGCTCGCGGCCATACTGGAAGACGCCAAGCGCACGGGGGGCAATGTGATCATCCCCGCCTTCGCCGTGGGCCGGACTCAGGAGCTCATCTACTTCCTCCGGCAGATAATGGACGAGCGCGGACTGGAGATGCCGGTCTACGTGGACAGCCCCCTGGCGTCGCGGGCGACCGAGGTCTTTCGCCGGCACAAGGAGGTGTTCGACGAGGAAGCCTGGGAGATCGTGCGGGAGCCCGGCGGCATCTTCAACTACCCGATGCTGCACTACACTGGGAGCGCCGACGAATCTCGGGCGCTCAACGAAAAACGGGGGATCGTAATCATCTCCGCGAGCGGCATGGCCGAGGCCGGGCGGATCAGACATCATCTCAAGCACAACCTGTGGCGGCCCGAAGCCCACATCGTCATAGTCGGCTTCCAGGCGCAGCACACGTTGGGCCGCCGGCTCCTCGAGGGCGAGAAGCGGGTGCGGATCTTCGGAGAGGAGATCGCGGTCAAGGCTCATGTCCACGAGATCACTGGACTCTCAGCTCACGCGGATCAAGCGCAGTTGCTCGATTGGGCGTCTCACTTCGAACCGCCGCGTCTCACCATCTTGACCCACGGGGAGTTGAACGCTGCTCTGACTCTGGAGAAGCTTCTCGAGGAGCAGTTGGGTTTCACTGTGGTAGTGCCGGAGAAGAACGAAGTCATCGACCTGTAGAGGCGAGACGGAGCGCGACCGGGAGGAGACCCCAGGTGCCGGGACTGATGCGGGCCATGCTGTTCGAGTCGGTGGGCCGTCCACTGAGGGCGGCGACTGTGCCGGTGCCCGAACCCGGGCCCGGGCAAGTCCTGGTTCGGGTGCACACGTGTGGGGTCTGTCGCACCGATCTACACGTCGTCGATGGAGAGCTCCAGCACCCCAAGCTGCCCCTGATCCCCGGACACCAGATCGTCGGGACGGTCATCGCGAGGGGAGAGGAGGTCTCCGTCCCGGTAGAAGGCGGACTCGTGGGCATCCCCTGGCTGGGGTGGACGTGCGGGCGGTGTCGCTACTGCCTGAGCGGGAGAGAGAACCTGTGCGATCAGGCGAAGTTCACGGGCTACGACATCGATGGCGGGTTCGCCGAATACGCGGTCGCCGATCATCGGTTCGCCTTTCCCATCCCGGCAGGCTATCCGCCCACACAGGCGGCGCCCCTGCTCTGCGCGGGCCTCATCGGCTATCGGTCTCTCAACATGACCGAGGATGCTGAGCGGGTGGGCATCTATGGGTTCGGCTCGGCTGCCCACATCGTCACGCAGGTGGCGCGTTATCAAGGCAGGCGGGTGTTCGCCTTCACCCGGCCGGGTGACGCGAGTGCACAGGAGTTCGCCCGGGAGATGGGCGCGGAATGGGCGGGCGACACCGAGAATCCCGCTCCCGAGGAACTCGACGCCGCCATCGTGTTCGCCCCTGCCGGGGAACTGGTGCCGCTCGCTCTGCGGGCGGTGGCCAAGGGCGGAGTGGTCGTGTGCGGCGGGATCCATATGAGCGACATCCCCTCGTTCCCCTACGAGATACTGTGGGGGGAGAGGACCATCAGATCCGTGGCCAATCTCACTCGCCGCGACGGCGCCGAGTTCTTGGCCCTCGCCCCGGAAGTGCCGGTCCGTACCGAGGTCGAGCTGTTCGCGCTGGAAGAAGCCGAGGAGGCGCTCGGCCGCTTGCGTGGGGGCGATATCCGAGGGGCCGCTGTCTTGAACGTAGCCGAGGCGCATCCCGCGTCGCGAAAGGAGTAGGTCGTGCCGGTCACCACCCTTGCCTCGTACACGATCGAACGAGTGGAAGTCCTGAGAACGGACGGGACGGTCGACGAAGCGCTGATGCCGGGACTTTCGGCGGAGCAGATAACGGGACTCTACGGTCACATGGTGTTGACCCGGCAGTTCGACGATCGCATGTTCAAGCTCCAGAGACAGGGGCGGCTGGGGACGTTCCCACGGGTTACGGGCCAAGAGGGGGCTCACATGGGGGCTGCTTTCGCCCTCCGTCCCGACGATTGGCTGGTGCCGGCTTTCCGGGAGACCGGGGCCCTTCTCCTGCGCGGCCTGGGCATGTCACAACTCCTGCAGTACTGGGGCGGCGACGAACGGGGGGCGGCGTTTCCCGCCTCTCTGCGCACCCTGCCCATTTCCATCCCGGTCGGCACTCACATGCTTCACGCTGTCGGGATCGCCTGGGCGATGAAGCAGAAGGGCGAGAGGGTCGCCGTACTCACGATCTTCGGCGAAGGCGCGACCTCCGAGGGCGATTTCAACGAGGCCATGAACATGGCCGCGGTCTTCGAGGTCCCGGTCGTGTTCTTGTGTCAGAACAACCAGTACGCCATCTCACTGCCCTACGGGAGACAGACGGCGGCGGCGACGGTGGCCCAAAAGGCGGTCGCGTACGGTATGCCGGGCGTCCAGGTCGACGGCAACGACGTGTTCGCCGTCTACCGGGTGGTCGCCGAGGCTCTCGAGCGGGCGCGTTCCGGCGGAGGCCCCACCCTCATCGAGGCTCACACCTACCGCGTGACGGACCACACGACCTCCGACGACGCCCGTCGCTACAGGTCGGAGGAGGAAGTCCAGGAGTGGCGCGAACGCGATCCCATCGAGCGACTCGCTCTCTACATGAAGCAAGCGGGGCTCCTGGACGAGGAGAAGGAGACGCAGATGCGGGTCGACGCCGATGAGCGCGTTGCCTTGGCGGTGGCCGATTTCGAGGCGATCCCGCCGCCTGGGATGGAAGAGATCTTTGCCCATGTCTACGCTGAGATCACCCCCGCGCTCGCCGAACAGAAGGCGGAGTCCGTGAGTCGCCTGGCGGGGAGGGGATGAGCGTGGCCCGTTTGAACGTGGTGGAGGCAGTCGACCAGGCCCTTCGACAGGAGATGGAGCTCGATCCCGACGTGATCGTGTTGGGCGAGGACGTGGGCCGCAACGGGGGAGTGTTTCGTGTGACCGAGGGCTTGATCGATCGGTTCGGACCGGAAAGGGTCATCGATACTCCGTTGGCGGAGTCCGGCATCGTGGGGATGGCTATCGGCATGGCGATCGCCGGCTATCGGCCGGTCGCTGAGATCCAGTTCTCGGGATTCGTCTATCCCGCGTACGACCAGTTGGTATCCCATGCCGCGCGGATGCGGACCCGGAGCAGGGGGGAGTTCACGTGTCCGCTCACGGTGAGGATGCCCTACGGTGGAGGGATCCGCGCTCTCGAGCACCACTCGGAGAGCATGGAGGCTCTGTTCGCCCACGTGCCGGGGCTCAAGGTGGTGGTCCCTGCCGATCCGTACGAAGCGAAGGGGCTGTTGGCCGCGGCCGTGCGCGATCCGGACCCGGTGGTCTTCTTCGAACCCGCTCGGGTGTATCGAGCGATCAAGACCGACGTGCCCGAAGAGGTGTACACCCTTCCCCTGGGCAAAGCCCGGGTGGTGCGGGAAGGGAGGGACGTGACGGTGCTGGCTTGGGGGGCCCAGGTGAGGACGGTGAAGGAGGCTGCTCAGCAGTTGGATTCCGAAGGAACAGCCGACGTCGAGGTCATAGACGTGCGCAGTCTCTCTCCTTTCGACTTCGAGACCGTTACCGCCAGTGTCGTCAAGACCGGCCGCGCCGTCGTGGTCCACGAGGCGCCCCGCACCTGCGGCTTCGGCGCGGAGATATCGGCCCAACTGATGGAGAGGGCCGTGCTGCATCTCAAGTCGCCCGTGCTGCGGGTGACCGGATTCGATACGATACCCCCGCTGGCCAAGCTCGAGGATCACTATCAGCCCGACGCAAACGCCGTGGTGGAGGCCGTCAAGGCGTCCCTGCGGTTCTAGCAAAGGAGTCCATCGTGGATTATGAGCAGTTCCTGGAACTGATCAAGGGGCGTCGGACGCTCCGAGCGATCAAACCCGACCCGATACCGGACGAGATGGTGGGCAAGCTGCTCGAGGCTGCTCGCTGGGCACCCACCGGTTTCAACATGCAGCCGGTGGAACTGCTGGTAGTGAAGGACCCGGAGCTTCGCATCAGCATCAAGACGATCGTCGACGACTACAAGAACAGCGATTTCTTCGCGCTGGAGGCGACGCGGGAGGCCTGGCAGGGCTCACCTTGGACGATGGAGACCCACGGGCGTTGGGACTGCCCGCTCGCTCCGGTGAACATCTTGGTCATGGGTGACGTGCGAAGGCGGACCGGCCTGCCGATGGCGGCTCGGTACAGCAAGCAGAAGGGTGACTCGATCTTCGAGTCGTCGCTTTCCAACGCCTTCATGTATATGTGGCTGGCCGCGCACGCGCTGGGTCTAGCCGCACAGCCGGTATCGGCCGTCAAGTATCCCAAGGTGCAGGGTCTGGTGAAGGATCTACTCAACCTTCCCGACTATATCTACGTGTACGACCTCTTCCTCGTCGGGTACAGCGCGATGGAAGAGGGGCCGTCGGCGAAGCTGATGCGTCATCTGGAGGAGATGGTCCACTACGAGCGGGCGGCCGACGCCGAGTTCATAAGCGGCGAGGACTTGCGGACCGAGATCAGGAAGCTGCGCGCCGGGAACGTGGCCCGGCACGTCGAGGCCGACAAGATCGACCAGTAAGGGGCGCGCCATGGCCTTCGAGTTCAGATTTCCGGACATCGGTGAAGGTGTGACCGAAGGGGAACTCCTTGCCTGGAAGGTGAAGCAAGGCGACGTGGTCACGGAGGACCAGACCCTCGCGGAGTTCGAGACCGACAAAGCCGTCGTCGAGCTGCCTTCCCCGCGCGCCGGTCGCATCGCCGGTCTGCACGCGGCCGAGGGCGACATCGTCAATGTTGGAGACGTCGTCGTGACCATCGACGAGACGTCCGGTGGGGCAGTACCTGCCCCACCGGCTGGCCCGGCTGCTACTCCGGCGCCTGCCCCGCCGGCCGAGGAGGTGCCGTACACCGGGTCCGTAGTCGGGCGGCTCGAAGAAGCCCCGGAGGAGGAGCCGGTCTCGACCACCCCGATCTCGACGGCTCCGACGGCTGTGGCCGAGACCTCCGAGGCCGGCGAGGTCGGGGTGCTGGCCATGCCTTCCGTGAGGGCGTTGGCGAAGGAGCTCGGGGTCGATCTGACCACGATCCGGGGCACGGGTCCCGAAGGTCGTATCCTGAAGCAGGACGTGGAAGACGTGGCTGAAACCGCCGCTTATGGGGTGGCACCGCCGGCCGCGCCGGCGCCTCTCGCAGCTGAGCGGACCGCCCCTCCCGCGGTCGCCGAGACGGGAGCGCCCGTCGGCGGGACTGCGCCGCCCGGCGCCGTCTCGCTCCGTCCCCTGATGGGTGGCACCATAGTGGAAGACGCTCACGGGTGGACCGAGCGGGTCGCGTTCAGGGGTGTGCGAAGGACGATGGCGAAACGCATGGCCGAGTCGGTGGCCAAGCAGGCTCAGGTCACCACGATGGACGAGGCCGACGTCACCATCCTTCGGCGGATCCGGGAGAAGGAGCGTACGATTGCGGCCGAACGAGGGGTCCGTCTCACGTATCTGGCCTTCGTGATCAAGGCGTGCACCGCCGCTCTGGAGCGCTTCCCCCGACTCAACGCCGTGCTGGAGGAATCCGGCGACGAGTTCGTCCTCAAACACTACTACAACATCGGGATCGCCATCGATACCAAGAACGGCCTGGTCGTTCCCAATATCAAGAATGCCGACGAGAAGAGCATCTTCGTCATCGCGGAGGAGATCATCGACCTGGTCGACCGGGCCGACGAGCGCAGGCTCGAACTCAGCGAGCTTCACGGCGGGACCTTCACCATCAGCAATTACGGGGCGGTCGGAGGCACGTTCGCGACGCCTGTCATCAACTATCCCGAGGTGGCCATCCTCGGCATGGGGCGGGTGCGCGAGCTCCCGGTGGTCCGAGACGGCAAGGTCGTCACCCGGCTCTTGCTGCCGCTCTCCCTCACCATCGACCACCAACTGATCGACGGGGCGGAAGCCGTACGCTTCCTCAACCTGGTGATCGGCTACCTGGAAGACCCCGACCTCCTGCTGCTGGAAGGCGCCTAGTGGACCCTGAGGCTCGAGCGGCGGTGGCCGGGTGTTCTGTGGTACTGCTTGCCGCCACCGAGGTGGAGGCGGCGCCGCTCACGCACGGACTGGAACGTCCGCGCAGGAACGTCGTGGCCACCAAGACGGTGACCGCCGGTCTGCTCGACCCCCCTGGTCTGCAGGTCCTGGTAGCCGTCGGCGGGTGTGACAAGACCAATACCGCCCATATCCTCACCTGTCTGCTCCAGGAGATGGTGCCGGCGCCACGGCTCGTGCTGCAGACCGGGATCGCCGGGGCTTTCCCGGCCACGGACGGGGCTTGGCGGGCGGAGGTGGGAGACGTCGTGCTCGCCACGGAGGAGATCTATGTCGATACGGGGTGCGCGGGTCCCGAGGGATGGCTCTCGGCGCAAGACCTGGGCCTGCCCATCGCCGAGATCGGCGGTCGGGAGTCGGGGAACCGGTTCACGCTCGACCCGAGGCTGGTCGAGGCGGCGGCTGAGATAGTCGTTGCGACAGGGTGTGATGGCTCTCGGGGCCGACCCTCGGTGGTGACGGGACCGTTCGCGACATCCTCCCGGGTGACGGGCACCCGAAAGGAGGGCGAGGAGATCGCCCGGCGGTGGGCACCGGTGGCCGAGTCGATGGAGGGAGCGGCCGCCGCCCACATCTGCGCCCTCTACGGCGTGCCCTTTCTGGAGATCAGAGGGGTGAGCAACCTGATCGTCGACCGCGATCGGGATGCTTGGCAGGTGGAACGCGCCATAGAGGTGGCGGCAGCGGCTGCTTCCGCGGTGTGTTGCGACATCGACCGGTTGCTCCCTGAGAGATGAGCAAGAACGACCGGGAGCGGGGCGACCCGTCGGGCGGTGGACGTCCTCTCCGGTTGGCCTATTCGCCCTGCCCCAACGATACGTTCATCTTCAACGCTTGGGTGCGTGGACTGATACCAGCAGCGCCCCCGGTCGTGGAGCGGCTCGAAGACATCGACACGCTCAACCGGTTGGCCCGGGACCAGGAAGCGGACGTCGTCAAGGTATCGTTCCACGCGTTCGCACACATCCGCGACGCATATGCCCTACTGCACTCCGGGGGGGCGCTGGGCAGAGGTTGCGGGCCGCTGGTGGTGGCCAGAAAGGACTCGTGGCTGCGTCCGGTCGCTTCCCTCACGCGGTTGGCCGAACTGGAAGACGGACTCGGTAGAGCTCGGGTGGCGGTCCCCGGGGAGTTGACCACCGCTGCGCTGCTGGTCGGGCTGTTCGCTCGGGGCCTGCGACAGCCGATCGTCATGCCGTTCGACCACATCATGCCGGCCGTCGCGGCCGGGGAGGTCGATGCCGGGGTGATCATCCACGAAGGTCGTTTCACCTTCGGCTCGTTCGGTCTGCGTCGCCTGATCGACTTGGGGGAGTGGTGGGAGGAGACCACGGGTCATCCTCTCCCTTTGGGAGGAATCGCCGTATCGAGAAGGCTCGAGCGATCGCTTCAGGCTCAGGTGGAGGGGGCGATGAGAGCCAGCGTCGAATTCGGATGGGAGCATCCCGATACGAGCCGGGAATACGTGAGAGAACACGCCCAAGAGATGGACGAAGCCGTCTGTCGTGCCCACATCGAACTCTATGTGAACGAGTACAGCCGCGACTACGGACCGGAGGGTGAGGCCGCCATCGTCCACCTGCTCGAGACGGCTGTCCATGTCGGGATGGCGCCGAGCGTCACGCGGGGCTTGTTCTGGGACGATTTTGGGACACCATTCCACTGAGCGGGACGCCAACTTGCTTGGCTTGCCTGCATGGTGCTTTAATCGGTCGCAGACATCCGAAGGCTACCCAACGGTAGCGTCGACAAGGAGGACGACCTTATATGGCAGCCAAGCTCATCAAGATCACCAAGGACACTCCATGGAACGACAGCGTGCCCCTGCACGAGAACTGCCACGCGTGGTCGATGGTCAATCCGAAGACCTGCCCCGGCGCTCAGTGCGAGTTCGGTATCACCGAGCTCCACCCGCTCACCGGTCGGGCACTGGACGACATCCACGCCGATGAGGACCACGTGTTCTACGGTATCTCGGGTCGCGCCGAGGCCATCGTCGATGGCGAGAGTTACATCGTCGAGCCCGGTGACGCGCTGTGGGTCTCGAAGGGCAGCGTCCATAACTTCACCCCGCTGGGCGGCGAATGCTTCCGCTACGCTGTCGTCTTCGCTCCGGGTCGCGCTTTCTGGACGAAGCAGTAGTCTCTCTCGAGCGGGCGAGCTCGTGCCGATAGATCGGGGCTCGTTCGTAGGGACCGCTTGAACGGGCGCCCATCCTCCGGCGGAGGATGGGCGCCCTCTGTCTGTCAGGGTAGCGGCGAAGTGCGTGCACGTCGGGCGGGGCGGCGGACTGCTATCCTACCGGCCTGATGCTCCACCTCACCGACATAGCGAAGTCCTTCGGCACCCAAGCGGTGCTCGACGGCGCCAGCCTGCACATCAAGCCGGGTATGCGCATCGGCCTCGTGGGCTCCAACGGCGCCGGGAAGACGACGCTCCTGCGGCTCGTGGTCGGTGATATGTCGCTCGATGGCGGCGAGATCAGCGCCCGCAAGGACCTGCGCATCGGTTTCCTCCCTCAAGAGATCGAAGAGATAGCCGATCATCCGGTGATCGAAGAGGTCCTAGCGTCTCATCTGGAGGTCCTTTCGGCGGAGAAGAAGATCGCAGAACTGGGGGAGCGCTTGGGCCGCGCCTACCAGTCGACGGCGGGTGGCGACCCGGTGTCTGGCGGTCCCGCGGACGACCCGGAAGAACTCATGCGCGAACTGGGGGCGGTCCAGACGGCGTTCGAGAGCGCGCACGGATACGAACTGGAGGCCCGGGCTCAGACCATCTTGCGCGGCATGGGCTTCCGGGAGAGCGATTTCGTCCGGCCCATAGCGGAACTCTCCGGAGGCTGGCGGATGCGGGTCGCGCTCGCCCGCCTGCTCCTCGAACAGCCCGATCTCCTCCTCATGGACGAGCCGACCAATCACCTGGACTTAGAGAGCCTTCTCTGGCTGGAGGAGTTCCTGCTGTCCTGGCCAGGGTCGTTGGTGGTCATCAGCCACGATCGCTACTTCCTGAACCGCATGGTCACCCACATCGCCGACCTGGACAGAGGGGTCATCGACCTGTATGCAGGCGGCTACGATCACTACGAGCGGGAGAAGCGTCAGCGCTACGAGGCTCTTGTGAACGCGGCCAAGAACCAGCAGCGAGAGATCGACGCGGCGGAGAGTTTCATCCGACGCTTCCGCGCGAAGAACACGAAGGCCAAGCAGGTGCAGCAGAAGATCAGGCAACTCGAGCGCACCGAACGGATAGACGCGCCCACACTCGAGCGCAAGGCCATCAGGTTCCGTTTTCCTCAACCTCCCCGGACCGGCAGAGTAGTGGCGGAGATCAAGCATGCCCGCAAGTCTTACGGCGACAACGTGGTCTACAAGCGTCTCGACCTGGTGGTGGAACGGGGAGAGAAGATCGCGCTGGTAGGACCCAACGGGGCGGGTAAGTCGACTCTTCTCAAGTTGTTGGCCGGGGTCATCGAGGCCGATGGTGGTTCGGTGACACTCGGCCACAATGTCCGCCGGGAATACTTCGCACAACATCAGCTCGAGGTCCTACATCCCGGGCGGACGGTCCTCAAGACCATGGAAGAGGCGGCTGGACCGGCGGGGCGCCTTCCCGAGGTCCGAGGCTACCTGGGGACGTTCCTGTTCGGAGAGGACGATGTCACCAAGAAGGTCGGCGTGCTCTCTGGCGGGGAGAAAGCCCGGCTGGCCTTGGCCCGGATGCTGATAGACCCCGCGGGGATACTCCTACTCGACGAGCCGACCAACCACCTGGATATGGACTCGCGCGCGGTCCTTACGGAAGCGTTGCGCCAGTTCGAGGGCTCGGTGGTGTTCATCAGCCACGACCGTCATCTGATAAACGCCATCGGCACGAAGGTCATCGAAGTGAGCGATGGCCGCCTGGTCCACTATCCGGGCGACTGGGAGTACTACCGCTGGAAGAAGTCCCAGGACGAAGGCTCGACCGAGACGGTCGCGCCGGGGATTGGACGGCCGGCTCCGGCCACCGCGGGACACTCCCTCGCCCCGGAGGGCGCCCCCACCGCGCCGACCCGGCCGCGGGCGACCGTCGAACTCGGGTACAAAGAGCGCAAGGAGTTGCAGAGTCGGTATCGCAAGGTCGAGCGTCGGATCGAGGTTGCCGAGAAGCGACAGGCCGAGGTCGCGTCGACGCTGAGCGATCCCGTCCACGGCTCCGATTACGAACTGCTCGGGCAGGCTTCTGCGGAGGCGGCGGCGCTCGCCGAAGAGATAGCCGGACTCTACGAGGAGTGGGGCCGGTTGGCGGAGGCCCTGGGAGAGACTACCGGTACTTGACGAGGGTCGGATACGGGTTGATCGCCGCCCCGCCCCCGGGTCTTATCTCGAAGTGCAGGTGTACCGCCCCACCGCTGGCGTTGCCGGTGTTGCCCGCGTAGCCGATCACCTGGCCGACACTCACTCGTACGCCCGACCGTATCCCGCCCTCTATCGAAGAGAGATGGGCGTAGTAGTAGACGTTGCCGTCGTCGCCCTTGAGATGGATGGTTATGCCGCCGAGCCCTGAGTTCGTGGGGTTGGTGCTGCGGATGACGCCGTCTGTGACCGCCACGAGCGGTGTGTTCCGAGCGGTCATGATGTCGGTGCCCTTGTGCGTGCGCCCCCCGGAGCGCGGAGCACCCCAGGTGTCGGTGAAGCTGTTGGGACCTTGGACCGGGAACACCCAGCCCGCGCTCGTATCGATCGCCGGGGTGGCGGTCTTGGCCTTGGTCGTAGTCGTGTTCGAGCCTGAAGATCCTCCCGAAGTCGACTTCGTGGTCGCGGTGGACTCCTTGGCTGCGGCGGCCTTGGCTGCAGCAGCAGCTTTCGCCTCGGCGGCGGCCTTCGCTTCCGCCGCGGCTTTGGCCTCGGCGGCCTTGCGCGCCTCCTCCTCGAGAGTGGCCACGCGGGCCCTGAGTTCGTTGTAGTCGTCCTTGGACGCTTCGAGCGACTGAAGCGTCTCGTCCCTGGCCGCGATGTAGTCCGCGTTGTCCTGTTGCTCGGTCGCCTTCTGCTGCTCGAGCTCGGCGGCAAGTCCATCGAGTTTCTCGATTCGAGCTTCGACGTCGTCGATGAACTCGTTGTCGCTCTGTGCCACCCGGGTGACGAGGGCCAGCCGGTCCACGATCGTGCCCAGCGACACATCCTCCCCCGAGAACAAGGTGTTGAGGACGTCGATGGTCTCCGACCCACGGTTCTTGTACATGTCGACCAAGCGGTCCGCTAGCTGGTCTTGGAGCGAAGCGAGATCCTCCTCGGCCGTGGCGGTCTCCGCTTGGACCTCCTCGATCCGCATGCGCGTCTCTTCGAGCCTGGTCTCGGCGTCGGCTTGTTTCTGCGCCAGCTTGTCGAGGCGCTCCTGGACGGCCTGCAGTTCAGCCTTGGCTTCTTTGAGCGCCGCTTGCGCGGTCGCCAGGCTCGACGTGGCTGCAACCGCGGAGGTGGGGAGGAAAGGCAGAGAGGACAGGGCGAGAGTCGCCAGGAGAGCTGTGATCGTCACCGCGGAGGCGAGGCGGAACATCTGTGATCTGAGGCTTGCGGGTCTCCCGTTCCGGCGCATCAGACCCGTCCTGCCCGTCTTTGTGCGTCAGACGACATGCCGGGAAGTCTACCAGGGCGGGCGGGCGGTGACCACCTATGCTGCTGTATGCTGGTAAAAAGCGCTTGTCGAGCAAGGAGGAGGAAGGATGCCGTCTTTCGACGTGGTCAGCCGCGTGGACCTACAGGAGATGGACAACGCAGTCAACCAGGTGAAGAAGGAGATCGCCACTCGCTTCGACTTCCGCGGCTCGAAGACCAGCATCGAACTCGACCGCAAAGACGAGAAGTTGCAGGTCGTCAGTGAGGACGATATGAAGCTGCGAGCGATCAAAGACATGCTGATTGCCAAGGTGGTGCGCCGTTCCATCGATGCGGAGGCTCTCGACTTCGGGGTACCGGAGAAAGCGGGGGGGGACATGCTCCGCCAGACGGTGACCATCCGCAACGGCATCGACATCGAGATGGCTCGGAAGGTCGTGAAGATCATCAAAGAGAGCAAGATCAAGGTCCAGGCGGCCATCCAGGGCGACGAGGTCCGGGTGACAGGGAAGAAGAGGGACGATCTCCAAGACGTGATCAGCCTGCTGAAGGAAGGCGACCTGGGCATCCCCCTCCAGTACGTGAACTACCGGGAATGACATCGCTCGGGAGCGGTCTCCCGGGCGCAGGAGCCCATTCCGACCCGCGCGCCGACGGGCACGTACTCTTCTCGGGAGACCACCGTCTGGAAGGGATCCTCGACCTGCCTCGAGGCGTCGACGAGCGAGGGGTCGCCGGAGGGGTGGTCGTCGCCCACCCTCACCCTCTGTACGGGGGGACCATGGCGCAACCCGTCGTGTATCGGGTGGCCAAAGCCTGCGCGGAGCGGGGGTTGGCGACTTTGCGCTTCAACTTCCGCGGAGTGGGCAGGAGCAAGGGCGGGTACAGCGGCGCTGACGAGTACCGCGACATCGAGGCGGCCGCGGCCTTCCTGCGCGGACGCCTTCGCGAGGATGCCGGCATCGGCGGCCTGAGCGCCGCCCACTCGGCCGCCCGCGGGCGCGGGGAGGTCCCGCCGCTGGCCCTGGCGGGCTACTCGTTCGGCAGTGTGATGACGGCATTGGCGGCTTCGGGGGCGGTCCCGGTGCAGGCTCTGGCCCTGATCGCTTTCGTCGTCGACTGGATCGACCTTCCTCCGCGGACCTTGGAGGCTCTGGGAGCATTCCGGGGGCCGGTGCTCGCTCTCTGCGGCGAACAGGACGACCTCGCCCCTCCCGACCTCGTCGAACGGACGCTGGGCCGGTTGGGGCTTCAGTATCGCTTGAGCGTGGTGGAGGGAGCCGGGCATCTGTTCGAAGGCCGTCAGCGGGAGGTCGGTGAGCGGGTGGCAGGTTTTCTGGCGGCGGCGCTCTCCTCCGGCCGTTTGCCGGCGTCCCCATCCGGGTAACAGCTCCACGGGTCTCATAGACTCGGCGAGACCCGTGTGTGAGCGAGCAGATGAGGAGTGTCGAGCGATGGACATGAAGGGCTCGAGGACGGAGCAGAACCTCATGAAGGCCTTCGCGGGCGAATCCCAAGCCCGCAACCGCTACACGTTCTACGCGAAGGTCGCGGAGGAGGAGGGATACCGGCAGATCGCGGACCTCTTCCTCGAGACTGCCGACAACGAGAGGGCTCACGCCTTCGGATTCTTCCGCCTCCTGGACGAGGGCATGCCTGAGTTCACGGCTTCGTATCCAGCGGGTCCGGTCCATTCCACCGAGCAGAACCTCCTGGCAGCGGCCGAGGGGGAGCTGATGGAGTGGGGGACCCTGTATCCTGACTTCGCCGCGGTCGCCGAGGAAGAGGGATTCAAGAAGGCGGCGGCCTACTTCCGCAAGGTCTCCGAGGTCGAGAGATACCACGAACGTCGTTATCGGAAGCTCCTGGCTAATGTCGCGGCCGGCAAGGTGTTCCACAAGGACGAACCCACGTACTGGAAATGCGACGAATGTGGATACGTCTACGAGGGGGCCGACGCGCCCAAAGTCTGTCCGGTGTGTGCCAAGCCCCAGGCCTACTTCGAAGTCTACTGCGAGGGATACTGAGTCCCATCCTGGCGGGTCGGCCTCGGACGGGTGACCGTTCGAGGCCTTTTTCTTTGCAGGCCCATCCTCGGTCCTAGGTCCGACCCCTTTCCCATGCGGGTAGGGTTAGGTTTCGTCCATGACCTCGATACCTGCACGTCGCCTTCTGGTATACGCGGCCGTCGCCGCGGTCGTTCTGGCCGTGGGGGTGGCAGGCGTGATCTCACTTCGCGGTGGAGCGGGTGGGGCGGCGACAGCCGTGATGATAGAGACTACGGGCATGTCGGCCGGGTCCGTCCCCGGTGGTTCCCCCGACGAAGGCAGCGCGGCGAGTCCTTCGTCCACCGGCACCACGGAGGCCGCCTCGATATTCGTGCAGGTCACGGGGGAGGTACGTCGGCCTGGGGTCTACGAGGTGGGAGCCGATTCCCGAGCTTTCCAGGCGGTCATGGAGGCGGGAGGCTTCACCGAGCAGGCGGACGAGGAGGCGGTGCCCCTGGCCGAGAGGCTCACCGACGGTTGCCGGGTGCATGTCCCGGCCGTCGGAGCGGCCGAGGGCGGCTCGACGACGAGTGAGTCTGATCCGACTCCGGGCGGGGTCTTCCCGGCGGCCGACCCGGGTACGTCGGCCGGGGGCTCGTCCTCGGGGGTAGTCGCTCTCAACTCCGCTACGTTGGCGGAACTGGACTCCCTTCCCGGTATCGGACCGGCCCTGGCCCAGCAGATCGTCTCCTTCCGTGAGGCCAACGGACCGTTCACATCGGTGGAGCAATTGACCGACGTGCCCGGTATCGGACCGGCCAAGCTCGAACAACTCCGGCCGCTGGTGCGGCTCTGACGCGGCTCGCCTCCTGGCTGGTCCGGCGGGCCGGGCTGGCGAGGCTCTCGACCTTCGCCGCGGCCATAGGGACTGCGATGGCCGCCCTTGCGCGAGCGGACCTTGGGCTCGCGTTGGCGGGCCTGAGCGCCGCCGCCGTCGTACTGCTGCTCGTGCTCGCCTGGGGCGGCGGCCGGGACAAGGGGGCGGTCGCCCTGGTACTGGTCGCCGCGGTCGTGTCCTGCGGATTCTTCGGCGGCTATCTGGGAGGGTCTCTCCGAGTCACTTCCCTCCTCGAGGGCGAGCTCGCCGCTCACGTCCAGAGACAGGCGATCCTCGAACTGATGATCTCTGGTCCCGTTCGCCACAACGGAGGTTGGCAGAGTGCGGTGGCAGAGGTCGTCAGTGGCGAGATCACAGGGGGGAACGCGACCGAGGGTGGCGCCCTACAGGTAGTGGGGGAGACCCTTTGGCTCGAGATCTGCCCGGATACAGAGACGGCAGGGTCCGAGGCCGCCCTTGACGGCGCGGGCGGCCTCGACCAGGGATACATAGTGCGGGCTTCCGGGACGCTGCGGCAGCCGGAGGGACCGACAGCCTCGGGTTTCGACCAATCGCAGTATCTGAGACGGCAGGGGATAGCGGTGGTCTTCCGGGTTGAAGCCGAGGACGTGGGCCTACTGGGGAGACGGGGAGGGGTGGCGGGCGTGTTCGACCACCTCCGCCGGGAGGCCCGCGATCATCTTCAACGCGGCCCCGACCCGCGACTGGGCGAGGTGCTCCAGGGTGTCGTGATGGCCGACAAAGAGGGTCTCGACGACGAGTGGCTGGAAGCTTTCCGCCGCTCGGGGACGGCGCACATGTTGGCGGTCAGCGGCCTGCATGTCGGCAGTCTCGCCGCCCTGGTCCTCTTTCTCGCGCGCCGCTCGCGATTGCCGCGCGGAGTCGGTTTCGTGGGCGCGTCGGCGATGGCGTTCTTCATGGTGCCGTTCTCAGGCTCTTCGCCTTCGGTGATGCGGGCGGCGGTGATGGTCTTCGTGGTCTTGATGGGACAATGGTTGGGGCGGAGTCGGGATCGATGGCAGGTCCTCGCTCTCGCCGCCCTGGTCGTCCTCTCGCTCGATCCGTTCGCCGTCTACGGAGCGAGCTTCCAACTGTCATTCGCGGCTGTTGCGGGGGTGATGGCGCTCTCCGGCCGGCTTGAGCGGTTGTTCTCCCGGCTCCCGTCCGGGCTCGCCGGTGGTCTCTCGGTCTCATTGGCGGCGACGGCGGGCACCGCCCCCGTCGCTCTGGCCACCTTCGGACAGACATCGATCGTGTCGGCTGTTGCGAACGTACTCGTCGTGCCTTTTCTGCCGCTGGTGTTGGGATTGGGGATGGCCAGTGTGTTCTTGGGTTTCGCGTGGCACGGTCTGAGTGCGGCTTTGGACACGGCGGCCGCGGTGCCCCTCGCGTGGATCCTCCGCGTGGCTCAAGCGTTCGCACTCGCGCCGGTGCTCAGAACCCGGGATCTCTGGCAGACGGTGACTATCGCGGGGGGGTTCATGCTCGCTCTCCCGGCGGCACTGGCCGTGAACGGAGGACCGAGTCGCCTCGGGTCGTGGCCTGGAGTGCGCTGGATCCGAGCTCGAAGACCAAGGCGCAAACTCGTGGCCGCGGCCATAGCGGTGGCCATCCTTGGCTTCGGGTGTGCCTTGGGCGCGGGGCTGTATCCGATGGGCGTGGCGACCGCCGACACGGTCCGACATCTGATCGGAGCTGAGACCTGGCCCGCGACCCCGGAGCTGCGCATCCTGGACGTGGGGCAAGGGAGCGCGACGCTCCTGCGCACTCCCGATCGCCGCGCGGTGCTCTTCGACGGAGGACCCGAGGGATGCTCCCTGGAGGCGCAACTGAAGTCCTTGGGTGTGGAGCGGTTGGACTTGGTCGTCATCTCCCATCCTCACGCGGATCATTTCGCCGGGCTTCTGGAGTGTCTCGATGCGCTCGAGGTCGGCATGCTCGTCGATGCGGTGCGATTACGCCCGACCACTGGGTCGTCCGTTTCGGCTGCGGTCGACAGCGGCGGAGGCGGGGAGGCCCTGGCCTACCTCGAGTTTCGTTCAGGGCTCGAGGAAGCGGGAACAGAGTATGTTGAGGGAGAGACAGGAATGACCCTGCGGGTCGGCGGCTCGTGCATATCTCTGTTCGCGCCGACCGAGGCACTGGTGATGACAGCGGGACCGCGGCCCTGGGAAGCGCGCACCACCGCGCCTACCGGCGACGAACTGAACGGCGGCTCCCTCGTGGCGCACCTCGAGGTCGGGACGGCGGGCGTGCTGTTGCCCGGAGACGCCGAAGCCGACATCCTGCGGACATACGGACTACCTCGCTCAGAGGTGCTCGTCGTGGCGCATCACGGGAGTAGAGGAGCGGTGACTCCCGCGCTTCTGGAGACGCTCGGCTTGCGGGCCGCGTGCGTGTCGGTCGGCAAAGGGAACACGTTCGGCCATCCCGATCCGGCCACGGTCTCCGTACTCGGCGACCGTGGATGCCTGCTGGCTCGGACGGACGATCACGGTTGGATATCCTGTACGATACGGGAGGGCGGACTGGTCATCGCGACCGAACGGGGAGCCGTGGGGGACTCGGAATGACGGAGGCAGAGACGTGAGCGAAGGAGCCGGCGCTTCCACCCGCCGACCTCTCAAAGCCGCCTACCTCATCGTGGGTGACGACCTTCCCAAGGTCGACTTGGCCGTGCGCCGCTTGAAAGCCCGCATCGTGGAGGAATCGGGCGTCGATCTCAACATCGACGAGTTCGACGCGGGCGCGGACCCGGCGAGCCGGGTAGTCAACGCGGCCAACACGCTTGCGTTCTTGGGGGGTATCAGGCTGGTTCTCGTCCGACAGGTTCAGGCCTGGGTCAAGGCGGAGAAGCAGACGATCGCCGATTATCTGAGGTCCCCGGCGCCCGACGCGTGTCTGGCTCTGGTGGCCGAGAAGCTCGCTCCGGCCGACCTCTTGCGCGCGGCTATGCAGACTCATGGCGACGTGCTCGAGTATCCCGCGCCTCGAGAGAGCCAACTCCCCCAGTGGCTGAGGGACGAAGCCGGTCGGCGCGGCGTGGCGCTCACCCCGGCAGATGCCCGTCTCATCGTCCAGAGATGCGGAGACAACCAGAATATCCTGCTGCGCGAGTTGGAGAAGTTGCAGACATACGCCTCAGGGAGATCCATCACCGAGGACGACATCCGGCTCCTCACGACGGCGAGCATCGAGGCGAGCATCTTCGATCTTCTCGACTCGGTCGCGACCGGACGGGGGGCGGCTGCCTTCGCGGCCGCTGAAGAACTCCTGACGGGCGGAGAAAGGACGGAGGTGCTCTTCTATCGGATACTGCGGCATTTCCAGAACCTCGAAAGGGTGGCCGCGTTCAGGGACGAGCGCATGGACGCCAGTGCGATACAGGCCGAGTTGAAGATGAAGGCTTTCCCCGTTCGCAAGCTCATCGAGCAGTCGAGCGCGCTGGGGGCCGAGGGGATCGCGCGAGGACTCGCCGTCCTGGCCGAGACCGACGCCCGCATGAAGGGCATGGGCGACCTGCCCGCGGACATGGAGTTCCAGATGTGTCTCGGCCGCCTGCTCGCGGCAGGATGATGGAAGCCGGGGGGCCGGGGAGAGGTCGGGAAGCTCTAGAGCTGAGAGAGAAGACGCGCCACCATCGACTTCTTCCGCGCCGCGTTGTTCTTATGGATCGCGTTGTGCGCGGCGGCCTTGTCGATAGTGGAGGTCAGCTTCTTGGCTGTCTGAGCAGCGGCATCGGCGTCGCTGGCGGAGATGGAGTCCTTGAGACGCCGGAAGTGCGTCTTGATAGAAGACTTGTAGCGCAGGTTCTCCAACCGCTGTCGCTGAGCGATGCGCACCCGTTTGCGCTGCTGCTTGGTATTAGCCAATCTTCATTCCTCCCGTCTTCCCTTCAAAGTCGCGGAAGTTTAGCATAGCGCTTGCTCATGGGCAATGACACAAAGAGACGTCTGGCGGTCGCGGCCGCCTTTCTTGTGGTGGCGACCGCGGGGTCCCGGGTCCTCGGGTTGATCCGGGAGATCGTGATGGTCTCATATCTGGGACTGGGCGCGGATATGGGGGCGTTCACGGTCGCCAACAAAGTGCCGAGTCTTATCCGTACGCTCTTGGCCGATACCGCGTTGTCCGCCGCGTTCATCCCGGTCTTCTCGGGGTTGCTCGAGAAGGAGCGCCGCAGGGAGGCGTGGCAGGTGGCGTTCACCGTGAGCGTGCTGGCCACCATCGTGCTCGGAGTGATAACAGCCCTGGGCATGGTGTTCTCGCCCGCTCTGGTGAAGGTGATCGCCCCGGGATGGGGGGACAAGCCCGAGTTACTGGCTCTCACGGCGCATCTGATGCGGGTCATGTTCCCGACCGTCGTGATCCTGGGATTGGCTGGGATCCTCATGGGGATCCTCAATTCCTACAATCGCTTCGCCCTGCCGGCCCTCGCTCCGATCGTCTGGAACCTGGTCATAATCGGGGTGGTGGTCGGGTTCTCCGCGGGATACGGGATCAAAGCGCTGGCCTGGGGGGTGCTGGCCGGTACCGTCGTGGAACTCCTTCTTCAGGCGCCGGCGGTGTGGAGGCGCCGCTGGAGGCGAGACACGCTCACCGGCGCAGCCGGCTCCCCGTCGGACGACCCCGCGGCTGCGGGCCGGGAGGGTCTCCGCTCCGGCCCCGGGGAGGGAGGCTCGCCCTATCGACTGGCCCTGCGCAGCCCGGAGGTCCGCCGGATCGGCATCCTGATCGGGCCAGTGATCCTGAGTCTGGGCATCATCAACTTCAACGCCTTCATAGACACCATAATCGCTACCCTGATCAGCGATGCCGCCCCGGCCGTCATCGAGCGGGCCTTCCGTCTCTTCCAACTCCCGCAGGGAGTGTTCGCCATCGCCATCGGGACGGTGCTCTTCCCGGCCTTCTCCCGCCATGCCGCGGCCAACCGGATGAAGGAGTTCAGGGAGGACCTGTCCACGGGTCTTCGTCAGATCTTCTTCGTGACGTTGCCCTTCGCGGCGTTCTTTGCCGTACTGGCCGTTCCCACGGTGCGACTCATCTACGAGCACGGCAAGGTGACCGCGGGAGACACCGAACTGGTGGCCTCGGCCCTTCTCTTCTTCAGCGTGGGGATGGCGTTCGTGAGTGTCAACACACTCTTGAACCGAGCCTTCTACAGTATCCAGAAGCCGTGGCTGCCGTTGATCACCGGGGTGATCAACCTGGCGCTCAACGTCGGCTTGGACGTGCTCCTCTACAAACCGCTCGGGGTCGGCGGGATCACGCTCTCGACATCGCTCGTCAGCCTGTTCAACTTCTTTGCGCTCATGCTCCTGCTCGGGCCGCGCATCGGCGGCGTGGACGCACGGCGCGTGGCCTGGTCGGCCGCCCGGTCGATCGTGGCGTTGGTGCCGCTCGCTGCGGTGGCCTACGGGGCGTGGTGGGGTCTCGATGCCGCCCTGGGTCGACGCCTATGGGCGCAGGTGGTGGCGGTGGGGATCGCGTACGTGGCCGGGGGAGCGGTGTACTGCCTCGCGGCGTGGGCCATGCGGGTGCCGGAACTGCACGAGGTCGTCGCGGTCATCAAGCGTCGTCGTGAGCCGCGGTCGACGGACGAGGTCATCGATCTAGACGGCAGCTAGGTTCTGGGGCCGAAGCAGCGGTCCCGTCCCTCGCCCTTCGCTTCGTACAGTCTCTCGTCGGCGCGGGATATTATCGACTGGACAGAGAGGGATCCCCGGGGGAATTCGGCGCTGTCGGCCAACCCGCAACTGAAGGTGAGCCGGATATCGCGTCCTTCGTACAGGCACGCCCGGTTCCTGACCACGTCCATTAGGCGCTCCATCGCCGAGACGGCTTCGCTGCCGCCGATGCTCGTGAAGACGAGGATGAACTCTTCGCCGCCGTACCTGCCAAGCAGATCATAGGGTCTGACCACAGAGCCGATGGCGTGTGCGAACTCCTTGAGGGCGAAGTCGCCCGCGAGGTGACCATGCGCGTCGTTGACCGTCTTGAAATGGTCGATATCGACGATCGACACGCAGAAGTTCCTCCCACATCGGGAGTATTCGGCCACCATCTCGTCGAGGCGTTCGAGGACGTAGCGGCGGTTGAAGACCTCCGTGAGGGGATCACGGATGGCCATCTCGCGGATCTGCGCCTCCATGGCTTTCTTCTCGGTCACGTCGCGGCAGACACAGAAGACCAGCTTCCGCTCGCCGTATAGTGCTCCGTTGGTGCTGATCTCCACTTCGCAGTGCGTGCCGTCCTTGCGCCGATGGCGGGTCTGGAAATGGTCGCCCGTCTCGTCGACCGTCTCGATCATCTTCAGCAACTCGTCCTTGCCGAAGTCGTCATTCCAATCCCAGATGTGGAGTCCACGGATCTCATCCACGGAGTAGCCGAGCATGCGGGCGTATTCCTCGTTCGCCTCGTATACCGAACCGTCTTGGTTGAGGACGACGATACCGTCTCGGGATTGCTCGACGAGGATGCGTCGACGATAGATCTCGTCACGAAGCAGCTCTTCAGTACGCTTCCGCTCGGTGACGTCCTTGACGTGTCCGAGCGCACCCGGGGCTACACTATCGGGGAGGGCGACGCGGTGGAACGACACCTCGAGCCACTCGGCGGGACCCCCGTTCGCCGAGTGGCGGATCACGTGGGTCATCGGGGCGCCGAGCTCGACACACGTCGAGAAGGAACAATCAGGACAACGGGAGTCTCTGCCGCGGAGTATCTCGTGGCATCTCTTGCCGATCAAGGGTGATTTCGCCGAGTACTTTTCGCGCATCCAGCGGTTGGCGAGTCGGATGGAGAGGTCATGGTCGACGAGCAGGATGCCGTCCTCGATCGAGTCCAGGATGGCCGGCAGTAGATCTTCCGACCGCTGTCTTTCCAGACTGGGAGGTATCACCACACCCCGCTCCGACCTGGCGTGTACCGCGCGTGGATAGTACCGTCGCGAGATCCGACCGACCCTGGGTTATTCAACGCCGACGGTTCGAATCCCTCCCGGTGCGAGTCCCGCAGGCCCGCGGCGCCGGCACCCACCGGGCTCTGCGCTAGAATACATCCCCCATGGGACGCTTCGACCACATACGCAACTTCTCGATCATCGCCCACATCGACCACGGCAAGTCGACTTTGGCCGATCGAATCCTGCAGGTCACCAACACGGTGGCGGAGCGGGAGATGCGTGAGCAGGTCTTGGACCGCATGGACTTGGAACGCGAACGGGGCATCACCATCAAGGCCCAGGCCGTCCGCATCTACTACCGCGCCGATGACGGCAAGGAGTACCAGTTCAACCTCATCGACACCCCGGGGCACGTGGATTTCACCTACGAAGTCTCCCGGAGTCTGGCAGCGTGCGAGGGGGCGATACTGGTGGTCGACGCCACGCAAGGGGTGGAGGCGCAGACTCTGGCCAACACTCTCCTTGCCCTCGAGAACGACCTGGAGATAGTCCCGGTGCTCAACAAGATCGACCTTCCCGGCGCAGAGCCCGAGAAGAGGGCGGAAGAGATCGCCACGGTCATCGGTTGCCCGCGGTCCGACATCCTGCAGATATCGGCCAAGACCGGCGTCGGCGTGCCAGCGGTGCTCGAGGCCGTGGTCCGGCAGGTGCCGCCTCCACAGGGTGACCTCGATGGACCCGCGCGCGCCCTCATCTTCGACTCGGTGTACGACCAGTACCGGGGGGTGGTGGCGTTCGTCCGGGTACGGGACGGCAGCTTCCGCAAGGACGACGCCCTCCTCACGATGGCCACCCGGCGCCGGAGCGAGATCGAGGAAGTGGGGATCTTCAGTCCCGACATGCGGCGCACCGACGTCCTGCAGGCGGGGGAGGTGGGCTACATCATCCCGGGGATCAAGGAAGTCGCCGACCTCCGCGTCGGAGATACCCTCACCAACGCCCGGCGACCGGCTACTGAACCGCTGCCCGGCTATCGTGAAGTGACTCCCATGGTCTTCTGCGGGCTCTTCCCCCTCGACGGCGAAGACTACCCCGACCTTCGCGATGCCTTGGAGAAGCTCAAGTTGAACGACGCCTCCCTGTTCTACGAGCCGGAGACGTCGAAGGCCTTGGGCTTCGGTTTTCGCTGCGGGTTCCTGGGATTGCTCCACATGGAGATCGTTCGCGAGCGACTCGAGCGAGAGTTCGGGCTCGACCTGTTGACCACCACTCCCAACGTCCGCTACGAGGTCGAGTCGGTGACTGGCGAGGTCCTGTCGATCAGCAATCCGGTCGACTTCCCGGAGGCGGGGTCCATCGCCGAAGTCAGGGAGCCGTACATCGCTGCCGCGATCCTGGTCCCGGCGGAGTTCGTCGGTCCGGTGATGGAACTCTGCAACGACAAGCGTGGGCGTTTCGTCCACATGGAGTATCTGACTTCCGACCGGGTGCGTTTGCAGTACGACCTGCCGCTCGCCGAGATCGTGCTCGACTTCTTCGACCTCCTCAAGACCCGGAGCCGGGGCTACGCCAGTCTCGACTACGAGATCAAGGACTTCGAACCCGGAGACCTGGTCCGTCTCGATATCCGCATCGCCGGCGAGGTCGTCGACGCGCTCAGCTTGATCGTCCATTCTGACCGTGCATATTCCGTGGGCCGAGGATTGGCTGAACGATTGCGCAAGAAGATCCCTCGGCAGATGTTCGAAGTAGCCATCCAAGCTGCGGTGGGTAGCCGGATAATAGCTCGGGAGAGCGTGGCTCCGATACGCAAGGATGTGCTGGCCAAGTGCTACGGCGGCGACATCACCAGGAAGAGGAAGCTCCTCGAGAAGCAGAAAGCGGGCAAGCGGAGGATGAAGATGGTGGGGACGGTGGAGATCCCCCAAGAGGCATTCCTGGCCGTCCTCGACCTGAACGAGGGCAAGGAGGGCAAGAAATGACACCTGAGTACCTGGTCCTCGGCATCATCCTGATAGTCATGGGGGCGATCCAGGCCTGGCTACGGCATGGGCCTGGGGGCAAGGCGCTCCGCCGCGAGAGTGGGGCGGAGCCCAGCCCGGAGCGAGGACTGCGTAGTGGGCGGGCTTGGGAAGGGTGGACCGCGATCCTCGGGGGGGTCGGGGTCGTCTTCGGCGTCGTCCTCGTGGTACTGGGAGTCTTGGGCCGCTAGGACCTTTCATCGTGGGGACAATAGGGATCACGCACCTCTACGCGCACGTCCCGTTCTGTCGGTCCCGTTGCGCGTATTGCGATTTCGAGGCCGAACCGGTCGGCCCGCACGCCCGGGCCGGCAGGGTGGACGAGTACCTTCGTGCGCTTCGCGCCGAACTGGAGAGTCTCAGACATGGCGTGGAGTCCGTCGACGGCGCACTCCTCCAGCTTCGGCCGCCGCTCGAGACCGTCTATCTCGGTGGTGGCACCCCGACCGTCCTTCCGACCGATCCCCTGGTCGACCTGGTCGCCGACCTGGCCTCGCTGGGCCCGGCGTTCGCCCCGGTCCGGTCGACCGCGCCATGGGAGTTCACGATCGAAGCCAACCCGGGCACGATCGACACGATCATGCTCGAGCGTCTGATGAAAGCGGGGGTGACGAGGCTGTCCCTGGGAGTGCAGTCGTTCTCGCCTGCCCTACGGGCGGCACTCGGCAGGCGGGTGACTCAGCGGGAGATCGACGAAGCGTTGGAAGCGATCTCGGCGGTGGGCTGGGTGGACTGGAACCTCGACCTGGTGTTCGGCATACCCGGGCAGACCTGGGACGACGCCATAGCCGACATCGAGGCCGCGTTGGCCGCGGGACCGACGCATGTCTCGCTCTACGACCTGACCTACACGGCCGCCTTTGCGGGCAGAGTCGACGCGCGAGGCGGCGCCGGTGCTCGCGCCGCCGCCGCCCGTTTCGCGGAGGAGCACTACGATCCAGCCATCCAGCGGCTCCAGAACGGGGGCTACCGGCGCTACGAGGTATCCAATTTCGCGGTCCCGGGCCATGAGTGTCGTCACAACCTGGCCTATTGGCGTGGCGAGGACTACCTGGGGGCGGGCGCGGCCGCTGTGTCGACTGCCGGGGGATCCAGGCGCACCGCCCCGCGTACGATAGAGGCGTATCTGTCCGATGGGCCGGCCGAGATCGAGCGGGTCTCACCGACGGTAAGGCTCTGGGAGAAGGCCATGCTCGGGCTGCGCACGAGCGAAGGCATCGACGAGACGGAGGTGTTCCCGGTGCTCGATCCGGCGGCCCGTGAGCGGCTTCTGCGACAGGGCTGTGTGGAGAGACACTGTGGTAGACTTCGCTTGAATCCAGGGTTTTTGGATGTCAGCAACTCGGTCATCGCGACTCTGCTGGTACCCCCGGAGGACCCGTAGTCTCAGACTTCCCGGTGGTAGATGACACTCACCGAAAGACAACGCACGATCCTGAACGCCGTCACCGAGCGCTACATCGGGTCGGGGGCGCCCGTGCCTTCGAAGGAACTGGCTGGCGCCGAGGGTCTGGGTGTCTCCTCTTCGACCGTGCGGAATGAACTCGCGGCCCTGGAAGATCTCGGCTATCTTACTCATCCGCACACGTCGGCAGGGCGCATCCCCACCGACCTCGGCTATCGCGAGTTCGTCGATCAACTGATGAGCGGCGGACTCCCTCGCTCGCTCTCGAAGGTGACGCCCGGCACGGGTGTACCCTCAATGCAGCGGGAGGACGTCGCCGGCGAGATCGACACTGCGCTCCGACAGGCCACCGATGCCATGTCGAGGGCCACGAACCTGCTAGCGCTGGCTCTCGGTCCCCGGGTCAGCGGAGCTCGGCTCTGCCACGTGGAACTCCTGACCCTCCAGCCGCACGAAGTGATGTATGTATTCATCGTGTCGACGGGCGGGGTCATGAAGGGTGTGGTCGAGTGGCCGCGGGCCATCGATCCCGGTCTGGTCGAATGGTCCCGGACCTATCTCAACGAGACGCTGAACGACCAGACCCTGACCGGCCGGTTGATCCGGCGGGTCCTGGACAACCCGGAGTTGAGCCCACGCGAAGCGGGCTTTCTCAAGGCGCTCGCGCCTGCGTTCGAAAGGCTCGTGGACGAGCAGAACCAGGAAGAGCTCTTCGTGGGTGGAGCCGCGCGGTTGCTGGCCCATCCGCGCCTTGAGGACGTCTCCTCGCTCCGAGACCTCATGTCCCTTCTCGAGGAACGCTTCCAGTTGCTCCGCATGCTGCGGGCCGCCCTGGGCTCGGGTACCGTGGTCGTACGGATCGGCGCGGAGCATGAAGCCTTGGCCCTGCGGCCGTTCTCCGTGGTCGCGGCGAGCTACGGGCTGCCCCAACGCCGGCTGGGCACGGTGAGCCTGGTCGGACCGACACGCATGGACTACGAGACCGCCATCGCGACAGTGCGCGACACCGCCCAACTACTTTCCGAACGCGTCGGGGAACGCTACGAATGAAACGTGACTATTACGAGGTGCTCGGCGTCGAACGCGACGCCGACCTGCAGCAGATCAAGAAGGCCTATCGCAAGCTGGCTCGGGAGCACCATCCCGACGTGAACAGCAGCGATCCTCAGTGCGAGGAGAAGTTCAAAGAAGCGACGGAGGCCTACGAGGTCCTGTGCGACACCCAGAAGCGCACCGTCTACGATACCTACGGCCACGACGGATTGAAGCGGGGCGCCGGGGGGCCGGGCGATTTCGGCTTTGGCGGATTCACCGACTTCTCAGACATCTTCGAGAACCTGTTCACCTCGTTCGGAGGCGGAGGGTTCGGAGGCAGCCCGTTCGGCGGGTCGGGGCGGGGGCCCTCGGGACCGGCTCGAGGTGACGATCTGGCCGTCGAGGTAGAACTGACCCTCGAAGAAGCCGCGTTCGGAGTGGAGAAGGAGATCACGTTCAGGGCCCAGGGAGTGTGTTCCGCCTGCGAGGGGGCGGGAACGACCGACCCCGCATCGGTGAAGCCTTGCGGCGAATGTGGCGGTTTGGGGCGTGTCCGCACCATACGCCGTACGATGTTGGGCCAGTTCGTGCAGACGGGGCTATGTCCCACCTGCTCCGGACGGGGCCAGGTGATCGAGTCTCCCTGCCCTGAGTGCCAGGGGGGCGGACGGGTTTTCATGGAGCGGGTGGTCACGGTCAACATCCCCGCGGGCATCGATGGGGGCCAGCGTATCCGGGTGTCCGGCCGGGGAGGAGCGGGCGAACGGGGTGCGCGGGCCGGGGACCTGTACGTGCGGGTGCGGGTTGAGCCTCATCCGGTCTTCCGGCGGCGAGAGGACGACATCCTCTATCAGGTCGACCTGACCATGGTCCAGGCGGCTCTCGGTACCACGCTGACCATCCCCACCCTCGATGGCGACCAGGACGTGGAATTTGCCGCCGGCATCCAGCCGGGCGAGGTCAAGACGCTCAGAGGCAGAGGAGTGACGCATCTGAACGGGCATGGGCGGGGCGATCAGGAGATCCTCGTCAACGTCCTCATCCCTCGTGACCTCGAAGAGGAGCACCGCCGTCTACTGCAGGAGTTCGATGAATGCTGCGGTCCGGAGCAGTACGAGCACCGGCCGGAGGGGGTCTTGCACAGACTGCGCAACCTGTTCGGAGGCTGACCGGCATGTCGCCCGGGATCGGCACCGACCGCGCCGTGCGGGTGACCGTGCCCGAGGATTCCGCCGAGGCGGTAGGGGCCATCCTGATGGAGAGTATGGGCCCCTTTGTGATCGAGAGGGCGGAGCAGGCCTGCCGGCCGGCGTCGAGCGGGAGATCCGGTCCTGTGGGCAGCGGTCCGTCGCGCGTGGTCCTTGTCTTCTTTCCGCTGGGCGACCGGTGTCCGTCTGCCACCGACGTGCTCGAGGAGCTCCCGCGGGCGCTCAGAGACACGGGAGGCATCGAGGTCGAGTCCTGCGATGTCTCGCGAGACTGGGAGGAAGGATGGCGGGAGCATTTCCGGCCCATCACCATCGGCACGGTCCGGATCCGTCCCCCGTGGGTAGAACCGCTCCCGGCGGTGGACCAGGTTACCGGAACCGGCCAAGGTGCCCCCGCGACCGGGTCGGGTGGTCCCCGCATCGACGTGGTCATCAATCCTGGTCTGGGGTTCGGAACGGGGCTCCATCCCACCACTAGAGGTACGTTGAGGCTGCTTCAGCGGCCCGGCGAAGAGGCGCATCCGTCGCCCGGAGAAACGGCCGCCGTAGGCGCTACGGGGCTTCCCGGTGGGAGAGGGCGTCTGGTCGATTGCGGGACGGGATCGGGTGTGCTCGCGATCGCGGCGGCCAGACTGGGGTGGCGGCCTGTCCTGGCCTTCGACAACGACGCCGCCGCACTGCTGTCGGCTCACGACAACGTTGTGGAGAACGAGGTCGAGGACGTGGTCGGGTTGCATGAATCCGACGTAGCGGCCGTTCCTCTCGAGTGGTTCGGCGGGTCGACCGTATTGGCGAACATGACCTTGGATCCCGTGACGGTTCTACTGGGAAGACTGGCCGGGACCCCGGCGGAGCGGCTCATCGTTTCAGGTATCCTCGCCGGCGGTCAGGAGGCCGTTGCGATCGACGCGGCCAAAGCCGCCGGTTTCGTCGTGGGTCGCCGTCTGTACGAGACGGAATGGGTGACCCTGGAACTCATCCCCGCGCGGCCCGAGCGCCGAGGAGACGGGAGATAGGGGTCGTGGCTCGGCGCAAGCCGGCTCGGGGCCGGTCTGAACGTCGGCGCGCGACTCTCGTCCGAGCGGGCTTGGTGCCCGCGGGCGACCCCACCGGGCGCTCCTCGAGCATCGCTGGGGTCGTCACCCGGCGCGGCAAGAGCATGGAGGTCGAGCCTCTCTTCCAGGCAGGACCACCCCTTCCCCTCGAGCGGGGGCCGGTGCGGCCTCAGCCGGGCGACCTGGTGCTGTTCACCTTCTCGTACGGGTTCAAGGCGCGGATCGTGCGCCCCTTGGGCAAGAGCAGGATCCTGGCCGACGTGATGGAAGCCCTCATGGTCGACAACCTGGTGCAGCGCGGGTTCAGCCCCAAAGTTGTCGCCGAGGCAGGGGAGGCAGCTGAACTGCAGTCGCGTCGGGATTCCTACCGCGCAGATCTCCGCGACCTGTTCACCTTCACCATCGACCCGGCGTTGGCCAGGGATTTCGACGACGCCCTCTCGTTCGAGCGAACGCCGGCCGGTACCACCAGCGTGTACGTGCACATCGCCGATGTCTCCTACTTCGTGGTCGAAGAAACCGCACTCGATCGGGAGGCGTTGCGGCGGGGCAACTCGGTCTACGTGGCCACCGGGGTGGAGCCGATGCTGCCTCAGGTGCTCTCTTCCGGAGTGTGCTCGCTGTTGCCGGGAGAAGACCGCAAGGCAGTGACTGTGGAGATGGAGATCGACGCGAGCGGGCGCGTCCTACAGACCCGGTTCTACCGGTCGCTCATCCGCAGTGACGCGCGCCTGGACTACGAGCAGGTGGAGCGGATGTTCCGAGGGTCCGAGGACATAGCCCCCGAGCTGGAAGAGGTGCTGGAGCGTGGGCGGGCTTTGGCCCAGGTACTTCGGGCCCAGCGACGGGAGCGGGGGAGTCTCCAGATCGAATCGCCCGAGCCCGAGTTCGAATGGGACGACGCGGGTGACGTGATACGCGCCGATCCCAGCGAAGAACTGGAAAGCCATTGGTTCATCGAGGTCTTCATGGTGCTGGCCAACGAGCAGGTGGCTTCCTTCTTGGAGCGAGAACACGTGCCCACTGTATACCGGGTCCACGACACACCTGATCCTTTCCGGGTGGACAATCTTCTCGACGTCCTCTCGAGCATCGGGCTGCCCACCCCGGCCTTCGACCCCATGGCGGCTACTCCCCAGGAAGTCCGCAGGGTCACCCGCGAGACCGCTGAATGGCTCGACCGGTATGCGCCCGCCGGTAGGGGGAAGGCGGCTCTCGTACAACAGGTGCTTAGGGCGCAGGCGCGGGCCGTATACCAGACGGCGAACATCGGTCACTTCGGCCTGGCGTCGCCCTCGTATTGCCATTTCACTTCGCCGATCCGTCGGTATCCCGATCTGCTGGTCCATCGTGGACTCCTTGCCCAACTGGGGCTGGGGCCGGCACCCACGACGTCGACGCTCTCGGACTGGGCGGAGCACTGTTCGCGTACAGAACGCGAAGCCGCCAAGGTCGAACTCAAGGCGGACGACATCGTCCTGGCCCATCTGCTGAAACGGCGCTTGGACGAGGACGGGTGGCAAGAGAGCGTCTTCGAGGGCCAGATCCTCAACCACACCCGTCGGGGTATGTTCGTACTTTTCGATCGTCTGTTCCAGGGCTATCTGTCGGTGAGTGAGTTGCCGCGCGACCAGTACCGTTTGAACGAACTCGAGACCGCGCTCGAAGGGAAGAGGACCGGCCTGGCCTACAAGTTGGCCGACATCGTCCATGTGCGGGTCATCGCTGTGGACGCCGCCCGCGGAAGAGTGGATCTGGCGTTGGCCGAGCCGGCGGACGACAGCTCGAAGTCGGAGACTCCGCCGCCCCCCGCCCGTCGGCATCAGAGAGGTTGACCTGGCAGGGTCGGGCATCGTGTACAGGAAGCAGTGAAAGGGTAGTCCGGGACATGAAGATGAACATGGATGATTGGCTGCGGAGCATCCCACACCCGGCCCTCAGGAGGGCCATGCCCATCACGACCTTCCCTGGCATGGAGCTCATCGGCAGACCGGTCAGCGCGTTGTTCTACGACGGACAGATCCAGTTCGACTGCATGCAGGCTCTGTCTGCGAGGTACCCGTCGATCGCGGCCCTCACCGCCATGGACCTGTCGGTGGAGGCCGAAGCCTTCGGCTGCCCGGTGAAGCTCTCCGATACCGAAGCGCCTACCGTGACGGCGGACATCGTCTCCGACGACGAGAGCATAGCGGCTCTGCGTGTCCCTGAAGTGGGAGAGGGGCGCACCTCGGAATACCTCAAGGCCGCGCGCATGGCGGCCGAGCGGATCGTCGACAAACCCGTGTTCGGGGGTATGATCGGGCCCTTCTCACTCGCTTGCCGGCTCTTCGACATGAGCGGGTTGATGGTAGCTCTGCGCCGGGGGCCCGATGTGGCCCACGCGCTGTTGGAGAAGGACACCGGATTCTTGGTGGAGTACGCGCGGGCATTCAAGGAGACGGGCGCCAACGGGATCGTTCTGGCCGAACCGGCCGCGGGCCTCATCTCTCCGGCTTTCTGTCAGAAGTTCTCCTCCGAGTACGTCAGGAGGATCGTCGAGGCGGTCCAGGACGACTCGTTCATCGTAGTGCTGCACAACTGCGGCAATACTGAAGGTCTCGTCAGTACGATGCTGTTCACGGGCAGCAGAGCCCTGCACTTCGGTAACGTGGTGGACATGACGCGCATCGTCTCCCAGATACCCGACGACGTATTGGCCTTCGGCAACATCGACCCCGTCAAGGTGATGAAGATGGGCTCGGTCCACGAAGTCAAGGTGAGGACACTCGAACTCCTGGAGCAGATGACCAAATACAAGAACTTCGTACTGTCGACCGGTTGCGAGGTGCCCCCCGGGGTCCCGATCGCGAATCTCGACGCCTTCTACAAGACGCTCGAGATCTTCAACGCGACCCAGGAGATCAGGCATAAATGGCTCTTCGACGCCTAGCGGGCGGCAGCTTCGCGGTACGGGCGGTCGTGGAACGGTAGATCCCAAATAGTCGGGGGAGTGCGAGAGATGAGATTGGCAAACAAAGCAGTCGTGGTGACCGGCGCCAGCTCGAGCATGGGGAGGGCGATCACCGACATGTTCGCCCGCGAGGGGGCGAGCGTCCTTGCCGTGGCCATGGGTACGAAACGCTTGGATGAGCTTGCCCGGCAGGCGTCCGGCTATTCCGGGAGGATCGTGCCCCTGATCGGCGACATGACCGTGCGCGCAGACATAGAGGGCATGGTCGACGAAGCCGTGCGCAGGTTCGGCAGACTGGACGTCCTCATAAACAATGCCGGACTCATGGACGACTTCAGCCCCGTGGGCGAGTTCGACGATGCCCTGTTCGAGAAGGTCATGAAGCTGAATCTCGAAGCCCCGGCTTACGCCATGAGGCGGGCTATCACGAAGTTCCTCGAGCAGGGTGGGGGAGTGATCATCAACATCGCCTCCGTCGGGGGCCTCTTCGGTTGTCGGGGCGGCGCGGCCTACACGGCGTCGAAGCACGGCTTGATCGGGCTCACGAAGAACACCGCGTACATGTACACGAACAAGAACATCAGGTGTAACGCCATCTGTCCGGGTTCCATCAAACGGGAAGTGGGCAAGGACGAGTTCTTGGAGGAGTTCAACGAGAGCGGTAAGGACATCGCCATGAAGGGCATGGGACTGGTCGAACGACCCGGCGAGTCGGAAGAGATCGCCGAGGTCGCGGTGTTCCTGGCGTCGGAAAGCTCCTCATACATAAACGGTCAGGCGATCGTGGTGGACGGCGGCTGGACGTGCTACTGAACGTCTTCGCGCCGGCAGGGGTGCTACGGGGCTAGGTCGTCTATACTCCCCCGACTATGAGACCCACCGGCACCAAGCTCATCGCGCAGAACAAGAAGGCGTTCCACGACTACCACGTCGAGGAGACGCTCGAAGTGGGCATAGCCCTCACCGGCACCGAGGTCAAGTCGCTGCGCGCGGGGCGGGCCAATCTCCGCGATTCCTACGCCACGGTCGAGAACGGCGAACTGTACCTGGTCGGGGCTCACATCAGTCCCTACGAGCAGGGCAACATCTTCAATCACGATCCGCTGCGGCAACGGAAGCTGCTCGCCCATAGCCGCGAGATCCGCCGTCTGTACGGTAAGGTCCAGGTGGCGGGCTACACCTTGGTGCCCACCAAGCTGTACTTCAAGGACGGGCGGGTCAAGGTGGAGATCGGCCTTGCCAAAGGCAAGACCACCTACGACAAGCGCCAGACTTTGGCGAAGAAAGAGGCTCAACGCGACATGGAGCGGGCCTTCCGCTCTCGCCAACGGGACCGGGACGAGTAGGGCCCGGACTCCCTGCCTGAGGCTCGCTATCTGAGGCGGTCGGCCGTCTCTCGGTACTGTATAATCATGGGGCTCAGTCGACGGCGGTTTCAGGCCCCGTATCTGGGCCACGTGGGGGCGACATGGTTTCGACGGGGCTCATGTCTGAGTTTAGGTAGCGAGCCGAGATCCCGGCCGTTCTCGTTAAACAGGCTGGAAAACACAATTGCCAAACCTGAATTGGCTCTGGCCGCTTAGTCTGACTAAGACTTAAGCGCCTGTCGCGCCTCCCGTGCCTGCCGGGGAGGGTCGCGGCATAAACCAGGCGGGCTCACTCTCGGCGAGTGCCGCCGGCGTCGAGGGAACATGAAGGTGGCTGGTCGAGCGCACCCTGCTCCTACGGGGGCGTGAGGCGAGAAACATAGTAGGGGCTACGCTCGTAGACACCTAGGCCAGACGGGTTTCGGACGGGGGTTCGATTCCCCCCGCCTCCACCATGCTCTCGGAAAAGACCTGCTAAAACGGGTCTTTTTCACGTCATGAGACAGCGGAGTTCTTGTTGCACGTTGCATTTTCGCGGGTTTACCAGGGCAATTGCACCAGAACGCATAATGAGACGTGAGACATGCGGCTGGCGGCATCTGAGGAACCTCTCCCTTCTGCTCGATATGTCTCCTTTTTTTCCTTATGTCCGTCACGCGCTGCTTGACTTGGATTGTCCCACGGAAGTGCCGAGAGCTCCAGCCAATGGACGCACGGGCTGACCAAAGCAGCACGCCACACACGCTCCATAAGCCCCACAAGCCCCGCACGCCACACACCCTCCACAAGACCTGCACGTCGCACACCCTCCACAAGACCTGCACGTCGCACACCCTCCACAAGACCTGCACGTCGCACACCCTCCACAAGCTCTGCATGCCGCGCAACGCACCTGGGCGCCTCAGCCAGAGCCACAGCGTCGTTGGGCGGCGAACCAATGGCCAATTGAGGCCAGACAGGAAAGATACCCGCTCCACTGCTCATTCTCTCGGCATCAGAAGGGGAAATCGTCTTCCTCCATTGGGTCAACGCCAAGCAGCTTCAACATTGCCTCGACACTAGCGAAGAGCTCATCGAAGGTCACTACTTGTAGATTGCCCAACTGCCCACGGACAAGCTCCAAGGACCGAACCTGCTCCGGGGTTAGCTCCGACAGGCATCCGGCTACGATAACGCACCTCGGATTGAGGGCTTCGATTGCGTCGCCCCCGCGGTGCACGAGGGCATAGAACTCCTTCTGAAGGCTGTCTCTCTGCTGCAGAACCTGGCTAATGGCGCCCGCCAGCTCTCCACTGATTGCGTGTACCTCAGTCCTGTATTCCGTTCTCCTCACAAGTTCGGCCACCGGTGTCTTAATCTCCACGATGCCCACGTTGGCAGTGAACTTGTTCTTGTAGAGAAAGTCCGCTATCTGTCCAAGGCTGTTGTGCAGGGTCTTACCGCCAACATAGGCTTTGGCAGCGACGATAACCATCGAGTTGGCAAACACCTGCGACAGAATCCAGCTCCGGTCAGTCAGCTCTTTCTGCCAGAATTCCTCCGATGCGTTCTCTCTGTTTTCTCGCCACACCTTGAGCACAGCCACCAATTCAGCCGCGCGGACAAACTGGACGAGTCGCCCCAAGTCCTCCGTGTCTATTCTGGCCAGGGCATCCACAACATCGTCCATACGGGGGGCGGCGGCACACAGCGTGGCCATCTTCCCCAGCAACTCTGGACCACTCTCGGTTGCCAGTGTCTGCAGAACGCCAGGCTGCTCAAGAAGCTTCATGATTCTCTTCGCGTCTCTGTCCGGGAGGACCGCGTATTCGTTATCCCCTAGCGGGACTCCGCATTCCTCTTCGTAAACCCTGTAGCAGGCCGAGAGTCCGTTCATCAGGTTGAGTACGGCCTGAGCCTTGAGGTTCAAATTGACTTCTTGCCCCACTCTGAGAGTGGCGGGGTTGAAAGAGTCGTAGTCATCCCATGCGGGGATACGCCCTTTTCTCTGGTGCACGAACTGACCTCTCACGCACGCTGCTGGGTTCGTGGGGTTCTGCACAATCTCAGGCCTAAAGATGAGTCGCGTTGTCCCCGTCTCTCGAAGCACTATCTCCGAGACACTTGCCGACGACCGGGACGTGGAAATCGTTGTGATTCTAGGAACATCCGACTGCGGACCCGCCATCCCATTCCCCCTATGCTCGGCAGCCCGGCATTGCCTTGCTCAGATTCCATCCACGGTCAACTGACAGCTGCTACTCACCTAACTGCTGGTCCAACTGAGGGCCTTTGCCACGGGGCAATACCAACTCCCAACACACCAATTGCAGGTCCCGCTCGGTTGGCTCGGTTGACACGGGTCTTGGCAGCGGCCTGTCAAGCCCTTTGGCTTCGAGGGCTTCCCAGAGTCTCTGCAGTGCCTCCATGACTCCAAACGGCCCCAGGTCAGCCTGTCTAAGCATTCTGTAAGCATCCTGTACCGCGTCATCCCGCTTCAGCAAGTCCATGGGATGCGGCTCACCGCACCATCGCTGGAAGTCCTGCGCCAGCTCTGGAAGGTTCTCCCACACGTGGTCGCTCTGCAGGTGACGACGGATGACTTTCACGAGCTCACTGGGGTCCTGGCTGGCCATCTCTCTCTTGTACTCCTGGCCGAGTTCAGCGATGGCCTGCTTCAGGGGCTCGAGGAGATACTTGAAGGGGTTGTCCGCCGGGTCGAACGGAGCGCGCCGGCCGTCCTTCTCGGCGTGGATGAGCTGGATTGCCTCCAAGGCTGACTTCACAATCTGACCTGTCCGGTCCTCGTAGAAGCGCCAGAAGACCTGCCCGCCGTATTCATCAGGCATCTTAAGCATGATGAAGATGCCAGGGCGGTCCCCTTCCTTGATGCTGTAGATGCCATCCTTGAGCTGGCGGGCCTCCTCGGTTCCCAGGTTGCGCACGAGGTCCATGTACCCTCGCACCTCGTCGAGAGCGTCGTCCAGGTCCTGACGTTTCTCGCCTTCCCGGTAGATTTGGTCGGCCTTCTCGCCGCCGGCTCGTATGGCCATCCACTGGTCAAGAGCCTTCTGCTCAATCTCCTCACCGAGCACAGAGGCGTCCAAGCCCATGGTGGCGTCGATGGCGGACACCTTGCCTTGCAGCCTCTTGACCAGCTTGAGCAGCTTCTCCAGACCCTTCTCCGGCATCATGTTGAAGATGTAGATGTCGTTGTGCGGGGAGAAGAGCCGGTCGATACGCCCAGCGCGCTGAATCATGCGCACCGGGTTCCAGTGTAGGTCGTAGTTGATAAGGTATTGCGCATCCTGAAGGTTCTGGCCCTCGGAAAGGACATCGGTAGCGGCAAGGACGTCTATGCGCTCTTCTCGTAGCGGCTTGATGCGGTCAAGGAGCTCGGGGTCGTCCAGCTCCTCGTTCTCCCTGATGGCCGCGAGTGGCGCAAAGCGTTCCAGGATAAGCCGTCGGCGCTTGGCGTCGTCTTGGCCGGTCAGCTTCGATATATGAGCACCGCCGGAGAGATTGCTCTTGCACCGGAACTTGCCTCGCCAGTCATCTCCGCGAGGGCCTCCACACTGCTCGAAGATATAGTCGATGGTGTCCTTGTAGTTGGAGAAGATGACGGCCTTAGTGGGTTCACCGTGCTCGTCCGTGGAGGGAAGAGCCTCCAGGAGCTCACGAAGAGCCTGCATTTTGGGGTCACCTACCTCCTGCCAGTACCCGTCAGCCTCCGCGAGCAGTACGAGCAACTTCTCCATGGCTTCAAGGTCCTGGGTGACATCTGTCCGGAGGGATTCGAGCTGGAAGTGCGCAGCGTCGTCCTGGGGCAGCTTGCTAAGCAGCGCCTCGAGCCGCTCATCCGTCTCGGCTGCCTGGGTGACGTCGTCGGGAAGCGACCCTCCGAAGACCACTTTGATTCGCTGCGCGTCTTTGGGGCTAAGCACCTTGCCCTTGTCGAGGAGGTCAAGAAAGGCTTGGAGATACCGGGCCTGGTTGCGAACCGTGGCGGTGAGTGCGGCTAATGAGCTCTCGGTGCGCTTGAGATAGGTGGTCTTGAGGATGCCGATGTAGCTCTCGTTGCGCTTGACCGCCTGGTCCTGCTGTTCACGTGCTTTCGTATCGAGGTTCTTCTTCAGACGGTAGGCCTCGAGGTTGTAGACGGCGAAGCTGAGTCCTTCGATGGTGGAAATGACGTGGTCGTAGATGCCGGCATAGAGGTCTTCGAGGCTGTAGGTAATGGCGCCGGGGATGTGGTGTTCGGGGAACGTGAGGGTTCTGCCGTCGATTTCGAGCGGTTCGCCGGCCTCTTGGCGTTCGCGGATATCGTGGCGGGTCCTACGCACCATGGTAAGGAGCATGGTGTCAAGAAGACGGGGGCCTCCCCCTGACTTCACCAGCTCTCTGAAGATGCCCTCCAGGTTTCCCACGGGTCCTCGGCCCACATACCAGGTGTTGTCTCCGCGGGTGATGAGCATGAGCTGGTGATAGAGGTCCCAGAGGGAGTTGTTGATGGGGGTGGCCGTGAGTAGAACCACGCGTTTATCAGGTTTGGCCCCCCCACGGATGAGTTCGAGAAGAGCGCGGTAGCGCTTGGTGCCAGGGTTGCGGAAGTTGTGACTCTCGTCGACCAGGATGACGTCGTAGGACTGGAGCTTCTTCCTGCGCCGCTCAAGCTGCGCTCTGCGTCCGGTATCTTCGACTTCCTCGAGGTCCACCAGTTGTGGGAGGGATTCCATGGTGATGGTGTCCCCGGCGATGCCCCAGCTGTGCAACCTGTCACTCGACCAGTTGTTCTCCAGTTGGGCAGGGCATACCACAAGAGCACGCGTAGCCGTCTTCTGACGCGCCAGATACTCCTTGAGCACCCCTAGTCCGACGAAGGTCTTGCCGAGACCCACGGAGTCGCACAGCATGACGCCCCAGTGCTGCTCCATGAGCTGGACGCACCGGGAGACCCCCTCTTGCTGGAATTGGGCCAATTGTTGTTGTAGGTCTTCGCCTAGGCCCAGGCCGAGGAAGCGGCCATACGCGGTGTGAAGAGCCTTGATGAAGACCTGCCAGGGGCGGAAGCGTCGACCGAAGAGCACGCAGTCCTCAAGGAGTTCGATGAACTCCTGTTTGCAGTCCAGGCTCTCTTCCCACTTGCGGTCGAACCAGGCTTCCAGGTCGGCGACCACCTTCTCGTCTGTCGTGGTGAGATTCAGCTCCACGTTGTTTTGCAGCCCACCCTTGGTGAGATTGGAGGAGCCGACGGCTGCGTAAGCCTTGTCGGGTCCTTGGAAGATATAGGCCTTCGCATGAAGATGGACATCGGGGGCGGTGTCGCGTCCAAGGACCTTGCGGCACGCATACTTCTGAGCATGAGGTCCCAAGTACCGAGCGACCTCTACTCCTCCTCGGTTTAGGAATTCCACTAGCCTGCGCACCTTGTCCCAGGCACCAAGGTCAAAGTCTTTGAGAAGGAGGATGTTGCTATCATCACTCACGAAGCGCTTGCGCTCATCATGGTTCATCAGTATCCAGGGAAGGCCACCCTCCAGGAAGTCGTACCAGCTGATGAGCTCTTCCGGCCCGTAGAGGTCCACACCGTCGGAGGCAAGAGTCTCTCCGGGTCCGAGAGTCTTCAGGAAGGGACGTTCACCCAGGAGCAGACGAACTGAGTCGACAGGGTACAGCTCATTCTGTATGGTCGAGAAGCCGTCGGGAGTGAAGTAGGCCGTGGCCACTAGGACTCTTGCGGCCTGCATCGACGATAGAGACTTCTGCAATTCTTGCAGCAAGGTCCCGCTGTAGTCATCATTCGCGATAGGTCGCATCACGCTTCACTTTCATGCAGGGGCTGGTGTCCGCAAGGCAGCTCATATTGATGTGGCCTTCAGCGTTTCAGCTTCGGCAGCACCTACAGCTTCGTTGTGCCTCTCAGCGCTCCATTGAATTAGGGCGTCGCGCTCACTGTCAGTAAGCTCATATAGCTCCTGTACTATCTCTTCCAACTCAGACAGCAGGCCGGACTGCGTCGCGTCCTCTTGAAGGCTGGCTACCATTGACGAAAGCTTACTTCCAACTGACGATGAGGGCTCGGGGAGAGGTATATTCCTGACGAAGTGGTCATAAAGCTGAAGATACCCCCCTCGAATCTGGGTCGTTGTGAAGCAGAGCATGAGGTCAATTACCTTCGAATTGAGCACACCTATCGCCCAAAGAGGTAGGCCGGCCGCGAAATAGCACTTGTTGTTGAGAAACGCACCTGCTTGTTCGTGCGCGAAGCGCGGTTCGTACGCGAACTCTGGCCAGACGACCTTGTTAGAGGCCAGCTCTCCGTAGTACGTACAGGCTCTCAACTCCCACCAGAAACGACCCTGGTCAGCTCGCGGTCTGAGCTGCTCCTCATAGTGTGAGAGGTGAGCGTTGACGGCGGGATACGAGTTCGAGAAGATGGCTCTCGCAACCTGCTCGTTGGTTTCGCTTCTCCAGGGGTTTTGGCAGTCCGCATCACCCGAGTTCTGAATAGCGATGATATGAAGACCCGACCACTCCGGTCTCCAACGTTTGATGTCTCGGCCTCTCAGCCACGGCTTGATAAGCTCAGTACTACGTGGGTCTTCGGTAACGAGCCGCTCCCTGGTGGCCCCATCAATGACGAATGCCTCATTAAGCCCCGTCTTGATGCCGTAGTACATCCTGCCCTGTACGAGTTCACCCAGCGGGACCCCCTTCGTCATTAGGCGCTCGAATAGTTGGACTAACTCGGGCTCCTCAAGTACCCAGCCTTCTCGTTTCAACATTCGCTGGGGGTAGTGGCGAATCTGGTGGTGTTCGAGGAAACTCTCCAACTTGCTCAAGGCCTCCCGAACACTTGTCACGCTGGCAGCTACGCCCTGCTCCTGCAGATACCGTCTGACGGTTCCATTGAGCTCCGTCACCAAGGTCTCGTGAGTCTCTCGGGGGGCCACATTGGCCGCCACGAGGACGGCGGGGTATGCGGCCGCTTCGAACACCGGCAGGTCTCCGAAGTCGACTATGTGACTGATAGTCAAATGAGATGGTAGGAAGGCCCGGATGCCATTACCATAGCCGGCCCGCATGTATTTGTTACTGGTGATGAAACCCAAATGGCCTCCGGCGGCCAATATCTGGATAGCACGAGCGAAGAAGTACACGAGAAGGTCCGCGGTGCCGCAATGCACCTCGGCAAAGGCAGCCCCGTACGCTTCCTGGTCAGAGGCCGTAAGACGCTCTTGCCTCACGTACGGCGGGTTGGCCACCACAATGTCAAAGCCGCCTGACTCCATAACCTCGGGAAACTCCACCGGCCACAGCATGGGTTTGAGGTACGCGGCCCAAGGGTCTAGCCCCGCGAGCAACTCCTCGACCGTCTTGACGCGAGTCTCTGCTGCTTCAATTTGCCTCTCGACCCCGCGCAGTTCACGCGCGCTGGCGCCAAGCTGCTCCTTCTCCTGGTATTGGCGTCGCAGGTTGGAGAGATAGGAATCCGCATGTCCTTTGAGCCAGTCAATCTGAAGACGGGTCGCCTCGACCTGTAGCGACCGCACTCGCTCCCGCACTCCACGGGCCTCAGCTGGGTCCAGGGAGTGCGAGTAGGTCTCCTGGAGCACATACAGCTCGCTCTCGATGGCAGTGAGTCTCTCTTCTCTAGCCGGGTCGAGCAATCCCAGATGGTCCTGGGTGGGCAGACTGTGACGGAGGGTATCCCCGCCTACCCGGTCGATGAGACTGTCCCCGGCTACGAATCGGAAGTCGAGATTAGGTAGCGGCTCGGGATAGTCCGCATCTATGACCAGGCTCAGCCACAGTCGCAGCTGGCATATCTCCACCGCTTCTGGGTTGATGTCCACGCCGTAGAGGCTGTGGGTGATGCTCTCTCGTTTCCATTCGGCCACCATCTGGCCGCTGGGCGAGACCAAGGTGTCGGCACTCTGGTAAAGACCCCGACGAAGCTCGACGATTTCCTGGAGCATGCCTACCGGAAAGGCACCCGAACCTACCGCCGGGTCGCATACGGTGACCTCTCGCAAGGCGTCTTCGATAGTCTGCCGTTGCTCGACTGTGAGCCTAAGGTCCTCGGAATCCGGGTCTGCAGCCTCGCGCCTCAGACGCTCGAGCGTCGCCTTGTCTGTCCCCGTCCTATCTACGAGGTAGCCATCCAAGGTCTCGCGACACATGAAGCGCACAATCTCCCGAGGGGTGTAGAAGGTACCTGTGTTGCTACGTTCTGACTCCTCGTTAAGGTTCTCGAACACTTTGCCGAGGAGCTCTGGGTCCGGGTCCACGGAGAGGTTGTCAGGGGTGGACTCCTGAGTTGTGAACCTATAGGAACGAAGCAGGCCAAGGACAGAGGCCTCTTCCGCTGAACTGGGGTCGAAGAGGTCGTTCGGCACCTCGAGGGTGGCATGCTCGCGTTCGGGGCCGTAGAGCTCATCCTCCAGGTGGGTCTGCAGGAAGAGTCCGCCGTTGAGGTAGGGGAGGTCTCCCAGGTTCGATGCTCTCTCATTGCGGCTCTCAGGTCTCACGGCCAGCGCTTCGAAGAAAAGGGGCACAAGGCTGTCCCGGAAGAAGTTGTGGGAGTGGTCCAGCCGGCAGCGAGACTCATAGAGATTGAGAAGGTACGCCTGGTCATCATCAAGCCACCCCTTGGACTGCAGGAACCACAAGAACAGGATGCGACCCAGGTTGCGTGTGACAAAGCGCCTCGCCTCGTCCACCATGGTCTCGTCCCCAAAGAGCGTGTGGGGGTTGTGCTCGCCGAGCTCCTTGATGAAGCGGTCTCGCACCGCCTTGAACTTGAGATAGAAAGCTTTGGTGACCCGCTCCACGTCGAAGGCGTTAGCCCATCTGCGACTCAGTCCCAACAGGTTCAACCCCGAAATTACCTCAAGGTCCGAGAGGAGCTGTAGGTGGTGGTTGTTCGGGTGGGAACGGCTGACGAGGGCGCGGACGGTTGTTACTTCTCCCTTGGCTCGCACACGTGGGAAGACAAGCTCGAAGTCATCCTGGTCCCGATGAGTGAGGATGATGAGAACGCGAGCATCGCCCTGAGGTTCTACTTCGACCAGGGTTTTGGCCGTGCGTCGTCTGATACGGTCCCTGTCCAGGGGCCGCTCAGGCCAGACTGTGCTCTCGGCCAGCCATAGACCGACCGGAGTGCCTGCGGCGGCGAAGTGGCCCACCCGTCGCAGTCCGGCAAGGGCACCGGACAGCCTCTGGTGGCAGGGATGGAGTGTGTCCTGGATGTAGTCGATGGGGTGCTCGACGGCGTCGAAACCGAGGCCGGAGACAAGGTAGGCGAAGTTGTTGTCTAAGTCGCTATGGCCAAGGTATCCCCTGAAAGCGGACAGGTTCGCCATTCCCCACCTCGCAAGTGACTAGCTCCTTTGCCCGCTCGGACCCACGAGAATCTGGGCGAGCGTACTCCATACTACACAGAGCTTCGGATGGGGAGAAGCGAGAGTCGCCACGTCTTGAAGCTTGGAGGGGGGCGGCAGCCACATAGTACGATATGGGTCAAGTGCGTGGACACGCGCTAACCAGGCATCGGAGGGATGTCACATGGGAGAGACGAGGGATTCACCTGGGTCTGCGGGCTTCGGTTGCCTCCTGTCGGAGCTGGCCGAGCTTGAACGGGAGTCAATCAAGGACTCAACCCAGCGTTGCGCCGCTCTGGTTGAGGCTGCGAGGGCTCTGTTCCGAGATGACGCGCCAGCTCCTGAGGTGCCCAAGGGAATCCTCGCAGAGGTATTCGATAGGTTGGCGGACCTGGCCAAACGCGGTATTCGCGGCTTGGAGCTTGAACGTGCACCCGCGTGCGGAGCATTCCAGAGTGAAGAGTCGAAGCACTTCTGGCAGAAGCTGATTTCTGATATCGACTTCGCATTCCGCTGGCAAGATGCTGAGGCCAAGCTGCAGAAACAAACCATTGAGAGTCTTCATCACTCGCTTGTGATGGTCATCCCGTACTTGGTCGCTGATGGCGCCTATGAGGCAGCGCTAAAGAACCATCGTGCGCTGAGGAATCTCTTCACAGCTTCTGAAACGCCGAGCATGGTCGATGAGCTGCGCCGGGCTGCAGTCTTGAATTGTCTGGCTGGCCAACGTGTGGGGTTGGCAGGCCAGAGCTTCATACGACGACTCGAGAGACTGGACATGAGCAGCATGTCCGGGACGGACTTCTCGACGAAACGGGATATCTAGGAATCAATTCCTCTCGGTTCGCGCACTCACGGCAGCGTCGCTTGCTGGTTGATAGCTCAACCTACGGGTCCTGGTGCCTCAACCGTGCCGGGCTTGAGACCCCAAGCTCCGCAATCAACTCACGCCCCGCAAGCTCCAGCAGTGCCGCTTCAAGCACATCAAGCGCCACCTGCGCGCCTCGCACCGCAGCGATGAGGAGGTATTGGGGGAGTTCGTCTCGCTCTTTTGGTGCGAGGGTGGAATAGAGGTGGGTGAGTTCGGTGAGCGTAGGTTTCGATAGCACCCTTGGCTTCGTACTGTAGACGAGCAGATGTTGACCGGGACTCTGTCTGTATGGCGGTCAAGGAACCGGTCTAGTGGGGGGTTGTTGGATATTTCGCCTGCGTTCCTCCGTCAGACGGCTCTTCTTGCGATATTGACGGTGAAAGGCTCTGAGGGTTGACACATCTTCCGCGAAATCCTCAGGGGCCGCCACATTCCCGATGTCCGGAAGAGCCGGTCTGTGCCCCTTCAGATATTGAGAGCATTTCTTCATTGCGCAATAGACCGTGAGGCAGTCATCGTCATCGACGCAGACGTAGCGCAGCTTCTGGGTCTCAACTTCGCGTCGCATACCTTCTACGACGTCGCCAAGTACGACCTCCTCGACGACACGCTCCCAAGCCACCCGCAAGAGACCGTAGGCATCCTGGAGAGTGTCTGAGTAGTGGCCTTGCCCAAACGCCTTTTGTACTCTTTCGGTGACTCGCCTTTCGAGATGGTCCACGAGGTCGTTTAGTTTCATGAGTTGGGGGTCCTCGCAGCCCAAGCACACGCCGGTTCCTGCTGACTGTCTCCGAACAATCTCCAATTGGGACGGAATCTGCAATTCGGCGGCTTGGTTCTGAATGTCCCGCACGAGCGCAACGTCGTGTGTGAAGACTATCACTTGCCTAGCACGTGCCTCCTCGACGAGCCTCTTGGCGATTCTTGCTCGAAACTCGTAGCCCAACGATGACACAGGGTCATCAAGGACTATTGCACTTCGGTGCCCGCCTTGGTTCAGTTCAGCCAAGAAGCAGGCGATTGCGAGCACTCTCTGCTCGCCTTCACTTAGGACGTCAGATACCATGATTGGCCGCTTGTGCGGAGTCACGAGTCGCAACTTGATGAGTGTCTCACCACTCTTGCCCTTCTGCGTCAATTCGACCAACAAACGGCTCAAGCCGACACGCTTCAACTCCGTCGCCAGGGATGCTCTCAGGCCGTCAGTGACCACTTCGGCGGCGATTTTCTTGGACTGGTTAGTGATGTGCCGGGTGTCCAAGGAGGCCAAGCACGTATCGATAAGGCGGGCTTTGTGCCTTGCCTCGGCCAACGCAAGAATCGCGTCAAGGCTGCTCGAAACCCTCCCCCTTTCTTCCAGGAGCTCAGCTTCTGCTATGAGTTTCTGGCGCGTCTCAGGGTTTTCTGATTCTTCAAGCTGCCGCGCTTCGTGCTCAAGTCTTTCGGCCAACATCGCGAGTTCACTCTCCGCTGAGCTAGCAAGCGGGGCGACTTCCAACCAGTTGCCAGCTTCGGGTAGGTCTTCGACTTGCTGCAGCCAGATGTTCGACCTTCTGGCCAGGTCTCGGAGTTGGCGTGCCAGAGCTGTGTCGAGTTCCTCTATCAGGTCGACCAGCATTCCCTCCGTGCTGGCCAGGTCTGAGACGGCTGCTTTGGCTGCCCCCATCTTGTCCTCGTACTCGCGTGCGGCCATCTCGGCTGACAACCGAGCCTTTCCCTCTAGCGAATCCGCGAATCTCTGTAGTCTTTGCTTCGCATCCTCACCCAGAGGTTGCTGGCAGAGAACACATCGACTCTCGTCACCAACAAATGGGAATGCCACCCCCGGGTACGCTTCCTGCATGGAGTATGACCTGGCGGCCTCAAACAATGCGCGCCATACTCCGCTTCCAACCCCAGGCAATGGCTCAGTTCCAAACACAGCGACTTGGGCAATGCTGGCGGCCTTCAGCGTGTCTCTTGCACTCTGACCTAACTGGGCGAGGTGCGCATGCGCTTGGGCGGAAGCCGCTTGCTGGGCGGCATCAACAACGTCATGCAGCGTCCGTACTCTCTCTGCCAGCTTGGCCTTCGTCGCGGCGAGTTTGGTCGGTGCCGGCAGCCCGAGCCATCCCGTCAATTGCGCCAGACGGTCTTTGTCCGCTTCCGTCAGGGTGCAGACACTCTTTGTGTTAGCCACAGAGTCCTGGGTGAACTCCTCCATGATGCCGCGCACCGAGGACTCGACGATTGTGCCGACCTTCATCTGGGGCAGAGCTGGTCCGAGAGACAGAGCTGCTCGCTCGTCAGCCAGCCTCACCGCGAAGTCTCTGAATAACTCTGCAAGCTGGTCGAATACCTCGAGCCCATAGGGGCGGTATGCGATTTCGTTCTCTCCATCTAGATAGACTCGCGTGCAGCAGGCATCAAACAGCGCCACGCTGGCCAACTCCTCCGAGGTGGGACTTGCCTCAGTCCAAGTCTCGGTCTTGTCCTCTGAGGCAACCTGCGCGACCTGTTCCGACGCATCCCGTGGCACTTCTTCAGTGCCACAGACCAGAGCGAACTCCGCCTCGGCGGCGGGAGGGTTTGGGTCATCTAGGAAGACGTTGGGGAGAATCGGCGGATGCGGTCCGCGAGCTCTGCAGGCTGACCGAATGATGCGCCCGTATCCGGACTTGCCAGCCGCGTTCGAACCATATACGACACTGATTCCGCAGGGTGAATGAAAGCGGAGCACCTGGCCGGGGACGAGGGCATTCACGCCTTGAACGTGTTTGAGCGACTTTATCGAGACACGAGTCGTGATTCGTGGCTGCGGGTCTGGGGGGTGCGTCGGTTCGGGGTGGCTCCGAGGCAAGGGTGGTCCAAGTCCGCTCTCAGCCTTCAATGCTCGATAGAGTGACTCCTTCTCTGTAGCCGTAATCTGCTCGTTGGTCACGAGGAGTCGTATTGCCTCTCGCTCCCACATAGGCTGAGAGCGAGACCAATCCACAATCTGCTGAAATATGCCCGTCGCCGTCCCCTTGGATAGCTGCAATGACATCGTAGTCACGTACTAACGAGAATGCAAAAAGAAGAGAGCTTCTATTGCTGCTGGCAGTTGGCTGGCCCGCTGCCCATCCGTCGGGGCCCTGTAGCGACTCCGAAACACCCAAAGAATGGAGTTGCGCCGCGGGTTCTGTGGTTGAGCTCGATGCCGCACCTTCTGGCGCGGCATCGAGCTGACGAGGTATCAGTGCCTATCCAGCCACTCCTGCCCAGACTCTCCCGGCTCGCGCGACACATACGCGATGAGCACCCCCGCCATCGAACACGCCCACAGCACCAGATACAGCCAGGGGAACCCCTCCACAATCCAATAAATGAACGGGAAGACATACGCTGCTGGGAAGGCAACGACAGCGAGGAACGCGCCCAGTCCGCCCAGCCAGTGGAACATGGTGAGAATCCAGAGTCCGTAGAGGGCAAGGCCGAAGCCGTGCCAGATGAGTTTGCCGACGAATCGTCCGAAGAGTCGCATGAGATTTCCTTTCCTGGTGAGTGAGGCCGCCTCACCGTTCACGTGGCGAAGCGGCCTCGAGGTATGAACAGACGTTGCTAGAACAGACACTCGGCTTGCGGTGCCGGCGAGAGCGGCGCCGGTGGTTCGAAGAGAACCTGGGGCTCGTGCACAGCCGGCGGAGACGAGTGGAGCGTGAAGCCCCGAGCGGTACCGTGGTCCCTGTACTTGAGATTAAGGGTCTGCTCCAGCTGCTCGAGTTGGCTTCGGGCCGAGCGTGCGGGTGGTGTGAAGAGTCTTTGCATTTGACCTCCTTACGGTCGGTGCGGAGCGGGCTAGGCGGCGCTTGCCTCGAGCACCCGGGGGAGGGCGCCGGCAAGGAGCTCAGCAAGGGGTCCGCTCCAGATGGTGCGGCCGCCGAAGGCTGAGCCCTCTGCGACCCGGAGGCATGCCTGAGTGGCACCATCATGTTCGTAGAGATTGACGGTAATCGAGCCGGTCCAGCTCTGGACCGAGGCTTCGATACCACTGTTCTTGGTTCCGCAACGAGTCACGTTGCCGCGACTTCCTTGTAGTTGTCCGTAGAAGTGGGACATGTGTCTCTCCTTAGGTGAGGGTGGGAGCCCGAAGGGCGCTGGCTGACTGCGCCCGCGCTCGGGCAGGGGTCATCGCGGCCGCCTGAAGGCCAGCGGCCGAAAGTCAGTTCAACGGGATGCGGGGAGGAAGCCAGAGGGAGTATCGAGTCATCCCATCCAGCTCCGCGGGGCCAACGACGAGAGCAGACTCAGCACGCCACGCACGATTCGCACAGTCAGCAACTACCGCACGTGCCTCTCGTAGTCCTATCTAACAGGGTTCAAGTCTTCTCTTACACACAGAGCTCTAGGATGTCCGCCTCGGATATGACTACTGGCGTTTGGGGGTGCTACTACTGCAGGGAATCCCGAGTTCTTCAAGACGTGACGGGTCAAGACCCACTACTATCCGGGAGCATCTACCCTGCCCTCTCGCACGCTTGCGCGCTTTCGTGTTTGTGAACTTCACCTACCTCGTGTGGCGCCCCTTTCTGTTGTTCCTGGCTACAAAGGCGAAGAACCAGGGGCAGAGGGGGCCGGCAAGGGAGAAAGGGCAAAAAAGTCTGAGGCGCGAGGGGGCGAGCGCACCTGCATATCCGCGCGTCAAGCGCGGTCCAGGAGAAGACTATTTTGACCCCCTTGCGGGCCACCGCTGAGCGCCCATCTTCTAGCTCGTTTCTCAGCCAGCCGTACTCGGCGGGCTGTCACCCCTGCGCGGACCCTGGTACGCCCTGCCGGCTAGCCAGGAGCGACGGGAAGGGAAGCCAGGCAGGGGTTCCGGAGGCAAACAGGATTGCCACGGGCTGCGGGGTACGGGGAAGCTTGGGAGAGGGGCGGAGAGTGGTGCGCTTGTGACGCGTGCCGAAGGTGCGGAGAGTACGATGCGGGTGGGGCGCGTGCAGAAGGTGTAGGCGGTGGGGAGCGGGGATTGAACAGAGGGCTCCGCGGGTCTGTCAGCAGATTGGCGGGTCACACGGGGCGCGTCTCAGAATTCCCGCCTTATTGCCTCTATTCCCCTGCGGTGGCTGCGGAAGCGTAGTCCATGGCATCCACCGTCGCTTGCTCCATCTCCTCCTCGAACAGCGCGAGGTATTCGTCAGCCTCGTTGAACCTTTCCTCCATCGCCAGTTGCACGGCTTGGACGAAGTAGTCAGTTCCTTTCTCGTAGTGTGCCATTACTTCCAGGTATAGGGCGTGGGAGTGCTGATGCGCGGTCGGTGGAACGACTGCGGCGGGTTCGCCGGCGAGCGATATGACGGCTTCGCATTGCCCGATGACTGCGTTGCCGTGCTCGGTGGTCGGGTCACCGGTCATCGTCTCCCAGCGAGACATCACCTCGGTCAGCGCCTCCACCATGTCGGCGTAGTGGGTCACCATGTACTTCGTGTATTCGGTCCCAGTGTAGGTGGGCTCGAGGTTGGTCGCAGTGGAGACCTGGGTCGTGGTCGAATCGGGTGGCGGACCACCGCATCCGAGCAGCAAGACTGTCAGGGCAATCACGGCTATCGACGCAGGTCTTGCGAGGCGCATCGGTCCCTCCTGAGTCCTTGCGGGTGCTTCATGCGACAGAGAGAGCGTGACTCCCAGCCGGACGAGCCTACGCTGCCGGCTACTCCTAACTTATCGGCAGGTGTGGTCCGAAGCGTGACCGTCTGGGCAATAAGCGTGGGATGCGCGAGAGAGTGGTCAGCAGCCGGTAGCGAGGCCGTGGGGAGCCGGTCCTCTCGCTCTCCTTGGTGGGCCACATGACCTGTGGAGCGGCCGAAGAGTCGAAAGCGGGGTGGGAGGGTTGTGGGTGTGGAGCGAGCTAGGTGGGGAGCGGGGCGGGCGACGGGAAGGGAAGCCAGGCAGGGGTTCCGGAGGCAAACAGGATTGCCACGGGCTGCCGGGAACGGTGGAGCTTGGGAGACGGGCGGAGGGTAGTGTGCTTGTGACGCGTGTGGAAAGTGCGGAGCGTGCGGTGCGGGTGGCTTTGGCCTCTAGAGGTAGCTCGGGCCATATGGAAGTAGCCCGGCGCTGCAGCGACCTTCTCGCGAGGAACTCAGGGTGAACACCTGTTGACCTCAGCCTGTGGGCGACTGACCCTCTGGGGCAAGGATTCTCTTGTCCGGCAGGCGTGCTAGGGTGAGAGGCCGTTGCCCCCAGAAGGAGGTGCCGAGTGAATTGCGGCATATGCGGAGCTCCCTGTGCACCGACGGACAAGCGCTGCCCGGACTGCCGTTGCGTTCTTGGGGGAGGGCCTGTCCCCGTGCCGGAGAATGGCAAGTACGGATTGGTGGACAAGGCGTCGGGTCGTTGGGTCCTCGCCCCACGGTATGAGTCGATTTACGGAGTCAGTGACGGGCTTGTCATGGCGTCTGAGGAGGGACTCTGGGGCCTACTCGACCTCGAAGGACGATGGGTGGCAGAACCCGTATACGAGGCGCTTGGTGTTCCTCGCGAAGGGCGAGTGGAGGTCGTTAGAGACGGGAAGTCCGGTTACCTGGATTACAGCGGCGTGATGGTCATAGAGCCGCGCTTTGACGACGCAGAATGGTTCTCAGAGGGACGGGCAGCAGTCTCAGTACGAGGGAAGTCTGGCTACATCGACCCGTTGGGAGAGGTTGTCATTCCTCTGATGTTCGAGGAAGCAGGAAGCTTCGCCGAGGGTCTGGCGCCCGTGAAGCAGGGGAACCTATGGGGATACATCAACGAGAAGGGTGCCTTCTGCGTCCAGCCGCGCTTCGACCATGCTGGGTCGTTTTCGGAAGGTCTGGCTGCCGTCGAGAAGTCCGGCCGATGGGGGTTCGTGGAGGCAAGCGGAAGGCTGGCAATCGAGTTCAGCTTCGAGCACGTATTCTCCTCGTTCGTTGGTGGCGTGGCAGAAGTGCAGAAGGACGGTGCCGCGGCGTATGTCGGCGTCGACGGCAGCCCCGTTCCCAAGAAGCGTACGTGGGGTGACGAGGTGCAGGAGGTGATGACCGTCGGTGTCACGAGCGCAAGCCAAGTCAGTACACGTCTTGCTGATGCGAAAGAGGCAATGCTCGCGAGACACGCCGGCGTGGACCTCTCAGGGATGATTGATGCCGCCCAGACGTTCGCTGCACGTGGGGACGTATATGAAGCAGTCGCGTTGTATGAACTCGTACTGGGGTCCTGCAGGCAACATGGAAACATGCAGGACCCCGCAGTGGCGACTGCGGTCGAGGGCTATATGCGCGTCGTTATTGCTCACGCCAAAGCCGTCACCCAGCAGGCGAATGAGATGGAGCCAGGCGACAAGGGTCGAATGGCTATGCTAGCGGAGGCTAATGCGCTCAATCGCCGTGCAGAAGAGTTCTTGGGAATCCCGAAGGGCAGAGGGTCTGCGAATGCTACGAAGACAGACCAGGAAGACGCGTCGAAATGCTTTGTGGCGACAGCTGTCTTTCAAGACGCTGAGGCACCCACCGTTCGAATCCTGAGAGAGTATCGAGACAGAGTGCTAGTCCATCATCACGCCGGACGAATGCTCATAGCCTCCTACCATGCGATTGGCCCCTCTTTGGCTCGACTTGTCGGTGGACGCGAGTCTGTCCGAAAACCCCTCAGGTGGTTACTTGCAGCTCTGGCGAGACACTTGGACTCAAAGATGAGGGCCGATGCCGAGTCGCGGGCCGGTTCGGCCACTGAGCCATAGAAAGCTGCGGTGATACTTCTGGTGGGAAACCCTCCATGGGTAGTCGACACTGTTGGTGTTTGTCTCTGTGCTCCTCACCTTCTTTCTTGAAGGCCCGGCAGCTAGTGATGTTGCGCTTCGGTCCATACCTGCTGCTGTTCGCTCAGTCCGGGCATAGGCGACCACGCAATCGACCTAGCCAAGAAACACGGGATAGCGGACCCATGGCAGAGTGGCCAAGAGCACCAACTTGGCGCGGCACCTGAGTAGCCCATGCGCGAGTCGACAATCGAATATCGAGCCAGAGGACCTCTCGCTGGTGGGCGGCGGACTGGGGGCTTGTTTGTAGGAGCGTTCGCTACCGTCGCTGTCGCTTCTGAGCTTCGACCAGGCTCTGAGTGATTTCTTCAGGCAGGGTGACGAACTGCAACTCGATGCCGAACCGTCGGAGGCTCTCTGCCGGCCAACCCTTCCCGAGGAAGCGAGCCGCGGCCTTCTGGTCGCTTAGAAGCAGCACCTTCCGCGCCGGATGGCCGAGCAGCTGTTCGGCGAAGAGGAGCTTGTATGCGTCAGCGAGGAGCTTCTGGTTCTGGCCGGAACGAGCCGGGCCTTGATGTGCGAAGACCTCCACGAGGATATCCTCGTCCTCCGAGCACCCGTCGACCTCTATGTAGCAGCCGCTCTCGGCATGAAGCCGGCGTTTCATGAGGGGAACGCCCACCTCTTCTGAGAAGAACTCCAGTAGGACCCTCTCCGCCTGCTGCTGCACGTCGCTGTTACCCGATAGATACTGGCCCATTGCAGCTCCTAGCCGAGGTCGCCCCCTGCTCGTCTCTTCGGTTAATCCCTCGGGCCGCTTATGTTCGCGTAAGGGTAGACCCCGTGCTCCTTCTTGAACTCGCCTAGCATGCGGTTCTCCACTCCTTTGGGGTCCTTGCATGGCTTCCAGGCTACCAAGAGGTCTTGGGAGTCGGCCAGCTGCCAGATGTACCGGCCACCGAAATGACCGGCGCTCTTGCCTTGCCCCATTCTCATGTAGGCCCTTAGGCGGGAGTGAAGAGTAGCCTCTGTCGCGCCACCGCCCGCCTTGCCGATGTAGACGACGGAGGACCCTGATACCCAGCGGTCCTCGAGTTCGGCGACTGGAACGGTCGCTTGCCTGCCCTTGTGCGTTCCACAGATGCTCATCTTGAGGAACCTGGTCTCCGTGCTCGAAGTGCTGAGCACCACGTACACACCGGGCCGAGCGGGAATACCTTCACAGCTCTTCCATAGAGCGCTCACCAGCTGGAAGCCCTCGAAGCCTTCTTCCTTGAGGCCGTCGACGGTGAAGTCCATCGTTTGCTCCTTCCTCAGCAACCCCAGAAACTAGCTACTTCATCGTAGCGCGCCCCACGGACGGGAGGTTGAGACCACGATACTCACGACGGTATCCTGGGGTGGGAAGCGGGTGAATACCGGGCCTGCTTGCGAAGTTGGTAGCCCGACGAGCACTTGCGAGCGCGGCTTCGCAGGCGGTCAGCGAGGACAGTGCGGGGCGGAGTGGAGTCTGTGGAGCGTGCTGAGCGAGCGGTCAATGCTGCATTGTGAGGCACGATAATACCCACTGGGGTATATGCAAGCAAAGCCTGCGAGGATGTGGGCGGCTTGCGCGAATCTCTTCCTGCCCTCCCCCTCTTCCCCCCTCTCCCACCGGGTCATGTGAGTCCGGCTTGCAGGTTGAGGGGGGGGCTGTGGTTTGGTTTGCTTTGTTTGGTTTCATGAGCCAGTCAGAGACCGGGTGTATCTGGAAACCATGTACCGCGGCGGCTAGGGGGTGAGGACGGCAACGCGGGGACGGTGGGACGTTGGGGACGGTTGCCTAGAGAACTTTCTCTTAAGAGGTTGCTCGCTCTGCTGCTTGCGTCACCCCTTTTGCAGAAAGACAGAAGGAGTGCAAGCGTGGAGAGGAGAGGGATATCGCCCAAATAGTGTCCCAACCGTCCCATCTGTTGACCAGACATAGCCTGGCACAGGTTGAAGCTGTTTCTTCAGGCCGTTTCGGCTAGATGTGAATCGTCGTCTGCTCTCCTAAGAGTGATGAGTCGGCCGTGACCGTTGCCGCCCCATTCGACGGCTACTCCTGCGGAAGCGAGTTGCGGCGTCACCTTCTTGAGATTCCGTGAGAGCGCGGTTGCAGAATTCGGCCACTTGCCTCGAGGCATCCACTCCTCGAGAGCCTGTAAGAGCGCGGTTGGGCTTCCCGACCAAGGGCCGTGACCTTCTGCGAAATCGAGCACCTGACTTCCGAATGGGTCGTACTTGAGGGAGTACGTCTTTGCCCGGGAGACTGAAGCCAGATAGGCGTCCAGGCACCTCCAGTCGCGGCACATATCGAGCGCAGCGAGGGCTCTTGCATGGTCCGCCATCCTCGGCAGAACGTCGAGACGGACGTCATCTCGGTGCCTAAGCACTCCTACCACGCAATCCAGGAGACCACCGAGGATTGCGGGCCTGACCTCGGCGAAACCGGCGGAGATGTTTGAGTCACTGAGACGTTTCCGCGTATCAATAGTCGGCAGTTCAAGAACGATTGCTCGTTCCAACAGGTCGCCGTTCAGCGGTCCGAAGTCGATACCGGTGAGCACGAGGGTGCGTCGAAACGCACCTGCGTATATGCCACCGTTGGTGTAGAAGCGACGATTAGCGAACCCATCACCGGTCACGGCCCGACAGAACGCGTCAGACTGCCAGGGAAGAATGCGAGAGACGTTGTCGAGGGCGATAACCGACGAGCCCCGAGCGGCTGCCGTCCAGTCGTCGTCCTTCGACGGCAGGGTCCGAAGCGCTACCGGTGACGGGTCAAGCAGGTCAACGAGCATGCGGGCGCAGGTCGACTTGGCTGTTCCCTGTTCCCCGGCAATCAGGAGGGGGGGGTGCTGTATGTCAGGAATCATGGCCGCGACGAGCCAACCCGCAAGTAAGGGCCAGTCCTCGTCGGTCACGTTCAGCAGACTCCGGAGCATTCCGAGTGACCCCATGATGGGTGTTGGTAAGGAGCCGGTGAGTTCGGTGTGTCGGAACACCACCGGAGGGCAAGGACGGCATTCCCAGCCGTCCGGACCGATTCGAACGACCTGACCCGATGACTGTGCCAGGTCGAGCCAGATGTCATCACCTACCTTGGCCGACCTCTGGTGGAGTTGGGTAGGGTCGGCCTTCCTGGCTTTCCCCTCAAGCAGGCGCCCGGCATCTGATAAATGCGAGATTGAGGGCAAGCCGTTGCCCGACTCGTAGTAAAGGTCGGTGATTTCCGCCTTCACAGCTGCATCTGCTTCCTGGAGGAGTCGCGCGACTCGAGGACCTTCTCTTGGCACCAGGAAAGGCTCTCCCTCGGCGCTCAGCCCCGGCACATAATGACTAAGAGCGAGCTCCGCAAGCTGTTCACTTACCTTGTTCTGGGTGTCGGCCTTGAGTCCCAACTCTTCTGCTACTGCCCTTGCGGCGGCTGAGAAGTTCCCGTCGTGCTCAAGAAACGTGAGGACGGCAAATGGACTGAGGTAATGGTCGTGGGGTAGGTCTGTGCTCGTTGAGAACACCCAAAGACTGTCGCGACCATTGTGGTTGATGGTCGCAGACACACCGCTGCTCTTGCCAGGTCGACACAGGTAGCGAGTACCATTGCGCTCGTACAGGGATTTCCAGCCATGACGAAGAAGTATGGGCTCTACATGGTTCGTCTCGTTGAATATGTCGCCTGGACGCTTTCCGCCCGTGTATGCGGGAAGCGTGGGTTCCATGAATTCTGGCGGACCCACTTCATCCAGGCTTCTTGCCAGTGCAAGAAGTGCGGAGCGTTCGTCGGGTGTGATGGTGGCGATGGTGTGGAACTTGCCTGCGAGTCGTTCGTAGCACCTGTCGCCATCTTGGCCTTCCCACTTGGAGGGAGAGACGACGACATAACCTCCTTCGCTCTTGATGTCGATGAGGGTCTTTGGCTCGCCTTCTTTGGGATTCGCTGGTCGGGCCAACGTCCCGTTGCCACCGATTTCTGAACATCGGTAAAACCAGTGTCGGCCGCCCCGAGGCGTCGTTTCGAGGTAGCCAGTTTCTATCCGCTCCACCACCTCTCCCACACCCGCCGCTTGGGCCAGCTCTTTGAGGGATTCGTAGGTTTCCAGGTCATCGAAGTCTAGGCATTCCAGGTCGCCACTGACCTCACCGCACACAATGCCGATGCCGGTCAGGCCCTGGTCGTACCAGTCCGCAAGTTCCTCAAGCGTGGCCCGGCGCTTCATGTACTTGCGCCAGGTCTCACCGATGGGGTGCTTGCTCCCGTCTTGTTTGGGCGGGACGACGGAGAGGCCAGCACCGTGAGCGGCGAGAGCAGCCCTTGCCGCGTCGTTCATACATGCGAGTTGCTCAGACACGGTCATGCGTTCACCCGCGCCTTCACCGTCTGGGCCCACGTGGGGACTGTTATGCGAGCGAGCCTATTGAGCGCAGGGGCAACCGGCTTGCCGCAACCTTGTGATTCGAGTGCGACAGTTGTGTCATACCATCTGCGTGAGGCTGGCTTCTCGACGCGGCCAGGCTGGCCCAGCTGTTTGGCTTGGGTTGGAGAAATAGCTTGTAGTTTGCGCGGCTTGTTGTGTCTGCTCTTCAATCAGACCTCCGTACGTGGATGGCGCGAGGTAGCTGTTCCGTGGTCGTTAGCACAAGTCCTCTGGTGGTGTCTCTCCCTCCGGTGTCCAATCGCTGGTTCTGGCGGGGTACTTCGCAACGAGAACATCGATGAAGTCAACCACGACAGGAATCAGCTTCGGGTCCAAACCCCGGAGCTTCATGCCAACGTATTCGAATTCGTGGTCAACACGGTTCCCCTGTGCCGTGAAACCTGCCTTGGCGAGGAGGATGTCGGTTTGAATCCCGAGCCTCTCGGCCATCTTGGCCAGCGTTGCCCGTCGTGGGACTCCTATCTGACCTTGTTCAAGCTTGCCGATATATCCGGCGCTTAGCGACAGGCGCTTCCCAAACTGGCGGAGTGACTCTCCATACACATGTGTTCGTACGTTCTTTAGGTACTCACCAAAGGACCTGCTATAGGGGGAGGGCGTCCTGTAGGGCGTGGGCATGTCGATTCCTTTCGGGTGCTCGCGTATGGCTCGGAAGGGCTTTCGCGCGACTTCCTCGGCTGCCTCAATACTGTAGACAACCTATTGCTGTTCGCTTCTGCTTGTCTGACGTGAAGGCGTAGTGGTCGAGAGTCGTAGAAATACTTTCGTGCCCAAGAAGCTCAGAGATTACGGCCACATCCACACCTTCTTGGCGCATCAACGAGGCGAAGGTCCGCCGCAGGTCATGAGCACATGTATCTGCCGGCAGCCCCGCTAGCGCGACGTACTTCTTGAATTGGCGGAACGCTTGAGAGTAGCCGTAGCCTCGCCAGGAGCCCTGCCACCTGTGGGCGAGTACTAAGGGACAGTCCGAGTCCCGGGTCACCTTGCGCCAGAGAAGCAGAGTATTGTCGAGCTGGCCGTGTAGCGGGAGGACGACAGTCTTGTTTCCTTTGGCTTTCCGCACGGTGATGTTCTCGAGCTCGAAGTCGATGTCGTCCCAACGAAGACCATGCATGCTTCCGCGACGCAGACCCGCGTAGCAGCCGAGACTGAGATAGGTCTGCATCATTAGGTTCCCGTCCATAGCCTCGTGGAGTCTGCGGATTTCCTCGCGCGTGAGGAACCTCGGTTCCGGCTTGGGAATCGCTGGGGCCTCCAAGGCAAGAGCCGGGTTCTTGCCAATCATGTCCATCATGGCCAGGTAGGCAAAGAACGACTTCACCGTCTGGATAACTCGCTTCCTGGTTGCTGGCGCTAGGTGCCCGGTCCGCTTCATGCAGAAGTCTTCTAGGTCCCTCTTAGTCACTTCCTCGGGCTCCCTGTCCGAAAGGTGGAGGCCGAGCTTATCTAGCTCGTTCTTGTAACTGTAGGCGCCGGAGACTGATGAGTGGTGGAAACGATAGTGTTCCATGTACTTGTCGATGTAGGGTCCCAGACGACCGGGTGCCGACTCCTGGAGCTTGCGATGCATGCAATTGGGCGCTGCCGGCGTCGACGTATAGTGCTCTGTGACTCGATAGTTGTCGTGTTGCACACCGGCGTGATACGCTTCAGCAAGACTAGGTGGCAAAGTTCTGGCTCCTTTCGCCATTAACAGGGCTATATATTATAACACACTAAGATACGTTTGTGCAAGTAGGTGATACAAGAACGGGGGTTCGATTCCCCCCGCCTCCACCATCCTCGGCAAGAGGACCTCCGCGAGGTTGTCGAACCGGGCACCGCGTCGGGTCGGACCTCTCCTTGGCCGGCCTCTGGGAATCCCCTTCGTCAAGGTGATAGGGTGAGGACATCATCCCCGCTCGCGGGCCGGACGGTGACTCGATGTATGTCAGCCTCATCCAGAACGCTGCGCTCCTCATCGCACTGAGCACGCTGTACGGCTTGGTGACGCGGCTGCGGGGTAGGGGTGACGTCGAAGGGCGAGGGATAGTCGGCCCGTTGGCACTGGGACTTCTCTTCGGCGGGGTCGCCGTGGCCGGCATGCTCCTTCCCTTCCGTTACGAGCCGGGCGTCATATACGACGGCCGGTCCGTCATACTGACCTTGGCCGGTCTCTTCGGCGGGGGGACTGGTAGCTTCGTCTCGATCGTGATCGCAGGGGCATACAGGGCATACCTGGGTGGTCCCGGAGTGTGGGCCGGGCTTGCGACCATCATCCTTTGTTCTGCAGTGGGGTTGACGTTTCGCCGCATCTATCACAACCGGCCGGAGACTCTGCCGGTCGCCTCCCTCTACGGTCTGGGCGTCGCTTCTCACCTGGTCATGCTCGGGAGTCAACTGTTGATCCGGCCCTGGCCGGCCGGACCTGAGGCTATTGGTAGGATCTGGCTTCCGATCATGCTCCTCTTCCCAGTGGCGACTCTCCTGATCGGACTCCTCATGAGCATCGAAGAGCGGCGGGTAGTCGGCGAAAGGGCTCTTCGCCGGGCGCGAGACTACGCTGAGAACCTGATCCGAACGGCCAACGTGATCTTCGTGGAACTGGATCGCGAAGGGCGAGTCGTCCGGCTCAACGAAGCGGCCGAGGAGATCACGGGCTACAGCCTGGATGAGATCCGGGGGAGGAACTGGTTCGACACACTCGTGCCGGGCGATCGGTATCTCGGAGTCCGGAACGCGTTCGCACGGATGGCGCGTGACGGGGTCATTGTGAAACGACTCGAGAATCCGATCCGGACGAAGGGCGGTCATCAGCGGGATATCGTTTGGCAGAACGACCTGCTGGTGGACGGCGGCGAGATAATGGGCACCATCTCCTTCGGCATGGACATAACGGAGCGAAAACAGGCCGAGGAGTTGCTCCGCCTCACTCAGTTCTCGGTCGATCACGCGGTCGATTCCGTTTTCTGGACCGATCCCGACGGCCGGCTTGTCTACGTCAGCGAAGCGACATGCAAGGCCCATGGCTACTCACGGGACGAGATGCTGGCGATGACCCTCTTCGATCTCGATCCCTCGCTCTCCAGAGAGCAATGGGCGTCGAATTGGGGGGCGATCAGGAGGCAGACCTCCATCGAGTTCGAGACGTCGCACCGGACGAAGGAGGGGACCATCTTCCCGGTGGACGTGAGCGCCAACCACGTAGTGTACGAAGACAAGGAATACAACTGCGTGTTCGCGCGAGACATCACTGAGCGGAAACAGGCGGAAGAAGCTCTACGTGAGCGCGAGGACCAACTCCGCCAATCGCAGAAGATGGAAGCAGTCGGTCAACTGGCCGGCGGTATCGCCCACGACTTCAACAACCTCTTGACCGCCATCATCGGCTACGGTGATCTGCTGCTGTCCGATCCGGGACTCGCGGGCTCGCCCGCCCTGCAAGATGTGAAAGAGATCAAACAGGCCGCTGAGCGGGCGGCTGCGCTCACGCGACAGATATTGGCCTTCTCGCGTCGTCAGGCCCTGCAGCCGGTGCGAGTCTCCCTCAACGCCGTCTTGGGCGGTATGGAGCCGCTTCTCAGGCGCACGCTGGGCGCGAATGTCGATCTCGTTACTCTGCTTCACCCCGACCTGGACCAGAGCGAAGTCGACGTGAACCAGTTCGAGCAGGTGATCATGAATCTCGCCATAAACGCTCGAGATGCCATGCCCAAGGGGGGGCGGCTGATCCTCGAGACCGCGAACGTCGAACTGGGCGATGACTACTGTCTGGCGCACCCCGACGCGCGGCCCGGCAGTTTCGTCATGCTGTCGGTGTCAGACGACGGGGTGGGCATCGACGAGGAGGCGAAGTCCCATATCTTCGAACCCTTCTACACCACCAAAGCGCCGGGTGCGGGCACGGGTCTGGGTCTTTCCACCGTCTACGGGATCGTCCGACAGAGCGAGGGGAGCATCGAAGTCAACAGCACACTGGGCGAGGGCACGAGCTTCAAGGTGTTCCTGCCCCGGGTCGAGGAAAGGAACTCGGCGTCTCTTGCCCTCCCCGTCTCCACCTCATCCTCCGGCGGGGGCGAAGAGACCGTTCTGGTCGTGGAAGACGAGGAGGCACTGAGGACGTTGGTGACCCGCATCCTCGAAGGTCTTGGGTATACGGTTCTGGCGGCTTCGACGGCGATGGAAGCTCAGGTGATACTCGCGGAGCGGGAAGCGCCGATCGACCTTCTCCTCACCGATATCGTCCTTCCGGGTGCCCAGCAGGGCAACGAACTGGCCGCTGATCTTCTGTCGTCGCACCCTGGTCTGCCGGTTCTCTACATGTCGGGCTACACGCGCGACGCCATCGCGCACGCTGGACGTTTGGATGAGGGCGTCTCCTACCTTCAGAAACCCTTCACGCCGGAGACTCTGGGAAACAAGGTGAGAGAGGTCCTGGACCGGGACCGTTTCGCGCCGTAGCCGTTGTTTCGAAAGCTCGTCTTGCATCCGGGCTGCGTTGCCCCTTGGGAAGTCACGTTCTATAATTCGGCTTCGAACAGGCAGCCCCGCCCGCGTTGCTGTCGGCGCGAAGGGTGTAGCCGGGCTTTGACCGAGCAGCAGGCATTCCGGCCCTGCGGGACGCGTGACGTTCCGTGGGGTTTTCCGTGTCTGGAGGCCGAAGTGGAGGACCTGAGCAGCAAGAAGACCAGGGCGGCACTGCTGTCGGTCACGTCGAACAGCCTGCTGATCGCTTTCAAGCTTGCCATCGGCCTGTGGATCGGCTCAGTGGCCGTGATCTCCGAGGCGATCCATTCGGGGATGGATCTGGTGGCGGCCGTCATCGCCCTCTTCGCAGTCCGCGCGTCCAGTCACGAGGCGGACGAGCGGCACCCGTACGGACACGGGAAGATCGAGAATCTCTCCGGCACGATCGAGGCGCTGCTCATCTTTGTGGCTGCCGTCTGGATCATCTACGAAGCGGTGCACAAGCTGATCCGGCCCGAAGAGATCGACATGCCTTTCTGGGGCGTGGGGGTGATGCTCGTGTCTTCGCTGGTGAACCTCGGAGTGTCCCGACGCCTGTTCAGAGTGGGCAGGGAGACGGATTCCGTGGCTTTGCGGGCCGACGCGTGGCACCTTCGCACCGATGTCTACACGTCGACTGGGGTCATGATAGGGCTTCTGGTCATCTGGGTGGTGGGAGCTCTATCACCGGGCACCGATCTGCGCTGGCTCGACCCGGTGGTGGCCATCGCGGTCGCGCTCCTCATCATGAAAGCGGCCTACGATCTGACCCGGGAATCCGCCAGGGATCTGCTCGACGTGAGCCTGCCGGACGAGGATGTCGACTGGATCGCCGGGTTCGTTCACACGAGGTGGCCGGCGGTCCGCAGTTTCCATAATCTGCGGACCCGCAAGGCCGGTCCCCAACGCTTCATCGACTTCCACGTGGTGGTCGACGACGGTATGTCTGTGGCCGACGCCCACTCCCTGGGCGACGAGATCGTGGTCGCGATCAAGGAGCGGTTGCCCGAGTCCACCGTGCACATCCATATCGAGCCCTGTGATCGCACCTGCAAGGATTCGTGCGCGAGCGGGTGCACCCTGGACGTCGGCCAGCGGCATTGATCGTCGTCCACGGGTGTGGTGAGGTTTTGGGTCGAACTGGGTACTACTGACGTGCGGGAATCATCGAGCAACAACAACAGAGGGTGAGAACCAACTAACTCTTGTCTGCAGAACGGCAAAAAGGGGTCGCCAGGGCTGATTGTCCGAAGTAGAATGCCTCGCATGCGCCCGAGACGGTCTCGGGCAAGACGCTGGGGGAGCGGTCAACAAGCGCACGGGGACGCGAGATGACGGGTGACCGGGAAGCATATACTCACAAGGAGTTTCCAGAGGCCCTGGCAGAGATCATGCGGGAGAAGTATGGGGACCGCATGGGTAATTTCGATCTGCGCCCGGTGCTGAGCCAGGTCGAGGGCTACTCCTATGAGGCGCTGAGGTTGATGCTGAAGGGAGAGCGGACCCTCAAGATGGAAGCCATCGAGGGTATCTCCAAGGTCATCGGCATGTCGCCGCACTACTTCCTCGAGTATCGCCGGATGTGGTCGGCCGCCATGGCCGAGCGGTATCCGGAGTTGATCGATACGATCTACGAGGTCGCTCTCCGGTTCGTCGAGTTGCGGGAGAGCGCGATATCGGCGAGTGGTTCCAGCGATTCGAGCGCCTTGCGCACGGGGCATTCGGGCTGAAGTCCTCTGATCCCCAAGTTGGCGAGGGCGCAACCTGACCTGATCGCCGATCGGGCGGCGAGCCAGCGAGAGTAGCTCACGGCGCGCTCCCAGACGTGGCCGGCGTTCGCGCGGGTCAACGGACATCTCACCTTTCCGGTGAGGGCGCAGACTTTCGCCGCGGACCGTGGATTCGAAGATACTTGGTCGTCGATCGCCATCCGACTCTCTCTCATCGTCCTCCACCCCTTGTATCACGTGCCGACATGTCTATCTGTACCACCAAGTGTCCGGCAACGCTATGTTACAGGGCTGTAACCAACACATTGTTGATGATTACCGGCATGTTCGCCGGTGCGCTCGGGACAACGACTACCATGCCGCCTGCGTCATGAGCGATACTGGTACCCACGTCGACCAAGCCCACCGTGGGGGTGACCAGAATGGCAGCAGCCGGTGAACGAGGAGACCGAACGGGGCGCGCTCTGATCGAGGAGGCCCTCAGCGCGGGGGTCCCCGCCCTGGACGAGGCGGCAGGGAAGCAGCTCTTCGCCGCGTACGGTATCCCCGTTCCGGAGGGAGCGACAGTGGCTTCCGCCGATGAAGCGGTACGAGTCGCGGCCGACATCGGCTACCCGGTCGTCATGAAAGGCTCTTCCACCCAGGTCCAGCACAAGACCGACGCCGGTCTGGTGATCCTGGAGGTCATGGACGAGACGGAAGTGCGCGAGAGCTACCGTTCGTTGGAGGCCCGGGCGGCCGCAGTGGGGGCGAGCCTGGACGGGGTGCTCGTCGAGCACATGGTCAAGGGCAAACGGGAGTTCGTGGTGGGACTCATCCGCGACCATCTCTTCGGACCCGTGGTCATGTTCGGCCTAGGTGGGATCTTCACTGAAGCCCTGCGCGATGTCGCCTTCGCAGTGGCCCCACTCGACGACGTCGACGCCTACGAACTGCTGGATGCGATCGAAGCCAAAATCCTCCTGGGGGCGTTCCGCGGATCTCCGGCGGTCGATCGCGATGCGCTCGCCCGCATCATCATGGCGGTCGGGCAGATGGCCGCGGACCACCCCGAGATCCGCGAGATCGACGTCAACCCGCTGCTCATCGACGGCTCCGATCCTGTGGCGGTCGATGCCCTGATCGCCGTGGGCGAGCCCGTGGAGATCTCCACGCGGCCTCCGGCCGACCTCTCGCAATTGAACGCTCTGGTCGCGCCCCGGGACGTCGTCGTGGTCGGTGCCTCCTCGGACACGGGCAAATGGGGGGGTATGATCGTCGCCAACCTGCGTCTCGGCGGTTTTCCCGGAGACATCTACCTCGTCAACCCGAAGGGCGGCACCATCCTGGGAATCCCGGTACACAAGAGTGTCTCGGAACTCCCGGAAGTGCCCGATCTGGCCCTCGTGGCGGTCCATGCCTCGCTGGTGAACGGTGTCGTGGACGAGTGCGGCCGCAAGGGGGTGCGCGCGGTGCTCGTCGTCTCGGCGGGGTTCTCCGAGGTCGGCCCCGAAGGGCGGGAGATGGAGGAAGAGGTCGTCCGCACCGCCGAGAAGTACGGGATGGCTCTGGTCGGGCCGAACTGCATGGGCGTGATCTCCTCCCACCACAAGCTCTACGGGACAGGTTTCATGCTCCTGAGGCCGGATCCGGGCGGCGCGAGCATGGTCTCGCAGTCGGGCAACCTCGGCACGCAGCTGCTGGTCGCGGCCGAAAGGCGCAAAGGCGGCGTGGGCAAGTTCGTCGGCGTCGGCAACGAGGCCATGATCGACGCGATCGATTTCATCAACTATCTGCGCACTGACTCCAAGACCAACACCATCGTCGCCTACATGGAAGGTTTCGACGATGGTCGACGACTGCTGGAGGTCACCCGTGAGACCTCCTTGGAGAAGCCGGTCGTGGTGCTTCGTGGGGGGACGACCGACTACGGCAAGAAGGCGGCAGCCTCTCACACCGGAGCCCTGACGTCGTCGACGGCGGTCTTCGACGCGGCCGCGCGCCAGTCGGGCATGATCGTCACTACCGACCCCGACGAGTTCATGGACCTGACCTTCGCCTTGTCGTACATGCCCCTGCCTCCGGGAAGACGAGTGGCTGTGGCCACGCTCGGCGGGGGATGGGGGGTGTTGGTGTCCGACGAGATTGCGCGGAGCGGTCTGGAATTGGCGACTCTGCCCGCGGACGTGATCGAGGGATTGAACGAGTTGCTCCCGCCGTTCTGGAGTCACTCCAACCCGATCGACCTGGTGGCGACAGTGACGCCCGGGGTCCCGGAAGCCGTGGTCGAGATGCTCGCGGCCAGCGACGCCATCGATGCCGTGATCGTCATGGGAGTCGTCGGTTCCATGAGCGAGAGTCGCCGGGCCATCGTCGAGATCGAGCGTCTCAAAGAAGGGTTGAGGGAGACGTTCGCGGAGGAGGCTGCCCTGACCGAGACGGGACTGTTCGAACCGGAGTTGAGCGAGCGGGAACTCGCCTTCATCAGACAGACGGCGGTGCTCATGGACCGCTATCAGAAGCCGATAGCGAACATCTCTTTCAAGCCGATGACTCAGGCCATCTTCTCGATGGGGGGTCGCTATTCGACCTTCGTCCTGCCCTCGCCGTTGCGGGCGGTGAGGATACTCGGCAAGATGGCGACATACAGCTCGTATCTCCAGAAGAAGGGCGTAGACATCGTCCGCTGACGGCCACGTGGCCCAAGATGAGGAGCCGGACCTGACGAGGCTCGACCGGAGCGAGGGCGTGCCCGACCATCGGGTGCCCGCCGGCATAGCCCGAGAGATCGCGGGCGAAGGCGGCTTGGTCACGTTCGCCCGCTTCATGGACCTTGCGCTCACCCATCCCACCGATGGCTACTACCGACAGGTCGACCGGCTTCTCGGCCCGCAGGGCCACTTCAGCACGGCGCCGCGGCTGTCGCCCGCGTTCGGCCGGGCCGTCGCTCGCTTGGTCGGCGACCTGGTGGAAGCGTCACTGAGCGATGACCTGGGGCGTGGTGGCGGCAGGGTGCCTGAAACGAGCGCGGACCACGCGACCTCGCCGAGCCTGGGGATCTCATCGGACTCCGGAGCCCGCCCGGCCGTGATCGAACTGGGAGGGGGCGAAGCCGATCTCGCAGCGGAGATGCTTGCAGCCTGGGAGGTCGACCGCCCGGTGCTTCGAGGATCCTCCTCCTATCGGATCGTGGAGATCGGTGAGGGGCTCCGTGAACGCCAGCGGACGAGGCTGGCGGATCTGGCCCAGCGAGGCTGGCGGATCGGGTGGGCCGAGAGCCTGGCGGAAGCCGCTGTCGGGACCGACCCGGTGGTCGTGGTGGGCAACGAGTTCCTCGACGCTCTTCCGGTGCACCTGATCGACGTGCGTGGCGAGGAGACACGCGAAGCCTATGTGGAGTTGGAAGGTGGGAGTCGCGGCGTGCCCCGGGAGCGCTGGGGCCGGGTGTCACCGGAGGCGGAGCAGGAACTCGTGTTCCTGTTCGGTACCGCCGGCGCGGGCGGGCTGCGCTGCGTCGCGTCCGGCGGCGTCATCGAGCTTCGGCCGTCCGCCGGGGACCTCGTGCGCGAGGTCACCGGGATCATGCCTCGCGGCTGCCTGCTGACCATCGATTACGGAGAATACCGGGCGCAAGGACGGACCGTCCGGGGTTACTTCCGGCACGAGGCGGTGGATGGACCATACGCCCGGATCGGGCGGCAGGACCTGACAGCCGACGTGGATTTTCGCGCCCTCGACCTGCACGGCAGGGAAGCCGGGTTCGAGGTGGTCCTGTACGCGACCGTGGCCGACATGCTTCGGGCCGATGGGGGCGAAGCGCGGCTTCTGATGTTACGGGAGAGGGCGTCGGGGAGATCTTCCCTGGGGGGCGCGGGCGCAGAGACGTCGGATCAGACTCTCGATGCCGATCGCGAAGCCACGGTGTTGGAGGCTCTGCTGGACCGGGAAGGGCTCGGGGGCGCCTTCAAGCTGATGCTCCAGGTCAGGGAATGACCTCTCCATCCGTGTTGTAGGTGGCTCGATCTCCCGAGACGACCAGATCCAGGCCCAGATCGGAGCTCAACCGGGCCAAACGCTGCAGGATGACGTCGGCCGCGGCCTCTGAGACCGGCGCTGGAACGCCGGTGGTGTCGTTCAGATAGACCGGGATAACCCGAAGTGAGGGAGGACCCTCGTGCTGCAGATCGACCTGGAGCACGAACGCCTCGCCGGTCTGGCGAGAGTAGTGGTCGAATACGAAGTCTCCGAGACTGTAGGCGATCAGGCGATCCTTGTAGAGCTCCAGTCCCTGGATGACGTGGGGATGGTGCCCGAGGACGAGGTCGGCCCCGGCGTCTATCACCTGGTGGGCGAGGCTCCGTTGCCCGCTGTTGGCCTGTCCGGTGTACTCCACCCCCCAATGAAAGCTCACGACCACGAAGTCGACCTTCTCGGCTGCCGCCGCCACCGCTTCGACGATGGGCGAGGGGTCCGAGGTCACAGGGTTCACTCCCGGGCGCTCCTTGCCGGCAGCGAAACCGGAAGGGAGGATCCCGGTATAGGCCAGAACGGCCACCGTCCCTGCCGGGGTGATGAGGAGGGTAGGCGCTCCGGCAGAGGCCGCGTCGGCGCCGGCCCCGGCATAGGCGACGCCTGCATCGTCCAAGCGTTCGAGCGCGTCGATCAAGGCTGAGGTCCCGTAGTCGAGGGTGTGGTTGTTGGCCATGCTCACCACGTCGACCCCGGCGGACGCGAGGCCTTGAGCGAGAGCCGTGCGCCCTCTGAACGTGTACTCCTTCCACATGGCTCTGGTGCCGACATCGGAGATGGGGCATTCGAGGTTCACGAAAGCGAGGTGAGCCTCTTCGAGGAAGGGCTTCACCTCCGCCAGCACTGCGTCGCCTCCGTGCTTGTCGATGAAGAGCCCCACTCCCCTATCCCCGAGGACATCGCCTCCGGCGGCGATGGTGAGGGGCGGCGGTGGTGGAGGCAGGGTGGTCGAGGTCGAGGTCGTTGTCGTGGTGGGATCGGGGGGAGTGGTGGTCGTCGTGGGCGGAGCCGTCGTCGAGGTCGTATCGGCGGCGGGTGTGCTTGCGTCCACCGGTCCTGGGCCGGTCGGTCCGGATGTCGCGGCGGGCTGCGTGATGATCGCCGAACGGTCGTCGGGAGAGGCCGTGGAGGCAGCGGTCGCGTCCCAGGCGTAGAACCCGGCCAGGATCACAGCGACCGCCCAGAGTATCGCGGCCGCCGCGATGAGCGTGCGATCGGCGAAGCGCGGGCGTCTGGGTGGCTCATGTGGGACCATGGCAGTGAGTATAATAACCGAATACCCCGGAGAACGTGCCGGGGTATCTCTCAGGGCGGATCATGAAAGCGCTGCAAATGGAGGCATCAGAGAACGATGCGGCCGGTGGGACGAGGAGACAAAGGCAAGCGGGTGGTCGATATCCAGACCCGGCTGTCGGCTCTCGGCTACTTTCTCGGTCGGGAGGGTGCCGACGGTCATTTTGGACCGAACACCGAGAAGGCCATCCGCGCTTTCCAGCAAGGTCGTCTCCTCCTGAGCGACGGCGTCGTCGGAGAGAACACCTGGACCGAGCTGGTCGAGGCAGGATACGAACTCGGGGAGCGTCTTCTGTACCTGCGCGTGCCGAACATGAGGGGCGACGATGTACTGTACCTTCAGAGGCGCCTTGACGAGTTGGGTTTCGACTGCGGTCCGGTAGACGGCATCTTCGGTCCGACGCTCGAGGTGGCCGTCACCGAGTTCCAGCGGAACGCGGGGCTCAACGTGGACGGTATCGTCGGTGAGACGACCATCGACCGCCTCCGTTCATTGCGCAATGCCAATCAGGACGGTCTGGCAGGCAGCATCCCGGATCGGATGAACGGATACGTGGGGAGGCACTCCCTGGCTGGCCTCCGGGTCAGCATCGACCCTGCTCACGGAGGCTCCGATCGAGGGGCACCCGACGCTCACGGTCTGATCGAAAAGGAACTGAACCTCGCATTGGGTCTCGAGTTGGCCCGTCATCTCGAAGCGGGGAGCGGCGACGTCCGCTTGCTTCGCGGCGATGACACTTCCGCTTCGGTCTACGAGCGGACGGAAGCGGCGAACGCCTGGGGTCCGGATATCCACCTGTGCTTGCATCACAACTCCAGCCCCGATCCACGGGCTCGGGGGGCGGCGGTCTACTACTTCGCGAACCATGTGTATCACTCCAGGGCCGGAAAGCGGCTGGCCGGCTATATCGTGGACGCGCTGAGCCGGGAGGTGGGCAGGGTCGACCTGCGCAAGCACGGGCGCAACTACGCCTGCCTGCGCGAGGTCAAGCCTCTCGCGGTCATGGTGGAGCCGGGATTCATGAGCAACCCCGAGGAAGGCCCGCTTCTCGCGGATGCTGAGACCGTCTCCCGGGAAGCCATCGCCATCGTACACGGCATCGAGGCGTATCTGGCCCGTCTCTGACCCCCCTTCGTGGCGGGTAGTGCCGGGTTGGTGCCGTACCAGGAAAGTGCTAAAGTGCGTGGAACTTCCAAACGAGCCCGATCTCCGGGTCTCAAGCCAGAGAAAACCATCAGGGAGGCCCCGATCAAGACCGGCATGTCAGGCAGCATCTGGCGGCGTCTGATCACGTTTCTCCTCATCGTCATGGTGATCGGTATCACGACCAGTCAACTGGTGCAGGCCGAACCGCCCGCGATCACGGCGGCAAAGAGCGAAGCCGATGCCTTGCGGGAGATCATCGACCAGTTGAACGACGAACTGGCCGCGGCGGTCGAGGACTACAACTACGCGACCGCCAAGCTCGCCGAGACCCAAGAGGCGATCAAGGACAACAGGGCGAAGCTGGCCCAGGCCGAGGAAGACCTCGGGGCGCTCAGAGCCCAGTTCACGGAGCGCATCGTCGAGATCTACAAGCAGGGCGATCTGGGGATGCTCGACACCCTGCTGGGGGCCACTTCTTTCTCCGAACTCATCAACCGTCTCGACCTACTCCAACGCTTGAGTGAGCAGGATAGCGAGATGGTCTCCCAGGTCGAGGCCTTCCGTACGGACGTGACCGAGCGCAGAGACCGGCTCGCCGTGCAACTCGAGGAGGAGAAGGTCTTCGCGGCCGATGCGGAGACCGCTCGGTTGAAGGTCGAGGAACGCCTTGCCGCCAACGAGAAAGCGTTGGCCGGTAAGGAGACTCAGATCGCCCAACTGGAGAAGGAAGAAGCGGAGCGCCAGGCGCGTCTCGCGGCCGAGGCTCGAGCGGCCGCAAAGAAGGCGGCTGAGGAGGCGGCCCGCAAGAAGGCAGAGGCAGCTGCCGCCGCTGAGCAGGCGAAGACCACCACTACGACGAAGGCCAAGACGTCCGACGGGGTCAAGGTGTCGGTCCCCGACTCGGTGGCCGGTGGTGACGTCGTGTCGATCGCGATGGAATACCTGGGCACCCCTTACGTCTGGGCCGGCGCGAGCCCCAGCGGGTTCGACTGCTCCGGCTTCGTACAGTATGTGTACAAGAAGCTGGGCGTGAGTCTCCCTCACTCCAGCCGCATGCAGTACGGGTATGGGACCGCCGTATCCCGCAGCAACCTTCAGCCGGGAGACCTGCTGTTCTTCTACAGTCCGATCCATCACGTGGCCATCTACATCGGCGACGGACGGATGATCCACGCTGCCGGTGTGGGCAAAGGGGTGCGGATCGACAGCGTGTGGACACGCAACTACACCGGCGCCCGTCGCATCATCTAGGTCCTCACGTGAAGGACGTCGCCGTCTACTATCACCCGCTCTTCCTCAAGCATGAAACGGGAGAGCACCCCGAGAACAAGCAGCGTCTGGTCGCTGCCAGGCAGGCGATCCTCGACAGCGACCTGAACGTCGAATGGGTGACTCCGGAACCCGCTTCAGTGGAAGCCATCGCGCGCATCCACGAACGTACCTACATCGACACCGTGCGCTCCACCGCCCAGGGGGGTGGGGGTTGGCTCGACTGGGACACGGCGGTCTCGCCGGACTCCTATGATGCCGCCCTTCTGGCAGCCGGCGCCGGCCTGGAGGCCGTCGAGAGGAGTCTGGCCGATGGTCAGCGGGCCTTCATGCTCGTCAGGCCTCCCGGCCATCACGCATGCCCTGGAAAGGGCATGGGCTTCTGCCTCTTCAACAACATCGCGGTCGCCGCCGCGCATGCCCTCGAGGAGAGGGGGCTCGAGCGGGTCATGATCGTGGACTGGGACGTGCACCACGGCAACGGGACTCAGGACGCCTTCTACGACGATCCCCGGGTGCTCTTCGTGAGTATCCACCAAGGGGGGCACTATCCGGGGACCGGCAGGACCGGGGAGTCGGGTGGCGAACGAGCGGCGGGTTCGATCGTGAACATACCGCTGCATGGCGGTGAGGGGGACGGGGCCGTCCTGATGACGTTCGAGTCTCTCGTGACGCCGCTTGCCCGGGCGTTCAGACCCCAATTGATGCTGGTCTCCGCCGGATACGACCCGCAGGAGGGCGACCCACTGGGCGGTCTTCGCTACAGCGAGGCCGCGTTCCAGTGGATGGCGGCCAGCTTGGTGAGGTTGAGCGAGGAGGTAGGGGCTGCCGGTCCGCTGGTATTCCTCGAGGGTGGATATGTGCCGGCGATGATGGCGGCATCCATCGTGGCCACCTTGCGGGGACTGGGGGGCGATATCCCCGATTTTGAGCGGGCAGTGACCGAAGACGAACGCGCTGACGTACTCGAGGCCATAGAGGCGGTCAAACCCCACTGGAAGGGCGTGCTCTAGCCGATCCTTCTCAAGTCGACGGCGGTTTCCTCCGAAACTATGGGGAGAACTCGCACTACGGGCCCGATCGGGCATGGAGGGGTCCATGAAGACTGTAGATGAACTGCTGCAGAGGGTGAAAGAGGCGGGTGCCTCCGACCTCCATCTCAAGGTGGGAAGCCCGCCGATGATCCGGGTCGACGGGGAATTGACGGCGATGGACGAGCCGCCGTGCACTCCCGAGGATACGAAGGACTACGCGGCCTCGCTGATGAGCGAGAAGCAGATCCGTCGTTTCAGCGAGACCAACGAGATCGACTTCGCCTACAGTGCGCCCAACGTAGGGCGCTACCGCATAAACGTCTATCGGCAGAGGGGGACCATCTCCATCGCGCTCCGGCAGGTGGTGACCCGGGTGCCCGACTTCGTCGAACTGAACCTTCCGCCCGTCGTACAGAAGCTGGCGTTGGAGCCGAGGGGCATGGTGCTCGTGACCGGGACCACCGGCTCGGGGAAGACCACGACGCTCGCGGCGATGATCGATCACATCAACCACAACCTGCGCCGACATATCGTGACGATCGAGGACCCCATCGAGATCCTCCATCAGGACCTCAAGTGCATCGTGAACCAGCGGGAAGTGGGGCTCGACACCGAGAACTACGGATCGGCCCTCAAGTACGTGCTCCGTCAGGACCCGGACATCATCCTCATCGGCGAGATGCGCGACCAGGAGACCGTCCGCACCGCCCTGACCGCGGCTCAGACGGGCCACTTCGTGCTGAGTACCCTGCACACGATCGACGTGGCCGAGACCGTCAACCGGATCATCGACTTCTTCCCGCTGTATCAGCAGAAGCAGGTCCGGATCATGCTGGCCGGGTCGTTGCGCGGGATCATCTCGCAACGTCTGCTGGTGCGCTCAGACGGCATCGGCAGGGTGCCGGCTGTGGAGGCGATGGTGATGACGGGTCGGATCCGCGACCTCATCCTGGACCCCGCCCAGACCCACAACATCCGTACGGCTGTCCAGGAAGGTGACTTCTACGGGATGCAGACGTTCGACCAGAGTCTGCTCGATCTGTTCGAAAAGGGCCTCGTCACTCTCGCGGATGCTCAGTTGATGGCGAGTAGCCCCCACGATTTTCGTCTACTCGTACAGTCGCACGGGCACGAGTTGCCGGTCGTCGACTGACGGGGCGATTCAGGCAGGTCGCCCGCGACCACGTCCGTCCCTCGACGTCGAAGAGCCGCGCTGTCCGCTTCTCATCCTGGCGGTAGGGCGAGGCTTCTCTTTCGCCTTGAAGCCGATGAGCCAGTTGATGCACCCTGCCAGGAGCGAGACGAACGCTGCCGTCGCGAGGGTCCAGACGAAACCGGTCGTCGCCAATGAGAGCTTCCCCCAGACGAACGCCTGGATGACCAAGGCGTTGACGAGGACCGCAACCACGGTCGTCACCAGAGCGACGGTGGGCTTCGTACGCACTCGGCGCAGGGGACGGACGAAGCTGTTCAAGAGTCCCAGCAGTAGGGCGAGGATGACGGCCACCCAGCCCGCTTCGATCAGGAACCGTCCCCGGGACACCGAATCGACCAGATACAGGGCGAGGTAGATGGCGACCGCGTCCGCGGTCCAACGCATGAGGAAGCGCATCATCTGTCTCCATAACGAGCTGCGAGAGTCGCGGCTGTCTCGGCCGTCAATCCTCGTGCGGCCGAGGGGGATTCCGCCACCGCATCGCCGAGGAACCGGACCACCTCCCGGGCCAGCCAGCGCTCGTCGAGGTAGGGCATGCAGACCAGGACCGTACCATCCGAGTCCACGGCGTGTTCAAGCCCCGATTCCTCCAAGAAAGTGCGCCAGCGTGGCTGGAAGCGCACGAACGCCTGGTCTGCTTCACCTTCGGATGCGAATCCGCGTCCCGCCCGGCGCGGACCCAGGTCCACCTCCGGACGAGGAGCGAAGACGGCATCGGCGAGCTGGGCACTCCGTATCCGGTCCAGCTTGAACGTCCTCTGAGCCTGGGCTTTGAGACAGAAAGCCTCGAGATACCAGCCGTCGGACGAATGGAAGAGGAGGTAGGGTTCGACTTGGCGCTTGGTCAGCTCCTCCCGTGACGTGGTGAAGTACTCGAGGGAGACCACCCGCCGGTCTCTGATCGACTGGTTCAGGGCCTGTAGCACCTCATGATCGGGGGGGAGGACGTCATCCACCATGATGACATCGGCAGGCGGCGATTCCCCGACGAGGCTGAGCACCTTCGCGCGCACGGAGGCCAGCGAGCCCATGCCCTCGAGCGCGACGGTGTCGCCGAGCAGGTCGAGGGCCAGCAGGAGGGCGCGCGCCATCAGGGGCGACAACCGGGCCGGTCGGGCGAAGGCGTCGGCCATGACTTCTCGAGTGATGAGGACCCCTTCGTCGGCGGCTTCAGCGTAGAGGGCGTAGGTGCCGCCTCCGAAGTTGACCAGGTTGAGGAGGGCGATGTCGCTCTCGATCTCCGCGCGGGACAGGCCCAGATCGTCCGCAAGGGTTCGCCAGGGCACGACCTCGGGCCTTCTCTCGTCGGTCAGGTAGTTCAGGAGTGAGATGGCTCGGGCCAGATGCTCGGGCCGGATAAGGCCTGGGGTGACTTCGGCCGACGTCCCGCGCCGGTCTCGTTGCGGGCGACGGGGGAAGACAGGGGGGTCCTGGAGAGGCGGACCCGCATGCGCGGCGACCACCTTGGCCAGACCATCGCGCATGCGCTCCCGGAGGCCGTCGGGGGCCAGCAGTTCCGCGCAGCCCCCCAGTCCTGCGACCCAGGAGAGGAGGACCTCCTCGTCCGAATAGGGGATCGAGAAAGAGACGCACCCCTCGTCGTCGTCGAGCGAGCGGGAGACGTGCGGCTCCAAGCGGGCGACCCACCAGGCCAGGTCGTCGCCGACGCGCAGGACGGCCCGACCCCTCACGGGCCCGATCGCCCAAGGGGGACGGGCGCGGTATTCGGCTGGGTCGTAGTCGGGAGGTGGAGTGAAGTCGCGGGTCTTCTCGGTGAGGAACTTGACGGCCCCCCGGATCCGGCCGACTCGGAACGTGCGGATGGCCTGTCGGGAGTGGTCGGCGCCGACCACGTACCAATGCCCTTGGATGAGGAAGAGACTGTATGGGTCGAGGGCCCGGCGGGCCGGCGTACCATCGCGATCCGGGTAGGCGAAGCTCACCGACTTGCCTCGAGTGACAGCGTCCTCCAGCCGGGCCAACTGCTTGCCGGAACGTCGCGCGTCTTCGTCGGGCGCGAACGCTATCGGGAGATGCTCGATCTCCTCGTGCACGGGGTCCAGGTCGCCGTGAGAGACAGCGGTCAGGGCCAAGCGGAGGGGTCGCGCGTATGGGAACCGGCCGTCGAGAGCTGCCAGGGCCACCGACAGCGCCCGCAGTTCCGCGGCCGTGAACTCGACCTCGGGCAGGTGGAAGTCCTTGTCGGACAGCACGTAGACCTGGGCATCGTCGACGTCGTCTCCGAGCGGGCAGGTGATCTCGATGCCGACTTTCGCGAGATCGGCCCGGTCTCCGTGGAAACGCCGGGCGAAGGTCTCGTCGGTCATCTCCGCGTAGCCCTCCACCGACTCCTGGACTTCGCGCGCTGTGAAAGGACGCGGTCTGCTGAGCAGGAACGACAAGAGAGACAGTTGTCGGATGAGTTTGTCTTCGTCTCGAGCCACGTCCTAAGACTAGCGCATAGATGCCTCTCGGGTCGGCAGCCGTCCGGTGCGACCTCTACAATGACCGGAGGGATGGATGGTATGGGACATACTGACGACATGAGGGGACGCAGCGGCGACACTTCTTCTCCTAAGGAGCGGCCCGGTCTCACTCTGGTCACCGGTCCCGCCAACGCGGGCAAGATGGGGCGTGCACTCGACTGGTGGCAGGCGCGCTTGGTCTTGCGGCCTGTGGTGGTGGCTCCGACCGTTCCCGACGCCGAACAGCTTACGGCGGATATGGTCCGGCGCACCGGGGCGTTGGTGGGTGTGTCGGCTGCGGTCACGTTCGACGGGTTCATGGCGATGGTGAGTGGGCGCCCCGTGCGCCGGCCGAGCACGTTCCAGCGGCGCTTGATCCTCGATGGGCTGGTCTCGTCGGTTCGACTCGGAAACCTCGGGCCGGCGGCGGTGTTCCCTGGGACCGTGGACGCCTTGGTGGGGCTGATCGACCGACTGGCGGAGGCCGGAAGGCCTCCCGCGGAGATGCTGGGGGTCCTCAGACGCTGGGGGGAGACCGACGTCGGGTCCCGGGGATTGGCGACAGATATCGTCGGTCTGTGTGAGGGCTACCTGGAAGTATGCCGACGATGGGGCATGGCCGACGTATGGGAGCGAACGGACGAGGTGACGCTATCGATCGAGGACTGGACGCGCCCGGTCGCCCTCTACGGTTTCACGTCCTTCACTCCCGGACAGCGTTTCCTCCTCGAGAAACTGGTCGACCGCGTGCCTGTTCTCATCACCCTGCCCTACGAAGCCTCCCGGGTGGTCAATCTGACGTCGTCGACCGAAGTGTCCAGGTGGCGGGCTCTGGCGTCCGAGGTCGTCGAACTCGAGGCGCAGGACCTGGCGTACACGTCGCCCGCGATCGCGTACCTCGAGCGTCATCTCCTGCAGGACCCACCTTTGCCTGATCCTCCTCCCTCAGACTCGGGGCCCCAGGGCGTGCGGTTCGTGCTGGCTTCAGGACAACGCAACGAAGCCGAGTCGGCGGCCCAGCAGGTGGTGCGACTCGTGAGAGAGGGTTTTCATCCCGGGAATATCGCTGTGATCGTCAGGCGGGTGCGACCGTGGGGGGGACTGCTCGGCCAAGTGTTCGGATCCTGTGGTATCCCGTATCACGTCGACGAGCGCAAAGAGGTGCGCGAGACGGGATTCGGCTACGCATTCTTGGCGGCCGTCGGGGCTATCGTCCACGACGACCCCGAAGCGCTGCTCGCGTATATGAGGAGCCCCTACAGCGACTGTGCCTCGGACGCCGTCGCCGAAGTCGAGCTCCGCTACCGCCGGGCGAACATCCGCGGCATCGACGCTCTCGAGGCCCTCGCCGAGGCGGCGTGTCCGGGCTCGGTCGTCGCGGTACGCCGGGTAGTCACCGAGACGGGTGGTGGACTCCGGCTTGTTCCGGATGGTCTCTCGCTACTCGCCGAACGCATGCTGACCGCCGGACTCCGGGGCCTGGCCCCCGGTCATCGGGGGATGGAGGAGGACGCGCGCGCTTTCCGGACGGTCTCCGCGGCTATCGCGTCGCTCGAGCTCCTACCGAAGGAGGATGGGGAGCGTTGGCTTCAGCCAAAGCTCGTGATGCGCGTCCTGGCCGGTACGTCTGTACCGGCTGGGTCTCAGGGGGCTCAGGGCGCCGTCCAGATACTCGGCGTACAGCGCGCTCGCGCGCGACGTTTCGATGCCGTGGTGCTCCTTGGGCTGGTGGAGGGAGAATTCCCTGGCTCGTCCGATGCGCCCTCGTTGCTGAGCTCCGTCCAGCAACGACGCATCGAGGCGCTGGCGGGAGGGAGGTTCCTGGCGCCGGAGACCGAACAAGAGGCAGCTCTCTTCGTGAGCGCGGTCTCCAGAGCGTGGCAGGTTCTGGTGCTGAGCGCACGAGACACCGACGACGGAGGCGCTGAAGCGGAGCCGTCGTACCTCTGGCGACTATCGAAGCAGCTCTTGGCCGTCGGCGATGCCGACCACGAGCATCGCACCCTGGCGGAGTTGGTCTTTCGGAGAAGGGTCGCACCGTCGGCGAGGCACTACCTCAGAGCCTGCGCCCTCGATGGCGTCGATCCTGACCCTGGACTCGTCGGAGACTTCGACCGCGGACCTTCGTGCAGATGGGAGCGACCTGCCGCCGACCTGGCCCACCCCCTTGTTCTCGCTGAACTCGAGAGATTGGGAGTCTTCAGTCCCTCGGCGCTGGAGAGTTACCTGAGCTGTCCCTTTCGCTGGTTCATCGAGCGGATCATCGGGATCGACGGACTTGAACACGAACTCGACGGGCGACTGATCGGTGAATTGCTGCATCGAGCGCTCAGCGAACTCTTCCGGACTCTCGATCACCGGGACGCCCTGCCTGTGCGCCCTGAGACCCTCCCGGCGGCGATCGAGACCGCGTTGGAGATAGTTGCCGATCTCGTCCGGAGCGAGGACTGTCCGGGATCGATCGGCGAGAAACGCCTGGTCCGCAGGCGGCTCGACGGTCACCTGCGCACGCTCCTGGAGATGGAGGCCTTCTCTGCGGGGACGCTCGTCTTCTCCGAGACGGAGTGGGAAGTGGGGGGGCGGGAGGGTGTGGACGTGGGCGGCATACGGATCAGGGGTCGGGTGGACAGGATCGATCTCACGCATGATGGTTCAGGCCTCTTCGTCATCGACTACAAGAGCGGGACGCCGCCCCGGGCGGGTGTCATCGGCACCAGCGAAGCCCTGCAACTGCCGCTCTATCTGTTGGCGCTTGCCGCAGAGCGTCCGGGCGCGAGGATCATCGGCGGCGCCTATCTCGGCCTGCGTGATGGCACACGGTCGGGAGTGGTGGCTTCGGACGATATGGGACTCATAGGGGCAGGTGTCCGGGGCATGCGGACCGTCGACGGCGAGGAGTTCGAGGAGATGTATGCGACCGTGCGGAACCTGGCGGAGGAGGCGGCGGCGGGCATGCGGGCCGGCAGGATCGTCCCTTCGCCTGAAGGGGAATGCCCGGGATGGTGCGACCTGGGTCCGGTATGCCGATCCCGAGTTGGGGGTCGCCGACCATGAATGGGAGCAGGCGCGTCGGGCGTCTCGGGCTGTCCCCGGTCCAAGAGGCGGTGGTGGCCGACGAGCGCAGGCGTCTTCTGGTCGCGGCCGGGGCGGGAAGTGGGAAGACCAGCCTTCTCGTGGCGTACTTCATCAAAGCCCTCGTCGAGGATGGTCTCGGCCCAGAAGAAGTGGCCGCCGTCACGTTCACCCGGAAGGCTGCGGCCGAACTGGTCCGGCGCCTCCGGGAGGTCCTCCAGGGATCGGGTCGGAGCGATCTGGCCCGAGGACTCGACGCGGCGCCTGTGGGGACCATCCACGGCCTCTGCAGGCGGCTTCTGAAAGAGGACGCGCTGCTGGCCGGTGTAGACCCGGCCTTCTCCGTGATCGAGGCGGAGTCGGCCGCTCTGCTCAAGGAAGAGGCATGCGGAGAGATCTGGGATCAGGCCGTCGAGCAGTGCGGGGAGCGCGAACTGGAGGTCATCGCCTCGCGGGGGGGATCGCTACGTCGGCAGGTGGTACCGATCTACGATCGATTGAGAGGTCTGGGCCTTGAACGGCCTCGACTCGAGATCCAGGCGGCGGGCTCGAGCGACACGCGAGGCAGGTTGGCCGCGGCCGTGCGGGCTGCCCTGGCGGCCGCAGAGGCCGTACAGAGGCCCACGAAGACACTCGGAGCCGACCTGGAGCGACTCCGAGCCTGCTTGGCGGAGACCGAGCGGGACGACCGATCAGGCGAGGACGTGGGTCCCGCGCTTCGGGCCGATCTCGATCAGTGGGCATCGTTCTTTCCCAGCCGCTCGACGAAGGCGATGGCTGTCCACTTCGAACCGGTAAGAGAAGCCCTGTCTTCCCACCGAGCCCACTTGGCAACGAGTGAGCTTCGCACTCTCGTCGACGTCATGAACGATCTCCTGGACCGGTTCCACCTGCGGTACGAAGGGCAGAAGCGGGCGCGGAAGGTGCTGGATTTCGCGGATCTCGAGCTTCGCGCACGTGCTCTCGTCGCGGAGAAGGGGAGGGACGAGGGGGCCGACCCTCTGGGAATTGGACCGGGGTCGCGCCTACGCTTGCTGGTGGATGAGTTCCAGGACACCAACGAACTCCAATGCACCATCCTGGAGGGGCTGGGGGCCGACAGGATGCTCATGGTGGGCGACGATCGGCAGAGCATTTACCGTTTCCGTGGCGCCGATGTCGAGGTCTTCAGGGAGCGCGAGACGGCTCTGGCGGCACCGGCCGCCGCGCCTGAGGGTGGAGTCCATCATCTGGACGTGAACTACCGGAGCCGTCCCGAGATCCTGGCGTTCGTGAACAGGCTCTTCCAGCACGAAACCATGTTCGGCGACCGTTTCACCGTCCTGCTACCGTATCGCGAGTCCTCGGGGAACCCGGGCGCGGTGGAGGTCCTGGTCGCGGATCGCTCCTGTGCCGACTCCGGCGAGGGGTCAGCGGTCAGCATCCAGGAGGCCGAGGCGGCAGTCCTCGCCGACCGGGTGAGGCACTTGCTGGATGACGAAGGCTGGAGTCAGCGCGACATCGTCGTACTGACGCCTGCGCAGACGCATGTCGACGTGTACCAGCGGGCTTTGGTCGCCCATGGAGTCGATGTATACGTCGTACGCGGGAGGGGCTATTACACCCAGGACGAGGTGACCGACATCGCCGCCCTCCTTCGGCTCCTTGTCAATCCACACGACGATCTCGCTCTGATAACAGTCCTTCGCTCCCCGCTGGTCGGGCTATCCGATGACGCTCTATTCATGATCGGGCGACAAGCGAGGGCGACCCGGGCGGGGTCTCTCTGGAGGGCGATAGGTCGAGGGGACGTCGAACTGGAGCCTGAAGACGCCGAGGCTCTCAGCGCCTTCCTCGCGCGGCTTGAGGCGCTGAGGAGCAGGGTGGGCCGCCCCGGGTTGGCCGGGCTGATCGACGATGCTCTCTGGGAGTGCGGCTACGACCTGAGTCTGCTGGCCTCCGACCAGGGGAGAAGACGCTTCGCCAATGTTCGAAAGCTCATGCGCATGGCCGACGACTTCGAAGCTCTGGAGGGTCCCGATGTGGCCGGCTTCGTCCGGGTCGTCCAGACCATGGGGGAGTTGAACGAGAGAGAAGGCAGTGCGCCCATCCTTGCCGAGGGAGAGGACGTGGTCAGAGTGATGACCGTCCACCAGGCCAAGGGTCTGGAGTTCCCCGTGGCGGTGCTGGCCGGTCTTGGATCCGACGTGCCGCGCACCACCTTCGGTGAGTTCGTCGTCGGGGACGACGGAGAGGCCGGAGTCTTTCTCAAGGGGTCGAAGCATGGCACCTACGAATCAAACGATCTCTGCCTGGGCCCCGCCGACGCCATCGTCGAGGCGCATAGGGAGCGGGAGCGGCAGGAGGATGTGCGTCTGCTCTATGTCGCGATGACTAGGGCGAAGGAGAGACTGCTGCTGGTCGGCGCTCGGCCGAGGGGTGAGCGGATGGACGGATGCCGGATCGGTCGCATCGTCTCCGCCCTCGACCTCTCGACGTTGCCCTCTCCTGGTGAGACCGTAGTCCTGGATGAGTCGGGTGCCGTCGTCGTCGGGGCGACGGCCGAGGCATCCGCGCACGCGGCCACGGCAACGCATCTGGGTGGCGTTGGTGTGGCCGCTCCCTCGGCTCCGACCGGCCCCGACGGGCTCGCGGCGATGGGGGAGGACCGACCGGTCTTCGTGGACTTCGATCCCCGAGTGCCGACGATCGGGCGGCTGAGTTTCTCCGCGTTGACATCTTACCGTCACTGCCCCCGGCGCTTCTATCTGGAGCGTGTGTTGGGCGTCCATCTGAGCCCGAGGAGTCGCGGGGGATGCGATGACGATCCGCCACCGACGCCTGGGGAAGAGGGTCTCCTGGACGATGCGGAATCACTCTCAGGCAGAGACGTGGGCCTCGTCGTGCATTCGATCCTCGAGCGGTGCGGCTCGGACGACTCTCCGCCGGAGCCGGTACGCATGACGGAGCTGGTGGCCGAAGTGAGCGATGACCTCGGCCTTTCCCTCTCGGCGGCCGGGGCGGAGCGGTCGGCCGGCCTCGTGGCGGCCTACTGGCGGACGCCCGTGGCGGCGGAAGCCTGGTCGGCTGGAGCTCTTCGCGAGGCTCCCTTCCTCTTCACGCGCGGCGACGTCCAGATCGCTGGGGTGATGGACGTGGTGTGGTGCGAGGGCGACCGCTGGCGCCTGATCGATCACAAGACGAATGCTCTCGGAGGCAAGGCGCCGGGTGAGCTGGCCTCGGAGTACGCTCTGCAGGCGGCGATCTACAGCCTTGCAGCCTTCGAGGCGGGGGCTAGGTCCGTGGTCATGGATTTCGCGTTCCTCGAGCGACCTGAGGAACCCGTCACGATCGAGAGAGACGCGGCAGACCGCTTCCGGCTCGAGTCACTCGTCGACGAAGCCTTGGCCGGGGTCTTGCGCGGCGAGTATCCTCGGCGGGAAGGGGAGCAGTGCGCATGGTGCGAGGTGCGGGAGGTGTGCATCAAGATGGCCCGGTCCTGAACGATGGTATACAATAGGCGACCGTCGAGCACGCGTGTGCCGTACGGCGGGGTGTAGCGCAGCCTGGTAGCGCGCATCGTTCGGGACGATGAGGTCCCGGGTTCAAATCCCGGCACCCCGACCATCAGGAAAGAGAAGAGCCGCGAGAGCGGCTCTTTTTGTCTGCCTCAGAGTCTGAGGCAGAAGACGACGAGAACGTGGGTGCCGGCGACGTCCCGCAGCTCCATCTCCTCGGGGTCGATCTCCAGCAGGGTCGGATCGAGCGTCGAGGTCGTGAAGCCCCAGCCGGACACGGCAGGCTGGGGTAGACGGCGGGCCTCGAGGACCGGCACGTCGGTGACGTTCTGCAACAGATGCTCGACCGTGGCAGCCGCTTGGGCCGGTGGTTCCATCTCCAGTGTGACCAGGAGGCGCAGCGAACTGCCGATAGACTGCATCAATTCGACCAGCTGGTTCACATCGTCACGCGGGACGAAAGCGGCGAACGTCGGGCCGCCCACGGACAGGTCGTCACCCAGCGGCTCCATGCCGGTGTGGGCGACGATGTTGGCGACGACCTCTTCCGTCTTGCCCGGATCACCGGCGGAGCGGACCGTGGTCGTGGTGGAGTTGGAAACGGTGGTCGAGGGGGCAGTGGCGGTCTCTTGGTCGGACGTGTTCAGTGCCGTGGCTTCGAAGACCATGTAGGCGGGGGCCTGGGCGGCCCGGAGGTTCTTCTCCATGGTCTTCTTGTCCTGAGTGGCGGGAGGCACCGGTTCCTGCGAGGCTGCGCTGGTCGTCGTGACCTCTCCGCCGGCCGCGGTAGTCGTGTCGAGGGCGGCCAAGGTCGTTTCTGCACCGACCGCGGCCACAGTCCGTTCGGTGCCGGGTTCGGGTGCCTGTTCCGCCGAGGCGACCGCTCCACCGTCGGTGGCGACTTGGGTCGCGGAGTCACCGGCTGAACGAGCGATGCCATAACCGACAACGGCCGCCAGAAGGGCGACGACGGCCACGCTCGCCGGGATCCATGGCCGAATGCGCTTACGCCACAACACCGACCACCGTGAAGACTCCTCGACCTTGGGCCTCTCCAGCGGCTGTGAAGGGAAGAGCATCTCGCCGAGGACCCGGTATTCCAGATCCGCCGGTGGGTCGTCCAGGAGGGTCTCGTGGACGAACCTGACGACGCTCTGCTGTACGCCCAGACGCGCGGCACACTCCGGGCACGCGCTCAGATGCCTCTCGATGGCGGCCTTGGTGTCGGGATGCGCTCTGCCATCAAGATAGTCGACGGCCAGTTCGTCCCAATCATCGACATGACCGACGATGGCACCGCCACGTGCCGGACCGAAGCCGTCTATTTGATCACCCCTCGTCATCACCCATCTTCCCCTATCGTGCCCTGTGGTGTGACGCTCCCCTCAGGCTTCGGGTTCCTGGGTCCGGGAAGGTCGTAGCCCGCCTCGGCCAGAGCGACGGCAAGCGCCTCGCGAGCGCGGAATATCCGGGACTTGATGGTCCCCTCCTGGACTCCAAGGATCTCGGCGGCTTCGCCGTAGGGGAAACCGAGGAGGTCGCACAGCACCACGGCGAAGCGGAAGCCCTCGTTCAGGCTCAGCAACGCGTCTCGCAACGGGTCCGAGAGGCCGTCCATGACAGGGTCGATGCTCTGGCGGCCGGAGCCGAGGATGGTCGCGCCGCCCGCCGGGCCCGATATATCGACCAAGGTGTCCGATTCCATCGGTTCGGGTCGATGACGGCGCAGGTGGTCGTAGGCCGCGTTCACGACAATCCGATGCAGCCAGGTACTGAACCTGGCCTCGCCTTTGAAGGAGTCGATGTTCCGGAAGGCCTTGATGAAGGCCTCCTGGACGACATCGGCCGCGTCCCACGGGTCGCCCAGCGTGCGCAGGGCGAGGTTGTAGGCTCGGCGTTCGTGCCGCCGGTAGAGCTCGGTCAGCGCGTCTGGATCGCCCTCGCGGGCGCGATCGATCAGATGAGCGTCTGCGTCGCGCACCTGTTCGCCGATACTCAAGTTGGGCACCTGCCCTTGCGGTCGAATCTCGTAGAAAAACCACTCCATTATAACGGGGGCTGTTTGCATCGGGGTGCCGGACAAGCGGAGTCGCCCGAAAGGTTCGCACGGCCGCCGGGTCGTGGTAACTTCGAAAGGGGATCATAAGGCAATGGGGACGTCTTTCGAGGAGGTGACAGGTCCCATGGCGGACGAAGGGAACACCGCGAGGGTGGATGAGGCGGAGGCCGTCCGGCGGCTCGAGGAGGAATTGCAGAGACTGAACGTGAGCGAGCACCTGGTGTACATGCTCCAGTCGCTCTCGGCGCTCGCGGTCGATCGGATGGGACTGGCGCCCGATGCTGCGAAGCGCAGGGACTTGGGCCAGGCACGCTTGGCGATCGACGCCTTCAAAGCATTGGTCGATGTCGTCGCCGACACGCGCCCGGAGTCTGAGGCGGCGCTGCATCGCAGCGCGCTGGCCCAGCTCCAGATGGCCTATGTCGGCGCCGCCGGTGGTGAGGGTCACAGTGCGGACCAGGGCATCGTCGACGACGCGGGTCGGACTGAGAGCGAGGATTCGATCGAACAGGCAGGCGACTCGGGTGACGCACCCGGTCCGGAACCCCAAGGCGGCGATGCCGATACCCGGGAACCCGACCCGGAGGTGTGACGTGATAGGCTGGGCCGTCGACGGCGTGAGCGGTCAGCCCGGGCCATGGCCCGGGATACTCCCAAAGGACCACAGGAAGGGCTGATGATGCGGGCAAGAGCTGATGTGGGCGTGTTCGGCGGGTCCGGGTTCTATTCGTTCCTGGAAGATGTCGAAGAGATCACGCTCGACACTCCCTACGGGCACCCAAGCGACAGTTATTTCGTTGGCGATGTAGGCGGTGTGCGGGTCGCCTTCCTGCCCCGTCACGGGCGCCGGCATCAACTACCGCCGCACATGATCAACTACCGGGCCAATGTCTGGGGCATGAAAGAGCTCGGCGTGAAGCGGATCATAGGACCCTGTGCCTCCGGTAGTCTGAAGAAAGAGGTGGGGCTGGGTCATTTCGTGGTGTGCGATCAGTTCGTGGACCGCACCTGGGGCCGGGGCGACACCTTCTACGACGGACCCATCACCACACATGTGTCTTCCGCGGACCCGTATTGCCCGGATCTTCGCAAGATCCTGGTGGGTACGGGGCGCGAGCTCGGCATCACTGTGCACGACGGCGGTACCGTGGTGGTCATACAGGGACCGCGGTTCTCCACCCGCGCAGAGAGCAAGTGGTTCAGCGCGATGGGCTGGGACGTGATCAATATGACCGGCTATCCCGAGGCGTACTTGGCGCGGGAGCTTGAACTCTGTTACGCGAACATCTCGCTCATCACCGACTACGACGCGGGCCTTGCGGACGACCCCAGCGTCCCGGCGGTGAGCCACCACGATGTCGTCCAGACGTTCAATGCGAACAACGAGCGGCTGAGGGGACTACTGTTCGCCGTGATACCGAGGCTCACTATGGAGCCCGAGTGCGATTGCGGTGACGCTCTGGCGGGAGCTCGCGGCTGACGCAGCCTCGAGGCGGCGCCGGCGCCTGGGCCGTCACTCGGCGGCTTTGGGTTGCTCGGCCGGCTTGGGCTGTTCCGCGGCCTTGGCCTGCTCCGTAGCTTTGGGTTGCTCAGCGGCCTTGGGTTGCTCAGCGGCTTTGGGTTGCTCAGCGGCTTTGGGTTGCTCAGCGGCCTTGGGTTGCTCGGTCGCTTCGGGGTGCTCCACCAGAAGTCTGTCGCCATCGCGGCGGACCACCGTGTTCTGGATGTGCGCGAGCACCGAGGCCTTGCGCGTGTCGTCGGATTCGCCGGCGAGTTTCAGGTCCATCTCGAGTACGCTCTCGTAGAGTTGCTCGACCAGTCGTATCGATTCGTCGGGTGTCAGCTTCAGGGGTTTGAGCAGGGAGGCGACCTTCGCCAGGATGCCCTTCAGCGCCGTGAGGGAATCGCCCTCCTGCGGATCGATATCGCCGGCCATGCGGGCCTGGTCGTCGGCCGGTTGGGTGTCTCGTCGGTCGTCTCGGCGATCGCCATCGCGTCGGTCGGAATCGCGCTTGTCGCCGTCGCGGCGTTCTCTCCTGGTCATACCTGTTTCCTCTCGGTCAGCATTCGGTAGTGGGCGACGGCCTCCGCCACGCCTTCGTTCAGATCCACCTTCCATCTCCACCCCAACTCTCTCTCTGCCTTGGTGGCATCCAAGGCGATATGCTCGACTTCGCCCGGTCGCGTGGCGGCGAACGAAGGGGTGGTCTCCGAGCCGACGGCGGAGCGTACCGCTTCGAAGACCTCCAGATCTGTCACCTCGATGCTCCGCCCCAGATTGTAGACGCCGCTGCGCGGGCTGTTAAGGGCGAGAAGGTTCGCATCGACGATATCCGAGACATAGCAGTAGTCCCGAGTCTTGGTCCCGTCGCCGAAGATGACCGGTCGCTGTCCGGTGAGGAGCTGCAGGGAGAAGATGGCGACGACGCCGGCCTCACCATGGGGGTCTTGGCGGGGGCCGTACACGTTCGGGTAGCGGAGAACCGTATACGACAGTCCGTGGGTCGCGTGGTTCGCGAACAGATAGTGTTCGACAGTGTGCTTGCTGACCCCGTAGGGGGATATGGGATCTATCGGATGCGATTCGTCCACAGGTAGGTAGCTGGGCTCTCCGAACAGGGCTCCGCCGGTCCCGGCGTAGACGAATCTCTTCACGCCGTGGGCGACGCAGCACCCGATGAGATTGAGCGAGCCGAGGATGTTCACAGACGCATCGTAGGCGGGCTCGCGGACCGAGCGGGTGACGTCGATATGGGCGGCGTGATGGATGACGGCATCCGGCCGTTCCTGCGCAAAGATGTCACCAAGCTCGGCGTCTCTGATGTCTGTCTGGTTGAACGTCGCGCCCGAAGGCACGTTCGCGTGCTTGCCCGTAGCCAGGTTGTCGACGATCACCACCTGATGGCCCTCGGACAGAAGGCGGTCACTCACGTGTGATCCGATGAAGCCGGCTCCCCCGGTGACGAGTATCTTCACATGTGCCTCCCTCGCAGGGCTTCGGCGCTGTGCGGCGTAAAGCTTTGGTGGACAGTCACCAGTGTAGTGCACCAGCTGCCCTGAGGTCAGACGGACGGTCGATACGCTATACTCTCGCGGCCGAAGCCAGAGGAGTGCGGCTGTCGGGACGTGGCGCAGCCTGGTAGCGCACCTGCTTTGGGAGCAGGGGGTCGGAGGTTCAAATCCTCTCGTCCCGACCATGGTCCGGTCAGTGGCGGCAGGCCTGAGCAGGCGGGTGTAGCTCAGTTGGTAGAGCTCCAGCCTTCCAAGCTGGTTGTCGCGGGTTCGAATCCCGTCGCCCGCTCTCTTGTCGGCCGATTGCTGTGGCAGTCGCGGTTGGGCATGCGCCTGTAGCTCAGCTGGATAGAGCAACGGACTTCTAATCCGTGGGCCGCAGGTTCGAATCCTGCCAGGCGCGCTTCGGGCCGGTGGTCGGCACCGGGAATTGGAGAACGTGGTGAACGTAGCTCAGGTGGTAGAGCACTGGGTTGTGGCCCCAGCGGTCGCGGGTTCAAGTCCCGTCGTTCACCCCTTTGGACATGCGGGTGTGGCGGAATGGCAGACGCGCATGATTTAGGATCATGTGTCTTTGACGTGGAGGTTCGAGTCCTCTCACCCGCACTCGGGCAGCCTCACGGACACTCAGAGAAAGGACTGATGTGAAGACGACCCTCAGCGAGCGCGAAGGAAACACGGTCAAGCTTGCGGTCGAGGTTTCCGGCGAAGAGCTGCAGGAAGCCTTCGACAAGCGTTTGAAACAGCTGTCGCGTGAGGTGCGCTTCCCCGGCTTCCGGCCGGGCAAAGCCCCGATAAGCATGGTCCGGCAACGTCTAGGTGACGAGGCCGTCCTTGCCGACACCATCGAAGAGTCCATGAGCGGGTGGTTCACTGACGCGGTCATCGAACTGGGCCTCGACCCGGTCGACCGTCCCGAGATCGATCTCGTCGACGACGCTCCGGAGCTGGGCAAGACTCTCTCGTTCACGGCGACGGTCACGGTCATGCCCGAAGTGGTCCTCGGCGAATACAAGGGACTCGAAGCTCCCAGGGAGCCGTCGGAGGCGAAGGACGAAGAAGTCGACGAGCAGATGGACCGTTTGCGGAACCAGTTCGCGGAACTCCGGCCCATATCTGATCGACCGGCGCAGACCGGCGACTTCGTCACGACCGATCTGAGCGCCTCACTGGATGGGGAGCCTGTCAGTCAGTTCGAGGCCGCCGATTTCGTCTTCGAGGTCGGGGGCGGCCGGATCTTCGCCGAGATCGAAGAGAACGTGGCCGGGATGAGCGCGGGTGAGGAGCGGACGTTCCCGATGCCCATACCGGAAGGCATCGGCGACGAAGCTCTCGAGGGCAAGACGGTCGAGTGCAAGGTCGTCCTGAAAGAGATCAAGGAGAAGGTCCTCCCGCAAATCACCGACAGGTGGGCATCGGAGGTCAGCGAGTTCGAGACCCTGCTCGAACTCCGCCAGGAGATCCGCAGCAAGATCCAAGAGAGCAAGACCCGCACGGCCGACCAGCGGTTCCGCGCGTTGGCGGTGAAGGCTGCCAGCGACAACGCCACCCTCGACATGCCGGAAGTGGTGGTCCGTGAGCAGGCCGAGGAGATGCTGGAGGACTTCCGGCGCTCGCTGGAGGCTCAGGGGGGCACCTTCGACGCGTACGTCGAGGCCACCGGGACCACCGTAGAGCAGATGATCGAGGACATGATGCCCGCCGCGGCGAACAACGTGAAGACCGGGCTGGTGCTCGACGAGGTGGCCAAGGCCGAGGGTATCGAGGCGGGCGATGAAGAGCTCCGTGCGGCAGTGGCCCAGATGGCCGCGGGTGCTCGGGTAGACGCGAAAGCGTTCGAGGAACGCCTGCGCAAGACAGGGCGCATCGAGGCGGTCAGGTGGCAGATCATTCGCGACAAGGCTGCCGACTTCATCATGGCCAACGCGATCGCGACCGAGCCGGAGATCGCCGCAGGTGAAGACGCGGACGGTCCGGCCAAGGCTGAAGAAGCCAAGCCGAAGAGCAAATCGGCGGCCAAGCCGAAACCAGCGGCCAAGCCGAAGTCCACGGCCAAGCCGAAGTCAGCGGCCAAGAAGGATGCCGCGGCTGAGACCGAGGAGTCGGAGGAGGAGGCTGCTGTGACCGACGAGGCAGCCGAGGCCCAAGAGGATGCCCCGCCGGTGGAGACCGGCACGGAAGAAGCCTGAACCGAAGCAGAAAGGAAGGCGCCGTGAGTCCACTCATCCCCATGGTGGTCGAGCAGACCAGCCGCGGAGAACGCGCATTCGACATCTACTCGCGCCTGCTCAACGAGCGCATCATATTCCTGGGCACTCCGATCAACGACCAGGTGGCCAATCTGGTGGTGGCGCAGTTGCTCCACCTGGAATCGGAAGACCCGGACAAGGACATCTCCTTGTATGTCAACAGCCCCGGCGGCAACGTCTACGCGGGACTGGCCGTGTACGACACCATGCAGTTCATCAAGCCCGATGTGTCCACTATCTGCGTCGGCATAGCCATGTCGATGGGGGCGCTGCTGTTGGCGGGCGGCGCCAAAGGTAAACGGTACGTTCTCCCGAATTCGAAGATACTGATCCATCAGGTATCGGGAGGGTTCCAAGGGCCGGCGACCGACATCGAGATCCATGCCCGGGAGGCGCTCAACCTGCGCAAGCGCCTGGACGAGATCCTTGCCAACCACTCCGGTCAGGAGTTGGAGAAGGTCGCAAAGGACACCGAGCGTGACTACTTCATGACGGCCGAGGAATCCCTCGCGTACGGGATCGTCGATAAGATCATCGAGCACAGGTAGGGGGTCGACTAGTGCCGAAGCCGTCGGGAGGATCCGAGCAGCTGCTCTGCAGTTTCTGCGGAAAGAGTCAACGCCAGGTCAAGAAGCTGATCGCTGGGCCGGGCGTGTACATCTGCGACGAGTGTATCGATCTCTGTAACGAGATCATCGACGAGGAGCTGGCTCCTCCGGAATCACTCGATCTCGACAACCTGCCGAAACCCAAGGAGATCTATTCGATCCTCTCTGACTACGTGATCGGTCAGGATGAGGCGAAGCGCGCTCTGGCGGTGGCGGTGTACAACCACTACAAGCGCGTGCACATGGGGGCCCTCGAAGAGGGTGACGTGGAACTGCAGAAGTCCAACATCCTGCTTCTCGGCCCCACCGGATGCGGTAAGACCCTGCTCGCTCAGACCCTGGCCCGCATCCTCAACGTGCCGTTCGCCATCGCCGATGCCACTGCTCTCACGGAGGCGGGGTACGTCGGCGAGGACGTGGAGAACATCCTCCTCAAGCTGATCCAGGCGGCCGACTTCGACGTGAAGAAGGCCGAGACCGGCATCATCTACATCGACGAGGTCGACAAGATCGCCCGTAAGGCCGACAACCCGTCCATCACGAGGGACGTGTCGGGCGAGGGTGTGCAGCAGGCCCTCCTCAAGATCCTCGAGGGGACCACGGCCAGCGTACCGCCCCAGGGCGGCCGCAAGCATCCCCATCAGGAATTCTTGACCATCGACACCACGAACATCCTCTTCATCTGCGGGGGCGCGTTCGCGGGACTCGAGAAGATCATCGAGCGTCGGATCGGCAAGAAGGGCGTGGGGTTCGGGGCCCAGATCGAGAGCAAGGCCCAGCGTGATGTGGGCGAACTGTTCGCCCGGGTGCTGCCTGAAGACCTGCTCGAGTTCGGGCTCATCCCCGAGTTCATCGGGCGTCTGCCGGTGATATCCAACGTCCACCAACTCCGCCAGGAAGACCTGGTCGCCATCCTCACCGAACCCAGGAACGCTCTCAGCAAGCAGTATCACAAGTTCTTCGCCTACGATGGCGTGGATCTCATCTTCGCCAAAGAGGCGCTCGAAGCCATAGCCGAGCAGGCCCTCAAGTTGGAGACGGGAGCGCGGGGCCTTCGGTCCATCATCGAGTCGGCACTCACCAATGTGATGTTCGAGCTCCCCAGCCGGCGCGATGTGACCAAGTGTGTGGTCACCCGAGAGGTGATAGAGAAGAGGATCGATCCGACTCTCGTCACGAGCACCGCGCCTGAAGAGCTGGAGCTGGACCAAGAATCCGCATAGGCGGGACGGATGATGGTTGAAACGCAGCGGGTGGTCCCGCTCCTCGCCACGCGTGACCTCGTACTGTTCCCGGGGATGCTGGCGCCCATCTTCGTGGAGCGCGACAAGGGGGTCCGCGCGCTCGAGCAGTCCCGGCACTCCGGCGGGCTGCTGATCATGGCTGCGCAACGCTTGGCCGCGGTGGACGAGCCTGAGCCGGAAGACATCCACGCAGTCGGTACGTTGGCCAAAGTGGTCCAGGTATCCCGACTCTCCGACGGCACTCTGAAGGCCCTCATCGAGGGTCTCCAACGGGTGTCGATCGACCAGTACGAGACGGTGTCGCCCCTGTTCAACGTGCATTACAGCCCGCTCGCGTCCCGGCCGTCTTCGAAGCAGCCACGGCTGCGGGCGCTGATGGACTCGGTCGCGAGGGAGTTCGGCAACTACGTGGGCCAGACCCCGCAGTTGCCCGAAGAGGCCGAGACGGCGCTCGAAGCGGTCACCGACCCTGAGACGATGGTCGACGTCGTGGCCTCGAACCTGATGATCGGGCCGGATCGCAAGCAGGAATTGTTGGAGGGCGACGACGTCCAGGCGAGGCTGCTGCTCCTGCTCGAGACGCTGATCCAAGAGAACGAGTTCATCGCGCTGGAGAACGAGATAGCCGACAGGGTCCACGACAGCTTCGAGAAACAGCAACGTCGGGTGTTCCTCCACGAGCGGCTCAAGGTGCTGCAGGAGGAGTTGGGCGAAGAAGGGGAAGAAGACAGCGACCGGGGCGCGTATCTCAAGCAGTTGGGGGAGAAGAAGCTCCCCGAGGCGACCGCCGCTGTGCTCACCAAGGAGATCAAGCGCCTGGCCGACCTGCCGCCTCTGTCCGCCGAGGTAGCGGTTGCGAAGACCTACCTCGATATCGCCCTGGGTCTGCCCTGGGGGACTCGCTCAGGCGCGGCGTCGCCGGATGTGGCCGCGGTGGCCCGAGTACTCGACGAGACCCATTACGGGCTCAAGTCGGTCAAGGACCGGATCGTCGAATACCTGGCCGTCGCCTCGCTGCGCGGGGGTACGCCGCCGAACGCCATCCTGTGTCTGGTCGGTCCTCCCGGGGTGGGCAAGACGTCGGTGGCCATGGCCACGGCCAAGGGTCTCGAACGCCCTCTCCAGCGTATCAGCCTCGGTGGGGTGCGCGACGAGGGTGAGATCCGCGGGCACCGCCGGACCTACGTGGGTGCCATGCCCGGTCGTATCATCGACTCACTCAAGCGCGCTGGAGTGGATGACCCGGTCGTCGTTCTGGACGAGATAGACAAGATGGAGTCCGATTGGCGGGGAGACCCGGCGGCGGCGCTCATGGAGGTCCTGGATCCGGTGCAGAACCGCACCTTCCGTGACAACTATCTCGAGCTCGAGTACGACCTGTCGCATGTGTTCTTCATCGCGACGGCCAACTATGAGGAAGACATCCCCGAGACCCTTCACGACCGGCTGGAGATCATCCGCCTTCCCGGCTACACCGACCGGGAGAAGTTGGAGATAGCTCGGAGACATCTGGTCCCCAAGATCGCCGAGGAGAGCGGCTTGGCCGAACTGGGTGACGTGTTCACTCCCGGCGCCCTGCGGACCCTCGTCCGCGAATACACCCGGGAAGCCGGAGTCAGGGAGATGGCGCGCCTCATCGGGAAGGTCTATCGCAAGCTGGCCCGTTCGAAGGTGGAGCAGAAGACGTTGCCCCGCCGTGTGGGTCCCAAAAGATTGGATCGTTTGGTCGGGCCGGCGCCGTTCCTGTCCGCGCGGCTCGGTGCCGAGCCCCAGATCGGGATCAGTCTGGGTCTCGCATACACGGGAGCCGGGGGGGACGTGTTGCGCATCGAGTGCGTGGTCACGCCCGGCAAGGGTGATTTCCATCTGACCGGCCAACTCGGGGAGATCATGCAGGAGAGTGTGACCGCCGCTTGGGGGTATCTGAAGACGTCGCTCGTGAGGGACCCGGTGCTCTCGAGGCTGTGGGCCCATTCCGCCGGACGCGCGTATCTGCTGGACAACTATCAGCCGCCCGAGCCTGGGGAAGACCCGGGACCCGGCGGGTCGAAGACGCGGGCCGTCGATCCGGCGACGCAGGACGAGGGCTTCCGACCCAACGGGGCTGTCGGAGGGGCAGAGAGGGCTTCTGTCGGGACGGTCGGCGAGGTCGAATCCGGAGAATGCGAGGCCACCCAGCCCTCCGACCACGAGGTCCTGTCGGGGCTGGAGGTGCGTATGCACTTCCCCGAGGGCGGCGTGCCCAAGGAAGGTCCCTCGGCCGGGATCGCGGTGGCCACGGCCCTGCTCTCCGCGCTTCTCCAGCAGCCCGTCCGCCCCAAGATCGCCCTTTCCGGGGAGATCACCCTGACCGGGCAGGTCTTGCCGGTCGGAGGTCTGAAGGAGAAGCTGCTTGCCGCTCTGCGGGAAGGAGTGGAGACGGTAGTGCTGCCGGTCGCCGTGGCCCCCCAGGTCCGCGAACTCGACGCGGAACTCAAGCGGGGTCTCGAGATCGTCTACGTCGACAACTACACCGATGTGCTTCCGCACGCGCTGGCGGGGTACGGGAACGAAAGGGAGCGGGACCGACGTGAGTGAGCTGACGATGGCAGGGCGCTACGCCTCACCCGAGGTCGAGGAACGGCTCATGAGGCGTTGGCTCGACCGCTCGGCGTTCAGCCCCGCCGCCGCCGATCCTCGGCCGGCCTACACGGTCGCCATCCCGCCTCCGAACGTGACCGGTTCGCTGCACATGGGCCACGCGCTGAACGACACCATCCAGGATATCCTCATCCGCTATCACCGCCTGCGCGGGTACAACACTCTCTGGATCGTGGGGACCGACCACGCCGGGATCGCCACTCAGAACAAGGTCGAGGGGCAATTGGCGGACGAGGGACTTCGCAAGGAGGACCTGGGCCGGGAAGCCTTCGAGGAACGGGTGTGGGCCTGGCGGGAGGAGTATGGTTCGACCATCATCCATCAGTTGAAGCGGCTGGGTTGCGCCTGCGACTACGGCTCCGAGCGTTTCACCATGGACGAGGCCTATCAGCGGGCCGTGGTGAAGGTCTTCGTGGACCTGTACGAAAAGGGCGACATCTACCGCGATGTGTACCTGGTCAACTGGTGCGTGCGCTGCGGGTCGGCCATCTCCGACCTGGAGGTGGAGCACGATGACAGGACTGCCAAGCTCTATCACGTGAAGTATCCGATAGCCGGGTCGAACGAGTCTTTGACCGTGGCCACCACTCGACCCGAGACCATACTCGGCGACACCGCGGTGGCGGTCAATCCGAAGGACCCTCGCTATGGACGGTTCGTGGGAGGCACGGCGATCGTTCCGCTGGTCGGGCGGGAGGTGCCCATAATCTCCGACGAGCACGTGGATATCGGCTTCGGCACCGGAGCACTGAAGATCACGCCCGGGCACGACCCGGACGACTTCGAGATCGGGTTGCGCCACGGGTTGCCCACCGTGACGGTCATCGGACTTGACGGTCTCATGACACCTGAGGCTGGTGATTTCGCCGGCATGACCTCGGCCGAGGCCCGCACGGCGGTGATCGAGGCGCTCGAGCGGGACGGTCTCTTCGTCAAGGCGGAGGACTACGACCACGCGGTGTCGACCTGCTACCGCTGCGGGACGACCATCGAGCCGCTCCTTTCCCTGCAATGGTTCATGGATATGAAGCGTCTGGCTCCTCCGGCCATCGCTGCCGTGGAGGACGAGCGGGTGAGCTTCGTGCCGGGTCGGTGGGGCGAGATCTATCTCGACTGGATGCGGAACATCCGCCCGTGGTGCATCAGCCGGCAGTTGTGGTGGGGACATCGCATCCCCGCCTACTTCTGCGAAGACTGCGACCATCTCATGGTCGCCGTGGAGACCCCGGCCGCCTGTGACAGGTGCGGTGGTGCGGTCCGCCAAGAGGAGGACGTGCTCGACACCTGGTTCAGTTCGGCGCTGTGGCCCTTCGCCACGCTGGGCTGGCCCGAGGAGACCGAGAAGCTGCGGACGTTCTATCCGACGACCGTGCTCTCCACCGCTCGCGACATCATCTACCTCTGGGTCGCGCGTATGATCATGATGGGCCTCGAATTCAGGGGAGAGGTGCCCTTCAGCGACGTGATCATCCATCCGACGGTCTTGGCGGCCGACGGACGGCGGATGAGCAAGAGCCTCGGTACCGGCGTCGATCCCCTCGAGTTGATAGACGAGTACGGAGCCGATGCCACCCGCTTCGGTCTCGCCTACATGAGTTCGGTGCAAGACGTGCGTTTCAGCGCGGAGCGCATCGAGATGGGCAGGAACTTCGCGAACAAGATATGGAACGCCTCGCGACTGGTCCTGCAGGGTGCCCATCCTCAAGCCGAGGCCGTGGTGGAACTGGCGACGCCTGCCGACCGCTGGATCTTCAGCCGGTTGGCGGCCGTGGTCCAGGAGACCGCAGAACTGTATGAGGGATACGAGTTCGACGATGTGGCCCGGGTGCTGTATCGGTTCGTGTGGAACGAGGTGTGTGACTGGTATCTGGAGATAGCCAAGACCCACCTCTATAGCGATGTGGAGAGCGAACGACTGCAGGTGAGCGGCAATCTCCTGGTGTTGCTCGAGCAGGTCATGACGATCCTCCACCCGCTCATGCCTTTCGTGACGGAGGAGATCTACGGGTATCTTCCCCAGGTCCGGTCCGGGTCGCGGGTGGCCGGTCTGTTCGATGCCCACTACCCGGAGCCTGAGGGGTCGTGGGCGGACCCCGCCGCCGAGCAGGCGATGGAAGCCTTCACGGCGGTGGTGGGCGGGGCGCGGTCGGCGCGCGAGGAGCTGGGCTTAGCCCGGGACGTGGTCGGCGCGGTCCACCTGATCGAGTCGGAGCCGGGAGCTGCCTCCGCCCTGACCGGATTGAAGCAGGCGTTCCGTTTGTTGTCGGGGTGCGAACTGACAGGCGTATCGACCGCCGCCGAGGCTCCCGAGGGGCGTTTCGCCTCCATCGAGGGTCCGGCGGTCAAAGGGTTGCTCGACCTCGAGGGTCTGGTCGACGTGGAGCGGGAACGGTCGCGGCTCGTCGCGAAAGCTCAGAAGGCCCATGGCGAGGCCGCGAAATCGCGGGCCAAGCTGGAGAACAAGGGTTTCGTCGCCAAGGCTCCCGAAGCCGTGGTGGCCGAGGAGCGAACGCGACTGGCGGCCGCCGAGGCGGTGCTCGACGAAGTGCGTCGGCAGTATTCGGAGCGCATCGGGGGCGATCTGCCCCTGACCGAAGGGAAGCGGCGATGAGCGACCACGTGGTCGATCCGGTGGAGGTCTGGGCCTACATCGACGGCTTGGAGATGCTGGGGACCCGGTTGGGCCTCGAGAGGATCCGGAAATTGGCCGCCGCCTTGGGGGACCCGCAGAAGGCCTACAAGACCATCCACGTTCTGGGTACGAACGGCAAGAGTTCGACGACCCGGTTCATCTCCTCTCTCCTTCAGTCCCAGGGTCTCACCGTGGGCGCCTACGTGTCGCCCCATCTCGTCAGTCTCGCCGAGCGGCAGATGGTCGATTCCGTGCCGGCCACCGACGCGGAGTTCTGCGATGTGGTGGCGCGCATCCGTCCGGTGGTCGAGAAGGTCGAGCGAGGGCTGGGCAAGGGAGAGTCGCTCACTCAGTTCGAAGTGCTTACCGCCGCGGCCCTGCTGTTCTTCAAGGAGCGGGGCTGCGATGTGGCCGTGATCGAGGCCGGTCTAGGGGGGCGTCTGGACGCCACTTCGGTGATCTCGTCGGATGTCCAAGTCCTCACGAGCATCGGTTTGGAGCACACGGAACTGCTCGGCGACACCGTCTTCGCCATACTCAAGGAGAAGGCGGCTGCGATCCCCGAGGGCGGACGGGTGGTCGCCGGCGCCTTGGAACCGGACCTCAAGGCAGAACTGACGGGGTTGTGTGCCGCTCGGAAGGCGGACTGCTATCACTTGGGCGAGCAGGTGGTCGTGTTGGCCGACCCGCGGGCCGAATCCTTCGACGTGTTCGGAGTGTACGGCTGCTATACGGATCTGCAACTCCAAGTCTTGGGAGGCTATCAGAGGGCCAACGCCGCTCTGGCCGTCGCGGCCGGGGAGCTGTACCTGGGAGATGAGCTCGACGGCAATAAGGTGCGTGAGGCTCTTGCCGACACCAGTATCCCCGGGCGTTTGGAGATCATCAGTACCCAGCCTTTGTGCATCTTCGATGGTTCACACAATGCTCCGGGCATGGAAGAGACCATGGATTCGCTCGACCAGATCCTGGAACGCAGGAGGCTCATCACGGTGATCTCCATCCTCAAGGACAAGGACGCTCCCGAGATGCTCGTGCATCTGGCCCCACGGTGCGACATCATCTTCGCCACCCAGAGTTCGAGCCCCCGGGCGCTGAGCGCCGACAAGCTGGCGGAGATCGTAGCCGAACTCGGCAAGGGGCCGGAAGTGTTCATCGACCCCGATCCTCGATCGGCGATGATGAGCGCGTACCGGCTGGCGACTTCGAACCAAGTGGTGCTGGTGACGGGTTCCCTCACCCTCATCTCGGACCTCAAGAAGGGACTGAGTTAGGCTGTGGCCGCTCGGCGGAATGGGCGGGGGACAGGCTCCATGGTGCTCATCACCCTTCTCGTTCTGCTCATTATCGTCGTGGTATTCTTTACCATCGGCTATGTCTTGGCGCAGGTCTTGATCTAGGAGAAGACCTTGGACAACCTCTTTGAGACCATCAACAGCATCATCGAATCCCCGTATTGGATGGTCGCCCTCTACGTGTTCGGATTCTGCGTGGTGGTCCTCTGGCTGTCGCTGGTGTTCTGGACTTTCAAAGACGCGCGTAAGCGTATCGACGACCTCATCATCGTGGGCGTGTCCGTGCTCACCTCGCTCATCCTGCCCTTCATGGGGACGGTGGTCTATGCGATCCTGCGCCCGGCCGAGTATCTGGCCGAAGTGCGGGAGCGGGAGTTGGAGATGAGGGCCATGGAGCAGGAGTTGCAGATCCTGAGGGCTTGTCCGTCCTGCGGGGATGTGATCCGACCTGACTACGTGGCCTGTCCCAGCTGCAGGCGACCGCTCAGGGCCACCTGCCCCTCGTGCGAGCGCGTGTTGGAACCAGGCTGGAAACTGTGCCCGTACTGCGGGGACGACTTCAAGGTGAAACGGGTGGCCCCGCCGATGGGCGAGCCCACCGAGGTGATCGAACCCCGGTAACATCACCCCGGCGATCTGAGCTGGGGCTTTAACGCCATATTTCAAGGTCAGGGTTCCACTGAACCCATCGATATGCAACGTGAACAAGGAGGAACGAGATCGTGGAGCGCACTCTGGTACTGGTCAAGCCGAGCGGAGTGGCCAGAGGACTTGTCGGAGAGATCATCAGTCGCATGGAGCGACGGGGACTCACCATAAAAGTGGCGCGGATGCTCATGGTCTCGCCCGAGATGGCGTCTCGTCACTATGCTGAGCACGTCGGCAAGGACTTCTATGACGGCTTGGTGGAGCAGATCACTTCCGGTCCCGTCTTCGCGATGGTTGTAGAGGGTCCGTCAGCGGTGAGCGTGGTCCGTCGAATGATGGGGGCCACTAACCCTCTCGAAGCTGCCCCCGGCACAGTGCGGGGCGATTTTGGCCTCGATACGCGGCTGAATGTCGTCCATAGCGCCGACAGTCCGGCCAGTGCCGAGCGTGAGATCGAGATCTTCTTCCCCGAAGGCGGCGAGCTGACCATCTGAACGTCGCCACACTGCGACCGCGATGGATCGGAGACCTCCATTTCCGTCTGATTTCAGCCTCATCCTGGCGTCGCAGTCGCCGCGGCGACACTCCTTGCTGGAGGATGTCGGCGTCCCGTTCACGGTGGTGTCGTCGACGGCTGATGAACAGCTTGCCGGGGGGACGGCCGTCGACCTTGCCGAGGCCAACGCGCTCGCCAAGGTCGAAGGGGCGGTCCTGCCGGCCGATCTCATCCCCGGAGCGTTCGTCCTGGGTACAGACACCTTGGTCACCGTCGACGGCCTGATCATGGGCAAGCCCCGCTCCGCCTCGGAGGCCGAGGCGATGCTGGGGCAGTTGTCGGGGCGCACTCACCAGGTGGTGTCGGGAGTGGCGCTCCTGCGCACGACGGGGCACGGGGGAGGCGATCGAGAAGAGGTGCGGGTCGCGAGCGCCGTGACCGACGTCACCTTCGTGACGCTCGAAGCGGACGAGGCGAGGGCCTACATCGATTCGGGTGAATGGAACGGTAAGGCCGGGGCCTACGCGATCCAGGGACTGGCCGGGACGTTCGTGAGCAAGGTGTCGGGCGAGTACAGCAACGTCGTGGGCCTACCCCTCTGCTTGCTTGGGAGCCTGTTCCGCGCGTTCGGGTTCTCCCTCGCGGGGCGCTCATGGGTGTGAAGGGTCGGACAGGGGTGCGGCGAAGTCACTTTCGGCGTACGAAGCTTTCAGTGGGTATAATACCGGGACGCCGTGACCGTGGCGGCCCAGCGAGGTCCTGGATGGAGGGACGGCAATAGCCTTTACCGAGTTCATCACCGGGTTTGCCGGAAGAGATATGGCGGTGGATCTTGGTACCGCCACGACCCTTGTGTACGTACGCGGACGAGGGATCGTGCTCTCCGAACCGTCCGTGGTCGCCATCGATTCCCGTACCGGGGATGTCTTGGCGGTCGGTGCGGATGCCAAGCGGATGCTCGGACGTACTCCCGGGACCATCTCCGCCATCAGGCCGCTCAAGGACGGGGTCATCGCCGACTTCGATGTGACCGAGCAGATGCTGCGTCACTTCATCCAACGAGTCCACCAGAACCGGTGGGCGCACCCTCGAGTGGTCGTCTGCGTGCCTTCCGGTGTGACCGGGGTGGAACGGCGGGCCGTGGAAGAGGCGACCATCAGCGCCGGTGCGCGGTCGGCCTACCTCATCGAAGAGCCGATGGCCGCGGCGATCGGCGCCGGACTCCCGGTGGCCGAGGCCACGGGAAGCATGATCGTCGACATCGGTGGGGGTACCAGCGAAGTGGCGGTCATCTCTCTCGCGGGTATCGTCGTCGCCCAGTCGGTCCGCATCGGGGGCGATGAGCTCGATGAGGCGATCATAGCCTACATCAAGAAAGAGTACAAACTGATGATCGGCAGTCAGACCGCCGAGGAACTCAAGCTCGAGATCGGCTCGGCTTTCCCCCTGGAGCAAGAGGAGCACGCCGAGATCCGGGGGCGCGATCTCGTGACCGGGCTTCCCAAGACCCTCGTCATCTCGTCGGAAGAGGTGAGGGAGGCCATCGCAGAGCCCGTGGCCGCCATCATCGATGCGATCAAGTCCACTCTCGACAAGACTCCTCCCGAACTCGCCTCCGACATCATGGACCGGGGCATCATGCTGGCCGGCGGGGGTTCACTGCTGAGGGGGATGTGCGAACGCGTGCGTGAAGAGACCCAGATGCCCGTGAATCTCGCCGAGTCGCCCCTGACCTGCGTCGCGGTGGGCTCCGGGCGGTCTTTGGAAGAGTTCGACACGCTACATCGGACGTCACAAAGGGCGAGAAGACGCCGCTACTAGGTAGCGGAGGTCAATATGCCGCGTAACAAGGTAGTCTGGCGACGGGCCGTGTTCGTCGTCCTGATCATCGCCTCTCTCGCGATACTCACGGTCTCCTTCAGGGAAACGGAGTCGGGTCCGGTCCATGCCATACAGCAGGCGGGCTTGAGTGTGCTCTCTCCCCTGCAGACGTGGGGAGCTCGGGCTGCGGAGCCTTTCCAGGACGGCTATCAGTGGATCCGTACGATCTGGTCGGCGCACCAGCGGGCCGAGGAGCTTCAGGCGGAGCTTCAGGCGCTGCAGGGCGAGGCGGTGAAGCTGAAGGAGCAGGCCGAGGAGAACCAACGCTTGAAGAGCCTGCTCGATCTCAAGGAGAAGGGTACCTTCCCCGAGGGGACCGATTTCGAGGTGGCGCGGGTGACGGGAAAGTCCCCTACCCGTTGGGAAGCCTGGGTCCAGATCGACAAGGGCTCGGCCGATGGTATACGGGTGGATCTGCCGGTGGTCGGAGCCACCCCTGTCGCGGGTGAGTCGTTGGCCGGCAAAGGCTTGGTGGGGAAGGTGGTCGCGGTCACCGCCCACACCGCCCAGGTCCAGCTGATCACCGACTCGGAATCGAGCGTCGCCGCCAAGATCCAAGGACCACGGGCCGAAGGTATCGTCGAGGGCTCGGTCTCGGGTAGGCTCATCATGGACTACGTCGACCGCGACCTGGCGGTCGAGCCCAAGCTCGTGATCGTGACCTCTGGATTCGGCGGGATCTACCCGGCGGCCATCCCGATCGGGGTCGTGGCGAACGTGGGGGAAGAGGACGTCAACATCTACAAGGAGATCGAGGTCGCGCCCTTCATCGATTTCCGAGTGCTCGAAGAAGTGATGGTGCTGATCCTGCCCGCGGAAGAGGTCTCTGTGGGCGGACAGCCGGCAGCGGAGTAGGTGGGACCATGAGCAAGAAGGGGCTCTTCACAGTAGGCAAGGTGACGCTTGTACTTGTCGTCGCCGTGCTGCTCCAGATACTCCTGGTATCGCGCATCAGCGTGCTCGGGGTGACGGCCGACCTCTTTCTCATACTCACGGTGGTGATCGCCGTGAGTCGAGGTTCGCTGGAGGGCGCCATCTTCGGTTTCGTCGCCGGATTGGTCGCCGATATCTCGTATCTCGGACCCCTGGGGGTGCGCGCCCTCATCTACGTGCTCACCGGTTACTTCGTGGGCATGTTCGTCTCCAGGTTCATGGTCACCGGGCCCTGGGGTGTGCTCATGCTGGCGGGCGCGTCGTCGTTCGTCGCTCAGTTCGTGTTCGGTCTGTTCCAGTTCATCATCGGGCCTCGGGCCGCGTTCTTCACTGTGGTGGGCACGCAGATGCTGCCGGGAGCCGTGCTCGACGGGCTGGTGGCGGTGCCGATCTACGTGGGCCTGGTGCGGCTGCGACTCATCCCGGCTTCACACCTCGAGCCGTCGCCAAGCGTGGGGGGCGGGGAATGATCCTGCGTCCGGCTCAGAAGAGACGACCCGTGGAGGACGACTCCTTCATCGGCATCAGGGTGGGGGTGCTGCTCCTGCTGGCCTTGGCCCTTTTCGCCGTGGTCGCGTTCCGGCTGTGGTTCCTGCAGATCCTGTCGGGTGATCAGTACGTGGAGTATGCCGACAACAACCGGGTCCGGGTGGTGGCGGTGGAGGCTCCGCGGGGTGTCATATACGACCGCAACGAGGAGATCCTGGTCGAGAACAGGGCCGGCCTCAGTGTCGGACTGTTGCCCATGGACATGTGGGACCCGGAAGACGAGACCGAGGCGCTCGAGTTCCAGGAGGAGATCACGGCGTTGGCCGAAGTCCTCGAGATCCCGCGTCTGGAACTGTTGAAAGCCTACGAGAAGGCGAAGAAAGACCCGTACGTCACGTATACGGTGAAAGAGGACGTGCCCGAGAACCCCGTGGTCGACTACCTCAAAGAGCACAGCCTCGAGTTCCCCGGCGTGGTGGTCGAGAAAGCCTTCCTGCGCCAGTACCCGTTCAAGTCTCTCGCCACTCACGTGCTGGGCTTCGTCGGGGAGATCTCCCAGAACGACCTCGACCAGGACCAGTTTGCGACCCTCGAGGCCGGGGCCCATATCGGCAAGGACGGCGTGGAGCGGACCTACGACTCCTTTCTTCGGGGGACCGACGGCTGGCGCAAGGTCGAGGTCGATGCCGCCGGCCGGCCCAAGAACTTCCTGGAGGACGTGGCGGTCCAGCCCGGGAACAACCTGGTGCTGACCATCGACAGCGCGCTTCAGAAGGCGGCCGAGGAGGCCTTGGTAGAAGGCATACAACGGGCCCACGAGGAGGGCTTCACCAACGCCGCGGGCGGGGCTGTGGTGGCTATCGATCCTCGAAACGGCCAGATCCTGGCGATGGCCTCGTATCCAGACTACGACCCTTCGCTCTGGGTCGGGGGTATGAGCACCGAGAAGTACGGGGAGTTGACCGCGGACGAGGCCCACTATCCTCTGTTCAACAGGGCGATCAACGGGCTCTATCCGGCTGCTTCGACGTTCAAGCCCTTCGTGGCCGCGGCCGCACTGGACGCGGGACTCGTCACGCCCGACACGATCTTCCACTGCAACGGTAAGTTTAGCGCTTCGCAGCAGGTCTGGAAATGCTGGAAGACAGAGGGACATGGCGATCTGAACCTTATCGCCGCGATCGCGCAGTCCTGTGACGTCTACTTCTACAATCTGGGCCTGATGCTCTACGAGCAGGCCAGCCAGCCGCTGCAGACCGGCGTGGAGAAGTTCGGGTTCGGGCAGTCCACCGGCATCGATCTCCCGGGAGAATCGAGCGACGGCACGAAAGGTCGGGTGCCCGACAAGGAGTGGAAGCGCCTCAACGGCGAGACGGAGCTCGACAAGCTGTGGAAGCCCGGCGACGAGATCAACCTGGCGATCGGACAGGGTGACCTGCTGGTGACTCCCATGCAGCTTGCCGTGGCCCTCTCGGCCATCGCCAACGACGGCACCATCTGGGTGCCGCACCTGGGCCTGCAGATCACCGACGCCTCCGGGAACGTCATCCACCAGTTCGAGGACGAGAAGCGGCCCGACCTGGGCATCAGCGGGACCATCCTCAGCGCGGTGAGAAGGGGCATGCGGTTGGTGACCTCCGACCCCTCGGGGACCGCGTATCAGGCGTTCAAGACCTTCCCCATCAGCGTGGGGGGCAAGACGGGCACGGCGGAGAAGAAGCCCGACGCCGACTACGCTCTTTTCATGGGCTATGCGCCGGCCGACGGTAACAGCGAGCCGGAGATAGCAGTGGTCGCCATCGTCGAACAGGGCGGACACGGCAGCTCGGTCGCCGCACCCGTGGTCCGGAGGGTGATGGAAGCGTACTTCCATACCGAGAGCGGGGGTCCGTCGATCGTGGAACCTACCGAGTAGTCAGCGGGGGAGCATTCCATGAATAGCAGACCCAGCGGGTCACGGGGCTCATGAACCCGCAGATCAAGGTATTACAGACCTCCAGCGAGCGTCGTCAACCGCTCGGCTTCTCCCTGGGGACGTACCTGCGCAGCATGGACTGGATCCTACTCGGGGCGACCATGGCCCTGGTGGTCTACGGGCTGCTGATGCTGTACTCGGCCACGCACCTCGATCCCAACATCCCTTCACCCTCGTACTACGTGCGCTCGCAGGGCATCGGCTTCGTTCTGGGGTTCGTGCTTCTCGTGATCCTCAGCCTGGTCAACTACCAGTGGTTCGCTCGATGGCGCACGTATCTGTACGGACTCACGCTGGCGCTGTTAGTCGTGACGCTCTTCCTGGGCACAGGGGATGCGACGGTGGGGGCCAACCGGTGGATCCAGCTCCCCTTCGTCCAGGTGCAGACGTCAGAACTCGCGAAGTTCCTCCTGGTATTGTCCTTGGCCGCGGTCTTGGCCGAAGGGGTCGAACTCCGGCATCGCTTCCGTTTCGTCGTGCTCTGCCTCGTGTACACGCTGATCCCGGTTGTGCTCGTGTACCTTCAGCCGGATCTGGGGACGGCTCTTGTCTTCCTCGCGATCCTCATATCCATGCTGGTCGTCTGGGGCATACGTCTCTCCCATCTGGGGATCCTCGCGGGAACGGGTATCTTCGCCGCGGTCATGGCTTTGAGGGTGCTGCCCGGCGCTTTCGGCATCAACGTCCTCAAGCAATACCAGCTCGATCGTCTGACCTTGTTCCTCGACCCGGAGCGTGATCCCACGGGACTCGGGTATCAGCTCATCCAGAGCAAGATCGCCGTGGGGAGCGGGATGTTCACCGGCAAGGGCTTCATGAGCGGCAGCCAGATACATCTGAACTTCCTGCCGGCACACCATACCGACTTCATATTCGCGGTCATCGGGGAGGAACTCGGCTTCATGGGGGCCATTCTCCTCCTCGGTCTGTTCGCTCTCATCATCTGGCGAGCGTTCCGCATCGCCCGCCTCTCCCGCCATCTGTACGGGACCTTGATCGCCACTGGGGTGGCCGGCATCGTGGTCTTCCAGGTGTTCGTGAACATCGGGATGACGGTGGGCATCATGCCTGTCACTGGGCTGCCCCTGCCTCTTGTGAGCTTTGGCAGTGCCTCCCTGGTAGTATTCATGATGGCTATCGGGTTGCTGGAGAGTGTGCACGTGCACTCGGTGGCCGGTCAGCAGAAGTGAGAGTGTCGGGGTCGGAGCGATCGGGAGGTTGCGCGTGGCCAAGTTACCGCTGAACCTATCGAAAGCCATCGAAGCCTGGAAAGAAGCGTCCGCCAGGGCCGACCAATCAGCCAGCATCCTGCTTGCCGGTGATGAAGGACTCGTGCGGCTCGCCCAGGAGCGGTTCTCGGCGGGTGGCACAGTGCCGGCCACGTGGGTGGGCCCCCTCAGAGAGCTGTCCGAAGTGTCGTCCGTTCCTGGTGAAGTCTTGGTGGTACTGGTCCGCCAGGACCAGGAGGCGGAGGTCCTGGACTCGCTCACCCACACGCGGAGAAGGGGTGGGGCGGTGGTCGCCGTGGCCGAGGGACCGGAGACGGCCGGAAGGGTCGTCTTCCCGGGCAAAGGCTTGGCCCGGGTCTCGTTCGCCGATTCCGGCGCGGGCTGGGCCCGGATCTGTGACGCCTGCATCGAGGTGGCCGCCGACCGGGTCATCGCCTTGGGCCGCCGATATCCGTCCCTGAGGGCGGCCGCCACCCGGCGGGTGATCAATCGCACCGCCGGACAGAACGCGCTGGTCGGCTTGGTGTTCTTCATCCCCGGGGCGGATATGCCCGTGATGACCCTCAATCAGATGAAGATGGTCCTCGACATAGCCAGCATCTATGGAGAGCGGGTCGATGTCGACCGCGCCGTGGAGCTCGCCGGGATAGTCGGCCTCGGGTTCGGCTTCCGGGCCGCGGCTCGGAGAATGATGCAGTGGATCCCCGGGATAGGTCTGGTCATCAAACCGGTCATGGCCTACACGGCCACCCTGGGCGTGGGTCGGTGCGCCGTCCAGTACTTCGAGAAAGGTGCCCCTGTTTCCACCGGTCAGGTGGTGGCGTTGGCGCGTTCGTTCAAGAATTGAGGGAAGGAACGGCACAGGAGCGCTTCGAAAGGCTCCTTTCGCGGATCAGGCAGCCGGCCCGCCTGATCGGAAGCGAACCCGGAGCCGGTCCCGGCTTCAGCGGCCGGCCGGATGAACTGCGCGTGGTGTTGGGGTTCCCCGATGCATATGAGATCGGCATCTCCAACCAGGCTCTCCAGATCCTCTACCATCAGGCCTCGGGCATCGACGGGGTGGGAGTGGAGCGGACCTACGTACCTTGGGTCGACGCCATCGCCGAGATGAGGGGCGAGGGCGTCCCTCTCCTGACTACGGAGACATGGAGTCCCGTGGTCGAGGCCCATCTCCTGGGGCTGACTCTGCAGCACGAGTTCAACTACACCAATGTACTCGAGCTGCTCGATCTGGCCGGGATCCCGGTGCGGCGGAGGGAGCGAGGGGAGGACCATCCGATCGTGCTGGGCGGCGGTCCGACGACGGCCAATCTCCTCCCGATGAGCCGCTTCCTCGACGCCGTCGCTGTCGGGGACGGTGAGGAGTTGTTCCCGGAGGTACTCGCTGCCCTCGTCGAGGCCGGGAGAGATGGAGCCACCCGGCGGGAGAGGCTGACGAGGCTCGGTCGGATCGAGGGGGTCTTCGTCCCCGGGATCAGCGACGGGGTGACCAGGAGGACGCTCTCGAGACTGGAAGGGGCGCCCTATCCCGACTCTCCGTTCGTACCCCTGACCACGGGGGTCCACGATCGTGCCTGGATCGAGGTCATGCGGGGGTGCACGCGGGGCTGCCGTTTCTGCCAGGCGGGCATGTGGTATCGGCCGGTCCGCGAGCGGTCACCAGAGGCGATCGCGGCCATGGCGGATGTGCAGCTGGCCGGCAGCGGGCATCAGGAACTGGCCTTCGCCTCGCTCTCGACCACCGACTACACGTGTCTGGAGGAACTGCTCGCCCGGACGGTCCGCGAGCACCCGGAGGTTCGGGTCTCGCTGCCCTCACTGCGGGTGGACAGCGCCGCCGTACGGCTGGCCCATCTGGCGTCACCGTCGGGACCGTCGTTGACCCTCGCCCCGGAGGCGGGCAGCCAGAGGATGCGTGACATCGTGAACAAGAACGTCTCCGAGGCGGACATCATGTCTGCGGCCGAGGAGGCGTTCCGCTCCGGCCGTACGACGCTGAAACTGTACTTCATGATCGGCCTGCCTCTCGAGACCGACGAGGATGTCGCGGCCATAGCCGACCTCTGTCTGCGGATACGTGACCTGGGACGCCGGGTGCTGGGTCCTCGGGCGAGCCGCCTGCAACTGAACGTGAGTGTGAACGATTTCGTACCCAAACCCTTCACGCCTTTCCAGTGGGCTGCGATGGTGGACCGGGAGACGCTGGCCCGGCGCCAAGAGATACTCAGGGCTCGTTTGCGCAGACCGGGGATCCGGCTGGCGATGCAGGAACCGAGCAAGAGCTACCTGGAGGCCGCGTTGGCTCGCGGGGGAGAGGGGCTGGGGGAAGCGATCGAAGGAGCCTGGCGTCGGGGCGCTCGCTTCGATTCTTGGACCGAGGAGTTCCGGCCGGGGGCGTGGCGCGAAGCCTTGGCCGCGATCGGGTTGGACGCAGAAAGATCGGCGACGACGGAACTGTCGACCGAGGAGCGATTGCCGTGGGAGATCGTCCGGGGGGTCCCGGAGAGGGCGTTCCTGCTCGAGGAGTGGGGCAGAGCCTTGCGCGCCGAGAGTACGCCCGACTGCCGGTGGGGGGGCTGCAGTGCCTGCGGGGTATGCGAGGACGGTCCCGCCAACGATCTGGCCGTAGTGGACACCGATACCACGCCGGCGTCGGTCGCGTCCGCGGCCGGGCCTCCTGTGGCCGGGGGCGGCGACGCTGTCTCCGCGGTGCTCGAGCCCCGTCATCGCTATATGCTCACGTTCTCGGTCACGGGGAGGCAGCGTTTCGTCGGGCATCTCGATCGGGTCGAGATACTACGCCGGGCTATCCGGAGGGCGGGGGGGCGACTCGCTCTGTCGGCCGGGATGCGCCCCAAACCCCTTCTCAGTCTGGCGCTCCCGCTGGCGGTGGGGGTGTCGGGGGAACAAGAGATGTGCGAGTTCGAACTGGCCGACCCACCTCCTCCGGGATTCCTGGGGCGAATTGGGAACGCGCTTCCCCCGGGTATGGAACCGCTGTCGCTCGGTCCTCGACAGGGGACGAAGTCCCTTCCCGCGCGGGTGACAGGCGCGGCGTACGCGGTCGTGGTGAGGGGGGAGGAGCCTGGGATGTCGGACATCCTTGAGGCCACTCTGGAGTCGGACACCCTTGAGGCGACCCTCGAGGAAGGCGCGCGCCGGTTCGCGGGAGAACCCCATGTGGTTGTCGAAGAAGAGCGTGAAGGCAAAGTCCGCCGTGTCGACGTGAGAGCCTACGTGCAGCGGATCGGGGTCACCGCCGGCGATTCCAGCGATGTCTGCACACTGACGTTCGCCGCGGCCGTCACGCCGCAGGGCACGGCCCGTCCTGAGCGGGTGGTCGACGCTCTGAGCGGCCTCATAGGCACGAAGTTGGAGATCGAGGCCATGACCCGTACGCGGATAGAGTTGGGATGAGACGGCTCGTCATATCTCGAGACGGTCTCGAGACCCGCGTCGCCTTGCTCGAGGAGACTCGTCTGGCGGAGTACTACGTGGAGCGTCCCGGCCGAGTCTCCTCGGTGGGCAACATCTACAAGGGACGGGTGGAGAACGTGTTGCCCGGGATGGACGCGGCTTTCGTGGATATCGGTCTGGACAGGAACGGGTTCCTGTGTGTCGATGAGGTGGCCGGTGGGGAAGGAGGTCCTCGACAGACCAGGAAGATCGGCGATCTGCTGAAGGTAGGGGCCGAACTCCTCGTCCAGGTAACCCGCGACGCGATGGGGGGCAAGGGTCCTCGTCTGACCACTCAATTGGGTCTGGCCGGACGATACGTGGTCTACATGCCCCGTTCGTCGAATCTCGGGGTCTCGCGGAGACTGGACGACGTCGAGAGGGAACGGCTTCGCACCCTCTGTCGCGACCTGAGACCGGAAGGCGTCGGGCTGATCGTGCGGACCGCGGCCGAGGGTGCGTCCGAGGGGGCCGTGGGCCGCGACATCCGTTTCCTGGAGAGGGTGTGGGCCGCGGTGGAGCGCCGTTCTGCGGATGCATCTGCGCCTTGTCTGGTCTACGCGGAGGCGGAACTCGCCCTTCGGGCGGTGCGGGACCTCCTGGGCTCCGATTTCGGCGCCATATCGGTGGACGACGATGAGCTTCGTCGCAGGGTGACCAACTACCTTCGGGCAGTAGCCCCGGAACTCGCGGGGCGGGTGGAGGCGAACCAGGGTCCGGCGACCTTGTTCGAGCGGTATGGGATCGAGGGGCAGGCGAAGCGGGCTCTGGCCCGGCGGGTCGATCTGGCCTCGGGAGGGCACATCGTTATCGACCACACCGAGGCGATGACCGTCATAGATGTCAACACGGGCAAGTACGTAGGACGACGGTATCTGGAGGACACCACGCTCAAGACCAATCTCGAGGCCTGTCGAGAGATCGTCCGTCAGTTGAGACTCAGGGACATCGGCGGCATCATCGTGATCGATTTCATCGACATGGCGGTCCGGTCCAACAGGGAAGCTGTCCTGGACGCGTTGGAGGCGGAACTCGAGGAGGATCGTACCAAGACCTATGTGGTCGAGGTCTCCCCGTTGGGCTTGGTCGAGATGACGCGGCAGAACGTCACGCCGGGCATCCGCGAAGTCATGACGACCCCGTGTCCGCTGTGCCGGGGAGGCGGCCGCGTCCTCTCCGAAGAATCCGCCGTCATAGACGTGGAGCGGCGCGTGCGCAGCCTGGCCCGGGCCTCACTACTGCCCGGTCTTCGGCTGGAAGTGCACCCTCGGGTGGCGGAGCGTCTGCTCGCGGGCCGTGACTCCAAGATCCGACAGATGGAGAAGGAGACCGGTTGTCGTGTGTTCCTGCACACGGCTTCCGATTGCGAGGCCCTGGATCACCTGGCGGTCCTCCCCGACTGACCTTAAGGGCGTCGGTGGCAGGGTTCCGGCAACCTTGCTATACTGCCTTGCTTGCGGCTGCCACATGTGTGGCCCGCTGCGATCGAGAGAAAATAGTCGAGGAGTCGGGATGTTCGCCATCGTCAAGGTCGGCGGTAAGCAATACCGGGTAGAAGAAGGGCGGGAGGTCGTGGTCGACCGTCTCGATGCCGCTGAAGGAGCGACTGTGGAGCTGCCCTCGCTGCTCGTCGCCGACGGAGGCGATGTACGGCTGGCCACCGGCGGGACGGAAGTAACCGTCACCGCTCGGGTGGTCGAGCACTTCAGGGGACCCAAGATCACCATCTCGAGGTTCAAGCCCAAGCGGGGATGGCGCAAGAAGACCGGCTTCCGCTCGGGGCTCACGCGCCTCGAGGTGCAGAAGATCGCGTAGGAAGGGATAGAGAATGGCTCATAAGAAGGGCGGCGGCAGTTCTCGGAACGGTCGCGATTCGAACGCCAAGCGGCTGGGTGTGAAAGCGTTCGCCGGTGAGTCCGTGACCGCCGGCTCGATCATCGTGCGCCAGCGTGGTACCCGGTTCCGTCCCGGGGTCAATGTGGGCATCGGCTCCGACGACACTCTGTTCGCAAAGACGGCCGGCCGTGTCGTGTTCTCCACCGGCAAGGCGGGCCGCCTCGTCAGCATAGTCACAGAGTAGCGGCCGACTTCATCCGCGGCTGGGCTCGCTCTCCTGGGGCCGTCCATGTTCTTCGATCATGCAAAGATACATGTGGCGGCCGGGAACGGCGGGAACGGCTGCGTTTCTTTTCGCAGGGAGAAGCACGTCCCGCGGGGCGGTCCGGACGGCGGCGACGGCGGCCGGGGCGGCGATGTGATCGTGATCCCCGACCCCCAACTCCGCGACCTCCAATCCTTCACCTACAAGGTCCACTTCAAGGCCGGCAGCGGTCAGCCGGGGATGGGCGCCCGCAGACACGGTGCGAACGGCGAGACCGCCGAAGTCAAGGTACCTCTGGGGACTCAGATATGGCTGGACGACGAGTTGCTGGCCGACGTCGTGGTACCGGGACAGGTCCTCCGCGTCGCCGAGGGCGGCAACGGCGGCCGGGGAAATGCCCGCTTCGTGAGCTCGGTCCGCCAGGCGCCGAAGTTCTCTGAACTGGGCGAAGAGGGGGAGTCGTGCTGGCTTCGACTCTCGCTCAGACTCATGGCCGATGCCGGTCTGGCCGGACTACCCAACGCGGGCAAGTCGTCGCTCCTTCGCCGGCTCTCCAACGCGAAGCCCAAAGTGGCCGACTATCCCTTCACGACCGTCGAGCCCATGCTGGGCGTCGTGGACTGGTCGGGTGAAGGGGACGTGTTCACCCTTGCCGACGTGCCCGGGCTGCTCGAAGGGGCCAGCGACGGCGTAGGTCTCGGGCATGAGTTCCTCGCCCACCTGGAGAGATGTCAGTTGTTGCTCCACGTGATCGATGTCACAGGCTACTACGGGACTGAGTCTGTCGAGGGGTTCAGGACCATCCTCGCCGAATTGGATGCCCATGCGTCCGAACTCGCGGAGAAGCCGCAAGTGATCGTTCTCAACAAGACCGACGCGATCGACTCCGAGACGCTCCGGCGCGAGACCGAGGCCTTCTACGGGGAGGTCGAGCGACTCAGACAGGCTGGTCATCCCGCGTTCAGCTATCAAGTAGGGGACGAGTTGCCCGCTGTCGAACGGATGGTCTGGCCGGTATCGGCGGCGACCGGGGCCGGGCTGTCGTCGTTGGTCCACTGGGTCGGCCCCTTTGTGAGCAGGCTGGTGGCGTCGGCGGTCGAGGCGCGGACCGCAGCGGCGATGGAGGACCAGGCGAGCCGGACCCCACGCGAAGGCGAAGCGGTCTCTGTCGACCAAGAAGGGGGTCACGTGACGTACAGGCCTGTCGGTCGGTCAGCGAGAGCGTTCGCCATCCGCCGCACCGAGGGCCGATTCGTTGTTGAGGGCCGTGCCGTGCGTCGCTTGGTGGGTAGGTTCGACCTGACCAACGATGAGGCTATCCGGTATCTTGGAGAGAGGCTCGACCGGCTGGGGGTGTATGCTGCTCTTCGGGCGCAGGGAGCCCAACCGGGAGACGATGTGGAAATAGAGGGTCATTTCTTCGAATTCCAGTAGAGGTCGAGGTGGCGAGCAAGCGTATCGGCAAGACCGTGGTCGTGAAGATCGGCTCCAGCACACTGACCAGCGAGCGGGGCGGGTTCCGGCTCGGCCCGGTCGCCGGCTTGGTGGGCGAGGTCTGCGAACTGCAGGCCGAGGGTAACCGGATGCTGCTCGTCTCGTCCGGAGCGGTCTCCTCGGGGATGGGCGTCCTCAAGCGGAAAGACAGGCCCACCGAAGTCGTGGACCTGCAGGCTGCGGCGGCCGTGGGACAGGGCCGGCTCTTCCATGTCTACACCGAACTGTTCTCCCACGAGAACGTCGTGACGGCACAGGTGCTCCTCACCGCGTTCGACGTCGCCGCCCGGACCCAGTACCTCAATGCCCGCAACACGCTCAAGCGCCTGCTGGACTGGAAGGTCGTCCCGATCGTCAACGAGAACGACACGACGTCTACCGACGAGTTGTGTTTCGGCGACAACGACGCCCTGGCCGCCCAAGTGGCCCTCCTGGTGAAAGCCGACCTGCTGATCCTGTTGACGGACACGGACGGCCTGTACACCGACGACCCGCACTCGGTCGGCGATGAGGCTCGGCTGATCACCAACGTCGAAGACCCGGGCGAACTCGAGTGCGTGCGGATCGGTGCCGTGGGACCACTCGGCTCGGGAGGCATGGGAAGCAAGGTCGACAGTGCGCGTATCGCCACGAGCGGAGGGGTCGAGACCATCATCGCGCGGGGCACGCGCCCTGGAGTCCTCCGAGCCTGTCTGAGCGGGGAGCAGGTGGGTACCCGGTTCGCTCCCCGGCCTCTGGGATTGCACGACTATAAGCTGTGGTTGCTCTACGGCAAGCCCGCACGCGGGAAGATCTCAGTGGACGCGGGGGCGGCCACGGCGTTGCAGGGGAAGGGGAGCCTCCTGCCGGTGGGTGTGACAGGGGTCGAGGGTGATTTCGCCGCCGGGGACGCCGTCATGGTGGTCGATGCCGAAGGGACCGAGTTGGCGAAGGGATTGGTCAGTTACTCGAAGGAAGAACTGCATCGGGTCATGGGTCTGCAGAGCAATCGGGTGGCGGAAGTGTTACCCCACGCTTCGCCGGTGGCGATCCATAGGGACTACCTGGTGCTCGTGTGTTGACATGACGTTTCGGGAGGAGACTTGAAGACCAAAGAACTGGCGACACAGGCCAAGCGGGCTTCGCGCCGGCTCGCCGTAGCCACGCCCGCCCAGAAGAACAGGGCCCTCATGAGCATGGCGGAAGCGTTGGAGCGGCGCACCGCGGAGATCCTCGAGGAGAACGGGAAGGATGTGGCCGAGGGACGGAAGAACGGCCTTTCCGTGGCTCTTATCGACCGTCTGCTGCTTGACGAAGAGCGGGTGCGTGGCATCGCTGCCAGCGTCCGAGCAATCGCGGCGCTGGCCGACCCGGTAGGTCAGGTCATCGACGGATGGCGGACGCCGGAGGGTCTGCAGATATCGAAAGTGCGAGTGCCGTTCGGGGTGGTCTGCGTCGTGTACGAAGCCAGACCGAACGTCACCGTCGACGCGGCCGCACTGTGCTTGAAGACGGGCAACTCGGTGATCCTGCGGGGCGGGAGCGATGCCTATCGCTCCAACCGCATCCTGGCCGAAGTGATCACCGGCGCCGCGATCGAAGCCGGATTGCCGGGCGACTGCATCCAGTTCGTCTCGAGCAAGGACAGGAGCGCACTGGTCGATCTGCTTCAACTGAGGGACCAGATCGACCTGGTGATCCCTCGAGGCGGAGAGGCTCTCAAGGAGTTCCTGCTCGAACATTCGAAGGTCCCGGTCATCTACGCGGCCGGGGGCAACTGCCACGTCTATGTCGACATGGAAGCGGACCTCAAGCAGGCTCTCGATATCACCGTCAACTCCAAGTGTCATCGTCCCGGGGTGTGCAACGCCGCTGAGACTCTGTTGGTGCACGAGGCCGTGGCAGCCGAGTTCCTTCCCAAAGTGGTGAAGGCTCTCCACGAGCGCAAGGTCAAGCTGCACGTCGATGCGACCACCCGCGACCTCGTCGGTGAGACCGACATCAAGCTCTACCGGGCGACCGACCGGCACTATGCCACCGAGTTCCTCGACCTCGAGATGGCGGTGAAGGTCGTCGACAGTCTTGAGGAAGCGATCGAACATATCGCTCACTACGGGACCGGCCACTCCGAAGCGATCGTGACGAAAGACCTCGAGGCGAGCCGACGCTTCGCCGAAGGAGTCGACGCAGCGGCCGTCTACATCAACGCTTCGACCCGGTTCACCGACGGAGGGGTCTACGGGCTCGGAGCCGAGATCGGGATCTCGACGCAGAAGCTTCACGCCCGTGGTCCGCTCGCGCTCAAGGAACTCACGTCGACGAAGTACGTGGTCACCGGACGAGGTCATATCCGCTAGTTCTCGGATCGGCCCAGGAGGATCGAGGCGCTATGGACCAAAGCGACCCCATCTCGCGTCTTTCCAGGCGGACCGGTCTCCGGCTGGGGATCATGGGGGGCGCTTTCGACCCCATCCACGTGGCCCATCTGGTTGCCGCCGAGGAGGCGCTGCTCCAGTTCGGCCTCGACGAGGTTCTGTTCATGCCGGCCGGGCGACCTCCCCACAAGACGCGTGAGCTGGCGCCGGCGGAGTTCCGCTACCTGTTGACCGCCGTGGCCACGGCGAGTCATCCTCGCTTCTTGGTGTCGCGCCACGAGATCGAGCAGGGACACAGCGGATACACCGTCGACACCCTCGAGTATCTGCACGATGAGCTGGCGCCCGGCGCGAGCCTGTTCTTCATCACCGGGGCGGACGCGGTCCTCGACATCCTCACCTGGAAGGACCCGAGCCGGGTGCTCGAACTGTGTACGCTGATAGCCGCCACTCGGCCCGGGTACGATCTGTCTCGGCTGGCGAGCGTGCTGGAGCAGCTCGGTCGACCATCGGGCGAGCCGGGGCCCGAAGGTCGAGTCGTCATCATGGAAGTCCCGGCCTTGGCCATCTCGTCGAGCATGATCAGAGAGAGGCTGGCTTCGGGCAAGGCTGCGCGCTACCTGGTCCCGGACTCGGTAGCCCAGTTGATCGAGAAATCGGGCTGCTACCAGCTTGGGGAACGCGCCCCTGACGCCGAAGGTCGGCGCCACCGGTGAGTGCGACCGCGGACCCCGGGCCGCGGCGCTCATCCGAACGGCGTCGCGCGGCCGCGGGCTATCACTCCCGTTCTGAAAGGCGCTCTGCTCGCCGGGCCGCCCGTAGACGAAAAGTGGCGGCGCGTCTCTTTCTGGTGGCTGCGCCGGTGGTGGTACTCATCGCCGCAGTGGTCACGTTGCTCATCCTTCTCGTGGGGGCCCCGGGAACCGGCGTCGAAACCACGGTCACGTCGGCGACCCTCGCGACCGATCTCGAGGGGGACGGTGGATCGCTGGTCGTCGAGCAGGATGGAACGGCGCTGGCGCTGGTCGTGCTCCGGCCGGCCGAGCAAGGGGGAGTGGTCCTGGGTATCCCAGGTTCGACTCTTCTCAAGGTCACGACGGCGTTCAAGACTGTGGCCGACTTGCACGGTGCGGGTGATCCGGCGGTACTGGCCGAGGCGGTGGCCGAAGCGTTGACGGTGCCGATCGGTCCGATCGCTTCGGTGGAGTGGGCGAGTCTGAGTGCCGCGGTGGGCGACTCTGATGATGCGGGGCCACTCTCCGGGGAAGTGGTCGACGCTGACGAGACCGCTCGGGCGACGGTGGATGCGGTAGCTGTCCTTCTCGGACGAATCACAGATGGTGGGGCGGACCCGTGGCAGGGACTCCATCTGCGCGGAGACGCGGAGGGTCTGGAGGCTGGGTTCGTTTCCGCGGCTGCGGACGCGACCGGCTCGTGGACCACCCTGGTCCTTCCGGGAAGGGTGCGTGAAGGGGAGGGATTCCAGTACTACGAGCCCGACCTCGACCGGCTTGCGGCCGCCTTGTCCGGAGGCGGGCCCGGTGCGGGGATCACGATCGTCGTGGAGAACGGGTCGGGCATGATAGAGGCCGCCGAGAGGGCGGGGCAGTTGCTGGAGCCGCTCGGGTTCACGATGGAGCCGTTCCGCAATGCCGAGGACTTCCCCAACGTCGCCCACACCCGTATCCTCCACGCGGCCGACACCGGGGCTGAGGCTGGACTTGTGAAAGACCTGTTGGGGGCGGGTATGATCGAAGCCGACGAGTCGCTCGAAGCGGGTCATCTGGTCGTCGTGGTCGGAAAAGACTTCGTCCTGCCCTCGTCAAGCGGAGACTGACCCACAGTTTGCGAGGAGAGCATGGATCCAACTGACCCACTGTATCGCTACAGCCGTCAGGTCCTGGTGCCGCAGGTCGGCAGAGAGGGACAGCAGCGACTCGCGGCTGCCAGTGTCGGCCTTGCCGGCTGCGGGGCGCTCGGCTCCGTGGTGGCGAACCATCTGGTGCGGGCCGGCGTGGGCCACCTCCGTATCGCTGACAGGGACTACCCCGAGATCCACAACCTGCAGCGCCAGATACTCTTCACCGAAGATGATGTCCGTCGGCGGGTGCCGAAGGTCGAGGCCGCGGCCGGACATCTGCGGGCCATCAACAGCAGCGTGGAGGTGGAACCCCGGTTCATGACGCTCGACGCCGACTCTCTGCCGGGCTTCGCCGAGGGTCTCGACCTCATCGTGGACGCCACAGACAACTTTCCCACCCGGTTCCTACTCAACGAGCACGCGGTCGGGCGGGGTCTGCCTTGGGTCTACGGCGGGGTGATCGGTACCAGCGGCATGACCATGACCATCGTACCGGGGGAAGGACCGTGCCTGCGCTGCCTGATCCGTGAACTGCCTTCACCGGAGCAGTCTCCGACCGCCGACGTCGCCGGGGTGCTCAATACGGTGGTGGCCGTGATCGCAAGTATCGAAGCGACCGAGGCGCTCAAGCTCATCGTGGCGCCTGAGGCGCGGAATCGGCATCTGATCGTCGTCGACATGTGGGATCTGGCCTTTGAGAAGCTCGAGGTACCGCGCGACCCGGGGTGCGCGACCTGCGGCGTCGACGGACCCGCGGTCGCGTCACCGGCATGAGTGGGCACCGCGCCAAGGTCGCCGCGGTCCGGTCGGTGGTCGGCTGTCTGGATTCGGTCCTCGTGGCCTTCTCCGGCGGGGTGGATTCGACGGTGCTGCTCGCGATCGCCCTGGAGGAACTGGGGCCGGAAGCGGTGGTGGCTGTCACCGCTCACGGTGACGTCCATACCCCCGAAGAGCTGGAGCGGGCTCGCTCGTTGGCCGAAAGGTTGGGTGCCAGACACGTGGTGGTACGCACCAACGAACTCGAGGTGCCCGGGTTCGTCGGCAATCCTCCCGAGCGCTGCTTCCTCTGTCGCAGTGCGATGTACGTGCCTCTGCTGGGACTCTTGGAGAAAGAGGGTCTGAACGCGCTCGTCGACGGTGCCAACCGGGACGACGAAGGGGACTACCGCCCGGGGATCAAGGCAGCCAAGAACGCCGGGGTGCGCAGTCCCTTGGCGGAGGCGGGGTTGACCAAGGAAGAGGTCCGGAAAGTCGCTGAAGAACTGGGCCTGCCGAACTGGGACCAGGCCGCCTCGCCCTGCCTGGCGTCCAGGTTCCCCTACGGGGAGGAGATCACCTGCGAGAAACTGGACAGGGTGGCGCAGGCTGAACGCTATCTGACGGGGGCGGGTTTCCCGAGCTGCAGGGTCCGTCATCACGGAGATATTGCTCGGATCGAAGTACCTGAGGGAGATATCGCCCGATTGGCCGACGCGTCCGTCCGGCGTGCTATCGTGAAACAACTGCAGCGACTGGGCTATGTGTATGTGACGCTGGACCTCGAGGGGTTCCGAAGCGGCAGCTTGAACGAGGTGCTGCCCCCGGGGGCCGGCGCTGAGGTGGGATCATGAGTACGCGTACGAAGACGAAGAAGACCGGTCGCGCCGGTCTCGGTCCGCTTGCGGTGATGGCGGTCGCCGGGGGCGCGTATGCATTCGTCAAGTCGACCGATGTAGGCCGGCGCCTCGTTGTCACCATGAGGCGCGACATGTGCGCCATCAGGGAGAGGGATCCCGCCGCTCGCAGCGAGCTGGAGATCATCACCTGTTACCCGGGGCTTCACGCGCTGTGGCTCCACCGGGTGGCTCACGTCCTATGGCAACACAAGATGCCTCTGGTGCCTCGTCTCATCTCCCAGACCGGCCGCCTCCTCACGGGTATCGAGATCCATCCGGGGGCAGTGCTCGGTGACGGCCTCTTCATCGACCACGGCGCGGGAGTCGTCATCGGCGAGACGTCCGAGATCGGTGAGAACGTGACCGTGTACCAAGGGGTCACGTTGGGTGGCACGGGTAAGGAGACGGGCAAGCGTCACCCGACCATCGGCGATAACGTAGTCATCGGGGCGGGTTCGCTCCTTCTCGGCTCGATCTCCATCGGCGAAGACGCTCGAGTAGGAGCGGGCAGCGTGATCGTTCATGACGTCCCCCCCCGTTCGACGGTTGTGGGCAACCCCGGTCGGCCCGTCATCATGGAGGGCGCGAAGGTGGGAGTGCCCGACATCGACTACACGCACCTGCCCGACCCGGTGGCGGAGGCCATGAAATGCCTGGTGCGCCGAGTGGTCCAACTCGAGAACGAACTGGACGAGATTCGGGCCGGACACGCTTCCGCTCCGACTTCTGGCGACGGATCACCCGCCGTGGGCTCGGTCTCCGACGACGAGGAGGCATGCGACCCCGAGAGGCTAGATGGTACCCCCGATATCTGACCCGGCCTCCTCACCTTTGACGAAGGACCTCAACGACAGGCAACGGGAAGCTGTCTTTCATGACGACGGACCCCTGCTCGTGCTTGCCGGCGCAGGGTCGGGCAAGACCCGGGTCCTCACCTACCGTCTCGCCCATCTGATAATGAGCGGGAAGATACGGCCCCATCAGACCCTGGCCATCACGTTCACGAACAAGGCGGCCGGAGAGATGAAGGAGCGGGTCGCCTCGCTGCTCGGCGCGTCGTCCCGGTGGATGTGGGTCTGCACCTTCCATTCGGCGTGCGCCCGCATCTTGCGCCAAGATGCGGCTCTGCTCGGATATCGCTCCAACTTCACGATATACGACGAGGACGATTCCGTACGCCTGATCAAACGTTGTCTGGAGGAACTCGGTCTCGACCCGAAACGGTTCGTCCCTCGAGCCGTGCGCAGCATCATCTCCGACGCCAAGAACAGGCTTGTCGACGTGGACGACTTCGCTCGGAGCGAGGCGGGGAGGACGGCGGACCTGGGTGGCTCGTTCGATGCTTGGGAAAGCGGAGGCAGGTCGGAGCATCACGACGTCACCGCGCACGTGTATCGCCGCTACCAGGCCCGGCTGCTCGAGGCGAATGCTCTGGATTTCGACGATCTGCTCATGCGCACGGTCGATGTGCTTCGATTGTTCCCCGAGCGACTCGAGTTCTATCGCGACCTCTTCCGCCACGTCCTGGTCGACGAATACCAGGACACGAACGCGGCGCAGTATCTCCTGGTGAAGCTGCTGACCGAAGAGCACAGGCAGGTGACGGTCGTGGGCGACGACGATCAGTCCGTCTACTCGTGGAGAGGCGCCGACATACGCAATATCCTCAATTTCGAGGAGGACTTCCCCGACTGCACGGTGGTGAAGCTCGAGCAGAACTACCGTTCCACTTCCACCATCCTCGATGCAGCGAACTCCCTTGTTTCGCACAACCGGGGCCGCAAACCCAAGAGTCTGTGGAGCGAGCGGGGGGTGGGAGAGCCCCTGGTGGTGATGGAATGTCGCGACGAGCACGAGGAGGCCAGGCTCGTCTGCGACGAGATCGTGGGCCTGCTTCGGGAGAGACCCGCATCCGACCTGGCCGTCTTCTACCGGGTGAACGCGCAGTCACGAGTCCTGGAGGATATGCTCGTGCGGCAAGGGGTGGGCTACCGGGTCATCGGGGGCACGAAGTTCTATCAGAGAGCGGAGATCAAGGACCTGTTGGCCTATCTCCGCGTGACGATCAACGAGACCGACGATCTGTCGCTCCTCCGGGTCATCAACACGCCCCGGCGGGGGCTGGGCGATGTGGCCATCGGGAGACTCCAGGGCTTCGCGACCGGGGAGCGCATCTCCCTGCGGGCGGCTCTGCCCCGCGCGGGGGAGGTGGCGGGGCTCACGCCGAGCGCCTGCAGAGCATGCGAGACCCTCGGGGAGTCACTGCTCCTCTGGAACCAGGGGTGTCTCGAGGAGGGCGCACTGGAGGATCCGGCGAGGGCCTCGTCCCGAGGCCCGGTGGCCGACGTGGTCCGACGGGTCATGAACGAGAGCGGCATGGTGTCCGCCCTGAAGGCCGAGCGAACCCTCGAAGCTGAGGGGCGCGTCGAGAACTTGGAGGAGTTCGTCGGGGTCGCCGAGGAATACGATCGCATGAACCCGCAAGGAAGTCTCAGCGATTTCCTCCAAGAGATCAGCCTCTACGCCGACGTCGACAGCCTCGAAGAGGGTCGGCCGGTCATCACCCTCATGACCCTTCACAACGCCAAGGGTCTGGAGTTCCCCGTGGTCTTCGTCACCGGCATGGAGGAGGGGCTCTTCCCCCATTCGAGATCGCTCGACGAGCAGCGGCTCGAGGAAGAGAGGCGACTGTGCTACGTGGGCATGACCAGGGCCCGCGACAAGCTCTACCTGTCTCACGCCCGGTCTCGTACCCTGCACGGGGGTGGGGGATACCGACTTCCCAGTAGGTTCTTGAGCGAAGTACCGGAGCGGCTGGTCGAGCGCCGTGGGCAGTCGGGTTCGCTCAAGTATGGCGATGCCGCTCGTGGCGCCGGGCCCTCGACCGGCGGTCAGACGACCGGTGCGCGGACTCGGTCGGGCAGCTCCGGGGCGGCCAAAGCCCGTCCTCAAGCCCAGATCGCGGGTCTTACAACCGGCGACAAGGTACTCCACGCGAAGTTCGGCGAGGGGGTCGTCCTCGGGCTCGAGCCGGGCGGCGTCGTCCGGGTGTTCTTCGCCGATCTAGGGGAGCAGAAGAGGCTGTTACTCGAGTACGCCCCGCTTCGCCGGATCTAGACCTCGCTTCCCCGACGAGGATTCCGCTCCTCAGGGGCCGATGCCCCCTCCGCGCACTCCGTGATCCGCCACGTCGCCCTTGGTACATTTCGCGCTGAGTATTGATGCAATGCACATTGCAGAACTGCCTTAGTGCGACACAAACTGCGTGTGCGAGCGTCAGGAATGGGTCTGCGGAGCGATTTGTGGAGGAAAATGTTGTGAAATAGCGTATCCAGTGTTGCGAAGTGGGGCATTTAGGTTTAAAGTGGGTCACATGAAAGGGACACGGCTCGGTGGAAGTTTCGACCATTCCTTGGACCCCAAGGGCCGAGTGACCCTGCCTGCGCGCTATCGCGACTACTACAGAGACGGTGTGGTGCTGGTCCGGTTCGTGGACGAAGAACCCTGCATCAAGGTGTTCAACACGGATGGGTGGGAAGAATACGACGAGCGCCATATCGAGCCCCTGAACGTCTTCGACAACCCGGCGGACGGCTGGCGGACGCGCCAGATCTATCAGAACCAGGACTATGTGGACATGGACCGGCAGGGCCGGGTCCTTCTTCCAGCCAATCAGATCAAGGAGTTGGGGCTTTCCGGCAAGGTGAAGATCATCGGGGCCCGCACCCATCTGGAGATCTGGGACCCGGATACGCTGGAAGCGCGGTCGAAGGAAACGGGAGGCCGGGATGCCTAGCGTGGCGGCCTCTTTCATGACGGAGATGGCGATGGCTCACGTACCGGTCCTGACTCAAGAGCTACTCGACGTTCTCGACGTACGACCGGACAGCCGGGTGGTCGACTGCACTTTCGGCGCTGGTGGTCACGCCGAGGCCGTGGCTGCCGGTCTGGGTGAGGCGGGTCTTCTGGTCGCCTGCGATCAAGATCCTATCGCGCAGGACTACTACGCCACCCTGAGGTCCAGCCTCAGCTGTCCCTCGAGGTTCTACTTGGGCAACTTCAGGGACACGTTGAGGGGATTGCTCGAAGAAGGGCTGGCTGCCACCCACATCTACATGGACCTCGGGGTCAGCAGCATGCAGGTCGACACCGTGGACCGCGGCTTCTCATACAGCTACGACGCGCCGCTCGACATGAGGATGGACCCCTCATTGTCTCTGACCGCGGCCGATATCCTGAACACGTGGGCGGAGAGGGACCTGGCCGAACTGTTCGGCCGGTACGGCGAAGAGCGCTACTCGCGGCGCATAGCCCGGGCGATCGCGTCGCGCCGGACGAGGACCCCGTACGGCCGGACGGCGGAGCTGGTCGATACGATCAAGTCAGCCATCCCCACCCCGGCACGATTCGGTGCGGGCAATCCCGCGCGTCGCGTCTTCCAGGCCTTGCGTATCGAAGTGAACGACGAGCTGAACAGCCTGCGGCAGGCGTTGCCCGAGGCTTTCGCGCTGCTCGAGCCGGGTGGAGTGATCGCGGTCATCAGCTTCCACTCGCTGGAAGACAGGATCGTGAAAGAGTTCTTCGCGAGCAGGGTCAAGACGTGCACGTGCCCTCCAGAGTTCCCCATCTGCGTGTGCGGTGGGTCGGCCACCGGGCAGCTGTTGACCACCAAGGCGGTGACCCCGGGCCCCAGGGAACTGGAACTCAACCCGCGGTCGAGTTCGGCGAAACTCCGGGCGCTCAGGAAGCTCTGATGGCGACGGCACGCTCGACCTGGATCGAGATGTGGGAGCAGGACCTGGTCCCTTCGCCCGCGGCCAAGCGGAGCGCGGCCCGGGTCGGGGCACAGGTGCGATCGAGCCGGTACTATGGCTACTATGGCAAGGAGGCGACCGCTCGCCTGCCCCATCCGGCTCCGGAGGCGCGGCCGGCCGAAGCGGCCCCGGAACTCAAGGTCGTCCGCGAGCGGCAGCCTCGCTGGGGTCTCGTCGTCACATCGCTCATCTTCATGGCGCTGCTGCTTGCCGTGGCGGTGGTGGTCCCGGTCATCGTCAACTCCGCGACCACCGGACTCGAAACGGCTGTTGGACGTCTGGAAGTGGAGCAGCAGGCTCTCACCGGAGTGGCCTCGACACTGTCGGCTCAGATCTCGGCGTTGTCCTCCCCGGAAAGGATCACCGCGCAGGCGTCCGAACTCGGACTCGGACCTGCTCTTTCCGTCCATTATCTGGAGGCCGGATCGGGGACGGCGGCATTGGAGGGTGACACGACAGTTGCCGACCGATGAATACGCGCCGGGCCAACAAACGGCTGGCGCTGTTCATGGGCGTGGCCCTGATGTTCCTGGTGGCGCTGTTCGGGCGGGCGTTCTACGTCCAGGTGGTCGCGGCCTCAGATCTCAAGGACCGGGCCGAATCCCAGCACGTCCGCAACGTCGAGTTGGATGCCCCTCGGGGGATCATCTACGACCGTGACGGCGAGAGCCTGGCGGTCTCGCAGACCATGGCCACTGTCTACGCCGACCCTCGGCATATAGAAGATCCCGCAGCGGTGGCAGCTCAGTTGTCACCCATACTCGGCCGAGCGGAGGATGAACTCCTGACCAAGTTGACGGACGACTCCGGCTTCGAGTACCTGGCGCGGAAGATCGACCGGGCTGCCGGGGAGCGAGTGAAAGCTCTCGACATACCGGGGATCGGCGTCTGCTCGGAGGATGAGAGGGTCTACCCGATGGGCGCCCTGGCTCCCCAACTCCTCGGGTTCGTGGGTACCGACAACGTGGGGCTGGCCGGGATAGAGTTGCAGTACGACGATACGTTGGCGGGCGAGCCCGGCCGGATGCAGGTGGTGAGCGACGCCGATGGGAACCGTTTGTCGACGGTGTCCCTCCAGGAGCCGACGCCGGGACGCTCGATCACGCTCACCATCGACGCCGACATCCAGTTCGAGACCGAGAAGATACTCGCCGACGTGGTCCGCCAGTTCGAAGCGAAGAAGGCCTGCGCGGTGGTGCTCGAGCCGAGCACGGGTGAGGTGGTAGCCATGGCCAACACACCCGCGTTCGACACCAACGCGTTCGGCGAGGTGGAGGAGGCGGACCGACGAAACTCGGCGGTGACCGACCAGTATGAACCGGGGTCCACGTTCAAGATGGTCGTTACGGCCGCCGCTTTGGAGGCGGGGCTCGTGAAGCCTTCGACCACCTTCACACTTGGCGAGGAGATAGAGGTATACGACCGAGTGGTCCACGAATCCCATGACGTTCCGGAGATCCGCGAGTTGACAGTGACGCAGATCCTATCCGAGTCGTCCAATGTGGGAGCCGTGACGCTGGGGCTCGAAGTGGGAAAGAAGCGCTTGGTCGAGATGATCCGGGCCTTCGGGTTCACCGAGCAATTGGGCGTCGATTTCCCGGGGGAAGCAGCGGGGCAGATGCTCGAGCCCGAGAAATGGTCGGGCACGACGATCGCGAACGTCCCTATCGGCCAGGGCATCGCCGCGAGCCCATTGCAGCTCGCCGCTGCGTACTCCGCGATCGCCAACGACGGGGTTCTGGTGCAGCCGCACCTGGTTCGAGACCTGACCGATCCGTCCACGCGACGGGTCATCAGCGAGATTGTCGCTGCTCAACTCCGGACCATGCTCACTGTGACGGTGCAGGACGGCACAGGTACACTGGCGAGGGTGGAGGGATACCAGGTGGCGGGCAAGACGGGAACGGCACAGAAGGTGAGTCCGACAGGCGGCTACGCGGAGGATCTCTACGTGTCGTCCTTCGTGGGCATGGTGCCGGCCGATGATCCGCAGTTGGTGATCCTCGTGACCGTGGACGAGCCTTCGACCGAGCACCTGGGAGCGTACGTGGCCGCCCCGGCGTTTGCCAGGATCGCCGACTTCGCTCTGAAGCGACTGGGGATCCCACCGACACCAGAGGAGTGACGGAGAAATTGCCTGCACCGAGCGGGCGGACGGGACCCTCTGATGATAGAATCGCGAGCCGTGAGACTCAGTGACCTTTTCGCCCGTGCCGAGGGCTGCAGCCTGGTCGGTGCATCCGACGCCGACATCACCTCTCTCGCCTATCGCGGCGATCTCTGCGTCCCGGGAAGTATCTTTTTCTGCGTGCCGGGGTTCGTCCGCGACGGCCACGATTTCGCCGCCGATGCGGTGGCGCGTGGGGCGGCGGCGTTGTGTGTGGAAAGACCTCTGGATCTTCCAGTCGCCCAGGTCGTGGTCCCCTCGGTGCGTCAGGCGATGGGCCCGGCGGCGGCGGTCTTCTACGGACTGCCGAGCTCTCGTCTGCTGACCGCAGGCATCACCGGGACGAACGGAAAGACCACGTCCGCCTTTCTGCTCGCCCATCTTCTCGATCGGGCTGGTCTTCGGTCGGGGCTGATGGGGACGGTGGAGAGACGGATCGGGGGCGAGACGTTCCCGGCTGGGAGGACGACGCCCGAATCGCTCGACGTCCAGCGCGATCTGGCTGCGATGGTAGACGCCGGCGATCGGGCGGTCGTTATGGAGGTCTCGTCGCATGCTCTCGACCTGGGCAGGGTTCTGGGCACTCGGTTCACGGCCGTCGCTTTCACCAATCTGACTCAAGACCATCTGGACTATCACGAGACGCTCGAGGACTACTTCCAAGCAAAGCGTCGGCTCTTCTTCGAGCCCTACGCATCCGGGGATCCGACGGCAGTGGTCAACGTCGATGACGTGTTCGGGCAGGCACTCGCGGCGGATCTACCCCGGGAAAGGCTGATCACGTTCTCCAGCTCGAGATCGAGGCCCCACGGTGAGACGGCCGATCTGGAGATGAGCGATTTCGTCAACGATTGGACGGGAACGCGGGGGACCCTGGTCGTGCGAGGGAACGCGTCGACGAGCGGCGCGGTAGAGCGACTGGAGGTCGCCACGCGTCTCATCGGAGCGTTCAACGTGGCAAACGCTCTGACCGCCCTTGGTCTGGGTCTCGGTCTCGGACTCGATCTGGGGAACATGCTTGACGGGTTGCGCGATTTCGCCGGCGTACCGGGAAGGATGGAGCCGGTCGACGCGGGGCAGGATTTCGCGGTCCTCGTGGACTACGCCCACACTCCGGACTCCGTCAGAAACGTGCTGGCGACCGCACGTGCCACGACCGACGGACGCTTGATCGCAGTGTTGGGTTGCGGCGGCGATCGCGATCGGGGGAAGCGCCCGCACATGGGTCGGGAGGCCGAGTCGGGAGCCGACGTCGTGTTGATCACGTCGGACAACCCGAGGACAGAGGACCCCAAAGCCATCATCGCCGATATCGTCGCGGGACTAGAGGAACCCTCGCACGCCATCGTGGAGACAGACCGGCGGAAGGCGATCGAGCGGGCGGTCGAGAGCGCGGAACCGGGGGATGTGGTCCTCATCCTGGGCAAGGGTCACGAATCCGGCCAGGAGTTCGCGACGGAGACCGTGCCGTTCGACGATCGCCACGTCGCCCGCCAGGCCCTTGAACTGTCGGGCGGCCGGTGAAACGCGCATGATCACGTTGACCGCAGACGAAGCAGCTCGCGCACTCGGGGGGGTGGCGGTTGCGGAGGTCAAGGGGATCAGCACCGACAGCCGCACCCTTCGTCCAGGCGACCTCTTCGTGGCCCTGCGTGGCGAGAGGTTCGACGGACACGGCTTCGTGGCGGAAGCTTTCGCGGCAGGGGCTGCGGCAGCCCTGGTCGAGGAAGGGATGCCCAGGCTCGAGGGCGAACACCCGATGTACGTGGTCGGAGACACCTTGGTCGCGCTGGGGGGGCTGGCGCGTGAGGTGCGCCGAAAATCGGGGGCTCGCGTGATAGCCGTCACAGGGAGTGTCGGCAAGACGAGCACCAAGGACATCATCGCGGCGATGGCCGCCGAGGTGGGCCGGGTGGTGAGCACCGTGGCGAACCGCAACAACGAAGTGGGGGTCCCCCTGACCCTTCTCGATATCGAGCCGGATACCGACGTGGCCGTTGTCGAACTCGGCATGAGGGGCAGTGGTCAGATAGCCGCTCTTGCCGACATCGTCGAACCGGACGTGGGAGTGATAACGAACATCCATCCAGTCCACCTCGAGCTTCTGGGAAGCGTTGAGGGTATAGCTGAAGCGAAGGCTGAGCTCCTCCAGGGGATCAAGCCTGGAGGAGCAGCGGTCGTCCCGGTCGACTCCGCTCTGCTCCGACCGCATGTCGGCTCTCTTGAATGCCGGGTCCTGAGGTTCGGCCTGGGGGCCGACTGGGCAGAGGTCGCTGAGGTATGGGGCGAGTTTCGGCGCTCGGAACACGAACGAGGAGGTCGCCTGACCGTGCATGCGCCGGGGGCCGAGGTGGAGATGCGCACGCCTTTCGTGTCCCGGCACCTTCTCGAGAACACCGTGGCTGCTGCGGCTGCCTGCCACGCTTGTGGCCTGCCGCTGAACGAGGTCGGCGCCGGCGTGGGTGATGCGCCGTTGAGTCGAGGACGGGGCGAGGTGGTTGAGGCTCCCGGCCTATGCGTGGTCAACGACACCTACAACGCGAGCCCCGCCGCGGTCAGGGCTGCGGTCGACGATCTGGTGGACCTCGCGGCGGAGCGAGGCGGGAGGGCGGTCGCCGTACTCGGAGATATGCTGGAGCTCGGGCCGGAGGCGGAGGAGTTCCATCTCGAGGCGGGCGCGTATGCAGCTGAGGCTGGAGTGGAGGTTTTGTGGGGAGTGGGTGTGCTCTCTCGAGCTACGGTGGAGGGTTTCAGGAGAGTGACTGGAGGTGGACAGGAGGGTCACTCGGTCTCTGCCCGGGATGCCGCCGGGCTGATGCGGGCGCTGCAGCCGGGTGACGTGGTGCTGTTCAAGGCCTCGCGAAGTATGCACTTGGAGGAGATGGTCGAGCGGGTCCTCACAGAGGCCGCGGCGGGCAGATGGGGGTCGACGCCGTGATAAAGATCCTCGGCGCTACACTCGTGGCCATGGTCATAGCGGTCGTGGCCGGTCCCCGGTTCATCCGCTGGCTACAACAGCGGGGGATCGGCCAGAACATCCGGGAACTGACCCCGGAGAGACACAGCGCGAAGCAGGGTACACCCACCATGGGTGGCGTCCTCATCCTTGTGGCTGCGCTCGTGCCCTATCTGGCCCTGGCGAGCAAGACCGTTCCGAGCATCGTCGTGTTCATGCTTGCTTTCGGGTCCGGAGCCATAGGCTTGGCCGACGATCTCATCAAGCAGCGGCGCCGTCGCTCTCTCGGGCTCAGCGCGCGCACGAAGCTCGCCTTGCAGGTGCCGCTCGTGTTGCTGGCGGTGTTCATCGCCCTTCGCTTCGGGGGGGTGGACACCCAGCTGACCGTCCCCTTCTTCCGAGGAGGGGTGGATCTCGGCTGGTTCTACTACATCTTCGCCTTCTTGCTGATCGCTGGCTTCTCGAACGCGGTCAACCTCACCGACGGGCTGGACGGCTTGGCCGGCGGCACGGTGGCGGTCGCCCTGTTCGCTTTCGCGGGGATCGCGTTCCTTCGGGGCGAGACCGACCTGGCGATCTTGGCGGCCTGCATCATGGGGGCCTCGGTCGGGTTCCTCTGGTACAACTCGTTCCCCGCAGCGATCTTCATGGGTGACACCGGCTCACTGGCACTGGGGGCCGGGCTGGCCGGTATGGCAGTGGCGACGGAGTCGGAGCTCCTGCTCCTCTTCATCGGGGCCCTGTTCGTGGTGGAGGCTCTCAGTGTCATGATCCAGGTGGTCAGCTTCAGACTGTTCCACAAGCGCGTCTTTCTGATGACTCCCATACACCATCATTTCGAACTCAAGAACTGGTCTGAGACCAAGATCATCGTGCGGTTCTGGATAATCGCCGCGATCTTAGCGGCTGCGGGCTTCACGCTCTACTACCTGAGCTTCAAGCAGATCGGCCTCCCGGTGAGCTGATAGTGGCGGGAATCGGCAACGGAAGTTCCGGGGCGTCGCGCTCGGCGGAGCCCGGCTCAGTACGTTCGAGAGGTCCCGGTCTCCCCGCCGGCACGCGTCGGGTATTGGTCCTAGGGGCTGGGCGATCGGGGCAGAGCGCCGCTTCGGTGCTCGCCCGGAGCGGGTTCGACGTGATACTGACCGACAGTAAGGAGCGGGCACTGTTCGAGGGGCTCGAAGAGACGTTGGACTCCGGGGCGCGGTTCGTCCGTGAGACGGAGGTGGTCGAGCATTGGCCCGCACCCGATCTGGTCGTGAAGAGCCCCGGCGTCCCCACCGAGGCGGCGCCGGTGACCGCGGCTCGGCAGAACGGAGTGCCGGTCTGGAGTGAACTGGAGCTCGCGTATGCGCTCCTGCCGAATCCCTTCGACGCCATCACCGGCACGAACGGGAAGACCACCACGACAGCGCTTCTGGGGCACCTGTTTGCGACAGCGGGAAAGCCGGCGCGGGTCCTGGGCAACATCGGTGTGGCGGTGACGTCGGTCGTGGGACAGGCCGCCCCCGACGAGGAACTCGTCGTCGAGGTGTCGAGCTTCCAGCTCGAAGATATCCATCATTTCCGACCGGCCGCGGCGATCTTTCTCAATCTGACCCCGGACCACCTGGATCGGCATGGCAGCATGGAGAGGTATCTTGCCTGCAAGGAGAACCTGTTCTCCAGGCAGGGTTCCGAAGACGTCGCGGTCCTCAATCTTGCCGACCCGGTAGTGGCTGGGGTCGGCGCGCGCTTGGCGGCGCGGGTCGGCGGTCCGCGAGTCGCCTTCTTCTCCTCCTTGGGGTCCACCGGGACCGTCCGCAGGGCTCTGTCGGTCGCTCGCGACGCGGTCCCGTCTGCCGACGCTCGTCCGGCGATCTCCCCACAAGGACCCGGACTCGTCTCCTGGGTCGAGGGAGACGTCGTCTTCCTCGAAGGGGAGCCGGCGCTCAAGACCGACGAAGTGCGCCTGCCCGGTCTTCACAACCTTGAGAACTGTCTGGGGGCGGCGACCGCGGCTCTCGCTCGAGGGGTGGAGAGGGCGGCGGTCGTGGAGGGTCTGCGGACCTTCACCGGTGTCGAGCATCGGCTCGAGAGGGCAGGATTCGTAGCCGGGGTGACGTATGTCAACGACAGCAAGGCGACCAACGTGGAGGCTACTCTGAAAGCTCTCTCCGCCTATCCCGAGCGGACCCATCTGATCCTGGGAGGCCGCGACAAGGGGTCGGATTACCGGCCTGTCGCCCGAGCCTCGGCTTCGGGCTGCAAAGGGGTCTACCTCATCGGCGAGGCCACGCCGCTCATCGAAGCAGCGTTCGCGGAAGTGAGGAGTGAGCCCGGAGGGGAGTCGGTCCCGGAGCTCCGGTCATGCGGTGATCTCGAGCAGGCCGTGTTGACCGCCGCCCGCGCCGCTACCCCGGGCGACGTGATACTCCTGGCTCCGGCCTGCGCCAGCTTCGACCAATACGGTAGCTTCGAGGAGCGGGGCGCGCATTTCCGCGCGATCGTCGCGAAGATAGCCGGGGAAGGGCCGCATTGAGCGCGCAGACGAGCGGACGTTCTCGTCCGGTCACGCGCGAACAGGCGGAGACATCGCCCCGGTCTCGGGCTGAGGACGTCCCAAGACAGGGCAAGAGCAGCCGAAAGAGCGCGTCGCAGGCTTCGCCCGCGCGACGTCCGGGCTTTCGGCTGAAGGACTCGGCCTCTGTCTGGTATCACCTCGTGTGGGTCTCGGCACTCATGCTCCTGGTCGGTGGTCTCTGTATGATGCTCTCGGTATCGGCGGCCGGCGCGGTGTCCGGGGGGGGCAGTTTCGTATATATCCGTCAGCAGGGGGTCACCGCGGCGATCGGGATCGCGGCATTGCTGATCCTGTCTCGCGTCGACTATCGGAGGCTGCGAACCGTCTCGATAGTACTGTTGGCGATCGCGCTAGGATCTCTACTCTTGATCCATATCCCCGGGGTGGCCCACACCGCGGGTGGATCGGCCAGTTTCTGGCGTTTGGGATCAGTCACCTTCCAGCCGTCCGAGTTCGCCAAGGTCGCCCTGGTGCTTGCCGGGGCTCACCTGCTCTCCACCCGGCGCTTACGCACGAATGCGTTCGCCTCCTTCATGTGGCCGTTCGGCGCGCTCGGCCTCGGCATGTGCGTCATGGTCGTACTCGAGCCCGATCTCGGCACAGCCATCATCCTAGCCGGACTGGTACTCGGGCTCCTTTGGGTAGCGGGGATGAAAGGGAGGCACTGGCTGCTCGTGGCTGGCACCGGTCTCGTATGCGCTGTGGGGTTCACCCTCGCCAGTCCGGAGAAGATGAGCCGTATCCTGTCGTTCATCGATCCCTCCTCGGATCCGCACGGGGCCAGCTTCCAGCTCAACCAATCTCTCGTCGCTCTGGGTCGGGGAGGGTGGTTCGGCGTCGGGCCGGGAGGCAGCGTGCAGAAGTTCGACTATCTCCCCAAAGCACACACGGACATGATCTACGCCATCGTGGGGGAAGAGTTCGGTCTGCTGGGCGCGGGGCTCATCATCGTTCTCTTCGCTGTCTTTGCCCTCGCGTGTTGGCAGCTGGCGCGCCGGTGCGTCGATCCCATGGGGCGATACCTCATCGCCGGGTGCGGTATGCTCGTCACCCTGCAGGCCGTGGTCAACATCGGTGGTGTCACGGGAGCTCTGCCCCTCACCGGGGTGCCGCTGCCGTTCATCAGCTACGGCCGCAACAGTCTGCTGGTCATGTTGGTAGCAGTCGGATTGATCCTATCGGTGAGCCGGTTCGCATCTCCTCGGCCTGCGCGGATCCGCACGGAGGCATATGACAATGTCGCACATCTTGATCGCCGGAGGCGGCACGGCGGGCCACGTGGTGCCGGCTCTGGCGCTGGCTGACGTCCTTTCTGCTCGAGGCTATGAAGTAGTCTTCTCCGGCACCGAGCGGGGCATGGAAAGCACGCTCGTCCCTCGCGCGGGCTATCCGTTCTCGAGCGTACGCATCCGGGGTTTCACCCGGTCGCTCGGGCTCTCGACCCTACGCACCATCGGATCCCTCCCCTTGGCGGGTGTCGATGCGTGGCGAGTGCTCCGAGAGTTCCGACCATCGTGTGTGGTCGGTGTCGGTGCCTACGCGTCCGGCCCAGTCGTGGCCGAGGCCGCTCTCAGAAGGATCCCCGCCGTGGCGGTGGAGATGGATTCGCACATGGGCTGGACGAACCGTATCCTGAGCGCGTTCGTGGACAAGGTGTGTCTGTCTTATCCTGACCCCGGGCGGACCGGCGGCAAGTACGTATACACGGGTCGTCCGATCCGTCCCGGGCTCCTGACGGTGACGCGGGAGGAGGGACTGGCGCGGTTCGACCTGGCGGAGGAACGCCCGGTCCTGCTCGTCTTTGGGGGAAGCCTCGGAGCCCGCACCCTGAACAACGCCACAATCGGCGCATTCGCGGCAAGCGAGACTCCCTTCCAGATCATCCATGTGACGGGCGAACGGGAGTATCCGCACGTGGCCGAGACTCTGGCTCGCCCCGGTTCGAACCCCGCCTACCGGGCGTTCCCTTTCCTGGACGACTTCCCCCTTGCGCTCGCCGTCGCGGACGCGGTGGTGGCTCGAGCGGGCGGCTCCGTGGCCGAAGTGCTCGCCCGAGGGGTGCCGTCCATCTTAGTGCCCTACCCGTTGGCGGCCGGCGACCATCAGACCAAGAATGCGGCCATGGTCGCGGCCGGGGGTGCAGCGGTCATGGTGAGCGACGCCGATCTCGATGCCGACCGGCTTGCCGTGGAGGTCGCGGGGCTGCTGCAGCCGGAGGTCAACAAGCGCATGCGGGCCGCCGCTCTCGCTCTCGCACGGCCGGATGCCGCTACCCGCATCGCCGACGTCATAGTAAACTTGGTCGGCTCTTCAACAAGCGCACATCATGACTGAAATCACCGAAATCCAAGCCGATGCAGCGGCCGCCCCTGAGCGGAAGCGTAGCCTCCACTTCATAGGCATCGGTGGGGCAGGCATGAGCGGCATCGCCCTGGTACTCCATCGTCGCGGCTGTCAGGTGACCGGTTCGGATCTCAAGGCTTCGCGCTACGTCAACCTGTTGGAGGAGTCCGGGGTCTCGGTGGCCATCGGGCATCAGGCCGAGAACATCGACCACCCCGATGTGGTGATCATCTCCTCGGCCATACCCCAGCACAACGTGGAACTCGTGGAGGCTCGCAGGCGCGGCATCGAAGTGGTCAGGCGGGCCCAAGCTCTGGCCTGGCTCATGCAGTCCGGCCGGGGGATCGCCGTCTGCGGGACACACGGCAAGACCACCACGACTTCGATGATCACGCAGGTGCTGGTCGACGGGGGTCTCGATCCCACATTCCTCGTCGGTGGCGAGTTGAACGACCTCGGGTCGAACGCCCGTCATGGCGATGGCGAGTTCGTGGTCTGCGAGGCCGACGAGTCCGACGGATCCATCCTGCTTCTCGAGCCCGAGGTGGCCGTTCTCACCAACGTGGAACTCGATCACCACAGCCACTATCTCCACGTCCAGGAGGTCGAGGACGTGTTCCGCCGGTTCTTGGAGCGGCTGCCGGGACACGGGCTGCTCGTCTACCACGAAGGGGATCCGCGAGTCCGTTCCCTGGCCGAAGGAGTAGGTTGCCGCGCGAGGTCGTACGGTTTCGACGAATCGGCGCATTATCAGGCGCGTGAGGTGACATCAAGAAGCCTTGGAAGCACCTTCGAAGTCTGGGGTGACCGTAGCCGTCTGGCCTCGGTCACCCTGGGTGTCCCCGGTCATCACAACGTTCTGAACGCCCTTGCGACCTTCGCCACCCTGTGCGAGCTGGGGGTGGATCCGAAGGACATCGTCCCCGCCCTGGCTGCCTTCGGAGGGGCCGTGAGGAGGTTCCAGGTGAAGGGCGAGCGCGACGGGGTGACGGTGGTCGACGATTACGCGCACCACCCCACAGAACTCCGGGCCACGTTGCAGGCGGCGAAAGATGGGGAGTGGCGGCGGGTGATCGCCGTCTTCCAGCCGCATCTCTACTCGCGCACTGAGTTTCTGCACAAGGAGTTCGCCGAAGCGCTGCTGGAAGCCGACGTGGCGGTGGTCACCGATGTGTATGGAGCCCGGGAGGATCCTTTGCCGGGGGTGAGCGGCAAGCTGATAGTGGACGACCTTCTGAGGGCGGACCGCCGGAAGCCGGTGGTCTATCTACCTCGGCTCGGATCCGTGGTGGAGTATCTCGAGTGCCTCGCGGGGCCCGGCGATCTGATCTTGACGATGGGAGCCGGAGACGTCCACCGGGTCGGCGAGCGGTTCCTCGCCGCCGACTGACCCGTCGTCCCATGCCGATCCCTGTGTCTCTGGCTCGCGAGTTGCGCAGCATCGATGGGGTGCGTGTGTGGCAGGACGCCCCGCTGGCCCCCTTCACCACCATCGCGACGGGCGGCAAGGCCGATCTGCTCCTCACCGTGACCACTTCACCCGCCTTGGTCATGGTCTTGAGGGCTCTCGAAGGATCCGATGTCTCGTGGGTATGTCTGGGAGCGGGTTCGAACCTACTGGTCGCGGACCGAGGGTACGCGGGCGTGGTGATCAAACTCGACGACGACTTCCACTACGTGGAGGGACTCCCCAGGGAGGAGACGCTCGGGGGCACTTCAGCAGCCCGCTCGGTCGGAACGGGAGCGGCGGTCACCGTCACAGTGGGCGCGGGAGCCTTCTTGGCCCGCTTGGCCGCAGTCGCGGCCGAATCGGGGCTGTCCGGTCTCGAGTTCGCCTGCGGCATCCCCGGCTCCGTAGGCGGCGGGACGACGATGAACGCGGGCGCGCACGGCTGGTCTCTCTCGGACGTCGTCGCCGCTGTGGAGGTGGCCTCTCCCGCTGGGATGGAGTGGATAGCTGCCGCGGGACTCGAGTGGGGCTACCGATCCTGTCGGCTGCCCGAGGGTACGGTCGTCACGGCAGTGCGCTTGGTCCTCCGTTCGGGGGATCCCACCGCGATCCTGGATCATCATCGCTCGCTGCTCCGTACTCGGCGGACGACTCAACCCCGGGGGGTCCGGACCTTCGGCAGTGCGTTCAAGAACCCGCCTGGTGAGGCCGCCGGCCGGCTCCTCGAGGCCGCGGGCGTCAAAGGAGTGAGACGGGGCGGCGCCGAAGTATCCAGCGTCCACGCCAACTTCCTCATGAACCTGGGAGACGCGACTACGGCCGACGTGCTTGCCTTGATGAGTCTGATGCGACAAGGAGTCCACAGGACGAGCGGCATCGTGCTCGAACCCGAGGTGAGGTTGATCGGGGGGAGTTTCCCCTGGGAGACGGACCGTGACGATCCCCAGGAGTCGCCTCCTACCGATGGATAAGCGGGTCAAGGAGCGGCGACGGTCGGTGAACCGCGAGCGCGGCCGCCGTCGGATGAGCGTCGCGGTCGTGGCCGCGTGCGTCATCGTGGCCGCCTGCCTGTTCGTGTGGCTCCGCTCGTCTGATGTCTTCGCCGTGGAGCGCGTGACGGCCACCGCCGTCGAGCACGTGACGGCGGCCGAGATCGCTCAGGCCACCCAGGATGCTCGAGGTGTCAATCTGCTGCGCCTATCCACGGGGGAGATCGAGCGCAGGCTGATGGCCCTCCCGTATGTGCGTTCGGCCGAGGTCCATAGGATCTTCCCCGACGGACTCCTTGTCCGACTGGTGGAATACGAACCGGCGGCCCGCTTTCGCGGCGAGGCCGGGGAGAGTTGGCTGGTCAGCGAGGACGGCAGGGTCTTGGCGACCAGCTCCGCGGGAGGGCTCCCCCTGGTGGTCGTGTCCGATGGACTGTCCCTGGACCCGGGAGACACGCTGCCGATGCCGGCCGCCTCCGCACTTCCTCTTGCTCTCGTCTTCAAGGACGAGAGGGTCTCGGATACTCTGCCCCCGTTGCACCACGTCGTCGTGAGCGGGGTCGGCGGGTTGACGGCCGTCGTCGAGGGGGGGGTCGAACTCCGCCTCGGGGACTCGACTCAGCTCGAGCAGAAGTTGACGGTATGCGCCGGCATCATCGACCAGTACTTGAGGGATGGCAGACCTCTGGCGTACGTTGACGCGAGCGTTCCCGACCGGGTGGTCGCAGGGGCGGAATGATAGGGATCAACGTGGTATCGTGCCTAGTAGCAGGAAAGAGCGGGGTGAAGGCGTACTGTCGATAGGATGGACGCAAACGACGGGCTTCGTTCGGGGGCGGGATCGGGGTCGCCAGGATGAAGTACAGGTCGAAGGCTTCGCACAAAGGCTCAAGTTGGAGTCCTGTGATCTGATTACTGTGGAGGTTCGAAGACAATGAGCGACACGGGATCCAGCTATCTGGCCGTGATCAAGGTCGTCGGAGTGGGGGGCGGCGGGACCAATGCCGTCAACCGGATGGTCGACGCCGGCCTCAAGGGTGTCGAGTTCATCGCGGTGAACACCGACGCCCAGGCTCTTCTCATGTGCGACGCCGACGTCAAGCTGCATATCGGCGGGAAGATCACGAGGGGTCTGGGCGCAGGCGCCAACCCCGAGGTCGGTAGAGCCGCGGCCGAAGAGAGCCGCGACGAGATCCGAGAGCTCCTCAAGGGTGCCGATATGGTCTTCGTGACGGCCGGCAAAGGCGGGGGGACGGGCACCGGGGCGGCGCCGGTCATCGCCGAGATCGCCCGTGAGTTAGGCGCACTCACCGTGGGTGTCGTGACGAAGCCGTTCAGTTTTGAAGGGCGGAAACGGGCCAACCAGGCCGAGTCGGGCATCGAGGCGCTCGCCAAGAAGGTCGACACCCTGATCATCATCCCCAACGACCGCCTCCTGCAGGTCGTCGAGCGACGGACGTCCATAATCGAAGCCTTCCGCGTGGCCGATGACGTATTGCGTCAGGGAGTCCAGGGCATCACCGACCTCATCACGGTGCCCGGTCTGATCAATCTCGATTTTGCCGACGTGCGCACCATCATGCGGAGCGCGGGGTCGGCCCTCATGGGCATCGGCGTGTCCAGCGGCGAGAACCGGGGCGTGGAGGCGGCGAAGTCCGCGATCTCGTCCCCATTGCTGGAGTCCTCCATCGAGGGAGCGACCGGTATCCTTCTCAACATCAGCGGCGGCCCGGACATGGGGCTGTTCGAGGTGAATGAGGCTGCCGAGATCATCTCGAACGCGGCCGACACCGAGGCGAACGTCATCTTCGGCGCGGTCATCGACGAGTCTTTGGGCGACCAGATGCGGGTCACGGTGATAGCAACGGGGTTCGATCGGCTGCGGCAGGCCGAGCGGGAGGCGGACCGTTCGGTCGAGGCTCCGGCGCCTCCGGTCTCCGACCTCATCCCGCGCCCGACCAATACTTTCGAGATGAACGAAGACGTGCTCGAGATCCCGCGCTTCCTGCGCGACAAGGAGTAGCGACTGGCGTGACGACCGCGACGGGCGGGGTCCGAGGGATGGCGGCGCTGCTGTACGAGCGGATCGACGCGGCCGCGCGTCCCGGGTTGGACGTGCGGGAGATCGCCGGCAGTCCCGTCATCGAGCCTCGGTTGCCCCGACCCTTCCACACAGTGTTCACCACTCGCCTGGGGGGCGTCAGCGAAGGACCTTACGCCTCTCTCAACCTCGACCCGCGCTCCGAGGACGACCCCGCTCGGGTCGCCGCCAACCGTCGATCGCTCGCGGGGGCTCTGGGGGGCGGTCCCTCGGGACCGCGACTCGTGAGCCCGCGGCAGGTGCACGGCGTCCGCGTGGTAGGCGCGGCTGAATACGTCTCGGACAACTATGGCGCGGACTTGGATGTCCCTACGGAGCATGCTGCGGACGCAGGGTGCGACGGGTTGACTCTCCACCCCGTACTCGATCGAGATCTGGCCGCACTGCTCCTGTTCGCCGACTGCGTGCCTGTGGTGCTCATCGGCGAGGTGGACATGGCGGTTGCTCACGGAGGGTGGCGAGGGATCCTGGGGGGTGTCGTGCAGCAGGCCGCCCGGGCTATGACGGGACCGCCCGGGACCGCGATCATCGGACCGAGCATCGGCCCCTGTTGCTTCGCCGTGGGTAGTGAGACCGCCGAGGCGTTCGCCGCACGGTTCGGGCCGCGGGTGGTGGTTCGGGGCCGGGAGGGGGACGAGGGACAGGACGATGACGCTCCCCCTGACCTTCGCGTCGACCTGTGGGCGGCGGTCGCGGCGGCCGCGAGCGAGATCGGCATCGGACCAGACCGGGTCATCAACCCTCGCTTGTGTACCTTCTGCAATCACGACCTGTTCTTCTCCTACCGAAAGGAAGGTCCCACCACGGGGCGGCATGGGTGCCTGGCTTGGACGGACGCGACATGAAGGTGTCTCAGGAACGAGTCCGGGCGAACGTGGCCGACATCGAGTATCGAATGGAGAAGGCGTGCATCCGGGCGGGCAGAAGTGACCGACCCCGCCTCTTGGCGGCGTCGAAGTACCTGTCAGTGGAGGAGATGGAACTCCTTGCCGGGGCAGGAATCCGGCTGGTCGGGGAGAACAGGGCAGATAGACTGGAACAGAAGTGGCAGGCATGGAACGAAGCGTTCGAGTTCCATTTCATCGGCCACCTGCAGAGCCGCAAGGTCCGGCAGGTGGTGTCGTATGTGTCTCTGATCCACTCTGTCGAGTCCCTGTCGCTCGTGGCCGAGATCGAGAAGAGAGCTGAGGCGGAGGTGAAGGTGTTGCTGGAGGTCAACGTAAGTGGGGAAGAAAGCAAGTATGGTATCCTCCCCGCGGCCGCGGAGGCCTTTCTGGAGCGGGCTTCGGCGTATCCGAAGGTGGTGTTCGCCGGTCTCATGACGATGGCCCCGTTATCCGACGATCCGGAGGCGGCTCGACCGTATTTCCGGGGCCTGCGCGAACTCCGTGATCGCCTGGCGGTGGCTTTCAGCGGCCGCTATGAGCTCTCCGAACTCTCGATGGGGATGAGTAGTGATTTCGAGACAGCCGTCGAGGAAGGCGCGACCATAGTGAGAGTAGGCAGCGCGCTCCTCTCTAACGCGTAAGGAGGATGGGATGGCTCTTGGGGGCATCTGGCACAGGACGCTCGTGTACTTCGGCCTCGCCGATGAGGACGACGAGTACTACGAAGACGACACCATGGCCCTGCAGCCGGACATCGAGTCCACGTACAGGGAGCGGGCGAACGTGAGGAAGATCGAGCGCGGTGGCCGCCGACGCCAGGCTACCGAGTTCGACGATATCTTCGCCGAGGACGACTATCGGGCTCAACGGGGGGCGGCCGGGGGTCAGCGCACCGCCCCGGTGAGACCCCTGCCGACGCCGGTGGATCAGCCTCAAGTAAGAGTCCACCTGGTCATGCCCAAGAACTTCAATGACGCTCAGGTGATCGCCGACAAGTTCAAAGGGGACGTGCCGGTGATCCTCAATCTCCAGAGCAGCGAGACCGAACTCGCCAAGCGGCTGATCGATTTCGCGAGTGGCCTGACGTATGCGCTCGACGGGGGGATGCAGCGGGTGGCCGACAAGGTGTTCCTGCTCACGCCGAAGAACGTCGAAGTCTCGGCGGAGGAGCGTCAGCGTCTTCTCGAGAAGGGCTTCTTCAACCAGTTCTAGGGGCTTGTCAGTCTCCTACGGTCAGTGCCGCTCTGGATCCGGGGGACCTCGAGGCGCTCTTCATGGATCGCCGGCTGGTACATGACAACGACGACCTTGAGGATAGGGTGACATGGTGACGACCGTCGGAGTGGTGGGTGCCGGGAACATGGGCTCCGCGTTGGTGCGGGGCTGGTCACGTTCCCTCGATAGACCCGGCTCCATCCTTGTCCACGACGTGGTCTCGGAGCGCCTCAACGCGTTCGATGGGACCGAGGGCGTCGTGGTGGCTTCGTCTCTCGAAGGACTCGTGGAGAAGGCCGACGTCGTGGTCGTCGTCGTGAAGCCGAAGGACACCCCCCGGCTCCTCGAGACCGTCCGACCCTACGTCTCCGCGGAGAAGATCATCGTGTCGTCTGCCGCGGGCGTCACCCTGGACAGGTTGCGGAAGGCGTTGGGTCCGCTTCCGGCTCTTCTCAGGATCATGCCCAACCTCGGCGTCGGCTTGGGCGAAGGCGTGGTCGCTGTGTCTGCTGAACAGGGAGCGCCCACCGAGATCACCAGCGTGGTGGTCGGCCTGTTCGAGAGCATGGGAGTGGTGGAGGTGCTTCCTGAGGATCTCCTGGACGCGGTCACGGCCGCGGCCGGTTCGTCGATAGGCTTTCTCGCGCTGGCGCTCGAAGGTATGGAGGACGGAGCGGTCCGGGCGGGCATGCCGCGGGCGACGGCCAGGAGGTTCGTGCGTCAGACGGCGGTTGCGACCGCGCTGCTACTGAGAGAGAGCGAAGGTTCGGCTGCCGACCTCAAAGACCAGGTCGCATCTCCGGGCGGCACCACCATAGCCGGGCTGGCCGTCCTGGAGGACCGGGGGGTACGGGGCGCTTTTCTCCGCGCGGTGGAGGAGGCCACGGAGCGCGGCCGCCGGTTGTGATTCGGTAGAATGGACAGAGGACCGGCGAGAGTGGCCGGGCGGTAGTCCGGCGCGGGGCCATCCCGAGGGAAGGGAGAGTGAAGTGAGAGTCACGCCTCTCGATATCCGGCGCAAGGAGTTCAAGCGCTCCATGCGCGGCTATTCCGACGAGGAAGTCGACATCTTCCTCGACGAAGTAGCGGATGAGTTCGAACGTTTGTTCCAGGAGAACATGGAGTTGCAGGACCGCATGCAGCGGCTGGAAGAGCAGATCGCCGGCCACGTGCAGATGAAGGACGCGCTGGAGAAGACCCTGGTGACGGCGCAATTGCAGGCCGACGAGATGAGGGTCAACGCGCGCAAGGAAGGCGAGCTCATCCTGCGTGACGCCGAACTGAAGGCCCGTCAGATCGTCAACGATTCGTACAGCGAGACCCAGCGGGTACAGCAAGCGCTCATCCAGCTGAAACATCTGGAGGAAGACTTCCGGTTCAAGTTCCGTTCTCTGCTGGAAGGCCATCTGAAGCTTCTCAACGAGGCCCCCATCACTGCCCAGAGCGGGGAGGGCGGCATGCTCGAGAGTGGGCCGGCCTCCGGAGAGGAAGTCCCCCTCGTGGTTCCCAGCCCTCAGCCCGAGGCGACCGCGGCGGAAGAGGGGAGCCCCGTCCCCGGGGTCGATCATGATGTCGAACTCTCTGAGGAGGGCGGGTCGGTGGGTGGGCCTGTGCAGGAGGTCGAGATCGAGACCGGGCCGGGACCTGAGGCCGAGCCCGAACTCGGATCCGGGTCCGGGATCGAGGCTCCTCCGGTGACGGCCATGGCGGAGTATGGCGAAGACGTGACCAGAGAGGCGACCTCGTTGCCCGATGACGACTTGCCTACCGAGGAGACTGAACTGATCGAGGCCGAGGAGCGGGTATCGGATCCGGTGGTCAGCGAGGCCGAGCCCCCAACCCACGATGACGAGGGGACGGGCGAGGAAGAAGCGGTTTCGGGATTCTTCTTCGGGCGCAGGCTGGACGACGGGGACGATGCCTTCCTTGCGCCGGAAACGGTCAAGAAGGACAAAGGTCGGGATTTCGAATGGTGAGAGGCCGTTGACCGGGAGCGCCACGGCTGGGTTCTCCGTCCGGAAGGACTCGGGCGAATTGTTGATAGGCGTCCGGGTCAGCCCTTCGGCCGCTCGCACGGCGGTTCGGGGTCTCTACGGTGAACGGCTCAAGGTGTCGCTGAGTTCGCCTCCGGAGGGCGGGCGAGCCAACCGCGAACTCGTTGGGGTGCTTGCGGGATGGTTGGGGTTGCGCCGCGATCGGGTCCGCGTGGAGGCGGGACACGGCAGTCGCGACAAGATCGTCGCTATAGCGGGCATGGACGAGGTCGAGTTGAGGGACAGGATCGCCGGTCTGGTGGATGGAAGCGCCTCATGAGTGGAGAGTGGCCATGGACCCCAGTGCGCTGAGACGTCAGCTCCTTGGAGAGCGTGAGCGACTCGAACGCGAGGTGGCCGAGTTGGAGGCCGATCTCTCGGAGTCCTTGGAGGACTCCTCGGAGGAAAGCCCCTACGACCAGCACATGGCCGAGACCGCGGCCATCACGCTCGACCGGGAGATCGACCTTACTCTCGAAGAGAACGCCCGAGCGTCGATCGCTCAGATCGACCGGGCCCTGCTCAAGCTCGAGAACGGGAGCTACGGCCGGTGCGACAGTTGCGGCAAAGTGATAGGCGAGGACCGGCTGCGGGTGGCACCGTTCGCCACGCTCTGCATCGAGTGCAAGCGACTCGAGGAGCGAGACCGATAGCGTTCCTCAGTTCCATGAAGCTCGGAGCCCCCGCACTTGCGACCCGGCGCCGTACCGTGATCAAATGGGTGGCCCTCGTGATCACTCTGGGCATCGCCCTGGCCCTGGACCTGTGGACCAAGCAACTCGCCGAACAGAGTCTCGTCCTGGGCGAGATCGACAAGGTCCTGCCGTTCCTCTGGTTGCAGCGGACCGCCAACAGTGGTGTCGCGTTCGGGCTTCTGGGGGGGAAGAGCGCCTTGATAATCGCGGCGAACGTAGTGGCTCTTCTTGTGGTGCTCACGTACGTGTTCATCGAGCGTCGGGTGCTCTTGGGCGCCTTGGCGGGCGGGGTCCTGATCGGCGGGAGTCTTGGGAACATGGTCCAGCGGCTCACCGGAGACGGGCACGTGACCGACTTCATCAAGTTCCCCTATTGGCCCAACTACAACCTGGCCGACGTGTTCATCTTCGCCGGCATCGCCGCCATCTTTCTAGGCCTCGTGTATGAGACCGTGCGGGTCTGGAAGGCCGGGCGGCAGTCGGAAGCGCCGCGCCGATGAGCGAAGGACCGCAGGGGACTCGTCCCCGGGTTTTCGTGGTGACGGCCGAAGACGAGGGGCTGCGCCTCGACGTCGCCCTGGGTCGGCGGCCCGGGATGGGGAGTCGCTCGCGAGTGGCATCCCTGATCCTTGAGGGAGCGGTGACCGTCGACGGGAGCCCGCGTGCGAAGAGTTTCCTGCTGTCGGAGGGGCAGACGGTGACCGTGGCCCCCTCCGAAGACACTCCGGTCGCGCTCGTGCCGGAAGATATCGCCGTTCCGGTGCTCTTCGAGGACGAATGGCTGCTGGTCGCCGACAAGCCTCCCGGCATGGCTGTCCACCCTTCTCGGGGTCACTCGTCGGGCACGCTCGTCCACGCGCTGTTGGGGCACGGACTGGCCGGCGGGGAGGAGTTCCGGCCCGGCGTGGTCCATCGTCTCGACAAGGATACCTCCGGCCTGTTGATCGTGGCGAAGGCTGCCGACGTGCATCGCAAGCTGGTGGCCATGATGCGCAGGCGGGACGTGGACCGACGCTACCTCGCCCTGGTGCACGGACACTTCCCTGCCGACAGCGGCACCATCGAGGCCCCGGTGGGAAGGGATCCCGCCCGCCGGACGGCGATGGCCGTCGGGGGGACGGCGGCGCGGGACGCACGCACGCACTTCAGCGTTCTCGAGCGGCTGGGTGACTACACGCTGGTGGAAGTGCGGCTCGAGACCGGGCGCACGCACCAGATCCGGGTCCACTTCCTGGCGATCGGCCACCCGGTGGCCGGTGATCCGACCTATGCGCGCCGCGACCCGCTCGGTCTGGGCCGGCAGTTCCTCCACAGTTATCGTCTCTCGTTCGGCCACCCCGTCACCGGCGCACCCGTAGATGTGGAGGCGCCGCTGCCCGCCGATCTCGCGACGGTTCTGGACGGCCTTCGCGGGGCGTCGAGACCGGGGTGCTAGACTTCAGTCGATATGAGCACTCTCGGACACACCTCAGACACAGATGCCGGCGCAGTGAGTGGATCGGCGGCTTTCTTCGACCTTGACGGCACGCTGGTCGTCGGACATACGCAGGCGCTCCTCGTGGTGTTCCTGCGGGAGGCGGGCATCATCGGGCGCCTGTTCGTCCTGGGGGCAGCCTTGTGGTTCGCGGGGTACAAGGTGGGGGTCCTCAAAGTCACCGAGCGGTCGCGGGACAGAGGCGCGCAGATGTTCAAGGGACTCACCGAGGGTGAAGTCGAGGGACTGATGGAGCGCTTCACCGAAGAGGTCATGGTGCCTCGCCTCCATCCGTCCGTCACCTCCGCTCTTGCCGAGCATTCCGCGGCGGGTGACCGGGTGGTGGTGATCTCGGCCGCACTCGAGCCGGTAGTACGGGCGCTCTGCAGGCGGTTGGGCGTGGCGGACCACGTTGGGGCTCAGTGTGAGCTTCGAGATGGTCGGTACACCGGTCGATTGATCGGTCCCACTCCGTACGCGGAGCGCAAAGCTTTGGTGGCGGCCGAGTTCATGGAACGCTGGGGGGTGGACCCTCTTGATTGCTGGGCCTACGCGGACCACGACACCGATCTCGCGCTGCTCCACTCGATCGGCCATCCGGTGGCCGTCAACCCGAAACCGCGATTACGACAGGTCGCGCTCATGAGCGGCTGGCCGGTCCTTCCCTGACTTCTTTCCGCACATACCCTCAAGGAGGCTGAGAGATGGCTGACACATTCCCCGAGACCCTGGCCGCCGACCGCGACCTTGACGCACTCGCCATCGGGACGCTTCGGACCCTGGCGATCGACGGAGTGCAAAGAGCGAACTCCGGACACCCAGGGATGCCTTTGGGAGCGGCTCCCATGGCCCACGTCCTGTGGACGCGCCATCTGAAGTTCGACCCCTCCGATCCGGCGTGGCCGGATCGCGACCGGTTCGTGCTCAGCGCCGGGCACGGCTCCATGTTGCTGTACTCTCTCCTCCATCTCGCCGGATACGAGCTTCCGATGGAGGAACTCGAGGCCTTCCGGCAATGGGGGAGTCTCACTCCCGGGCATCCGGAGTCGGGCCACACTCCGGGAGTCGAGGCCACCACCGGGCCACTGGGGGCGGGAGTGTCCAACGCGGTCGGCATGGCGATCGCCGAAGCCTTCCTCGCCGCGACCTTCAATCGCCCAGGTTTCGACCTCGTCGACCATCATACGTTCGCACTGGTCGGCGACGGAGACCTCATGGAAGGGGTCGCCTCGGAGGCGGTCTCGCTTGCGGGACATCTGCAACTGAGCAAACTGGTACTGCTCTACGACGACAACCAGATCTCCATCGAGGGCTCGACGGAGTTGGCGTTCACGGAGGACGTGGGGGTGCGTTTCCAGGCATATGGCTGGCAGGTGCTCATGGTCGGTGACGGCAACGACACCGCGGAGATCGACCGGGCGCTCGTGGCGGCCTGTGCGGAGACCACGAAGCCCACGCTCATCAAGGTCCGTACCACGATCGGGTATGGCAGCCCGCACAAGGCCGGGACCGCCGACTGTCACGGTTCCCCGCTCGGCGTCGAGGAATGTCGGATCACCAAGAAGGCCCTCGATTGGCCCGAGGACCTGTCGTTCGCGGTGCCTCAGCGAGTGAGGGACCAGTACGGCGGGGTGGCCGCCAGCGGCCGGGCGATCCACGCGACGTGGCGGGAGTCGTTCTCCGCCTACGAGAAGGCCCATCCGGAGGACGCGGCGCAATGGAAGGCGGCGATGGCCGGGCGTCTGCCGGAAGGCTGGAAGGAAGCGCTGCCGGCTTTCGCATCCGGCGAGAGCGTAGCCACCCGCTCGGCGTCGGGGAAAGTGCTCAACGCGCTCGGCCCGATCCTGCCCACGCTGATAGGGGGGTCAGCCGATCTGGCGCCCTCCAACAACACCTACCTCGCCGGTCTGGGTGACTTCCAAGCGGGCGGGCGCCGGGGCCGCAACCTGCGGTTCGGGGTGCGCGAGCATGCCATGGGCGGGATCCTCAACGGGATGGCCTACCACGGAGGGCTGTTCCCCTTCGGCGGGACCTTCTTCGTGTTCTCCGACTACATGCGTCCGGCGATCCGGCTTGCCGCCCTCTCGAAGCTGCCCGTGGTGTACGTGTTCACTCACGACAGCATCGGTCTGGGAGAAGATGGACCCACCCATCAGCCGATCGAGCATCTGGCCTCTCTGCGGGCGATGCCCGGCCTGGTCCTCATCCGTCCGAGCGATGCGGCGGAGACGGTGATCGCATGGCAGGCCGCCCTCGAACGCAGGGATGGCCCCACGGCGCTCGTCTTGTCCCGGCAGAACCTCCCCGTGCTCGAGCGGAGCGAAGGCTGTGGAGCGGAGGATCTGCTCAAGGGGGGTTATGTTCTTCAGGAGGCGGCGGGGGGTACTCCTCAGGTCATACTCATCGGCACCGGCTCAGAAGTGGAGGTGGCCGTGGAAGCCTCGTCGCTCCTGGAAGATCAGGGAGTCTCCGCTCGAGTGGTCGCGCTGCCGAGCTGGGAGTTGTTCGAGGTCCAGGACGAGGTCTATCGAGAGAGCGTGCTCCCGAAGGCGGTCAAGGCCCGCGTGGCGGTCGAAGCCGGGGCTACCTTCGGGTGGGAACGCTACGTGGGAGACGAGGGGCTTGTGATCGGCATCGACCGTTTTGGTGCCTCGGCGCCCGCGGGCATCCTCTACAAGGAGTTCGGGATCACGGCGGAGAACGTGGCGGCGGCGGCTCTCAGATCGTTGGGATCGCGGTAGCGGCAAGAGGCGCGGAGGGGAGGCGTCGTGGAGCGGAACCCACTGGCTAGGCTGGTCGAGTTCGGACAGAGCGCCTGGTGTGACGACATAAGCCGGGACTTTCTCCTAGCCGGCGGGCTTCGCACGCTCATCGAGCGGGACGGAGTGTCCGGAGTCACCTCCAATCCCACCATCTTCCAAAAAGCCATCTCCCAGAGTACTGCCTACGACGAGGCCTTCACGGCGCTGGTCGCGGACGGCGCGAGCACCACTGAGATCATCGAGATCCTGATGGCCGAAGACATCCGGGCGGCCGCCGACGAACTCCATCCGACCTTTCTCGCCACCGGTGGTCGTGACGGACTGGTGAGCATCGAGGTCGCCCCGAACCTTGCCTACGATGCTCAAGGCACGGTGGCTGAGGTCAAGCGCATCCGAGCCCTCGTCGATCGTCCGAACGTCCTGGTGAAGGTGCCCGCGACGGTGGAGGGTGTGGCCGCGTTCCGTGACCTCGTCGGTCGAGGGTATTCGATCAACGTGACCCTCATCTTCTCCTTGGAGAGGTATCGGCAGGTCATGGAAGCGTATCTGGCGGGGCTCGAAGCGCTGCTCGTGCGGCGCGCGTCCGGGGAGGACACCCCCGAGATCGGCGATGTGCGGAGTGTGGCGAGTTTCTTCGTGAGTCGGGTGGATTCTGTCGTCGACACGTCGCTGGAAGCCGAGGCCGAGAAGGCGCGGGCGGCTGGGCGATCCGAGGCGGCCGTGGGAACGATGCTGACCCTGAAAGGAAAGGCTGCCATCGCCAATGCGAAGCTGGCCTACCAGTTGTTCCGCGAGACGTTCTCGGGTGACAGATGGGAGACGCTCGCCCGGCAAGGCGCCAACGTGCAACGACCCCTCTGGGCGAGCACGAGCACGAAGGACCCCGCCTACAACGACGTGATGTACGTCGAGGGACTCATCGGACCCGACACGGTGAACACCATGCCGCTCCAGACCATGGACGCCTTCCGCGATCACGGCCGGCCGGCGGAGACCGTGACGGCGGGAGTGAAGGAGGCCGCCGACCATCTGGCGACTCTCGAGGCCGGAGGGATCAGCATGGCCGACATCACGGCCCGCCTCGAGAAGGATGGAGTGCGGGCGTTCGCCGAGTCCTTCGAAGCGCTCTACCTGGCACTCGACGAGAAGAGGCAGGGCGGGTGACGGAGGTTTGGCCAGTGTCTCCGCCGGTAAGGTAGGGGGCATGGGCGTCGTCACCCTTCCAGAGAATCCCTTCCGCGAAGGTCTCGAGCTTCGTCGCAGTCCCGAGGCGTCGACCATGGTCATCTTCGGGGCGACCGGCGATCTCAGCCGCCGCAAGCTGCTGCCTTCCCTCTACGTCATGCATCGGCAGGGTGTCCTCCCCGCTGGGTTCTCTCTGATCGGCTTCGCTCGCCGGCCGTGGGACGACGGAGAGTTCCGCGCATATGTCCGCGAATCGCTCGAGGAAGGTCTACAAGAGGGAGTGGAGCCGGCTGCTTGGTCGGGTTTCGAGGAGGCTCTCTTCTTCACCCCGGGGGAATTCGATGAGCCGGAGGCATATGTCGGACTGGCGTCCCTGACGGCTGAGATAGACGGTCGCCGGGCCGGGACCGGCAATCGCTTGTTCTACTTGGCCGCACCCCCGAGTTCCTACCCGGCGATCATAGACGGCTTGGGCCGGGCCGGCCTGGGCGGCGGGGAGGGTCGTCCGGACGTCGAGACGGTCGGGGTGACGGGAGCGGAGCCGGGGCGAGGCGGGTGGGCGCGCGTCGTCGTGGAGAAGCCTTTCGGGCACGATCGCTCGTCGGCGGCTAGGCTGAACGGCCAACTCAAGGAATGGTTCCGAGAAGAGCAGATCTTTCGGATCGACCATTATCTCGGCAAGGAGACCGTGCAGAACATCCTGGTCTTTCGGCTCGCGAACGGCATCTTCGAGCCGGTATGGAACCGGGAATGGGTCGATCACGTGCAGATCACCGTCGCCGAGGACCTGGGGGTGGGCGGCCGGGGGCCGTATTTCGAAGAGACCGGGAACATGCGCGACATGGTCCAGAACCACGTGCTCCAACTGTTGGCGTTGGTGGCGATGGAGCCGCCGGCCTCGTTCGAGCCCGACGCGGTACGCGATGAGCGGGCCAAAGCGCTTCGCGCGCTGAGGCCACTGAGCGGCGCACAGGTCGATGGCGATGTGATCCGAGGACAGTATTCCCCGGGATATGTGGGAGGTGAGCCCGTCCTCGGATATCGGGAGGAGTCTGGGGTCGCGTCCGAGTCCGATGTGGAGACGTTCGTGGCCATGCGGGTCTTCGTCGACAGTTGGCGATGGGCGGGCGTCCCCTTCTACGTACGAGCCGGCAAGCGCATGCCTCGAAGGGCGACCGAGATAGCGATCCAATTCAAGCAGCCCCCGCTCCTCCTCTTCGGAGAGGGCGCCGGGGGCGAGCCGGAGCCGAACGTGCTGGCCTTGCACATCCAGCCGGACGAGGGGATAACGCTCAAGGTCGGCTCCAAACTGCCGGGGCCGAGCATCGACGTCCATCCGGTCCACATGGACTTTCGCTACGGGACCTCCTTCGGGAGACGCTCTCCCGAAGCGTACGAGAGACTGTTACTCGACAGCCTGCTTGGCGACTCCACCCTCTTCAGCCGGGAGGACAGCGTCGATGCCGGATGGTCTTTCGTCGATCGCATCCGAGCTCGATGGGAAGAGAGTGACCGGTCGTCGCTCCACGTGTACGAAGCCGGTTCCTGGGGTCCGCAGGCGGCCGCGGATCTGGTCCGCCGCGACGGGCGGCGCTGGAGGAGGCTGTGAAAGGCGAAGGCGTACCGGTATTCGTGCGCGAAGTGCCGTTGAGCGCCGTCTCGCAAGAGCTCGAATCTGCCTGGAGCGCGACCGACGAGGAATCGAGACGCTCCCGAGGCGAAGGCATGCTTCGGCTGCGCGAGTTGAACTACGTCGTCTGTGCGCGCACCGAGGCCGAGGCGGAGGTGGCGAGGGCGACGGTAGGCCGTCTCATGGGAGAGCGTCCGGGGCGGGTGGTGGTGCTGGTCGATACTGCCGGCGTTCCAGGTGGTGACCCGGCGGCGTGTCGTCTCCAGTCGACGTCGGCGTCGATCGCGACCCGGTGTCTTCTCGACGGTGGCTCCGGTCAGCGAGTGTGCTCCGAAGAAGTGGTGGTGGTGGCTTCCGGCGAAGAGGCACGGGCGGCACGGACGGCTGTGTTCGGTCTTCTCGTGCCCGATCTGCCGGTGCTGGGCCGCTGGATCGGATCCTTCTCGGCGGACGATGAGACTCTGCTCTGGCTCGGAGAAGCGGCGGACCATCTGGTCGTAGACACCGGGGCCGGTCCGGCCGACGTCGGAGGCCCTGTCCCGGGCAGACGTGACGCCCTGGCCGACGCGATCGAGACGATGAGGGACATGCGGGTCCTGCTGGACGCGCCTATGCGCGCGCGGGTGCATGACCTGTCCTGGCTGCGGATCGAGCCTTGGAGGCTCATGATGGCCGAATTGTTCGACGACCCCTCACGACGACGCCTCATCCCCGACATCGGCCGTCTGTCGGTCAGGCACGCCGGGGCAAGCGGACAGGCGGTGCTCTACGCGGCGTGGTTCGACTCGCGCCTGGGTGGGGTTGGCTCCGTGTCCGTAGACATCCAGGAGGAGTCCCGGGGCGGGGAGGTCGGTCTGGTGCAGGTCGAGGTCTGGGACCGCTCCGATAGAGACACACCACAGCTTTCGCTGAGCAGGCGGCCGCACAGTCGGGTGATCAGCGCTCGCGTGACGGGGGAGCACGGGAGAGGCCAAGAAGTCACGATCAAGACTCTCGAGACGCCTTCCGACGAGGAGTGGCTCCTCCTGCGCCGCGCGCTCGAATCGACGCGACCGGACCCGGTCTTTCGGCAGGCTGTCGGGCTCGTGGGCGCGGCGTCGTCGGCATGATCCACATCTTGCGGGACGAGGAGCGGGTGGCTGCGGCCGGGGTCCGGTTGATCGTGATGCTCCTGCGCGACCGCGATCGAGCGGAGGAACACGACGTGACCCTGGCGCTGAGTGGAGGGCGTACGCCGCGCGGGGTGTACGGACTCCTGGCGGAAGAAGCGGAGGAAGCCGCGCCGTGGGAGCGTGTCCAGTTGCTGTGGGGCGATGAACGGTGTGTGCCGCGCGAGCACGACCAGAGCAACTTCAAGATGGTCGGATCCACGGGACTGCTCACGCGGCCGTGGGCGGGGATACACCCGATGCCTGGGGAGATGGTTCCCGAGGAGGGGGCCCGGGCCTACGAGGAGACCATCAGAGAGCTTACCGGGGCGAGCGGCATGCCCAGACTCGACGTCATACTGCTCGGGTTGGGCGCGGACGGTCACGTCGCTTCGTTGTTCCCCGATGCCCCGCTCGGCGCTGCGCGGGACCGCCTTGTGGCCGCGACCGGTGAATACAACGGCTTCCGGCGTCTCACGCTGACTATGCCGGTCCTGGCCTCGGCTCACAATCTCCTTTTCGTGGTGACGGGGGAAGACAAGGCTGAGGCCGTCCGTCTCACACTGGGCCGGGCGGATCCCGAAGTGTCGCCTCCACCGGCTCGGCGGCTTCTCGACATGATCAAGGTGAAGAAGCTGGCAGGCTGGGAATGCCCGACCGTGACATGGGTGCTCGACCAACCGGCGGCGTCTCGGTTGCCGGCGCGCTCGCCGCGTCTTGACGGGGGAGCCGCGCGCCGGTAGGGTTTGCCGGGCAAGGGCGAAGAGCGCCGGTCTCCTGGCTGGGAAGTGGCTGAGTCGAAAGGCTGGTGGATCCCGTGGCAGACAAGGGTCTTGACGAAAGCGGCAAGTCGAAAGTCTTGCTCGACGCGGAACAGTTCGGGCGCACCCTTTCCCGCATGACTCATGAGATAGCGGAGCAGGCGCCCGCGCTTTCCGAGGTCGCTCTGGTGGGCATACAGCGGAGAGGGGTGGAGCTGGCCGCCCGCCTGGGGGCGCAGCTCGAAGCCTTCTACGGGGTCCGACCGCCGACGGGGGCTATCGACATCACTTTCTACCGCGATGACCTCGACACGCGTACCGGTGCCGACTACGAGCAGCCGGTCGTGCATTCGACCGACCTCGACTTCGACATCAACGACAAGACGATCGTGCTCGTCGACGACGTCCTCTACACGGGGCGGACCATCCGCGCTGCCATCGACGCGCTCTTCGACTATGGACGTCCATTGTCCGTCCGTCTGGCGGTCCTCGTCGACCGCGGACACCGCGACCTTCCCATCCGTCCTGATTTCGTGGGCAAGAACGTGCCCACCAGCCGGAGCGAGAGGGTGGTGGTGCACCTCTCGGAGACGGACGGCCGCGACGAGGTCATCATCGAGGAGTGACTCTCGCCCGGCGGCTGGAGTCGCCGAGGGGGGAGCGGTACAATACTGCGACAAGGCGAACCTTTTAAACGCGTCCAGTGAGACCGAAAGGGTACCGACATGCACCTCATCTCCATCGACGATCTCTCCGCTGCCGAGATCGACAACCTCTTCAAGCTGAGCGACGGCTTCCTCGAGGTGGCGTCGCGTTCGATCAAGAAGGTGCCCACTCTTCGCGGACGGACCGTGATCAACGTGTTCCTTGAACCATCGACCCGGACCCAATCGTCGTTCGAACTCGCCGGAAAACGGCTGTCGGCCGACGTGATCAATATCAAGGGCTCGTCCTCGAGCGTGTCCAAGGGAGAGAGTCTCAAGGACACCATCCTCACGTTGGAGAGCTATCGTCCGGACATCATCGTCATGCGCCACCCGCGGGTGGGGGCGTCGCGGATGGCCACGCACTATACCAACGCGTCGGTGATCAACGCCGGAGACGGGACGGGGGAGCATCCCACCCAATGCCTGCTGGATCTCTACAGCCTGCGCCGGACCTTCGGGGAATTGGAGGGACTCAAGGTGGCCATCGTGGGCGATGTCCTGCGCAGCCGGGTGGCCCGATCCGATCTCTTCGGGTTCCGGAAGATGGGGATCGACGTACGCCTGGTGGGGCCTCCGACCCTGATCCCACCTGGGATCGAACATTGGGACGTCCCGGTCCACAACGATCTCGGGGCCCTCGAAGACGTGGATGTCGTCTATCTACTGCGCATGCAGCTCGAGCGGGCCAAGGGTAAGGTGCCGCCGGTACCGTCGCTGCGAGAGTACAGCCGGGTCTGGGGCCTGTCGCCCTATCTTCTTCGGCCGGACCAGAAGGTCATGCATCCGGGGCCCATCAATCGCGGGGTGGAGCTCTCGGCGGACCTGGCCGACGACGAGCGCTCGCTCATCCTCCAGCAGGTGGAGTCGGGCCTGGCGATGCGCATGGCCATCCTGTATCAGTGCCTCGCCGGCAGCCTGACCGACGAGTCGGCGGCGTAGCCCGGGGAGTTCAGATCCGGTCCGCCTCGGGACCGGCCATGTCGGTGAGGAAGAGGTCGAGGATCCTGCCTGAGACATCGTCGGCCAGGAACTCGTCTATCCCCATGAGTTGGGCGACATCTTCGGCCCAGGCGCAGACCATCAGCTCCCAGGCGGCCAACCGGGGATCGATGTCCTGTCTGATCGTCCCCTGCCGTTTGCCCTCTTCGACCAGGCCGGTGATGGTGTCGACGACTCCCAGTTGCCGGCGACCTACAGCTTCGCTCAGACCCGTATCGCGCGGCGCGGTTATGAACTCGAAGGTCGGTTGTACGAAGCCTTCGAATTCTCCCGTCATGAAGGAAGCGTGGGACTCGCCGATCACCCTGAGTCGTTCGTGGATGTTGGTGTCGGTGGATAGCTCGAGCCATTTCGCCACTCTTTCGAAGAGGGAGTCGAGGGCCGCGAGCAGCATGTCCTGCCGACTGGAGTAATGCGAATAGAGGGATGGCCCCTCGATCCCGACTTCGCCCGCGATGCGTGAGACGGTGGTCCCTTGAAGCCCGTGGCGGGACATCAACGACAAGACCGCTGCTTCGATCTCGGCTTTGCGCGCGGGACCAGGGCGGCGGACCCGGGCCCTCTTCGTGCCGGTTCGAGTCTTCCGTGCGTCGGACGGTCCCTGCCGCCCCTCTCGTGGTCTCCCGTTGGCCTCATCCATCACCGGACTCCTTCTCTCGCCGAGGCGTCCGACGTCGTCGATCATCTCGTCGGCCCCAGCTTGACGCCGAAACAGCTCCATGATACGACTAACGAGCGTTAGTTAGCCAGGATTATCAGTCAGGAGCGGGACGGCTCCACGGATATCGCGGGAGGACGGCATGAAGAAGACGAGGCTCTCTCTGCTCGACGGCGGCACCTTGGCTCTCCCCGACTACAAGCTCTTCTGGGGAAAGGGTACGGGTGAGTTGATCCGGTTCGCCTGTTACAGCGTGTTGGTCGATCACCCCGACGGGATGTTCCTGTTCGATACGGGGTTCGATTGGGACTTCATGGACAAATGGACCCGCCAGGACAATCCCCTTCAGGCTCCCGAGCAGACGGTACCCGTCCAACTGGCGAAGCTCGGTGTCGACTTGGAGGACGTCGACTACATCATCAACTCCCATTTCCACCTCGATCACGTGGGGGGCAACAAGTTCTTCCCCGAGGCGACGATCGTGGTGCACAGGAAGGAATACGAGGCGGCGAAGAACCCCATGCCGTTCGAATACCAGAGCTACTCCGACCTGACCTTCGATCCCGAACTGCACAAGCTGAACTTCTCGGGCCCCCGCGACATCCTCAAGCGGGCGGGCACTTCCGAAGAGCCAGCCGCGGTGGCGAAATCGCCCACGTACAAGTTGATCGACGGCGACATCGAACTGGCGAAAGGTCTGTGGCTCTACGAACTACCGGGCCACTCGGCCGGGCAGGTGGGGATGGTGGTGGAACTCGAAGGGCGTCAGCCCATGTTCTTCCCGGCCGATGCCTCGCATCTTCCGAAGCATCTCGACGAGATGATCGTCCCCGGATTCCATGTCGATCCGATCGCGGGCTACCGGTCGCTCGAACGGATCAAGACCATACGCGACAAGCATGGGGCAGAGGTCTTCTTCGGCCATCCCCCGGGAGACTCCCTCACCTATCGAAAAGCTCCCGAGTGGTACCAATAGCTGCCGCGAGTGGCGGTGTCATCCGACATACCTGAACCGGCGGCCACCGCGATCGCCGACATGCTGGACGAATGCGCGGGCATCGAGCCCGGGCAGGAGGTCCTGATCCTCGCGTACCGAGACGGCCTGCACGGCGGCGACAATCTCGTCGACGAAGAGGCGATCCAGTGGATCGAGACGGGCGTGCGGGAGCGGGGAGCCAATGCGTCGGTCCTGTGGGCCGACGAGCGGTCGACGGTCCACGAGTGGCGCTTCCCTCCGATAGTGAAGGCGGCGTTCGCGGCCAGCGATATCATGATCAACAACACGCTCGATCTGTCCTTCGAGGAACTGCTCGAGTTCAAGCGCTTCACCTGGAGCGAAAAGAAGCTGTTCGTCCGCAACTTCGCGACCACGGCTGCTCTTCTGCGGACGCGATGGGCGCAGACCCCTCAGCGGCTGGTGAACGAGATCCGCTATCAGGCGGCTCGACTCGTCGAGGCGGATTCTCCCTTCCGACTCACCGACCCGAACGGCACCCATCTGGAAGGGACCATCCTGCCGGCGTACCACGCCGATCACCCCTGGTTCACCACCTACGCGGTGAGACGGGAGGAGGTGGGTTACTATCGTCCCTGGCCGGAGTGGATGCACCCTCCCATCAACGTGAGCGGAACGACCGGGACGTTCGTCTTCGACCGCATGCTCAGTTGGTGGTCGCGCTATCTGGGGATCTCGCCCTATTTCGCCGAACCGGTGAGGTTGTCCATCGAGGACAATCGCATCGTGGCCATCGAAGGCGGCGAGGAGGCCGCGGCCTTGCGTCGTTTCCTCGAGGAGCTCGAGCGTCGTCTCGGGAAGACGGCCCGCAACTTCGATGCCCTCCATTTCGGGGTGCACCCCAACGCTTCGGTCGAAGAGAGCGAATGCCCGAACATCCTCTATCGCAGGCTCATCGAGCACGCCCACACGTCGAACATCCATGTCCACATCGGCGTACCGGAATTGACCGAGGGATATCCCTACTGGGTGCATATCACGGGCGATATCAGGAAGGCCGCGTTCGTGGTGGGGGACACCGTGATCCACGACGAAGGGTACCTGACGGCGCTGGAGCACCCCGCGGTGCAGGCTGTCGCGGCCGAATACCCGGGAAGGCCCGGGCTCTAGCCGTTCGGGCTCCAACCACACGGTCGGGGCGCCGCCGGTCGACGATGGGACCGGCGGCGCTCCTGTTTCGCCCCCGTGGGCCTCGAGGTGGGACCCCTCACCGCAATCGCTCTTGACAGCTGGGTGCGTCTCGACTATGGTGGGTTTAGTTGATACGCCTAGTGCATCAACTAAGCTGTATACAGAATCGCGAGCGAAGCGCCTGGGAGCGCATTCTGGGCCGGGAGGAGGTGCGCATGAGCGAACTGTTCCCCGCGAAGAGCATCGCCATCGAAGTGGTGAGTTGCACGGACCCGTCCAAGATCCGGTTGTTCAATCGCTGGTTCGACCAGAGGCACGTCCCCGACCTCAGAGATGCTCCTGGAGTGGTGGACGTCTACCGCTATCTGGACGTGGAGCCGGATCTGGGCGACATGGGTGTGGGACGGTTCGCCCCGGCTTCGGGAAGCCCCACCCGATACCTCACGATCTATCGCATCGATTCGGCAGACCCGTGGGGGGTGATGCGGCAGGTGAGGGAGGCCGAGGAGCGTCGCCGGGCCGCCGGTGAGTTGCCCGAATACTACGAATCGTACGAGACGACGGTCTGGGACCTCGTGGCGCTGAGGCAGACCGTCCAGCCGCCCGTGCGCCCGGTGACGAGGTTGCCCGACGGCATGCCGGAAGTGATCCTGCTCGTCTTCACCGGCACCGACCCGGCGCGGGAGATGGAACAGAACGACTGGTGGCTCTACGCGCACTCGCACGACCTGCTCGAGACCCCGGGCATGACCCAGTGCGAACGCTACCGCAACCTCGACCCCGAGAGGGCGGAGGACGATGCGTTCTCTATGAACATCTACGAGTTCGACACCGACGACCCCGTCGGAGCTCTCCGACGGATCCTCGAGGATGACGAGAAGGCGCGGAAGCCTCAGGGACGATTCAGTCCGTACAACCGGCCCTGTAGACCACATGCCAGCGGGCTGTACCGCCACTGGGACATGATGAGCGGCCGCTGGTCCTGACGACGCGAGCGAGGAAGGTGAGGAGGAATCGTGGCTAGGAAGAAGATCGACTACGACTGGAGCAAGATCCCCGAAGTCCAGATGTATGGTTATACGCCCGAGGAGGAGGCCTTTTGGCCCTTCCAAAACCTTCATCCGAAATGGGACATCCCGGAAAAGATCGCCATCCAGTGCGCCATCTCCGGCGGCGGCGCCCGCATCAGCCCGCAGCAGAACCCCTACCATCCCGGGACCGACCTCGACACCATCAGAGAATCGGCGGCTGAAGTCCTCGAACTCGAGACCGGCCCCTCGTGTATCCACTTCGACCATCCACCCGAGCAGTGTGTCACCCGCGACGGCGAGAGACTTGACTTCGGCGACTCGTATGCGTACGTGATCGAGCCGCTCATCGAGAAATACGGATACGAGAAGCTGTGCTGCCATATCAACACGCTGCGCGGTAGCACCGAGTCGCAGATGAAGCCGGTGGTGACCGGTCTGGCGGAGCTCACCTACATGCAGCCCCGGGCCTCCACGAACTGGCTCAAGACAATCCACTCGATCATGAAGGAGAACGGCATGGCGGTGGAGATCGCCGTGCACGTCAACAGCGAGCTCGACCTCGCCCGGCGCATCTGCGTGGACTCCGGTCTGCTCGAGAAACCGATCATGTGGTGCATCCTCTACGGTCTGCCCATGAAGGGCCCCCGCTGGCACTTCGAGTACATCCCCAACGAGATCGCCATGGCCCAGGCCCTCATCTATGCGGTCGAGCGGATCCGCGAGATGGACCCGGGAGCAAAGATCCAGGTGTGTCAGGGTGCGCGGCCATCCCGCTACCTGATCACGTTGGCCATGCTGATGGGACTGAACGTACGGGTGGGCCACGAAGACACCGTGTTCCAGTTCCCCCACAAGGACGATCCGCTCAAGAGCAATGCCGAAGAGGTCAAGTGGGCGGTGGATATCGCGAGGATGCTCGGCCGTGAGGTCATGACCCCCAACGAGTGGCGGCAGTACATCGGCGTGGAGCAGAGGAGTGGGAACGACCCGTACGCGTACATCGGGGTACCCGAGTAGGAGAGGTTCACATGGAACCTGTGGTCCTTGGCTTCGACGAGGTCCGACAAGACGACGCCGACAAGGTGGGCAAGAAGTGCGCCAACCTGGGGGAGTTGACCGTCGCGGGATTCCGGGTGCCTCCCGGATACGCGGTATCGCTGACCGGGTACGAGCGGTTCATGAACGAGACCGGGGTCAGGAGGAGGATCGAGGAGTACCTGGCTGGCTTCTCCGCCGACCCCGGGAATACCGCGGATATGGCGCGCTACGAGGAGGCCTCGGTCGCGATCCGTGGGATGGTGGAGCAGACTCCGGTCCCCGCCGACATCGCGGCTGCCATCCGCCGACGCTACGAGGCCCTCTGCGCGGCCGCGGGTGAGGCCGACATCTCGGTGGCGACGCGTTCGGCCGGACCGGCCAGCCACCCGGGACAGTACGAGTCGTATCTTCACATCAGCGGTGCGGACGAGGTGGTCGCCGGAGTCCGGCGTGTGTGGTCGAGCACGTTCAACCAGCGGTCGCTGATAGCCCGGGCCCGCCAGGGTCTCGACGTGGCATTCGATCCGATCGGCGTGGCCGTGCTCCAGATGGTGGACGCCAAGGCAGCCGGGGTCATGTTCACGGCGAACCCCAGCGACGGCGACACCGACAAGATCTACATCGAGGCCAACTGGGGTCTGGGTGAATCGGTGGTGGGCGGAGAGGTCACGCCCGACTCCTTCCTGGTGGCCAAGGCCGGACCGGAGATACTCGAGCGCACGATCGCCGAGAAGAGGACCTGGTTCACCCTCGACCCCGCCACGGGCAGACCCACCTACCAGGAAGTGCCCGCCGACAAGAAGTCGGCCCCCACTCTGACCGACGATGAAGTGAAGGAGATCGCTCGAGTCGGAGTGCTGATCGAGGGCCACTTCGGTGGGGCGCAGGACATCGAGTGGGCGGTCGCCGCCCGCGCGGCCCTGCCCGAAAGCATCATGTTCCTGCAGACCCGTCCGGCGAAGAACCTCGTGGAGAAGAAGAGCGCCGTCGATCGCGCCCTCGACTTCATGATGCGCGAGTTCTGAACCGGAGCCCGACGAACACTCGATAGGAGGGGCGATGTCAGCTGTCTACGGGATGACCCAGTTCGAGTTCGACGAGGAGAACGACCTCAAGAACTACGACGTGTGGTTCTGCGACGTGGCCCATGGTTCGCCACCGTGGAAACCGATGTTCGTCCTTCACGACTGGCTGTGGCCGGGATACCGCGCCATCCAGAGGGCGTACGAGTATCTTTCGGTGCCGACCAGCACCGGCTGGGACATCCGGCTCAAGGATGGCTACGTCTACGTGAGCGTCATGCTGACCTCTGACGAGGAGGCCAAGAAGCGCGCGGTCGTCTTCCGCGAGAAGATCAGGCCCTACATCGAGGACGCGGCTGGGATGTGGGACAAGCGCAAACTCGAACTCATGGAAGCTTACGAAGATCTCAAGAAGACGTACGGACTCACGACCTACGAATCCATCAGCGACTTGAGCAATATCCAGATGCTGGAGTTGTTCGACGACTTCCTGCAGGTGGTGAGCCTGCAGTGGAACGTCCATATGGACTACTTCGTCCCGGTGAACTATCTGTACGGCTCCTTCGAGAACATGTGCCAGGACCTGCTCGGCATCGACCACGGTCACGTACTCTTCTCCCGCGTGATGAGCGGGTTCGACAGTAAGTCGCTCGAGACCAACCGGGAGATCTGGGTGCTTGGCGCCAGGGCCATCGAACTCGGGCTCGAGGGCGCGTTCTCGGATATCGAGGACCCGGAGATCCTTCTGGACGAACTCGAGAAGAGCGAAGGTGGCCAGACCTGGTTGGGCGAGTATCGGGCGTTCCTCGATGTGTACGGCTGGCGCTGCGAGCGGATGCTGGAGTGGGCCACTCCCACCTGGCTGGAGAAACCCGCCCTCGGTATCCCGTCGATCAAGATGGCAGTGGCGACCAAGGGAGTATCGAGCATCGACGAGAGACGAGACAGCGCCGAGCGCGACCGGGAGGCGGCTGAGCAGGAGCTTCTCGCCCAAGTGCCCGCTGATCAGAAGGAGTGGTTCGCCACCCTGATGAAGGCGGCCCAGGTGGCCCCCTACTTCAGCGAGGACCACAATTTCTACTGCGACCTCTATATTGGAGCCCTGGGGCGTTGGATAACCAGGGAGATCGGTCGCAGGTTCACCGAGGCTGGCGCGCTCGACGACCCCGAGGACGTGTACTTCCTTGTGGATACCGACATCCATAAGGCGATGATCCCCATGGGCCGGGTGCGTCTGCAGAAACGGGTGGAGGAGCGCAAGAAGGAATGGCAGGGCTACCTGGGGATCCAACCGGAGATGCTGCTGGGGAACCCGGCGGCGATGGCCCAGGTGGTACGGAAGGACCCTGTCCTCAGTCCGGCGTTCGCCATACCGAAGGTGCGGGAGGAGCTCAAAGCCGACCTGTACGGAGGCGGTTCCGCTCCCGGAGTGGTGGAGGGAGTCGCGCGGGTGATCATGACCGAGGCTCAACTAGGCGAACTCCAGCCGGGAGAGATCCTGGTGGCCCCAGGGACGAGCTCTCAATGGACCCCCGCTTTCGAGATCGTGAAAGGGATCGTGACGGATGGCGGCGGCGCCCTGTCTCACGCGTGTATAGTCGCCCGAGAATACGGGATACCGGCGGTCACAGGGGCCCAGGAGGCGACCAGGAAGATCAAGACCGGCGATACGGTCCGGGTCGACGGGGACCTGGGCGTCGTCTTCATCAACCGATAGCGCGCCACGCGGCGCTCTGCGGAGTGGTCCACGAGCGGAGGCGACACGTGCCTTTGAAAGGATCCTGATGCGGCTGTTGACGATGGCGGAACTGGAACGGGAATCGGGGGCGCCCCGGAGCGCTATCCACTTCTACGTGCGCGAGGGCTTGTTGCCGGCCGCCAAAAGGACCGCCACGAACCGAGCCCTCTACAGTGAGGTCCATGTCGATCTGATCCGCGAGATCCGCCGGATGAAGGCGGAAGGGATGCGACTGAGCGAGGTGAGGGAGAGGCTCGAGCCGCAGATCGAGTCGGCCCAGCCCGAAGAGATCGACCTGATCAAGCGATCGGAGCGGGTGCGTCGTTCGATCCTCGAGACCGCCGCTCGTGATTTCGCGGTGAAGGGCTATACCAGGACCCGTGTCGGAGACATCATCCGCGAACTCAAGATCACACCTCAGGTGTTCTACGGCCATTTCCCCACCAAGCTCGAACTCTTCACAGAGTGCCTCGGCGTGCTGTCGGAATGGTCCATCAATCTCACCGAGCGGCGGGTGGACGTGGAGCCCGACACCGCCAAGCACGCAGTGTTGCGCGCGTTCGGCTATCTCGGATTGCGGGAACTGAGCCCGGACCTCCTACGCCTGGCCCGAGCCGAGGCTATGCACGAGGACGGGGAGAGCAAGCGGGTTCTGCACAAGAGCTACGACGATCTCGTGTTCACGGTACTGCCCGACCTGAACGGGTTGCGGGAGTCCGGGAAAGAGGTGCCGTTCCCGGCGGACGAGCTGGTGGCGTACGCCTTCATGGGCATCCTGGAGGCGACGGTGGGGCGCTGGTCTCGAGACGAGAGGTTCTCGAAACGTCAGGTCCTTCTCACGGTCCTCTACATCTGGCTGGCGATAGAGGCTGTCTACCGGGGCGAGCTCCATCTGGCCGAGGGCACAGAGCCGTATGAGCGATGGGTGGAGCGATTGGCCGAGTCTCCTGTTCCCGTTCCTCACTACGATCTGTTCGAGACGGGCGCGGGACCGGCGGGGGCGGACGATGGGGATCAGGAGCCGCCAGTCGGCAAGGGAAGCGGGGAGGACTGACCGGGAAGGGGGGTGGTTCCGTAGCACGAGATTCGGGGACAGACAGGCGTGTGAAGCGTGACCCAGAGCGGGAGGGCGTATGAACACGATCAAAGTCGATTACGACGCCTGCAACGGCTGCAGGATGTGCTTCAAGGTCTGCTATGTCGACGTGTGGCGCTACGACGACGAGCAGGACAGACCCATAGTCGCCTATCCGGAAGACTGCACCGGTTGCAACATGTGCGAGCTGGAGTGTCCGACCGAGGCGATCGAGGTGATCGTCGACTACGAGAACAGACCCTGGCCGCCGGTGATAGAGCGGGGCTTCCCCTACGTGCCGGGAAGGGCCGAGTCATGAAGCTCGAATCGGTGGGCAAGGTGGATGTGGCCGACATCCTCATCATCGGGGGTGGCATCGCGGGGCTCGTCGCCGCCAACGCGGCAAAGGACGAATCACCCGACGCGGACATCATCGTCGTAGAGAAGGCCCACGTGCCCTACGGGGGCCAGGCGAACAAAGGAGCCGGGAACATCAACTACCTGGCTCCGGGCGACGACCACGAGAAATGGATCGAGCATCACGTCAAGAAGATCGGGGTCTACCTGGAGGACCAGGATCTTCTGCGCGCGTACACCAGGGAGAACGTGCCGAACCTCGATCGGTTCGACTCCTGGGGCGGCGGTCTGTGCCGCTCCGCCGACGGGAAGATCATCTCCCTCAAGTGGCTCCCGTACCTTCCTTCGAGCATGGCCGCCGCCGACATCGACATGATGAACCCGCTCTACAAGCGGGCCCGGAAGATGGGCGTCAGGTTCATCAACAAGGTGGCGATGGTCGATCTGCTGAAGGATGGCGACGCGTGCGTGGGAGGCATAGGCTTCAACGTCGTCGACGGTACCTGCCACATCATCCAGGCGAAGGCCACTATCATCACCACCGGTGGACAGAACTGGCGAGTCCAGCCGAAGTACGCCGATCTGCGTGGAGACGGCTCGGCAATGGCGTACCGTGCCGGGGCGGAGATGAGGAACTGCGAGTTCGGATCGTTCCATGTCATGCAGTTCGCCCGGAGCATGGAGATCGTGTACGGCGCCGAAGAGGCGATGTACAACGCCAAGGGTGAGAATCTCACGGCCAGACTGGAAGACAAAGAGCCGTCTGACGTGGACCCGTGGGCCTTCGTGCTCTGGTACAAGGAGATGTTGGCCGGCAACGGCCCGATCGTCTCGAAGACCGACGAGAGCTACGTCTTCACCGTCACCATCCCCCGGCATCTCACCGAGGAGGTATGGAAGCGACCGGTGACGACGAGATATTGGGGTCGGTTCATCGACAAGCAGCAGAAGGCCGGCATCCCCTACGGTGGCACGCAAGAGATCTTCCCCGGGTTCGTCGGAGAGCACGGGCCTATCCGCGTGGATCACGACATGGCGGCGAGCATCCCTGGGCTGTTCGGTGCCGGGGCGGCGTCCTCGTGTGGCTCGGCCTGGGCGGGCGCGGTCCCGACCCCCCCCGGCCGTTTGCGCGGGGGAGGCTTCGGAGTGGTCTTCTTCACAGCGATGCGGGGAGGTCCCGCTGCTGCCCGGTATGCGAACGCGGCGCCCGACTCCACTCGGGTGGACGCGGGGCAGGCTGAGTCGCTCAAGAGAGGGTTCATGGAGCCGCTCGAGCGCGAGCGGGGCATCCATCCTCTGGAGTTGGTCAAGCAGATACAGGCGGCAGTCGTACCGCTCGGCTACTGCATGTACAAGAACAAAGAGCGGCTGGAGGAGGCTCTGAGCCTGGTCCTCGATGTGAAGGCACAGATCCCCGATCTGCGGGCCACGGACTTCCACCACTTGGCCGCCTGCAACGAGGTCCGCTCGATGGTCCACGACGCTGAGTTGTTCTATCGAGCCTCTCTCGAACGGAAAGAGACCCGCGGTTGGCACATACGCGAGGACTACCCCGAGCGGGACGACGCCGAATTCCTCAAGTGGATCATCGTCAAGGACAACAAGGGCGAGATGGATCTGTCGACGGAGCCGGTACCGATCGAGAGATACACCTACAAGCCATGAACCCACCAAGGGGTCCAAGGGTCTTTCCGGACCGGAACGTTGTCATCGATATCGAGGGGGTGCCATCGGGATAGGGAGGGAATCACGTCGAGCAGGCGTTGTCGACGTCACACGAGCGGGAGCGTGTCGGAAACCAGTGCGCGAGGGGGAGGCTCGCGATAGCGGAATCGCACAGGAAGCACGGATAGGGATGCTACGCAGGATCGAGTCGCCAGCGGGGAGAACCGGAATGTCAGAAGAGATTGACGACAGGGGGGACACTATGGCAGACGAAAAGCACAACTCGCGAGAGATCGAGACCTTGGAGACGTCGCTGACCAAGAAGTCAGTCAGCCGCCGCGAGTTCCTGAAGATCGCAGGGGTCGCGGGCGCGGCCATCGGTGTGGGCGCGGGTCTGGGTGGCCTTGCGGCAGCCTGCGGCGAAGAGGCCGATACCACCACCACCGCGGGACCGACCACCACCGCGGGACCGACCACCACTGCCGCGCCTACCACGACGGTGAGCGCCGGTCCGGAAGTCGGCCGGGAGATCAAGATCGGCGTGGTCTCGCCGTTGACCGGATATCTGGCCGTCTTCGCCATCGCCGACGAATGGGGCGTGGGTCTGGTCAAGGAGTACCTGGGCGAAGAGATGGTCCTCGGCGACGGGAAGAGCCACAAGGTGAGTTGGCTCATCAGAGACACCCAGTCGGATGAGAACCGGGCCGCTCAGGTGTCGTCCGACCTGATCCTCAACGACAAGGCCGACATGCTGATCGTGGGAGGGAGCCCGACGACGGCCCTCCCCGCCGCGGATACATGCGAAACGCTAGGCGCGCCGCTCCTGGCGACGAACTGCCCGTGGCAGGCGTGGGTGTTCGGCCGAGGCAAGACGCTCGATACGCCGGACAAATGGGTGTTCGGCAGCCTGTTCGGCATCGAACAGGGGACTGCCGGCTTCATCCAGGCCATCGACAAGGTCCCCACGAACAAAGTGGCAGGACTGTTCTTGGGCAACACCGCCGACAGCCAGGCGTGGATGACGCCCGGCATCGGCATGGGTGACGCGCTGAAGGCGGCCGGGTACACGGTCATCGATCCCGGGTTCTTCAACCTGGGGACGGAAGACTTCACGGCTCTCATCTCCGCGTACAAGAAGGAAGGCTGCGAACTCAACATCGGATCCAACCCCGGCAAAGACTTCCCCAACTTCTGGACGCAGTGCCTGCAGCAGGGCTACAACCCCAAGGCCTGCGTGGAAGTCATCGGCCTGGCTTCGACCGCAGACCAGGAAGCTCTGGTCCCAGCGTGCTACGGCATCATTATGGGCTTCACGTGGCACAAGAGCTGGCCGTACAGCGACCCGATCTCGGGGATGACCAACGCAGAACTCGCCGACCGCTACGAGGCGGACCTCGGAAAACCGTGGGACCAGTTCATCACCGGCTATGCCCGCATGGCCTGGGTGATCGACATCCTCAAGAGGACCACCGACTTCGAGGACAAGGAGACGGTGCTCACCGCCATCAAGAACACCAAGATGGATCTGATCACCGGACCGATCGACATGACGTCGCCGGTGGACCCCACGGGTCGTCACATCACTGCCAACATCTACAAGCAGCCGTGGGGCTACGGCCAGTTGGAGAAGGGGGCCAAGTGGCCCGTCGAGGTGCCGCTGGTATCGCAGGTCGACGCGCCCGAGGTCAAGATCGACCGCGACCCGATGCCGATCCAGTACTAGTCGTAGACTTGCGCGACGCATGACGTCGCGGAAGACAAGAAGGCCTCTCCCTCCCGGGTCTGTCCGGGAGGGAGAGGCCTCGTCCGCCTGAGTTGAAACCCGGTATGAGGTGACCAAGTGACTGAACGCTACGATCTGGTGCTCGTGGGCAACGCCGGTCGGAACGAGCTGCATCGCGCCGACGGCACGACGGAACCCATACTCGGGGGGCCTCTGTTCCATAGCGCGTTCGCAGTCGTCTGGTCGGACAAGAGCGTGGCCGTGGTCACCAAGATCGCCGAGCGTGACGACGACCTGCTGATGTCTCTCCGACGAGCGGGGCTCGCGGTGTACGTCACGCCGACGCTCGAGACCACGCGGAGCCACCTCTACTACCCCGGTGAGGACGTGGACGAGCGGCGACTCGTGCTGGAGGCCTCCGCTGGGCCGTTCTCCGCAGGGGACCTGCCGGATATCGAAGCGGAGCGGTTCCATCTCATCGGTCACAACCGGATCGAGTTCCCCTTGGAGTTCATGACCGGACTACATGAAAGAGAGATCCTCTTCTCCATCGACATGCAGGCTCTCGTACGGAACCCCGATGCTCGTACGGGGGAGGTCAGGTATGAAGACTACCCGCACAAGCGGGAGGTCGCGGCCATGGCCGAAAGAGTGAAGCTCGACGGCGTCGAGGCTCGTATCCTCACCGGGACGAGTGACCTGGAAGCCGCCGCCATACAGTTCGAGAAGTGGGGCGCTGGCGAGATCATGGTCACGAGCGCCGCGGGCGCTCTCGTGCGCAGTCGAGGCACGAGTCACTTCGAGCCGTTCACCAACAGAAGCACGTCCGGCCGCACCGGTCGGGGAGACACGGTCTTCACCTCGTACGTGGTCCGCCGCATGGATCACGGGGTGGCCGATGCGCTGAGATTCGCCGTGGCTCTCACGTCCATCAAGATGGAAACGCCGGGTCTGTTCTCAGGGACCCTCCACGAGGTCGAGGAGAGAGTCCGCGCCGATCATCGCTGAGACCGAGCATCGACCAGTAGAATCCGGTGCATGGGCGAGCCCTCCGAGGTGATGAAGGTCTCCGGGTGGAGGTTCTTGTGGTAGAAAGGTCTTGTGTATAGGCCTGTCCGCAGGGAGCCACGGCCTATCCGATGAAGGAGCGACCGTGTTCCGACTACTTGACCATAGAATCTAGATTCTATATTCTGCGTTCACAGGCGAGCGATACCAGTCAGCAGGGGGGCTCACATGTCCAAGAGTAGCGCAGTGATGGACGGCAACGAAGCAATCGCCCACGTGGCGCACAAGGTCAACGAGGTCATATCCATCTACCCGATCACTCCGTCGAGCCCCATCGCGGAGCACGCCGACGCGTGGAGTGCCGCCGGCATGCAAAATCTCTGGGGGACCGTCCCCATGGTGGTGGAGATGCAGTCGGAGGGAGGAGCCGCGGCGGCCGCCCACGGCGCGCTCCAAGCCGGATCGCTCTGCTCCACCTTCACGGCGAGCCAAGGCCTACTCCTGATGATCCCCACCATGTACAAGATCGCCGGCGAACTCACGCCGACCTGCTGGCATGTGACGGCGCGCTCCTTGGCCGCCCAGGCGCTGAGTATCTTCGGTGATCATCAAGACGTGATGGCCGTCCGGCAGACCGGCTTCGCGCTACTCGCATCGAACTCGGTCCAAGAGGCGCACGACCTGGCCTTGATCGGCAGCGCCGCCACCTTGAAAGCTCGTGTCCCGTTCATCCACTTCTGCGACGGGTTCCGCACGTCGCACGAGGTGCAGAAGATCGAGATGATGGATGACGCCGTGCTTCGCGCGATGATCGATGAGGACCTGGTGCTTGCCCACAAGGGGAGGGCGATGACCCCCGATCGGCCGACCCTGCGGGGCACCAGTCAGAATCCCGACGTGTACTTCCAGGGGCGTGAGACCGTCAACAAGTACTACGTGGCCTGCCCGGAGATCGTGCAGGAGTACATGGACCGGTTGGCGGGTCTGACCGGTAGGAGCTATCACCTGTTCGACTATGTCGGCGCGCCCGATGCCGAAAGGGTGGTCGCGCTCATGGGTTCGGGCGCGGAGACTGCGCACGAGACGGTCGACTTCCTGACCGGCCGGGGCGAGAAGGTAGGCGTGCTGAAAGTCCGCCTCTACCGGCCCTTCAGCATCAGGCATTTCGCCGAGGCGCTTCCGACCACCGTGAAGAGTGTCGCCGTCCTCGACCGTACCAAAGAGCCTGGTTCGGCCGGGGAGCCTCTCTACCTGGACGTGGTCAACGCCATGAGGGAGACCGGTCGCGAAGTGACGGTGACCGGGGGCCGCTATGGGCTGTCGAGCAAGGAGTTCACCCCGGCGATGGTCAAGGGCGTGTTCGACGAGATGGCGGGACCGGCGCCGAAGAACCACTTCACAGTGGGCATCCGCGACGATGTCACCCATACCAGTATCGACTACGACCCGACCTTCACCACCGAAGGTACGAACGTGTTCAGGGCCATGTTCTTCGGACTCGGCTCCGACGGGACGGTAGGGGCCAACAAGAACTCCATCAAGATCATCGGCGAAGACACGGCCAACAACGTGCAAGGCTACTTCGTCTACGACTCGAAGAAGGCCGGGGTCCTCACCGTGAGCCACCTACGTTTCGGTCCGGGCCCCATCCGATCGGCGTATCTGGTGAACAAGGCCGATTTCGTGGCCTGCCACGTATGGGCTTTCCTGGAGAGATACAAGACCCTCAGCGCCGCCGTGCCGGGGGCGACCTATCTGCTCAACGCTCCCTACCCCGCTGACGAAGTGTGGGACAGGCTTCCCATCGAGAACCAGCGGCGCATCATCGAATTGGGACTGAAGGTGTATGTCATCAACGCCTATGAGGTCGCCAAGGAGACCGGCATGGGCGGGCGCATCAACACCATCATGCAGACCTGCTTCTTCTATCTGTCCAACATCCTCCCGCCGGAAGAGGCTATCGCCGCCATCAAGGGCGCGATCGAGAAGACCTATGGGAAGCGGGGCGAGAAGGTCGTCCAGATGAACTACAACGCCGTCGATCAGGCGATAGCGAACCTTCACGAAGTCCGAGTACCGGCGGAGGCGACCAGCACGAAGCACAAGCCGCCGTTGGTCCCGAGCGACGCGCCTCAGTTCCTTCAAGACGTCACGGCCATGATCATGGCCGGACGGGGCGACGAGCTTCCCGTCAGCGCGATGCCCGAGGACGGGGTCTGGCCGACCGATACCACCAAGTGGGAGAAGAGGAACATCGCTCTCGAGATCCCCGTGTGGGAGCCGGAGTTGTGCATCCAGTGCGGCAAGTGCTCGTTCCACTGTCCGCACGCCACCATCCGTACGAAGGTCTACGACCCCGAGGCGCTCGGAGCCGCCCCGGCGACCTTCAAATCGGCCGACGCCAAGGGCAAGGAATACGCCGGCCTGAAGTGGACGGTGCAGGTCGCTCCGGAGGACTGCACCGGGTGCGGTGCCTGCGTCGAGGTGTGCCCGGGCAAGGACAAGGCCGACCCTTCCAGGAAGGCCATCGAGATGGCTTTCCAGCCCCCGCTGAGAGACGCGGAACGCGACAACTACCGCTATTTCCTCGACCTCCCGGACGCCGACCGTGCCCGGGTGCGTGTCTCCAGCGTCAAAGGCAGTCAGCTCCTGCGGCCCCTGTTCGAGTACTCGGGCGCATGCGCCGGCTGCGGCGAGACCCCATACGTGAAACTCCTGACCCAGTTGGTCGGCGATCGACTCATGATCGGAAATGCCACCGGATGCTCGAGCATCTACGGCGGCAACCTGCCGACCACTCCGTATGCGCAGAACGAAGACGGGCGTGGACCCACGTGGAACAACTCACTCTTCGAGGATGCCGCGGAGTTCAGCTACGGCCTGCGCCTCACGGTCGACAAGCAGACCGAGTTCGCCCGAGAGCTCGTGACGTCGCTACGTGACGTCGCCGGCGCCGACCTGGCTGAGGAGCTTCTTGCGTCGAGGCAGAGCGATGAAGGCGAGATCGCGGCGCAGCGCGCCCGGGTCGTCCGACTCAAGGCCAAGATCAAAGCCGCGATGAACGGAAACGGCGCCGATGCCCGACATGCGCAGTTGCTCGGCGTGGCCGACTATCTGGTCAAGAAGAGCGTCTGGGGTGTAGGTGGAGACGGCTGGGCCTATGACATCGGCTACGGAGGTCTCGACCATGTCCTGGCCTCGCAGCGGAACATCAACCTACTCGTGCTGAACACCCAGATGTACTCGAACACCGGCGGCCAATGCTCTAAGGCCACCCCCATGGGCTCGGTCGCCCTGTTCGCGGCCGGCGGCAAGGCCGTGGGCAAGAAGGACTTGGGCGCGATAGCGATGACCTACGGCAACATCTATGTCGCCCAGGTGGCCATGGGGTACAGCGACTCTCAGACGCTGCGGGCCTTGATCGAGGCTGAGTCGTACGACGGACCGAGCCTCATCATCGCCTACAGCCACTGCATCAGCATGGGCTTCGACATGCGCAAGGGCTACGAGCATCAGAAGGCTGCCGTGCAATCGGGTTCCTGGTTCTTGTACCGGTTCGATCCCCGTCGTGCGGCGGAGGGCAAGAACCCCCTGCAGATCGACTCCAAGGATATCTCGGTGTCGGTCGACGAGTTCGTCGCTCTCGAGAACCGCTACAACATGCTCAAGAAGGCTCACCCGGACGCCGCTTCGCTGCTGTGGGACAAGGCCCAGCGGCACGTGTGTACTCGGTGGGACATCCTGAAGCAGCAGGCAGACATGACGTACAGTGTGACGGCTCCATTCGAGACGGGAGCCGTGGACGAGGAAGCCTTGGCGGCCACCGGCGCCAAGGATGTGACCGGCCGAGTGAGCGGGTTCAACCTGCCGGCCGGTCGCTCGGCCGACGACGAGGAGAACGACTGAGGGTACGCCGAGCGTGACGGACATCCCCCCGTACGTCGTCCGCGAGAGCGGACGGGCCCGCCATGTCAGGTTGGTGATGACTGCGGACCGCGGGTTGGAGGTGGTCGTCCCCCGGGGCTTCGATCAGGCAGAGATCCCCGGCATCCTTGCTCGCAAGGCGGGGTGGATCGCACGGGCGACGTCTCGGGCGGCTGCGCGTCGGTCTCCGATGCCCGCCCCGGGAACGGATCTGCCCGATTGCATCGAGCTGTCGTGCTTGCGGGCCGTCTGGAGCGTCGAGTACGTCGCCCCTTCGAGGGGGGCGGTCGGCCCGGTCAAGACGGTGGTCCGGGAGAAGCCGGGTCGAGTCCTCGTGGTGTCCGGGGACGTGCGTGACGCCGCGGTCTGCCGCGAGGCGCTGCGACGATGGCTCAGGCGCAGGGCCCGGATGACGCTTGCGCCCCGGCTGGCGGTGATGGCGGCCGAGCGGGGGTTCGCCGTCGGCTCGATCAGTATCCGAGCTCAGCGCACGCGCTGGGGCAGCTGCACGCCACGCGGGGGCATCAATCTGAATGTCCGCCTGCTCTTCCTGCCGCCCGAACTCACCGACTACGTACTTCTGCACGAGCTGTGTCACACGGTGCGAGGGGATCATTCGCCGGCCTTCTGGGCGCTCGTGGAGCGACACGATCCCGACTGGAGGGACAAGCGGAGACGCCTCCGCGATGCCTGTCGGCACGTCCCGGTTTGGTTCGAGCGAAGCGCGACGTGACGTCTCACTGCGCCTCCTGCCGGGCATCGACAGTGCGCCTGGACCCGTTCGCCCATCCGCGATACCATTAGGCGGCCTTTAAACGAGTCCCGTGAGACCGAAAGGAACTTTGGATGGACACCAGCATGCGTCCTTCCGCGCCCAGACTTGCCTGCCGCGCGATGCCTCCCGAACGATTCCTCCTCCCGGATGTCCACCTGTTCGACCCCGACCGTTCAGTGGACGTGGTGGGCGACCTGTTGGTGGACGACGGCGCGATCGCGGCGCTCGGCCCCGGCCTGGAGCGACCGGGGGGAGTGGAGGTGCTGGAGGACTTGGCGGGGTGGTGGGTGTTCCCCGGCCTCGTCGATCCGCATACCCACCTCCGCACGCCGGGCTACGAATACAAAGAGGACCTGGCCTCAGGATCGATGGCCGCCGCTGCCGGCGGGTATGTCACGATCGTGGCGATGGCCAATACCGATCCGGTCGTCGACGGGGGGCCCACTCTCTCCTGGGTCTTGGAACAGGCGGGCCAAGATGCGGTCGTCCATGTGGGTCAGGTGGGAGCGGTCAGCAAGGGTCTGGCCGGCGAAGAACTGGCGGCGCTCCGCGAGTTGGCCGATGCCGGGGCGGTGGCGTTCGCCGACGACGGCAAGCCCCTCCACGATGCGGACCTCCTGCTTCATGCACTCCGCTACGCCCGAGGGACCGACAGACCGCTGCTGCTGCATCTCGAGAACAGGAGCCTCTCGCTGGACGGGGTGATGCACGAGGGGCGATGGAGTGCGCGACTCGGCCTCCGCGGGATACCGGCGGCCGCCGAATCGGGGCCGCTCGCTCGCGATCTGGAACTCATCCGGTACGCGGCCGACGAGGAGATCCGGCTTGTCTCCTCGCGATCCGCGGCAGAGGCCCGGACCACTCCTCTGGTCCATTTCCAGCACCTGTCCGCCGCCGACAGTGTCCGCCTGCTGCGCGCGGCGAAGACGGAGGGGTTGCCGGTGAGCGCGGAGGTCACTCCCCTCCACTTGTCATTCACTGATGAACGCCTGCAGGGATTCGATCAGAACCTCAGAGTGAATCCACCCATCCGGTCCGTAGAGGATCAGGAAGCCCTGGTGTCGGCGTTGGCGGACGGGACCATCGATTGCATCGGCACAGATCACGCGCCGCATGCTCCACAGGAGAAAGAAGTGCCGATCGAAGACGCGAGCAGTGGGAGCACCGGCCTGGAGACGGCGTTCGCCGCTCTGTACACGAACCTCGTCGTGCCGGGCCGCATGCCGCTCGGGCGACTGGTGGGGGCCATGTCCGGGGCACCGAGCCGGGTGTTGGGCTTACCGGAGCCACGTCTGGCGGTCGGCGCGGCGGCTCGCTTCTGCGTCGTCGATCTGGATGAGACGTGGGAGGTCACTCCGGCCACCCTGAGGGGCAAGAGTCGTAACTGCGCCTTCCTCGGGCAGACCTTGACGGGGCGGGTCCGGCTCACCGTGGATGACGGGGCGCGCCGTTTCGCGCGCGCCCAGGGGGAGGTCTGATGTACCGGGGTGACGTGCCGGCATACGTCGTACTGAAAGACGGGACGGTGTTCTCCGGCTTCGGCTTCGGGGCCGAGGGGAAGGTGTTCGGCGAGGTGGTGTTCAACACCAGCATGACCGGGTACCAGGAGGTGGTGACCGACCCCTCGTATCATGGGCAGATGGTCACCTTCACCTACCCCATGATCGGCAACTACGGGGCCGCCGATCATCTTCTCGAGTCGGTGGAGGCGCATTCGAAAGCGATCATAGTCCGAGAGATCAAGAACACCGCCTGGAACTCGACCTGTCCGGAAGCGTGGATCGACTGGTTGACCGCGAGAGGCATGGTCGGCGTCGCCGGCATCGACACGCGGGCCCTCACGCGACGGATCAGAGAGCACGGAGCGATGTCGGGATGCGTGGCAGCCGGGCCCGACCTGCGAGTGAACGAGCTCCTCGAGGCTTTGGAAGAGGTGCCGTCCATGGTGGGCCAGGATCTCGCTGGAGCCGTCACCTGTCGGGAACCGTACGACTGGACGGAGGATGACGGGGGGAGGGCGCCCCTGCGGGTAGTCGCCTTCGACTACGGATTGAAGCGGAGCATCCTCAGGAACCTTGCCGCCGTCGGCTGTCGGGTCACGGTCGTGCCTGCTTTCTTCACGGCGGAGCAGGTGCTCGCGCTGGATCCGGATGGGGTGTTCTTGTCGAACGGCCCGGGAGATCCCGCGGCTGTCGGCTACGCGGTGGAGACGATCAAAGCGCTCCTCGGCACGGTGCCGGTGTTCGGCATCTGTCTGGGACATCAGCTCCTGTCGCAGGCGGTCGGGTTCACTACGTACAAGCTGAAATTCGGCCATCGAGGCGCAAACCATCCGGTTCGTGACTACATCACCGGGAAGGTCGAGATCACCAGTCAGAACCATGGCTTCGCGGTGGAGCCGCCCGCGGTGGTGCGGGAGGCGCTCGAGCGGGGAGCGGTGGTGGGGGATGGCGGCGTAGCCGGTCTGGAGGCGGAGGCCATGATCCTCGGATCCGAGTTCGGCCCGGCCCAGGTCACTCATCTCAACTTGAACGACGGGACCGTCGAGGGTCTTCGCCTGCTCGAGTGTCCCGCCTTCAGCGTCCAGTATCATCCGGAAGCAGGACCGGGTCCCCACGACAGCCGGTATCTGTTCGGCCAGTTCGTGGACCTGATGAACCGCAGCACCGGCCACTGACCGTCGATCATGAGGAGAGGCCATGACCCCGTCGCCACGTTCTTCGGAGGGCAAGAAGTCTGAGATCAAGGTCCGTCTTCCGGAGACGATCGCTGCCGGGGTGTACGCGAACAGCATGATGGTGCAGCATAGCGGCGAGGAGTTCGTGTTGGACTTCGCCATGGTGACCGGCGGCACCGGGACGGTGGTCGCTCGGATCGTGGCGTCGCCGGCCCACGCCAAGCGCATGGTAGCGGCTTTGCAGGACAACATTCGGAAGTACGAGGCGAGTCACGGACCGATCAAGGGCTCCCAGACGTCGCCGCCGCTACGGGTGGGCTTCCATCCTCCCGCGGAGGTAGAGGGGTGACATGCGTCGGCTACGCGATTCTGCTAGCCTATGAACGGGTGCAAGCGAAGGGTCACGCTGCTGCGGTACTCGCCGACGCGAGGAGCCTGAGTGAGGAAGGCCGCACATAGTCTGAAGGCCGGGTCTGACGGCTTCGGCTCGTCCCTGAGTGTTCGCTGGGTGCTGGTGGTCGCGGCCGCGGCCCTGTGTTTCCTCGGGGGAGTGGCCTTCATGACGGGCGAGACGATGACCGAGGTCGCCGAGGCGGTCCCCGAAAGCCTGCTGACGGACGAAGCCCCGGGATCCGACGAGACCGGCGGGGTGGTGGAGGTTCCACAGGCACCCGAGGAGATCCCCAGTGAAGACGTGGACGTGGTCGTCTATGCGACTCAGACGTCGGGTCTTGCGGCCGTACGAGAGCTCGTCGTGGCTGCTCCTCATCTGCAGGTGGCCTTGATCTCGTGTGGCAACCTTTTCGAGACCCCTCTGGCACAGGGACTGAGTGTAGAGGACGCCCGTGACATCGGCCGGGTGACCGGAGGGTTCTATACCGAGTGGCGCAACGCCGTGATCACAGCGTACGGTGTCCGCGGGATCAGGCCGTTCACGTCGAGCGGGCGGTTCGTGTATGAGCCGGAGATGGCCGTCCAGGCGCTGTGGGCTCTGATCGGTGGCAAGTCTTCTCCGAACGTCACGTTCTATTCCGCCCATCTGGTCGCGGCGAGCGATCAGGGCGAAGAGAGGTACGTCGACGTGAAGGTGGAGGGTGCGGGTCCCCTGCGACTCAACACGAGGTACTTCATCGACGCGAGCGTCGAGGGCGACTTGGCCAGGATGCTGGGAGCGAGCTACCGGATCGGCAGACACGAGGCCGTCTACAACGATATCGCCGGCCCCACGCCGGCGTACCCCTCCGGGGAGAACGGGTACGAGACCGCTCCGCAGCGGTTCTCGCCTCTACTCACGCTCCGCGTGTACCCGACGGGGAGGGCGCCGAGGATAGCCGATCTGGTCCATCACAACTACGATCCGACCACGTTCGCGGCTTTGCCCGGCTTCGCCCAGAAGAACGTCGACGCGTTCGGGGCCAGTTGGACCATGCGGATCGCCGTCCTGCCCAACGGCAAGCGTGAGTTGAACGAGAGCTGGAACGACTGGCCGGATGTCGGCCTCTCCTTCCAGTGGGTGTTCGCTCCCGAAAAACGAGGCGATATCCGGCGACGGGTGCTCGAATGGGCGATCAACCGAGTACGCTATCTCCAGGAGAACGGGTATTCCCGCGTGGGGATAGCGGCCATCCCTCAGAAGCTGTACGTGCGCGAAGGTCCTCGGATCGTCGGACTGGATACGTATACCGTGACCGATCTTCGCGCCGGCATCCTGCGCGATCCGGTGGCTGTCGGCTGCTACGTCGAGTACGACAGGCACGACGCCTTCTTCCCGAACCACATCGAGGATACGCGTTACATCTACGTGCCCATGCGGGCGCTGATGGCCGAGGGCCATCCTGCGCTACTCGTCTCGACCGCCGTTTCCACCGATTTCGCCACGTACAACTCGGCCGTGCGGATGGAGCACGGGCGGGCCAACATGGGCGGCGCCGCGGGGGCGATGATCGTGATCGCCGACCGGCTGGGTGTCGAGCCGCACGAAGTGCCGTACGACCAGGTGCGGAGCGAACTCCTGGGCCGCGGCTTCCAGGTGGGGCCCATCGGCTGACGAAGCTCCTCCTCGGCGGCGTCCCTCTACATGCTGCTCTCGAGGATGCCTATCGGAATGCCCTCGGGATCCGCGAACATGGCGAAGAAGCCCACACCCTCGATCGGGGTCTTGGGGACCAGGACGACGCCGCCGGCCGCCGCGGCCTTCGCCAGGGTCTCGTCGGCGTCGTCGACCGCGAAGTAGGTGTTGAGCGCGGGCATGGGAGCCGTCTCAGGCTTGGCCATCATCCCACCCCCAGGTTGTGACCCGGTAGCGATCATTGCGTACTCGGGGAAGGTCGCGTCATCGAACTGCCAGTCGAATACTGTCGTGTAGAAGACCTTCGCTCTGTCGGTGTCCGCCACCATCAGTTCCCAGTGGATCAGCGGATTGCCCATCATCGCCCCTTTCTCCTGTATCGGTCGGTGGGACCCTCGGCCACTCTCGGATTCACGCGCACGCATAGGCGCTGCGATGAGTGAGGTCGTACCCGGTCCGGGGCCTGACTATGTCAGTCCTTCACGATATCGGCGAGGTGAGCCTCTGCGCGTCCGCCGCCGCCGGCTTGGAGCACAGAGTAGTCGGGGATCGAGTACACGCGGACCTTGTTGTCGAGGAAGTCGGAGAAGGCGAGCAGTGTGCCGTCCGGAGACACGTCGAGGCCCGTGCACTGGTTGCCCCCCACTATCGCGTCGAGGATCCTGCCGGTTGCAGTGTCGATGGCCAACACCGAGCCCCATTCCGGACCGGGGATGTAGTAGGTCTCAGGATTGTCTTTGCCGCGGTTCGATACATAGAGCACCTTGCCGTCGGGCGAAAGGTCCATGGTGTTGGGCCGTTCGTCGGTATCCGCCAGTTTCGTGACCTCTTCGGTGGCCAGGTCGACGACGAAGACCTCCTTGGTGGAAAGATCGTCGACGTAGAGAAGTCCGTGGACATCGTCGCCGACCATGTGGCGCATGGCCCCGCCCGTCTTGAACAGCACCGTGCCCTCACCGGTGGCCAGGTCGATACGCTGGATATCACCGTTCTCGAACCCGGCCACGAACAGTCGCTTGCCGTCGGGTGTGACGTAGAGACCGCGGGGAGTCACCACCGTCTTCATCCGCCTGACCAGCTTGCCGGTCACCAGGTCGATCTCGGAGACATCGTTGCTGACCCAGTTCGATGCCCACAGAGTCTTCTCGTCCGGGGAGAGCAGGAGCACCTTGGTCCAACTCCCGCCGGTGTTGAAATGGCGTTTGACCTCCCTGGTGGCGCGATCTATTTCGTAGACCGAGGCTGTCTCCATCTGACTCGCATAGACGGTGGAGCCATCTCGGGTGAAGATGACCTCGACCGCTCCGTGTTCCCCGAGTTTCACCTGGTCGATCCTGTTGCCGGTGGTGGGCTCGAATATCTCCAGGCCGTAGCCTCCGAGTAGAGAGACCCACATCTCCTCGCCGTCTGGAGTGAACGCCACCTGCTTGGGATTGGGGCCACACTTGAACCTGATGACACTCTCGAAGAGGAGTCCTTCAGGGTCCATCCACACCGACAGGGAACTGGCTTCAGTGAGCATGAGTTCTCTCGTGGTCGTGTTGTAGCCTCCTTTGGCGAAGGAGAGGCGGACACGTCCTCCCGGCACCTCTTGGGAGAAGGGCGTCTTACCGGTCAGAGTGGTGCCGTCTTGGAAGGTGATGGTGACGTTCGTGATCTCGGGATTGGTCTTGATGGTCAGTTGCTGCGGAGCCAGGTTGGGGACGGTGGAACTGGTGGTGGGGACATCGGACGTCGAGGTGGTGGCGGCGATGCTCGTCCCGGCGGAGTCGGTGCCGGACTGAGCGCCCGAAGAGGTATCGGCCGCGCCCGTGTCGGCACTCGAAGAGGTGGCGGCGCTCGACTCACCGCCGATCGCTCGATAGGCCCCATAGCCGACCCCTCCGACGACCGCGACGATGATCGCGATCGCCACAGCTCTGCGCACCGTGTATCTGCGTCGAGCGTGCCTGGCATCCAGGCGTTCCCGGCGGGGCGACGAACCGGCAGGCGGGGAAGGCGTTTCGTCCATGGCCCAATGATATACGCTTCCGGATAGAATGGATGGATGAGGTGCCTGAAGCGATGAACGGTCTGAATAGCCGCACCCCGGTGACCATCGTGTGGTTCCGACGGGATCTGCGGCTGGCAGACAACCCGGCGCTCTCGTATGCCGCGAGCCGGGGCGGAACGATCGTGCCGGTCTATCTCACCGACTGGGAGCGTGAGGACCGATGGTCTCCCGGACTGGCGGCGCGATGGTGGCTGGCGCGGTCTCTCGAGAGTCTGACGGAGCGACTTCAGACGGCCGGAGCGCCACTGCACATGGTAGGGGGGGATCCGGTGGAGGCGCTGGTGCGCGAAGCTGCCGATTCAGGCGCGGACGAGGTGGTATGGAACCGGGTCTACGAACCGTATTCACGGCGACTGGATGAGCAGGCGGCGATCGCGCTCGAAGCACGGGGTATCGGAGCCCGCGGTTTCGGCGGGGCGCTCCTGTTCGAGCCCGAGGGTCACGTCTCCCGCGCCGGGCGTCCCTTCGTCCAGTTCGGCGCGTTCTGGCGCAGTTGTTCGTCACTGCCCGAACCAGGGCAGCCTCTCGCTGCGCCCGTCCTGGCGTCCGACGGGAGGCGGGGCGACGGAGCGTCCGGGCAGACCGTCGACGCCGCGAGTGGGATCCCTGGGGCGGAAGACGCAGGCTGGACACCGGGAGGTAAGGGGCAGGGGACGACCTGGGAACCCGGGGAGGCGGGCGCTCACGCGCGTCTCCTCCGTTTTCTGAGGGAGGCGCTCGACAACTACGCAGAGGCGCGGGACCTACCCGCCGAGGAAGGGGTGTCCCGGTTGTCGCCGCACCTACACTTCGGAGAGATAGGATCCCGCCAGGTATGGCATGAAGTGACGCGCTCGCAGGGGCCCGGTGCCCGGGACGGCGCCGAAGCATTCCTCCGCCAATTGGGGTGGCGTGATTTCGGTCACTACCTGCTCTACCACTTCCCTGCTTCCGCGACTCAGCCCTTCCGGCCGGCGTTCACCGGTTTCCCGTGGCTCGAAGACCCCGAGGGGCTTGATTCGTGGAAGGCGGGTCGCACCGGGTTCCCGCTGGTCGATGCCGGCATGCGTCAGCTCCTGGCGGAAGGCTGGATGCACAACCGGGTGCGCATGGTGGCGGCGTCGTTCTTGACGAAGGACCTCCTCATCCCCTGGCAGGAAGGTGCTGCTTGGTTCTGGGACCGTTTGGTCGACGCGGATCTGGCGAACAACACTCTGGGCTGGCAGTGGACCGCGGGGTCCGGACCGGACGCGGCTCCCTTCTTCCGTGTGTTCAACCCGGACCTGCAGGCGAGACGCTTCGACCCTACCGGTGCATACGTCGCGCGCTGGAACCCAGACCCGGGATCCGAGGGACCACCCGACCGCCTGGTCGATCACGCCGCCGCGCGGCTGCGCGCGCTCGCCGCGTTCGACGAAGTCCGCCGCCACCGCTGAGGCTTGGGTTGAGCGGCACCCGGTCGTTCGCGCGCCGGCGGGCGGACCGCCTCTTGCGTTTCATCCTGCATGTGTGAGACGTTCTGTGCACCCTGAGCGCTGGTCGGGTGTGACGGTCGCTCTGTGGCGTTCGGTTCGTTCGTTGGGCTGGAAGCGGGACTAGCGTTTCGTATCTGACTCGAGGAGGCGAAGGATGGCGGAAGAACCGGTCGTCAACACGGCAGTCGAGATCGCGTACGAGCGCCGGAAGCTCAAGCGGTCGCTGACCCTTCTGCCGCTTTTCGGGATCATCTTCTTCACGGTGTGTGGGGGCTCGTTCGGTATCGAGCCTCTGTTCGGCTGGTCGGGGCCCGGGATGGCGCTCTTGCTCATCGCGATCATGCCGTTCGTGTTCAGCATCCCGAACATGCTCATGGTGCGGGAGATGAACTCTCTCATGCCGGTGGAGGGCAGCTACTACCACTGGGTCAAACAAGCGTACGGCCCGATGCCCGGGTTTCTCGCGGGGTGGATGAACTGGGTCGTCTCCTGGGTGGACGTGGCCATCTACCCTGTATTCGCCGCCTACTACCTGAGCTTCTTCATCCCGCAGTTGAGTGACGGGTGGGGCGGTGTGCCCGCTTGGGTCCTCCAATGGATCGTGGCTCTGGTCATCATCTGGCTCATCTCCTATCTCCAGACGCGGGGTGCTCGGTTGGCCGGTCTCACGAGCAGCTACATGAGCATCGTCATGGCCATCCCCCTGCTCATACTGACCGTCGTAGGCTTCTACAACTGGGCGCACAGTGGGAGTGATTTCCAGATGCACTGGCTCCCGCAAGGGGAATCGGCCGTAGGTGCGTTCAGCACGGGGCTCTTCGTGGTCATGTGGAACTATATGGGCTGGGAGCTGCCCACCGCGGCCGGGGACGAGATCGTCAAGCCCCGGCGCACCTACCCGTTGGCGATGGTCATGGTGCTCATCGCGGCGATCGCCATGTACGCGCTCCCGACCGTGGCGGGGCTCTACGGCGGCGGCGGCGACGACGGCCGCACGCAGTTATGGGGTATCGAAGAGTACGAGAGCGGCGAGGGAGTCGGCGTCGTGCTCGAGGAGTACGGGATAACGCAGGAGCAGATCGACGAATGGGGTATCGATGCGACCTCCGACATAGGCTGGGAGCTTCCCGATATAGCCGAACGCGTGGGCGAGAAGGCCGCGGGGGTCGGGAGTCCCTTGGCTCGTTTCTTGGGGATATCGGTGATGATCGCAGCGGTGCTCAGCATGATAGGGCTGTTCATCGGTAACAGTCTGGGCGGGTCGCGGATACCCTTCGCGCTCGCCGAGGATGGGATGATGCCCAAGTGGATGGTCCGGGTCCACCCGCGCTATGGCACGCCGTGGGTGGCGATCCTCTTCTGCGGGGTGATCTTCAGCGTGTTCTCACTGAACACGTTCGCTACCCTCGTCGTCATAGATGTGTTCCTCAACGTGGTCGTGCTCCTCATGACTTTCGCCGCTCTGTGGCGCCTGCGTTTCACCAAGCCCGACGCGCCTCGTAGCAGGGTCCCCGGCGGGTGGTTGGGCCTGGGGATCGTCACCCTGCTGCCCACCATCGTGTTCCTGCTTGCCGTCTACAGCCAGATAGTCGAGGAGGGCTGGGGGGCGATCTACATCGCGGCGGCCTTCGTCGTGGCCGGAGCCATCTTCTACTTCCCCCTCAAGAAGTACCTGAAGGTCGCGCGGAACGTCCCCGATGTCGACCCATACGAATACGACGCCGAGAAAGAGGCGGCCGATACGAATCAGGCCTGAACCGGGGCCGTCGGCGCGCGCAGGCGCATCGTTGGGCCCTGTCCGCAAATGATCGTGTCTCGGAGGAAGGAGCGCGAAGATGAGAGTCCTGCTTGTCGGCGTCGGGGGCGTGGGCGAAGCCATAGCCGTCCTGGCGAAAGACAGACCTTGGGTCGAGAAGCTGGTGCTCTGCGACTACAACATCGCACGGGCCGAGGAGGTCCGGGCCAAAGTGGGCTCTCCCGCCCACATGCCGGTGGAGCCCGTCGACGCGGGAGAGAGAAGCCAGGTGGCCGAACTGGCGCGCAAGCACGAGGTCGACCTCATCATGAATGCGGTCGACCCGGTGTTCAACGAGGCCATTTTCGATGCCGCGTACGAGGTGGGCTGCACCTACATGGACATGGCCATGACCTTGTCCACGGCCCATCCGAGCGACCCCTATCGCACCCCCGGCATCAAGCTCGGCGACTACCAGTTCGAGCGAGCCGCCGACTGGGAGAAGAAAGGTCTGCTGGCGGTAGTCGGCATGGGTGTGGAGCCGGGCATGGCCGACGTGTTCGCGAAGTATGCGGAGAAGCACCTCTTCGACGAGATCGAGGAGATCGGGGTGCGCGATGGCGCCAACCTCGAGGTGAGGGGGTATGAGTTCGCGCCCAACTTCTCGATCTGGACGACTATCGAGGAATGCCTCAATCCCCCTGTCGTGTGGGAGAAGGACGCCGGCTGGAAGACCACCGAGCCGTTCTCGGAACCGGAGGTGTTCGAGTTCCCCGAAGGCATCGGTCCGGTGGAATGCGTGAACGTGGAGCACGAGGAAGTCCTCCTTGTGCCGCGCTGGGTGGACTGCAAGCGAGTGACCTTCAAGTATGGCCTGGGCGACGAGTTCATCAACGTGCTCAAGGTCATCAAGATGTTGGGGCTCGACAATCGGTTCCCGGTCGAGGTGAAGGGAGTCAAGGTGGCTCCGCGTGACGTGGTAGCGGCCTGCCTTCCCGACCCGGCTCACTTGGGAGATCAGATGTTCGGCAAGACCTGTGCCGGCACCTGGGTCAAAGGGAGCAAAGGCGGGAAGCCTCGACAGGTCTACCTATATCAAGTTGCCGACAACGAGACCTGCATGCGCGACTACGGAGTGCAGGCGGTCGTGTGGCAGACCGCGGTGAACCCGGTCATCGCCTGGGAACTGATAGAACGGGGCACATGGGCGGGCACCGGGGTTCTGGGTCCCGAAGCATTCGATCCCGACCCGTTCATGGAGCTCATGCCCACCTATGATTTCCCGTGGGGCCTCAAGGAGATGACGGCCTGACGTGCGTTGGCCGGGGGTCAGAGAGAGACCATTGTTCACCACTCACGAGCCGCCTCGGGGAGTGGCGGAATGGAGGGTCGGTGAGCTCCTCGAATACGAAGGTCGGCTCTACCAGGTGACGAAGTGGGTGGAGCTCCGCCCGGTGCGCCTGGAGCGCGGTGGCTCGGTGGGGGAGTGGCAGGTATGGGGAAGGCGGATCTCGGCGAGGAGGCTGCGGCGGCAACTGGCGGATGCAGCCGACCGCATCCGGGAGTCGGGCGGATGACGAACGGGTACAGTCCGTCCACGTCCCTGCGGGGAGCGCGACTATAGCGGCGAGGCCGGTCGGCTGGGTATGATGTAGCCCGGCCCCATCACGAAGGAGTAGACAGGCATGGCAGCGACATCGGTGCAGTTCGATCGTAAGCGTATCGCTCGGCTGATGGAACGCGAGGAGAAGCGGCTCGAAGACGAGACTCCGAAGTCGTTCGAACTTTTCAAGCGGGCCTCCAGCAGCCTGGTCAACGGCGTCTCGTCGACGTATCAGGTCCGCGATCCGTACCCCGTCTATTTCTCCCACGGCAAGGGTTCCAAGATCTACTCTGTCGACGGGCACGAGATCAGCGACTTCCACAACGGCTTTGGTTGCATGGTGCAGGGTCACGCCCATCCCGCCATCGTCGAGACCATCAAGAAGCGGTGCGAGCTCGGTACCCAGTTCGCGCTGCCCACTGAAGATTCGGTGATCGTCGCCGAGCACTTGGCCAAGAACTTCCGCCTGCCCAAGTGGCGCTTCGTGAACTCCGGCTCCGAGGCCACCATGGACGCGATCCGTATCGCCCGCGCGTATACCGGCAGGGATCAGGTTCTCAAGATCTTCGGCTCCTATCATGGTCATCACGACTACGTGATGGTGAGCTTGGGTGTGGCCGATTTCGGTGATATCGGGCCCCGCGACGACTACAAGTCGATCTCCTACGGTGCCGGTATCCCGAAGTCTGTGGTGGAGATGACCTCCGCGGTGCCGTTCAACGACGCTCCGATGATGGAGGCCCGCATCGAGCGGCTCATCGAGGAAGGACGCAAGCCTGCCTGCGTCATCATGGAAGCAGCCATGATGAACCTGGGCGTGGTCCTACCGGAGCCCGGGTATCTGCAGGCCGTGCGGGACATCACGAAGAAACACGGCATCGTCCTCATCTTCGACGAGGTGAAGACCGGTATCTGCACGGCTGCCGGCGGAGCGGTGGAGCGGTTCGGAGTGGTCCCCGACATGGTCACGCTGGCGAAGGCCCTCGCTGGCGGCCTTCCTTCCGGGGCGATCGGTGCCACCGACGAGGTCATGGACGTGGTCGCCAGCGGCAAGGTCTATCAGGTGGGCACGTACAGCGGCAACCCGCTCTCGATGGCGGCGGCTCGTGCCAGCCTCGAGGAGGTCATGACCCCCGATGCCTACAAACACCTCAACTACCTGAACGATCGCCTGATCACCGAGATGGACGCCGTCGCCGGCAAATACGGGTTCCCGGGATACACGGTGGGGATCTCGTCCAAGGGTTGCTTCAACTTCGCCACCGGCAAGATCACCGACTACGAATCCTTCATCGAGTACCAGGACGTCGAACTCTGTTACCTCGCCTGGCTCTACAACATCAACCGAGGTGTGATCATCGCTCCGGGCCGCGAAGAGGAATGGACCTTGTCCGTACAGCACACCGATGAGGACATCGACCGCTACGTGAACGCTTTCGAAGAGATGGTCCAGGAAGTGACCGCCTGAGTCCTACCGGCAAGGTTTCCCGCGCGACCCCATGGTGGGCGCGTCGGCGATGGCCGACAGGTGAGTGCGTGAACTGATCCGGGGCCCCGTCCCAGCGGGACGGGGCCCCTGGCCTTCTGGGGGGGGGATGGGACCCTGCAGCCGGCCAGTCAGAGGACCCTGCATGCGGACGTATACGGGCGCGTTACGCGGCCCTACAGTGGTGGGGTCGAGTGCATCTTGCCGAACTGGGGGGCCATGGACGATCTCGGGGCTCGTCGCATCTATTTCATCGATTGGTTGCGCATCCTCGCCGTTCTCCTACTCTTTCCGTTCCACACTCTCCGTGTGTTCAACGCTGGAGAAGCCTTCTACGCGAAATCCTCTCATCTGTCGGCCGTGGTATCGGACGTTCTCAGCTTCATATCTGTGTGGCACATGCCGCTGCTCTTCTTCCTGGCGGGATGTTCCACGTATCTGGCTCTGCGAAGGCGGACCGGACCGCAATACGCGTGGGAGCGGGTCAAGCGTCTGCTCGTACCGTTGATCTTCGGGATCTTCATCCTCATCCCGCCGCAGACCTGGTTCGGGGGGCGGTTCAATTCCGGCTACACGGGATCCTACTGGCACTATCTGACCAGCGGCGACTTCCTCCGGTGGAACATCCAGGACGGCGGGGATTACTTCGGCGGGTTCGGCATAGGCCAACTCTGGTTCATCATGTTCCTGCTCTTCATCTCGCTGATCGCCGTGCCGCTGGTGGTGTGGGGGGCGAGAGGGCGAGGGGTCGGCCGCATACAGGCTTTCAGCCGACGATTGTCACGTCCCGCCTGGTGGGTGCTTCCGGTCCTCATCCTCTTCGCGGGCGAAGCGGTACCGGAGATCCCCGGCGGACCCTTTGTGTACTACCTGTTCATCTTCCTGCTGGGCTTCGCGGCGGTGGCCGATCACCGGTTCATGGAATCCGCCCAGCGCTATCGCGCCCCGGCGCTGGCCGTCGGGGTGGGACTCGCCTTGTTCTGGGTCCTGAGCGGTAATCTCAGGGACTCGCTCCCAGACCCTTCGTTCGCGCGAGCCGGCCTGGCCTTCCTCGCTCTGATCGGTGTCTGGGTCATGTTGGTCGGCATCATGGGGTTCGGCAGACGGTATCTCGATCGGGCCTCGCGGACGCAGCGTTACTTGGCCGAGGGCTCCTACCCGGTCTATATCCTCCATCAGTCGGTGATAGTGATCATCGGCTATTACCTGGTCCGTGTGGTGGTTCCGGGACCGGTGCAGTGGATCGCGCTGCTCGTCGCCTCGGTGGCGGGGACGTTCATCCTCTACGAGATCGTCCGTCGTCTGAACGTGCTGCGTTTTCTCTTCGGCATGAAGCGGCGCAGAGGTGCGCGCGCGGTGGCGGTCCCACCGGCCGCCGTCGCGCCGCCGCTCGAGGGTTGAGGCGGGTGGCGCCGCCGGTCTACTCTTCCTCGATGTCGGACCCTTCAGCAACGTCAGAGAATGGCGCCTTCGCGGCGGCGGAGTCCTCTGCGCTTCCATAGGTGTTGTAGAGCCGCGGCCGACGCTCGTTCACCCAGAGTTGGAAGATATCCGGGCGGTTGTAGTGTCCGGCGAAATCGTGACGGAGCTTGGTCGCGATACACAGTTCGGTATCACAGTCGGCGTAGATGATGCCCTCCTCGGCCCCGAGCGGGCCGGCCAAGACCCTCTGGTTGGGAGCGACGATCACCGAACCGCCGCAGTGGTCGGGACTACGGAGGAAGGCTTCACCCTCCGGTCCTACCTGCAGCTTGGCGATCGTGTCGTCGTCGACAGTACCGCACGGGGAGATGACAAAGGCCTTGCTCATCTGGGCGAAGGCCTGCGAGTCGACCGACACGCGGACGCGCATCGGGTCTCCGCTGGTAGGAAAGTGGTTCGGCCAGCTGCTCACGTGGAACCGGATGCCTTGGGCGATGAACGCGAAGGCGGCCAAGGGATTGGAGTTCTCTCCGCAGATGAGACCGCTGATGGGGCCGAAATCCGTAGGGATGGCGCGCATGGTGTCCCCATAGCCCCCCGCGTGCACCAGTCGCTCGCCCACGGTCGGCATGACCTTGACATGCTTGCCCAGATACGAACCGTCCGGACCGATGAAGAGCTGGGAATTGTACATGGTGCCTGTCGTGTCGGGAGACTTCTCGCACACCCCCATCACGACGTATGCGCCGGCCTCACGAGCGGCGGCGCAGAGCCGATCGAGGTCCGGCCCGGGGATCTCCATGGAGTTCTTGAAGAGCTCGATCGCGAGACTGTTCGCGATGCGGCCTGTGGCCGGATGGTGGTGATACCAGATGGGGTGGGCAGGGATGAAGCCCTCCGAGAAGGCGATGAGCTGCGCACCTTCGGCCGCCGCTTCGGCTATCAGTCGGCACGCCTTCTCCACAGAGGCCTCCCGGTCGAGGAAGACCGAAGCTGCTTGGACCGCCGCCACTCTCACGACCGGGTAGGTATCGCCTCCCATTACTACTCCTCCATGCGTAGGGTGCTGAGGCTCCAATGGTACCAGCGGACGTGGTTTGGTTCAGATATCCTGAAGGATATGGAGCGATACGTCGCCGGGATACGGATAGAATGCGTCCTGGGGGACATAACCCGCCAGGAGGGGTTCGACGCGATCGTCAACGCTGCGAACGCACAGCTGCTGCCGGGGGGCGGCGTGGCCGGGGCGATCCACGCGGCCGCGGGACCAGGGTTGGTGGAGGAATGTCGGACGCTCGCTCCCATCCGCCCTGGGAAAGCCGTCCTCACGAAGGGCTACGCTCTTCCCAACGGCTACGTGATCCACTGTCTCGGACCCGTGTATGGGGTCGATGAGCCGTCGGCGGACCTGCTGGCGGCCTGCTATCGGAACGTGCTGGCATTGGCGGAGGATCGGGGTCTGGCGGCGATCGCGACTCCTGCCGTGTCCACAGGTGTCTTCGGCTTCCCCGTCGTGGAGGCGGCCGAGGTGGCCGTCGCAGAGGTCGTGAAGCGGGCCCCTTCGCTGAAGAGCGTGCGGGCCGTACGCTTCGTCTTGAGAGACCGAGCGGCGCTGTCGGCTCACCAAGATGCCCTGCGCCGGGCGGTGCCGATAGAGTGACGTTTTCGGAGTCGCTGGGCTATCCTTGGACGACCGCCCACGACGTCCCGGAGGGTCCATGGAGGCTATTCTCTCGCGCCGGAGTATCCGCAGTTTCACCGACCAACCGCTTTCTGATGATCTGGTCACGGGGCTGCTTCGGGCGGCGATGGCTGCTCCTTCCGCCCAGAACCAGCAACCCTGGCAGTTCATAGTCGTGCGGGACAGAGCTCTGCTGGAGGCGATCGGAGGAGCTCAGCCGTACGCGGGCATGGCCCGCGAGGCCCAGGTCGCCATCGTGGTATGCGGTGACCTCTCCCGCGAGAAGAGTCCGGGGTATTGGGTACAAGACTGCGCCGCGGCAACCGAGAACATCCTGATCGCGGCCAATTCGCTGGGGCTTGGAGCCGTTTGGTCGGGGACGTACCCTCGTGAAGAGAGGGTGAAGAACGTCCGGGATCTGTTCGGGATTCCCGACGACATCGTGCCGTTCGCCATTGTCCCCATCGGCTATCCCCGGGAGCGACCAGCTCCGTCCGACCGCTACGACCCGGACCGCGTCCACCTCGACCGTTGGTGATCTGAGAAGGATACCCGACCCCCAACCAACCCGACCCACAGGAGACCTGAGCCATGAAGACCTCCCTCGGAGCGAAGCCGCTCGTCTATCCGACCCCCGTGTTCGTCGTCGGTTCGTACGACGCTCAGGGGAAGCCCAACGCCATGGCCGTGGCCTGGGGTGGCATCTGTTGTTCCAAACCTCCCTGCATCGCCGTCTCGCTCCGCAAGGCCACCTATTCTTACGCCAACCTCATGGAGAGGAGAGCGTTCACCGTCAGCATCCCCTCGCGCGAGCACGTGGTAGCGGCCGACTACTTCGGGATAGCGTCCGGGCGGGACGTAGACAAGTTCGCCATGGCCGGAGTGACCCCGGTCCGCTCCGACCTCGTCGACGCCCCGTTCATCTCCGAGTTCCCGTTGGTGCTGGAGTGCAAGGTGGTCGAGGTGAGCGAACTCGGTCTGCATACCCTCTTCGTGGGGGAGATCCTCGATGTCAAAGCCGACGAGGATTGCCTGGATGAGAACGGCCGGATGGTCATGGAGAAGCTGCGGCCCTTCAGCTATGCCCCCGGCCTCAACACCTACTACGCCGTGGGGGAAGAGTTGGCCCGTGCGTTCTCGGCGGGCAAGGAACTGCGCGGCGAAGAGTAGACGGCGAAGACTGGGTTGCACGGACAGAGGCGGTGACTCCACCGGAACCGTGTAGAGGAGCGCCGTCGTCGGAACGAGCGACTGAACGTCTTCGTGTGGGGGGTTACTCGTGAGGAACACAGCGTTGAGATTCGCGCTGCTGATGGGAGGCATGATCCTCATCGGCGGCCTGGCCGGCCTGATCGCCGTGGGCTGCGGAAGTAGCGGGCCGGACGGTGAGCCCGTCACTTCGTCCACGGTCCCGAACGGGGGTGCGCTCCGGGTGATCAGCATCGAGGAGGCGTTGGCCGTCGCTCCCGGGACCACGGTCAGGGTGCAGGGGGCGTTGGTGGCGACACCGGAGCGCGTGGTCCTCGCATCGGCGATCCTGGAGTCGTATCCGCCTCAGGCAGGCGGGGCCACTCTCACTCTCCAGGGACTCGATCTCGATTCCCTCGTGGGACTGAGTTCGACCATCGGCCAAGCCGATCTTGCGCCGGTGACGTGGACCGACTTCTGGCTCGTGCTCGAGGGGGTCGTCGGGGACGGTGTGCTCGAAGTCACGAGCGTACCGAGGGTGGTCGAAGCGACGGTCGGCGACTTGAGGGTGCGGTTCAGCCCCGTCGCCGAGCCGGTGCGTGCCGGCGAGCCGGTCTGGTGGGCGCTGGACGTCAAGAATGAAAGCGCCGTTCCGGTAGATCTGACGTTCTCGAGCGGACAACAGGGAGAGGTCGTCCTCAGCCAGGGAGGCGTGGAGAAGTACCGCTGGAGCAATGGCAAAGCCTTCACCGAAGCCATCGAGACTGTGACGGTCGAACCGGGCGGCACGTGGACAGCGGTACTCACCGATACGCTGACGGCGCCCCCGGGCGACTACGAGCTGTCGGCGACCGTCACCGCCGTCGTCGGTCAGATCGGCGCGGGAACGGTCTTGCTCGCCCTGGAGACGACGATCACCGTGTACTGAGTCCGGCGATCAATCGTAGTAGTCCGCCCCGTGCTTGAGCGTCTGCCACTGCTCGTCGTCGTGGCCACAGAAGATCTGGCCGTCCACCTTCTCGACGAGGTCACGAACCCGTTTGAGGCTGGCCAGTTCGCCTCCTGCGAACCAGGTGAACGCGTGGGGGATCCCGGGACCGTACCCATTGATCGGAATGCCGTAGTAGTTGCCCAGATGCTCGCAGCACGAGAGGACCACCGGGCCGGTCTTGGGTAGGTTCACCATGAGGGCCTGGTAGCCGGGGGTGTGACCGGGCATGTGGAGCACGGTCACGTCGTCGCCTATGAGATCGTAGTCGCCCTTGATGAAGTGGAAATCGAGCCCGGGCACTTCGAAGTGCTTGCGGAAGTACATCCACGAGTGGAACTGCTCGACTGCCGGCGGCCGACCGGGGACGGGAGGCACGCCGATGCGGCTGCCGTACTCGTATTCTTCCTCCTGCACGATGATCTTGGCCTTCGTGTTGGCGAACTCCGGCAGCCAGCCCGCGTGTTCGGACATGATGTGGGAGATGACCACGTAGTCGATGTCTTCCGGTTTGTAGCCGAGTAGAGCCAACTGGGCCAGCGGGTTCTCGTCAGGCTCCTGCTTGACCCTGAAACCTTCGGGTCCGGTGGTCTGAGGGAAACCGGTCGCGTTCTTGAAATCCTCCCACTTCCAGCCGAGGTCCATGACGATCTTGGCCTTGGGGTGGTCGATGAGGTACTGGGCATTGCGGACACGATACGGACCGGCTTGATGCTCTTGGCCCGTCTCGTCCACCGTCCCGAAGTGCCAATGGAAGGCCCATTCGGTATAGAGGACGCCGCCGTTGAGGATGTGAAGCTTCATCTCTGCCCCCCAGACTCTTGTCTCTTGTGTGCGTTCGTTCCAGTCGGAGCGGCTGTGGTGCCGCCCCTCTCCTGATGTCCCAACTCGGCCGATAGCGCCGCGGCCACCTTCTTGAGCGCTGCGCCGTAGTTCATCATCTCGTGAGGGCCGAAGCGTTCACTGGGCGCGACCACCGCCATGCACGCCCGCACCGCGTTGGCGGAGTCGAAGACCGGTGCTCCGACGGCGCACATCCCCAGGTTGTACTCCTGTAGACCGTAGGCCAGTCCGTCGGATCTCACCTTCGCCAGTTCACTCATCAAACCGTCCGGGTCGTTGACAGAGTATTGGGTGCGGGGTTCACCCGCTGCTTCGATCGCGGCAGGCCACTCGCTCTCCGGACCGAAGGCGACGAAGACCCGGGAATGTACGTTCGAAAGGCCGTGCATCATGACGCCCGGAGGATTGTGGGGTTTGAACGGTCGCGACGTGTACACGGTGTCGATGATCATGGGTCCCTCGTCGGTCCACACGGTCAGGTTCACTGTCTCGGTGGTCTCGGCGGCCAGAGCCCGAACATATGGGTTCGCTATTCGGACGAGTTCGCCGTGAGACAGCGTCAGATAGCCGGCCTTCAGCATGCTCGAACCCAGGTGGTAGGTCTTTCGCTGGGGGTCGAAGGTGAGGTATCTGAGGTTCTCGAGGGTCTTCACCAACCTGAACCCGGTCGCCTTGCTGAGTCCGGCCGTCTCTCGGATCTCCTTGAGGGTCCACTCAGGGCGTTCCACGTCGAAAAGACTCAGGATGAGCAGCCCTTTCTCGAGGGTCCTGGAGGGCGACGCACCCGCGCGAGTCCGGGGCGACCGGTCGAGTATGTCTCTGTCGGAGCGCTCCAATATGCTCTTCCTCATGGTCGGTGGCATGGTCCATGCCCTTCGGCATCACCAGGGTGCATATCTTGTCGACCTCGGATGTCGGGCAAAGATAGCGTTTGCCTGCGCATTGGGCAAGTGGTAGGTTTGGTGCACTAAACGCAGCGCCCGTTTCATTATACGGAACCTCGTCAGCTGCGGCGACGAGGGATTGCGGACCGAGAGTGACTACTCAGTACAAGGAGGCCGTCCGGTGAACGATCCCATGGGCAGGTTCATCGATCCCACTTCAGACCAGGAGATGCAGCGTCGTTGGGACGCGGTACGGGACATGATGAGAGAGAAGGGGATCGACTACCTCGTCATGCAGAATCAAGAGGAGTTCATGGGCGGGAGCCTGCGCTGGTTCACCGACTGGACGGCCCGCCATCAGTTCCCGATGACGGTGGTCTTCCCACTCCACGAAGACATGACGGTCATCAACTGCGGGAACGAGCCGCCGCTACCGCAGGCCTTCCCCCCGAAGTTTGGCGCGCGTGGCATCAAGAACAACTGGGGTGACGTGTACTTCCCCACGTTCAGTTTCACCAAGGACTACGACGGCAAGCTCGCCCTCGACGTGCTGAAGGAGAAGCCCAAGGCCACCATCGGCTGGGTGGAGCCTTCGTTCATCCCCATGACCTTCGCCTCGTATCTACAGGAGAACCTGCCCGACGCCACCTTCGTCGACGCTACTGAAGAGATCGATCTCCTGCGCGCCCGCAAGAGCGAAGAGGAACTACGGGCGACAAGGGTCACGGCGAAGATCCACGACGACTGCATCGAGCACCTCAAGAAGACCGTCAAGCCGGGCATGCACGACTACGACGTCTACGCCGAGGTCCACTACTTCATGTCGAAGCACGGCAGCGGGCGGGGCCTGGTCCTCGTCAACTCCGGCCCCATGGGCACGTTCGTCCCCTTCGACGTCTATCACCTGCAGGGGCGGGTCATCCAGGAAGGGGACCAGTTGTCGGTCCTCAACGAGACGAACGGTCCCTGTGGCCTGTATGCGGAACTCTTCCGGGTGTTCTGCGTGGGCTGCGAACCCGACCAGGAACTCAAGGAAGGGTGGGCGAACGCGGTCGAGTGCCAGCATCTCATCGCGAAACACCTGGTCCCGGGCGCGAGCTGCAGCGAGCTCTACACCATGGCCAAGGACTTCATGGTCGAGCGTGGCTACGTGCCCCCGACGCGATCCTTCTCCCATGGCCAAGGGTACTCCTTGGTGGAGCGGCCCAGCCTGCGTCTCGACGAGCCGTGGGACGCCTTCGCGGGGATGAACCTGGCCGTGCATCCGGTCCTGGTGAAGCCCGGGAGATTCTGGATCATGTGCTGCGACAACTACATCGTGGGTGATCCGAAGGGAGCGGAGAAGATCCATGAGTCGCCCCAGGAGATCATCGTCCTCTGAGGATAGTCTTCTTCACAGAAGTGTGACCGTTGACCCCGGAACCGCTGAACGAACTGAGAAAGGGTGTATGAGATGAGCGATTGGGAAATGGTGGGCAAGCCGGCCCTGCTACTCGTCCACATGCAGAACGCGATCGTCAAGGCGCCCAGCCCGCTCGAGCCGCTCGGCCACATCCGAGCGACGTGGGAGGACGGGGTGGTCCCGAAGATGCAGGCCCTGATCGAGGCGTTCCGGCAGAAGGGTCTTCCGGTCGTCTACGTCAACGCGTATACCCCCGAAGACACCAAGATCCCCGTGTACGGGAGGTTCTGGCCGAGTCTCAAGAAATCGAAGGTCAACTACAAGGGCACGCCGGACGTCGAGGTCATCGAGGAACTCGCCCCTCAGGGCGACGAGCCCCTCTTCTTCAACTGGCCGTTCGGCGTCTTCCAGGGTAACGATCTGGAGCAGTACCTTGTCGACCAAGGCGTCGACACCGTCGTGCTGGCAGGAGTGGCGACGGGCATGGCTGTCGGCACGGCTGCGTTCGCGCTGGCGGACCGCTTCTACAACCTCATCGTGCCGAGCGACGCCTCCACCGACGGCAACAAGGAACTGCACGAGGTGATCTTCAAGTCGATGATCCCTGCCATCGGATTGGTGACCACGACCGAGGACGTCATCGCCCATCTCTAGGTACGCGGCTGTCCAAGCAGTGACCATCCGGCATGAGGAGGAGGATCGTTCATGGCCTGCGATAGATTGAAAGACAAAGTGGCGTTCATAACCGGGGGCGGGTCGGGCATCGGCAAGGCCATCGCCAAGAGCTTCGTCCAGGAGGGCGCGGCCGTGGCATTGGCCGCGCGCAACAAGGAGAACCTCGACGCGACGGTCAAGGAGTTCGAAGCCATGGGTGGCACCGCGATCGCCATCCCCATGGACATCACCAAGGAGCAGGACGTCATCGACGCGGTCGCCACGGCCATCGAGAAGTGCGGCGGGATCGACATCCTGGTGAACAACTCGGGCATCGGCGGCCCCACGGCCTACGTCTGGGACCTCAAACTCGACGAGTGGAACGAGATCATCGCGGTCGACCTCACGGGGAGCATGCTCTGCTCGCGTGAGGTGCTGAAACACATGGTGCCCGCCGGTAAGGGGGGCGTGATTATCAACATCGGCGCCGAAGGCGGCCGCTCGGGCGATGGGCGCTCCGGCTATCCGATGCGCGCCGGCTACTGCTGCGCGAAGATGGGGGTCATCGGTCTCACCGAGACCCTTGCTCGCGAGTGTGGTCCGCACGACATCCGGGTGAACTGCATCTCGGCAGCCGCGGTGAGGGGCGATCGCTTCGTCCGGGTCATGCAAGGGCGAGCCGACGCTCGGGGGATCCCGCTTGAAGAGATGATCAAGATCGAGATGAAGCAGTATTCGCTCGGCCGTCCCACCGAGGAACGTGAACTGGGGCAGACCGCGGTGTTCCTGGCTTCTGACGAATCAAGCGCGATAACGGGTCAGACGATCGTCGCCAACTGCGGCATGCATATGTGGGGGTGAACCAAGCCTGACCGGTCATGTGACCCTGCGACCGGCCCGAACAGGAACGCCGAGAGGAGGTCCTCACCTTGGTCAAGGCGATCATCTTCATCAAGAGGCGCAAGGATCTGACCCGCGAGCAGTTCAAGGAATACTGGCTGACCGAGCACTCGAAGCTCGAGAAGGAGAACGCGGAGAAGAACTGGGTGCGGAAGATAGTCGCAAGCTTCCCGGTGGAAGACGACTCCCTTCCCGAGCCGCCGTTCGACGGCATGGTCGAACTCTACTTCGACAGCATCGATGACATGAAGAAAGACGTCCAGGGAGCTCAACGCGAGATCATGCAGGCGGATGAGAGGAACTTCTGCGACCACACGGAGGAGCAGGTCGTCGTGGTGACGCAGGAGTACCTGATGGCCGTCAAGACGCCGTGCGAAACGAAGATGTGAACTCCGGTCGCAGTGTGACGCGTAGCGGGCGCGAGCGGCCGCGCCTTCTGCCGAGTCGGGCGTGATCATGGGCGGCGGCGCGGCAGGGATCGCGCTGGGCCGCGCCGTCTAGACGTTCGCGCGATAGCCCAGGGCTCGGGAGATCTCCTTGGACGTCCGCCGGACGGCGGAGCCGCAGGCTGCCCGTTCATCGGGTCCGAAGCGTTCGGCGGCTGATCAGTGCGAGACCCTGGGCTGTCCGTTGGTGAGCCAGATGAATCCCTGGCAGGCCTTCATCTTCGGCCGGAACGCCACGCTCGAGACCGAGTACAAGTGGATCTACGGTGCCTACTTCGGCGCGGAGCAGGAAGTGGCGTGCCAGACCATGGCATACGACAAGATCTCCACCAACAACAAGATGGAGATCCTTCTGGGGAACGACACAGACGGCAACGTGTGGGCCCAAGTGCTCGTGCCGGGCATGGAGGCTGCCGGCTACGAGGTCACTTTCCCCCAGCAGTATCAACCCTTCGGCGAGGATTTCACCGCGCAGATCTCGGCGTTCAAGAAGGCGGGCTGCGAGATAATCACGGGAACGCACTATCCGCCCGATTTCGCCAATTTCTGGAAGCAGAGCCTGCAGCAGGGCTACCAGCCCAAAGTGGTGTTCGCTGGGGGCAAGGCTTTCACGAACATGGCCTTTGCCGAGTCCCTGGGCTCGACGTCGATCGGTCTCATGGCCGGGTGGGCCTTCCACAAGGATCTTCCCTACGTCGACTCACTGACGGGAATGACGTGCGCGGAATTGGCCGCCGACTACGAACAGGTCACCGGCGAGCAGTGGGCCCAAGCCGTCGGTTCATTCGCGAAGTTGTCGTGGGCCGTCGACGTCTTGGAGCGGGCTGCGGACCCCGAGGACAAGGAATCGGTGGTGCAAGCCATACAGGAGACCAAATTGGAGACCGTGATCGGTCCCCTTGATTTCACTTTGCCCGTCGACCCGACGGGGCGGCATATCGCGAAGAACGTCTACAAGCAGGGCTGGACGACGGTGCAATGTGTGAAGGGCGCAGATGCGCTGCCGACGCCCTCCACTCGGGAATACGAGGTCAACATCGTCGGAGTGGAGGGACCCCCCCGGCGTCGAAGTCGTGGATCCTATTTCGCAACTGTACTCGTAGCGGCACGCGGCACGAGTCTCTTGGACCCGGCCCCCTTCCTCGTTTCGAGCCGGTCTTCACGCGGGCGCGCCTGGAGGCCGGCTCGAACACACTCGGGAGGAGGCCGAAGGCGGTTTGACACTGAGAAGTAGGCGGCTGTATGGTTGGTCCACATAGAGTACAGATGGTTGCGCATAATGGAACGGACTCGGGTCTCCGCGTCCGTTGCGGGGTAGGTCGTAGCTGCTTATATCGGGATCGGAGGTAGTGGTGATCGTACGTACCGTCTGCCAGTCGTGCCACAGCGAGTGCGGCGTCTTGGCTCACGTAGAGGGCGGCAGGGTGGTGCGGATCCAGGGCGACCCCGACCACCCCAACAACAAAGGGTATATCTGCGTCAAAGGCAAGGCGGAGATAGGGCGCCTCTACCACCCGGACCGGCTACTGCACCCGCTCAAGCGGGCAGGCGGGCGGGGCGAAGGGAAGTGGGAGCGCGTCTCTTGGGACGAAGCTCTCGACGGCATCGCCGCCGGTCTGACAGCGGTGAAAGACGAATACGGGGCTGAAGCTATCTGTGGCATGAGAGGCACCGGTCCCCGGGCCGGCGGGGTGGCGAACCTCGTGGCCTACGCCTTGGGGAGCCCCAATGCCATCAGCGTCGATCTCCACATCTGCTACGCGCCGTCGCTCATCGCTGAGAATGTCACGATCGGTACCTCCACCCTCATGGAGCGCGGGCCCGACTATGAGAACGCCCAGTGCATACTCGTGTTCGGCGCCCACCCTCTCGTCTCGCACCCTCCCCGCGGGCGGGACCTGCTGCGCGGACGGGTCAAGAACGGGGCGAAGCTCGTCGTGGTGGATCCCCGGCGCACGCAGTTGGCCGAGAAGGCCGATCTGTGGTTGCAAGTCCGTCCCGGCACGGACGGAGCCCTCGTGTTGGGGATGATCAACGTGGTCATCGCAGAAGGCCTGTATGACCGCGATTTCGTGAGCTCGTGGTGTGTCGGTTTCGAAGAGTTGGCGGCTCGGGCGGCCGAGTACCCTCTGGAGAGGGTGTCCGAGATCACCTGGGTGCCCGCGGAGGAGATCCGCGAAGCAGCGCGGCTCTATGCCACAACCAAGCCGGCTGTCTTGCACCACAGGGTGGCGATGGACCAGAACATCACTTCGACCCAGGGCACGCGGGCGATGATCGACCTGGTCGCCATCACCGGCAATCTCGATGTGAGGGGCGGAAACCGCCTGCCCCCGAAGATCCAGGGCTATTACCGCACCGGGATCCTGTCGGGTGGTGCGGTCTGCGCGCCGCCCCCGGAGATCGAGGAGCGTCGCCTGGGTGCGGAACGGTTCCCATTGATCTCGAGTCCCAAAGGCCGGTTCTGCGGGGGACCTACGCTCATGTTCACCCATCCCGCTCTGGCCATGCAGGCCATGGAGGGGGAGGGCCCCTATCCGCTGAAGGCCATGTACTGCTCCGGTGGCAATCCGGTCATCAACACCATGGACGTCAAACGGTTCTGGGCCGCGCTCGAGCAACTCGATCTGCTGGTAGTCGCCGATTACTTCATGACGCCCACGGCAGAGTTGGCCGACTACGTTCTTCCCGCTGCCACGTGGCTCGAGAGGGACGAACTCTGCGACGACGGTTACACGGACTACATCGCGGCCAGACAGAAGGTGGTGGAGCCCCTGGGCGAAGCCCGGGAGGACCTCAGGATCGTCATGGAACTCGTCAAACGGATCCCCTGGGCCGATCGGGCCCGCATACCTTGGGACAGTCCCGAGGAGTGCTACGATTGGATGGTCGCCGGCATGGGTCTCACATTCGCCGACCTCAAGCGCATGGGGTACTACGTGGAGCCGACCGTCTATCGGAAATACGAATCGAGCGGTTTCGACACGCCTTCGGGCAAAGTGGAGTTGAGCGCGAGCCGTTTCGCGGACTTGGGTTACGACCCTCTCCCCGCGTACACGGAACCACCGGAGAGCCCGGTGAGTCGTCCCGATCTGTTTGCCGAGTACCCCCTCATCCTGACCACTGGTGCGCGGCATATCGAGTATTTCTGTTCGGAGGGCCGGCAGGTCGGCGCTCTGCGCGACCGGCGCCCGGACCCCGAGATCGAGATCAATCCGACGACGGCGTCGGAGCTGGGGATCGAGGACGGGACGTGGATCTCCCTCGAGACTCCTCGCAAGCCGGGTGAGAAGGTGCGTCTGAAGGCCAAGCTCACCGACGGGATCGACCCGCGGGTAGTGAATGCCGCATACGGCTGGTGGTTCCCGGAGAAGCCGGGGCCTGAGCACGGGTGTTTCGATTCGAACGTCAACGTCGTCCTCACCATGGATCCCCCGTGGGAAGACATCTGCGGCTCCGTGCCCCTCAAGGGCACACTCTGCAGGGTCATCCCAGAACGATGAACCCTCGAGCGATGAACGGACACCGTCTTGTCGTGGAACGTCCCTTCGGAGGTAGGGCTGTATGAGAGATTTCGAATATCTGGCGCCGCAGAGCGTCGATGAAGCGCTGAAGGTCTTGAAAGAGCGCGGTTCCACGGCCACGGTGATGGCCGGCGGGACGGACGTGCTCGTGTGGATGAACCGTCGGGAGATCAGTCCCGAGTGCGTGGTGTACCTCGGCGGACTCGACGAACTCCGGTACATCCGGGAGGAAAGCGACGTACTGCGGATTGGGGCATTGACGACTCAAGCGGAGTTGGCCTCGTCCGCTCTCCTGCAGGAGAAGGCCACGGCGCTCGCGGTCGCGGCGCGGAACTGCGCTGGTCCGGTGGTGCGCAACCTGGCCACCATCGGGGGCAATCTGGGAACGGCCACACCTGCCGGTGATCTGATCCTCGCCGTGGCGGCCCTCGATGGCACCGTCACGGTCCGGGGGCCGAAAGGGGAACGGCGGTTGCGTCTCGACGAGCTGCTGGTGGGGCCGCAGAAGACCTCGCTGGTACCCGAAGACCTGATCATCGAGGTGACGATCCCTCTGCCGGTCGGGAAGACCGGCTCGGGCTTCCAGAAGCTCGGCAAGCGTAAGGCGATGACCATCTCCACCGCATCGGCTGCCGCCTCGGTGGTGCTGAGCGACGATGGGGCCACGTTCGAGAAGGTGATCGTCGCTCTTGGTTCCCTGGGGGCGACGGTGATCCATTCGACCGCCTTTGAGAGCGCTCTGCAAGGTAGGCCGGCGACTCTCGAGGAGATCGAGAAGTGGCGTCATCTCGCCGGAGGGGACGCCTGTCCGAGTCCCCGGGCCCGTCGGGCGAGTGCGTGGTATCGCTGCGAGGTGGCTGCCGTGCTGGCCGCTCGCGCCGTCGAAGATGCTCTGGCGATCGCTACGGGGCAGGATCTCACCGCGCAGAGAGCGGCCAAGAAGAAGCGGGGAAAGGGTGTCGCGGGCGCCATCTATTCGATGAGTCCCCCTGGATTCCCCAATCCCTGCGCGGTCAACATGCAGATGCGGGAGGATGGGAGTGTGGTCCTCCAGATCGGTATCGTGGAGATGGGTCAGGGATCGACGACGGTCCTCACCCAGATGGCCGCTGAGGCCCTGGCCGTGCCCTACGAGCAGGTGACGGTCTACACGGCGGATACGGGCACCATGCCCTATGACTTCGGGACCGTCAGCTCCCGGGGTACGTTCGTGGGCGGCAACGCGATCCTCAAGGCGGCCGCTCAGATCAAGGAGGTCTTGTACGACGCGGCGTCGGCCACGCTGGGGGCCGACAGGGAGAACTTCGTCCTCGAGGCCGGCTTCGTCGTCGACAAGTACGATCCGGAGCGGCGCATGCCCATCGGAGAGGCCGCGCGGTTCGCCCATTTCGCTCTCAAGAAGCTGCCCATCGGGACCGCCTACTACTATCCGAAGAGTTCTGCCCCTGGCGAGAACATGCAGGGGGAGACGATCGCGGCGTTCTACTATCACGCCACTGTCGCGGAGGTAGAAGTGGACGTGGAGACCGGAGTGGTGGAAGTGAGCAGACTGTACGCAGCGGTCGATTGCGGCAAAGCGATCAATCCCGCGGGGGTCGAGGGCCAGGTGGAGGGCGGTGCCATGCAGGCGGTCGGCTGGGCCCTGCGTGAGGACGGACATCCCGGTCTGGTGGACTCAGAAGGTCCTCCGGAGAACTACAACCCGGACTTCATGCCCGTCGACCTGGAGAGTTACGCCATAGCCACGTCGATGGACCTCCCGGAGATCCAGGCCGCGTTCGTCGAGGTGCACGATCCCGAGGGGCCGTTCGGCGCCAAGGCGGCCGGGGAGATCTCGGCCAACAGCGGCGCGCCGGCGGTGTTCAACGCCATACACGACGCTGTGGGGGTCCGCGTGTACGACATGCCGGCCTCTCCAGAGAAGATCCTGTGGGCTTTGCAGCAGAAGGCCCAGGCCGAGCAGGCGCCGGCCGGGCGCTAGAAAGTAGGGACCATGAAACATGAGATCCATTTTGTGTTGAACGGGGAGGAGCAGACGGTCAGCGTCGAGCCGAACCTGACCCTGCTCGAACTGCTACGAGACACCCTGGGCGTCACCAGCCCCAAGCGCTCTTGCGAACAGGGAGAGTGTGGGGCCTGTACCGTGATCCTCGACGGCAAAGCGGTCAATTCCTGCCTCGTCTTGGCGGTCACCATCGAGGGGAAAGCGGTGGAGACCGTCGACGGACTGGGAGACGAGGGGCTGCATCCCCTACAGAAACACTTCGCTGAGCTGTCCGCGGCACAGTGCGGCTACTGTACGCCCGGGATGATAATGGCCGCCAAGGCCCTGATCGACAACAACCCGGATCCCTCGTACGAGGAGGTCAAGGAAGGGCTCTCGGGGAACATGTGCCGGTGCACGGGCTACGTCAAGCCGGTGAAAGCTGTCTTGGCCGCGGCAGAGGAACTGCGTGGTTCGGTCTCGGCGACTTCGAGGGAGGACTGACCATGAGCTACGCAGAAGTCGGGACGCGCAGGCCTCGGATCGACGCCCGCGAACAGGTGGTCGGAGCGGTGCAGTTCACGAACGACCTCCACCTGCCTGGCATGCTCTACGCCAAGCCCCTTCTCAGCACCGAGCACCACGCCCGCATCGTCAGGCTCGACACCAGCGCTGCTGAGCGGCTGCCCGGTGTGAGAGCGGTGGCCACAGCCAAGGACGCGCCGGACAACGTCAACGGACTCATCATCCCCGATCAGCCGGTCTACGCCGACGAGAAGGTACGCTACAAAGGCGAGATCGTTGCTCTGGTGGCTGCGGAGAGCGAGGAGGTCGCTCTCGAGGCGGTCGAGCTCATCGAGGTCGAGTACGAGCCGCTCCTGGCCGTGTTCGATCCCCGCGAGGCCTTGGGGCCTGAAGCCCCGCTCCTTCACGAGCAAGGCCAGGGCAAATGGTGCAAGGGCAACCAAGTCCTGCCCCATGGCCACGAGACGTTTCTGCTCGTGCACGGTGACGTGGAGGCGGGTTTTGCCGAATCGGACATGATCGTGGAGCAGAGCTTCGGCACGTCGGCCCAACGGTGCGCCCCGATCGAGGGCCACGCGTTCATTGCGAAGCCGGAAGGTCCCGATCGCATGACGATCATCGGGAACACTCAGATGCCGTTCTGGCACCAGCCGGCTGTGGCCAAGGCCCTGCGGCTGCCGCTGAACCGCGTGCGGATGTGTTCGGCGCCGATCGGAGGCGCATTCGGGCAGAAGAACAACATCACCATCGAGCCGAACCTGGCCATCCTGGCTTCGAAGGCGGGACGGCCGGTCAAGTGGGCGCTGACGACTCACGAGGACTTCATGTACACCTCGACCAAGATTCCCGTCTACAGTACCTATAAGGTAGGGCTGAAGAAGGACGGGACCCTGGTGGCGATCCAGCGCGAACACATCGGGAATACGGGGGCATACGCGTCGACGAGCATGATCACCATGGGCAAGTGCACGTTCATCGGCTCGGGACCCTATATGATCCCCCATCAGCGGGCCGAGACCTGGGTGGTGTACACGAACAAGTGCCAAAGCGCGGCCTTCCGAGGTTTCGGCATGTCGCAACCCACATTCGCGATCGAGGTCATGATGGACATCATCGCCGAGAAGTTGGCGATGGACCCGCTCGAGCTCCGCTACAAGAACCTCATGAAAGACGGCGACCGGGCCGGCACCGGCCAAGCCATGCGGGCGGTGGGCATCAGGCACTGTCTCGAGAAGGTGGCCGAGTTGAGCGGGTGGGGGACAGGCGTCTAGCGACGGGCTCAGGCGCCCTCGCCCAGCGAGAGGATGGATGTGATGGATCCGTGGTTCGCCGACGAGCCGCGTCCTGAAGGCGGACCCCGGTTCACGGGAGCTGGGACCTACTCCCGGCCGATCGCGCTCGTCAAGGGCGGGGGCGATCTGGCTTCCGGGGTAGCGTTGAGGCTTCTGGGGGCGGGGTTCGCGGTGGTCGTGACCGAGATCGATCAGCCGACTGCTGTCCGGCGCACCGTGTCGCTGGCGGAAGCGGTCTACGAGGGTCGGGTGTGTATCGAGGGGGTCGTGGGTGTCAGAGCGACCGGATTGGCGGCGGTATGGGAGGCCGTGCGGGACGGTGTGGTCCCGGTCGTCGTCGATCCTCGGGCCGAGGTCAGGCTGCGGTTGAAGCCCGACGTGGTCGTGGACGCAGTCATGGCCAAGCGCAATCTCGGTACCCGCCTTGACGATGCGCGGGCCGTGGTGGCGATAGGTCCCGGATTCGTGGCAGGGGTGGATGTTCACGCGGTAGTAGAGACCATGCGTGGCCACGAGTTGGGGCGAGTCATGTTCCACGGCGCGGCGCTCCCCGACACCGGTGTTCCGGGCGAAGTCGGCGGGGCATCGGTGGCCCGGGTCATGCGTGCTCCGTGCGGCGGTGTGTTCCAGACGCTCTGCGAGATCGGGGACGTCGTGGAGCGGGGCCAAGCGGTGGGCCGGGTGGGAGACGTCCCGGTGCGGGCCGGTCTGGACGGTATGGTCCGTGGGTTGCTCCACCCCGGCTTGACCGTTCAGAAGGGCTGCAAGGTCGGGGATGTCGACCCACGTTGCACGACGGAACACTGTCACTCGGTGTCCGACAAGGCACGAGCCGTGGGAGGGGGGGTGCTCGAGGCGGCGTGCTCGCTCCTGGGAGGGGTGGCGTTCACGATGAAGCCAGGGACAGCCGCGGGGACCGAGGATGAACCACGGGTTGAAACAGGCACTAAACAGCGTGGCATTATGGTGCGGCGTGTGCCATGATGCGAAAAGTGGCCGCTGGTCCACGATAGTCCAGAACGTGCAACCGGGGGGAGGTAGTAGGGAGGGGGTCAGTTTCGGCAAACGGCGTTCCAGATTACCTATTTCATGATCGTCAAGAGGGGGAATCAGATGTCACAGACTGTTAGTCGCCGCGAGTTCCTGAAGATCGCCGGGGTCGCCGGCGTCGTCGTGGGGGCGGGAGCAGGTCTCGGGGGTCTGCTCGCCGCATGCGGGAGCGAAGCGGACACCACCACGACCACGGCGGGCGAGGCGACGACCACGACCGCAGGGCAGGCCACCACCACTTCGGTCGCCACGGAAGCGGAGGTCGGCCGCGAGGTCAAGCTCGGGTTCGTGACACCGCAGACCGGTCCACTTGCCTCGTTCGGCATCGCGGACAAGTACTGTCTCGACCATTTCATCGAAGTGATAGGCGACGGTGTCGTCCTAGGAGACGGCAAGAAACACGCGTTCAAGGTATTCCTCGAGGATAGTCAGTCGAACTCCAACCGTTCAGCACAGGTCGCCGGAGACCTGATCCTGAACAGCAACGTCGATATCCTCATGGCCGCCTCGAGCGGGGACAACGTGGTCCCGGTCTCCGACCAGGCCGAAGCCAACGAGATCCCCTGTATCTCGTGCGACACACCCTGGCAGGCCTGGTTCTTCGGGCGCAAGGGCGATCCCAAGGTCGGGTTCAAGTGGACCTACCACGCGTTCTGGGGGCAGGAAGACAACTTCGGCATCTACTTCGACATGTGGCCACAGGTGCCCAACAACAAGGTCGTGGGCGTGCTGTGGCCCAACGACGTCGATGGGAACAACTATCGTTCGCAGTGGCCGGACCCGATGACGGCGGCCGGGTACACGATCGTAGACGGTGGCTCCTTCCAGGACGGCATGGAGGACTACACCTCCATCATCGACAAGTTCAAGAAGGAGGGCGCCGAGGTCCTGTCCGGGGTCATGAGCCCGCCGGACTTCACCAACTTCTGGAAGCAGGCGAAGCAGCAGGGCTTCACGCCCAAGATCTGCGGCATCGGCAAGGCGCTTCTGTTCCCGCAGACCGGCGATGCGCTGGGTGACATCGGCGAAGGTCTTTGCACCACGTGTTGGTGGCATCCGACCTATCCGTTCACCTCACCGCTGACCGGCGAGAACTGCCAGCAGTTCGCCGACAACTACGAGGCGTCCTCCGGCAAGCAGTGGACGCAGCCGCTTCTCCACTTCATGATGTTCGAGTGGGCGGTCGACGTGCTCCAGCGCACCGCCGACCTCGACGACAAGAACGTCATCCTCGACGCGATCACGAAGACCAACGTCGAGACTATCGTCGGCCCCATCGACTTCACTCAGGAAGTCGGCGCCGAGGGTGGCACCCGCCCGGTCCCGAACGTGGTCCGGACTCCGCTCTCCGGTGGCCAATGGCTCCCCTCCGACAAGTGGACCTTCGACCTGGCGCTCTGCAGCAACGCCAACTGGCCGATGGTCCCGACGGTGGCGAAACTCCAGCCGCTTCCAGGCGCACCCGCCTGATAGACGGATGACCGACGAGCGGGGAGTGATCTTCCGCTCGAGCGCCGCTGATCGACGGTGCAAGCGGGGCCTCTCCTGGGGGAGAGGCCCCGCTTCTCATGTACGGCGACGATGTGAGAGTCTAGGGAGGAGCGACGAAGGGAGGACGCGATGGACGATGCCAAGGCTCCGCGCAGGGTTAGGATCAACGCCAAGCTGACTCCGGTGGAGGTCGACCTGGACCGGACGGCGGTGGTGGTGGTCGACATGCAGAACGCATTCTTGAGTGAAGGCGGCATGTTCGACGACATGGGATACGACATATCCGGCGCGCCGGCGACCATAGAGAAGAACGCGGAACTCCTTCCGGCGATGCGGGAGGCGGGGGCGAAGATCGTCTATCTCACGATGAGCTACTCCGCCGACTACTCTGATGCGGGGGGTGTGGATTCCCCCAACTGGCACAAGGAGCTTGGTCTCGCGATGATGCAGGACCGGCCGGTGACCTGGGGCAAGTATGTGACCGAGGGCACCTGGGATGAGGCCGTCCGCGAGGAGATCGCGCCGTGTCCCGGCGACATCGTGGTGCGCAAGCAGCGGTACAGCGGGTTCGCGGGCACCAACCTCGATCTGGTCCTGCGGACGGCGGGGATCAAGTACGTTCTGTACACGGGGGTGGCTACCAATGTGTGCGTGGAATCCACGCTGCGAGACGGCTACTTTCTCGACTACTGGCCGATCCTGGTCGGCGACGCTTGTAACAACTCCGGCCCGGAGCACAACCGTCTGGCGAGCGAGTGGAACGTGGAGCATGCGTTCGGTTGGGTGACCAGCACGCGGGATGTGCTGAAGGCGCTGTCCGCCGAGTAGCCTCGTCCCGACAGGCGGGATGCGGCCTCGCACGGTGAGCCGTCGTCCCCGGGGGATGCGCGATCGGTTGAGTACGGCTGGATGCTGATGTAGGCTCGAGCTAGGTCCCGTGCCGGACCGCGGAGGGAAGCTGACATCCGTCGGGAGAGGAGTGCCGGTCATGCCGTACGTGCTCATCCAACACAAGGTGCGGGATCTCACCAATCTGCAGACCGTTTTCACCGAAGACAGCGAAAGGCGGCGCCGCGGAGGCTGCGTCGGGGCACAGATGTTCGGCGTCCGCGGAAGACCTGATGAATACGTGGTCCTCCTGGAATGGGATGACGCCGAAAAGGCCCAGAGATTCGCGGAATCCTACGAACTGCGCGAAGCGGTCGAATGGGCCGGGGATGTGACTCCGCCAAGGGCCGTGGTGATCGAAGAACTGCTTAGCCTCGACGCGTAGCTCAGGCTCCGCTCCTCGCCCGACGGGCCGTTCGCAGTGGGGTGACCCCTGGGGCGTAGACGGGTGGTCCCGTCTCGGTCGGAGTAGGCTGTACGCCCTCGACGGGGAAGGCGCCGTTTTCTTTGAGCCAGCGCTCCACCTGGGGAGCCGGCATCGGCCTGGCTAGGAAGTAGCCCTGGGCGATGTCGCATCCCATCGCGGCCAGCCGGCGCCAGGTGTCGGCGTCTTCGATCCCCTCGGCGACGACCTGGAGGTCGAGGTTGCCGCCGAGATCCACGATGGACTGGACGATGACGGAATCGTTGTCGTCTTCCATCATGTGCATGACGAACGAGCGGTCGATCTTGACCTCGCTGACGGGAAGTCGGCTCAGATAGGAGAGCGATGAGTAGCCGGTGCCGAAGTCGTCGATAGAGAGGCTCAAGCCGAGACTGTGCAGCCGGCGAAGCTCTGTGAGCATCCGACCGGGATCGGCCATGATACTGCTCTCGGTGATCTCCAAGGTGAGTCTGGTCGGGTCGAAACCGGTCTCCTTGAGAAGCCTGGTGACGTCCAGAGGGAAGGCGAGGTCGAGGAGGCTGCGGACGCTGAGGTTGACGGCCAGGTCCACATCCAGGCCCTTACGGCTCCACTCATGCACCTGGGTCATGGCCTTGCGGAGTACATACAGGGTGAGGGGGCGTATCAGGCCGGTGTGCTCGGCCATGGGGACGAACTCGTCGGGCGGTACGAACCCGTGCTCAGGATGGTTCCAGCGGAGAAGTGCCTCCAGTCCTACCACCCGGCGGTCGTCTATGCGGGCCTGAGGCTGGTAGTAGACTTCCAGTTCGTCGTTCTGGAGAGCAAGACGCAGTTCGGGCATGAGCGCGAGTCGACGCGGGGTGCATTGGTCGATCTCGGCGCTGTACAGTTCGAAACCGTGCTTGTGTTCCTTTGAGGCGTACATCGCCACGTCGGCGCGTTGGAGCAGCGTCGGTCCGTCGACACCGTGCTCGGGGCAAAGAGCGATACCTATGCTGCAGCGCACCTCCAGAGTCAGGTCGCTCAACTGGAAGTTGCGCTCGAAGGCGTGGCTGATGCGGCGGGCCACCTTCCCGACATCTGCGGGATCGGCGAGGTACGGAAGGAGTACCGCGAACTCGTCACCGCCGAAGCGGGCGACGGTGTCCGCGGGTCGGAGCACCTCACTGAGGCGGCCCCCGATCTCCTGCAGTAGGAGGTCCCCATGGTGGTGCCCCAAGGTGTCGTTGACCTCCTTGAAATCGTCGACGTCGAGAAGCATCACCGCCACCGACCCGGTCCGGCCCTGGAGGTCGGCGATGGCCCTCGCCATCCTAGCGTCGAAAAGGGTCCGATTGGGCAGCCCGGTGAGGCTGTCGTGGAGGGCCTGATGCTCCTTCTCGGCGGCTTCGTCTCGCAGCTGGTCGACAAGGCGCCGGTTCTCGATCGTCACGCTGGCGTGGTTCGTCACGGTCTCCAGGACCCGCAGGTCTTCCTCCTCGAAGCTGCCGACGTCCCCCAGGCGGTTCGCCACGGTGATGGTGCCCACGATCCCTGTCTCGCTCCGGAGAGGGGCGACCACGGCGTCCTTGAAGGCCCGACCATCGAGGGCCGCCTTGAGGACCGTGTCCCGGGTGTTTCGCGGGATGAGGAGCCCCTTGCCGGTGGTCATGACCTCGGAAAGGAGGGCGTCGAGGGCATCGGGGCGGAGGACGGACTCGGTGATGGCCTTGGATCCGGGGCCCAGCTTGGTGCGGACCGTCGCCCCTGCCGGACCATCGGGGAAGACGTCACCCACGGCCGTTTCGGCGCGCATGAGATCGCGCGTTTCCGCCAAGACCGTCTCGAGAACGGGACTCTCAGTGAGTGACCAGTTGACGGCTCGGGTGAAACCATAGAGCTTCTCCAGGCGGATATAGGTCTGGCTGAGAGAGAGATAGCCTCGATAGGCGAGATACAGTACGCCGGCCATGAGCAGGAGCAGCCAGGCCGATCGGGCGTCGTGCCAGAGGACCACGACCGCGACCAAGGCCAGGCTCGTGTTTCCCAGGGCGGCAAGGAGGCCGCCACCGAGGGCTCGGAGCCCGAGTCGGTCGAAGGGCATGGTGCCGTTCAGCGCGCCGGCCAGACTGATGGCGAGGCCCGAGCCGAGATTCGTCCCCAGCAGGGCGACGTACGCGGCGGCCCAACCCATGAGTCCGTCGGCATCGGCGACGCCCAGCACGGCCCTGAAGATCATGATGGTCAGGATGCCTTCGAAGAGGAAGAACTGACCGAGGTTGAAGCCGAGTTTGAGGCCGGATTGCCGCCTGTGCAGAGCCAAGGCGACGGCACCTCCGACGACCCGGCCGAGGATGAGAGCGGTGGGGTCGGCGAAGAAGAGGCCGACTACCAGGGGGATCTCGCTGAGGGAGAAAGAGACCGCATCTCGTTGATGATGCAGATGGATCACGAAGATGTCGGTAACGGCGAACGCACCGGCCAGACTCCACCACGGCAGGTGGAACGGGGCTGTGGTCGATGGGAGTTGCCGGGCGAACAGGGTGTAGAGGGCGAAGCCGGCGGCGAACAGTATTGCCGTCAGCAGCCAGACTCGATCGTGCTTGGTACGCCCTGCCCGGATGGCGGCGCCGTTCGCGCCGTCGGTCATTGCGACCAGATCCCCGACCAACTACGACCGCTCCACGAACGGCCGGACCAACTACGACCGCTCCACGACCGGCCGGACCAGCTCCTGCCGTCCCAATACGCGTCAGACCAACTGCGACCGCTCCAAGAGATCCCGGCCCAACTCTCGCCTTCCCAGATCCCTGACCATGAACGGCCCATCCAGGTGTCGTCGAGCCAACTGGTCCCACTCCACGAGCGCCCGGACCAACTGCGACCGTCCCAGACCTGGCCGAAGATATCGACCTCTCCGTTGATCTCGATGCCGTTGTCGGCAACATGGCTTGTCCCGCGCGCGGCCTCCAGTGAGCCTGTTCCGTCGCTGCGAGGGAAGGATTGGGCCGCGGCTCGTGGGACCCGGGCCTGGGAAGCTTTCTTCACATCTATCAACCCAGAACCCTGACTGTGTCCGTCGGACTTGGGCAGTCGCTGGGCGGTCGTGGTCAGGAGGGCCTTCACCTGGTCAGGAGTCAGCTGGGGACGCTGCTCGAGAAGGAGGGCGACCGCGCCCGCGACGACAGCCGTCGCCTGCGAGGTACCGGTGCCTCTGAAGAAACGCTCGCCTACACGGGCCTCTGGATACGTCAGGTCGGCCCACGATCCTGGGTTGCGGAGACTGAGCACGGATCTGCCGGGGGCTACCAGATCGGGGCCGCGTTCTTCGCTGCCGATGCTGGACCAAGCCGGCACGATGTCGTCGCCCGATCCGGGCGTCCCGTTCATGTCCTCGGCCCCCACCGCGATCACGAAGGGGTCGATCGCCGGGTCGTTGAGACGGCCGCTGTCACCGTCGTTGCCCGCTGCGACCACGACCACGATCCCCTTACGCCAGGCCACTTCGGCGGCATAGGCCAGAGGGTCGACGCGGTAGTCTTGGAGGCTGTCTGTACCGAACGATAGGTTGAGCACCCGTATGTCGAGCCCGGGTTCATCGCGGTGCTGGACCACCCAATCGATGGCGGCCAAGACCTGGGAGACATCGGTGGCACCGTCGTGGGCCGCCACCTTGAGGCTTATGACGGTCGCTCCGGGTGCCACGCCGGCAAAGGTGTCAGGCGAGAAGAAGCGCTTCAGATCGACATCCGGGTCGCGGCCGGCGATTATGCCCGCGAGGTGGGTGCCGTGGCCGAAAGTGTCGAGGCCGCGGAGTTGGGGAGCCTGAGATTCGAAGGAAAGATCCGGGCCGTCGACCACCTGGGTCTCGAGTCCCTTCACAGGCACCAGGCCGGAGTCGATCAGAGCTACTCCGATCCCCTCACCGGTGATCCCACGGGCCCAGAGGTCCTGGGCGCCGATGAGTTTCGTGATCGCTCCCATCGTGGTGTAGGAACCACCCGATTTCCAGCCCGGGGCCTCTTCCCACGATCCGAGGGTCGACGGAGACCCGCTCAGGCGTACCTCGGCATCGGGCGTGATCGCGCGGACGCCGGGAAGATCGCGGACTGCTTCCGTGAGACCTTCGGGGACGAGGGCCGCGTATCCGTCCACGACACCGATGAAGCGCGAGATGGTGCCGCCGTGACGGACGACGAACTCTTCGGAAGCGCATTCGACCGTCGGGTCTTCTTGGACGATGACCGAGACGAGAGCCTCCCGATCGGCGGACCCCTGCTGGGAGACGGCAACAGAGGGCTGAGGAAGGACGAAAGCGATGACCAGAGCGAGCGTGAGCGCAAGGAAAGTCGCGATGACGGCAGCGAGTGGCCGAGGTCTTCGTTCGAGTGCTTGCATCTCTGCCGCTCCGGGGGATGAGGGTGTGCTTCTCCACTGTCATTATCGGCACCTGCGGGCTGAAGCTTTACACTCAGACGAAAATCGGCTTGCACGTATAGCGCAAATGGGCGCGCCTGCCCGGTCTTGATATCCTTTGGACCGACACACGATGGAGAGAGGTCACAAAGAGCTCGACCGAGGAGAGTCGCGATGAGTGGTCCAAGCCGTTTCACTGGTGAAGACGCACGGAGAATAGGCGAGACCCTGGGTATCGACTGGAAGGATTTCGACGTCGATCAGTTCCGCCGGGGGCTGGACGTCGAGCTTGAGCACGGGCTTCACGACGGCGAGACGAACGTGACGGACGACGACGAGCTCACCACCGGCAAGATCGCCTGGGCCCATCTCAAAGAATTCCCTGACTACTACGACCGGCTGGAGGAGATGGAGGAAGAGGCTGAGGCCTATTGGGATGCTCGTCGAAGCCGCTAGAGCGGGAATAAGCAGCCGCCTAGGCTCTGCTGCCACACACTCGACGAACATCATCATCTGTCAGGAACGAACACCCGCAGGGAGCATCTCATGATCGTCAGCACCAAAGAACTGTTCGAAGTCGCCTACGGCAAGTTCGCCGTGGGGGCCTATAACATCAACAACATGGAGCAGACGCTCGGTCTGTTCCGGGGCAACCTGGAGTCGCAGGCTCCGTTCATCATCCAGATATCGCGGGGCGCCCGCTCATATGCGGACAAGCGCATGCTCGAGGCCATGATCAAGGCGGCCGACGAGATCTTTCCCGAGGCCATCTTCGCCGTGCACCTCGACCACGGCGACTTGGAGACGGCCCTCGACTGCATCGAGAGCGGGTTCTACTCATCGGTCATGATCGACGCTTCTCACGAGCCTCTCGAAGAGAACATCCGGATCACCAAGCAGGTGGTCGACGCCGCCCATCCTCGAGGCATCTCGGTGGAGGCGGAGTTGGGGCAATTGGGCGGAGTGGAAGAGCATGTCCAGGTGGAAGAGAAGAACGCCAACCTCACCGATCCGGCTGAGGCGGAAGTCTTCGTCAGAGAATCAGGATGCGACAGTCTGGCCGTAGCCATCGGTACCAGCCACGGTGCGTACAAGTTCACCGGTCACCAGGCCCTCCATCTCGACGTAGCCGCGGAGATCCAGAAACGTCTTCCCGGCTTTCCCTTGGTCATGCACGGCTCCAGTTCCGTCCCTCAGGAAGAGATCGAGCGCATCAACGCCGCGGGCGGGTCCATCAAGGGGGCCAGAGGGGTGGACGAGGACGAGTTCGCAAAAGCGGTGCCGCTTGGAGTGACCAAGGTCAACATCGACACCGATGGCAGGTTGGTCTGGACCCGGGTCCACCGGGAGTTCTTGCAGGATAGCCCGGAGAAGTTCGACCTTCGCGATCCCGGGAAGATCTTCATCGCCGAGTACGCCAAGTTCATCGCCCACAAGAACGTGAAGCTGGGGTCGGCCGGTACACTCGAGACGGTGAGGAGAGTCGTAGCCGGATAGGGCGCGTTCCCGCCGGCCCGCGCGGCCGGAGCGGTCCCTCGAGCGGAGGTTCGGATCGTCTTGTCGCTTGGGTTTGCCGGCGTATCTTCGGGGGGACTCTTCCCAGAGGCGAGCGTAGGGAGGGCGATGGACACTCTTACGGGACAAGGGTTTGCGCAGATGATCCGTTCCGGGGCGTACGCGGTCGTCAGATCACAGGACGCGCTGGATCGGATGAACGTGTTCCCTGTGGCCGACGCCGATACCGGGACGAATCTGGTGGCCACATTGAGCGCTGCGGCGGCCGGGCTGGGGCGTACTCCACCTGTCGCCATCGGACCAGCGGCTCGGCTTGCAGCGGATGCCGCGGTCATGGGCGCGCGCGGCAACTCCGGGGCGATCTTCGCCCAGTTCCTCCATGGTCTTGCCGACGGCCTGGAGTCGAAGAAAGGGGTCAAGACCTCTGAATTCGCCGAGGCCGCCAGCTCGGGAGTCGGGGCCGCGTACCTGGCGGTACAGAACCCCCGCGAGGGGACCATCCTGTCGGTGTTGAAGGCCTGGGCCGCCGACATGGTCGGTCGAGCTCCTCATCTGACCGATTTTGGCGAACTCCTCGACCGGGGACTCGAGGCCGCCCGATCGGCTTTGGCCGACACCCCTCGACAGTTGGACGTGCTGGCGCGTAGTCATGTCGTCGATGCGGGCGGGCAGGGACTCGTCTATTTCCTCGAGGGCGTGCTCTCTAGGCTGGAAGGCAAAGGGGTCGACGACGATGACCTCCTCGAGGCCCTCACGTTCCCCGCTGCATACCGGAGTCTTCGGAGTCACGCGGGACTCCAGGCGCGGGCGTTCGTGGCCGGCGGGGCTGCCGCACTGGCCGGAAGCGGAGGAGTGGATCCCGACGAAGGCTTCCGGTTCTGCGCGGAAGGCCTTCTCTCCGGAGGGGGCTTCGATAGGGAGGCGATCGTTCGCCGGGTAGTCGACCTCGGAGGCTCCCTCGTGGTGGCCGGAGGAGACGCTCATGTCCGGGTCCATCTTCACACGGACGACCCGATACGTTTCCGCGAGGCGCTCGAGACCATAGGGACGGTGGAGAGCTTCAAGGTCGACGACATGGTGGAGCAACAGGCGGCCGCCCGATCGGCGCGCATCGCACTGGTGACGGACTCGACCTTCGACCTTTCCGAGGCCGCGCAACTCCGGTTCGGGACGGTCATGGTCCCTCTGACTATCTCCATCGATGGAGTGGAGTACCTCGACCGGGTGGAGCTCGACCCGGTGGACTTCTACAGGCGAGTCCGCAAGAGCGACGGCCTCCCTCGGTCCTCGCAACCCAACAGGGCAGACTTCCAGCGGGTCTATGAGACGCTCCTGGAGGAACATGAAGCGGTGGTCTCGGTCCACATCTCCGCTCGGCTCTCAGGTACATATCAGGCTGCTCTCGGGGCGGCACAGTCCGTCGACCCGAGGAGGGTCCGGGTCGTCGACTCGAGGCATGTCTCGGTCGGCCTCGGACTCGTCGTTGAAGCCGCGGGGGAGGCGATCAAGGGGGGCGAGGCTCTCGGCGGAGTGGTGGCCGCGGCCGAGGACGCCGCTCGGAACATCCGGGTCTACGGAGCGACGCCCTCGCTCGAGTTCGCTGTCAAGGGGGGGCGAGTCGATGCGAAGGTGGCCTATCTGGCCGGTCTCATCCGGCTGAAACCCATCATCCTGTTCGACGAGGAAGGGGGCGCCCATGCCAGCGGCGGGCGCCTGGGGTATGCCCGGACCATTCGAGGCATAGCCAAGAAGGCGGCCCACTACGCTGAGGGCTACGATGTCCGTCTGGCCGTCACCCATGCGGATTCCCCGCCGGCAGCGGCCTATCTGCATCAACAACTCCGAAAGAGGTTCCGCGACCACGACATCCCCATGCTGGAATCGGGACCTGTGCTCACCACGCATACAGGTCTGGGTGCGGCGGCCGTAGCGGTGAGAAGGCTGAGACCCACTGCGGTGGTGAGCGGTTGAATCTGGCAGCGGTCCTGAGGTATCGGCTTCATGGTGGCCGGGCACACGCGCTACCCGTACCCTTCGGCGAAACAGTGCTCCAGTGGGCCGTCTGCGGTAATGACCGGTCGGCGCTATAGATCCTGACAAATCCACACGGTGCGGCGGTTTCATGGTATGTTTTCTCCCTTGGCAGACTGGCGGAGGGTGGCATGGATTTCCACCGGCCGCGTTGATAGGCCGGCTGTGACGCTCGTAGCGGAGCGTGGGCCGGCCGTGTTCGTTTGCGGGACGGAGATCGTCCGCTCAATGGAACGGAAGGAGAAGGGATGACGGCGGCGCTTGATGCGCTCACCCAGCATGGGGAGCTCCTGGCCTGGCTGCGGGATGTGGTCACTCTCTGCAGGCCTGAGAACGTGTACGTGTGCGACGGTTCCGAACAGGACTATCAGCACATGTGCGATGTGTTGGTCGAGCATGGGACGTTCACTCGCCTGAACGACGAGCTTCGGCCCAACTCCTACCTGGCGCGCTCGCATGCGAGCGACGTGGCGCGAGTCGAGGACCGGACCTACATCTGCACCACGAAACAGGAAGATGCCGGTCCCACCAACAACTGGTTCCCGGCCGCCGAGATGAAGCGCAAACTCGTGCGCATGTTCGAGAGATCGATGGAAGGGCGGACGATGTACATCATCCCGTTCTCCATGGGACCGGTGGGTTCACCCTTCTCTCAGATCGGTATCGAGGTCACCGACTCGCCGTACGTCGTGGCCAACATGATGGTCATGACCCGTACCGGCACTGCTGTTCTCGAGGCCCTTGGTACTGACGGCAAGTACATACCGTGTCTGCACTCTGTAGGAGCACCCCTCTCGCCGTTCCAGGGCGACGTCCCTTGGCCGTGCGAGCGCGATCCCAAGCACAAGTTCATCGTGCATTTCCCGGAAGACCCCTCCATCTGGTCGTATGGGTCGGGTTACGGCGGCAACGCGCTGTTGGGCAAGAAATGTCTCGCTCTCCGCATCGCTTCCGCGGTAGGCCACAGAGAAGGATGGCTGGCGGAACACATGCTCATCCTCGCACTCAAGTCTCCCTCCGGCGAGAAGCGGTATGTCGCCGGCGCCTTCCCCAGCGCCTGCGGCAAGACGAACCTCGCCATGATGCAGCCGACCATCCCCGGATGGGAAGTCACCACACTCGGGGACGACATCGCCTGGATGCGCATCGGGGAAGACGGGCGGCTCTACGCGATGAATCCGGAGACCGGTTTCTTCGGCGTGGCTCCTGGCACCTCCTACGATTCGAACCCCAATGCGATGGAGACGTTCACCAAGAACACCATCTTCACCAACGTGGCCCTCACCGACGATGGTGACGTGTGGTGGGAGGACATGGGGGTGGAGGCTCCCGATCATCTCATCGACTGGCAGGCCAGGGACTGGACTCCTGCCTCCGACACCAAGGCCGCTCATCCGAATTCACGCTTCACCGCTCCGGCGGCGCAGTGTCCGGTCATCGATCCTGATTGGGACAGCCCGAACGGCGTGCCCATCTCGGCCATCCTCTTCGGGGGTCGGCGAGCCCATACCATCCCTCTGGTGAACGAGGCGTTCGACTGGGAGCACGGAGTCTTCATGGGCTCGGCGGCGGGATCGGAGACGACGGCCGCCAACCTGAGCAAGACCGGCGTCCTGCGGCACGACCCGTTCGCTATGCTTCCGTTCTGCGGATACAACATGGGCGACTATTTCACACACTGGCTCTCGATGACCGAACGCACCGACGAGAGCAAGCTTCCGAAGATCTTCTTCGTCAACTGGTTCCGCAAGGCGGAGGACGGTCACTGGCTCTGGCCGGGATACGGGGAGAACAGCCGGGTACTCAAGTGGATCTTCGAGCGGGTGACGGGGCAGGCCGAGGCCGTACGGACCCCGATCGGCAACATCCCGACTCCCGAGGCACTCGATCTTGCCGGGCTGGACCTGCCTGCCGAGGACCTCGAACAGCTGCTGACCGTCGATGCCGAGGGCTGGCGTAACGAGGCGGAAGGCCTTGCCGAATACTACAAGGAATTCGGTGATCGTTTGCCGGAGGCCCTTCATCGGCAACTGGAGGCCCTGAAGGAACGTCTCGAGTCGAGGTGACCGATGAATCCGCTGGCCGTAGAACTCAATGGGATCATCGAGGCGCAGTCTCCTGCGGTCATGCGGGTCCTCTCGGAGTTGGGCAAGGAGCTCTACTTCCCCAAGGGGATCCTCACTCAGACGGCTGAGGCCAATCAGAAAGCGACGCGGTACAACGCCACCATCGGAGAGGCGCGGGAACTCAAGCATTCCATGGGGCTCCCCGCGATCATGCGTCACTTCTCCGATCTCGACTCCGACGCCGTGCTGCCCTACGCGCCCTCTGCCGGTCGCGCCGATCTGCGCAAGAAGTGGCAGATGGAGATCCGCGAGAAGAACCCTTCTCTCGGAGATGCTCCGATCAGCCTTCCGGTCGTGTCGAGCGGGATCACTCATGGGCTGAGTACGGTGGCCGAGATGTTCACCGACGAGGGAGACCTCGTGTTGCTGCCCGATCAGCTGTGGGGCAACTACACCCTGATCTTCGGTGTCAAGCGGGGCGCCAAGCTGGGACGGTATCCGTTGCTCGACCTCGACGGTGGGCTCGACATCGAGGGCTTCAAGAAGGTCATGAGGGAGAGCGCCGGCGCGGGGAAGGTGTTGGTGTTGTTCAACTTCCCCAACAATCCCACCGGGTACTCGATCACCCCTGCCGAGGCTGACGCCATCAAGGATGTCTTGGTAGACGTGGCGGAGAGCGGATGTGACGTGGTGGCGGTATGCGACGACGCGTATTTCGGCCTCTTCTATGACGACGAGGTGATGAAGGAATCGCTCTTCACTCGGTTGGCGGCCGCTCATCCTCGGGTACTCGCGGTCAAGCTCGACGGCGCCTCCAAGGAGGACTTCGCCTGGGGCCTGAGGGTCGCGTTCGTCACCTTTGGGATCGCCGGCGGAGAAGGTGCGTACGAGGCTCTCGAGAAGAAGACGGGCGGCTGCATCAGGGGTGCCATCTCCAACTCGCCCAACGTGTCGCAGCAGCTTCTGCTGAAAGCCATGGACGACCCCGGCTATCGGGCCCAGAAGCTGGAGAAGTTCAACGTTCTGGCGGCTCGGGCCAAGAAGGTCAGGGAAGTGCTGGCCGAACCGCGCTTCGCCGCGGTCTGGAAGCCGTATCCGTTCAATTCCGGGTACTTCATGTGTCTGCGGTTGAACGACCTGGACGCCGAAGCGTACCGGGTCAAGCTGTTGAACGACTATGGAGTGGGGGTCATCTCCACGAGCAGCACCGACATCCGCTTGGCCTTCTCGTGCGTCGACGAAGGGGACATCGTCGATCTCTTCGACGTGATGCTCGAGTGCGCTCTGGAGATGGCGGGCCACTAATATGGGTAAGACCAGGGGTCAGCTCGAAGCGGAGATCAGCGACGCCCTGGTCCGGTTCGAACTGGACTACATGGGGCGTGGTCCCGAAGAGGCCCGGACGTATATCCTCGATGAGTTGGTCATCGTCCGACTCCGCGGCGTCCTGACTCCGGCAGAGCGGCAACTCGCCGGTGTCGAGGGGACGGCCTCGGGGCGGACGTTGGTCAAGGAAGTGCGCCGGGAGTTGATCGAGAAGGCGAGACCGCTTCTCGAGACCATAATCCGCGACGTCACCGGCGAGAACGTCCGCAGTCTTCACACCGATGTCAGCACGATCACGGGTGAGCGCATCTTCGTCTTCTCTCTCTCCGGCCCAGTGAATCTGTGAGGGGTCATGGCCACTGTGCACGTGCGCGTGTACGCGGAGTTGGGCGACCTGGTCTCTTCGGGACGTCGAGGAAGAGAGTTCGCCCATAGCTTTCCAGCGGGCGGAGCGGTCAAGGACCTGATCGAAGGCCTGGGGGTGCCTCACACCGAAGTCGACCTCGTGTTGGTGGACGGTCGGTCGGTGGATCTGCTTCATCCGGTCACAGACGGCGCGAGGGTGAGCGTGTATCCAGTCTTCGAGGCTCTGGACGTGTCGACGGTCACCAGGGTCCGGGCGTCGCCTCTACGCGATCCCCGGTTCGTGGCCGATGTCCATCTGGGCAGGCTTGCCCGATATCTGCGTCTTGCCGGCTTCGACACGCGGTACGACAACGGATGGGAGGATGGGGAACTCGTTGAGACCGCCCTTCGAGAGCGGAGGACCGTGCTGACGCGCGATCGCGGTCTGCTGATGCGCAGAGCGGTCACTCACGGCTATCTGGTGCGGCGTACCGATCCTAGGGGACAGCTTCGGGAGGTGATGGACCGCTTCGACCTGTGGGCGGTGACACGGCCGTTGACCCGGTGTTCCATGTGCAACGGCGACGTAGTGTCCGTGCCCTGGGAGGCCGTTGCCGACCGGGTACCACCGCGGACCGCTCGCCATTTCCACGAGTTCTGGATGTGTCGCGACTGCGAGCGGGTCTACTGGAAAGGATCGCACAGCAGGGCGATAGCGGCCCTGCTGAAGCCCTAGGCGCCGATGACCGAGGCGTCGCCTTCGAAGGGGTCTTCCCCGTCGTCGCGGCCGAGGCGCCATCGTGAGAAGAGCGGGATACCGATGAGGGCGAGGACCCCCATGGACGCGATCCCCACAGAGGTCGAGTGGTCTCCACCGGCAGCTGCGCTCGCCAGCGGCGACAAGGCTGCGCCGAGACCCTGGGACACTCGTTGTACCGCCCCGAAAAGCCCGAAAGCCAGGGCCTGGTAGTCGGATCGGAAGGTCTGGGCGAACGCGCCACGGACGGTGGGTATGAGAGCTCCGGATATCAGACCGTGGAAGCATGAGAACAGGACGACGAGGGGTAACGCGGTCATCAGACTGAAGATGAAGGCGTTGACCGCCAGGAGCAAGAGTCCCACGAGCACGATCCGTCTCACCATGCGGGTGTCGGGACGCATGAAGGCCACTATCCCGGCTCCGGCCGCAGAGGAGAAGACCACCCCCCCGAATACCGCGAGGAGCGAGAGGCCGTCGAGTCCGGTGACGGCTTCGACATGGAGAGGCAGATACAAGGTGAGCCCCATGACGGCGGAGTTGAGGGCGAAGTAGCCAGCGAGGAACCATCCCGCCCGGTGCTCGCGGGAAGACTCTCGCCAGAGCACCATCATCCGGTGATGCAAGCGGCCCTCCGGGATGTCGGCGACATCCGAATCCTTCTGCCAGAGTTTGTTCGCGAATACGCTCGGGATGGTGCAGAGGAGGAACACGAGAGCGGCCGGCAACAGTGCGTAAGCTCTTCCGGAAACGTCCGGGATGACCCGACCGGAGATGAAGAGTTCTATCACGCCCACCCCGGCTACTCCCCCGAGGAAGCTCAGGCCCATGCCCAAGGAGGACACGCTGACCACATTCGCATCGCCGGCCGCACTCAGCATCGAGGCGTTGTAGATGAGGCTGGAGAGCTGGAAGAAGTAGTTGGCGACCATTGCCGCCAACAAGATGCCGACAGTCGCCCAGGTGCCGGAACGAGGAAGGAAGCTGAGGGTAGCCAGAAGCACCGCTGCGACGAGGGCGGAGCCGACGAACCACTGACGCCGACGCCGGCGTTCGTCGGCGTTGACGCCGATATAGGGCCCACTCAGCCCGATGGCCCACGACGAGGCGGCGGAAGCCAGCCCGAATATCCACGCGGAGACGCCGAGATCCTTGACGATCCAAAGGGTCAAGTAGAGAGGGATCGCGAACTCGACCGAGGTGTTGCCGAAATCGTAGGCGTACCAGGCCAGACGGGTGCGTTTGTTGGCTGGGTCTGTCTCTCTCTGGGCACTCGTCGGCATGGCTGCCCAAGTTTACAGACTTTGAGAGGCCGGTGGGCTCGCGTGTCGGAGGGCATGGCCAAAAACGCTCGGGTGGTCTAACCTTGTGCCTTCGGCGCGCGGGTCGCGCTGGGTGAGTCTTGTACGCACAAGCAACGGGGCGAGACGTGAGGTTCTCGATATGAAGAATGGCGTGAGCCAGGGTATGGTCGGCGGGGTCCCGCCTTTGTTCAGGGAGGTGCAGAGGTTCCGCCAGTGGTTCTTCTGGGTCCCGATCGCGGTGGTGACGGTCGTGGTGTGGTACATGTTCGTCCAGCAGGTGGTGTTGGGCAATCCTCAGGGAGAAGACCCGGTGCCCAACTGGGCGGCGTGGGTCATGGCCATCATCTTCGGTCTGGGCTTCCCGGCTCTGGCGTCTGTCATACGCCTGATCACTGAGGTCCGACCGGGAGCGCTGTCGGTGCGACTGGTGCCGTTCTCGACCAAACACATCCCGTTGACCGACGTCGGTTCGGCGTACTCGCGAGATTACTCGCCTATGAGGGAGTATGGTGGGTGGGGGATACGCATGTCGAGAAACGGCAGGGCATACAATGCCTATGGCAATCAGGGGGTCCAACTCCAACTCCGCGACGGCGAGAAGGTCCTGATCGGGACGCAGGTCCCTGAGGAACTGCTGGGCGCGCTGAGGCTGGGCGGGGCTGATCTCGACTGACGGATGTTCGAGTGACGTGGCGGGCAGTCGGAGCCCGATGGGGGTCGTGGCCATGAAGATCGTCGTGGCTCTGGGGGGGAACGCCCTCCTGCGGCGGGGAGAGCCGCTCACCGCCCAGAACCAAAGAGAGAATGTGAAGGCTGCCGCCCGGGCGTTGGCCCCGCTGGCCGGAGAGCACAGACTCATCATCACCCATGGCAATGGTCCCCAGGTAGGCTTACTCGCCCTGGAGGCTGCCGCATACACCGAGGTCGCACCGTATACCCTCGACGTGTTGAACGCGGAGTCGGAGGGGATGATCGGCTACATGATCGAGCAGGAACTGGGGAACATTCTCCCCGAGGACGTGCCGTTCGCGACCCTCTTGACCCAAGTCGAAGTGGAGCCCGGCGATCCGGCTTTCCAGAAGCCGACGAAACCCATCGGTCCTCAGTATGCCCGGGAAGAGGCCGAGCGCCTGGCCCGGGAGCACGGCTGGACGGTCGGAGCGGACAACGGCCTCTATCGTCGCCTGGTACCGTCGCCCCGCCCGCAGCGCATCTTCGAGATACGGGTGGTGAAGTGGCTGGTCGATCAGGGTGTGATCGTGATCTGCACCGGGGGAGGGGGCATCCCCACCATGCTGACGCCGGACGGAGTGCTCGTGGGTGTGGAAGCAGTGATCGACAAGGATTACGCCGGGGGTCTGCTTGCGCGATCGTTGGAGGCGGAGGTCTATCTCATGTTGACAGATGCGGAGGCCGTCTGGGAAGGCTGGGGGACAGCCGAGGCTCGGGCGATCCGCCGAGCATCGCCGGAAGCCCTGATGAGACTCGAGTTCGCGCCCGGATCCATGGGGCCGAAGGTGGACGCGGCCTGCGAGTACGCGCGGGCAACCGGCGGCCTCGCCGGCATCGGAGCGCTCGAAGACGCGGTCGCCATCACCGATGGGCGCGCGGGGACACAGGTCTCGTGCACGTTCACCGGTATCGAGTACTGGCCCTCCCTGTTCCACCAGCAATGAGTCGTCGCGGCGGTCGGTGCGAACGCTGGTACCCTGTACGATATGGGAACGGACGTCGTGGTGCGCGGAGGTAGGAGATGAGGATCGTATTGATCGGGCAGGCAGCCTTCGGCGAGAAGGTGCTCGAGGCTCTCCTCGCCCAAGGGGAAGAGGTCTCGGCCGTCTATATGCCGCCGGATCCTCCTGGAGGGAGAACCAACAGCTTCAAAGAGTCGGCCGAGAAGAACGGTATCTTGGTCCGCCAACCGGCCAGGATGCGGGATCCGGAGGTGTACGAGGAGTACAAGACCTTCGGTGCCGATCTCAACGTCATGGCTTTCGTGACCGATATCGTCCCCCTGACCATCCTGACTCACCCGGCGAAGGGGACCATCCAGTACCACCCGTCGCTGCTGCCGAGGCATCGGGGGGCCAGTGCCATCAACTGGGCGGTCATCAACGGCGAGGAGAAGACCGGGCTCAGCATCTTCTGGCCTGATGAAGGCCTGGATACCGGTCCCATCCTTCTGCAGAAAGAGGTGACGATCGAGCCCGACGATACACTCGGCACGGTCTATTTCGGCAAGCTCTTCGATCTGGGTGTCGACGCGATGAGTGAGGCGGTGGCTCTTGTCAAAGCGGGCAGGGCTCCGGTGATCGAGCAGGACCTGAGTCTGGGTGAATACGAGCCTGTGTGTAAGCGGATGGTGATCGACTGGATGTACCCGGTCGGGGTCGTCTACAACGTCATCCGGGGGTGCAATCCGTCCCCCGGGGCCGTGACGGTGTACGGTGATGAGGAACTCAAGATCTTCGACTGTGAGAAGCGCGCGGTGAGCGGTCTCGAGCCGCCCGGCACGATCACGGCGGTCTCGGACGAGGGGTTCATGGTCGCGGGCAACGGTGGCAGCATCTTCGTCAAGCGAGTGCAGCCCGCCGGCTCCGGGAAGATGGCGGCGGCCGAATTCGCGACTTCAGTCGGGTTCAAAGTGGGGGAAAGGCTGGGCTAGCCGGCTCGAAGCCCCGGCGTGGGCCTGGAGGGATTGCGGGATGTCACATACGGTGCCTGACGGTGACGGAGAACGTGGGTTCCTGCTGGGTGCGCTCGACGCGATCGAAGATGGAGTGGCCTTCCTCGATCGCGAGCGGAGATTCACGTGGGCGAACGAGTGGATGGAGGCGCGGTTAGCGTCGGAGGTGCCTCTGGTCGGCAGGCTGTGCCACGAGGTCTTCAAGGGGCTTTCGGGTGCCTGCTCCGACTGTGCCGGCGAGACCGGCCTGTCAACCGGTCCCGTCCAGAGCCGGGTGTTCGCGCGTCCATCCGCGGGCGATGCTGAGGAATGGTTCGAGGTGCGATTGTCGCCGGTGATCGTCGGTCGGAAGGATGAGGCGAGCGGCTGTGTAGTGCATGTGAGGGACATCACACACGGCAGGCGGGTGGAGGGGATGCTACAGGACGAGATCGCCCGCCGACGGATGTTGGTGGAGCAGTCCAGGGACGGGATCGTCGTCCTGGACTCGGAGGGCAAGGTGTTCGAGACGAACCAGGAGTTCGCCCGCATGCTCGGCTATTCGATGGCGGAGGTGGCGGACCTGCACGTATGGGATTGGGAGGCCGTCGCTCCCAGGGAACGGCTCGAGGAGATGATCACGACTGTGGACGACGCAGGCGATCATTTCGAGACCCAGCACCGGCGCAAGGACGGCTCCATCTACGATGTCGAGATCAGCACCAATGGGGCTGTCATCGGTGACGAGAAGCTCATCTTCTGCGTGTGTCGCGACGTGTCGGAGCGCAAGCGTGCGGAGCGGGAGCGGGAAGAGTTGATCGGGAAGCTTCAGGAAGCCCTCGCTGAAGTCGAGACCCTGAAAGGCATAGTGCCGGTATGCGCATTCTGCAAGAAGGTCCGGGACGACGAGGGATACTGGGAGCAGGTCGAGGTCTACATCCGGAAGCATTCCCGCATGGACGTGAGCCACGGCATCTGCCCCGAGTGTATGAAGAAGCACTACCCCGGTATGTTCGACGATACCCGGTAGAGCCGGTCCGGAGGAAGGGGTGGTCGTCCTCCCGGGCGGTCACGGCTGGACCGCCCTCAGACCTTCTCGATCTTGACCGCGCTCACCTTGTATTCCGCCGTGTTCGCGATGGGGTCGAAGGCGGAGTTCGTCAGTTCGTTGACCGCCGTCTCCCAGAAGTGGAACGTCATGAACATGATACCGGGGGGCACCCTTTCGGTTATCTTGACCCGGGTGACGACCGAGCCCCTTCGAGACGTGACCCGCATCTCGTCATCATCCGTCAGACCGATCTTCCCCGCGTCGATCGGATTGATCTCGGCCGCTTCGTGGGGCGCCAGATACTCCAGCGTCTCGGACTGCCTGGTGGAGATGTTGTACTGGTAGAGCATGCGTCCGGTCGTCAGGAGGATGGGGTACTCTTCGTTCGTCAACTCCGCCGGAGCTTCGTACTCGATGCCGATCATGCGACCCTTGCCTCGGGGGAAAGTGTCCTCATGGAGGAACTGAGTACCGGGATGTTCGATGTCGGGGCAGGGCCACTGCAGACCGCAGGCGTCGACCCGGTCGTAGGTCATCCCGGCATAGGTCGGCGTCAGCCGGCGTATCTCTTCGAAGATCTCGGCCGGCGAGTCGTAGTCCATGGGAAGTCCGAGCCGGGCCGAAAGGTCGGCGATGATCTCCGCGTCGGGACGCGCTTCACCCGGGGGCTCCACCGCTTTGCGGACGCGTTGCACGCGGCGCTCGGTGTTCGTGAAGGTGCCCTCCTTCTCGGCGTAGCACGCGGCTGGTAGGACCACGTCGGCGTACGCGGCCGTCTCGGTCATGAAGATGTCCTGGACCACCAGGAAGTCGAGGCTGGATATCGCCCTGCGGACATGGTTCGCGTCGGCATCAGTGAGGACGGGATCCTCGCCCATGATGTACATGGTCCTGACGGCGCCCTCGAGGATGGCGTCGAACATCTCGGGTATGCGCAGGCCCGGCTTGTCGCTGAGCGTAGCGCTCCATCCGTCCTCGAATGAAGCCAGATGTCTTGGATCGGACACTGAGCGGTAGGCGGAGAACACGTTGGGGAGGGCGCCCATGTCGCAGGCCCCCTGCACGTTGTTCTGGCCGCGCAGGGGATTGACGCCGGCGTGAGCGACGCCAACGTGGCCGGTCACCATCGCTAGGTTGGCCAGGTTCATCACGTTGGCCGTACCGGTGGTGTGTTCGGTGATGCCTAGGGTGTAGAAGATGCCGGCGCGTGCGGTCTTCGCGTAGATCTCCGCGGCCTCGTGGAGCTTGTCCTTCGGGACGCCGGTGATCTCGCTCACCACAGCGGGCGTGTACCTCTTCACCACATCCCAGAGGTCGTCGTAGCCTTCGCAACGGTCCTCTATGAACTCCCGGTCGGCCCAGCCTTCAGCGATGATGATGTTCATCAGGCCGTTGACCAGCGCGGCGTCGGTGCCTGGTGTGAGCTGCAGCCAGAGGGCGGCGTAGTCGACCAACTCGATGTGGCGGGGGTCGGCGACGATGATCTTCGCCCCCCGCTTGGCAGCCCGCTTCATCTTGCCGCCGATGATGGGATGCGCCTCTGTGGGGTTGGAACCGATGACCAGCATGGCATCGTAGAACTCCACTTCGCTGAGGGAGTTCGTCATGGCTGCGCTACCGAACGATGTGGCCAGACCGGCCACCGTGGGAGCGTGTCAGGTTCGTGCGCAGTGGTCGATGTTGTTGGTGCGCATCACCACCCTCACGAACTTCTGCATCAGCCAGTTCTCTTCGTTCGTGCAGCGAGCCGAGCTCAGGGCGGCGAAGGCATCGGCTCCGTGCCGGTCGAGGGTCTCGCTGAAGCGTTCGGCGACCAGGTCCAACGCCTCGTCCCAGGAGGCTTCTTGGAGCACACCGTTCCGTCGGACGAGCGGGGTGGTGAGACGGTCGGGGCTGTGGATCATATCGGTATGGAAGCGGCCCTTGACGCAGAGGGCGTGCCCGTTGACCGGCGCGTCGGCGGCGGTCGTCACCCCGATCACGCGGCCGTCCTTGACATTGAGATCGAAGTTGCAGCCCGTACCGCACAGGGGACAGGTAGTGCGCACCCGAGCGATCTCCCATTCCTTGTGCGGCTTCAACTGGGTGTTGACCAGAGCGCCGGTGGGGCAGACGTCGATACACTGCCCGCACGATACACAGCCCGACTCGCGATGCGTTTCCCCCTTGAGCACCGGGTAGCCGGCATCGTCCACTTCGTATACTCCGTACTGTTCCACCTCGACGCAGACGCGCACGCAGCTGTGGCATTGGATGCAGCGCTTGCGATCGAGTTCGAGGATGTGGGGCGATTCGAACAGGTCGTACTGCCCCTGCTCTCCCTTGAACTCGGTCGTGCCCGCCCCATAGCGGAGCGAGAGGCGCTGAAGGTCGCAGGTCGAGGCTTCGTGGCAGGTGCACTGCAGACAACGAGCCGCTTCCGCTCGGGCTGCGTCTTCATCGAAGCCCGACTCCACCTCGTCGAAGCCGTGCCTTTCGGCCGGGGGGAGCATCGGCATGGGGTGACGCCTGTCTCTGGAGAGAGGCTCGGCCCCGATGTCGAAGAGCTCGGGTCGGTGGCGTTCCAGTCGGGCTCCAGGCGCGGAACACGCGGCAGCCGGGTCCCTGCCACTGACATATGCGTCTATCGAGACGGCCGCGCGGCGGCCGGCTGCGACGGCCTCGACCACTGTCGCGGGGCCGGTCTCGCAGTCTCCTCCGGCGAACACACCGGGCCGGCTGGTCAACAGGGTGAGTCTGTCCGCTTGGATGGTCCCCCAAGGGGTGAGGCTGCAGACTTCCGCCAGCTCGGCCCCGTCGACGTCCTGGCCGATCGCAAGGATGACCGTGTCCGCCGGGATGGTGAACTCGGAGCCTTCGATAGGGCGGGGCCGCCGGCGACCGCTGTCGTCCGGCTCGCCCAACTCCATCTTCTGACAGACCACCCCGGTGACCCTACCGTCTTCCCTGAGGACAGAGACCGGCGCGGTCAGAAGGAGGAGTTCCGCCCCCTCTTCTTCGGCCTCTGCGACTTCGTCTGCCGTGGCGGGCATCTCCTCGCGGGTCCGCCGGTAGACGACGGTCACATCAGTGGCTCCGAGCCGGAGGGACGACCGGCAGGCGTCCATAGCGGTGAAGCCTCCGCCCACGACCAGGGTCCGGCGAAGAGGAGCGCTCCATAGTCCGGCGTTGCTATCGCGGAGGAAGTCGACAGCGGAGTAGATGCCCTGGCCTTCTTCGGCTCCAGGGATGCCGCCGGTGGACCCGCACTGAGCGCCGATGGCCAGATAGGTCGCATCGAAGCCCTCTTCCAGGAGGTCTTCGTGGGGGATATCGTCACCCACCCGGCTGTTCAGCCTGAGTTCCACCCCGAGCTTGAGGATGTCGTCGACCTCGGCGGAGATGATCTCGCGGGGCAGGCGATAGGGCGGGATCCCATTGAGGACCATGCCTCCCGGCTGGGAGAGGGCTTCGAAGATGGTGACGGCGTGGCCCGCCAGAGCCAGGTAGTAGGCGGCGGTGAGTCCTGAGGGGCCACTGCCGACGACTGCTACCTTCTTGCCGGTCGCCGGGGCGATAGCCTCGATGGGAACGCCACCAGAGCGATCCGTGCTGTCTGCCGCGAAACGCTTCAGCTGACAGATCGCCACCGCCTCTCCGTCGACCTGTGCGCGACGACAGGCGCTCTCGCAGGGACGCGGGCAGACCCGTCCGATGATGCGGGCCAGCGGCAGCCGCTCTTTGACGATCTGTATCGCCCGCGCGTCGTCTCCAGATGCGATCGCTGCCAGATATCCGGGGATGTCGATCCCTGCCGGACAGGCATAGTGGCACGGGGGCTCGCAGTAGGCGTTGTGGTTGGAAAGGAGTTCGTTCAGGCGGAGACGGCGTACCTCGGCTATCTCCGGGTTCAGCGTCACCACTTCCATGCCGTCCGCGACCGGGGTCTCGCAGGCCTGTACGATTCCGGTCCCACCGACCTGGACGACACAAAGCCCACACCGACCGACCGGGACCAGCCGTGGGTCGTGGCACAACGTAGGTATCTCGATGTCGTTGGCCAGCGCCGCTTCCAGGACGGTCATGCGCGGATCGACCTGCAGATGGCGTCCGTCGATGAAGAGCCTCACCTGAGAGGTGCCTGCTTCACTCGTTTCCGGAGGAGGTGATGCGGCCATGCTCGTCCCCTTGTATCATTCTGCCGGATTGCGCCGCAAAGGATATCAAAGGAGCTTGATAGACTGAGTAGTCGGAGGTGTGGTCATGGTCTGGGTGCTCGATGAGAAGCGGGAGGCGCTCACCCACGCGTGTTCGCGTTTCGGTGTCCGGCGGCTGGATGCGTTCGGTCCCGCGTCGGAGGGCGGTGTCGCGACCGGTGGAGAAGAGATCGACCTCCTGGTGGAGTTCGCGCCCATGAGTCCGCACGAGATCGTCGATGCGTATTTCGCCCTCCTCGATGAACTGCGCGCCATCCTCGGTGAACACATCCAGCTGGTGATGCCGGATGCAGTGAAGAACCCGTACGCGGCGGCTGAGATCGAGCGCACAAGGCGGGCGGTCTATGGCGCTTGACGCGCGCGCATTCCTCGCGGACATCATCGTGTCGTGCGACGCCGTCGCCGTCGCAGTCGAGGGGGTCGACGTCGAAGCCTACCGGCGGAGCCGAGTGGTGCGATCTGCGGTCGAGCGCGAACTCTGCATCGTCGGATGGGCGCTGGCGGAACTGGCGGTCGAGGCCGCCGACGTCTTCTCCTCGATCACGAATGCTCACAGGTTCGTCGAACTGCGCGATCAGTTCGTCCGCGAACACGCCAACGCGGACGATGTCCTGATCTGGGGTCTGGCAGACAGGGACGTGCCCATACTGCGGCGAGACTGCGTAGATCTCCTCAGCGGACTGGAGGACGAGTTCGCGACTCTCTAGGCGGACCAAGGGGGGTGGCAGGCGCTCTCCGCGCCTTCCCTCCCCTCGCCCGATGGGGTACGATTAGACGACCTTTAATCGAGCCCCGTGAGGCCGAAAGGAAGAGTGGTCTACGCATGCCCCGACGCACTGATATCCACAAGATCCTCCTGCTGGGATCGGGGCCGATAGTCATCGGCCAAGCCTGTGAGTTCGACTACTCCGGCACCCAGGCCTGCAAGGTCTTGATGGAAGAAGGCTTCGAGGTGGTCCTGGTCAATTCGAACCCGGCCACCATCATGACCGACCCGGCGTTCTCCCACCGCACCTACATCGAGCCGCTGGTGCCCGAGGTGGTGGCGAAGATCATCGAGGAGGAGCGGCCGGACGCCCTGCTACCCACCCTTGGCGGGCAGACCGCTCTCAACCTGGCGGTCGCGCTCTCCGAGAACGGGACCCTGGAAGAGTTCGGTGTCGAACTCATCGGTGCGAACTACGCCGCCATCCATCGGGCCGAGGCCCGAGACGAGTTCCGGGAGACCATGGCTTCCGTCGGGCTGCGCGTCCCCGAGAGCGCGGTGGTGAAGAGTATCTCCGAAGCGCGCGCCGCCCTCGAAGACGGGCTCGAGCTTCCCCTGATCATCCGGCCCAGTTTCACCTTGGGTGGTCATGGGGGAGGGGTGGCCGCTACCGAAGGGGAGTTCGACGAGGTGGTGCGCATCGGGCTCGACGCCTCTCCGACCAACCAGGTCCTCCTCGAGGAGAGCGTCATCGGCTGGAAGGAGTTCGAACTGGAGGTCATGCGCGACCTCAAGGACAACGTGGTCATCGTCTGCTCCATCGAGAACATCGATCCCATGGGAGTCCATACCGGTGATTCCATCACGGTGGCGCCTCAGCAGACGCTGAGCGATGTCCAGTATCAACGCCTGCGCGACGCTTCTCTCGACATCATCCGAGCAATCGGGGTCGAGACCGGCGGCTCCAACATCCAGTTCGCCTTCAACCCCGAGACCGACGAACTGGTGGTCATCGAGATGAATCCGCGAGTGTCCCGGTCTTCGGCACTGGCCTCGAAAGCCACGGGTTTTCCCATCGCCAAGATCGCGGCCAAACTGGCGGTGGGCTACACGCTCGACGAGATCGCCAACGACATCACCCGCAAGACTCCGGCCTGCTTCGAGCCGACCATCGACTATGTGGTCGTCAAGACTCCCCGCTGGGCCTTCGAGAAGTTCCCTCTGGCCGACGCTCGCCTGACCACCCATATGAAGAGCGTGGGGGAGAACATGGCCATCGGCCGGACGTTCAAGGAGGCTTTCCAGAAGTCCATGCGCTCACGGGAACTCGATGTCCGCCCCGACATCCCCATCGAGAACGACGCACTGGTCGCGATGATCGCCATCCCCTCGGCAGAACGGTACGACCTGATCCTCGAGGCCTATCGGAGGGGCGTGACCCTTGAGGCCCTGTTCGAGGCCACCCTCATCGACCAGTGGTTCCTGGAGGAGTTGCGGGAGATCGTGGAGGCCGAGGAGCATCTGAAGGCTTTCGGTGAAAGAGGGGGCCTTTCCGCCCTGCCGCGAGAGGAATTGTGGCACGCGAAGCGGCTGGGCTTCAGCGACGACTTCATCGGCCGGTTCGTCGGGGCCACCGACGCCGAAGTCAGGCAGCGCCGGATGAGCGACGCCATCATCCCCACCTACAAGGCGGTGGACACCTGCGCGGCCGAGTTCGAAGCGTATACCCCCTATTTCTACTCCACCTACGAGGAGGAGAACGAGGCTCTTCCCGTTCCCGAGAAAGAATCGGTGATCATCCTCGGTAGCGGGCCCAATCGCATCGGCCAAGGGATCGAATTCGACTACTGCTGTGTACACGCCGTCCAAGAGATGCGCGAGTTGGGCTATCAGGCGGTCATGGTCAACTGCAATCCCGAGACCGTGTCCACCGACTACGACACTTCGGACCGTCTGTACTTCGAGCCCCTCTCCTTCGAGGACGTGATGAACATCATCGAGAACGAGAAGCCCAAGGGAGTCGTGGTCCAGTTCGGCGGTCAGACCCCGCTCAAGATCGCCGATCGCCTCCACGAGGCGGGCGTGCCCATCATGGGCACTTCACAGGATGCCATCGATTTGGCCGAGGACCGGGAGCGCTTCGGCGAGGTGCTGAACAAACTCGATCTGAAGGCGCCTCCTTTCGGAACAGTCCGCAACGAGGCGGAGGCGGAGGCGGTGGCTCAACGGATCGGTTATCCGGTGTTGGTGCGGCCGTCGTACGTCCTCGGCGGACGGGCTATGGAGATCGTCTACGATCAGGAGAGCCTGGAGCACTACCTGCGCACGGCGGTGAAAGCCTCGCCTCGACACCCGGTGCTCATCGATCGGTTCCTCGAGCACTCCACCGAGGTGGACGTCGATGCTCTCTGCGACGGCGAAGACGTCTATATCGGTGCGGTGATGCAGCACGTTGAAGAAGCCGGTATCCACTCAGGCGACTCGGCCTGTGTGATCCCGACCGTCTCGCTCGGTGCCGACGTGGTGCGTCGGATCGAAGAGGAGACCGCGGCCCTGGCTCGGGAATTGGGAGTGGTGGGTCTGATGAACGTGCAGTATGCGGTCCAGCAGAGCGATCACGGCGGAGCCAGCATCTACGTGCTCGAGGTCAACCCTCGCGGCAGCCGTACGGTGCCGTTCGTGAGCAAGGCCACAGGCGTCCCGTTGGCCCGGGTGGCGACCAGAGTCATCGCCGGACAGAGACTGCGCGACATGGGCCTTCCCGGTTGGACGGATTCGGTCACTGCCGGTCGAGTGCCCCGTCGCCGCGACTTGGAGCATGTTTCGGTCAAGGAGGCGGTGCTGCCCTTCCCGCGGTTCCCTGGAGTGGACACCACTCTGGGGCCGGAGATGAAGTCCACCGGCGAGGTCATGGGCGTCGGTGCCAGCTTCCCCGCGGCCTTCGCCAAGGCTTCGCTGGCTGCCGGGGACAGGTTGCCTCGTGAGGGGTCCATATTCATCTCGGTTGCGGATGCGGAGAAGGATGGAGTGGTGCTCATGGCTCTCGTACTGAGTACGCTGGGTTTTCGGATCCTGGCGACCGCTGGTACCCATCGGGTCCTCATGCTGAACGGCATCGAGTCCGAACCCGTTCTGAAACACACTGACGGTCTCGAGCTGCGGGCGCAGTCGGGGAGCGAGGGTGAACCCGGGGATCTCGAGCAGATAGTCACCATCGTCGACCTCATCGAAGCGGGTGAGATCGATATGGTCATCAACATCCCCAGAGGTCGGGGAGCCCGGTCTGACGGTTACGAGATCAGACGGGCCGCTCTCCGCCAGGGCGTTCCGACCATGACCAATGCCGCCGCCGCCCATGCGGCGGTGCAGGCGATCGCCGATGCGCGCAGAGGCGGGGATATCACCGTCACCTGCCTTCAGGACCTGCACACCCGGTTGGCGGACTCGGCGGCCGGAGGAACGGCGAGCTTCGTCTCGCCGTGAGCGGCACGGGCCGGATCGAAGGGATGGGGGGTGGCCATCGGCCTTCCACCGTGCCGGCCAGGTCGGGGCGGCGCGCTGCCTGGGTGATCGGCAGCGAAGTCCTGGGAAGCCTGGTGCGGCTCAGCCTCGAGATCCCGGGCTGGGATGCCGCTGGGCCCGGGCAGTTCGCGATGCTCCATCCCGAGCCTTCCCGGTCGTTTCTGCCTCGGCCTTTCTCCATCTCCGAGCAGGAAGGGGAGATGGTGGCGTTTCTCGTCGCGGAGGTAGGCGAAGCGACGCGGGAGATATGCCGATTGACCCCCGGCGAGCAGGTGTGGGTGCTTGGCCCCATGGGGCGAGGGTTCGACCTCGACCAGATCCTGGCCGGTGGACGCCGCCTGGTCGTGGTCGGCGGCGGCGCCGGAGTAGCTCCGTTCCCACTGCTGCTGGCGAGCGTGACAGCAGAGACGATTGAGGCGGACGACGGGTCGGTATCGGCTCATGCACAGAGGTTGCGAACGGCAGCAACTCGTGAAGTGGTCGTCCTTCTCGGGTTTCGCGATGCGGTCCAAGCCGGGGGAGGCCGGCGGGTGGAGGCCGCGGTCTCGGAACTGACCCGGCGCGGCGTGACCTGCCGGATGGAGACGGTCGCCGAGGATGGCTCCCACGGCGCCGGACGCCTGGTGACGGACGCCCTCGCGTCGGAAGTCGCGCCTGGCGATTCGGTGGTCGCGTGCGGACCCGCCGCCATGGCCAGGGCCGTCTGGGATGTATGCTCGGCCGTTCGCGACGTGCAAGCTTGGTTCAGTCTGGAGACGTTCATGGCCTGTGGAGTCGGATCGTGCCATGGGTGTGTGGTCCCCGCCGCCGACGGCTCGATTCTCCGGGTCTGCCATGACGGTCCGGTGTTCTCCGGGCGGCTGTTGTACGGAGAGACTGGGCACGGGGCCCTCGCAGAGCCGGCGGTTCCCTCCGGGAGCAGCGACGAACGGGGTGGGAGTTGCCGCGCGGGCAGCGGTGACAAGGGAGGGCCGAGGGTATGAACCCCGGCCGGCAGACCCACAGCTCTGACCTAGAGGTTCGGCTGGGCCCCCTTCGCCTTCGCCACCCTCTGATCAATGCTTCCGGGACGATGGAGATACTCGAATTGGGGGAGGCGTTCGGGCCTGGGATCCTCACGAACCCACCCGTGAGCGCCTACGTGCCCAAGACGGTCACCCTGGAGCCGCGGGTGGGCAATCCCGGGCCGCGGATCCTGGAGACTGCGTCGGGGATGATCAACTCGATCGGCATCTCCAGCGAAGGGATGAAGGAATACTGCCGCAAACGCCTGCCGCGTCTCCTGTCGCTGCCTTGTCCACTGATCGTGAGCATAGGGGGTTTCAGCCGAGAGGAATACGTCTCTCTTTCGAGCGATCTCGGTCGGGCCCTCAAAGCCCATTTCGGGTCTGAAGGCTGGGGAGACAGGGTCGGTCTGGAGTTGAACATATCCTGTCCGAACGTCCACTCGGGCTGCGCGTCCATAGGGGCCGACCCCGGCGAGACGCAGGAGGTGGTGTCTGCCGTACGGGAGACGTGGCCCGGGCTTCTCATCGCCAAGCTGACGCCGAACGTCGAAGACATAGCGACCATCGGGCTGGCGGCGGTGGCCGGCGGGGCCGATGCGCTCGCGGCGGTGAACACCTACCGAGGCATGGTGATCGACCGAAATACGTTGCGACCGTACCTCGGCAACGTCATCGGTGGTGTGTCCGGCCCGGCTGTCAAACCCTTGGCCTTGCTCGCCGTGCACCAGTTGTACTCCGCGGTGGACGTTCCCATCATCGGCATGGGAGGGGTGAGCACCGTTCAGGACGTCCTCGATTTCATCGCGTGCGGCGCCCGAGTGGTGGCGGTAGGGTCGGCGGCGTTCCGTGATCCGTTCGTCGCCGAGGCTCTGGCGGAAGGTCTGAGAGGGGCTTTGAGCGTGCGCGGTCTGCATCTGGATGAGGCTGTCGGCATCGCTCACAGAAAGGTAGAGTAAGGCTCGAGTAGAGGTTGATGGGGAAGGCACAATATTCCTGCAAAATGGTGTTGCGTCCCCGGGTTCCCTGAGTATAATGGCCGCCATGACGCAGTCCGTGAGCATAGTCCCGCAGACGCCGGAACGCAGCCGCCAGCAGAGGATGGAGGCGCTCCGCCGGGCCAACGACGTGCGGTCTGAGAGGGCGAGGATCAAGGAGCAACTGAGGAACGGTCAGGTGGCCATCACCGAACTCTTGGTCGACCCGCCCACCTGCGTGCACACGGCGAAGGTCCTCGATCTTGTCCTGGCGGTACCGAAGTACGGTCGGGTCAAGGCCAACAAGCTTCTCGAGCGGTGCCGTGTGAGTTCGTCGAAGACCGTGAACGGTCTCACGCCGCGCCAGCGGAAGGAACTGCTCGACATGCTGGCCGACTGACCGGCGCTCACCGGGGGTCGTCTATCTCCAGGCTCATCGTCATCTCCGGGCCTTCCGGTGCCGGTAAGGGTACGCTCATCCAGTACGTCCTACCTCGGGTCCTCGGGCTTGCCGTGTCCGTATCTGCTACTACACGCCCGCGTCGTGTCACCGAGGAAGAGGGTGAGGACTACTTTTTCCTCGACGAGGTGGAGTTTCGGGAGCGGGTGCGAGGTGGCGGTTTCCTCGAATGGGCTGAGTACAGCGGATACCTCTACGGTACTCCCAGGCAGGCGGTCATCGATGGCCTCGAGTGCGGTCTCGACGTGATACTGGAGATCGAACTCGAAGGGGCGAGGCAGGTGCTGGAGCAATGGCCCGCTGCTCTGATGATCTTCATCATGCCTCCTTCCCTCGAGGAACTGGAGCGTCGCCTGCGTGATCGGAAGACCGATACAGAGGACGCGATCCTGAGACGTCTCGCTCGCTCGAGGGAGGAGATGGCCGCTGTGCAGACCGAGACGTGGCCCGGTCTGCGGCAATTCGACTATGTTATAGTGAACGACAGCGTAGAACGGGCGGGCGAAGAGCTCGCCTGCATTATCGAGCGGACCAGGGAAGAGGATGAACAAGCCGACTGTCGATGAGATCCTTGCCGGGCTGCGGACGGCGCGTGACGCCGATACCGACGAGCCGAACCGCTACACTGCCGTCATGGTCACGGCGAAGCGGGCTCGCCAGATCAACACCTACTACCACAGCCTGGGGGAGGGCGGCGCCCTCGACAGCTTCACTCCCGCGCTGGTCACAGGCTTCTCCAAGAACTATCTCAGCATCTCCATGGCCGAGGCGGCCAGAGGTGAGATCGCATACAGGCTGCGTCCCGCGCGTCAGTAGGCCTACCAGGAGCGCGTGATGGCTGAGCCGCCCGTCGTTCTACTCGGAGTCACGGGAGGGATCGCCGCATACAAGGCTGCGGAACTCCTGCGCGGCCTGCAACGGGCGGGGATGGAAGTGCGAGTCGTCATGACGCGCGCTGCGACTCGCTTCGTCACCCCTATGACGTTCGAGACACTCTCGACGCACTTCGTCCGACTCGACGAGATCAACGAACTTCGGGACGACTCGCGGATAACCCACGTCGAGGACAGTCGGGAAGCCGACATCATGGTGATCGCGCCGGCGACGGCCAACACGCTTGCCAAGATGGCCAACGGCATCGCCGACAACCTTCTCACCTCGCTCTGCCTGGCGTTCGACAAGACGGTGGTCGTGGCTCCCGCGATGAACACCAACATGTGGGAGCATCCGGCGACCCAGCGCAATGTGGCCCTCCTGAGGGAGCGCGGTGTGTTCGTCGTCGAGCCCGGGGCGGGAGAACTGGCCTGTGGGATCTACGGATCCGGGCGCATGGCGGAGCCGGACAGTATCGTGGCTGAGGTCAAGCTCAGGCTCCAGGTGCAGCGGAAGCGCGATCTGCGCGGGCTGCGGGTACTGATCACCGCGGGGGGCACCAGGGAACCTATCGACGCGGTGCGCTTCATAGGTAACCGGAGTTCCGGGAAGATGGGATTCGCGTTGGCCCGGGCGGCGTTCGATCGCGGTGCACAGGTCGAAATCGTTGAGGCGAACGTCGACATGCCGGCCGTCCCGGGCGTCAGGCAGGTCGAGACGCCGACGGCCGGAGAGATGTATGCCGAGGTCATGGAGCGGCTCCCGGAGACGGATATCCTGATAATGGCAGCGGCGGTGGCCGACTACCGGGTAGCTGCCGGTCCGGCTGGAGGCAAGATCGGCAAGGGTCGTGACGAGTTGGAGATCGGTCTGGAGCCCACGACCGATATCCTGTGCGAGGTCTCGGCCCACCGGAAAGAACAGTTCCTGGTCGGGTTCGCGGCGGAGTATGGGCTTGAAGGCCTCGATCGGGCTCGTGGCAAGATGGAGCGCAAGCAACTCGACATGATCGTCTTCAACGATATCTCCAGGAGCGATATCGGTTTCGACTCCGACTACAACGAAGTCCAGGTCCTCACCCGGGACTCGGAGGTGCTGATCGAGAGAGCGCCGAAGGAGACGATAGCCGAGATCATCCTCGACCACATCGCCCAGGCAGTCCGGTCGCGGCGGGGGAAGACCCCTCTTCCGGCCTAGGGATCTGGGCTCCCTTCGATCTCTTGCTTTGCAGACCGAGCGTGCAGCGCCCGTCGGGGGGCCGGGAAGCGGGATCAGACGAGAGGCGTTACAAGAAAAGAAGCGGCCCGGATGGGCCGCTTCTTTTCGGTCTCGTGAGGTGCGCCGCCGTGCAGCGCGGTGTCTCTAGAAGTCGTAGGGCATCTCTTCGAACTTTTTGCCGACCGGCATGTTCGGATCCTGACCGTACACGGTGACCATGTCGTAGGGGAACTTGCTCCCCTCGGGGTTCTTCACCCACTGGCCGCCGGAAATCTTGATCTTGTACACGTTCGGCACTGGACGAGTGGTGCCCATCTGGACGGGAAGATTGAAATCGACCGGGCCGTTGATGCACTCGAACTTGGTGGTCTTGGCCAGGTCCGGGAACAGGCTCTTGTCGTCGATGTCGGTCCAGCGCTTGAGGATGTCGATCGCCCACTCGTACTTGCCGAGCTGGCCGAGCGGCTGAGTCCACTGGTTCCCGGTCTCTGCTTCATACGCGTCGGCGTATTCCTGGCAGGTCTGACCGGTGAGGTAGCTCTTGTACGGGTAGGTGGGATGCCACACCGCATGGTCGCACAGGCCTACACCGATGTCGCCGACGGCTTCCATGGTGTCGTGGAAGAGGGCGGCCTTGGAGATGGCGAGGATCTTGGGCCGGAAGTCCTGCTGGATGCACTGCTTCCAGAAGTTGGTGAAGTCGGGCGGGACCTGAAGGCCGGTGCAGATCTCGGCTCCACTCTTCTTGAACTCAGCGATCTGAGAGCTGAAGTCCTCCGAGGGCTGCTGATACATCTCGGGCTGCGAGACGATCGTGTATCCGCCCTTTTCGAGGATGGGACCGAGGCCGGTCTCTTTGTTCGACCAGGCGACACCGTCGGCGTCGTTGGGGAACAGAAGGCAGACCTGTTTGTTCGTCGCGATCTGATCCCACATCCCCAAGCGGCACTCCGCGGCGTCTTCCACTCCGAAGTGGAACATCCAAGTCCAGGTGAAGCCGGTATCGACGGTCGCCCCCCGGCCGAAGTAGAAAGGCTGCCAGGGCACGAAGTTAGCGAGGAACGGGACCCC